>Ga0307379_10000007_pt1 | contig 464249 bp, 522 predicted proteins | sample UN2MG_FD_202237 | JGI IMG/M metagenome (GOLD analysis project Ga0307379, IMG submission 202237) | Soil microbial communities from Risofladan, Vaasa, Finland - UN-2 | ecosystem: Environmental > Terrestrial > Soil > Coastal area > Acid sulfate soil | place: Finland: Risofladan, Vaasa...
CTGCGGCCTGGATGAGGCCTGCGGCGGCCAAGGGCTGGCTGGCTCTGATCTTGAGGGCTTCGTGTCGTAGCCAGGCCTCGATGATGCGGAAGCCCTCGACGCCGATGCGCTTCTTCATCTGGGAGAAGTGTGCCTCGCAGGGGGCCCTGTCACCGTAACCGCAGGCCCGCCTCAGGTAGGCGTTCCTCTTGAGGCGCTTCACCAGGTCTTTGACGTAGGGTATCTGCTCGAGCTGGCGGAGCATCAGGGCCCGGAGGTCCCACTCGGGCTGGTACTCCACTGGTCTTCCTGGGCCTTCGGTGTGGAGGCTTGTCCAGAGGATGGAATGGATGGGGGTTAAATCATGGTTCTCGAATAGTAGCTTGGGAGAACCTACCTCCTTCACCTTATCTCAAGATGATGTGAGGTAGCTATCCCAATTAAACTTGAATTATTGAATCTGCCCGCGCGCGATATTACACAAAACAAGGGTGTGAAAACGGTATTAAAGCCGTAAAGTAATATGCCCCGAACGCTCCCGTCATTTATGGTTCAAAATAACCTCCTTTTTTTTATGCGTAAAAACTCAGTGTATATTCGATTATTTAAAAAAAAAGGAAAAAGTAAAATATCTGTATTTTTAGATTATATTTGTGTGTGAGGTGTTATTGGTTGAGTAAAGAAGAAAAATGGACATTCACTGATGGAAAAATAATAAGTCCCACTGGTAAAACTTGGCCTGCAAAAAGCGGTCCATGGGGAAGAGGATCTGCACCTAAAGGGGAATACACGATAGGAGAGACAACAGGTTTACCTTCGATACAAGAAACCGAACCATATACAGATAAAACAGGAAATTCTTGGTTTACACCTATTGAACCAACATTCCAAACTAATAGAACTAGTTTAGGGGTTCATCCTGATGGTAATGTTCCAGGAACTGAAGGTTGTATAGGCGCGACTGAAAAAGATACTAGCTCACTAAAAGAAGCCTTAAAAAGAGCAAGAGGGAAAAAAATAGTCGTAAAGTAAAAAAAGGTGATTAGCGTAACTACAACACATACCTATATTTCTACTTTCATATTGAATGACACGTATCTCCGATTTGCGCGCTTGAATAATTTATGATAATGTTTATTTTTTACGCGCGCGAGGTCTTGGAACGCCAGAGCATCTCGGATTTTGAAGTCCTCTAAAAATTCTTGGAACCTCCCAAGTTCTTACAATTAAAACCAGTCTCGCTGTTCAGCAACTAGGGGAAGGTGACAACTCGCATTGGGTAGCGCGCACGACTTAATTTTTTATACATTATACAATTCAATACCAAAATATGGAATTTAATCTAAAAGACCGTTTTTTCATCATTGGATTTATACTCACCGTGATCCAATTCTCCATCTTCATAGCAAAACTGGACCACCTAATTACTTTAGGTCCTTATGTGACCCATCATATTTTCGAATTACCTGCTGCTTTTTTCATTGGTTTATGGGTTGGTAAAATGGTTATATTTAATCAACTTAACATATTGAAAGCCCAGATAATTCATCATACACTCTATCTCGTTGTTTTACTGATTCAACCATTAAGTGGGATAACAAGTATCGCGGGGTTCAAAGTAACTTTTCCTGAATTAATTGGATTTTACCTTGCTCTTATAATATATCAATCAAGGATACAGGCATCTGCACGTGCTAGCTTAAACTCATTCTAGTTAAAGTGTAGATCACTTCATAATTAGTAGAATTCGACCCCTTCTCGAACTTAGAATCGTACATAAAGATCTCATAAATTCTTTATAAATAATCATTAAATGCAAGTTAATATTAAACTACAATTAAAAATAGGGGGTAAGTTGTATGCTTTCGGATTATCTTACCGTTTCCATAATTCTACTCGCCTTAGTAATTTTGATTTTTGGGACTCTACTTTACAGAAAGGTAGGGAAGGTTCCCGAAGTAACTGTAGATCCTGAGATGATGAAAGGAATAATAACAATCTCTTGGAAGGAACTTGGATTTGACGAGGATATTGGAGCAATCAAAACAAGGGACAATGACATATACCGCACTTCACACGGCCTGGAACCCTTATCCTAAGCTAGCCGCACGCGAGAATGGTAGCGGGGGGTAGGTGACGTATTTCGTTTAATTGTACCACCATTTAGTTTTTTTAAGGAGAACTTATCGTACGCACGCAGTCCTATTAAAGATGGGTTGAGGTGCTGTAGGGTTCTCTCTTGGGTTGTTGTGTTTTCTTTCTGGGCCTATATTCCGACCAAGTATAAGTGAAAAGCCTGCATCATGAAGGCTACAAGGTGCGTGCGACACATTGTAAGAGTGGATTTAATACCCCCGAAAACATAGGTGAAACCGTGCCAACTGAGATAAAAGCCATCACCCAAAAATACCTAATAGCCGTAAACTGCTACCTAGTGAAAACCCCCACCGGCTACATCCTCATCGACACAGGCCTCCCAAAAAGACGCAACGACCTCGTGAGAGAACTGGAGACCGCAGGCTGCAAGCCTGGAGACCTCAGGCTCATCATAGTAACCCACGGACACCTCGACCATAACGGCAACACCGCTTACCTCCGCGAAAGGTACGACGCTAAGATAGCCATGCACAGCGGCGACTCAGCAATGACCGAGAGCGGAGACATGTTCAGGGGCATGAAGGGCCTCACCATAGCAATCGTCAGAATTATGCTCCCACTGGTCAGAATGAGCAGATACGACGGCTTCAGACCAGACATAATTCTCAAGGATGGGCACGACCTCTCCGAGTACGGATTCGACGCCAGAGTGGTCCACGTCCCGGGGCACTCCAAGGGCTCAATAGGCGTCCTGACGACCGGGGGCGACTTTTTCTGCGGCGACCTGCTCGTCAACATGGACAAGCCTGCGAAGAACACATTGATCGACGACTCGGCTGAATTGGATGCGAGCGTCGAGAGACTGAGAACTTTAAAGATAAAGACCGTCTACCCCGGGCACGGCAGGCCATTCCGGATGGAACAGTTCATGGAAAACAACTAATGACTCGATATTCACGGGAAATGGACGCGTTTATTTAGTTAATTGGTAGCGGGGGGTAGGTCCAGACTATCGTTTAGACTCTCAAGTTCCAATTATAAAAATATACACGCGCGAATCGATCAATGAATTAGATGAGGAGTTTCCCCCTGTCGATGATTGGCACTCCATCGATCTCCACTCTAGGTTTTCTCAGCACGATGTCCAGGTGAATGTTACAAGGAACGGCGGGAGTGCAGCCCCTACCGTAGGCCACATGAACATTACCGAGACGCTTCTTCTCTTCCGAGAACTCCCCCGTCTCACGGCAAAGAGGATTAGTGCCGAGGGCGAACTCCCCAAAGTTATCTGCATTAGGTATGTTCTCGATGAGCCACCTGAACTTGTCCGCGTCGCCTCCCTCACCGATGGCCTCCACATACTTGCCTTCCTCAACTATCAGCTTCAATGGCTTGTAGTTGGAGTCCCACGGGTAGTTGCCGTAGACTCCTGTGCTCTCCCTGACATGGTTCATGGGGCCATCCACGACTATGACGCCGTTGGCGGAGCCCAGGACGGGGTAGATCTCGAACTCCCCGTCAGGCGTACAGCCTGACGTCCCGGGCTTGTCCGCCATCCCTGTGTAGTTGATGGTCCTGGCGCCTTTGACGTTGCATCTCAGGTCGGTGCCCAGGCTGCTGGTGCAGTGGACCTCTCCTTCTCCATCCTCCACGTAGGGTCTGATCCTCTCCCCGATGTCGTGGAAGACCTTTGGGTCACAGTCGGCGCCGCCTCCTGTCATGCTTCTCAGGGTCCTGCACTCCAGGGTCATTCTTCGGGTCTTCTTATCCTTCATCATCTGTGTGTACTCTGGGGGGACATCCGGGTAGAGTGAGTAACCCACGTCGATGAACAGGTCGGCTGCCAGCACCGCTTTCTTGGCTATGTCCGTCAAGATTCTGGGGCTGGATTCATCCATCCAGGCGTCTTGTACAAGCAGGTTCCATCGAGCGCCTGCCGCCGCGGCTGCCTGTGCGAGGCTCATGGACATCTCGAGCTCTGTCTTGGTGTCTGTGAGGATGAGCACTTCCTCGCCGGGTTGGACCGCGCATCGCTCGTTGATGATCTTGTGGGAGTACTTGGCGGCTTCAATCTTTAACCAGAATGGGGTTCCACCTACTAGAGACATAATTATCGTATAATCATATTTTATTGAAATATAAGGTGTGGATGCATAATGACGGCCCGTGGACATAGTTTCGAGCATCTGAAACTCAAGAACGACTCCAACATGAAAATCGAGTTACTCACGTGTCAATATTTCAGTAAACGTAGCGGGGGGTAAATTTGAACTACCGACCTTGGGATCATGAGCCCTACCGCTGTAACAACATAGATTGGTTTTGGTTATTTTACGACTCTGAGAAACTCTTCGCTGGGCATGACGTGGCCGTACATCAACGGCCAGCCGTGGCTCAGGAGGAACCTCTTCTGTCCCTGCTTGACGGGGTCGTCCATGGACTCGACCAGGTCTGACAGTATGAAGGTGAAGCATCCCCTGCCCCAGCCGTCAACGATGGTCGCGTTGACGCAACCATCCGCGTAGAACCCCGCAACCAGGTAGGTGTCAGAGCCCAAGGCGTCTCTCAGCCGAGGGTTGGTGAAGGCAGAGTAGCTGTTCTTCACTATTACCTGGTCCCCGGGGTCCACCTCTATCCCGGGTTGGAACTCCGAGTACTCATCCACTTTCTCGGTGACGTAGAAAGTCGCCTGGGGGTTCTCACGGTAGAGCCTGTTGATGTTATCCGGCAGGTGTTCCTCTGTCCAGGTGGCTGGCTTGACCCAGATCACCCTGCCCCCTAGGGCTCGATACCTTTTAGCGAAGTCGTTCAGCCTCGGGATGAGCTCCCTGACTCTGCTGAAACGTATGTTCCACTCGGGTCGCTCGTAGTCTCGACTGCAGCATCCTTTCACAGGATCGATGACCACGAGGGGATAAGACCCATCCTCCACTTCGTACATGACGATTAGCCAGTTCAAATCAGAGCTTAATAAAACTCTGGAAGCGTTCATCGGGGGATCGCCTAGACTCATCAGATAATTCAATGAATATTCCTTTGTTTAACGTTTTAGAACACTCGTTCAAAAACGTAGGATGATATACACGGTTGCTTTATTTTAATCTGAAACTGGTTTAGGAGGTCAACCATGATAGGAATAAGACGAATCCCCAGACCCTCGAGGAGGAACTCGATCATCGCCGTAGCGCTTGTTGCGCTGTTCTTTTCGGCGTACATGGTCGGGAACACGTTCATGCCCGACGAGCGTTCGATCATCTTGTCCGGGTTCAGCTACTCGCGTTCAGACGCAGGTGAGACGACGACTCTCACCTCGGCTGCGGCTGCCTCCGAGGCGGCCTCTGCGGCGGCGGACGCTGCGAAGGCTGCCTCCGCGAGTCCCTTGACGATATTCTTCGATATTGCCTCCGCCGGCGAAGCCGAGTTTGACGTGGAGGACGCCGCCGAGCTCTATGCGGAGAGGCTGGTGGTGTTCACGGCCCGGTTGGAGCTGGAGGTGGAGGACTTGGAGTCGGCCCTCGATGCGGTTCGGCTTCTGGCTGAGAGCCACGGAGGGTTCGTGGCCACGGAGAAGACGCGGAGCGAGAGCGGGTTCATCACGGTACGTGTGCCTCAGCGGGTGTTCCACGACGCCGTGGCCGAGATAGAGGAGCTGGGCGTGGTCCAGGGCAGGGACCTGCAGGGCGAGGACGTGACCGAGGAGTACGTGGACCTGGGGTCCCAGCTGACCAACCTGGAAAAGCAGGAGCAGAGGCTCCTGGAGATCATGGAGATGGGCACCACGGTGGAGTCGGTGCTCAAGGTGGAGAAGGAGCTGGAGCGGGTCAGGGGCAGCATCGAGTCCATCAAGGGCAGGATGAACTACCTGGAGAGCCGCGTCGAGCTCGCCACGATCACCGTCTACCTCAACCTGGAGGAAGAGGAGCCCGAGGTTAGTCTCGCGTGGTTCCCTGAGGTGGACTGGTCCGTCCCCGTCAAGGCGGGGCTCTCGGTGCTCTTCTCCGTCGCCCAGGGGATGATCACCATGACCATCGTCGTGGGTCCCTTCGTCGTGCTCGGGATCGCCGGGCTGAGAGGGTACAGGCACCTCAATACCCGGAAGGCATCTCTTGTCGATGCTCAGACTGAGTAACAGAGCCCAAACTAAATTTTCTCCCATGTTACTTGAGGCATAAGATGGTAGCGAAGGTAGATTTAATCACTGGCCTTTGGGCTAGTATCTCCACGAGTATGTTACATCAAATTGATTCATTTCTTTTTGTATACCCTTTTCCTTGTGTTGACGTGGGTCACGTAGATCGTCTTCTCTTTCTCGTCCACACTGAAAACGATCCTATAGCGCCCGACTCTAACCCTGAATGTTTTTTCTACGCCTCTGATGGTTGCCGCATCCATCTCGCGTAGAGAATAAGGGTAGTCCTCCAGCTTCTCAATCGTGTTGATCAAGGCTCTTTTCTGATTCTCTTCAGCGATGCCTTTCAAGAATTTATTGACTCTTCGGTGGGCGATGACCCTGTAACTAGGCACGTCTAAGAGCCTCTAGCGGAACATAGTCCCCTCTCTTCATCTCCTCGATGGACGCTTGGATCTCCTTGACCTCTTCCTCTGTGAGTTCTTCCTTGGGCAGTCCTTTGATGATCACTTCCTCCAGTATTCTCTCGATAGCGCTGAGCCGTTTGTTGACCTTCACTACTTCCTCGTATATGGCTTCTAGGGATGGCTGAGAGCCCATTCGTGTTCAATTATTCATTCCACTGGAGGTTTATACTCTTTTCCCAAGTCCCTAAGAGCAGGATGGTGGCTGGGGGATAGATTTGAACTACCGACCTCGGGGTTATGAGCCCCACGGGCTAGGCTGGTCACCCTATGATAGTGTGGAGGTGACGAAATAGCTCAGTTTCTGGTTGTTTACTATAAAGATGCGGTCTAGGATTTTTTGCATATCTTCTTCCGGGTATCCAAGTAGGTTACGTATACCGTGTTCTCTTCTTTATCAACAGTGAATATGATCCTGTATTTGCCCACTCTAATCCTAAACGCACTCTCGACATGGAACTCCGCACAGGTGGATAATCGGTGAGGAGCGCACAGGCAAGGGCGGCCACCATTGGGTGTACAAGGCGGCGATGGACGAAGCCGATTTCAAGCGGTTCATGGCCTCGACGCTCCTCGAAAGCCTGATGCGCGACTTCCCCGAGGCGACGAGGACGGTGGTTCAAAAACTCATCGTCTGAACGGCACCGAGGCAGAACACGCCGGGGGTCAGATTATTAAGCTCGACCTGCGAGTAACATATCCGGCCTAGCCATATCGGCAAGGATCCCAAGTCGTCCAGGAAGAAGGTGTGGAACAGTCGTGGAACTGTGGCCGTTGCTCTCGATCATCTCAGTCGCGCTGATACTCATCCCGCTCATCAAAGGCAAGAAGGACGGGAAATTCACAAGGCGAAAGGCGGCGGCCATCTTGGTGGCAGCCCCGATCCTGTTCGTGCTTAGCGGCCTCTTCCTCGCAAACACCGTCGTCAACCCCGCCGAGAGCCTCCCCTACCAAGTAGGCGAGGCGCTGTGCTTCGCCGCCTCCCCGACGCTCATGTTGTCAGGCATCATCGTATACATCGCGGCCCCCCATGAAGAAAAAAAGAAGCCCGTAACGGCGCAACAACTCCCTGTGGCGCACCCCGGAGAGAAACCGGGAGCCTCTATGCCGAAGTGGGAAAAACAAGCACGTAAAATCTATGGAGTAACGGCGCTCCTGCTAATCGGGCTGCTCGTGCTCACATTTAGCCCTCTCATGCTTTTCGGATTGGTGATGTTAATTCCGTATATCCTCCTCTTTGTTTATTTGCTGATGGGAAAACGAAGCCTAGTCGCTTCGTTGTTTTTCTTGTTACTGTGGTATGTGTGGTTCTCCCCCCTAAGCGGTTCGATGTCACCTACACATTTTTCCCAAATCTTTACTGAATTAATAAGAAACCCGCCGTACTTCGGTCCGCTGGGGTATAACGTGTGGTGGATGTTTTATTCCGTGCTGATGTTTTCGGGCGTCGTCATGCTGCTATTCAGTTCGTTGTCGGGTATCAAGAGGATAGAGAAGGTAATGGCGAGGGTTTTTACCGCGAAGACATGCGCCGTGATTCTCACTGTGCCGGTGATTTTGATGTTCGCGTTGCCGCCCGGTTTCGTAACGAACCCGCTTGTGCGTCATCCATCCGTCGTGGCCGCGCAAGCGACCGACATAGGTATAAACGAAGACGGGACGGAACGATACTTTAATGATACGAGCGGGGAATGGGTGTATTCCATCGCCATCAGATATAATGGGAACTTAATAATCACGAACATCTCCTTGGGTGGGAAAATCATCTCCCCTCCGTTTGATAATAGCACGGTCAGGATAACTGGAAATAATAGTGACGTTACACCAAATTTCTCTAATAGCGGAGTTATTGTGATCAGAGATAAGACGTTCGTTAATTGGGTGTCCCTCGTTAGCAGGAATGCTTTGGGAGAGGCGATTTATGGTGTCGGCTGGTTTTAATTGCCGGGTATTTCGGAACGGGACATACCAGTTTCGATAAGTCGCTATAAGCGGAAAAACGATTTCAAACGGGTGTTTCTTTAATTTCCGTGGTTGGCTGTCAGCTCTTTTTGTCTGTGCTTTCACCTGCGCCTGCACTGTGTTCAGTCTTTACTCGGTCGATGACTCTGGCCAACTGATCATAGGAACCTTTCATTACACCCGATATGTTACCCGCGCCGAGGCACACCCATGGCGGCGGCTACACCCCCCTCCCCCCATCCACGTACACGCACAGAGAAACAGATGGTAGCGGGGGGTAGATTTGAACTACCGACCTTGGGGTTATGGGCCCCACGGGGCAGGGGTGACACCTATTTCAGTTTAATTGGTGAAATACTTAAATTTGGGGTATAACACCTTTTTGGTGGAGGATATAAAGATGGAGGAAAGCGTGGTCAGGAGGGTGGACCCCCAGGGGCGCATCTCCATACCGATCGAGTGGAGGAGGGGCTGGAAGTCCGACAGGGTCGTCCTCCGCCGCCTCAAGGACAGGATCGAGGTTACCCCCATCGAGCCCACCCCGCCATCCAGCCTATTCGACTCCATCGAGGTCGGCGACGACGTCGACCTCACGGACTCCCACTCCCTGAGGAGGGCCCTCCTGGAGCCGGGTCGGCCATGAGGTTCGTCGACTCCAACGTCTTCCTCCACGCCTTCCTGAGGCCCCGCAGGGAGCTCACCCCGCGGGAGCGGGCCACCAAGGAGAGGGCCAAGGAGATCGTCGAACGCATCGAGGCAGGGGAGGAGGTGGCCACCACCACGGTGCACATCTCGGAGGTCATCAACATCGTCGAGTCCGGCCTAGGCCTCCAGGAGTCCCTGGGCCTCCTGGCTTGGGCCGTCTCCAGGACAAACATCAGTGTGTACCCCACGTCCCCCGGGGACTACGAGGCCGCGCTCCCCGTCGCCAAGGAGAGGGGCGTGAGCGCCAACGACGCCCTCGCCTACACCCTCATGAGACAGCACGGAATAGGCGAGGTCTACTCCTTCGACAGCCACTTCAACCAGCTCACCGAGGTGACGAGGCTACCCCCCGAATAAGACGAAACAACACGCGTGACAGAGGAAAAACAGAGCACCGAAGACAAACCGGCTCAAGGATAAACACCGTCCATAATAAAGGTTATACGTTGGTTCAACCCGTTGAACCCAGCACAACCAAGCCCCCAATAAACGCTTGTACCATGTAACCAGTGACAAACAGGCCGTAAAAAACGCTTATCCAAATAAGGATGGTAGCTGAGGGTAGCGCCAGGCTAGCGTTTACACTATCAAGTTCTTTTTTGCTAGAGAATGTATAGGGTCACGGTGGTGGAGAGCACGGTCAGAAACGGTGTTACCCGATGCATCTTCAAGACGGCCGCCGGCATCGGCTTGCCGGTGCTCAAAAAACCGCCAGAAATAAAGGTGCAGAGAAAAAGCAGGCCAGTGACCACGCCGGCGAGTAACTCAGCCACGCCCAGTCCAGCCACCTGGTGAATGGTCGCGGCGAGGAAGACGACCGCTCCTAGCGAGACCAGTTTATGGACCGTAAAGATAACCACGTTGTACGGCTTCCCAGACCTGCTCAGCCAGAAACCGGAGACAAAGATAACGAGAAAAAGCAACCCCGCACCCACAACATGTAGCTGGGTAGCGCTCATCTCGAACTCGATCATTTACCGAAAACCTATAACGATTCCGGTGCCAACAAGACGATGCCGCCGATGACCTTCCCACTCCCGCCTTTCACAAGCTTCGGCATCCACCACTGAATAACTCACAGAGTAACGTCTACAATAGAAAATCACAGCCGCCAACAAGGATGGTAGCGGGGGGTAGATTTGAACTACCGACTTATGGGTGAAATTTCAGGCATTTTTATCGCTTGCGCACGCGTACTTGATGGTCACCGTTTTCGATTTCTTCTTATCCGAGTAGCCATCTTGTACCGGGATTACCCTGAGTCTACTCGATGGGATGAGGAAGTTCTGGCGTACCCAGAAAACAAATTACAGACTCATGATCGCCAGGGACAGCCTCACCATGTTCAGCGGCAGGCGCCCCATGGAGCGGGGCATGGGCGGCTACGATGGCATATTCCTCAGCCGCCTTGGCGCATCCGCATTACAGATCGGTTACGTCAACGGTATCATAGGCCTCCTAAACGTGTTACTTGCCGTTCCAAGCGGCTGGCTCATAGACAGATCTAGTGATATCAGGCGGCTCTACTTCGCCAGCTTTGCGCTGAGCCTCCCGGCTCTCCTCGCCCTGTACTTCACCAGGGACTGGCGGATGTACCTGGCGGTGATGATGCTTTACGCTGTGAGCATCAGCGTCCAGTACCCGTCTCAACTCATCATGGACATAGACTCCATGGAAGACGCTTCAAGGGTCTCAGGGCTCGGGTTCCACAGGACGATTACAGCCATCGCGGGCGTCGCATCCCCCATGGTCATAGCATACGCCGTCAACTATTTCGGTGGACTGGATTCCGCTGACAGCATCAGACCATTGTTTCTGATCTTCTTCGCCGTGGACGTCGTGATCCTATACATCGTGACCCGTTACGCTGAGCGCGTTCACATCAAGAGGGAGGAGAAGAGCACTAAAATCCTGGATGGCGTGAAGGCGGTCATCAACGGCCCGACACGTCTCAAGCTGCTTCTCTTCAGCGAGATCACCACGGTCTTCGCCATGCTCATGGTGACGCCGTTCAGGGGCATCTACCAGGTTGACGTGAAGATGGCTGGCATATTCATTTTTGGCTGGATCGGCGTAGCTGAGCCCGCCATCGACATCTTCTTCAGCATACCGTTGGCCAACCTCGTGGAGAGGTACGAAAGGAGGAAGACCGCGTACGTTGGACACATGTTCGGCGTTCTCGCGAGGCTCGTCCTCGTCATCACACCCGTATCCTTACCCCAGATGCTCGTCATGGTGAGCGTCCTTGGAAGCTTCGAGGGATGTCTCTACGTTGGCATGGACGCCTACAGCCAGGAAGCCATCCCCCAGAGAGTCAGGGGCAGCTACATGGGGCTCAAGAACCTCATCGTGGGTGTCACGGGGGTGCTCAGCCCAATAGTTGGCGGCTACATCTGGGAGCTGAACCCCGACCTGCTCTTCTGGGTGCCCGTCGCCCAGTGGAGCCTCATAGCCTTCCCTATACTGGTTGTCCTCCTGGAGAGGTACAGTGTAGACGGTAACGTGTTGCCCCAGTAAGGGTTTCATCCGATGCATATGCACGATCATTACAAGAATCCAAACAAGGTAGATTGGAACTACCGACCTCGGGGTTACAAGCCCCATAGGCTAACCTGACTACCCTTAAGACACATAACGAGTATTCAGCTGAAGGCAGAAACTTTTAGTAGTTATACCTCTTGTTCAAACCTCTAGACCCGCGGAACAAAGCCCCCTAAAAAACGCTTATTCCATGTTACTTGGTACAAACGAGCCCCAGAAAACGCCTGTCTTAAGGATGGTAGCGGGGGGTAGATTGGAACTACCGACCTTGGGGATATGAGCCCAACGGGCTAACCTGGCTGATCGGATTCTCTTGCATACACTCAATCTCGGGAGATTACATCTAACAGCCTTCAGACGTATTTCGGTCATCATACGTTCCTTATCGTTTCAAGCAGAGCCCAAACCCCGGCTCGCTCTGCTCTTTCCTTAAGATACTCCCAGTCGAGACCTACATCGCCCCTCTCCAAGACGCTCTTCACGTCTTGCTCATCGACAACGCCGCGATCTGGTCTCGCCAGCTTCGAGACTATGAAGTCCTCGGGAGAAATTATCCAGACCCCAACGCCGGCGACGCCGACCTCTCGGCGCCTCTCCAGAGTCCTCCCATCCCACTCCACCCCGTCGGGCCTGCTCCAGACCTCGACCTCATAGTCCATGACAGTGTCATGGAAAAGGCAGACTGGGTTTTTGTACGAGCCAAGGCATACCGAGTAGCCTTCCTCTCTCGCATCCTCGCAGAATCCTAGGAAATCCTCCTCGTTCGGTATCGCCACCGCGACGTCGATGTCCAGGGTTACCCTCACTCTCCCGTAAAACGGAAGGGCGTATCCGCCGATGAGCATGTAGTCTATCCCCCTCTTCTCGAGGAAGGAAACTATCCTTCTAAGCGTTTCCTCTAGCCCTGACAAGACGGTTCAACTCCAGGAAGGCTTCGTAGGGCTTCTTACCCCGCTTCACGAGCCGGTTGACGTACTCAGCGTCCCTCTTGGCCTTAGCCAGATCGTTCTTGCTACTCCTCAGGTGTTTGATCTTCAGCTTTTCATAGGTCTCTAGGTAGTCGTCGCCGAGTATTGTGACGCTGATGAGCTGTCTCGGCCTGCCCCTTCCGTGGTTCTCCTCCGGCTTCACGTCCACGAGGCCCGCTGCGTTCATCCTCTTGATCGTCGAGACCACCGTCTGGATACGTCTCCGCATGATCTTGGAGAGCTCTCTCACCCCGGCAGGGTGTTTCTTCACAATGGACAGTATATGCGCCTCGACCTCAACCGACATTTTGTTTCCCATCCGGAAACTTATTTATCATATTGGTGTTGCGTGAAGCATATAAACATTATCGATTAAAACCCAATAATCCAATGGGGAGGCAAGAAACGCTCTTGGACTACCGACTTTGAGGTTATGAGCCTCACTGGATCAACCTTATCCCATCCAGGAGAGGGCTCTTTTCCCTAAAAACGCTTATTCCTAGTAACTAGGAATAAGCGTTTTTTTGGAGTGAGGCGAGTTATCCGTGGAGCCTCTGGCTCCAGTTGTCTTCGTCTACCGTGTAGGTGAAGGGGAAGTCTACCCCATCATAGCTCAGTTTGAAGGTCTCTCTGATGGGCTTCTCGTTTAACAGGTGCTCCAGTGCCACACGTGCTCCCTACTGAAGGTGTTGGGACGCCCACCCGATGGACAGCCTGTACAACGTTCCTTCGGTGGGTGCCCCGTTCTCGTCCCAGCCCATCATCTCGTAGTACGTGTCTACGGCCTTCCTGAGCTCGTCAGGGTCTACGCTGGTCTCGCTTAAGGCGCCCGACGTCTGAGGCTGGAAGAACCTCGGCGGCAGCCAGTCATCCTCCCTCGTGAAGCCCTCCCTCACGTTGAATATCCTCGCGAGGGCCAGGGTTCTCTCCGCCACCTGCACCAGCTCGTGCATGGAGACGTCCCAACCCGTGACGGCTTGAACCAGGTCCCTGTACTCTGTGAATCTCCAGGGCGGGAACTGGCATACGGAGAGACAGTTGGCGAGGATCCTCATCTGCATCTGGCTCCTGAACAGCCTGACCTTGTCAGGACCCAGGCTGTTTATGGGTACTTCCTCGTATTCGCCGAGGGGCCTCAGCTTGCCTATGTTTCTGGCGTTCATCCCTGTGTCGTGGATGTTGTGGCAGTGGTCTGCCCCGGTGGGAGAGACCGCGTACCCGAGGCCGAGGCCCCTCTTCAGCCTGGGTTCATGCATGGGAGCCTCCTGCCCCTTGACCTCCACCAGGTATCTCCGTGACTCCTCTCCAAACACCCCGGAGGCGCGTCTGCTGCCCTCCGCTAGTATGTCACCGATCCCCTCCCTCTTCCCGATCAGTTCAACGGTCTTCAGCATCGCCTCGGCGTTACCGAAGTTCAACTTGACTCCGCCCGTCAACTCGTCGTCTATTATGCCTTCCTCGTAGCACTCCATGGCGAAGGCGATGGTGGTGCCGGCTCCGATGGTGTCGATGCCGTACCTCTGGCACAGCTCGTTCGCCTTGCAGATGGCGGGGAGATCCGAGACCCCGCAATCGGAGCCCAGAGCCCCTAGGGTCTCGTACTCTGGGCCGCCGTACCTTCTCTCCACCTTGTAAGGCTCCTCGAGCTCCACCTCCTTCTTGCATCTCACGGCGCAGCTGTAGCACGTGCCCATGCCCACCCTGTGCTTCTCCTTGATGGCTATGGCGTCGATGTCCTTGGCGTGGGGCCAGTTCCCGTCCCTGAAGTTATGGGTTGGGAGGTTACCCGTCGCGGCGCCCGCGTCCATGGCGGCCCCCGTGCCGTACTCATGGAAGCCCCTGGCTTCGGTCCCCACCCTCTTCACGAGGGACAGGGCCAGCTCCTTAACCCTGTCAGGGTCCGCAACCTCTGGAGGGTTTCTCCCCCTCACGGCTACCCCCTTGAGGTTCTTGGACCCCATGACCGCCCCCATCCCGCTCCTCCCAGCAACGTGGTTGAGGTCGTTGATGACGCAAGCTAAGCGGGCCATCCTCTCCCCCGCTGGGCCGATGAGGGCGGTCTTAGCCTGGGGTTCCCCCGTCGCTTCCCTCATCTTATCCTGACACTCCCCGACCTCCAAGCCCCAGAGAGATGAACCGTCCATCAGCTCGGCTTCCCCTTCGTTTATCCAGAGCCACACCGGCTCAGAAGCCTTACCTGTGAAGACGATCTCGTCGAACCCGGCGTGTTTCAGCTCCGCGTTCCAGAACCCCCCTGCCTCTGCCTCTCCGAAGCCTCCTGTCAGGGGCGATTTTCCTCCGACGGCGTTGCGTCCGCTTCCCGAGAATGGAGCCCCGGTGATGACGCCGGTGGACATGACGAGCACGTTGTTGGGCCCCAGAGGATCAGCGTGTGCCCCAACCGTGTTCAGGAGATGATAGGCTACGGAGCCCATGCCGCCCAGATACTTACGATACCAGACCTCGTCCGGCTTCTCGGATCGGATTTCCATGTTGGTGAGATCGACTACGAGTCTTTTCCCGTTGTAACCGAAAGGCAAAGATTCACACCACCCATTACATGTATTGGTTAATTATAACCTTAACAATGAAAAATTACCACAGATGACAGGATCAAGTTCAGACGCAAGATGCATTTGAATTGAAAAGATGGTTACTTTAGACGTGGATATTGGTTTTCTCCTATAATAACATGTATAGTAAGATGTTTGAGACTTGGAGATCAGATGACTTCCTTCCTCTCTGGCACAAGAATAAATATCATCCGATGCTGTTCGATCGAAGCGATATTGAACAAAATGAAGAGAGCAGACTAACTCTCTCACCTGTATCATAGATTTGCTTGAACGCGCGAAATGCCAAGTTTTTACGCTCTAATTTAGGTTATTTAATTTCGTACGCGGCAATAACTGTACTCAAAAGTGATATTAAGACTACAAAATATTACCAAGTAGGCGAAGCGTGCCATGAAAGCTGTTGTTTACGAAAAATACGGTTCACCAGATGTTCTCGAACTCAAGGAAATCGAGAAACCCTCGGTCACAAGTGACGAAATTCTAGTAAAGATTCACGCGGCTTCGGTTCAGCCCATGGACATCAGGTTCAGGACGAGGACGCCTCTACTCGCTCGGGCCATAGCTGGCCTGACGAAGCCTAAGAGCAAGATCCTTGGCTTCGACTGCTCAGGCACCGTGGAATCTGTGGGTGAAAACATCACCGGTTACAGCCCAGGGGACGAGGTTATCGGCCTCATCAACTCAGATAACAAGGGCGGTACACACGCCGAATACATCTCCTTTACCAAGGAGGAGTTCGCAAGAAAGCCCCACAATCTCACTCACGTACAGGCAGCTACGGCAGGTATGGCGGGACTGATGGCGCTTCAGGGGGTCAGGGACCATGGCGAGGTCAAGCCAGGTAAAAAGTTCCTGATCAACGGGGCTTCAGGCGGGATTGGGACATTCGCAGTCCAGATGGCCAAGCATTACGGGGCTGAGGTTACCGGCGTATGCAGCACGGTCAACCTTGAGATGGTGAGATCACTCGGCGCTGACCACGTCATCGATTACACGAAAGAGGATTTTACCCAAAGTGGTGAGCCTTATGACGTTATTTTTGATGCAGTAGCCAAGATTTCGTCTTCACGAGGTAAAAAGTTTCTAAAGAAGACAGGAATCTATCTTAACATTATAACTTCTTCAGACGACATAAAAGTAAAAACTGAAGATCTAATTTTCCTCAAAGAGCTTATTGAGGCGGGAAAGATAAAATCGGTCATAGATAGACGCTATCCGTTGGAACAGACTGCCGAGGCTCACAGGTATGTCGATAAAGGGCACAAAAAGGGAAATGTAGTCATAACTTTGGAGCATAATAACAAAACCTAATAAAGCGCTGCAGTTGACGGCGGGGAGCTGTGGTTTATTGCGGCAGTTGAGCTTGGTCGTTATGTGCAAGTAAAAAAAACGAGAAAATACTTTATTAGTAACAGTCCAGGTGTACAGTCGTGTTTTATAGAGGAGCAAAAAAAGGAGGAAAAAAATGAATTCAAACAGAAAGACCGCAAGAATTGTGGGAGTATTGTTTATTGCTTGCACGGTAACGTCTATTTTATCTGGTTTTTTTATAGGATCTCTAGATGCTCCGGATTATCTTGTTAATGTTGCTGCAAATGAAAACCAAGTGTTGAAAGGAATGCTAGTTCAAAGCATTTGGGCCCTTACATGTGTTGGCATTCCAGTTATGCTGTTCCCAATCTTGAAAAAGCGTAATGAATCCTTAGCTCTAGGATTCTTCAGTTTAAGGCTTATTGAAGGCGTTTTCGTTTTTGTTGGCATTGTCTGTCAACTATCATTATTGACATTGAGTAAGGAATTTCTAGCAGGGGTTCTGGATGCTTCCTATTATCAAGCCTCAGGCACATTATTACATGCAGCACGTGATTGGGCCTTTTGGGTTGGGCCTTCAATCGCTTTTGCCCTATCTGCTCTGATCTTGAATTATGCGTTATATCAATCAAAATTCGTCCCTAGATGGTTATCAGGTTGGGGTCTTGTTGGAGCATTAGTGTATATGCCAGCAGAATTGTTAGCGTTTTTCGGTTTTAATCAATTTATGGTTTTAGCTGCTCCAATAGCCTTGCAAGAAATGGCTCTAGCTGTATGGCTTATAGTTAAAGGATTCAATTCAACTGCAATTGCTTCCGAGTCTGCTAAAACAGGAGTAAACGAGGTAAAATGAGCACATCTAAAAATTGGAAGGATGCCCGCGCTCGCTCGCTCAACATCGGCACTCAAGCTCAAACAGATACAAAAATGAGGAGGATGGGAAGGAGGTGACAGAAGATTCGAACAATCAGCAGAGTAAGTATATTCAGAGCCTATTGAACGTAGATCCATCTTGGAAAGGAGTCTACAAAGTAGGCGGATTCTCCTTGTTTGCAAGTGGAGCCGTCGTTGTCGTATTCCTTCTTTCCATGGTCATCATGCAAGTAACTCTCCCAGATAATCCTCAAGTATTCTTTGAGAACCCGGTGCCCCCGGTAACTCTCGTCCTCTTAGCTGCCTTTGGAGAGTTTCTTCTGATGCCCGGGGTGCTGGGACTTTATCTAGCTCTGAAGGATGTCAATAAGAACTACATGTTGATCGCCGCAGCATTTGGGTTTATATCTATACCCATGTGGCTTGTCTCCCGCGCCCAAATCTACTCCCTCTTTCTAATAAGTGGTAGATACATGGCTACAACCAGCGAGATCATGAAAGCAGCATACTTGGCATCGGCAGAGCGTGCAATTGAATTGGGAAACATTTACGCAGACATGGGCTTAATGTTCCTAGGAGTCGCGTCTATCCTCATCGGATTGGTCATGCTGAAGGGAGTCTTTGGCAAGCGTGTAGGCTACCTGGTCACAGTCGCAGGCGCCTGTGTTCTCATTGGCGCTTTTGGAATCTTTTTCCAGCCTATAGCTATGCTAGTACCTATTGGATTAATCCTCAATGGTGTCTGGCAAACTATCGTTGGTATCAAACTCTACAAACTGGGGTCGTCGGACTCTAATCAGTCTCAAAATAGGGACAATGCATCATGAAGGCAGTTGTTTACGAAAAATATGGCTCACCCGAGGTTCTTGAACTAAGGGAGATCAATAAGCCAATCCCAGGAGACAATGAGGTACTAGTAAAGATCCATGCAGCATCCATTCAGCAGACAGACATCAGGTTCCGGACGGGAACCCCCATGATGGCTCGGCTGCTTAGCGGTTTATTTAAACCAAAAAACCAGATACTTGGATGCGATTACTCAGGGGTCGTAGAGGCAACTGGAGAAAACATCACAGAGTACAGCATCGGTGACGAGGTCTACGGGTCGTTGGACAAGCGAACTGGCACACACGCAGAATACATCACCGTATCCACTATGGAAGTGTCACGGAAGCCCAGAAACATATCCTATGAGGAAGCCGCCTCGATAGGTGTGGCTGGGACCATGGCGTTAATGGCTCTGCGAGATCACGCTCAGATACACCCAGGACAGAAAGTACTGGTAAACGGTGCCTCAGGGGGGATTGGGACATTCGCGGTTCAACTAGCCAAACACTACGGGACTGAGGTGACAGGGGTCTGCAGTGGATCAAACATTGAGATGGTAAAAACCATCGGTGCGGATCATGTAATCGACTACACAGTTGAGGATTTCACAAAAAAGTCAGACGAGTATGATATAATCTTCGACGCTGTACGGAAAAAAACCTTTAATGAATGCAAGGACGCGTTGACCTCGAAAGGGGTTTACGTTACCACTGAGTTTGGGCCAGGTATCATGTTGCGGATGAAGATGAACTCCAACCCAGACAGCAAACGCATGGTGGGGTATCTGGGAAAAACTGACCCCATGGACCTTGTTTTTCTCTGTGAACTCATCGAGGCGGGTGAGGTGAGGCCTGTTATCGACAGGGTTTATCCGCTCGCTGAGATCGCTGACGCGCATCGGTACGTGGAGAAGGGTCACGCCAAGGGCAGAGTAATAATGAGGATAGTTGAGAACCAGTGATCAGCCCATCTCTGGCCATGAAACTGAGTGGTTTTCTCTATTTCTTCATTCTCGTTACAAACGCGGCGGGCGTCGGCCTTGGAAACAGGAACGACGAGACGGATTTCGATTCCAAACTGCTCGCTGTTTCAGAGGATCCTGGCCGGTACAGGATGAGTCTAATCATTACCATCGGGTCTCATCTGGGGATTGTTGCCATCACGGTGATGCTGTATCTAGCGTTCAGCTCATACAATAGACAATATGCATTGATTGGATCAGTCTTACGGATGGGGGAAGCCTTGGTTATGATATTCAGCGAGGTTAGTGTCATCAGGATCCTCGATTTAGCAAAGGAATACGTGCTGTCAGATAGTAACAAGGAGGCTCTGCGATCGACAGCTGCTCAAATAATGCAAATAAAAAACACCAGAGTCGACATAGGTCTCCTATTCCTCTCAATCGGCGCCGTAGTGTACTGTATCTTGTTCATTCAAAGTGCATCAGTACCGTCAAATATAGCATGGCTGGGTTTAACAGCTGGAATTATCTCAGGTATTGGTATCGTCATCAAGTTGTTCTCTGGTTTTAGTACCATTTCTATGATTGGTATGGTTATGATGATGGTTTTTGAGATAACGTTTGGTGGATGGTTACTGATATCTCATCCTAAAGGAGTGACAATATGAAGCGCGAGCAATATCGCGAACAATGTTATTTGACGAGACTTTTTTATTTCGCGCGCGTTCGTACCCCGTCTCCATGATTATCAACCATAGTATCTATTCCCAGGTGTGTTTATCTTTAGAGAAATTCAACAATATGGTTACCTGAAGTAAGCCATTCAAAACGTTATTCCCATGCAATTACCCATGATTAGAGGGGAGCAAGTGACATGCCCTGGTATGGATCGCATCCCTATCTGAACGAGTTCATCCGCGAGAACAGGTGCAGGAAGATACTGGAGATCGGGGTATACGACGGCGAGAACGCGAGAAGCATGGTCGAGGCCGCCATCCAGAACGCGCCCCCGCACGAGGTGGAGTACCATGGGTTCGACTTCTTCTCACACCATAGCGCCAGCCGAGTCGGGCGGAGGCTGGATGAGACGGGGTGCAGGTACAGTCTCATCGAAGGCGACACCATGGACACGCTCCCCGAGGCCGTCAAGACGTTGCCCGAGATGGACCTGATCTTCATCGACGGAGGCAAGTCCTTCAGGGAGGCGGTGAGCGACTGGGGGAACTCGTCGCTCCTCATGCACGACGGGACGGGGGTCTTCGTCCACAACGTCGGCTTCATGGGCGTAGGCAGGATGGTCGACAGCATCCTCCGCGACGAGTATAGGGTCGAGACATTCTACGCCCCGTCAGAGGGTTCAGTGGCCCTGATCAGGAAAAAACGAGTTAGCTGACGAAATCGTGTCCAACGCCGAGTGGCTGCCAGGGATTACCATCTCATAACTCTCTATTTTTTCATGAAGAAATAGCCAGCTGCTCCAATCAATACCAGTCCAATCGCTGAGGCCACGACGATCGTTGTTGTATCAAGCTGTTTGGTCTTCACTTCGTATGTTACGTCGTCAAGGTTCTCGATGCTATCCATGTCCCAGACAACCCTCTGCTCTTCTTCTACTATGGGTTCCTCGGTGTCAGCCGGGACCGTGAAAACGACATACTGGTTGTCGCTTCGCCCTCCCTCAAGCACCAGCTTGAAGTCCTCAGGTGACCCTTTTTTCGACAGTTCTTCCAGGAAAACTAGGAGCGTCTCAAAGGACGGGGGTTTCAACCCTAGGCCCTCAACGGAAAACGTTGACGCGACCACGTCTTCTCCAAACGTAGAAGTCGATTCAATCAATAGGTGCTGCACATCTAGGTCTATCGGCAACGCGCGGGCGACCAGCGTTCTATCGTCGTCTTCCATTTCGTCGCTTTCGAGTAGCTGTTCTAAAGACATGTCTTTCAGCATGTTCAGTTGGCCGTTGAAGTCTCCTGCGATGGTTCCCCCTGTGTCGGCTTCAAGCGAGAGGGTGTCGCCGTTGAATGTGATGTGATAGTCAATCGACTCTATTGATAATGGAGCAAGCTCTTCAGGCTCCTCCGGGGGAGTAAGCTCTGCCCCCATCCTCTCGAGTGCAGACTGTAAACCCTTCTGTAAATCGCCTGACAGGCTTAGACACACTGTAAACGACGCGTGGTCTGGGGCCTCTTCAAGGCTCAGAAGCTCAAGCTTCTCTAGTACGATGCTCCCGTCTGACGCTGCCATGATCTCGGATGCCAGTTGTGTCTCAAGCAGTGGGACCATGCCTATAATCACCTGCAGGTCTTCCCTCGGGATGTAGGTGTAATACAGCTTCGTCTCAAGCTCAAGATCCAAAATGAATCCATAGGGTGGTTCCACGATTACGAATCCTAGGCTTCCGTTGACCCCCAGATACCCCGGGTAATCGATTAAGGCAGATACGTTTGTATAGGTGTCACCGCTGTGACCCTCCATATCCAGATCGAGGTTCGCCAGGTTTGCGTAATCTGAGGGGTTTAACCTAACATAGATCTCGCTTTCTATGATGGTGACATCCTCCCCTGCTGCGGCGACGTCAAGGGTCAGGCCGAGTTCTTTGATGGTTGACCGCTGCTCCCAAGTTGAGAAGCTGTCGCTGTTGCTTCCTTGGAGCGTCAGGATGACGCTTTCATCGGGATACACTGTTATGGCAATATAGTTGTCGTAGTCTAGCTCGTCGGAGTCTGCGCCTCCTGCGCGCATGTAATAAGGAATCGACACCAGGACTCCGATGAATAGTCCAATGACGAGGAGACGTTTCGACACACGTTTCATGTTATCAGCGTCCACCAACTCCGTGACATGGAGAGTACTTATTCTATTTGATGCCTCAGAACATGTGTTTACTCAGAAGCGGAGATAAGATATGGAATGAGTTGTTTCACTGTCTCCATTTATCTCTGTTCGCTAAGGCGATAGCCAGATAGGCCGCCCCTAAGCCGCTCATCCCGAAGAAACCCGGGTTACGCGTCGACGCAGACAAGGCTACGCCCGCAGGCAGGAAAGTAATCCCAATAATGTAGAAAGCTCTGTAGTTGACCTCACCCTGGTACCCGCCTTTCCATTTTCTCAGTAAAAGTACCCCAATCACGAGACCTATCACAGTCAACCCGATAACCGATAGTTTCATGATGTCTGCCATGGAGGTAGGAAACCAGGTTCGGGTTAATAATCTGTGTTCTACATGGGTTACGAAAAAACAGGATTGGTTGAGGAACCACAGGTCCATCGTGTCTCCAAGACTGTGGATGAAACCGTCGAGTCTGCGATCAATTGTTACGCTAGGGGTTCTTTCAATATGGATGCTTTACGTGTTTCCCCTCCACCGGAGAAAGTAGTAACGGGTGGGAAGAAGTCTTGGGGCGGAACAGATTAAACCGGAACTCGATCAGTGTACGAAAGCGATATGGTAACCGGGGAGTCAGGGTAAAAGTTGGTGGGCCGGGCCGGACTTGAACCGGCGACCTCCGCCTCGTAAAGGCGGCGTCCTGACCAGGCTGGACGACCGGCCCACACCACCCAAAGGGTAAACGAGAAACTTAAAACTGTTTCACATCAGCCGTTCAGCAGCCCTTCCACCTCGTGGTGCAGGCTCCAGAGCCGCTCTATCGACGGGTGGTCTCTTCCCATCTTCTCGGCGAAGTCGTCGATCGTTACGCTGATATCTACCTCGCGCCAGCCCGCGATGAGCTTGTCCGCGTAGCACACTATCTTCTCTTCCAGGGTCTCCGGGACGTACACCCCGTCAGGCAGCCCGAGGGCCCTGGCCTCGTCCTCAGGTATACCCGCCCCGATGTGCCTGTCCACTATGCGTGCCACCGGCTCCGCGATGCCCAGCTGCCTGACCATGTTCCCGCCTACCGCGGCGTGGTCGGCGTCATGGGTCTTGCTGCGGCCGATGTCGTGCAGGATCGCGCCGATCTCCACGAGCTCCATGTTTACGTCGTAGCCCTTCTCCTTGAGCTGCCGCGCTATCCTGACTGCTATTTTTGTCACGTTTAGGCAGTGGTCAACGATGTGGCTGGGGCAGCCGACCCGGTGAAGTAAGTCGACAGCCTCGTCCCGGCTGGGGAGGCTCAGGTCTCCAGCTCCTCCTTTATCTCGGCTATCTTCTTCTCGAGGAACTCGACCACCGGCGTGTTGTCCACCCTGTGCAGCGGTCCCTCGCAGTGGGGGCAGTGGAAGACCGTCTCCATGGCGTCCTCGAAGGTGGTGTTGGGGCACTGGGGGTTTCCGCAGTGGTAGAACTCGTGGGTGCGCTCGTGGTCGAGCCTGGTCTCCAGCTTCTTCAATATCTTCTGCTTGGTGCTGTGCACGTAGGCCTCGACCAGCTCCGGCTGGAGGCTCCACTGGAAGATGAACCACCCCGTCTCCTTGTCCCTGAACCGTCTGTTGGTAACCAGGCTGTGGTTGTAGAACCTGTAGAGAAGCTTCCTCACGTTGTTTATCTGTATCTCCGTGACCTCCGTCAGCTCCTCGACCGTCATGTTCTCCCTTTCGTTGAGGACCTCGATTATCTTGACCCCGTCCTCGCCGCCGAGGACCATCGCGATGTTAAGCAGTGTCTCCTCGTTCACAGTGTAGATCGACGCCATGGCTTCTCCTAACCTAGATACTATGCCATTCCGCGGTGTTTAATCTTTGCTGAGAGCCTCGACTTCCTTTCCGCGGCCCCTGGGCTTGATTCTGAGGCGGGCGCCCCCAAATCTTTTCTCCAGCTCCTCGCCGCCGAAGAGCATGTGCAGGAACACCGCGAGGGCGCTGACCTCGCTGTGGGGCTGAGTCGTCACCGAGACGTTCCACTTGGCCAGGTCGTATATCTCGCGGGGCACCTTGGGGCCGCCCACCACCACGAGCTTGGGCTCGGGGTTCACCCTGATCTCCTGGATGACCTCCCGCACCGGGAGCCCGTACATGGTCAGGTGCACCACCTCACCCTGCCAAGCCTTAACCGTTCCACGCCAGCTGTCCGTGTACTGCACCGTGAACCCGCCCCCCCAGTCCTCCACTATCTTGGACACGCTCTCCTCCAGCCTCGGGTCCTCGGTGCCGGCGTAGATGGCTCCGTCTGCCCCGAAGGCCCTGGCGGCTAGGAGGACGTGGGTGCTTAGGCGTTTATCCCTCTGCGGCCGGTGGCCGAGCCGGAGCACGGTGACGGTCATACCGGGTAACTTCGCGGCCCCGTCTATTAATGTGCTTGGGTGGTGCCCTTTTTATTCGCAGGGCCGTACTTCTGGGGGATAGGTTTGGCTGAGGCTGGGAGCGAAGAGATACCTGCGATGCAGCTCATTCTCAGGAGGAGGCTGCTGGGGTACCTCGTGCCCGCGTTCAACATGCCCCTCTTCGGGTGGAACCTCTACCAGATGATGATCCGGGTTCAGACCGGGGCCGTCAACGTCAACTCGACGGCGTTCCTGGAGGAGCTCTTAGTCACCTTCAGCGCCCTCTTCCTCTCCTTAATCATCCCCCGTTTCTTCCCGGTCTACCGGAGCACGTACAGGCTGGAGGATGAGGGGCTGTCCATAACCCGTTTCCTGAGGGGAAGGAAGGTGCTACCCTACGGGGAAATCGACAGGGCCGAGGTCTATATCCGGCTGGACGAGAAGATAAGCAGCGACGCCAAGAACTACGCCATGGACGCCTCCACCGGCTACAGGAAGTCGGGCTTCAAGTTCAAGGACTACACCAACGCGGAGGACAAGATAATGAACCTCTTCGTCGGCCTCGACATATACATGATAAGCCCAGAGAAGCCCAAGGCTCTCCTCAAGGAGCTCAAGAGACGCAACAGGAGGTTCATCGCCAAGCTGGTGGAGCTCACGAGCCGCGGCAAGAGGATACAGGAGCTGGGCTGATGCCCGTTGAGCCCAGCCCCGAGATGAGGCCCGTCTTCGCCTCCACCGTGTTGAAGACCCACCCCGACGACTACGTCGTCGTGAGCATAGACAGAGCCGAGGAGGAGGGTGCCCGTGAGGCTTTCAAGGACCTGAAGCCATGGGGCTCCGTAACCTACGACCACGAGGAGGTCTCAGTGGTCCTCAGGGAATCGGAGTGGGGGAGGCTCAAGGACGGGTTCACGGCGTACCGGGTGGAGGGGCCTTTCACGCTTATCACCTTCGACATAGTCCTGGACCTCTCCCTGGTTGGTTACCTCTCCGTGGTTTCCTCTGTGCTGGCCGATGAGGGGGTCAGCGTATACGCTCTCTCCACCTACCTCAGGGACCATATGCTCGTGAAGAAGGTGGACGCCGGGAGGGCCGTCGCGGCACTGGAGCGGCTCATCGAAAGATGCAAACTCTACTAAGTTTTTAGTAACAACCTGTATTTTTGTGGAGCCCCGTTATCCCCGGGACCATCAATGCATCCACGGATAGAATCCAAGACCCTTGCCTTCGCGGCCACCATGGCCGCCCTCGGGAACGCGCTGAGCTTCCTCTCCATCCAACTGACGCCTCTGGCCCCCAACATACCGCTGGGCCCCGTGACAGTGTCCCTCGCGTTGGACCTGAGCCACCTCGCCACCTTCATAGCGTCCCTCTTCGGCGGGCCCGTCGTGGGCGGCCTCACCGGCCTCCTGTCGGGGCTGGTGGCGGCCTTCGAGTTCGGGTTCAGCAAGGGCAACGTCGTGACGGGGATCGGCCTGCCGCTGGGCAAGGCCATGACGGGCGTCGCCGCCGGCTACGTCTTCCAGCGGCTGCACGTGGAGGGCAGCCCTCTGCGGCTGGTGGCATCCACGGTCACCGCGTACATACCCGAGGCCCTGCTGACCCTGGCTCTGTTCAGGTACGTGCTGCCGGTGGTCGCAGGTCTGCCCGCCGGTCTGGCGACCGCCATAGCTGTCCAGATAGTGGTGAAGGCGTTCTTCGAGATGATACTCCTAGGGCTCATCCTCGTGTGGCTCACGGGTAACATAGGGTTCAGTGACTATGCGCGTGGGTACTTCGCCTAGAAACCGTTTCACATGCATGTTTACTGGTGATTTGGCTGAGGTTGGTATATGGGCTTCTGAAGCCCTTCTCGTCGTGACCTGCTAATGGTCAGATCTGTTTCGCTACTTCTGTTTGCCTCGTCTCTGGGTCATGATCTTGACTATGTCGCGGTGTCTCAGCGTGTAGTCCTTGGGGAGCCTGAGGCCTGTGCGGGCGTCTATGGCGAGGATGTAGTTCTCGGCGAGCCGTGTGTGGACCGTCTCGGCGAGGTCGAGGGGGGTGGCGTCGTGGGGCATGAGGTGGACGTCGGGTAGGACGTTGCCGTCGCCGTCGCTGTACCTGTCCTCGTCGCTGACGGGGTAAACCATGTTGCGGCGTAGGAGCTTGAAGGCTACGGTGTTCAGTGCGTGCTGGATGCCGGTGCGCATGTACTTGTACATGACCCGCTGCTCGATGTAGTCTATGGCCTTCCTCTGCTCCAGGGTGAGCCTGTCCTCGTCGACGACTGTGAACTTTTCCTGGCCTGGGGCGTACTTGATGAGGCCGCTCTGGTCGGCGCGGCGGAGGGCGAGCTCGGCCTCGGCGCTGCACGCCGCCACCAGGCCCTCGCTGTGGTACTCTATGAGCTTCTCCAGGTTGTCCTCGGCGGTGAGTAGGTCCATCTTGTTGGCGATGAGCAGCGTCGGCTTGACTATTGGCAGGAGGCTGCCGCTGAACGCCAGCGTCTCCTCGGGGGTCCACTTGGTGAAGGGCGTGTCGGCTAACTCTGCGTCCACGAGAGCCTGGGCCACGTCGGTGGCCCTGGTCTTTATCCCTGTGAGGGCCTTGGTCAGGCCCTCCTCGAGGTTGGACTTCTGGGTCTCGTGCTCTATCTGCTGCCTGTTTCTGTCGATTATGTGGCTGATCCAGAGCTCCATCTCCGTCTCGATGTCCATGAAGTCCTGGACGGGGTTGCCGTTGCCTGGGCTGCTGATGCCGCCCTCCTCGTCGACGCTGCCCGAAGCGTCCACTACGTGGATGAGGGCGTCGGCCTGCCCTATGGCGGAGAGGAACCTGTTGCCGAGGCCGCGGCCCCTCCACGCGTCCTTGAGGAGCCCGGGGACGTCGATGATCTTCACGGGGATGTAGCGCCAGCCCTCTATGCAGGCGCTGTTCTTGGGGTTGTCCTCTACGTCGAGCTCCCTGCAGACGCAGGCGTCGCATACGTAGGCGGTGCCGGCTCTGGGCTCCTTGGTGGTGAAGGGGTAGTTGCTTATCTCGGCGTTGAGGAGCGTGGCTGCGTTGAAGAGCGTTGTCTTGCCTACGTTGGTCTTGCCCACTATGGCGAACGTGAGCATGTTAACCCTCACTGAAGTATCAGTCTGCATCTAATATGAGGGCATCGATTTCCGACGTGAGCCGCCTCATCTTGCCGTCTATCAAGCCGAAGCACATGGCCTCGTCGACGGCCTCCTCGTACCTGAGGCCCTCGTTGGACGACCGAGCCTTCTGTATGACCACCCACGCCTCGTTTCCCTCGCTATGGTTCTCATGCAGCCAATTGCGCCAGTCTTCGCCGCAGCGGAAACGTTTGGCCTCGGTCTGTTGCATCGTCTGAAAACTGTTTGTTACTGTTTTTCGGATAATAAGTATTAATAATATAGAACAAGATGCGATAAAACCCTTTTTTTAAGGTATTTTTACGGGAAATGTCTGAAACGATCGTTCCACGATGTTCTTTAGATGTAAGGTGTGTGTGTTACTCGCTGGTGAAAAAATGGTGTCTAATCAGGTCACCGCGTCTAAGGACGCTGTCCTCTTCCCGGATGAGCTGGAAATCGTGGACGTCGTGGGTGAGAGGTTCCACGCTGACAACTGGTTCAAGTACATGTCCGATCGGCTTAAGGAAAAACATTCAATCTCCGAGAGTCTCAAGAAGATGAGAGACTCGAAGAAGCTCGAAAAATAGGTTTCAATAATTTTACATTAAAACATATTTTATCCACCCGTGGTAGGATTAATAGTTTTATTAAATGTGTAGCGTGTTTACCGGTTTCTAGCGTCGCTAACCACAATGAATGGGTTTCTTGGTGTGGGTGTACGTGGATTATATGGGTTTGATTTTAATTGTATTTTCCCACTGGAGCCACGTATACGGTGAACTCGTTCTCGCCATCCACTTCAATGAGGGCGTTAATCTTTTTCTGATGATAGTCTGTGATGGCGCAGGTTCCGGTTTTAACAGCTTCACAGGCCAGATACAGGTTTTGGCATATGTGACCCACTTCTATCGCAATGTCCTTGTGGGCGATGATGCTGCATCTCCATTCTCCCCTGTAAGGTATGGTAACCCATACGAACAACGCAGCGGCTTTTGAGACGAAGGATTGACCGGCGCAGGCCTCGGTCACCGCCTCCTCGTATTTCATGAAGGAACAGCAGTCTATGACTCAGAGCAAGGTACCTGTAGACTCCCTTTTTCAGCCCCTCAATTTTGTTTACGACCAGATACGTTTCAAAAGGATGCCTGACTTCACCCGAGGGAACGGTCCTCCATGAACGAGTCCGGTCATCGTTGACACGATGAACGCCTGAGTTGCCCAGAGAAGGAAAGACAACTCATCCATCGACATGCATCGTTCACTGTAGTTCCTACGAGATTTTCGATTGAGTATGGCATCCTGCAGGGAGATGTTCCTGTAATCTAATTCCCTGATTGGCGTCAGAGGAATCATTTCCGAGTCAGCCGCGTAAGGTTTCTCGATGGTTGGAGCTGCGACACCCTTCCTGTGGTCAGGCTCCCATTCAGGGCTGGGAGGAATCAAGTTCCAGTCATGAGCCTTCAAGAATCTTCGGTTCGCCTCAAGTTTTTCCTTGAGATTCATGGTTACAGAGCACAGCGTATATGATTATTAAATTATATCAAAAAGGGTGTAATGGCGCAGAGAGTGGGATTCGAACCCATGCTCCCGTTTTGGTTTGCCCCATTCTTCTTGGATTTCATTCCTCTTAATCGATCCGATGATGAATTTGGCAGTATTTAGGATCTTATGAATTTCCAAGCGAAATACATTGTTAATAAAGCGCATACAAGCCTCCATTCGATTAGTATAGCTTGAAGTTGAATGGCGATTGGGCAGGCTATATAATTATAATAGAGCTATGAGACTTGCACTATAAAGTCACCTTAAAGACTCTGGCTGGGTTACACATTTAATAACAAGAATTTAAGCCGCCTATAGATACATGCCGTCTTCTAAAACTGTCCTAATGATTATTGGTGTGGCAGTCCTCTTAATGGGGATCGCTGGGCTAGTTCCAAGCCTCATGATGGGAACTGAGCCTCAATGGCATGCAGCCCTAAAAGTAGTAATCGGTGCCTACGGGGCATATGTCGGATACACCGAAAAATAATCATCCTTTTTTCAAGAAAAAGGGGATTATGCGGAAAAAGTAGAGATTTTACCGTTTTTTAAAGGTTCCACTGGCTTCTACTCAATGCTGTAATACGGCGTGGAGCCGCGCGCGTAATATGATTTTGTGGCTCATATCTCATTAATATCAGGCGTTCAAGCTAGTTTGACAGAATGAAGCCTCGTCACGTGGGCGTCATCGCAGTCATCGTCGCAGCTCTGGGGCTGTTCATTCTAGGTTGTCCAAGCTACGACGTTACATTGACACCAATAAAGTATAATATGACATAAAAAATAGATAATATGACATACTGAATGTATAGACTGTTCGGCTCGAAGACAAGGGTACGCCTGATAACCAGGCTCGTGATGAACCCCCAGCAAACCTACTACATCAGAGAGCTGTCGAGGGAGCTGGGCATCCCCTACGGAATGGTCTACAGGGAGATAGGGAACCTCGCCGGGCTGGGGATAATAACGCTGGAGAAGAGAGGGAAGATCACGCTCATCCACGTCAACGAGAGCCTGCCGTACCTCAGCGACCTCAGGAACCTGGTGCTCAAGACCACCGGCGTATCCCACGTGATACTGGAGAGGATACCCGGTAAAGACGGCGTCCGGTTCATGCTGGTCTTCGGCTCCATGGCGAGCGGAGACTACGGCGAGAGGAGCGACATAGACCTCATGGTGGTGGGGAGCATGAACGAGGAGCCGCTCCTAATCGCGGCGAAGAGGATCGAGGAAGAGACCGGGCGGGAGGTGAACTACGTGCTGTGGAGCGAAGAAGAGTTCCTAGAAAAAGTAAAAGCTGGGCACCACCTTCTTCTGGATATAGCGGAGAAGCCGCTGATCATGCTGGTGGGGAGCGAGGACGAGTTTAGAGGAGCTGTTAAGGCGGCGAGTCATCGGTAAGGTCCGCATCGATGAACGGGTTGTCGAGAAGGCGCTCGCGAAGGCTCGGAGAGACCTGAACACGTCCGAGACGCTGCTCGACAACGACGAGTTTGACTGATCCCTAACGGTCTCGTACACCGCCATGCTGGGCGCCGCGAGGGCCTTGATGTTGAGCAGAGGGTATAGGCCGTCGAGCTCCGAGGGGCATGTGGCGGTCGTCAGGTTCATGGAAGCGGTGTCCAGCGACGGGGAGATGCTGCGGTTCACGGGTATCCTGGATCGTCTGAGGAGGAAGAGGCACCGGGTCGTCTACGAGGAATACGATGTAACCTCGGGGGATGAGGCAGCCCAAGCCCTTGAATGGGCCGGGGCTTCATTGATAAAATAATGGAAATAATAGAGTGATATGGCGCAGGGAGTGGGATTCGAACCCACGCTCCCGGGTGGGAACCAGTTTTCAAGACTGGCGCCGTAGTCCGCTTGGCTACCCCTGCCCACCCACCAAAATACATGATCCACTGTAAAAACTAATCGCCTAGATACTCCTCGATCCTCATCTGGTTCCTGAGGGGCGCCACCACCACGGAGACCCTGGGCGCCTCCCCAGGCCTCACGTACATCTTGGCGCTGCTCTTCACCACCACCAGCCTGTCGTCCGAGTACGCCACCTCGTTCAACCCGTCCAGCAGCGCCTTCTCCAGGTTGTCAAGGTCCGGCGTCGTGACCACGTAGTTGTCCTTCCTCCGGCTCTTCGGGCGGCTCAGGTAGAATCCCAGGGTCAGAGCCACGGGGCAGTCGAGGGGCTCCTCGAAGTGCTTCGCGGCCTCCTCCCTGACCAGCTTCTCCCACGCCATGACCCTCTTGGGCGTGTAGCTCCACGTCCTCCCGCCCTTCCTCACCGTCCTCGGCCTCGCCTTGGGGACCGGGTCGCCCCATACCTCGAAGCACACCCTCTGCATGGGCAAGGTATACCGGTGCACCCCATAATAGCCTTGTCCTAGTAGAGGAGCAGCACAAGCGACACGCTGATGAGGCCGGTGAGGTAGATGCCGTCGAAGGTGCCCGCGCCGCCTATGCTGGCCACGGGGGCACCTATCTCGGGGAGCTTCCCCAGGTTGAGGAGGTCGGCGCCGATGAGGGCCCCGAGGGTTCCGCCCACGTACGCTATCTGGGCGGGGCAGCTCATGGGGCTCACCATGTCCACGAACAGCGTCGTCAACGCCGTGGTCACGGGGGGCCCGAACATGGGCGTCGCTATCCCCAGCCCCTTCACGACGCGGGCGCCCCTGTGGGTGGAGAAGGTGACCACGGCCAGGACCACGAGCAGCTGGAGGTAGCTCAAGGCGACGTCGGGGCTGTGCGCCGGTATGGACCACAGCACGAGGTACGCCGAGATTAGTATGGGCACCACGGCTCCTCCGAGGTTGACGGTGATGTAGGTCCGCCTGACCCCCATCTCCGTCCGAGGCAGCCTCCACGTCACCATCCAGAACCTGACCTCCCTGTACGTGTAGATGGGCACCCGGGCCTCCACAGTCGTCAGAGGGATGTTGATGTAGCTTCCGACCAGGCTCAGGAAGAGCACCGCCCCGTACGCCTCGGGCGGCACCCCTATGGCTTCAACCAGGAGGTTCCTGAAGAACGCCGTGAAGACGGAGCCAACGAGGACGAAGAGTAGGAACAGCACCCCGAGGTACAGGAAGCTGAAAGGCCTGAAAACGAACCTCCGGGGCCCAGAAGCCACAAGCACACTCTCCGAGACGATAGACTACGAGCCAACCCGGAATAAGGTTTCGGTGTTCCGTGCAGCTATCCCCGCTACCTCCCCGGGCTCCATCCCCTTTATACCCGCCAGCGCGTGGACTGTGAGCCAGACGTCCGCCGGCTCAGACCTCCTCCCCAGCCTCCTGAGATGCACGGGCGAGTCCGTCTCAACGAGTATGCGCTCCATGGGCGCCTCCGCGAGAACCGCCCTGTGCCCCTTGCTGTACTCCGCCGCAGGCGTCGCGGACACGTAGAACCCCGAGTCCAGTATCAGCCTCAGAGTCTCAAGCGGCCCGTCGTACCAGTGGAACACGGCGCCGGGCACGTCGTGCCGCCTGAGGATGTCCAGGGAGTCCTCGTAGGCGGAGCGGCTGTGAACAGCGACGGGCAGCCCCTCCTCGGCGGCGACCTCCAAGAGCCCGGAGTAGATGGCGCGCATCTTCTCCCTGACCTCCGCCGCCTTGGCGAAGGGGTACGCGTAGTCGAGCCCCACCTCACCGACGAGGGCCGCCCTGCCCGCGTATTCCCTGACGAACCTAAGCGCCTCCCCGTGGCCCACCTTGAGCACCTCTGAGGGGTGCACGCCTATTCCGGGGTACACGTAGCCTTGATGCCTCTCGGCTAGCTCCAACGCGTACGCGGACGACTCGACGTTGCCTCCGACAGCCACCACGGCGTCGACGCCCGCCTCCTTGGCGCGGCCTACGACCGCCTCGGCGTCCCCGTAGCCCTCCATGTGGACGTGGGAGTCTATGACACGCCTCAAAATAAGCACCCCATGGGGGTCAGCTGATCTTCTCTACCATGATGTCCAGCTCGGCCCAGTTCCTGCTCCTGCTACGGTACGTGATCCTGTACGTCTCGTCCAGCTCGAACTCGTACGTCCCCGGCAGCTTGAGCTTCCCGTTGCCGTAGCTGAACAGCAGCGTGCTGTCCTCGGTGTGGTAGACCGCGAAAATCTTCGCCTCCCACACCCGCTCAGGAGGGTTGAAGTAGTTGACCGACGTCACCACGAACACGACGCCCACAAGGAACAGCGCGGCCAGAAGCGCCGCCCGCTCCCTGCTGTCCATCTCGCCGAGCCTCATATCAACACAATTGCCGCCGCTCCGCTAAATAAAGTTCCCTATGACGCTAGATGATGGGGGCCAGCAAGAACGCGGCGATGCAGGCCGCCGCCTCCAAGCCCACGAGGATGAGAGTCACCTGAGGCTCCGTGAAGTCGCCCATCCGCATCGCCAGGTGGGTGAGGCCCCGCACCTTCATGCTCCGCGGCTTCACCGTCCCGTCCGGCTGGAGCAAACCGTAGCTCTCGGCCTCGAACCCGGACAACGCCTTCAGCACGGCCTCAGCCGCGTAGGGGATGAAGCACAGCATGGCGAACTTCTCCATGTTGCCTATCACCGCGACGCACGCGCAGACGGCGCCTATCGTGTAGTTGAGGTCCCCCGGGAAAACCTTCGCCGGGTACCAGTTGTACCTGAGGAAAGCGAGCAGAGCCGCCGCGAAGCACAGCGCCAGCATCGCCGCGTTGTAGTGGCCATGCGTGTACGCGTAGACGCCGAGGCTAAGGTGGAGCACGAAGCCCATCCCCGCCTCCAACCCGTTGAACCCGGCGAGGAAGTTAGTGGCGTTGCTACAGCACAGCACCGCCAACGGCACCAGCACGAGCGGGTAAGCCAGCCCCAGCTCCACGCGTCCTATGAACGGCAGCGTCATCCGGCTCACGCCCGCGTTCACGGCGGCGAGGGGCAACGCCGCGGGGAGCGGGATGAAGAAGTAGAGCCACCTGGGTATCCCCACCTTCTTGTACTGCTCGAAGAAGCCCTCCCCCTCACGCCTCTTGATCAGCGCCGTCAACGTGTCGAACATCCCTATGAGGGTGATGATGAGTATGGTGTTAAGGCTGGCGAGGATGTATATTATGCCCGAGAGCCGGGGCGGCACGAATATCTCCACGCCGATGAAGAAGAACACCCCCACCAGGAACCCTACGACGACGCCGGGGCCGCCCATATCCGCCACCGCGGTCTCATCAGCCTTCATGATGTCCCTGCCCACGATGCCCGCCGCATGCATGTACCTGTTGAAGTAAGGTATAATCAGGTAGCTGACCGCGAAGCTGAAGGCCACCGCGCCTAGTATGCTCAAGGGGACGCTGCTCAAACCATTACCCAAACCCATATTGCCTAGCTATTTTATCATACTTACCCTGAAATAGCCTCCGCCGACGGAGAAAACCATCTTGAAAGCCCTGATAGTCGACGCCCTCGCCTCGGGCAAGGGGACGCGTAAGACCACGAGAGACGTCATAGGGGCTGGGCCGCGCACCGTCGCGGGGGTGCTGGAGACACACGGCCACGAGACCAGGATAACGCCGGTGGAGCTCTATCTAGGCAAGAGACGCGGCGACGCAGAGTACGACGCCCTCCTGGTGAGCGGGATGACCAGCGACCTGCAGGCGATACAGCGCACCGTGAGGAAGTGGAGGCGAAGCAGCGGCGGCCCCGTCCTCCTCGGGGGCCCCGCCGCCGGCGAGCCCGAGAGAGCCCTCTCCAAGACCGGCGCAGACCTAGCCATCATCGGGGAGAGCGAGGAGACCCTGGCCGAGCTCCTCTCCATGGGGCTGGACGCCCTAGACGGTGGAGGCCTTGAAGACATCAGAGGCGTCGCTTACCGTATGCGAGACGGGGTCAGGGTCAACCCCCTGAGACCCGTCCAGGGCAGGGACGTCTTCGAGCGGTACAGGCCGTCGACGCTGCGCATCAGGGACTACCCTCTCCACTACGCGGCGAGGGTATACGTGGAGGCGGTCCGGGGGTGCAGCAACTACCACAGGGCGAGGCTCGGCCCCCTGGGCGACGCCTGCACCCACTGTGAGCGGTGTACAACCGCGGGCCTGGAGGAGAGGTACGACTGCCCCGTGGGGATACCGCCCGGCTGCGGCTACTGCTCCGTGCCAAGCCTCTACGGCCCCCCCAAGTCGAGGCCCGCGAAGACCGTGCTTGACGAGGTGCGGCGTCTCCTGGAGCTAGGCGTCAGACGGATCGTCCTCAGCGCCCCGGGGCTCCTCGACTACGGAAGAGACCTCCTCGTCGAACCCGAGCCCCTGACCGACCCGAGGAGCCCGGAGCCCAACTACGGGGCCCTCGAGGAGCTGCTGGCCAGCCTCAGCGCGTTGCCCCGGGTCGCCGAAGGCGAGGCGTCGGTGATGGCTGAGAACATCAAGGCCGCGCTGGTGACCGAGAGGGCGGCGGACATCCTCGGCGCCTACCTCCGGGGCACGCCCGTAAACCTCGGGTTCGAGACCGGCAGCGACGCCCACAGCGCGGCGCTGGGGAGGCCGGACACGCCATCCGAGACCTTGACGGCTCTCAGGCGGCTTAAAAAAGCGGGCCTGAAGCCCTACGTGTACTTCATCCACGGTCTCCCAGGCCAGAGCGAGGAGAACGTGGCGGAGACCGTCCAGACCATACGTGAGGCGGTGAGGCTCGGCGCCGAGAGGGTGATACTGTACAGGTTCATGTCCCTCCCGATGTCCGCATTCGCGGGCTGCCCCTCGGGCCCGCCCGCCGCGAGGGACCCCTTGAGCAAGAGGATCTGGGAGGCCGCCCGTGAGGCGAACCGGGGCAGGAAGGAGGCCATGGTGGGGCAGAGGCTCAGGGTCGTGGTGGCGGAGCCGTACGACAGGGACCGCAGGTACATGGTGGCGTACCCGCTCAGGCACGGCCCCGTGGTGCTGCTGGAGGGCGCGGAGGGCCGCGAGGGGGAGATTCTGGACGTCACCGTGTACGAGGTGGCGTCGGATCGGATGGTTAGGGCCCGCTGATATTCGCTATGTTTTAAAGAGAGGGTTTAGAGTTATGTTAGGGTCGAAGAGAAATGGCAGATGCTTCCAGCTCATATAACTTGAACCAGGAGGGACCGGTGTACGAGTGCGTGCGCTGCGAGCGGCGGGTCTCCCACAGTGACCTCCAGAGGTACATCAGCTTCAGGTGCCCCATCTGCGGGTACAGGATATTCCGCAAGGTGAGGGCGCAGGTCGTCAAGAGGGTGAAGGCGAGGTAGCGATGGCGAGCCTGGAGAAAGCGAAGACCCTGGAGGAGAAGAGGGCCGCCCTCATCATAAAGTACAGGAAGTTAAAAGTCGACAGCGCCGAGAAGGACGATGATAAGATCGTCTATCGCATGAGCAGGGGCGACGAGAAGTACCTAATGCACGTGCTGCTGGGGAAGAAGACCATAGGCATCGCCTACATACGTGAACTCAGGGACAAGGTGGACGCCGAGGAGGTGACCGGCGGCATCATCGTCGGCGACGGCAAGTACACCTACTCCGCTAGGAGCTCCGCGCCCGAGATGAGCATAGAGCTGATCCCGCCGACGCTGCCCATCTTCGACATCTTCGAGCACGACCTGGTGCCCCTCCACGAGGTGGTGTCGCAGGAGGAGAGGAAGGAGCTGTCGGTGAGGTACCACGCGGAGCCTTACCAGTTCCCGTGGATAAAGAGCGTTGACCCCATCGCGATCATCCTGGGGGCCAAGCCGGGCGACGTCTTACGGATCACGCAGAAGAGCGAGACCGCCGGGAAGTACGAAACCTACAGGTACGTGGTCTAGTCCACCTTTCCTTCCCTGAGCTCGCTCAGGATGACCATGGCCTCCCCGAGGGGCGTGTCAAGCCTGTGGCTGATCTCCTCGGCGGATATGTCCGGCTTCTCGGGCAGCATCTCGTCCCTGACGTACGCCTTGTGGGCGTTGTAGAGGGGCAGCCTCTGCGCCGTCTCCGCCAGTATGAGCCACACGGGGTTCTTCTTGGGGTCCTCCAGGGGCGTCACCCTTGCCTGATCTTGTCGTACATCTTGTCGAAGGTCCATCGGAGGCTGCTGTTTATCTCCCTGAGACGCCTCTCTCCGCCGTAGTTCCTGACGTGCAGCTCCCTGAGCACGCCGTCCTCCTCCTTGACCTCGTACTCCAGGATCTCGCTCTGATCTATCTCGCCGTTGGCGGCGCGCTCACTGTCGGTGGAGCTCATGTTAGCCAGCACCCTCTCCACGAGGAAGCTCTGGAATGGCGGTATGTCAGTCTTGAACTCGTACTCGGGCTGAGGCTCGAAGAGCAGGTCCTTTCCCTCGACGTTCATCCTGCCGAGGACGGCGCCGTCCTTGCTGGTGATGGACATGCCTTCCTCGAAGCTCTCAGGCTGCAGCGTCTCCGTGCGCGGCTTAGGCTGCGGGGCGTCCTTGGGGGCGGTGGGCGTCCTGAACCCCGTCGCCACGATCATGTTGTCTATCGCAGCCATGGCCGCCCTGAGGTCCGCCGCCTCGGCCTCAAGCTCAGCCATCCTCTGCTCCATGGTCTCCTTGAACTGAAGCAGCCTCTTGGTCTCCTGCTCCTTACTCAAACCGGTGCCCCCTGCCTCTCATATTCAACTCTCCATGCAGGGATTTAAAGAGGTAACGCGCACACTCAAAGTGAAGACGATGTTAGGCAAGGGATTCGTCGACAGGTACGTGGAGATCAGCCGCGAGAAGGACAGCTTCCTCTGCGTCGGCATCGACCCGACGACGAGGGACATCAGGCAGAGGTACGTGGTTCCCCCGCCGCTCATAGAGGCCAGGGGCAGCAGGGAGGGAATCAAGGAGTTCTCCCTCAACGTCATCGACGCCGTCACCCCCTACGCGCCGGTGATAAAGCCCAACGCCCAGTTCCTGGTCTACGCCCTATGCTTCGACGACCTCAAAGAGATCGTGGATAAGATCCATGAGGGCGGCAGCCTGGCCCTCCTCGACATCAAGCTATCCGACATAGGCACAACGATGGACGCCGGCCTCCACTGGATAGACCGTCTGGGCTTCGACGCCGTGACCTTCAGCCCCTTCCCAGGCTACGAGAACGGCGTCGACGCCGTCTACAGGTGGGCCCGGGAGAGGGACAAGGGGATATTCGCCCTCTGCCGCATGAGCAACCCGGGCACCCACGACTACCAGTCCCGGCTTATGGACGGGGAGCCTTTCTACGTCCGCCTCGCCCGGGACGCACACACGCACGGCAGCAACGGCTACGTCGTGGGCTGCACCGCCTCGGAGGAGCTCGGCGTAGTCAGGAAGATCATCGGCGAGGAGTGCCTCATCCTGGCGCCCGGCCTAGGGGCTCAGGGAGGCGACCCCTTGACGGCGCTGAGGCTCGGCGCCAACGGCGAGGGGGAGCGGCTCATAGTCTCGTCGTCCCGGTCGATCAACTTCGCTTACGAGTCCCTGGGCTGGGACTGGGCGAGGTACCCGGAGGCGGCCGCTAAGACGGCTGAGGAGAAGCGCGACGAGCTCAACGTCATCCGCAGAAGACTGGGGAAATGACTACCGTATAGATTTATAACGAGACCCCACCCACATAATGGGAGGTTCAAACGGTTGACCAATAAGATTTTTGAGGTCAGGTTCCACGGCCGAGGCGGCCAAGGCGCCTGGACGGCCTCGCTCCTCCTCGCCCAGGCGGGGCTCATGGAGGAGAAGAACATACAAAGTTTCCCCGCGTTCGGACCTGAGCGCGCCGGCGCCCCCATCACGGCTTTCACCAGGATCAGCGACGAGAAGATCCAGCTCCACTCGAGCATCTACGAGCCGGACGTCGTCGTGGTCTTGGACCCCACTCTTCTAGGGCCCGCCGTCTCGAAGGGCATCCAGAAAGGCACGAAGCTCATAGTCAACACCGACGAGTCGGCGGACGCCGTCAGGGAGAAGCTTGGCCTAGAGGACGTGGAGACCTGGACCGTGGACGCCACCACCCTCGCCCTGGACGTGCTGGGTAGGCCCATCACGAACACCGCTATGCTTGGGACCGTAGTCAAGGCCACGGACGTGGTGAAGCTGGAGAGCCTGTTCAAGGTAATTAAGACTCGTTTCGAGGGCAAGATAGGTGAGCTAAACGCGGATCTTGTGAAGAAGGCTTACGAGGAGGCGAAGATGGGATGAGCAAGGAACGTGCGTGGCAGGAGCTGCCCAAGGGAGCCGTCAGCTACAGGTCGAGCATGGAGTACAAGACGGGCGACTGGGGCGTGGACGCCCCCAGGATAGACCACGACAAGTGTGTGAAGTGTAACTTTTGTCACTTCTACTGCCCCGAGGGGTGCATCCACGTCGAGGAGGACGGGACCCCGTTGCCCGACCTTGATTACTGTAAGGGCTGCGGCGTCTGCGCAAAGGAGTGCCCGGCTAAGGCGATAGAGATGGTGAGGAAGTAATGGTTGAACATAAGCTTATGGGACTAAACGGCGACGAGGCGGTCGCCTACGCCACCAAACAGGTCAACCCCGACGTGGTTGCCGCGTACCCCATCACGCCCCAGACAATCATCGTGGAGCGTTTCAGCGAGTACGTCGCTGACGGGGAGGTGGACACCGAGTTCGTGGCTGTGGAGAGCGAGCACAGCGCCATGAGCTGCAGCGTGGGAGCCTCCGCGGCAGGCGCCAGGGCGTTCACCGCCACGGCGGCCAACGGCCTGGCCCTCATGTGGGAGATACTCTACATAGCGTCCAGCCTAAGGCTGCCCATAGTGATGGCCGTGGCCAACAGGGCGCTCAGCGGCCCCATCAACATCCATAACGACCACAGCGACAGCATGGGCGCCAGGGACAGCGGCTGGATACAGATCTACTGCGAGAACGCGCAGGAGGTCTACGACGCCAGCATCATGGCGTGGAGGGTAGCCGAGCACCTCAACGTGCAGCTACCCGTGATGGTGTGCCTCGACGGCTTCACCCTGAGCCACACCATGGAGAACGTCATGACGCTGCCCGACGAGACGGTCCAGAGGTTCGTCGGCGAGAGGCCGTTCATCGAGGTTGAGGGCCACCTCGGCAAGGGAGAGCTCAGGCTCAACCCCGAGATGCCCCTCACCATGGGGCCCCTCGACCTCCAGGACTTCTACTACGAGCACAAGATCCACCAAGTCGACGCCATGGAGCAGGCGCTGAAGTACATGAAGGACGTCGACGAGGAGTGGGCGAAGGTCAGCGGACGCAGCTGCCAGTACGTCGAGCCTTACCTGATGGAGGACGCCGAGGTCGCCCTCATAGGCATGGGCTCCATGATGGGCACCGTCCGCCACATGGTGGACGAGCTGCGCACGGAGGGCGTCAAGGCCGGCATGGTCAAGCTCAGGCTGTTCAGGCCGTTCCCCGTCGAGGCCCTCAAGAAGGCCGTCGGCAAGGTGCCTGTGCTGGGCGTCATGGAGAAGTGCATCAGCTTCGGCGCCCCGGCGAGCCCCCTCATGGAGGAGCTCATGACCTCGTACTACCACGACGCCGAGAAGCCGATGATGGCCAACTACGTGGTCGGCCTCGGAGGCAGGGACGTGAGCCCAGACGCGATCAGGGAGGCGTACAAGAGCATGGCCGACATCAAGAAGAAGGGCAAGGTGGACAAGCTATCCACCTACATAGGAGTGAGAGGTGCGTAACATGAGTAAGCTAACACTGAAGGAAGCAGCGCAGATAGAGGACACCCTGACCAGTGGCCACAGGCTATGCGCCGGGTGCGCCCACCCCATCATAGGCCGCATGATAATGAAGGCCGCCTCGGACAAGCCCACGATAGTCACCAACGCCACGGGCTGCCTCGAGGTGGCCACCACCATCTTCCCGTTCACAAGCTGGAACGTGCCCTGGCTCCACAACGCCTTCGAGAACGCGGCGGCCAACGCCAGCGGCATCGAGGCCACGTGGAAGGCCCACAGACGCAAGGGCAAAGGACCCCTCGCCAAGTACGAGGACATGAACATCATCGCCTTCGCAGGCGACGGAGGCACCTACGACATAGGCATCCAAGCCCTAAGCGGCGCCCTGGAGCGCGGCCACCACTTCACCTACGTGCTCATGGACAACGAGGCCTACATGAACACCGGAATCCAGCGGAGCGGCGGAACGCCGCTCGCCGCGAGCACAACCACCAGCCCGGCTGGCCGCGTGATCCCAGGCAAGACCCAGTGGAAGAAGCCCATCATGGACATAGTCGTCGCCCACGACATCCCCTACGCGGCGACGCTGAACCCGGCTTGGCCCCAGGACGTGCTGGACAAGTGCAGGAAGAACTTCAGCATCGAGGGGCCAAAGTTCCTGCACGCGTTAATCGCGTGCACCAGGGGCTGGAGGTACCCCACCTCTGACACCATAGCCATCTCCAGGCTCGCCACCCAGACCTGCGTGTTCCCCCTCTACGAGGTCGAGAACACAGGCGGCAGGCCCGTGTGGAAGCTGAGTGGCCCCAGCGCCGCCATAGCGCGTAGGCCGGAGAGCAAGAAGCCGGTGGAGGAGTATCTGAAGACTCAGGGTAGGTTCCGCCACCTGTTCAGGCCCAAGCCCAACGAGGAGCTGCTGAAGGCCATCCAGGACGGCGTCGACCGCCGCTGGGAGATGCTGCTCGAGAAGTGCGGGTAGCCCCCACCCCTTTTTCTATTCATAGGTTCTCAGAAGAAATACGACCTCTACCAGGCCTAGGACGCCTGGTAATAATAGTAGGTTCAGTAGGTTGTACCCAGCCCAGAAGCATAGGATCCAGATGAGGCTCGTCGACACGCTGGACGGTAGAGGAAGGTTGGCCTCGACCCCAGTCATCAGGTAGAACAGCGCTGCGTAGACGAAGCCCGTCACAATCCAGCCGAGGAAGTTTATCAAAGGCACGCCGTAGTAGATCCCCGGTTGCGTCCACCCCCAGAAACCAGCGGAAACGGCCGCGGGGTCGATGACCATGTCTATCGACACGTTCACCAACGATGAAAACAATGCATACCTCGCCAGGCTTCGGCCGCTGAACCTGCTGGCCACGGCCATCGCCCCGAGTAGAATCGGGGTGTAGGCGAAGCTAACCGATACAGGGACGAGCCCCAGGACGGTGTAGCCCAGTAGATCGGAGTAATGGAACTCGCCGTACGGGAAACCCATCCACACGGCGAAGGACTCGACGAGCAGAGGCAAGACACTGAGGACGAGGAGAGCGGTGAGCCCCCTCCGCGCCCCCGCGTATCTAACGAGGCAAATGTATGAAGGCAACGCGAAGATAACGATGAATACGGCCGACAACGAGCCGAAGTGGTCCACCGATGCGAACCGCACCATAAAGAAACTTGAAACGAAGAAGACCACGCCGACAACTGCTACCAGTTTCTTCTCCATATGGTGAATATGTCGAACCTTTCTAGAAAAACCATTTCCAACGGGTCATATGAAAAATTGTGAAGGTATATTAATTGCCGTAAAAGGGACCCTCATATGCTTGTAACAGTCATCGGAGCAGGTTTCGGTGGCTTATCTGCCGCCGCGCTTCTCGCCAAGCAGGGGTTCGACGTCACTCTATTGGAGAAGCTGGGTGGCCCTGGTGGAAGGGCGCGTGTGCTCAAAGAGAAGGAGTACAGCTTCGACATGGGTCCAAGCTGGTACCTGATGCCCGACGTCTTCGAGAAGTTCTTCGAGGAGTTCGGCAGGAAGCCCAGCGACTTCTACGACCTGATCCGCATCGACCCGTCCTACAGGATATTCTTCGACGGCGATACGGTTACAGACGTCTCAGCCTCTCTGGAGGAGAACTACGGGCTCTTCGACGGCTTCGAGGAGGACGGCGGCGAGAAGCTGCGCAGGTACCTGGAGCAGGCGGAGCGCCACTACAGGCTCGCGATGGACGAGATGCTCTACAGGGAGTACGACAGGATCTGGGACATGTTCAGCGGCAGGCTGGCGCTGGAGGGCTTCAGGCTGCCCCTGTTCAGCGACATAGACAGCTACATCAGCAAGACGTTCAAGAGCAGTAAATCCAAGAAGATACTGGAGTACAGCATAGGCTTCATCGGGGGCAGCCCCCACAACACCCCTGCCCTATACTACATCATGAACCACGTCGACTTCAAGCTAGGGGTGTGGTACCCAGCCGAGGGCGGCATAGGCAGGGTCGTGGAAGCGTTGGTCCAGCTCTGCGAGGACCACGGCGTGGAGATCAGGTACGACTCGGAGGTTAAGAAGATCGAGGTCGAGGACGGCAAGGCCAGGAGGGTCGTCACAGGTGACGAATCCATCGAGACCGACCTGGTCGTCGTGAACGCCGACTACGCCCACAGCGAACTGGAGCTCCTAGAACCCCGCTACAGGAGCTACGACGAGAAGTACTGGGATAGCCGCGTCATGGCCCCCTCGGCACTGGTCCTCTACGTGGGCATCGACAAGAAGCTGCCCAAGCTGGAGCACCACAACCTGTTCCTCACCCGGGACTGGGACCAGGGTTTCGAGAGCATCTTCGACCCCAAGAAGGCCAGGTGGCCTGAGACGCCGAGCTACTACGTCAACGTCACCTCGAAGTACGACCCCACGACGGCGCCCGAGGGAGGCGAGACCCTCTTCATACTGGTGCCGCTTGCGCCGGACCTTGAGGACACCCCTGAGATACGGGAAAGGTACTACGACAAGATGATCACCCACCTGGAGACGCTGGCGGGGGAACCTATCAGGGGCCACGAGGTGGTGAAGCGCATCTACGCGGTCAACGACTTCCGTGAGGACTACAACGCGTACAAGGGCACCGCCCTGGGGCTCACACACACATTGATGCAGACCGCGCTTTTCAGGCCCAGCCACAAGAGCAGGAAGGTGGACAACCTCTACTACACGGGCCACTACACCCACCCCGGCATAGGGATGCCCATGTGCCTCATCAGCAGCCAGGTGCTTGCCAAGACCATCGAAAAAACCATTAAAAGAGGATAGAGAAAACGATTGAACCCACTATTAAGGAGGATATTCAAGCAGGGAAGCAAGACCTACTTCTACGCGAGCATATTCTTCCCGCCGGACGTGAAGGAGGACGTGTTCAGGCTCTACAGCTTCGTGCGTAAGGCCGACGACTACGTGGACTCCGTCCCCCAACAAAAACAAGAGTTCTACGGTTTCAGGGACATGTACAGGAGATCGCTCCGCGACGAGGAGACCGGCAACCCGGTCATCGATGGCTTTAGGGAGCTCATGGTGAAGCGGGAGTTCGAGCCGAGCTGGGTCGAGGCTTTCCTCAACAGCATGGAGGCCGACCTCTACATCAAGAGCTACGAGACCATCGAGAAGCTCAAGATCTATCTCTACGGCTCGGCTGAGGTGGTGGGCCTCATGATGGCCAAGGTTCTCGGACTCGACCCCGAGTCCCACGTCTCCGCCAGGTATCTGGGGAGCGCTATGCAGTACGTCAACTTCATCAGGGACATCAACGAGGATCTCTGGCTGGGGCGCAACTACTTCCCCCGGGAAGAGTACACCGAGAACGGGTTGACGAGCCTTGAGCCCAGCCACGCCTCCGGGAACCCGGAGGGGTTCACGAGGTTCGTACGGACCCAGGTCTCCCGTTACTTCCGCTGGCAGGAGATAGCCGAGGAGGGGTTCAGCTACATACCCAAGCGGTACCTGATCCCCGTCAAGACCGCGAGCGAGATGTACAAGTGGACGGCGCGTGTGATCCACCGGGACCCTTTCATCGTCTATGAGAGGAAGGTGAAGCCCAGCGTCACCAGGATCGTCGGCACCATAGGTTACAACACGTTGTTCGCGTGACATTATGACTCTCCGAGACTACCTGGGGCTCGCCTACAGGGTGAGCAGACCCCACTTCTGGTTCTACCTCCTGGGGCCGTACACGGTGGGCTGCATATGGGGCGCCGAGAGATACCTCGACCTACTAAACCCGTGGTTCTTCGTCTACTTCGTCTTCTTCATGTTCCCGGCGAACGTGCTTCTCTACGGCGTCAACGACCTCTGGGACCACGAGACCGATGAGCTGAACCCGAAGAAGGAGGGGAGAGAGCACCGCGTTACACCACGGGAACAGGAGATGTTAGGGAGGCTGGTCTGGGCCGTAGTCGGCCTAGGTCTGTTGTTGACGATTCTCCAGAGGGGCATCGTCGAGCGGCTGATATTCCTCGGCTTCCTCTTCCTCAGCTACTTCTACAGCGCAGGGCCCATACGGTTCAAGCAAAGGCCGCTCCTGGACTCGGCGTCAAACATGTTGTATGCGTTGCCCGGTGTCTTCTCCTACTACTGGGTGTCGGGGACGCTCCCACCCACACCGGTGTTGGCCGCCGCCTTCATGCACGCCTTCAGCATGCACCTCTTCTCCGCCATACCCGACATAGCCTACGACACGGAGACGGGGATTAGGACGACGGCCGTCGTACTAGGTAGACGGCTTTCACTGGCTCTCTGCCTCATTTTGTGGTCTGGGCTGGCCGCGTTGACCCTTCAACTCGGTTCAGGGAGCCCTTTAAGCCTACTTCCATTGACTTATCCACTGGTCACAGCCGCTCTACTGGTCCAGGATAAGGCCGTTGACTCTGTCTACTGGTTCTACCCGTACATCAACACGAGTTTTGGCGGCCTCCTCTTCCTCTCCAAGGCAGTCGTCACGCCTTGGGGATAACATCGGTGGGCGGCGGAGCCGTCGAGGACATGCAACACTAAAAAAGACTTAGTCTATTACCTTCTTGATCGACATGCCTGAGTTTGGACACCCGTTCAGCGGCCTGGCCGCTGATAGGAAGCTCACCCACGAGGAGCTCGTGAGAGCCATTAGGTTCATGGTCTCGGCGGAGTACGAGGCTATACAGCTTTACATGCAGCTGGCCGAGTCCACGGACCACGAGCTAGCGAAGAAGGTGCTCGTGGACATAGCGGACGAGGAGAGGGTGCACGCTGGGGAGTTCCTGAGGCTCCTCTACGAGCTGGCCCCCGAGGAGAAGGACTTCTACATCGAGGGCTTCGAGGAAGTAGAGGAGCTCATGAAGGAGTAGCATCCCCTTTTTCTTTCACGGTTCAAACACTTCATCTGCATGAGGGGCGTAGAGGATCGGCGGGTCAGGCTTCTCAACGACAGACGGACACGGGGCGGTTTGTACGTACTTTACTGGATGCAGTCGTCCCAGAGGGTGGAGTACAACCACGCGCTGACGTACGCCGCCGGGGAAGCGAACAAGCGTAACAAGCCCCTACTGGTCGCCTTCGGCCTCACAGAGTATCCCGAGGCATGCCTCAGGCACTACAAGTTCATGATAGAGGGGCTGAGGGAGGTGCGGAGCCAGCTGGAGGCGCTGGGGGCACAGCTCGTCGTGAGACACATATCCCCGCCGGAGCTGTGCATGGAGCTCTCCAGGGACGCGTGCCTCGCGGTCGTCGACAGGGGCTACACCAGAGAGCCTAGGACGTGGTACAGCCTGGCCGCGGACGGTGTAAACTGCCCGCTGGTGCAGGTGGAGTCCAACGTCGTTGTGCCTGTCGAGGAGGCGTCGCCGACGGAGGAGTACTCCGCGGCCACCCTGAGACGCAAGATGAAGGATAATGTGCAGAATTACCTGAAGCCCTTGGACGAGCCCCCATCGATCAGAAGGGGTTGCATCGACGTCGAGTCCATGGACCTCGACGACCCTAAGCTACTGGACGGCCTCAGCCTCGACGACGGCGTGAGCGACTCGTCTTTCCGCGGCGGCAGAGGCGAGGCGGAGAGGCTGCTGAACTCGTTCATCGACGACAAGCTGGACGGCTACGGCGAGAAACAGAACGACCCTACCCTCGACATGGTCTCCCACATGAGTCCGTACCTGCATTTCGGCCAGGTCTCACCAGTCGAGATAGCGCTACGGGTGATGGAGACGGGATCCAGGGGATCCGAGGCCTACCTCGAGGAGCTCATAGTCAGGAGGGAGCTTGCCGTGAACTTCGTCTACTACAACCAACATTACGACAGATTAGAATGCCTGCCGGAGTGGTGCAGGAAGACGCTCAGGGAGCATGAAGGCGACCCCCGTGAATACGTGTACACGTTGGAGGAGTTCGAGGAGGCGCGGACCCATGACCCCTACTGGAACGCCGCCCAGAGGGAGATGGTGGAGACGGGTAAGATGCACGGCTACATGCGCATGTACTGGGGCAAGAAGATAATCGAGTGGACCGAGACCCCGGGGGACGCTTACAGGATAGCCCTGTGCCTGAACAATAGGTACGAGCTGGACGGCAGGGACCTCAACGGCTACGCCGGGGTGGCATGGTGCTTCGGCAAGCACGATAGGCCTTGGAAGGAGCGGCCCATATTCGGTAAGATAAGGTATATGAACGAAAGGGGTCTGGAGCGCAAGTTCAACATGGGGCTCTACTTGGAGCAGAGGCGGCAGCATTGAAGGCCGTGGGGGTGCCCATGGTCCGTAGAATCGCCCTTATCGTATAGATTTAGAGAAAATAAGGTAAAAAGATAAATCGAACAGTATGTGACAGAGAGAGAATAACTAATAATAGGGTTTTTCTTTATAATAACTAAAATTATGATTGTTCTATGCGCTTTTTTCCGTTTAAATCTTATGAAAAATTAATAAGAAATCATTTTTAAAACACTCCACCAACATAACTGTTGGGTAAAACTAATGCCTAAATGCGGCGTATGCGGTAAAGAGGTCAAGGAACAGCCCAAGATCACTGCAGACGGTAAGTGCTCCGTCTGTGGAGTGAAGCTTAAGCCAGCCAAGTAGACGCCAAGCCCTTCCTTTTTTTTATCAAGCAATATGTTGGCTGCCTCCCAAGGAGTAGCGGAGTCCGTTGTCGGAGCACGTCAAGCCAAGGGTCGTCATCAGCAGGTGCATAGAGTTCGAGCCGGTCCGGTACAACGGCCAGATGAAGAGGAGCGAGTTCGTCGAGGCGCTGCTGCCCTTCATAGAACCCATGACGGTGTGCCCCGAGGTGGACATAGGGCTCGGCGTCCCACGGCAGACGCTGAGGCTTGTCAAGGTAGGCGGCAAGATAAAGCTCTACCAGCCCGAGACAGGGCTGGACCTCACCGACCGGATGCTAGAGTTCGCCGATAGTTTCCTAGGCTCCTTACCTCCAGTGGACGGGTTCATCATGAAGAGCGGCTCCCCCAGCAGCGGCGTCAGGAACGTCAAGGTCTACGGCTCGGTGAAGCCGAGCCCCGTGGCGGAGCGGTCCTCCGGCCTCTTCGGCGGAGTAGTCAGGGAGAGGTTCGGCCACCTGGCGGTGGAAGACGACAGGAGGCTGGAAAACGCCCGCATCAGGGAGCATTTCCTCAGGAAGCTGTACACGCCGGCGCGGCTCCGCTCCGCGAAGAGCTCCGGGGCCATGCGCGACATCGTAGGGTTCCACACCGTGAACAAGCTCCTCTTGAAGACGTATAACCAGAAGGAGATGCGGATCCTAGACAGGATCGTGGCCAACCAAGATGGACGCCCCGTGGAAGAGGTCTTAGATCTGTACGAGGGGCACCTCTACGCGGCTCTGAGGCGGGCCCCCAGGTGCACCAGCTACGTGAACACGCTGATGAACAGCTTGGGCTACTTCTCCCGGGAGCTGTCGGACGCCGAGAAGCGTTTCTTCCTTGACAGGCTCGACGACTACAGGGAAGGCAGGGTGCCCCCAGTCGTCCCGGTGGACATACCCCGGTCGTGGGTGGTGAGGTTCAATGAGTCGTACCTGGGGCGGCAGACGTTCTTCAACCCGTACCCGGAGGAGCTGTTGGACGTCGACTCCATAGTGGAGGCCTGCGGCGGCAGGGACTACTGGAAAGACGAGGAGGAGTGAAGCGCCCAGGGGCGTACTCACGCTGTTTCTTCTCGGGGCTCCACCTCGACGGCGACCTCGTTCCTCCGCATGAACCAGGGCTTGAACGGGCCGTCGTACCTCATCGAGAACCCCTCTCCCTTTCTCCTGATGCCTTCCCTCTCCAGCTCATCTAACAGCTCCCTGGTTTTAGAGATGAAATTAGACTGTGTCCATCTTCCGGAGAACCTCAGCGCAGCGACGAGCCTCTCAGGCACGTTCACTATCTTAACTCGCTTGTCCAACGGCTCTGGGGTTGTCTCCACCGTGTACTTGTCTGGCATCACGAAGGCGATCGACGTATCGTCCGACAGCACAGGCGCGGTCATGGCGATTCGCTCGGAGATCACTGGAGCAGTCATAGCGATCTTCGTCTTCTTGACGTTGGCGCCGGAGATGAACCGAAAAAGTATGTTGAACCCGCCGTCCGCGTAGCCCTCAACCTTGGCAACAACGATCTCCGGGTACCTTCTTATCTCGACTCTACCAACAGTCTCCACTACATCGTACTTGGCCTGCTCAACCATGTGAAGACATGAAAACGGCCAGTAAAAGCCTTTACTAAATACTTGTTTACCCAACGCCGCACACTGGACGCGAGTAGGTCGGTTTTATTACGCTGAACACTTCTCTTTATGAAGACATGTCCAACTACAGCCCGACCCGTGACACCCTTGCGAAGCGGATAGCGGGCGAGATAGTGTTGTCGCCTAGCCCGGGGAAGACCATGCGGAAGTGGAGGGGGCTCCTCGGGATCACACAGATCGAGGCGGCGGGCATCCTGGAGCTGTCGCCTTCCGTGGTCAGCGACTACGAGACGGGGCGCCGCCGCAGCCCTGGCAGCGGGTTCATCAAACGGTACGTTGGGGCGCTGCTGGACATCGACGAGTCGAAGGGCGGCCAGTACATCAGGCAGCTATCACGCATCACCCTTGACCCTAGCGACGTGTTCATCGACATCCGGGAGTTCATGGCGCCCGTGAGCGTCGCGGAGGTCGTGGAGGCCGTCGAGGGGACGATCTACGCGGGGCATGATCGGCTGAATCAGAACGTGTTTGGGTACACCATCGTGGACAGCATCAAGGCGATACAGATGCTCAGCGGCCTCGACTTCTACAGGATCTTCGGCACCACCAGCGAGAGGGCCCTGGTGTTCAGCGGCGTCAGCCGCGGCAGGTCCCCCATGATCGCCGTGAAGATCAGCCCATTCAAGCCCCGGGTCATCGTGCTCCACGGCCTGGAGGGGGAGCTGGACCCGCTGGCGATCCAGCTGGCGACCCACGAGGGCATACCGCTGGCGGTGTCGGGGCTTGGCACCGAGGACGAGCTTGTCGAGGCGCTGGTGGACCTCTACGAGAGCACCGGGTAGCCGAGGCCTCGTAAAGCGTCGCCAGTCTCCTGTGCACACCTTGTGCTACTTGAAACCGGTTTAATGCTGCCCTCTCACTCGTACCTGAGGGCCTCGACGGGGTTCATGCCGGCGGCTCTCCACGCTGGGTACAGCCCTGCGAGGACGGCGGTGACCGTGGCGAACCCGACGACGGCCAGGCCCAGGGCGGGGGACGTGGAGACGGGGAGCCCTATGTAGTCCCCGACGAGCTTTCCGAGGACGAACCCAAGGGCCGCGCCAGCCACGCCGCCCATGATGCCCGTTATAATGGCTTCGCTGAGGAAGAGGTAGAGGACGTCGCTGCTCTTGCCGCCTATGGCCTTGAGTATGCCTATCTCGCGTGTCCGCTCCATGACGCTTATGGTCATGGTGTTGATGATGCCTACCCCCGCCACTATGAGGCTGATGGCCGCGATGCCGCCGAGCACCGCCTCGAGGGTGCCCAGGATCTGGCCCACCTGCTCCTGGACCATCTCGAAGCTCATGACCATGACGTCGTCGCCGAACTCGTCCTCGATGTGCTCCACGACGGCGTCCACGTTCTCTACGGTGTCGACGGTGAGGGCGACGTAGTCGACGCTGCTGCCTGACTCGAAGATCTGCTGGGCCTCCCTGAAGGGGATGACGACGCTGTTGTCGTCCTCGCTGCCGAAGGTGCCTCCCAACTCCTCCATGACGCCGACGACCCTCAGTGTGACCTTCTTCTCCTGGCTCCTGACCATGAAGGTGAGGGTGATCCTGTCCCCGACCTCGTATATGGGCTTGTCCTCGCCGCTGGGCTGGGCGACGAGGTGACCCAGGACGACGGCGGCCTTGTCGCTCTGGACGAGGGCCCTGCCGTCAGCCATCTCGTAGTACTTGAATATGTCGAAGTAGATGGGCTCGGCGCCGTAGACGTTGCAGACATAGGTCTCGCCCCTGACGGTGTGGCTGGCGAGCCTGCTGCCGACGATGGGGGTGAGGTACCTGACGTGGGGCGTCTTCTCTAGGATCTGGATGTCGCGCCAGTTGAAGGCCTCGCCGACTAGTCCGCGGCCGGGCTGGACCCTGAAGGGTATGACCATGACGTTGTTGGACCCGAACATCTCGAGCTGGCCGCCCACCTCCTCGGTGAGGCCCTGGGTGATGCTTATGAGGCCCGTGACGGCTGCGATGCCTATGAGTATGCCTAGGACGTTGAGGCCGAGCCTGAGCTTGCGCTCGCCGAGGCCGTTGACGGCGGTGAGGAGGATGTCCCGGGGCTTCAACTCAGGGAGAAATGCGTGGAGTGGGATATAAACAGGCTAGTCGACGGTCTCAAGTTCCTCGAACTGGGCGATGTACTCTGGTGGTAGGCCGAGGGCCTTGGCTCCGTCCACCATGTACCTGAGGTAGCGCCTGGTGGGCTTGAATGGGCCTCTTGGGTTTGTGGTGCGGTACACGTGGGCGAGCATGGGCTCCCCCGCCTCGCTTACGACCATGATGGGGTGCCTGTAGTAGGTGCCTTGGGGGACGCCTTCCACGGTGTCGAGGTGCTCCATCTCGTCGGGCGGTATCTCGTAGACGGCTCCGCGGACGAGCCTGCTGAGGGCGGGCTCGATGCCTGTGCAGCCTCCGCCGTAGTTTTTGCTGTAGTAGTTGAACTGGACCTCCCAGTTGGGGATCATCGCCTTGCAGACGAGCTTCGCTGACGGTGTGTGCCTCTTCAGGTTGTTGATGTCCATGAAAGAGCCATACGTGAAGTACAGCATGAGGCTGAGGACACATTTAGTTCATAAAAGACTTTTTCCGTTTCGCTGAGGCTCTCTCACTGGTAAAGGGCTCCCCCTGGGACTACGCTACAAGTCCTAAGTTCTATCTCTTGAGGGTCTCAGCGAACAGCGTAGCGTTCTTGATGTCGTCTTCATTTGGCCTACCTTTGTTTATTCCTCCAATGAATTTTGACGCTCCGTGGGTGTCATAGCCCTTGCACATAAAGCTTCCAGTAACTTGGAACCCTTTTTCTCTTAACTTTGATTCAAGTGGGTTATTAAACATCTTCAGGCCTGTGCCGCTAGTGGAGAACACGAAAGCCTTCTTGTTTTCCTGTGCCGGCAAGGCGTTGATGAACTCGAAGAGTTTTTTATGGTGTTTGGTGAGGTAGATGCCTGACCCAAAACCTATCTTGTCGTAGTTCTCCAGTGACTCGATGCTTGCTTCATCGAGGTTCAGTAGATCCGCGCTCAAGGACCTTGAGATGGCTCTTGCGATCTTCTCAGTGTTGTTATGATGAACCGATAGGTAGATGACCAAAGACTTCATGGTTTCCCCCCTTTTGTTATCTTGAACCGTAGTTTAACGTTTTCAGTGTCTTTATGACTGGAAAAAAGTTTCGGGTCTCTGTTACAGTGGCAGGAAAAAGGTGCCTACACGAAGTAGTCGGCTATCATGGAGGCGACGTATATGAGCATGGTCACGTGGAACAGGGGCAGAGCCTTCAGCCATCCTGTAGAGTTCCTGCCCCTCAAGATCAAGGCATTGGCCGCGAGGAGCAGGACGAGCCCAGCCACGAAGCTGTACATCATTATGGCGAAGACGTACACCGAGTTGGGGTAAGGTAGGGTGAATATCAGTGCTGAGGTGGTCGCGAACAGGACCAGGAACAGGGTCTCCGCCGTCGGCTACATTGTGGCTCGGGGTGTGATCGACGATGTTTTTCTGCTGTTCTCGGTTCCCTTGGTGCTCTACGGGCTCGTTCTTAGTCTATGTCTGCAGGTGCCTGACCTTGAAAGCGATCAGGCTCTTGGTAAGAGGACTCTGGTTGGTTTGATTGGAGGCGATACTCGTACCTTCTGGTGATGCTTTCCTCGGTCGCCGCCTCGGTTTCATACTTCATCCTAGTCCCTGATGTTACAGGGGTCTTCTGGGTGATGCCTTTAATCTCGCTTGTTCCGGTTGTATCATGCTTGGTTAGCGTCCTGTTGCTGAATGACAGCCGGGCTCATGCGAGGCTGTTCACCAGGGTCAACGTCTCGGCTCTGTTGATGCTCCTCGTCGGGCTGGACGCCGCGCTGCTGCTGGGCTTGAACTGAGGAAAATCGGACACGGTGATTGAGCTGGGCTAATTAATGAACGTATACACAGGCGAGCTCTGAACTGGGCGTCATCTGCACCCCAAAGGTTTTTTCTCGTCACATTCAACTGAATCATGAGTTGCCGGTCAAGTTTATCCCGCGTAGAGAGATACACGAGTTAGTCAAGGAATTACAGATCGAGTTAGATACCTATACTCCGAATATTGTGATCTGTGGCGAATCTCCCTGCAGTGACTTCTCTGAGAAGAGGCTGGCCTGCGATGATTGCCCAGAGGATGCTCGCTCAGCCTGCCTGTATGACCTCAGGCAGAGGATAAAGGAGAGGCTGAACGGTGAGGGCTGCATAGCCACGACGTTCGAGGAAAGCGCGGGCATCACATACGCGAGCATGGACGAGAAGCTGATCCTGCTTAAGGATGAGGTGGACCTGGTCGTGGTGATCCCGACCTCCGAGGGCTCCATATCTGAACTCAGCTCCTTCGCGGAGGACAATAAGATAAGGCCGAAGCTGCGGGTTCTTGTCCCTTACATGTATCATCCTTTCTACGGGTCGTCTGATAGTTACGTGACTTCGGTCTACGAGGAGTTAATGGCCGATTACGGTCACGTCTATCCTTTCGGCTTAGGTGGTGAGGTTCACCCGGACCCCCTGGATGTTGCCTCGACTCTGGTCGCCGTCTATAAGCGTAGGAAGCTGCTGGAACTGACTCGAGGACAATAATACTTAAATAGGATAAATAAATTTGACCTAATTGGTGAAGGCGATGTCATTCGTGCCGGACGTCAACGTCATAAGGCTACTGAAGGCCCTGGACAACTCGGTTAGGATGAAGATCGTTGAGCTTGTGCTCAACTCTTCGGTCGTCTCCTTCTCGGAGATACACGGACACCTGGAGGCGGAGACGGGGAAGAGAATCAACAAGGGCACAGTGTCCTACCACCTGGACATACTCGTACAATCGAATGTTCTGAGCAGAGAGCTGGAGAGGGGCGGCGATGATAGATCCTATTCTCGGTACGAGATCACGGGCTACGCTATTGAGAAGATTGAGGCCCTTGGGCTGCTTGTGCCCAGAAAGGCTCCGTTAGCCTAGAATTTGTTGTTGTCCTCCTCGTAGAGCTCGATGGCTTCCTTGAGGTTCTGTACTGCTTCCTCTATGGACTCTCCCTGGCTGGCGATGTCCAGCTCTGGGCAGTGGGCCACGTAGAGGTGGTTCTCCTTGGTGATTATGGTCGAGAACCGGTGAGTCAACTCGTGTAGTCTACGCCATGGAATATGGGTTTGATGTATCGGCAGCTTCTCAGGTTGTCGATATCCATTACTTTCATTGGTGAAGCGTTTCAAGAGAGTCATCGTTTAACCATGGGGTACCCGTTTTCACATCGTCTGTGGCGTCACTCGGCCTTGGGCAGGCGTTTTGCTCCGGTGATTCTCTCCAGCTGCCGTTTCACGTTATCGAGGTCTCTGCCGCCTCCGCCTCTGGGGACGTAGCGGGTGCCTTTGCTGGTCTCGTAGAACTGGAAGACGCTGTAGAATGGCTTTTTTTCGACGTCGTACTTGACGAGGATGTAGCCGCCCTCTCGGGCTATCTCCTCGGAGCCTTCGGGCAGCTTCTTCTTCGGGTGCATAACAACAATCCGAGCATGTAATGGTTTGTGTGTGGAGGGATAATGTTTGTCATCATGGAGCCGGGGCGCAGGTCCAGTGGGCCTCGGAGACGCCGGCGGCGAGGTTGATGGCGCCTGGCCCGGCCTATCCGTACTATACGCTGGGCCTGTAGCTTACCCGCGAGTAGCCACCTGTTTTAAATGACTTCAAACACAGACTATTTGAGAATCGTTGTCTATTGAACAAAGAATCCTGGATCATATCGAGTCCAAGAAGGATGAGATCACCTCCTTCATGCAGACCCTGATCCAGACCCGCAGCGTCACAGGCGACGAAGCCGAGATCGGGGCCCTAATGGAGAAGGAGTGCACTAGAGACGGCCTAGAGGTCGACCTCGTGGAGCCCCTCCCAGACAGGGTAAGCGTCGTCGCCAAGCACACCGGCACCGGAGACGGCCCCCGTGTGATGATGTACAGCCACTACGACGTGGTCCCGGCAGGGGACTCCGACACGTGGAAGCACCCGGCCTTCGGCGGCGAGATACACGACGACTACATCTGGGGCAGGGGCGCCCAGGACGACAAGGTCGCCACATGCGGCCTAACCATGGCGTACAGGGTCCTCAGGGAGCTGGGCATCCAGCTCAGGGGCGACATCGTGTTCACCCACGTGGGCGACGAGGAGAAGGGGGGCCGATACGGGTTCCAGGAGGTTCTCAACCGGGGCTACGGCGAGGGCATCGGCTACCTCTTCTACGCCCACGGAGGGTCCCCCGACGCCATAGGGGTGGCGGCCAACGGCAGCAGAGGCGCCGCCATCACCGTCAAGGGACGAAGCGCCCACACCGCCCGGCTCGAGGACGGCGTCAACGCCATCGCCCACGCCGCGGGCCTAATAACCGAGCTGCAGAGGCTGGCTGATCAGGTAAACAGTCGAGAGTACCACCTGCCCGGCACCGACAGCGTGATGAAGTCGAGGTTCAGCGTCAACAGGGTCCACGGCGGCGTCGCCAACAACAACGTGCCCGACACATGCGAGATCTACGTGGACAGACGCTACACCCCCGGGGAGACAGAGGAACAGGTGGACAAGGAGTACGCCGACGTCATCAAGCGAGCTAAACAGAAAGACCCAGCCCTAGATGTGGAGTACAGGGTCCAGCCCGGGAACCTCGTATCCGTAGCACCAGCCGACTCGCCCATCGTCAAAGGCATACAGAAGGCCGCCGAACGGGTAATCGGGTACACGCCCAAGCCCGTGGGCGGCAGCCACAGCAGCGACCACGGCTGGTTCGTCAAACGCCACGGGAAACCCTTCGCCAGCTACGGCATCGGCGGAGAAGGCATCCACGGAGCCAACGAACGCATCAAAGTCGAGGACGTAATAAAGACCACAAAGGTCTACGCCCTAAGCATGATAAACGTCCTCAGGGTAAGCGAGTAGAAGGGACGGCTCCTCAATCGAGCACGATGGGCCCCGTCTCAAACACCACCAGCATACCCGACGGCACCCTGCCCTCTATCGTCTCCCTTATCACCACCATCTTCTCCTCGTCGAGCTCCTCGAAACCAACCAGAAACCTGCCGTCATAGTAGTGGGAGAAGCAGGTCCACCGAACACCCTTAGCCGGAAGCTCGCCCACCAGGATGTCCATGAGCCTCCTCTCCCAGCCCTGGAGCAGCCACATAGGCGCAGGGGCCTCCACGAACCTCACGTAGCCGTGCAGGTCGGGGTCGATCCTGTCAAGAATAGGCTGAGTGGTCTCGGGGCACACCTCGGTGAGGCATATGTACGCTGTCCCATTGAGCCAGTCCGGGTGACGTATACCCCCTCTAGGTAAGGCAGCTCACCCGAGTCCAGAAGCATCTGAACCCCACGGGCGACGGCGAACCACTCGATTAGGTTGACCCTGCCCTCCTCCGGGGGGTCATGCACGTTCGGCGAGGGAAACTCGATGTCCCGCCTCCAGACAGCCCTGTACAGGTCCGCCTCAATCGGCGGCCCAGGCTCCAAATACAGGACAGACACGGCTATGACAGCCACAAGGAACACGGCCGCAGCCCAAGGAACCCGCCTCATCAACAAACCAAACAGCCACCCCAATAAAAAACCAACTAACACACCCAACAAATACAAAACCATCATGACGCCCCTCCAAAAAACGCTTATAGCAAGTAACCTGCCACAAGACCCCTTGGAAAAACGCTTATTCCATGTAACTAGGAATAAAAAAGGAAGGTTAGCGGAGCCTGGACATGCTCTTCTCCAGGAAGCCAAGGTCCAGCTTCTCCAGGGTCTCCTTCGTCGGGATGCCCCTCTCGTCCCAGCCCAGGGTCTCGAAGTAGACCAGCCGCCTCCGCCTGACGAGCTCCCTGTCGGTGGCCCTGCCCTTGAACGGCCCCGACGGCAGCGGCTCGTAGAACCGGGGCGGGTTCTCGTCGTCCCTCACCGGCTCCCACGTCACGTCCGGCCCCCCAAGCAGCAGGAACGCCTTCTGGAGGGTGACGATCCTCGGCCCGTTCAGCCGCCTCCAGCTCTCAACGGTGATGGGGTACCCGGTGACGGCCTTCGCGAAGTCGAACATCAGCTCCTGGGGCGTCCTGGCGAAGCTGCATATGACGGCGGAGTCGGCGAAGACGGAGCCTGAGAGCTCGTGGTAGCCGTCGCGGACGACGCTGGTGTGGTCGCCGCCCTGGACGCTGACCGCGTAACCGATGTCGTGGGCGAGGAAGTCTTCGTCGCTCCTGGTGCCGTGGGCGCCCACCTCGATGCCCTTCACGTGCACAGCGTACCTGAGGAGCTCCTCCGGCTTCAGACCCTTCATCTCGGCGATCCTCAGCGCCGCCCGGTAGGTGCCCTCCGCCAGCACGTCGCCGACGCCCTCCTTGTAGGCGATGACCCTCGCCAGCCTGTCGAAGGCCTCCGTGTCTCCCCACGTCAGCTTGAAGCCCAGGTCCTCCTCGGTGAGGATGCCCCGCTGGTAGAGCTCGGCTGCGTAGCCCATGGTGTTGGCGCCGCCGATGCCCGAGTGGCCCAGGTTGTCGATGAGGGCGCTCAGGTGGATGTTGTCGGCGGGGTCGTAGATGCCCAGGTTGGTGCCACAGTAGGACTGGAGCTCGTAGTCGGGGTTGTCCGTGATGTCCCCCTTCCACCTGCCGCTCTTGACGCAGCTCACCTTCATGCAGCCCATGGTGCAGTTGAAGTCGCTCCACTGCTTCTTCACCCAGAACCTGGTCTCGAACATGGGGCCCCCAATGCTACGCTCGTCGTGCCACTCGTCCTGCCAGTTGCGTATGGGCTCGGAGCTGTAGAAGTTGCCGGTGGACCAGCCGCCGTACCCGGTGCCCTGACGCCTGAAGCTGTCCCGGCTTATCAAGTGCTCGTGCGCCCGTTTCCATAGGAGCTTCACGGCCTCCGGCGCATAGACTTCCGGCAGGGGGCCCCTCCCCTTGGCCACGATGGCCTTCAGGTTCTTCGAGCCCATCACTGACCCGTAGCCGCCGTACCCAGCGGCGTGGCACAGCTTGGTCATGACGCAGGCGTTCCGCACCATGTTCTCGCCGGCGGGGCCGACGTAGATCATCCCGGGCTCCTTCATGAGCCCCACGTCGGGGTCCCTCGAGACGAGCTCGTCCGAGACCTCCTTGTTGAGGGTCTTGAGGGTCTCCTCGCCCATCATGCCCCAGAGATGGCCCGCGTCCCTGATCTCGCCGCCCTCCTCGGTCACCAGGATGTAGACGGGCTTGTCGGCCCTGCCTGAAACTATGACGCCGTCGTAGCCGGCGGTCCTGAGCTCGTGGGCGAACTCGGTGCTCGCGGTTGAGCCCACCGTGCCGTTGCTGACGGGGGACTTCCCGGTGCAGCATATCCTGCCGCCGGGGTATATCCCCGTCATGGGCCCGGTGAGCGCGATGAACACGTTTTCGGGGCCGAGGGGGTCGACCTCGCTCCACTTCCCGCCGATCCTGTCCCACAGCATCTTGGCCCCGAGGCCTCTTCCGCCGAAGTACTGCTCCAGGGTCTTCTCCGGATAGGTGACGTCACCGATCTTCTCCCTGGTCAGGTCGACGTCTAGGTACTTGCCAGCGTATCCCCTGGGCGTCACGCTATCACCTCCTCGCCCTTCTCGCCGAAGAGCTTCACCGCCAGGTCCTTGGCTACGTCGATCGGGTTACGGGCGAACAGCTTCCGGTGTCCACTCATCTCCTCGTGGACCAGCCTCAGGGCGTTGTACCCGGCCTCGCGGCACACCTTCACACACTCGGGGTCGCCGCCGCAGAGGTCGCAGATGGTGGCCTTCCTGTCCCGGGGATGAAGATAGGGGACGGTGCCCGGGCAGGCCTTCGCGCAGGCGCCGCAGCCGGTGCAGGTCTCCTCGTCCACGATGACCGCGGTGGTCCTGTCGTCCACGGACAGCGCCTCCACGGGGCAGCTTTCCACGCAGGGGTAGTCGTCGCACTGGGCGCAGAGGTGCGGCACCTCCACCCCCGGGAAGGGCATGAAGACGCGTATCCGCGAAGCCTCGGGCCACATCCAGCCCTCGTGGTGCATGCTGCAAGCAAGCTCGCACCTGCGGCAGCCCGAGCAGTTCTCGTAGTCTCTCACTATCCAGATAGAACTCATGAGTATATCTGGAAGACGATACGCAAAGAAACTTTTGGTGAAGAAAAAAGGGAGTCTAGCGGAGCTTGGACATGCTCTTCTCCAGGAACCCTAGGTCGAGCCTCTTCAGAGCATCCTTCGTCGGGATCCCCTTCTCGTCCCAGCCAAGGGTCTCGAAGTAGGCCTGCAGCTTCTCGTCCACGAGCTTCCTGTCCGTCGTCTTACCCTTGTAGGGGCCGCTGGGCAGGGGCTCGTAGAACCTGGGCGGGTTGTCGTCGTCCTTCACGGGCGTCCACTTGAGGTCGGGGCCGCCGAGCATAAGCAGGGCCCTCTGCAGCGTGACGATCCTGGGGCCGGTCTCGCTCCTCCACCTGTGGAGGTTTATGTCGAAGCCCGTGATGGCCTTGGCGAAGTCGAAGACCAGGCTCTGCGGTACGCCGTAGTAGGTGAAGTTGCAGAAGACGGCGCTGTCGGTGAAGACGGATCCACTCATGTCGTTGTAGCCGTCGACGGTGGTGCTGGTGTGGTCGCCTCCCTGCACGTTGGCGGCGTAGCTGATGTCGTGGGTGTAGTCGGCGTCGCTCCTGGTGCCGTGAGCTCCTATCTCGATGCCCTTGACGTGCACCGCGTACTTGAGCGTCTCCTCCGGCTTGAGCCCCTTCATCTCAGCGATCTTGAGGGCGGCCCTGTAGGTGCCCTCGGCGAGGACGTCGCCGATCTTCTCCCGGTTGGCCATCATGTGCAGTATCCTGTCGAAGGTGTCCGGGTCGCCCCACTTTGGCTTGAACCCGAAGTCGCTGTCCTTGAGGATGCCACGCTGGTGGAGCTCGACGGCGTAGCCCGCCGTGTTGGGGCCGTTGATGCCGCTGTGGCCCAGCTGGTCGGCGAGGGCGCTGAGGTGTATGTTGGCCTCGGGGTCGTAGATGCCGAAGTTGGTTCCGCAGTACGCCTGGAGCTCGTAGTCGGGCATGTCGGTGATGTCTCCCTTCCACTTGCCCGTCTTGATACAGCTGATCTTCATGCAGTTGGTGGTGCAGTTGAAGTCGGCCCACTTCTTCTTGACCCAGAACCTGTGTTCGAACATGGGTCCGCCGTAGCTCTTCTCGTCGTGCCACTCCTCCTGCCAGTTCCTTATGGGCTCCGAGCTGGTCTCGGCGCCTACGCTGTAGCCCGCGTAGCCCGTGCCCTGGCGCCTCATCCCGGTCCTGCCAATGAGTATCTGGTGAGTCCTCCGCCAGAGGAGCTTGGCCGCCTCGGGGGCGTCCACCTTAGGCAGGGGCCCACGTCCCTTAGCGACGACCGCCTTCAGGTTCTTGCTCCCCATCAGGGCGCCGTAGCCGCCGTAGCCGCAGGCGTGGCATATCTTCGCCATAACCGCCGCGTTCCGCACCATGTTCTCTCCGGCTGGGCCGATGTATATCATGCCCGGGTCCTTCCAGAGGCCGACGTTGGGCTTCCGCTTCGTGAGCTCGTCTGTTACCTCCTTGTTGAGCTTGATGAGGGTCTTCTCGCCGTCCAGCCCCCAGAGGTGTCCTGCGTCTCTTAGTTCGGCGCCGTCGTCCGTGATGAGCAGGTACACCGGCCTGTCGGCCTTGCCTGTGAAGGTGACGCCGTCGTAGCCCGCCTCCTTGATCTCGTTCGCGAACTCGGTGGCCGCCGTAGACCCGACTGTGCCCATGCTCACCGGGCTCTTGCCGCTGACGCATATCCTTGAGCCAGGGTAGATGCCCGTCATGGGGCCCGTGTACACCATCAGCGGGCTCTCGGGGTCGAGGGGGTCGAGCTCAGGGTACTTGTCGCCCGCCTTGTCCCAGAGGACCTTGGCTGCGAGGCCTCGGCCCCCGAAGTACTGTTCGAGTACCTTGTCGCTGTACTCGACTTCCCTGATCTTGTCCTTGGTGAGGTCCACGTCGAGCCACTTGCCCGCGTATCCACCGGGTGTCATTCTATTACCTCCTCTCCCTTCTCGCCGAAGAGCTTCACCGCCAGGTCGCGGGCCGTGTCCACGGGGTTCCTGCTGTAGAGCTTCCTGTGGACGCTGGGGCCCTCGTTGACGATGGTGAGGGCGTTGTATCCCGCCTCTGTGCAGACCTCGACGCACTTCGGCTCGCCGCCGCAGAGGTCACAGATGGTCGCCTTGTTGTCTCCGGGGTGCAGGTAGGGTACCGTGCCGGGGCACGCCCTGATGCAGGCGCCGCAGCTTGTGCACTTCTCCCTGTCAACGATCACCGCCCCGTAGTCGGGATCGGTGGACAGGGCTTCGACGGGGCACGCGTCGACGCACGGATAGTCCTGGCACTGGGCGCAGAGGTGAGGGACCTCCAGCCCGGGGAAGGGCATGAAGACTCGTATCCTTGAAGCCTCGGGCCACATCCAGCCCTCGTGGTGCATGCTGCAAGCAAGCTCGCAGCGCCTGCACCCTGAGCAGGCGGAGGGGTCCCGTGCAATCCATATCGGTTTAACCATATTTTACCACCAGAAGTGTTTACATATTGGGTTTATAGTACTGCATAAAAAGATTCGTAAATCGTGACCAGGTTTCGAATTGCACCAACATGCACATCGATTTTGATAGTGAAAAAACAAGGAAAAAAGGTTACTGACGGAACCTCTCCATCAATGGATCTACGTCGGACAGCCCGAGCCTGTCGAGGGTCTCCTTCTTCGGGATGCCCCTCTCGTCCCAGCCGAGGGTCTCGAAGTAGGCCTGTGTCCTTATGTCCACCCGCTCCCTGTCGGTCACCATCCCCTTGTAGGGGCCGCTGGGCAGGGGCTCGTAGAACCGGGGCGGGTTGTCGTCGTCCTTCAAGGGCTCCCAGGTGACGTCTGGGCCGCCCATCAGCAGCAGCGCCTTCTGCAGCGTGACGATCCTCGGCCCGTTCACCCGTCTCCAGCTGTCGACGGTTATCGGGAACCCTGTGACGGCCTTCGCGAAGTCGAAGATCAGCTCCTGGCTGGGGCCACTCGCCGTGAACATGCAGAACACGGCTGAGTCCTGGAACACCGCGTCGCTCATGTCGCTGTAGCCGTCCACGGCTGTGCTCGTGTGGTCGCCTCCTTGGACGCTGACGGCGTAGCACATGTCGTTGGTGTAGTCTTTGTCGCTGCGGGTGCCGTGGGCCCCCACCTCGATGCCCTTCACCTGGACAGCGTACCTGAGCGTCTCCTCCGGCTTGAGCCCCTTCATCTCAGCGATCTTGAGGGCGGCCCTGTAGGTGCCCTCCGCGAGGACGTCGCCTATGCCCTCCCGGTAAGCCATCATGTGGGCGAGTCTGTCGAATGCCTCTGCGTCTCCCCACTCCAGCTTGAAGCCTATGTCTTCCTCTGTGAGGATGCCGCGCTGGTAGAGCTCCGCGGCGTACCCCATGGTGTTGGGGCAGTTGATGCCGCTGTGGCCCAGCTTGTCCATGAGGGTGCTTATGTGGATGTTGTCGCCTGCGTCGAAGATGCCTAGGTTTGTGCCGCAGTAGGCCTGGAGCTCGTAGTCGGGGACGTCGGTGATGTCGCCCTTCCATCTCCCCGCCTTGATGCAGCTGACCTTCATGCAGTTGGTGGTGCAGTTGAAGTCGCTCCACTTGACCTTGACCCAGTACCTGTCCATGTAGTGGGGCACGCCTATGGTCTTCTCGTCGTGCCACTCCTCCTGCCAGTTCCTGACGGGCTCGCTGCTGGTCTCCGCGCCGCAGCTGTAGCCGAGGTGACCAGTGCCCCACCGCCTGAACGTGGTGTCGGTCATGCAGTCGCGGTGGGCCTTCCTCCATAGGAGGTACACGGACTCCGGGGCGCTGACCTCAGGGAGCCTGCCCCGGCCCTTGGCCACCACAGCCTTCAGGTTCTTTGAGCCCATGACGCTGCCGTAGCCGCCGTACCCGGCGGCGTGACAAATCTTCGCCATGACGGCGGCGTGTTTGACCATGTTCTCGCCCGCTGGGCCGATGTACATGGTGCCGGGCTCCTTCCAGAGGCCCACGTTGGGCTTCCTCTTCTTGAGAGTCTCACGGACTTCCTTGTTCAGCTTGATGAGGGTCTTCTCGCCGTCTAGGCCCCAGAGGTGGCTGGCGTCCACGAGCTCGGCGCCTTCGTCGGTCACGAGGAGGTAGACCGGCTTCTCCGCCTTACCCGTGAACACGACGCCGTCGTACCCGGCCGTCCTTATCTCGACGGCGAGCTCCGTCGCGGCGGTGGAGCCGACGACGCCGTTGCTGACGGGGCTCTTGCCGCTGACGCAGATCCGTGCACCCGGGTATATGCCGGTCATGGGCCCCGTCGCGAATATGAGGGGGTTCTCAGGGGCCAGGGCGTCGAGGTCGCTCCACCTCCTGCCCACACGGTCCCAGAGGATCTTGGTGGCGACGCCTCTGCCGCCGAAGTACTGCTCAAGGGTCTCGTCGGGGAACGAGAACTCCTCTATCTCTTCCTTGCTGAGGTCTACGTCGAGCCACTTGCCCGCGTACCCGCCCGGCGTCATTCTATTACCTCCTCCCCCTTCTCGCCGAAGAGCTTCACCGCCAGGTCCCTGGCGGTGTCGACGGGGTCTCTGCTGTAGAGCTTCCTGTGGACGCTGGGCCCCTCGTTCACAATTGTCAGTGCATTGTAGCCAGCCTCCACGCACACCTCCACGCATCTAGGCTCGCCGCCGCAAAGGTCGCAGATGGTGGACTTGTTGTCCTCGGGGTGCAGGTAGGGTACCGTGCCGGGGCACGCAGTTATGCAGTTGCCGCAGCTTGTGCACTTCTCCCTGTCAACTAATACCGCCCCATAGACGGGGTCCGTGCTAAGCGCCTCGACCGGGCACGCGTTCACACACGGGTAGTCCTGACACTGGGCGCAGAGGTGAGGAACCTCAAGCCCAGGGAAAGGCATGAAGACCCGTATCCGCGAAGCCTCGGGCCACATCCAGCCCTCGTGGTGCATGCTGCAGGCAAGCTCACAGCGCCTGCACCCTGTGCAGGCGGACGGGTCTCTCGCAATCCAGATGGGTTTAACCAAAGTAGTTCACCAGAATGTTTAATTTAGATACGTCGGTGGGGATATGAAATTTTCGAGGAGCCGCTATTTGACGGCTCTGACGTCGTCGTACTTCTTCATTATGAGGCGGGTCAGCTCCGGCTGCATCGTGTACAGGGTCCTTGCCTCGCCCTTCGGGATGAAGAGGCGTATCATGTAGGTTTTGCCGAGCCTGTCGACGACGTCCATGTAGGCCTCGGGGCGCCTGAACTCCCCGTTCACGCAGTTGTCATGGAAATCCTCGATGGCTGGCTTGATGATCTCGTCCATGACCTGCTCCTCCGTCAACTCGTGGCCGAACCCTACCTTGAAGGTGTACTTGATGTAGCCCTCGTGGGTCAGGTTCAGTGTCTTGCTGTTCATGACCTGGGTGTTGGGCACCCTGAGCAGGTTGAACGTGGGCGTGTAGAGGCTGGTGTAGTTGATGCTTATCTCCTCGACCTGGCCCTCCAAGTCGCCGATCTTCACGTAGTCCTTGACCTTGAAGGGCTGCGTGAGGAGGACGTAGAAGCCGGCGACGATGTTGTTGATGGTCTGGCTGGAGCCGAAGCCCAGTGCGGCGCCTACGAGGGCCGAGCTGCCTAGGAATATGTTTGTGGGTAACTCGAAGATGTTGAAAACGGTCGTCGTGGCTATGACTATGGCGACGACCCTGAGCAGAAGCCTGAGGATGTTTCGGACGTGGGGCTCAAGCTCCAGTTTTTGGCCTTTTTTCTTGATAAAGCCGGCGAGGAGGCGGTAGACTGCATAAACCAAGAGGACTGTGGCGATGGACCAGGCGAAATTCATGTAGTTGAGCCTGAGGTACTCTACGACGCCTTCGTACATACAGTGCAGCATATGGAGCCTGAATATATCAGTTATCCTGATCCATGTGCTCTTCATCCGGCTCTTTGCTGACTGTGTCCCGTGGCTCCACCGATCTCCTTATCTGGAGGATTAGGCTCGCGAGGAGCCCGAACAGGACTATCTGGAACCCGGATGTAACCAGCAGCATGGAGATCAGGTACGAGTAGGGGTTCACGAAGCCGGGGCGGCCCGAATAGACCTTGCTCAGGGACAACACCGCCAGCGAGACCAGCCCAGTGAGGAGCGCCGCGCCGCCCAGCACGAGGGCCACCACGTCGAGACGCACGGAGAGAAGGTCCCGGAGCTTGAGGCTCACCTTGACGCCGAGGGGCTGACGGCTGGGGCGGCGGTCGTCGACGGCCACGGGCACCTCCTTGACGCTGTATCCCCGCCTCTTGGCCTCCACCAGCAGCTCCGTCTCGAATATCTGGCTGTGCGACGGAACCAGCGCCGCGAGGTCTAGAAAGCAGTCACGCCTGTAGGCCTTGACGCACGTCGTGTCTGTGAGGCTGGTGCGGAGGAGCATCCTCACGAGCCAGTGGTAGCCTCTGCTGAGGGTCCTTCTGAGCGTTGAACGATGGTTCAGGTCTCCGTTCAGCCGCTTGGACCCCACCACGAGGCAGTAGTCGTCCAGGAGTCTCACGCTCTCCGGTATGAACCCCAGGTCGACGGAGAGGTCGATGGGGAAGTAGACCACCTTGTCGTGGGTCGCGGACCTCACCCCCTCCTTTAGGGCTTCGCCTAGGCAGGGCTCGGGCAGCTCCACGACACGGACCCCGTCCAGCGTCTCTTTAAGCTCGTGGGCTATCTTGCCGGTGTCGTCTACGCTCCCGTTCTCGACGAGGATTATCTCGTACCTACTGAAGTGCTGTGCAAGATACTCGTTAAGCGCCAACGTGTTGACCCTGAGAAGCCCCGCCTCGTTGTGGACCGGCACGACGAGGCTGGCCTCCGACATCACCCTCAATACCCCCCGGCAGGCGAACAGCCAAGTAACCCTTACTATAGACTCAAATATTTTAGGTTTACCTGTAACTCAATGATGGGTGATGAGGGTCTGCTTCGTCTCGCCGGAGTTCTTCGGGCTGGGGGTCCACGGCGGCTTCGGCTACGTCACCAAGACCCTGAGCGAGGGGCTCGCCGATAGGGGCTTCGATGTCTGCGTGGTTACACCAAGAAGAAATGGTCAGGGACCCGTTGAGACGGTGAACGGCGTGAAGGTGCTCAGCTACAAGCCATTCACAGGGCTTCCGAGGCCCGCTGGGACCATCGCATCTAGATGGAACTATATCACCCTAATCAGAGAAGTCGACGCGGACGTCTACCACAGTCAGGCTGTGAGCCTGAACACCTACATCGCCCAGAGGGCGGCCCCTGACAAGCGTCACCTGATCACGTTCCAGGACCCCTACGATGAACGAGAGTGGGCGAGGATAGCGGAGGTAGAGCCCAGATACAGGGGCCTCATGCATGGAGCAAGGATCAAGCTGGAGAAGCATGTGCTCTCATCCGCCTGCAGACGCGCCGACGCGCTGTACACGCAGGCATGGTTCCTGGCCGAGAAAGCCCGAAGATACTTCGGCTTCAAGGAGCTCCCCGGCTTCCTGCCGAACCCGGTGCCCATACCCGAGACGCCGCGCGGGAAGAGCCCGCGGCCCACGGCCTGCTTCCTCGCCCGCTGGGACCCCCAGAAGAGGGTGGAGCTGTTCTTCAGGCTGGCACTGGAGCACCCGGAAGTCCATTTCATCGCCATGGGGCGAAGCCACGACAAGGCGAGGGACAGGGAGCTGAGGGAAAGGTACGGCGGAGTACCTAACCTCCAGCTGACCGGCTTCGTCTCTGAGGAGGAGAAGTCCAGGATACTGGGGGAGAGCTGGGTGCTTGTCAACACCAGCGTCCGTGAGGCACTCCCCGTGAGCTTCCTCGAGGCCTTGGCCCACGGGACCCCCATCATCAGCGGGGAGAACCCCGACTGCCTGACGGCGGACTACGGCTACGTAGTCGAGGACGGCGACTACTCCGCTGCGGTGAAGCGGCTTCTCACGGACGACGAGAGACGTGAGAAGGGGTACAGGGGTAGACGCCACGTCGAGGAGGTCCACGAAGCCGGGAAGGCCGTGGACCGTCACGTGAAGATATACGAGTCTCTAGAGGTCTAGGCTTGCGGCTGGTGGTGTTCGGCGGCTGGTTCGGCTCAAGGAACCTGGGGGACGACGCCATACTCATAGGCCTGCGCAACGTCCTCGGTAGGGCGATTCCGGGCGTCGAGCTGGTCGCCCTCTCAACCGACCCAGAGTACACGGAGAGGGTCTGCGGCGTCGAGGCCGTCAAGCTCCGGAGCCCCCGGAGCCTCGTCAGGAACAGGGAGGAGTACCTTAAGGTTTTCGAGGAGGCCGAAGGCTGCATAGTCTCCGGCGGCACCCCCATCTACGACTACGGCCACCTCTCCAGGGCGATACACATGGCCCTCCCCGCGATCAAGGGTAAACCCCTCGTGTTCTTCGGCGTCGGCGCGAAGCCCCTGTCCTCCTTCAAGGGCCGGGAGGTCACGAGGCTGCTTCTCAGAGGCGCCTCGCTGATATCCACGCGGGACGCCCCGTCGCGCGGCGTGTTGATGCAGCTCACCCGGACCCCGATAGTGGTCACAGGGGACAGCGCCCTGCACATGGAGCCGGTTACACCGGAGAAGCCGTCTGAGCCAGTGGCCCTGATATGCCCGAGGCACCTATCACTGGATTACAAGAGGGGCTACCACCAGCCCCTGACCTCGTCCGAGATAAACAAGATCAGGCACATGGTCGCCAGGGCCGCTGACCACCTGATCTCGAAGGGCTACGCGGTGCGGTTCGCGCCCTTCCACACGGTGCCCCCCGACGACGACCGTCTTGAGATAACCAGGATATTGAACCTGATGAAAAGCGGGGACGCCGAGACGCTGCCCAGGCCGGCGTCGCCGGAGGCGGCACTGAGGCTAACCGCGGAGGCCGGGCTGGTGGTTGGGCTCCGCCTCCACTCGTTGATACTGGCGGGCCTCTCCGGGACCCCCGTGGCCAGCGTCGGGTACGACATAAAGATCGACGGCTTCATGGAGCTCGCCGGGGCGAGCCGTAGCCTCTGCCACGCCGAGGACGGCCTGGACGCCCTGAGCGCCAGAGTAGACCACATAATCGACGACCACGAAGAGGCCCAGCGAACCCTGGCGGATAACGTCGAGATGATGAGGAGAAGGATAAGCAGCGAGTCCCTGAAGGCGGCTAGGCTGCTCTCCGGGCAGCCTCCCTGAAGAACGTCCGAGCCGATCCAGCCAGGAACACCGAGCCTATGACGAGCACCATGTCGTCGTCCTCAGCCAGCTCAAGCGCCCTCTTGAACGCGGCCTCCTCGTCCAGTATGATCTCGTAGGGCCTGCCGTTCCGCTCCACCTCCGCAGCGATCACGGCGGGCTCGGCGGCGCGCCCCATGACGCTGTGGGTGGTGACTATGAACCGGTCGGCTACAGCCGCTATGCTGTCGATCATCCCCGGTATCTTCTTGTCGGAGGACATGCTGACGACCGCGACTATGCGCCGGGGCTTCATTTCCCTCTCGATGCTCCTCCTCACGGCCTCTGCCGCCTCGGCGTCCTTGGCGCAGTCGAGCACCACCAGGGGCTTCTTCATCACGATCTCAAGCCTCGCGGGCCAGGAGACGTTGGCGAGGCCTAGGCGGATCGCTTCCTCGGATACCTCGACGCCGTAGCGGCTGAGGGACTCGACGGCGGCCACGGCGGTTGCGGCGTTGAGCACCTGGTGATCACCGAGCAGCGGTATGGAGAGGCCCATGTACTCTCTGAGGCTGTGGAGGTCGAAGGTCTGGCACGTGAGACTGGAGCCGGTCCTCGTGTACGAGGTGTCGTACCCCACGTGGACCACCTCGGCGCCCAGCTCCTCTGCCTTCTCGGTGAAGACCCTGAACACCTCGCTGTCCCGGGTGGCCGTGACGAGCACCCTCCCAGGCTTGATGATGCCTGCCTTCTCGCCGGCTATCTCCACCAGGGTCTCCCCCAGGATGTTGGTGTGCTCGTAGCCTATGTTGGTGATTACAGAGACCAGGGGGTCGACGACGTTGGTGGCGTCGAGCCTGCCCCCCAGGCCCACCTCGAGTACCGCGTACTCCACACCCCTCTCACGGAAGTACTGGAACGCCATGGCTGTGACTACGTCGAAGAACCTGAGGGGCATGGACTGCTCCAGCATCTCCTCGAACAGCGGCCTGATCCCGGAGAGAAGCCTGGCCACGTCCTCCCTGGGTATGCACTCCCCGTTAACCTTGACGCGCTCCCTGAAGTCTTCGAGGTGGGGCGAGGTGAACAGCCCCACCTTGCCGCCGCCCGCCTCCAGGATCGAGGCGATCATGGCGGATGTGGAGCCCTTGCCGTTGCTGCCCCCGACGTGAATGGACTTGAAGCATCCCTGAGGGTCCCCCAGGTGCTTCAGTATGCGGCGCGTGGGGCCGAGGGTCCGCTCCGGGCCGAACCTCCTCACGTTGTAGAGCCAGTCGAGAGCCTCGTCGTAGTCCAAAGTGTCACCGGCTATGCTTCGACCCCGAATGGGTTCCACGGGTAAATAAAATAGGATGGTCGCCTGCGTGTGGAGGGGGAAGAGGGTTAGCCCTCTTCCTTGAACCTGGGCTCCAGCTTGGCGAGGACCTGGGGAAGCGTGGTGTACTCCATGGCGCCTGGCCCTAGCCGGGCTGGTTGGAACGTTCCGTGCCTCCTCAAGTGGCTGGCCAGCTGCATGGCCTCCTGCCGCGCCAGGTCGAATGCTGGGTCGTCGAAGAGGTCCACCACGATGGGTTTGCCGTCGTCGTAAGACGTCAGCTTGCCGTTGCATATCTGCACGCCCAGCCCTACTATCCTGGGCGGCCCGTCGAAGAGGGTGCACCTGCTGTTCTTGAGGCCGACTGGGAGGAAGGGAGCCCAATGGCTGCCCCTCATCCACCCCGCCACCAGGTATGTGTGGAGGAAGGGACTGGTGATCTCTCCCACGGCGGGGAAGCCGCTCTGTGCCCTAAGCATGCAGACGGGGTCGTCCTTACCGACGTACTTGCCCGCAATATAGTTTATCTTGGTGGTGCTGCTGGCGGCCGCGATTTCGCCGTCGTCGTTCCGGGTGATCTTCTTGATCATGTAGCGCTCGGTTGCCCCGATGAGTGCGAGGAGGCTGTACAGCTCGTCAGGTGTGCTCAGGGTGACGCTCTTGTTGTTGAAGCCGTCCAGCACATCGAAGCTGAAGCCGCAGGTGAGCCTCGGGTCTATAACCAGGCCGGCGGTGTTGCTTGGGTCTGCGTATATCTTGTAGAAGAGATAGTTAAACGCCGCAGGCTCCGTCTTGTCTGCGGCGTACAAGACAACGGGCTCGCTGCCTCTTTCCTCGAACTCCATCTCCGCGTAGCCTGGGCCCATGCCCTTTATGTTGCCGCTGAAGGCGTCGGCGAGGAGGTCCTGGCCGGCGCCGTGGAGCTTCATCTTCTTTGCCTTCTCTGCGCAGGCCATGAAGGTGTCCCATGCGAGCCTGTGGATGTCCTCGTTGTTCTCGCCACGGCTGTGGGTCATGAGGAGCTCGGTGTCGTCGCCGGCGTGGAAAACGTAGTAGCTGTTTATGAGGCCGGTCTCCTGGGCCTCAGCCATCCTAGCCTCGGCGACGTCGAGCAGCGGCTTGGGCACGACGACGTGGCCCGGTATGCTGCCGACGTCAGCCTTGATGAGTGAGACGGTGGTTTTAACCATGTTAATCTCACCATTGAATACGGCTCTGGTATATAATAATGCATGAGCCGGGGCAGACGCTAAGACGGGGGACCGTGATTGCTCCAATCAGGCGTCCTCGCCTCGGGGAAGCTGTCGCTCCTAGGCGAGTACGGCTTGATGTCCACAAGGGGGGAGCCCTCGACGGCGTCCAGGCCCCTGACCGTAAACTCGCAGCCATCGACGCCCACGAGCTCGACAACGGTGTGCCCGACCGGGTTGGGCCTCGAGGGGCTCCTGCACGCGTAGACGCCTCTGAGCGTGTTCACCCCGTGCCTCCTCGGGTAGACCTGCAGCGTGCCCCTGTGCCCGGCGTCGTCTCTCTCGTGGAACCAGTAAAGTATTATAAGGTGGCTGTAGCCCTCGACCCCAAGGAGGCCGGGGCAGAACTCATCGTACACCCTGATGGTTGAGAGATCGCCGTCGACCCTGGTGACCACCCCTATGAACCTGACCTCGCCCCTACCCATGGTTTACCTATGGGGCATTGGGGCGCTATGTGTCTTTCCAAGAGTTATTATTTGGGAGGCATCCGTATTCAGTTGAGTGCAATGAGCAGGGTTTCCGTCGTGAAGTCACCCAACAAGCCGGGCGACGAAGAAGTATACGGGATGGTCAAGAAATGCATCGACCTGGTCGGCGGCATAGAGTCCATAGTGAAGCCCGGCCAGACGGCTGCGCTTAAGCCCAACGTCGTCACGGGTAGGGTAACGGCGCCCGGCGTCACCACGGACAAGAGGGTGGTGAAGGCGATGATAAGGCTGTGCCAGGAGGCTGGGGCAGGCAAGGTGCTGGTGGTTGAGGGGGCGGGGTACTTCACCGAGACCGCCGAGGCGCTGGAGCTCAGCGGCATAAAGGAGATGGCGGAGGGCATGGGCGCCGAGGTCGTCGACGTGGACCGGAGCGAGCTGGTGGAGCTTGAGGTGCCGAGGCCCCTGATAACAGACAAGATAAGGGTCTCCAAGAGATTCATGGACGCGGATATCCGCATCAACCTCCCAGTCATGAAGACCCACGACCAGCTCCTGGTCACCCTCGGCGTCAAGAACCTGAAGGGCGTCATGCCGAAGCCCATGAAGCGCCGCTTCCACGCCATCGGCGTCGTGAAAGGCATCATCGACCTCAACAAGACGGTGCCCATCGACCTCACCGTGCTGGACGCCATCGTGGCCATGGAGGGCCTAGGCCCCAGCTTCGGCCCCAAGGTGGAGCTGAACACAGTCGTCGCGAGCAAGGACGTGTGGGCCCTGGACAGGGTCGCCAGCAGGATGATGGGCTTCGAGCCCGAGGAGCTGGACTACCTGGTCGAGGCCGAGGCCCACGGCCTCGTCGACCTCGGAGAAGAGATCGAGGTGGTCGGCGAGCCCCTGAGCAGCTACACATACAGGTTCGAGAGGCCCCCCACGGACCTGGAGTTCGCCGAAGGCGTCACCGTCATCAGCGAAGGCGCCTGCAGCGCCTGCAGGGGCACCATCCACAGCGTCGTCTACGACCTGGAGCAGATGAAGAAGATGGGCGAGATAAGAGACCTATTCATCGTCGTCGGCAGCAACGCGGAGCCCCCAAAGGACCTACCAAACACGCCCATCATCATGGGCACATGCCTCAAGAAGTACGAGAACGAGGGATGCTACGTCGAGGGATGCCCACCCAACAACGACAAGATGCTCGCAGCCATAAGACAGGTCTGCGGCATCAACTAAATTTTTTTTCCGATCTAACCCGTAGCAGGTCATATGAACAAGGTCTCAAGGACTAAAAATCAGACTACGTTGTATGCATCGTTCAGGGGAAAACAATTTAATCGCTGCGACAAACCTTTCACAGGTGCAGTAAATGCTTGCAGTAAGATCAAGGAAGATCCACACCATCACGGATGGCGTGGTCGACGGAATAGTCCTCATCGACAAGGGGAAGATCAAGGCCGTGGGACCAGACGTCAAGGTGCCCGACGGCGTCAAGACCCTGAAGGCCAGAGTGGTGATGCCCGGCCTCGTCGAGGCCCACTGCCACATAGGCATCTGGGAGGAGACCATCGGCTGGGCCGGCAGCGACGGCAACGAGATGACCGACCCCGCGACGCCCCACGTACGGGCGCTGGACGGCATCAAAGCCAACGCCGACGAGGGAGGGCTCGCGGCCGCCCTCCAGGAGGGCGTAACCACGGCGCAGGTGCTGCCCGGGAGCGCCAACGTCATAGGCGGCTACGGCGTGGTCATCAAGACGGCGCCGAGGACCACCGCCGACGAGATGGTCATCAGGAGCCCCAGCGGCATGAAGGTGGCGTTCGGCGAGAACCCGAGACGAGTCTACGGCGTCGAGCAGAAGAAGATGCCCAGCACCCGCATGGGCGTCGCCGGCGTCCTCAGGGAGTGGCTCCAGAAGACCAGGAACTACGTGGAGAAGCAGGAGATGTTCAAGGATGACCCGGAGAAGCAGCCGGAGCACGACATCAGGCTTGAGGCCCTCGCCCCGGTGCTGAGGAAGGAGATACCCTTAAGAGCCCACGCCCACAGGGCGGACGACGTGGTGACCGCGATCCGCATCTGCGAGGAGTTCGACGTGGAGATGAGCTGGGAGCACGCCACCGAGGGACACAGGATAGCCGACTATATAGCGAAGAAAGGCGTCCCGGCGGTCTGGGGGCCCAGCCTCACCGCCCGCGGCAAGTGGGAGATGAGGGAGCTGAGCTACGACACCCCACGGATCATGCACGAGGCGGGAGTCAAGTTCGCCATACAGACGGACGCCGTAGGGAGCACCATCAGGTTCCTGCCCCTGTGCGCCGCCTACAGCGTCAAACACGATCTCCCCTACGACTACGCGTTGAAGGCCATCACCATAGTGCCCGCCGAGATACTGGGAGTAGCCGACCGCGTCGGCAGCATAGAGGTCGGCAAGGACGCGGACCTGAGGCTGCTGAGCGGCGACCCCCTGGATGTGATGACCAAGGTGCAGAAGGTCATCATCGACGGCGAGATCGTCTTCTCCCTTTAACCTTTTTTAGTCTGTGAAGCCATCGACCCACTCGGGGTCGTCCGGCGGGTTCTCCGCCAGCTTCTCTCTCCAAGCCTCGTCTGTGAGCCGCTGGCTGATGGGCTGCTTGAACTCGTAGTAGCTGAACACCGGGCCCGCGCCGAGGACCACTGAGCCGTCAGGCTGCCTGTAGGCCACCACTATGAGCCTCACGTACCCCGTGGCCTCCTCCAGCACCTGATTCGTGTTCGTGTCGGTGTGCACGTCTGCTACGAGGGTCGTCTTCTTCGCCTTGGACTCGACCCCCGCCAGCACGTCGTCCAGCTCGTCCGCGAAGTCCCGTATGAAGTCGCAGTCGCCCTGCGTCAGCGGCTCGTTCAGCAGCTCCTTCTCCGATATCTGGATGAGCCTGGAGATTATTTCCTCTAGGGACGTCAGCCTCCTCGCTGATGTCTCGTCGAGGACGCCGTAGCTGGTGAGCCCCCTCCGGGTCATCTTGGTTAGGTCCAGCAGCCTCGCGTAGAACTCGGGGACCGGCTCCACGTAGCCCTCCGCAGGCGGCAGAATGATTGCACCCGACAGCGCAACGCTGTAGCTCTGCTTAGCGTACAGTATGGTGTCGTGCCGGAGCTCGGTCCACGACGCCAGCGCCGTGGTCAGCTGCTTGTCGGTCCACGCCTCGGTCTGCATGAACGTCGGGTACCCCTCGCCGTGGTCCTCCAGCAGCGGCTTCAGCGTGTACAGCCAGGACCAGTAAAGGTTCCTTCCCCAGTCCTCGGAGGTGAAGTTGCTGAACTGCTCTTTCAACATGTCGAACTGGGCGTCATAGTTCTCGTAGTTGGAGTCCTTTAGCTCGTCCAGTATCTCCCTCGCGCGGGACGACCCCAGTATAGCCATAACATCCAATCCACGCGGGAAGCCCCTGGTCGGGCCTATCGGCGTATCGACCAAGGTAAACGGCCGTTCGGGTCCGAGCGGCTTGTGCACACTGGGAATCACCAGCTCTTGGAAGATGTAGGAGTCTGGTACGAACCTCTGTCCCATGAGCCTGAAGCCTATTGTGGCCTCTAGCACCTCGTCCAGCCTGTCCGGCGTAATCGGCGGGAACAGCATGGCGTTGCCTGTGCCGCCGTAGATGGCGGGAGGGTTATACTCCGCTAGTTTCAGCTTAAGCTCCAGAAGCCTGTCGTCGTCCAGCTGCCCGGGGTCTATTGTGCCGGTGAACACGCTCTGCAGAGCGTCGAGGTACTCGTAGGGCCCCAGGTCGTCAGAGACGCCTACGTAGAACGATGTGACCTCGTAGACCCTGTTCCACCTGGTCCACAGGTTCGTGTCGCCTGTGAGGGCCGCCGTCAACAGGCACGCCTGAAGGGTCTGGACCTCTGCGTCGTACTCGGAGATGAAGGCGGTGCAAGGAGGCATAATGCTGCAGGTGGTCCCCGCTTCGATGTTCGGGTCTCCCTTCAGCAGCATGGACATCCTGCCGTACCACATCACGGCCTTGAAGTAGTTCCGGAGCTTCTCGGACCGCGTGTAGTGGCCCCGGGGGACGTACTGCGAGTAGTCCTCCCTGTAGAGGAATATCCCCGACTCGTTGAAGCCGCTGTGCCCCTCGATGTTGGCTAGCTCCTCCTCGACCATGTCCTTTACGAAGGCGCTGGGGGTGAAGCCGTACCTCGTCAGGTCCTCGTCGTAGAAGCTGCCTGTGTCGTAGCTGTAGGCGTCCTCCATCTCGGATATCTGGTCCTCGCCGGGCTTCAACAGACATAAGCCGACTGCGAGGTACGCCGCGTTCCTCCTGTGCGCCTCCCTGACCTTTCCCTCCGTTAGATTGTACTGCTCCGCCGAGTAGTCGTATAGAGCCCTGCTGATGTTCCAGATGTCCCCGTAGAACGTCGCCTCCTCTATCCTCCTCAGGGTTTCGTCGAACTGTATGTGGTAGAGGTGCAGCAGGGAGTCGGAGGTGACGAAGATCGGGATGTCCATGTCCCTCAGCTCGTCGTAGACCGGCTGGATGTACTCCTCGTCCCCGTTGAACGGGTTCTCGATCACCACGAATCCGTTGGAGAGCAGCAGCTGCTCCGCCCTGCCGCTCAGAGGCACCGACGACGTGAAGTGCCCGTAGTTCGTGATGCCAGCCGACTCGAGGGGCAGCGTGTACTGGGGGGCCCCTGCTGTTCCGCCCCAGCTCGTCGGCGTCAACTCGAAGCCATCCGTCTCCACAGAGTCCACGACCACCACAGTGGCCTCGCTCTGCCTCTCGAGCTCCCGCCTGAGCCTGTACTCAAGGATGGACACCTGAGAGTCCAAGTCGTCGTTCAGGTCCTCCAGCTCCTCCACGGACTCCTGCAGCTCACGCACCGTGCCCAGAAGCTCGTCGATCTGCCTGAGGTAGACCTGGGTCTCGTCCCCTTGGCTCACCTGTGTGCTCTCGTGAATCCTGTATCCGATGAATCCGCCGCCGAGGCCCGACACCAGGACCGCGGCGATTAACAGCATCGCCTTCGGGTACTTGCCTTCCATGGGTACCAAGAAGTTTATTGTCGATATAAGACTACATTTTAGAACGGCCCTGAGCCGGGGAAGCTCGGGACACGGATTCTCAGCTTGCGTCTATCTTCCACGTGAAACGCTTAGGGAGGCGTTTAGCCTTCCTTCATGTAGGCTCGGACGATGACGATGTCCGTTACCGGCCAGTCACTCATCGCTCCATAGGGCGTAGCCTTGTCTCCGGTCGACGCTGACTCGATGCCGTCCACCACATCCATGCCCTCCACGACCTTGCCGAAGACGGCGTAGCCGTAGCCGTCCGGGTTCGGGTAGTCTAGGCCCGTGTTTTCCACGGTGTTGATGAAGAACTGGCTTGTCGCGGAGTCCGGGTCAGACGACCTGGCCATGGCTATGGTGCCCCGCTCGTTCTTAAGGCCGTTCCCGGCCTCGTTCCTTATGGGGTCGTTGCCCTCCTTCCACGTCCCGTCGGGCTGGAAGCCTCCCCCCTGTATCATGAAGCCCTTCATCACTCTGTGGAAGACGAGCCCGTCGTAGAACCCCTCCTCGACGTATGTGACGAAGTTCTCCACGGTGACGGGGGCCTTGTCCCGGTCAAGCTCGATCTCTATGACTCCCACGCTTGTCTCTAGTACAGCTATCTCCTTCACCTCTGGTCCCCTGAGCAACGTGTCAACCGCCAACATAATGATTGAGCTGCTAAACAGGAACAACACGACCGCCGTCATGGCCGTCCTTTTGTTGAGCTTCATGGGTAGTTGAGGTAAGCACACCCCTTAAAAGAATTATTTAACCGACGAGCTTAGCTGATGGCCCCAAGGAGGTCGGCCTTCGTGATGATGCCCACGATCTCGCCCTTCCTCTGCACCAATACCGCCGGGTAGTACTTGAGCAAGCTGGAAAGCAGGCTGAGGGGCGCGTCATCGGAGACCTGTGGGAACGACTCCTCCATTACTTCCCTGACTCGCCTCATCCCCGGCGGATTGTCGTCGTCAGGGTAGAGGACCTGGTCTAGGAGAGTCCTCTCCGACACCCCGCCCACGGGCTTACCGTCCACGGTCACGGGGAGCTGGCTGAACCCGTGTTTCCTCATGACCTCGACTGCCTCATGGATGTAGGCGTCGGCTTCGACGTTCACAACCTCCTTCGTCATCATCTCCCCGGCGGACACCTCTTTCCTACGCTCAACCCGGTCCAGGGCCTCGAATATGGCCTTCACCTTGAGGTAGCTTGGCTCAATCTTGCCGGCCTCAAGCTTAGCGATGTAGCTCTGGCTGACCCCCGCCATGTCCGCTAGCTGGTTCTGGGTTAGACCGAGCTTCCGTCTCCTGTCTGGTATTATGTCTATAGCGGGAAGCATGGCTATTGGAGGCACCGTCACCACATATATTCTTTTCGTCATTTTTTATGGTAAATATTATTCGTCGTAAATGGAAGACGGGGCGGACGTTATTCATACAGGAATATAACGGCCAAGAAATTCTAAATACAAGAATAACCTGCCGTATGTCACCGATTACAGGAGTGAACCGAAACTCTCGTTTAAATTAGAAGACTGGGGAACATTCGAAGGCATTGGCAAAGGCTACGCCTTCAAACAGGATGGAAGATTCTACTCGGTGCTGGAGACCAAGGTGGGGAGCTACCGCGGCAACCACGTTCACCCAAACAAGCAGTACACCCTTCTGCTGTCCGGAAACGCGAAGTACGTGCTCTACGACGGCATAGAGTACAAGGAGGTGCCGCTACGCGTGGGAGAGATCACGGAGGTGGAGCCAGGGGTCCCGCACATAATGGTCGTGGAGGACGACATAACCACCTTCGAGTGGTGGGACGGCGACTTCATAGCCGAGCTCTGCGGAGGCGAGTTCAAGGAATACGCCAGGGGCAGGGTGGGCCCCGAGCACTTCAAGAAGTAACGCGGCTCCGAAACCGATCCACATCAATCCTTTCTTTATTTTCATACCACGTTAAACACTCGATGAGGCTTGGATGACCTTGGCACAGCTCGCGACACGTTCTACTTCCATGTTCACGGCGAAGTAAACACCAGGAAAACCGTGGAGCTAGCATATGAGAGAGCCACCATGTTGGGGATTAACAAAGCCGTGGTCGCCTCGGAGACCGGCCTAAGCGCCCTCGAGGTGCTCAAGGTCTTCAAGGACAGGGAAGTGGTCGTGGTTAGCTCCGCCGCAGGCACCAAGGTGGAGGAGACCGCCATAGGAGACCTGCGCATAGGTATACCCGACGAGGACATACACAGGCAGCTGCTTGAAGGAGGCGCCAAGGTTATTAGGGGCACGGACCCATTCTGGAACCTGAGCGCCCACACCCAGCTCGTGGACACCGGGAAGCTCGGGATGATGTTCCTCAAGACTCTCTCCTCCGGGCTCCACGTGTGCATGACGGCGGTGCTGGAGGCTACGGACGCTGGTTATCTCATGGCTGGGGAGGAGGTGGTGGCGTTGGCCGGCAGCTGGGTGGGCCTGGATACAGCCATTGTGGCTAGGGCGGCGAACAGCATCCACTTCTTCGACGGGTTCGAGGTGCTGGAGCTCATCTGCAAGCCCAGGCGCGCCCGCCACAGGTGGCCGGTTGACCAGACCGACTGGAGAGGTGACTTGGAGAAGTACCGACGTTTCGCCGTCTAACCCTTTTATACCCCCTCAATTACCCATTTTTAAAGCATCACTAATTTAAAATAGGGTTGATAAATATGCGCTCTATCAATTTATATGCGTTCAGTTTTTAGCGTTAACTCTTACGGAAATATTTTATTTTACTTTCATTTACTTGTTTGATATGAATAAACAAAAAATGATACTAACCATTAGAAAAAAGTACGAAATTAATGTAAATAAAATTATTAAAATAAATAAAGGATTTGGAACTAGTAATTGGCTAATTGAATCTGATTCTATCCCTTATTTTTTAAAAATTTATGACTCAACTCATTCTTTGAACGATGAAAAATATGCCTTGCATTTGTCCAAGTATGCATTTGATCGGGACATTCGCACTCCGAAAATCATTCCGACATTATCTAAAGATCTTATATGTATGGATGATGAACATGCTTTCACTTTATTTGAATACGTTCAAGGGAATACATTAAATTCTCTTTCAATCCAACAAATGAGGCAAACAGGGAGGCTTTTAGGACAAATTCATCGCATATTTACTAATGTAAATTATGGTTATAATTCCGAAACATGCGAATGGATGAATATTGATGTCAAGAAAAAAGAAAATGAAATTACCAATTATTTAAAGATCATATCCAATAAAAAACACAAGGATGAGTTTGATGAAAAAAATATTGATGTATTACAACAAAAAAATCAATTTATTAACTTAATCCCAAATTTAATTTCAAAAATCCCCCAATTATCTTCACAAGTAATACACGGCGATTATAGCATTCTAAATTTATTATTTGATAAATCGGAGTTAAAATATGTTGTAGATTTTCGACCGCCGATTCCCTTTTTAATATCTTATGAAATTGGTCGGATTGCTTTTCCTCCAGAGCATTTCTCACAAAAGACATGGAAAAAAAAGGGCTTTAGTTTAATTGATGAATACTGTAAAGAAAATAGAATAAATTGTAATGACGTCATATATGCGCCCCACATATGGTTATTACAACTCATAAAAAGTACATATGGAATAAAAGAACATTATAGTAAACCTCATAATTATCAAAGAAGGTTGGATAAATTTTGGTTCGAAAGGCATAATGCATCAATTATTATTTATGACTATTTAGAAGAATTAAAAAACGGTATATCTGAGATATGGAAAAAATATAACAAATAGGTGGATCATTAGACTCCATATTAAGCCTTTTTTTGATTAATCATTTTTCGATAAATGTAATATGTTATCAATTATAAAATCCAAATTTCCTGTAATTTCAAAAGATGGCGTTCTGGAACCTCAGCACCCATACGCAGCTGGTCGACACGAGGTAGCTGGGGATGATGTTCCTCAAGACCATCACGTCGGGGCTCCACGTCTGTATGACGGCGGTGCTGGAGGCGACAGACGCGGGGTTTCTCGTGCAGGGAGAGGAGGTGGTCGCCATGGCCGGGAGCTGGGTGGGCCTGGACACAGCAATCGTGGCTAGGGCGGCGAACAGCATCCACTTCTTCGACGGGTTCGAGGTGCTTGAGCTCATATGTAAGCCCCGCCGCGCCCGCCACGCCTGGCCCGTGGACCAGAAGACCTGGGTGGGAGACCTAGAGAAGTATAGGCGGTTCACGATCTAACTCATATATGCCTGACCCCCGACTCAAGAGGGGTATTTTATTGAGATTCAAATATAAATCTAGCCTGATCACCGGCGCCACGCTGCAGGTGGACGGCGGCACACGGCTGCTAGTTTAGCTTCTCCAGCGCGGCCGCCACGATCAACGGGAAGACGACGGTGACGTCGCCGAAGATGGTGCTCGTCTTTGACTCCAGGCTGCCGCCCTTCAACTTCCCCCACGTGATGGACTCCTTGAGGGGGGCGCCGCTGAGGCTGCCGTCCTCCACCCTCGCTGTACTAATCTGGACCGCCGCGTCGAGCCCCTCCCTCAGGGTGTGCACGTACTGGGCGTGGTGTTTGGGCGTGCCCCCGCCCAGTATGATGGCCCCAGACTTCTTGGCGTCGTAGACCATGTCCGCCAACAGATCGAAGTCCTTGAGGGGGTTGAACTCCAGCTTCTCGCGTTTGCTGTACATCCATAGCGGTATCCCGAGCATGCTGTCCAGGAACCCGGGGCTGAAGATGGGCACGTTCTTCCTCGCCGCCGTGTATATTATGCTCTCCTCGTCGCGGAGCCGTAGCCCCACCTCCCTGATGAACTCGTGGAAAGCGATGCCGGTTCTCCTCTCCTCGGGGACGTCGTCGAGGATGCCGCCGATGAAGCCCTCCAAGTCTATGAAGGTCTGGCTCTCGATGAAGATGTCGTAGGCCCTGTTGTAACCCTTCTCGTAGAGCTCCTCGTCGTCCACGTTCACCGTGCCCACGAGGTGCCCTCGGCCCATGGCCTCCACCAGATCGTGGACCATGTTTGCTCCGTTGGTGACGACGGCGTCCACGTAGCCGTCCCTTATGAGGTCCCTGAATATAAGACGCAGCCCGCCCGGCACAAGAGGCCCGGAGAGCGTGATGAAGGTGGTGTAATCCGGGTCGCCGAACATCTCGGCGACAATATCCACCGCCCGCCCCACCCTGCCTGCACCGATGACGCCGGCCTTACGCATCTCCTCGGCGAGTTCGCCGACGGTCATTCCGCCTCGGAGCCGCATCTGGTGAACTCGTTTCATCTATGTGCCTTCAGTTCTTGACGCGCTGGATCTTCACCCTACCCATGATGATCCAGTACTCGACGTCCCTCCCCGCCTCCAGCTTGGAGGCGATCTCCTCGTCCGTGGGGATGGCGACGTCCATCATGTCGTAGGTCTCCAGGTCCATGAGCTGGACGCTTACGGGCCCCATGCTCACGACCTGGCCGCTCCTCTTGTCCACTATGGGTATCTGGATGTTGGCATCCGTGCTGCTGACGAAGCTCTGCTTCCTGCCGTCGAATATGCTGATGGCGGTGCACCTGAACTTGGCGCTCCCGTGCTTACCCGTCTTGCTCTTCTGTATAGAAACGATCTGGCTCGGCTCATCGTTTATTATCGCGTAGCTTCCCTGCTTTAGTTCCCCGACCTTAGCCATCTTGAATGACAACATTAACACCTGTCTCTGGTTTAAATCTCAAAGTGTGGTTAAAAAGTATAAAGGTAGCGAAAAAAAGGCAGTTCAGCTCATTTTGTCTCGTCTAATCTTGGATTTGTTTATGGTGAAAGTGACAGAGGAGCCCACCACCTCGGCGTCGAGGATGACCCCTATGACCTCTTTGAAGAAGGCTCCGATGTACTCCTTGAGGAAGATGCTCCACCCTACGACCTGGTTGTGGCTCAGGTGGATGATGTCCTCTTCCTCCCTCACATAATAAGTCGTCCTGAACCACCCGCTGTTATCCCCGAGAAGCTCGGTAACATACCACACTGCGTTCTCGTAGGTCAGGGGCAGCCCCCTCTTCAGTATCAGCTCTTTGGGTCGCTCCATCCCAGCTGATCTGGCAATGGCTCTTATCTCCTCTTCCTCGAGGACCGCCAACATATCCGAGAAGGTGTGAGGGGAGATCGTGACTGCGCCGAGGTTTTCGAAGAACCTGTAGCTCACGGAGTACCTCCGGAGGATGCGGTCGACCAGCGTGTTAACGCTGATGCCTTGCCTATCCGCCTCGTACCTAAGCACGTCGTCGTACGCCTCGTTGATGCGCACAGTCCGTGTGACCGTCGAGTCCTTAGCTATGGGGTCATACACCGTCATGGTTACACTTGAACACAACTGAACACACCTATATATATTATCAGTTAGGGGAACGTAACTGTACACGCTAACTTTATTAATCGTTCTGAGCTTGTCTCGCGGAAGCACCTTTTAGGTTCGGAGGCTACTGAAAAATAAGATGCCCTAGCTGCGGAAGCCAGACGCTGATACGCGACTACGACTCAGGCGAGGACGTCTGCGGCTCGTGCGGCCTCGTCGTACAAGGAACCCTATTAAACACGGGCCCCGAACGGAGAGCATTCAACACAGCGGAGAACGAAAGCAGAGCGAGGACAGGGCATGCACTATCATACACTTTATACGATAAGGGGCTGTCAACAGTCTTCCGACCAGACAAGGACGCAAACGGCAACAGGCTGGACAACGAGACACGCATCATGATGACAAGGCTTAGGCGCTTCGACAACAGGACGAAACTGGACGAGACATGGCAGAGGAACCTGAGCGTCGCCATGTCCGAGCTAGACAGGATGTGCACATATCTACACATACCCAAGAACGTCAAGGAACGGGCGGCACTCGTCTACCGTAAGGCACTCAAGAAAGACCTGCTGAGAGGCAGAAGCATCGACGGATTCGTCGCCGCGAGTCTATACGCGGCGTGCAGACAACACAAGATACCGAGACCGCTCAAAGAGCTATCAGAGATCAGCACACGGAACCACCCGGAGATAGCCAGAACCTATAGGCTGCTGATAAAGGAGCTGAACCTGAGGATGCCCGTGGACGACCCCATGAAGTTCGTCCCCGGGATAGCCTCGAAGCTCAAGCTCACACAGCGTACCGAGCGACACGCCATCGACATACTCATGGAGGCAAAGAAACGGCAGGGACTCACCGGCAAGGATCCCCGCGGACTCGCCGCAGCGGCGCTTTACAAGGCCTGCATCGAGACACATGAGAAACGGAAACAGAAGGACATCGCGGAGGCCGCCGGCACAACAGAGGTCACGCTCAGAAACAGGCTCCGAGGAATCGAGAGCCTACTCCACGACTAAGTTCCAGATACCGGCTCCTTAACGACCATTTAAGAGATAACTTCCTCACCCTCCACACCCTCGGGTTGGATATAGAGCAGATCAGGGTCTTTCATGCTTTCCGCCACGCTTCGGTAAGTCGAGATCTGGTCGGACGCCTTACGGCGCCGGGATATCTGTTCTATCACGTGGTCTATGTGGAACCGGGGTATGTGCCTGTAGGTTGCAGGCTTGACAACCCTGAGGCCCCGAAGCTTGAAGGGCCTTCTCCCCGGGTTCCCGTCGTCTTGCTCTACAGGCTCGCAGCTGAACTTGTAGCGGTTGTACTCGATGAGGCCGACGCCTCTCGGGACGACGCCCGGGGAGACAAGCTTCATCGGGGTGAGCAGGTAGTTGTAGTTGCACCCCGTGCAGGCGAAGCCGTTCCTGAAGTCGCCTATGCTTACCTTCACCTCGATGCCCCTCAGGACGTTGTAGCCTATGACGTACTGCTCCGGGTTGTACATCTTGAAGTCCCCGTACTCCTCGTCCTGGATCTTCCGTCGCCTGTAGTCGAAGTACTTCAGGCCGACGCCGACCACGTCCACCACCTTCTTGTTGTCCAGCTCGCAGTAGCGGAGCAGGCCCAGGTGGTTCAGCGCGACCTCGGTCTCCACGCTGTGGCAGAGCTGGTTGTAGAGCCAGAGCTTACCCACTTGCTTGAGGAACGCGTGTCTAGGCGACTCTCCCGCTGCCGGAACCCCCACTGGTTATTTGGGCTTGACTCTGACCCGTGCCTGTGCCCGCGTTGCGACGTTTAAGATGAACGCAGCGCGATGAGGAGGAGAGCCAGATAAAACAGGGTCAGAGCACGAGCTCGGATAAGCTGTTCCTCGTCTGGTTTGTCGTCGTGTCGTCCAGCTGCTCGACGCCGGGGTCTCTTAGCGCCCACTCGGCGTACTTCTTGTCGGTGTACTCGACCCTCATCGTGTATGGCGGGTCGAGGCTGAAGGGTTCAACGGATCCTATCTTCGTCATGGCCCGTCGAGCCGCCTCTCTTACCACATCCTGGGCTTTCGCGGGGGACAACGAGATCGCCTTCCTCACTGAGAGGGCGCCGAGCTTCTCCTTCTCCTCGAGCCCCCACTTGACCGCGGCGCCTTCGATGCCGGGCGCGAGGGCTCTGGCCTCTTCCACGGCTGCCTGGTCCCCGCTGATGAACACGGTGGGCACTCCAAGGACGCCGAACACCGCCATGTTCATTGCTATCTCTCCTATCCTCAGCTCGTTGAGCCAGATGTTCTCTATGAAGGGCATGAAGCTGTGGGACAGTACGCCGTTCTCGGCCCCGGCCATGCCGTGGAGCCCGTGGAGGAACATGGCGTCGAAGCTCTCGTCGTAGCCCGCTGGACCGGCGTCGCCTGCGTGCATGACCAGCCTGCACTCGGGGTGAATATGCTCCACGTCTACTCCGCCCGGGAAAGCTCCGTGGCCGGGCCACGCGTAGATCTCTGTGGCGCCGCCCTCCAGAGCGCCTTCCACGAGGGAGTTGAGTTCAAGGGTGGCCATCCTGATGGCCTGCTGGTAGTAGGCGCCTTCCTCCATGCACTGCTTCTTGAAGTCAACCACCCCTGCCACTCCCTCCAGGTCGCAGACAACGTATACCTTCATGACTCATCCTCCTCGTTCTGACTGAAAAACCTCACGGACTTGCGTATAGTGCAGGTGAATGTGAGTCGGGATGGTGTTAAGTAAAAATAGGGGGCGTACGGTCTTGAAATAACACTGTGCATAGTAGACGTCACTTAACAATGTTAAGTATCCTGGGCCGCCCGGTGGGCTCAACGAAGACCGTCAAGTCGTCGCCGGCCTCTGCCCTGACAACCTCGAAGCCCTCATGGATCTCGTCCAGCGAGTTCACCTTGCCCCTGTCGAGCCTGCAGCCGAAGGGCCCGCACTCAACCACCCTGATGCTCATCGTGACTGAACCCCGTGGCTCAGCCTATAAACTCGACCCAGCGTGGCGAAGGAGGGTCCCGCGTGAAACTAGTGGATGGGTTGTGGGCGCCGCCTCAGCCCGTTCACACAGTTTTATATAGGATCGGCTGCACCTTTTCATGAACGGTTTCAGAGTTGATTTGATTGGACGCTAAGGAAGCGCTAGACAAGATCCTTATGCCCGAGAGCGTCGCGGTTATCGGCGCCAGCACGGACCCCTTCAAGTGGGGCTACATGTTGCTGAACGCCATCAAGCAGAGCGGCTTCGAGGGCGACATTTATCCCATCAACCCTAAGGCCGAGGAGATCCAGGGGCTCAAGTGCTACGCCAGCGTCAGGGACGTCCCCGGCGACGTGGATATGGCCTTGGTCGTCGTGCCGGCCCGCTTCGTGCCGGGGGTCTTCGAGGACCTGAAGGCCAAGGGCGTCAAGGGCGCGGTGGTCATCACCAGCGGATTCAGCGAGGCCGGCGAGGAAGGCCGGCAGATGATCCGGGATATACTGGAGACAGCGGACGGCCACACCCGCTTCATCGGCCCCAACTGCATGGGCGTCACCAGCAGCGCCGCCAAGCTCAGCGCCCTCATGATACCGTTCCTCCACGAGAGCGGCGAGGTCGCGTTCATCAGCCAGAGCGGCGGCTACGGGCTCCAGCTATACCTCAGGGCCTCAGCCATGGGCGTGGGGATAGGTAAGTTCATCAGCAGCGGCAACGAGAGCGACCTCAAGGGCTGGAACTATCTGGAGTACTTCGGCCAGGACGACGACACAAAGATCATCTCCATGTACATCGAGGGCCTCAAGAACGGCCGCAAGTGGTACGAGGTAGCGAAGGAGGTCACGCCCAAGAAGCCCATCGTGGTCATCAAGGTGGGCGTCACGGAGGCTGGAAGCAAGGCCGCGGCCAGCCACACGGGCAGCATCGCGGGCAGCGACAAGGTCTACGACGCCGCGTTCAGGCAGGCGGGCGTCATCAGGGCCTACGACGCGGCCGAGATGTTCGACTATGTCAAGGGGCTGCTCTACTGCCCGTTGCCACAGGGGCCGAACATAGGCATCGTCAGCAACAGCGGCGGCATGGCCGTGGAGACGGCGGACAGGCTCATCCAGAACGGGTTGAAGGTCCCGACTTTCAGCGAGGAGGCGCAGGAGGAGATAATGCAGCTCATACCGGCGTTCGGTAACCCCAAGAACCCGGTGGACCTCACCGCGACGCTGAACATGAACAGCTTCCTCAACGTCCCCGACATAGTGCTGAAGCAGCCCGAGATACACGGCGTGATCACCATCAGCCTGGGCACGAGCATCATAAAGACCATGTTCCCCGACGTGCCCGACGAGGACCTCCAGGGCATGTACGAGTGGATCAACGGCACGCTGCTGAAGACATACAAGAAGTACGACAAGCCGGTCATCGTCATCGACCCGGCGGCGGACGTGGCGGGGGCATCCGCCAAGATCCTTGAGAAGGAGAAGGTGCCCGTCTACACGACGCCTGAGAGGGCCGCCGACGTGATGGGCGTCCTCTACAAGAGGAAGCTCTACCTTGACAAGGTGAAGGCCTGACCCTCACCCACCCCTGCCACAGTTTTATGACTTGAAAAAGGCAGATCGCTAGAACGTCTGGATGCTGGAGTTGTCTTCGTCGACGAGCATAGCCCGTATCTCCCTGGGGTCGGCGTCGTCCCTCTGAAGCAGCTCCAGGTGCCTCTCCATCTTCCTGGTGTTGTCCCGGATGACCTTGATCATGTCGCCGCTGAGCTCGCTCTTCTTCTCGGCGATGTGTGTCGCCTGGTTGATCAGTATGATCTGGTTCCTGATCTCCTGCTCAGCTATCCAGACGCCCTCCCGTATCTTCTGCTGCTCCGTGAGCCTCATCTCGTACCTGATCCGCTCCTGCTCCCTGACGAAGTAGACGAGCATGAAGACGCTGAACACCATGGTGGCGAAGACCAGCTGCTCAAGGTAGTAGGTCTCGAACAGCTCACGCAGCCAAGGTACCTCGAAGTAACCGAGGTAAACGGTGACAAAGAACGTGGCCAAGCTGAACACGTAGCCGACGTAGATCACCCTGTACTTCTTCATAACCTCCTGGAAGATACTCTTGAACTTATCTAGGTGTGACAGCATCTGCTCTGATGTGCCTACGGCATCCAATTCTTGTACCGTTCTTGCTGAGCAGGTCTAGCGTTAAATCGTGGTCTGTGTAGGAACCCACCACCTACAACATAGCTAGCCACTCTACCGCCCGAATACCTTGTTGAAAGCCTCCCCCACCGAGTCGATGAGGCCGTTGGCGACCCCTGAACCTATTACGTCGCCGGTGTGCTCCCGGAGGAAGCCGTAGAAGACGCCGACGCTGAAAGCGAAGAACCCCCAGCTCCACGACACGCTGTAGACGCCCTGCAACGGCCGAACCGTGTTCAACGCCCTGTCCAGCCCATACAGAGCGGAGGAGACCAGGAGGCCCGGCCCGAAGGCCACGCCCTCGACGCTCCAGGGTCGGCCATACTCCTCGTTCACGGTGGACTGAACGTAGCCACGGTAGAAGAGCTCCTCGCCAAAGCCGCCGAAGACCAGCTGCCACAGAATCGTGGAGAACACCTTCAACGTCAGCCTCCCATACACCGCTCCAACGAGCAACGGGATCGACAAGAGCACGGCGGCCACGAGCAGGCGGGTCCTGGTGGAGGAGAACGGCTTATATTTCTGCCCGGTGAGGCGCCTAAGGAGCAGGAACAGCATCGTAAAGATCGAAACCGAGAGGACGAGGGAGCCATCTACGTAACGGTAGGCGGCTCCCTCGGATGACAGCAGCGTGAGGAGCATCTGAGGTGCGACGAGGTAGAGGTACCCCTTCAGCCCCACGTCCAAACTAGTCTCCCACCTCCTCAGCGTCAAGCCGTAAAGCTCGAACTCGCGTTTCTGGAGAACCATGACCAAAGTGGGCAGCAGAACCAACAGGAAACCCGTGAAGTAGCTCCAACCGAGCACCCGCTGCTCCCAACGGACGAGGCCTAAGACCCCCGGCAGAAATATAATGATCAGCTGAATAAACGAGAAAACGGCCAGCACCTCGACGATGGAGCGCCCTCTCATGGTGACACGTATCCCTGAGATAGATTTAGGGGTTTTCAAAGGATTTAAAGCCGGGCCGTCAGGTGTAAGGCTGTATGTTCGACGGCGTCAGGCGTGCCTACGTGCTGCAGATCGCGTACATAATGGAGGTCGTCGAGGAGCGTGGTACAGACGAGGCTCTGAGGATGCTCGACGACGCGGCGAAGAGGCAGGGCGCGATAGTGGCCCGGGAGATGAGGAGGACGCTACCTGAGGGCCTGGGCGCCCTCGACGTGGGCGCCGAGGTTTACCGCAGGTTCATGGCCGACGCCGGCGCCGAGATAACCGAGCACAGGCGAGACGAGGAGAGCGTCACCTTCCTCATCAGGAGGTGCCCCTTCTACGAGGCATTCCTAGACGTGGGGGTGGACTGCGGCATGTTCCTGAACGGGCTCTGTGGCAACCTGACCCTGCCCAGCATCCAGTACACCCTGAGCCACCTCGACGATGGGCTCCGGGTGGAGCCGGTGGTGACCCGTGAGAGCGCCGAGGAGCTCTGCCTGGAGAGGGTGTACCTGGCCGAGGAGTAACTCAAATACGGTTACTCCCCCTATTCTACCGTCATGGCTCTTCGTTTCACATCGGACATACTCATCATAGGAACGGGCGGCGCAGGCCTGAGGGCCGCCGTAGAGGCCAACGAGAAGGGGGCGCACGTGTTACTGGTCTCCAAGGCTCCAGCCGGCTACAACAACTGCACTATTGTCGCGGGCAGCGGCTACCTAGCGGCGGTGGGCGGCATGACGGCCGCTGAGCACAGGAAGAGGACCCTCGATGTTGGGAAGGGCGTCAACGACCCGAAGCTCGTGAAGGTGCTGACGGAGGAGGGCGGCGGACGCGTCCTCGAGCTTGAGAAGTATGGGCTAGTAGTCAACGTGCGCCGCGGAGGAATAAGCGTCGGCGACGAGGACACCAAGCTGGGCCAAGGTATCACCCTGCCCATGGTGGACTATCTGAGGAAGCTTGGCGTCGAGTTCGTCGAGAACACCATCGTCACGCGGCTGCTCTTGAAGGAGGGGAGGGTAATCGGGGCAGTCGGTTATCACGGCGACGAGAAGCAGCCCGTGGTTTTCCAGAGTAAAGCCGTCATACTGGCGACGGGCGGCGCAGGCGCCCTCTACAAGCGCACGGACTGCCCGCTCAGAACCACAGGCGACGGGTACAGCCTCGCCTACCACGCCGGCGCCCGGCTGAGGGACATGGAGTTCGTCCAGTTCTTCCCCCTCGCCCTCGCTGAGCCCGGTGCGCCGCCGCTCCTCGTGGACGGACCGATCATCGAGGAGGGCAAGATCATGAACGTGCTCGGGGAGGACATCCCAGAGAAGCATAACGTCACCGAGCGGCCGTATATAGCGAGGAGCCGGGACCTCCTTTCGAGGGCGATGATGCTAGAGATAGCGAAGGGCGGCGGGGTGGAAGGCGCGGTCCTCGTGGACGGCCGTGAGGTGGTCAGGAGGAGCAAGCCCGGGGACTCCTTCGGCATGGGCAGCTACGAGTTCTTCGTGAACAGGCTGCAGGCACACGAGCGGCCCTTCAGGGTGGCGCCCCTCACACACCACACGATGGGGGGCGTGGTGGCCAACATGTGGGGCGAGACGGACGTGGAGGGGCTCTTCGCCGCAGGCGAGGTCGTGGGCGGGGTGCACGGCGCCAACAGGCACGGCGGCAACGCCCTCACGGACGTGACCGTCTTCGGGGCAAGGGCCGCGGCTAGGGCGACCGAGTACGCTGAGAAGGTGAGCCACGAGAAAGTCGAGGAACTGGTCGAGGAAGATGTACGGCGCTACGAGGGGCTCGCGAAACGGGAGACGGGCTACACGCCTAGATCCATGATGGGTGTGCTCAGGGAGACCATGTGGGAGAAGGCGGGGGTGATAAGGGACAGCGAGATGCTCGTCGAGGCCTTCGAGAAGATACAGGAGCTCAGGGACTCGACGCGGAGGCTCATGGCACTGCCCGGGAGGCAGATGATCTCAGCCCTGGAGATCCCCATGGCGCTGGACGCGGCGGAGATGATTGTCAGGGCCGCCATGATGAGGCGTGAGAGCAGAGGCGCCCACTACAGGCTGGACCACCCGGAGGAGGACCCCGCGTGGGTCAAGACCGTGATTATCTCCAAGAAGAACTCGGCCATGCAGCTGACCACGGTCCCCATAGGTGAGGCGTTTGAGTGACATCGCCGAGAGGATGATGGCTGAGATCAGGGATTCCAGCGACCCTGAGAAGGAGGCGCAGCTGAGGAGGTACTTCCGGGAGCCGATAGAGACCCACGGCCTGACCAGCCAGCAGTCCAAGGACATAGCGAAGAAATATTACCCCGAGGTGAGGGGAAACCTAGAAAGGGCGATGAGCCTCACCGGGGAGCTGATGAGCCGCAGGAACCTCAGCTATAGCTCCGTAGCCCTCAGGATGCTCGAGAGGTTCAGCAGGCAGCTTGAGCCAAGCCACTTCCCGGTCTTCGACGGCTGGGTGGAGCACCTCACCAACTGGGCCACCACGGACCACCTTTGCACAAAGATAATCGCCGAGGCGGTGAAGAAGGACCCGGGCCTGGTTGAGAGGCTTCTGGAGTGGACTGGGTCAGACAACAGGTGGAGACGGAGAGCCGCAGCCGTGAGCCTGGTCCCATTGGCTCGAAGAGGCGAGATGCTCGGCGACGTGTTCAGGGTGGCTGACAGGCTGATGACGGACGGCGACGACATGGTCCAGAAGGGCGTGGGCTGGATGCTCAAGGAGGCCTCGAAGAGGCACCCCGAGGAGGTGAGGACATACCTGCTCCGGTGGAGGGAGGAGTCGCCTGCTCTCATACTGCGGTACGCCTCCGAGAAGCTGCCGAAAGGCATGAGGGTGCTGAAAACCAGGCACTAGACTGCTTTTCTGTCATTTATTAACGCTCCATAATTGCTTTAGGCGTTGCGTCGACGGTGACCATGATTAGGTTTGGTATTGACGGTCCGGGAAGTGATGACCCCGCAGGTGGTGACGATCGACTACATGCAGTCGGTCAGGAACGCCGCGAGGAGGATGACCAAGTTCGGGATAAGCAGCCTGCTTGTTGTGGCTGACGACGGCCTTAAGGGGATTATAACGGAGAGGGATATCGTTCAGAGGATAGTGTGCAGCGGGTTGGACCCCGCCGAGACACAGGTGTGCGAAGTCATGTCTGAGCCCGTGATAGTTGTGGGCCCCGAGGAGCCGCTGGAGAAGGCCGTCGAGCTCATGCTGATCCAGAGGATCAAGAAGCTGCCGGTGATGGAGCGGGATGACGGGGTAATGAAGCTGATAGGCATACTGAGCCTGCTTGACGTGGCGCAGCTCCACCCAGACCTGCTGGAGGGTCTGAGGGCCATGGTTGAGGAGCAGTTCGCCTCCGTCGAGGGAGACTTCTACGTCTCGTAGCCTCCGCCAACTCTTTTATGCCGTATGACCCCCTATTCCTTGATTCTGGTATGAAGCTTAGCAAGGTTTCTGATAGGGTTTACGCTAACTGGGACGGCGAGACCGGCGGAAACGTGGGGATCATTAGGCTCGACGACAGTGTGCTGGTGGTGGACGCCCAGTACCCGGGGAGCGCCAGGAGGTTCAGGGAGGCGATAACCAGGGTCACGGACAAGCCGCTCAGCCACCTCCTACTGACCCACGTCCACGGCGACCACGTCTTCGGTAACATGGTGTTCGAGGACCTGGAGATCGTTAGCCATCGGCGGCTCTGGGAGAAGATGGAGAAGAGCCTGGAGAACGAGTGGGCCCCCGGGAAGCTCGAGAAGATGCTTGAGACGTATAGGCGGGACGCCCCTGAGCGTTGGTGGCTCTTCGAGGGCCTCAGGATCGTGGTGCCGACGACGACCTTCACCGAGAGATGGGAGACGGACGGAGTCGAGTTCATCCACACGGGCGGCCACACGGACTGCAGCAGCGTCGTATACGTGCCGGAGGACAAGACGCTCTTCGCCGGTGACCTCCTCTTTGTTGGCCGGTTCCCGTGGGCTGGGGACCCGACGGCGGACCCGGACAGGTGGATCGAGGCGTTCCAGAGGATACTGGGATTGGACGTGGAGAAGATCGTGCCCGGCCACGGGCCCCTCTGCGATATGGAGGAGGTCGAGAGGCAGCTCAGGTGGATGAAGGAGGTGCGGTGGATCATGAGGGGCCTCATCGAGGAGGGGGTCTCGGAGGAGGAGGCGTTGGACTACAGGTACCCTGAGCTATACGCGACTGACCGTCCGGAGTGGCAGAAGCGGAGCTGGGCTAGGTGGTACCAGCACTGGAGTGGCTAGCCCCCGGTTCCTTGTTCCTAGTTACGTGGAATAAGCGTTTTTTGGGTATGATCGGGGACTTTTCTGGGGGTTTGTGTCAGGTTACTTGTAATATGAGGAAAAAAATTTTGGATCAGAGTTGATTTTTTTTGGTTACATGGAATAACTGAATTTCAATATTGCTTTAGAAATTATTTTAACCAATTGCATTATGCATGCATGGATTTTTATCAAGCTGTCTTATACTTTTCTTGGTGCTATTGATTTGGGTGTAACCGTTGAGACTTGGGTTGTTGAAGACCCAAACAAGTTAGAGGAGCACGATCACTTCTTCATGAAATGGGTGGAGTATGGGGTTTCCACTCTGGGAGAGTCTGCTCCATCGCACAGGTATTTCGCTCAGCGTGATCCTGTTGGGGGAAGAGTCCTCTTAATAATTTTCAAGAGCGACGAAGATGAGCGGAAATTCGAGAAGTTGCGCGTTGAAGACGAGACCTTTGCCAAGTTCCGTGAAGAATGGAAATCCAAGTATGAGCCACAAACGTTCATCGTAAAACCCTGCGACGAGATAATGCAAGACACAATCAAGGAAATCGAAAGCAAGCATAGATAGAAGCGCTTTTCACAAAAAGTATGATAACACAAACAAGCCGCGCGAACCGAAGACGCGGTTCTTAGCACTATACTGCATGCATCTGAAGAAACTATGGGTATCCCCAAGGTATCCACATCTAAGCCAAAGTGTGTGTGGGTTTGGGGATAAAATTATGCCCCCCGCAATACTCGCCCAACGGTTTATTTATTACAAAGATATTTAACTTGACGTGAACGCATTTGAAGATGGTAAGCTGGAATGAATACAGTGAAATCTTGAAAAAAGTGAATGAAGATATAAAATTTAAACAATTTGATGATATAATTGCTATAGGTCGAGGGGGCTCCATTATTGGAGCTTACTTGGCATCAAAGCTAGGAATACCAACGTTCTATCCAATATTTTTGAGGCATGTTAACCTAAGGGGAAAAAAGAGTATTGTGGATATTTCTCCCACTATGCGCAACCAAATAAAGTCCTTGATGGGAAGACTGTTGATAGTAGACGATTATCTCAGAGATGGTCTTGCAATGAAATATGTTCTTGATTTAATCTCAAAAAAAGCCTCAGCAGAGACTTTAGTTATGTACGATCGCAAGGGCTCAGAGTTTAAACCAGATATCGTTGGAAAATATATTGAAGAAACAGAAATCTCGTTTCCATACGATCTTCTTGGATAATCATATGCAGAAGAAATTGATATATGGAAAAAAAGATCAAATAAAATATTGGGAATGGAAATGACTCGCGGCAGCGAGTAAAGCGAGCCAAGTGTGTGTGGGATAAAATAATGGGTAAAAAGGAATATTCGGGAGACGTCTTCACCTATTGTAGGTTCAGAACCGATCCTCGCTTATAGAAGAGAATTTATCTTTCCATTAACTATAGTTATGTTGAGAAATTCAATATCCTTGTCACATGGAATAAGCGTTTTGGGGGGTGGGTAGGTTCGAGCTGGTTCTAGGCGGAGCTCTTCTTCCCCGTCATCTCGTCGACTTTTATCTCTATGACCAGTAGGTCCTTGAATTTGTTTATCTTTTCTAAGTCCAGCCTTCTGCCTTTGCCGAAGGCGTATTTGTCGCTCAGGAGGCGCAGCGCCTTTAGCTTCATCTCGGGGTCCTCGATGAGCTTGGCGGTGCCGTTGGCGATGACGCTCCGGTAATTCCAATTGTAGTTGCAGGGGTCGTCGCCTTCGACGATCTCGCCGCCATCGACCTCGAAGCAGACCTGGGGGTTCCGCTGGATGTCCTTGACCTTCTTCCCGTCTCTGTGGGTGTGGAGGATTATCCTGTCGTTGGTGTAGACGAAGTTCATGGGGACCACGTAGGGGTGGCCGTCGACGGCGGTGCCCAGCCTGCCCACATGGTTCTCCCTGAGTATCTCCTCCAGTACCGCCTTCTCCTTTATCTCCTTGTCCTTCCGGCGCATGGTTGACATGGCTTTAAACCGGGCCCGCTGGGCTTTATGGTTTCCCTCGTGGACGCGGTAACCGGGAACCCAATTATATTCATGTTGCTCAGCAGGAGTCCCTGTGGAGTGGGACGACTCTTAGCCTTATATTCCGCGTTTCACATGCTATCGGGATTTAATTGAGCGAGGAACGTAACTTCAGGGTCTCCATGAGGAGGCAGGAAGGATTCAGGTTCGAGGTGGACTTCGGCCTGGAGGGCGTCGGGCCGCTGTACATGGACGAGCCCGAGCCCGTGGGAGGGAACAGCGGCCCCAACGCCGGCAAGGTGCTGGCCGCGGCCATGGGTAACTGTCTGACGGCGAGCCTCTTGTTCTGCCTCCAGAAGGCCAGGGCCGAGGTGGGAGACGTCGAGACAAAGGTGGACGGCGTCATGAGGCGCAACGACAAGGGCAGGTGGCGCATAGCCGAGATCAACGTCGAGATCAGCCCAGAGGTAGGCGAAGAGTACGACTCACGGTATGAGCGCTGCCACGGCCTCTTCGAGGACTTCTGCATCGTCAGCAAGAGCATCGAGCAGGGCATACCGATAAACGTGAAGATCAACAGGAGGTAGCTACCCGACCACCCAGGTGTGCCCGCACTTGGTGCACCTGAACTTCTCTACACTCCGGTCGTTGCTCACGCCGGCGTGCTCCCCTAGGGCGACCGTGATGTTGCGGTAGGCCTCAAGGTTGCCGCACTCGGGGCACATCCGCTGGACGACTATGGCGCTCTCGATCCCGCTCATCACGTACACCGGCTCGGCCTCGCCGGCGGGGCCAGCCTTGATCTCTATGACCTGGACCGACTTCGTCCACCCGCATCTAGGGCACTCGTAGCCCTTGACGCCGGCTTTCATGAAGCTGCCGCAGCGGTCACAGAACTCTACCATGTTTGTTCACCCAAGAACACTATCTATTATATGTGGTCCAATATAGGATTTTACCTGAATACTCCCTAAAAAGTACTTGTTACTAGTCAAGCACACCATATTAACTTGAAAAGAGACATAGAAACTTGGCGTATATAAGAAGTAGTAACAGGTCGGTTATCCTCGATTTCCACCAAAAAAGGGTGGATTTTAGTCTTCCACATCGAATACTTTCCTGACTAGTCGTCTATAATCGCTAAGACCTGTTTCGAGAAATCCTTACGGCCGGCGTAACTGAGTTCATCGAAGACGTCGTGTGCGTTACGATCTATCTCACTTCTCAGGGCGTCAACCAGAAAAGATTCGATCGGATATGTGTAAAGCTCACAGATCAATTTCGCGGCTTTTACCAATTTTTCTGGAGCTTCGAAGGACAGCGTTTCAGACATGGACTACTATCTACGCCTTTTAGTAGAAGTCTTTTTTGAGCCGAACAACGCCAATTTATCACGAGTCTAAATATTTTAATGTATTTTAATATTTTTTAAAAAGAAATCCCGTGTTTTTAAAAAAAAATCTTGAATTCATGGTATAAGTGGTTTTAAGGTAAAAGTTAGCAAATTTGTATTATTTGTATAAATTCCAGTGTTTCAATGACGACATTAAACCCATTTTACACACTATTTAGAATATAATTTCCGACGCATTCAATATTTACCTCCATTTTTCCTTAAAAATCAATGAAAAGTGCCTTATTTCTCTGAAGCTATCTAATGTTTTTTTGATTTAAATGTAAAAATACTGTCGGTGAGAGCGCCTGAGAGTCGCTTGAGTGTCGTAAAACTAGATGCTATCTTTTTCTACGTGATAATATTATGTATTTAACTGCCAGCTCTTCAGTCATGTTTCTCAGGTTCTTGGCGATGTCGTCTGTGGTGAGTATTCCGACCACCTTGTCTTTCTGGTCCACGACCACCAGCCGGCGGATACCGTACTCGTTCATCATGTCAACGGCCATGTCGACGTCGGCGTATATGCTGATGGCCACCACGGGCTTGGTGCAGACCTGATCGGCGTCGCATTTGTCGGGGTCTCTGCCCTCCGCCAAGACCGTGTGAACGAGGTCGCGCTCGGTCACGACGCCGACAGGGAAACCGTCCTTCACAACAACCACGGAGCCGATGCCCTTGTTTCGCATCAGCCTTGACAGCTGTCTACATGGGGCGTCCGGGTCCACCATCACCGGGTCCCGGACCATGATCTCTGAGACCTTCATATCATGTATTGAACAGAGAGAAAACCGGGAAAAGAACCTGCCGGTTCAAGCTTTCTCCACGCTGGGCGGGTCCCCGGGCACGACCCTGAGGCAGAAGCCAAACCTGTTGAGGTCCATGGCGCAGTGGAAGTCGCCCTCCACGAACTCGGGTTGCTCGGGGTCGAAGAACTTGGCGCCCTGCGGGTGCTCCCTGATCCTCTGCTTCATGGAGGCGAAGTCGGGTTCGAGGCCGTTGAGCCTCTTCTCTATGTACTCGGCGAGGGACTCGTCCTCGGGGCTCTTCACCCGCCCGCCCCAGCCCATCGCGACGAGGCTGACGGTCTCGGGGTTCTTACTTTTAATATACTCGACGATGGCGTCCGCCATCACGAAGCTGCCCAGCAGTATCTCGTCCGCCCCGCCGGCGTTGACGATGCCCTGGGTGCCGGCGCTCGTCGTCTGGACCACCGTGCGCCCAGTGAAGTCGACGCCTCTCACCTCGTAGGGGCTGTTCCCGTAGTCGAAGCTAGGCACCTTCCTGCCTCCGCGCTCGCCCATGAGCAACCAGTCCGGGTGGAGCTCCCTGAGTCTGAAGGCCTCGTCAAGGCTCCCCACGGGGTGGATGCGCTCCGCCCCGTTCCCCATGACGTAAGCCGCCGTCGTGAAGGCCCTGAACACGTCTATGACTACCGTGAGCCCCACAGCCCGCCTGGAGCCCTCCACGAGGCTCAGCCGCCTGACCTGCAACTCAGAGCCTCCCCCCGGCCATCGATGGGCCGCCATCTTCAATCAAATCGGTTCAAAGAGAATAGATGGGGCGGCTTAAGTCGTTAACCCTACCGGTGTCCCTTCAGCAGGCTCGTCTTCTCCTGGAAGTCCACGGGGCTGCCGCTGCCCAAGGTGAAGAGCATCTCCTGTATGAGGCTCGTGGCATCCTCGACGTCACCCGCAACCCTCTGGGCGCGGAGGAGGTTCCACGCCCACTCCAGAGCCTCGAAGGCACCTACCTCATATGTCGACACAGCTTGTCACAAAGTTCCTACCGCGTGTACGGGGTTTTAAACGGAACGCACCGGTTTGGACGACGGGGTAGGGTGAAAGTGGATGGACCGCGCCGCGGAATTATGATTAAATAAAGCTGATGGTAAAGAAACCGCGATGGGGCCACCGGCTCCGTCGGAGAGGAACGAATTGAGGCACGGATTCATAGCCTATGGCAAGGCGAAGCCAGACCTGTTCAGGATAAGCGGTGAGGAGCTCGCCGAGGAGATGGGGAGGCTCGCCGAGAAGGTGGAGAGGTTCGACCTGACCCTCCACATGTGGGGTTTCCCCTACGGCGTCGACGATGATCTGGTCGTCGTCTACGAGTCTGAGAAGGGCCTGGAGAACTACATGAACTACGAGATAGGGACCGAGCTGCCCTACACGAACACTAGGACCACCATCGTAGCCATCCCATCGTAGGCACTGCCTAACACATAACTTCTAAAAGAGGGAAACGTGTACACCTTGGTTGCGTGGGCTACGGATGCAGGATATAAAGCTCATCAGAGAACAGCCCGAGAAAGTGCGGGAAAACCTAGCCAGGAGACACGACCCCGAGAAGCTTGAGCTCCTAGACCACGTCATAGAGACGGACAGGAAGTGGCGGGAGCTCACGCAGAGGGTCAACGATCTACGCAGGAGGAGGAACCAGATATCCAGCGAGATCGGTAAGGTGATGAAGGGGGGCGGCGACGCCTCCAGCCTCAGGAAGGAGGCGTCGGAGATACCCTCCCGTCTACGCGGGCTAGAGTCTCAGATGAGCGAGAGCCAGGAGCGGCTCCGCGACGGACTGATGCGGCTGCCCAACACGCTCCACGAGTCTGTGCCCTACGGCGAGGACGAGCACGACAACGTCGAGGTCAAGAGGTGGGGCGAGAAGCCGGAGTTCGGTTTCGAACCCAAGAGCCACGCAGAGATAGTCACCACGCTGGGAATCGGCGACTTCGAGAGGGGCGCCAAGGCGGCCGGGTCAGGCTTCTACTACCTCAGGAACGAGCTGGCGCTCCTGGACCAGGCGATCCAGCGGTACGCGATCAACCACCTAATCAAGAAGGGGTACAGCCTCATAGTGCCCCCGTACATGATCAAGCGCGCCGCCTACGAGGGGGTCACGGACCTCGCCGACTTCGAATCCGTCATGTACAAGGTGGAGGACGAGGACCTGTACCTGATAGCCACCAGCGAGCACGCCATGGCGGCCATGCTACAGGACGAGACGCTGCTGGCGGGGGACCTGCCCGTAAGGCTGTGCGGGGTAAGCCCCTGCTTCAGGAGGGAGGTGGGGGCCCACGGCAAGTACACCAGGGGCCTCTTCAGGGTGCACCAGTTCCACAAGGTAGAGCAGTTCATCTTCTCGCTGCCCGAGCAGAGCTGGGGGCTCCACGAGGAGCTGCAGAGGAACTGCGAGGAGCTCTACCGGGGGCTGGGCCTCCACTACAGGGTCGTCAACGTCTGCACCGGCGACATTGGGATCATAGCGGCGAAGAAGTACGACGCCGAGGTATGGATGGCGGACGGCGAGTTCCGCGAGATCGGCTCCAACAGCAACTGCACCGACTACCAGGCGCGCCGCCTCAACGTCAAGTACCGCCTCAAGGAGGGGGCGCCCCCCGAGGGCTTCGTCCACACCCTGAACAACACCGCCATGGCGACGAGCCGGACAATGATCGCCATCGTAGAGCAGTACCAGCAGGAGGACGGGACCGTGAAGGTGCCGGAGGCTCTGCAGACCTACATGAACGGCCTGAAGGTCATCGACGGCAGCCTGAACAAGCTACACATCTAGTTTTCTTATAGTGTCATTTAATTTTAACACCATTTTCCTTTTATATTTATGAAATGTAATACATCGATTCGACCCGCGTGTAAGGGGAATATATATGAAAAGAGGTTTGAGTGATATCTGTTACGGGTTCTTCTCTACTCTGGCGAACCCGACTAGACTGGCGATCCTTGAGAAGCTTTCTGAGGGGGAGATGAATGTCACAGGGCTCGCCTCGGAGCTTGGGCAGGAGCAGAGTATGGTGAGTCACAACTTGAAGCTACTTGAGCAGTGTAGCCTCGTGTTCTCCGAGCGGAGGGGCAAGGAGAAGTACGTCTCGCTGAACGAGGATACCGTAAATTCGATCCTCGGTATCGTTGAGAACCACGAGGAGAAATGCTGTAAGGCCGCCGGTAACTGCCCGTTTAGAACTTAGGAGGAAACACCTTTTTTATTGGTCTTATCCGCAACACTTATATTCCAATGAAACATTAATCATATGAAAATTTTCTCAGATGAGGTGTCTGATGTGAAGAAGGGACTCACAAACCTCTGCTACGGCTTCTTTTCCACCTTAGCCAACCCGACGCGGCTAGCCATAATCGAGAAGCTCGACGAGGGACCCATGAGTGTAACGGAGCTCGTGGACGCCCTAGACCAGGAGCAGAGCATGGTGAGCCACAACCTACGGCCACTGGTGCGATGCAAATTCGTTAAGGTAAAAAGAGAAGGTAAACAAAGGATCTACAGTCTAAACCATGAGACACTGGACCCCATAGTGAAGGCGGTCGAGCTCCACGCGGAAAAGTTCTGCGAAGGCGGCGCCAACTGCCCACTCAAGGCCAAGTCTGAGACATCCTGAGAGGAGATGAGATAGAATGTTTTGTTATCAATGTGAGCAGACGGCCGGAGGAACCGGTTGCACCAGGTTCGGAGTATGCGGCAAGAGCCCGGAGGTAGCTACTCTCCAGGACCTGCTAGTCTACGCCTTGAAGGGTCTCTCGGCGGTCGCCGCGGAGGCCCGTAGGCACGGGATAAGCGACGGCGAGGCAAACAGGTTCACCTGCGAAGCGGCGTTCAGCACACTCACAAACGTGAACTTCGACCCGGAGAGGTTCCCACCCATGATAAACAAGGCCGTGGAGCTCAGGAAGAGGCTCAAAGAGAAGGAGAAGGCAGGAGCCAAGAAGTACCACGAGGCAGCCCTCTTCAAGCCGGAGAAGACCCTCGGCGCCATGATCAAGCAGGGCGCCATGCACGGCATCATGTCCGACGTTGACGCCGACTCAGATGTGCACAGCCTCAAGTGGCTGCTGGTCTTCGGGATAAAGGGCGTGGCGGCGTACGCAGACCACGCGGCACTGTTGGGCCAGGAGGACGAAGCAGTCTACGCCTTCATCCACGAGGGTCTCGCCGCCACCTTGGATCCAAAGAAGACTGTTCCCGAGATGTACGACCTCGTGCTGAAGTGCGGTGCGATTAACCTCCGCGCCATGGAGCTACTGGACGCCGGCAACACAGGCCACTACGGACACCCCGTGCCGACGAAGGTGCCCCTAGGCCACAGGAAGGGCAAAGCGATCCTGGTAAGCGGCCACGACTTGATGGACCTGGAGAAGATACTGCAGCAGACAGAGGGAAAAGGCATCTACGTCTACACCCACGGCGAGATGCTGCCCACCCACGGCTACCCGGGGCTGAAGAAGTACAGGCACTTCTACGGCCACTACGGTACGGCGTGGCAGAACCAGCAGAGGGAGTTCAGCCAGTTCCCGGGCGCCATCGTGATGACCACCAACTGCATCCAGAAGCCGCTGGAATCCTACAGGGGCAACATATTCACCACCGGCCTCGTCGGCTGGCCCGGCGTGGCCCACATAGAGGACAAGGACTTCACCCCAGCCATCGAGAAGGCCCTGGAGATGTCGGGCTTCAAGGAGGACGCGCCTAGCAAGGAGGTCACGGTGGGCTTCGCCCGCAACGCCGTTCTCGGCGTAGCCGAGGCCGTCGTCAACGCGGTGAAGGACAAGAAGATAAGGCACTTCTTCCTGGTGGGTGGCTGCGACGGCGCCAAGCCGGGCCGCAGCTACTACACGGAGTTCGTTGAGAAGGCGCCCAAGGACACCGTGGTGCTGACGCTGGCCTGCGGTAAGTTCAGGTTCTTCGACAAGGAGCTTGGCGACATCGGCGGAATCCCGCGTCTACTTGACGTGGGCCAGTGCAACGACGCGTACAGCGCTGTCCAGATAGCAGTGGCCCTAGCCGACGCCTTCGGGGTGGGCGTCAACGAGCTGCCCCTGAGCATGATACTGAGCTGGTACGAGCAGAAGGCCGTCGCCATTCTGCTGACGCTGCTTTACCTTGGCATAAAGGATATCAGGATCGGGCCGAGCCTCCCGGCCTTCGTCACGCCAAACGTGCTGAAGGTGCTGGTGGAGAACTTCAACGTAATGCTCATAACCACGCCCGACGAGGACCTCAAGGCCATCCTGGGGTAAACCCATCAATTTTTCTATAGGTGAAGCTGATGGAGATCACCCGTGTAGCTGACACGGCGCCTGGGAAGAACCCGCATGGCGTGGAGACCAAGAAGATATACGACCATGAGAACGCCTTGGGGGTCCATATATTGCTGAGGCAGGGCGAGAGGCTTAGGCGGCACATCACCCCCGTGGACGTGATGTTCTACGTGCTTGAGGGAGAGGGCGTAGTGGAGATCGGCGACGAGAAGATGGCTGTGGGAAGGGACTCGGCGGTTCACAGCCCCGCCAGGGTAGTGCACTGCTGGTACAACGAGTCTGACTCGGACCTCAAGGTCCTCGTCGTTAAGACGCCGCGCCCCACGGAGTCCACCGTCTTACTTTAATCTTTTTAACACGGCCCCACAACCATTTTTATAAATATGTAGTACTACACAACTGTGTAGTTATTTGTGGTGGATGTAAGCTTGACACACGCGAGGAAACTCGGCTGGGAGTGCCCCGGGAACAAGAGAGGGATGTTCTAGGGATTGGAGGCGGACAAGCGGGCAGTCCAGATATCGATGGCTTTGAGTGGCTTCCTGACGCCGTTCTCGGGGAGCAGCTTCAACATAGCCCTCCCCAGCATAGCCAGGGAGTACGCTCTCAGCGCCGTCTCCATGAGCTGGGCCAGCCTCGCCTACCTCCTCACCTCCGCCATGTTCCTCATCCCCTTCGGCAAGGTCGCCGACATGTACGGCAGGAAGAGGGTCTTCCTGTACGGGATAGCCGTCTTCACCGTCGCCTCGGGGCTCCTCGCCGTCTACCCCTCCAGCTCAACAATCATAGCCTTCAGGGCCATGCAGGGCCTCGGCTCCGCCATGATATTCGGCACCAGCGTAGCCATCCTGGTCACGGTTCATGAGCCCCATGAGAGGGGGAGGGTGCTCGGCCTGAACGTCGCGGCGGTCTACGTGGGGCTCTCCGTGGGTCCTACCCTCGGCGGGTTTCTGACCACAAGCTTCGGGTGGAGAAGCATCTTCCTGGTGAACGTCGCCGTAGGGCTGCTGGTGATCGCCGCGACTCTGACCAAGATAAGGGGTGACTGGGCGGAGCCCGGCGACAAGAGGTTCGACCTGGCAGGCTCCGGCGTGTACAGCGTCATGCTTCTAGTCTTGATGTATGGGATGTCGCTGCTGCCCGGCGCCGACGCGTGGACCTGGATCGCAGGGGGGCTCCTATTGCTGGGGGTGTTCATATACGTGGAGGCAAGAGCCGAGAACCCGGTTCTGGATGTGAGGCTCTTCGCGAGCAACAAGGCGTTCAGCTACAGTAACCTAGCCGCCTTGATCAACTTCAGCGCCACGTTCGCCATGACTCTCCTCCTGAGCATGTACCTGCAGTACCTGAAGGCCCTGAACGCCCAGCAGGCTGGCATGGTAATGATCGCCTCACCCGTGATGCAGGCCATCGTCTCTCCCGTCGCGGGGAGGCTGAGCGACAGGTATGCGCCGCACAGGCTGGCCGCGGTCGGGATGACGGTGACGGGGGTCTCCATCGTCCCCTTCATTTTTCTCGAAGCGGAGACGTCCCTGATCTACATAGCCGGGAGCCTTGCCCTCCTGGGCGTCGGGTTGGCGCTCTTCGCGTCCCCCAACACCAACGCGGTGATGGGCTCCGTGGACAGGAGACACTACGGCGTGGCGTCGTCGACGGTGGGGACCATGAGGCTCACAGGCCAGATGCTGAGCACGGGAATCGCCATGACCCTGTTCGCGATAAACCTTGGCGGCGCCCAGATAACGCCTGAGCTGTATCCGCAGTTGCTCACGAGCATAAAGACCACGTTCACGGTTTTCTTCGTGCTCTGTATCCCAGGCGTAGCAGCGTCTCTGGTGAGGGGCAGGATAAAACAGGTCAACGAGGCGGAGGCTTAGAAAATGGATGAGTACGAGCCGAAAGGAGTGATCGTCGTGAAAGACCCGGCGATGGCGAAGCTTTTCTCGGATCAGCTGCGACGCCAGATACTTCATCTCGTCACCCACAAGGAGATGAGCGCCGCCGACCTGGTTAAGGCGCTGGACAGGAACTATAGCAGCGTCGTCTACCATATTAGGCAGCTGGAGGACGCGGGCCTCGTGGTGAAGGCGAGGATCGAGGTCGTCCAGAACAAGCTCCAGCCATACTACCGGGCGGCCGCCTACAGCTTCCACGTGAGCTACTACCTTGACGAGACCATGGTGGCAGACGAGGAATACCGTGCCTGGCAGGAGGACCTGATGGACCGATTGATGAGGGGCCTCGAGGCATACGGGCTTGAGGTGGACCAGGAAAACAGGCCCCGCGTTAGGGAGCTCCTCCGGGTCCTCTACCTTGGACAGAAGAAGGAGTTCGAGGACCGCCGGAAGATGAGGGCCGCGGGCGTGCAGCTGGAGCCCCACGTCGGCAAGTCCATCGCCCACATCCTAGCCAACGTCCGGCTGCTGAAAGACGATGGGTACAGAAGAGCCGCCGAGGAACTGGTTGAGCTTCTCGGTCTCTAGGTGTCGAACACCATACGGACCCGCCAGCCATTCTCCTCCTCAGCCATCTCCATCATGTGGTACGTGACGGCCTTGACGGCGATACCCACCTCATGGGTCTCTCTGCTGAACCTCTCGCCTACGCACCGAGCCTTGGCGGTGAAACCATCCATGTCAACCTGTATATCGATCCTTCTCGGAACCAGGAACTCGACGTCGTTCAGGTAGATGAACTCGTCCATGAGGTTGAAGAACAGGCTCTCCATGTCCATCCCCTCGGCCTCCAAGGTGAACTCCTCTTTCTCGGCTATTCCCTCGATGGGCGTCATGGCGTTAAACATGCCGAGGGCCAGGTTGGCGAAAGCCTCTCCGAGGGTGGAGCCGGTGGCCTCGACGAGGAGGTCCGCCAGCGGGCCCCCCTCCGGGTAGGTGAAGCCTGTCATCACTCCCACTCTATCGTGGACGGGGGTTTATGGGTTATGTCGTAGACGACCCGGGTGACGCCGGGTACCTCGTTGCCTATCCTGTTGCTTATACGCTCCAGGACCTCCCACGGCGCCTTGCTGAAGCTGGCGGTCATCGCGTCGACGCTCTCGACCACCCTGACGGCTATGGTCCACCCGTACGCCCGCTCGTCGCCCTTCACCCCCGTGGTCTTGGTGTTGGTCAGCACGGCGAAGTACTGCCAGAGCCTGTCCCTGAAGGGGTGGGCCTCCACCTCCTCGCAGACTATGGCGTCCGCCTTCCTGAGCGCATCCAACTTAGCATCCGTGATGGGGCCGATCATCCTGACGGCTAGGCCCGGCCCGGGGAAGGGCTGCCTCCACACAAGCTCCCCCGGGAGCCCCAGACGCTCCCCCAGCCCCCTGACCTCGTCCTTGTATAAGTCCCCCAATGGGTCGATTACCTCCTTGAACATCATCTGGAGGGGTAACCCACCCACGTTGTGGTGGGTCTTTATCGTGTCGCTGTTCCGGGTCAGCCCAGACTCGATCCTGTCGGGGTAGATAGTCCCCTGGATGAGGTACTCGGCCCCGAACTCCCGGGCCTCCTCCTCGAAGACCCTGATGAACTCCTCCCCGATGATCTTCCGCTTCTCCTCGGGGTCGACCACGCCTTTAAGCCTCCTGAGAAACCTCTCCCTCGCATCCACCACCACCAGGTTGAGGCCCCTGTCCTTGAAGGCGGCCTCCACCTCGGCGGACTCGTTCGCCCTCATGAGGCCCTGGTCGACGTGGACGGCCATCAGGTTCCCACCTAGGGCTTTCCCCGCTAGTGCGGCGGCTACGCTGGAGTCCACGCCTCCGCTCAGGGCGATGATGGCTTTCCCGTCCCCCACGGCATCCTTGATCGCCTGGATCGCCTCCTCCACCCTGTCCCGCGGCTTCCAGTTGGGCTCGCAGCCGCAGACCTTGAAAACATAGTTCCTGAGCATCTCCGCGCCGCGCGCTGTGTGGACCACCTCGGGGTGCCACTGGAGGCCCCAGATAGGTTTCTCGTCGTACCTCATGGCGGCGACCGGCGCCCTGTCGGTGTGGGCCATGACCCTGAAGCCATCTGGCGCCTTGAAAACCGTGTCTCCGTGGCTCATCCACACCTGCTCGCATGCGTCAAGCCCCTCCAGCACCCCCATGGGTTCATCGATGTAGGCTTTGGTCACGCCGTACTCCCTGGCCTTCGCCAGCTCCCCGCCGTGCATGTCGGCGAGGAGCTGCAGCCCGTAGCATAGCCCGAGGACCGGGACTCCCATCGCGAGTATGTCGGGGTCGAGGGTGAGGGCGTCCTCCGCCTTGACGCTGCTGGGGCTCCCTGAGAATATGACTCCCTTCACGTTCATCACCGAGCCCAGGGCTTCCACCTCAGCCCTAGTCGCGTCGCTGGACAGGATCTCGCTGTAGACGTTCATCTCGCGGACCCTGCGGGCGATGAGGTGGCAATACTGGCCGTCGAAGTCCAGGATGGTTATCCCGTCGGGTCGTGTCTCGGGGGTCATTGACTATCATGAATGGATGGCTGTTTTAATGTTTTTGTTAAATAATCGTGCAAGTTTGCATAGATATTTCATGTTTAATGCCCAAACGTTTCATGTTTACTGCCCAAATGCCTTATCTAGGCTCCTTCCCGACGAATAAACATGGAACAAGCAACGGACGTCAGGGTCCTGCAGTTGGGGAACGCGTTGAGCTTCGCGGCCGTGGTAGTCGTGAACGCCTTGGCCAACATCCTACCGCTCAACAACGTGACCACCGCCGAGCTGTCAGACAGCTACCCCAACTACTTCGTCCCCGCGGGCTACGTCTTCACCATATGGGGCGTCATCTACCTCCTTCTCCTGGGGTTCACCGTGCGCCAGTTGAGGCGCGGCGGAGAGGAAGCCGAGACTCTGAGGAAGATCGGGTGGCTCTTCATGATGAGCAGCGTCTTCAACGTCGTCTGGATATTCCTCTGGCACTGGAGGCAGGTCGCGCTGAGCCTGGTGGCCATGTTCGGGCTCCTGGCTTCGCTTATAGGGATCTACCTCCGGCTGGACATAGGCAGGGCCCAGGCGTCCAGGGATCAGCGGATATACTATCACCTGCCGTTCAGCGTCTACCTGGGCTGGATAACGGTGGCCCCCATAGCCAACATAGTGGCGTTCCTGGTCTCGTCTGGGTGGGAGAGCTACGGCGTGGCAGCCGCGTACTGGACGGTTCTGGTGATCGCCGTCGCCCTAGCCCTGACGCTGGTCAACCTGTGGACGAGGGGTGACGTCGCCTACAGCCTGGTCATCGTCTGGGCCCTCTCCGGCATAGTCTACAAGCAATTGTCGGAGCCCCTGATACCCTACGCCGCCGGCCTGGGGGCCCTGGTGATAATCGGCGGGATAGGCCTCGACTACGTGAAGCGTGGCGGGCTCTAGACGTTTTCCATGAGCCTGTCCACGTCTTCCTTGGTGTTGTAGAAGTGGTTCGAGACCCGTATGTGGTCGCCGTGGGCCGACCTGCCCGTCACCTTGATCTTCATCGACTTGAGCCTCGCCGCCAGCTCCACGGCACCCTCCTGGAAGTAGCTCACTATCGTCGACGCCGCGGGGCCGGGCATCCAGAGCTTCTTCCCGATACCGGATAGTCGGTCGTAGATGTAGCGTGAGAGCATGAGGTTCCGTTTCTCCACGTCGCCGATGCCTACCCTGTTCAGGTACTCCAGGGACCGCTCCATGGCGTACATGCCCTGAAAGTGGAGTGTCCCGTACTCGAACTTCTCGGCGGTTCCCAGGTCGACCGGGTCCTCGGGGTTGTCGCCGCCCCATATCTGGTTCTTCCATCCGGTCCTGTCCGGCGTCAGCTCCTTGAGGTTCTCCCGCTTCACGTAGAGGAAGCTGAGCCCCGCTGGGCCCATGAGGTACTTGTAGGGGGCGAAGCTCACGTAGTCCACGCCGTCCCTCCTGTAGTCTACGTCCAGGGCGCCCACCGCCTGAGTCGCGTCCACCAGCACCTTGGCGCCGTGGCTGTGGGCTACCCCGGCCACATCCCCCAGGTCGAGCCTCTGGCCGTTGACGTAGCTCACCTGGCTGACCTGGACTAGCCTGGTCCCGTCGTCCACGAGCCTCTCCAGGTCGCCGGTGTCGAAGACGCCTTTTCTGGGGGGCCATACGCGGGGCTCGACGCCGTGCTTGGCCGTGGTGTGGGTGTGCAGCGGGTTGTGCTCCCACTCGGGGAAGACGACGTTGTCGCCTCTCCTCCACTCGGTGCCGTTCACAACTATGTTGAGCCCCGAGCCGGTGCACATGTCGAACGCGACCTCCTCGGCGGAGACGTGGATGAAGGCCGCGACCATCTCCCTCACCCGCCTCGCCTTGGCCAGCCACTCCTGGAGGATCGTCCTGTCCCCCGTGGTGTCGAACGTGTACCACTGGTCCACGTACTCGCCGTAGCCGTCCCTCACCTGCGCCGGCATGAGCCCTACGAACGCGTTATCAAGATATACCCAGTCCCTCAGGACGGGGAAGTCCCTACGAATCGCGGAGACATCCATTAAACCCTCATCCATGATGCGTCATATGATGGGCGTTGCTGCGTTTAAGCTGAGCTGTGCAGGGCGGCGCCCCGGTCAGACGTATACGTTGGTCTTCTGCATCTGGAGCCCCGGGCCGCCCACCACGACGAGGGTCCTCGACCCCAGCATGGTCTTCTCGCTCGGCTCTATGCTCACCTTGCCTCCGCTGCTCTCCTGGGCGAGGAACCCGGCGAACATGGCGAAGGGGCAGACGTACGTGCCTGAGACCAGTCTCCGGCAGTCCCCCCCGAACATGCAGCCCCGGACGTTGAACCTGAACGACCGGGGGTCCTCCATCACCGCCGTCGCCTTCTCGGCGACGCCCGAGGCCTCAAGGAGGCCGCAGTACTTGTCGAGGGTCTTCTCCACGCTGTGGATCGTTATGAGCCATATGGTGGGCACTCCCGTCACCTTGTAGAGGGCGTCACGCATCAGACTCACGAGGGACCTGAAACGGGTGGCGGGGACGATGCCCGCCGTCACCTGGACGTAGCTCAGGAACAAGCCGTGGATGAGGGACGCGACGTCTAGCTCACCCGGCTCGAAGAAGGCCTGGGGGCCTTGCGACGCATCAGAGTCCACGACGGATCAGGAAGGATTCGAGGGTGTGCCGATTAAACGGTTGTCCCCCGTTGATATAGATCAGGGGCTAAAACCTAGCGGCGTGATGTAAAGATGAGAAAAGGGTTTGGGCTACTCCCTGATGGTCTTGAGCTCGCGTACCTCGACCGCGCCCAGGTACATGGCCTCGAGCTGCGGGTGGTTCAGGAGCTCCTGTGCGCCGCCCTCGAAGGTGAACCTGCCGCCGCGCATCATGTACGCGTAGTCGCCAAATTCTAGGGCGCGCCTCGCGCGCTGCTCCACCAGCACGATGGGGAGACCGGTCTCGTCGGCCATGTCCTTGAGCTGCTTCATGACGTCGGTGACCAGCTTAGGCATCAGCCCGGCGGTGGGCTCATCCACCATCATCATCTTGGGGTCCCTCATGAGCACCATCCCCTCGGCGAGCATCTGGCGCTCGCCTCCGCTCAGGGTTCCGGCCGCCCTCGGCATGAAGTCCTTGAGCACCGGGAAGAGGTTGAAGACGAACTCCATCTTGTCCTTGATCATGTCGGGATCCTTTACGGTGTACGCCGCCATCTTTAGGTTGTCTTGGACAGTCAGGTTGCTGAATATGTTGCCCACCTGGGGCATGTAGCCTATGCCGCGCTTCGTTCTCTCGTAGGCCGGCATCTCGTTGATTCTCTGGCCCTCGAAGGTGATGTCGCCGCTGTAGACGGTGGCGAGGCCCATGAGGGCTTTCAGGAGGGTGGTCTTGCCGACGCCGTTGGGGCCGACAACGATGGTTACCTCTCCGTCTGGGACCCTGAAGTCCAGGTCGTAGATGACGTGGATAGGCCCGTAACCCACGTTCAGGCCCTTGGTCTCAATAATATACTTGCTTCCCATCTCACTCACCCAAGTATGCTTTAATTACCCGCTCGTCCTCGAAGACCTCCTCGGCGGTGCCCTCGGTGACCAGCTTGCCCAGGTCCATGGCGAAGACGTGGTCCGCGTACTGGGCGGCCACCTCAAGCCTGTGCTCGATGACCAGGAAGGTGATCCCCAGCTCATCACGGAGTCTCAGGACGTGGTTAAATATCTGGTGGCAGAGCACCGGGTCGATGCTACCAACCGGCTCGTCGAGCAGTATAGTCTCGGCTCCTGACATCAGCGCCCGCCCGATCTCCAGTAGCTTGAGCTCTCCTCCGCTAAGGGTGTTCGCAGGTTTGTTCCATACGTGTCTTAGGCCAAGAACCTTCAGCAACTCTGACGCCCGTCTCACGGCGGTGATCTCGCTGTCGACCCACGTTGGCTTGAACATTGAGAGAGCTATGTTCTCTCCGGCGTTCTCTGGTAACGCCACGAGCATGTTCTCTAGCGTCGTAAGGCGTAGGAACGGGGACGCGATCTGGAATGTGCGTACGAGCCCTCTCCTGGCGATCTTGTACATTTCCTCGCTCGTGATGTCTGCCTCGCGATAGTAGACATGTCCTTCCTCGGGCACATATATGCCTGAGATGCAGTTCACCAGTGTTGACTTGCCGCAGCCGTTGGGGCCGACCAGAAGATAGATGCCTCCCTCTTTTAGGCTGAAACTGACGCCATCGTTAGCAGCGAACTTACCGAAATACTTGTATACATTGTCTATTTTCAGTACTTCCGACATATCGGCATCAACGATCCTATAGCGTGGGGTTTCTGTTTAAATATTTTGCCAGAATACTAAATTCACATTTTGCCAAATAGGCAATTTATCATTATTTTAAAAAAAGGAGAATTTAGATTTTGTGTGTTTACCTTGTTGGTGGTACATAGCCGATTAAGTCTGTGTACCATGTAACGCTGTCCGAGACCATGTCGTACAGTCCGGCAACGTATTCACTGCCGTCGCCGGTGTCGTCAATTTGGTAGGCCCAGATCTGGTAGTTGGATGCGTATCTGTCGCCATCATCGTTTATCTTGTTCCAGCCGCTGGCGCCGAAGCTGTTGAAGCAAGTGGTCTCCTGAAGTGGGAGGTTAACCATTGCATCTATGCTTTGGCTCTCGAGTATTGTCTCTGTAAGCACCCAGCCGATGTCATACGCACAAGCAGTGTAGTAGCCATAAGGCATTGATACGAGAGCATAGTATCTCTCGGCTAGTTCCTTATATTTATCTGATTCCGCTGGTGCAGCCAGTGTACTGTAGAGATTAACATGGGCTGCCTGTTCAGGGGCGTCGTCCTCTATCTGTGGTGTCAAAGCTGTGCCGTCGCTACCGAACCATACAGTGCTGTAGACTGTTGGGAAGTCCTCTGCTTGCTGGACCATAGTGGTGGCCTCCGTGAATGAGATTATATCAATACCAACATGTTCCGCACCATACTCATCAACAGCCTCAGAAAGAACATCCTCAGCCAGTTGTAGATAGCTTGAGAACTCTAGGACTTCCTGCGCATACCTGATCCTCTGAAGTATCACTCCACCGTTATCTAGCCACATTGGCTCCAATATATTATAGATGCCGTCTGCCCACGCGTCACCACGCTGGATAACTACCAAGGCTTTGATACCATGGCTCTCAAGCATCCTTGCGATAGCGGGAGCCTGAACCAGGTCGGTTGGGCACATCCTGAGGAGATTGTCGTCGGGGATCATTAGCGTTGGGGCGGTGGATGATGCGCTCCACATCAACATATCGTTGTCGTTACAGTAGCTTAGAGCTGATGCAGCTTGGGCTGACCAGCCGCCGCCGATGAATATGTTGACGTCTATGCTCTTGAAGCCCTGGACCTTCTCCAGGTGGACCGCAGCTTGGGCGGTTGCGTCGTCGATCAAGTACTCAAACTCTACGTCGTATCCAAGTTTAGAAGCATATTCGTTGTAATCCGGTGTCATCATCTGTTCTATGTGTGGTTGGCTTGTCTCCAGAGCGGGCGTCTCGGCGACGATATAACCGATCCGAATAGTCTTACCATCAAGTGGCTGGACTTCAACTGTCTCGATTACAGTTACGGTCTCCGTCTGCGTCGGGGCGGCGAAGTATCCTACGCCCCCTCCGACGACCAGTCCTACGACAAGTAGTACTATAGCTAGGGTGTTACCTTTCATTTCCAAGTCAAATTTCACCTTATTGTTAGTCGCAGATAGTAAATTCGCTCGTTACATTATATAAGTTTTTTACATGTACTTATTCAGGAAAACATTGGATATCATATAAACTTGCTTTATATCGCCGTATTAGGATTAATCAAAGCAAAAACCCCTTATTTTAGCCTAATTTCACGATAGTACTCTATATTCATGAAAAGTATTATTAATTCATATAGGTAGAACCGTTGTGGGTTTAAACATGTTAATCCCAGCGATTTGGATAGCAGCTCTGACTTATGCAAGTGAGTTAACACTACTCAGTATGGGCTTCACGTTGACATACCTGACGGCGAAAATACCCAACTTCGCACACGGAACGTACGCAGGCATAGGTATCTATGTAAGCTACACGTGCGCCAAAATCCTTGGATTTTCACCCTACTGGGGGTTCCCTTTTTCCTTCTTAATTGGAGGCTTGATCAGTATAATCATCTACTTTCTGGTCATCGGGGTACTCCAAAGATTGGGTGGCGGAGCAATCGTACTAACCATTTCAACGCTGGCGATCCAGATCTTCCTAGCGGGTGCAACCAACATCTACGCATTCTGGCTGAGAGCCAAGTACCATACTTACGCATCGTTGTTCATGTTGAAGGACTTTGACTTTAAAATTGGTGACTTCCCAGGGATCTTCATAGTTTCTGTGGGACTTACAGTCTCCTGTGTAGTAATCCTGCACTATATGCTAACAAGGACAAAGATCGGCATAGCGATGAGGGCGACTGCAGAGGACCCGGAGCTTGCTTCAGTACTCGGAATCAATATAAACCAGGTCCAAGTATTCAGTTGGTTCCTCACAGGAGGAATGGCTAGTTTAGCGGGTTCAATGATCCCCCTGTGGTTCATGAGCACTCCAACGACCGGCGCCATGATGATTACTCCCATCATGGCCGGCAGTCTGTTGGGAGGCTTCGAAAACGTGTATGGAGCCGTTGTAGGTGGTTTAGCGGTCGGTGTATCCGAGATTATGTTGACATACTGGGGCTCAACCATATTAGGGGCTTGGGTAGGTGAATACCGGCCATTGATCCCCATGATATTCCTTGTAATCATTCTATTGATAGAACCTCGTGGTCTACAAGGAGTATGGGAAAGGGTGGTTGCCAGCGACTCAGGACAATCAATATTGAAATCACTTGGATTGCTTAAGGAGGAACCAGTAACATGATACAAGAAATAGCACTAGGACTACTTACAAGCAGCGTAGCAGTCGAAGGCACTTCCAGGCTAATCGTAGACATAGCCATGTATTTTGGTCTATTCGTCATTGTAGCCATGGCCCTCAACTTCCAGTATGGAAACGCAGGCATACCCAACATGGGATGTGCCGTACAGGTTATCATTGGCGGCTTCACAGTAAGCGCCATAACGACCCGGTTAATATTTACCCTAGCTGGGAATGCTGGAGTTGAGATTCTACCTTGGACATCCGACTACGATTGGGTGTACAACAGTCCAGCCAACGTTAACATTGTAAACAGCTGGCTTTCCGGTAAACCTCTTTTCGGCATCTCAATGCTTCTCTTCACAATAGCCATATCCCTGATACTAGGCGCCGCCATCGGATGGTTAATCAGCTTACCAGCCATTCGGCTTAGGGCAACCTACCTGATGATCGTCCTGATTACCATGGCCGATGCCTCACAGATCTTTGGAAGGAATATAACCTGGATAAGCGGTGGAACACTTGGATTATTCATCCCGGATATTTTCAAGTGGTACCCAGGAGACCGAACTATAGTGATGGCAATCATAACATTGTTGATGGGCCTGATCAGCTTCTTCATCTTCAGAACCATGCTGAACAGTCCCTACGGCAGATTGATGAGGGCTATACGCGAAAACGAAGTCACAGTGGGCAGCGTAGGTAAAAACGTAACCGGGATCAGACGGAACATACTCATGTTCGCCTCCGGCATCACTGCCATAAGCGGTGCATTAATCGGGTTCTACTTCAGCTACGTCGTGGAAGCAAACTATCAGCGTGCCCTATGGACCTACTGGCCCTGGCTGATGCTCATACTTGGAGGACCTGGTAACAACGCCGGAACTTTCCTCGGCTGCGCACTGGTAACTGCCCTCCGAAGGATCATCATCGTGAACAAGTGGTTCCTGCAGGAGGTCTTCTTCTTCCCGATCGCCTACTTCGAGCAGATCCTTCTTGGAGTACTACTAGTAGCCGTAATCATATTCCGTCCAAACGGTATTATTCCCGAGAAGCTACTATACATCCCGGGAGTAAACTACAGGAGGCTAGTGGACGAAGAGGTCGTAGTTGACTGGAGAACTGCGTCGAGAACACGTGGATCCAGCAGTGGTGTCAAGGGATTAATGTCCTTCCTGTCTGGTGGACTGAAGGAGGAGAAGGAGAAAGAAGAATGAACTACGACACCGTCCTCTTCTGGGTCATGATCGCCATCTGGGTGATCATGCCTGCCTTCATCGTCTACGAGGAGATCCGGGAAAGAAAAGCCCTCGCAGAGAGTGAGGCATCGACTGAGGAACTTGAAGCCGCCAACGAGTAAATCCACCCCTTTCTTATTTTTTAAAAAAACTGTTTTGAAGCAGCCTTCGATTAAAAAAATGGTTTCTATTTGGTAGTAAGCGAGTAGTGAACACCCAGGTCACCCAGAGCCTTGTCGATGTTCTCGATGAGGCCTCGGATCTTCTTCATCGAAGGCTTTTCGGTCCACTCGAACACGAAGTCGTACTCGCCGAGGGTCAAGCTGGCGTCGCTGATTATCTTCTGGGGCTCGTAGCAGTCAGTGTACGTGTTCTGCAGGTTCTTCAGGTAGCTGTCCCAGTCTCTCTTGTCGCTCTGCAGCCTCGTAGGGTAAGGCACACACTTGTGGCTGAACTTTACCTCTATTACCTTCGACATGTCTACGGCGACGCCCTCCAGAGCCTTGATGGCTTTAAGAAGCGGTGGGCCAAAGATTCGAACATAAGTCTTTGCCATGGTGATCACAAAAACTACGGGAACTGGACGATAAAAAGCCTTTCCAAGTGAAAAATATTCTTCATACGAGTCTGTGTCACCGCGACTGCTGTTTCCTCTCAGCCATCCTCTTCATGAGGATGCGGTACCTGCGGTACTTGTCGTCGAGGGAGAACTTCGCTGGGTGGGGCGACTCCGCGGCGCCTCCGCACCGTGGGCAAGTGTCCTTGAGCGTGTATTGGCTGCAACTGGTGCATCGCCTCAGAAGCCACACCATTGGCTCTACTCCCTCGTGAACGAGATGATGCCGTCTATGGCCTCCCAAGCCTCTTCGGCGAACTTGACCACCTTGTCGAGCGCGTACTCGGCCTTCTTGTAGTCCTCCGCCGTGAGCTGGATCCTGTACTTAGGGGCGCCTAGGGTGGATATGTTGATGGTGGCTTCGTTATCCTGGGCGACCTCCTCGGCCTTCTGGAACGTGTCCTTGATCTCCTGTATGCCGTAGCTGGACATGGTCGACGCCTCGAGGACGCCCTGAATCGTGACGCCCCTTATGATAATCTTTTCCTTGGCGATCTCGCTGAGCACCTCGGCTGCCTTGGGCTCTACGCCGGCCTCCTTGAGGGCGTCCGCGCCGTTCTTGGCGGCGGCCTCGAGTCCCTCGTACAGGCTGCCGTAGTGGTCCACCAGCTTCGCCCCCTCTCTATCGAAGAGGGCCTCGGTGTCCGTGTTGAGCTGCTGGGCTGCCTGCGAGAGCAGAGTCACCGCCTTCCGCTCCTTCTTCCAGGACTCTATCTTCTTACGTTTATCGTCCCGGCTCACCCTTCTCAGGCTGAGGTCAACCTGCCCCTTCCCCGGGTCCGTCCTGAGTACCTGTAGGACGACCTTCTGGTTTTGCCGCACGTGGTTCCGGATCTTCCTCACCCATCTGCTGCTTATCTCAGAGATGTGTAGGAGGCCCTCCTTGTTGGGGTACTCGTCGAGGCCGACGTAGGCGCCGTAGCTCTCCACGCGCAGCACCGTCGCCACGACGAGTTCGCCGACCTCGGGCCACTCGGGTCGCCCTAGACTCATCTAAATCACCCTAAAACAGATATTATGGCGGCGTTGATCTTGGCTTTCCCGCCCATGGGCTCCGCGAGCACCTCTCCGCAGGTCTGGCACTGGACCTGGGTGCTGCTGTGGCTGAATAATATCTGCTCGCTTTCGCAGCTTATGCACCGTACGCGTAGGAACCGTGACGTGGGGCGGGGTATGAGGTGCTCCCATTCAGCCAATCTATACTACCTCCAGCTTCTTGAGCCGCATCCCTTTACGCTGTAACGTGTAGCTGCACTCCTTGCACTTGAGCATGAGGGACTGCTTCTTCGTGACCTTGGCCTGGTTGTGCTGCTCCGGGAACTTCTGGCCACCGTAGCCCTTCTTGCGCTCGGCCTGCCTGCGCTCGCCCTTCTTTGCGCCCGCTCTTTTCCCGGGCTTATAGATGGAGACGCTGAACTCTGTGTGTGTCTTGCACTTCGGACAGTAAGTCCGCATGGTCCTCGGTACTTTCATGGCTCTATATCCACCAGCTTAGCTATACCTCTCCTTATTAGGTTTACCGCATTCTGTCGAGGGATGCTGGCCACGTCCTCAGGGTCGAAGGGGCCGTATGCCTTCATGTCCACGCCCATGATCGCGGGCAGGGGCTTCAGGAACCGGACCACCACAAGATCACCCTCAGGCGCCTCGCGTGGAGCGGCTACGCTGGGCCTCTGCGCCGGGGCCGGCCTGGGCACCCGGACGGTGGGCGGCGCCTCGGGCTCGGAGATGTCTACCCCCTGCCTGTAGCCTAAAAGGAGTTGCCTGAGGTTTGCGTGGAGCCTCTGCTCCTCGGGCGTCATGGCCTGAGCGTCGATGGGCTCGCCTCTAAGCTCCTTGGTGACTATCTTCCGGAGCCTGGACTCGGTGAGCCCCCTCAGCATCTGACCCACGAACCCTCTCTCCTTCTTGGTTATGGAGCCGGTGAGGGTCCCGGGGTCGGTGGGGGTCTTATTCAGCTCCTCGGAGTAGCGGCGCATCTCGTGGAAGAACTCGTCGGGTATGTTCTGGAGCCCGGGCTTCTCATTCTCCCTCTCCCATGCCCTGTGGAGTCTCTCGTACCTGTCGCTCATCGTTTCAGCCTGGCTCCTTTCTTGCATAGGAAGAAGAGGGCGGCGCCTAGGGGGAGCTCCGCCTCCTCGTCCTCGTATGGTCCGTACTCCACGTCGTTTATCTTTATTTTGGGGGCCCACCTGAACTCGAGGCTCACAGGGTCTCCGGTTATCACAGTCGCTCTCGTGAGGGGGTCATAATCGGGCAGGGAGCCGTACGGTATGGTCTGGACCTGCCAGCCCGTCTTTCCGTGGAGGGTTTTGGGCAGCCTGATGAGGCGGTGGATGTCGGTGGTGACGACGGTGTCGATCTCTGAAGCCTGGAGCTTCACGGCCTTCTCCAGAACAGTCTGTAGGCTCTTGGGGTCTATGAGGCTGGTGACGTTGCTGGGGTGCCTCTCCATGAGGGTGTTGAGCACCCGCTCCCGGTCCTCTATGATGCTCTTCGTGGCTCTCCGGCTGAGCTTCATGGGCTTCACCTCCTCGGGCTCGACCTCCTGGATGTAGTCGTAGAGGGCTCGGCCTGTTCTGCCCCTCCAGCCCCCCTCGGCGAGGGTGGGCCGCGTCCCCCGGTTCCTCTGGCTGAAGCCCTGGTACTCGGCCTCGAGCCCTGTAGCCATTATATAGTCCACTATCTCGCGGCGGGCCTGCTGGTCGAGGGGGATCATGCCGTCGCTGTGGACGTGGACGTGGTAGCCCCTGTTGCCGCTGAAGTTGGTGGTCAGCTCGTCGGTGCCTACGCCGAAGTCCTGTATGAGTATGTCGAGGAGCTTCTGGGTCTCGTGTTTGGCGGCTTGGAGGCACCGCTCGCAGAGCCATGTCTCCGTCTCGAACTGGGCCTTGCCGCACACGCATAACTCGGGGGGGTGTCCTGTGCCCTGGTTGTCGCAGTTCCTGCACCACCACCTGTCGTGCTCCCTCTGGCAGGGGAGGTCGAAGTGGTCGGCGTCTATGTCGAAGACCAGGTCCGCGCCCCTCCATCCTTTGCGGGCCATGTCGGCGGTGGGGTCGTCGTAGTAGCCGCTGCTGTGGTAGCTGTGTGCGGGGGCGTTTGCCCTGATGTATCGTCGAAGCTCGTCGAGGGTGGGGAGCCGTATGTGGCGGTACATGGTTCGTCCGTGGAAGGTGAGGAAGGCGAACTCCCTGTGCGCTATGTCTATGGGGGCGGGTATGGTGTCGCTGTTCCGGGCGTACCACTGCCTGAACTGGTCCTCCACGAACCTGGGGCTGCCCCAGTCCTCATCCATGCTTATTGATAAGTCCACGGGGTTTTAAAACAGGTTACCTCGCGGGGTAGGTCCTGTGGCGGCATTTTCCGCATAAGGGGGCGTTGAAGCGTACGACGTTGTCGTAGTGCCTGCAGTAGTGGAGTCCTACGCTCTTGAGCATCCGCTTCTTCTCCTCCGTGAGTTCCCGCATGCCGGTCTCTGTTATTTTTGAGTGGTGGTATTTGAGGGTTCAGCTTCCCGCTGCTCTTTCTGCCGCTCCAGGCGCCGCAACTTCTTCCGGTAGTAGCCGAGGGGGTGGCTCACGGTCTCGCATATGCTGTCCATGTTGCGGCAGATGCCGTGGGTCCTGAGGGTGCTGCACGTCGGAGGCGTGTACTTTGTGCGGTGGCCCTTGAGGCCGGCGATGTGCTCTATCTGGTAGCGGGTGAGGCTCTCGTCGAAGTCGGTTACGCTGGTGTAGAGCTGCACCATGTCGTCGATGGGCATCCCCACGTTCACGAGGAACGACGTGAGGCCGAACCTCTCCATGTGGCTAGCCCGTCTCCCCGCGAGGAGCCCCTCCAGGCAGTACCTCATACACGGCGGGAACGCCTCGTCGATGACCTCGTCGGGCAGCTGGCTGCTGCCCAGCCTTGCCCGGTTCTCCTCGAAGACTTTCTTCACGTCGTCGAGCCTCGCCTGCAGGGGCTCCGGGAGGGTGAAGCTGGACGGCGTCGACACCCTCTCCCGTACCCACCGCTCCACCTCCACCTGGAGGAGCCTGGCGGCCTCGACGCCCGTGAGGCAGACGAGGCCGTTCTCCATCTTCCTGTTCACAAGCTTCCACTTGGGCTCGTGGAAAGAGGAGGCGGCCCTCAGGTAGTCAGGGTAGGCCAGCTTGAGGGTGTGGGGTACACCGTCGATGTCCTCCGGGTCGCGTCTGATGCCCCAGCCGAACTCGTCCACCGCTATCCGGGTGATCTTCTCCTCGTACTCGTCCTGGAGGAGGTTGTAGGCGCGGACAGCCTCGGCCAAGGCGAACCGGCGGCTGAGGAACTGTTCGCCGATGAGCGTGACGTACATGACGGCCACGGGGTAGCTTAGGAGCTCCGTGAGGGGGTCGGCTAGCCTGGCCGATACGACGCCCTGCACTATGGCCTCCTTCACCCGCTCCGCCGCCCTGTCCAGGACCTTGCCGTAGTTGGGGTCGGTGAGGTCGTCCAGCTGGAGGTCGAGTCCATCCACTAGCTCCAGCACCGCCTTGAGGAACGGGTACTTGGCGGCCTCCCTCTCCGAAAGCATCAAAGGTACCTGCTGCGTGGCTCATATTATCGTTTTGGATGTCGTCCAACGGCCGCGGTTTTATATAACCCGGTGACGTTGGCTTCTCTATGCCCCAGAAATACCAGTGCCAAGTCTGCGGCTACGTCTACGACCCGGATGTCGGCGACCCGGACAACGGCTACCCGGCGGGCACCGCCTTCGAAGACCTGCCGGACGACTGGGAGTGCCCCCTCTGCGGAGCCCCCAAGTCAGAGTTCGAGCCCATCTAGGGCTCACCTATTTCTTCAGCTTGTAGCTTATCCACCAGAAGCATCTACCATGGAACACGTCGTCAGCTGTAACGCCGTCTGTGTGGCGGCTGAACAGCTCGACGAGCTCCTCCGCGGTGAAGTAGTTCTTCACGATGAGGTGCTGGCTTCCGTCGTTGAGCGTCCTGAGCTTGTAGGTGTTGGGGTCGCCCTCCTTGGTGACGAGCCTGCCGCCGACGCCTTCGATGTACGTGTTGTCGGCGATGAACACCCAAGCCCCGGGGGCCAGCACACTGTGCATGTGCTCGATCCAGCCGTCCATGTCCTCTCTGTGGACGTGGCTGAGCCAGAACGACGCCAGGGCGCCGGTGAACGTGTCAGGCGGGAACTCCATGCCGTAGGCGTCCATGGCTTTGAACTCCGTGGGGCAGCCATATGTCTTGGACCTGGCTATCTCTAGGACGGCTTCGTTGATGTCGATGCCCGTTATGCGTTCCGCGGTCTCGCTGACACGCTCCGTCCAGTAACCCGTGCCGCAGCCGATGTCAAGGACGTTGCAGCCCTTGAACGCTTGCTTGAGCTTCTCGCCGAGGCGGTCCTGCTCCTGCTGGCGGTGGGGGTCCCTCCACTCGTATATCTGCTCGTACTCCCTGGCGCGGTCCCTGTAGTACTTGACCATGTCGTCGGCCATGGGGTGTAATTGGTGTCCTTGAGAAATAAAACAACTGTCAGGCTCAACCTTTGACCGATAATGCCGTCCAGTGGTCTGCCGACGCTGATCCTGATCATACAGTTATTGGTTGTATATTGGTAGAATACCAAAAGCATATATATAGAGGTCAGAGGATAAAACAAGAACCACCTTGGATAAAAAGATAGTCGGAGCCACGGCGCTAATACTGGTAGTGGGTCTTGTGGCCTACAGCTTCCTCGCCAAGCCCAGGGAGGAGGCCGTCGCCGTCTCAGGGGCGTTTGCCCTATACCCGTTGATGATCGAGTGGAGTGAACAGTACAAGGCGACGCACCCCAACGTCAAGTTCGAGATATCCGCGGGAGGCGCGGGGAAGGGGATGACCGACGCCCTGTCCGAGCTCGTGGACATAGGCATGGTTTCCAGAGAGATCTATCAGGCCGAGATCGATAAGGGGGCGTTCTGGGTGGCCGTCGCGAGGGACGCCGTCGTCGTAACGGTGAGCGGGGACAACCCGGTGCTGAGCGACCTGCTCGCCAAGGGGGTGACCGTCGAGAAGCTCAGAGGGGTCTTCATAACCGGCGAGATCACCACGTGGGGGCAGCTCGTCGACAGGCCGGAGGTGACGGACGGCATCAACGTGTACACGAGGTCGGACGCCTGCGGCGCGGCGGCCACCATCGCCAAGTACATGGGATACAATCAGGAGGACCTCCTTGGGGTAGGCATATTCGGCGACCCAGGCCTAGCGGAGGCGGTGAAGACGGACCCCCTCTCCATCGGGTACAACAACGTGAACTACGCCTACGACATGGAGTCGGGGAGAGCGGTCGAAGGGGTGAGCGCGGTCCCTCTGGACATAGACGGGAACGGACTGGTCGACCAGGACGAGGACTTCTACGACGAGAGAGACAAGATAATCACGGCCATCAGAGACGGGACGTACCCGTCGCCCCCGGCGAGGGACCTATACTTGGTGACCAAGAGCGGTTTCCAGGGCGCGACCCTGGACTTCGTCAGATGGGTGCTTACGGAGGGCCAGGGGTACGCGGAGGCGTCCGGCTACGTCTCCGTGTCTGAGGCGGCGGCGAGGGATGAGCTGGCTAAGCTAGAAGGCTAGGTGCATGTGTTGGACAGGGACCGGGTCGACAGGTACTCGTACAGGGTGATGAAGGGCCTAACCCTCGCCTCGGTGTCCCTGGTCTTCGTCATCGCCTTCATGCTCTTCCTCAAGTCGGTCCCGATCCTTCGCAGCGCGTTCATCGTCGACCTTCTCTTCGACAGCTCGTGGTTCCCGTTGAGGGGGGAGTTCGGGTTCTATCCCTTCATCGTGGGGACCGTGATGGTGACGGTCACGGCTATGGCGTTGGCGTGCCCTGTCTGCATTCTAAGCGCCATATATCTGTCGGAGTACGCCTCCCTCAGGGTCAGGGGCGTCGTCAAGCCCTTGATCGATCTTCTCGCAGGCATCCCTTCAGTCATCTTCGGTCTCTGGGGCGTATCGTACGTGGTGCCGGGTATAAGGAACGTGGTGGCGCCGTGGTTCGGCGTGTCTACGACGGGTTACTGCGTCCTGTCAGCCGGCGTGGTTCTGGCGATCATGGTGTTCCCCATAATAATCTCGGTGTCCGAGGAGGTGCTGAGGGCGGTCCCCTTCGAGGCCCGTGAGTCGTCGTTCGTCCTCGGCGCCACGAGGTGGGAGACCGTCAAGCACGTGGTGATGAGGAGGGCGAGCACAGGCATCCTGTCCGCCGTGTTGCTCGGTTTCAGCAGGGCCTTCGGCGAGACCATGGCGGTCCTGATGGTGGTGGGCAACACGCCTCAGGTCCCCGGCTCGCTTTTCGACGCGGGGTACACGCTCCCCAGCCTCATAGCCAACAACTATGGGGAGATGATGTCCCTGCCCCTGTACGACTCTGCGCTCATGTTTGCGGCGCTGATACTCATGGTGCTGGTAGGAGGGTTCAGCCTGCTTGCGAGGGTGACCCAGAGGAGGATAACGAGATGGACAAGCTAGGCAGGAGGCGAATGGAGGAGCGCGTGTTCATCGTCCTCATGTCGGCGTCCATCCTCGTCGTGGTTGGGAGCCTCCTCTCGATGTTCTTGACCGTCCTCAGTAAGGGCCTGGGCGCGCTGAGCCTCGCCATGATCACGCAGACCCCTAGGGGCGGGTACTACCTGGGAAAGGAGGGGGGAATACTGAACGCCATCGTCGGCTCCCTGTACCTGGCCACGGGATCCACCCTGCTCTCCGTGCTGATCAGCGTCCCGATAGCCATATACCTCTACGAGTACGCGGGCGAGTCGAGGAGGACCAGCTACACGAGAAGGATGCTGGACGCGCTCTGCGGGATCCCTTCGATAGTCTACGGCGCCTTCGCGTTCACGGTCATGATCTACTTCAGGGCGAGGGCCAGCCTGCTGTGGGGCATACTGACGGTGACACTCTTCGAGTTCCCCATGATGACCCGCGGCATCGACGAGGTGCTGAGAACCGTCCCCAACAGGCTGCGCGAGACGGCGTTCTCCCTGGGGTCCACCAGGTTCGAGACGGCCACCCGGGTGGTCCTCAGGCAGGCGCTGCCCGGCATACTCACGACGGTGCTCATAGGGTTCGGCAGGGCGATAGGCGACGCGGCCGCGGTGATGCTCACGGCCGGCTACACGGACAACATACCGTCGTCCCTCATGGACCCCGTGGCCACCCTCCCGCTCGCGGTCTTCTTCCAGCTCTCTACACCCATCCCTGAGGTGCAGCAGAGGGCCTACGCCTCCGGGATAATACTATTGTTCATTGTGCTGGGGCTCAGCGTGTTCTCACGCTGGTCGTCGAAGAGGTTGATGAGGTACGTGGTGAGGTGAACAAGATGATAGACGACCCAGTGATACAGGTCCGGGACCTAAGCGTCTACTACGGGAAGGTAGCCGCGCTGAGAAACGTCTCGGCCGTGGTGCCGAGGAAAATGATAACAGCGGTGATAGGCCCCTCGGGGTGCGGCAAGACCACCCTGCTGAAGAGCATGAACAGGCTCCTGGAGATATACGGCGACGTCAAGGTGACGGGCGAGGTTCTGGTGGACGGGGTGAACGTCTACGGCGACGACGTGGAGGTCACGGAGCTCCGGAGGAGGGTGGGCCTCATCACACAGACGCCCAACCCGCTGCCCATGTCCATCTTCGACAACGTGGCGTACGGCCCCAAGATCCATGGAAACGGCGACAAGGAGGAGCTGCACGCGTTGGTGGAGCGGTGCCTCCAATCGGCGGGTCTCTGGGAGGAGGTCAAGGACCGGCTGAAGGAGCCCGCCGCGAACCTGTCCATAGGACAGCAGCAGAGGCTGAACCTGGCGCGGGTGCTCTCCGTGGAGCCCGAGGTGCTGCTGTGCGATGAACCCACCTCGTCGCTGGACCCTATATCTGCGGGCCGAATAGAGGAGCTGCTGCGTGAGCTGAGCGTCGACTATTCTATAATCATGGTGACGCATACGCTGAGGCAGGCCCGGAGGCTCAGCGACTACGCCATCTTCATGTACCTGGGTGAGCTGGTGGAGCAGAACTACGCGGAGAAGTTCTTCAACGAGCCTGACGACCCGAAGACAAGGGAGTACATCGAGGGCCTGTTCGGGTAGGCACGCAGGCCGCCGTACACTGACCGTTCATGGGGTCTCTCAAGCCTTCTATGCGCCTCGCTGGGCTCAAGCACCGCGTACCACTGGTTAGGGATCATCGGGTTTATGGGGGCATGGCAGCTGAAAGGGGTCAATAGACCCCAGGAATGAGCCTGTGCCTCACCTTCTCCATGTAGTCCAGGTACCTCTTCTTGTACTGGCGTATCAGGGCCTCCTCCTCCTTGGGCACGTATACGACTATGACGGCCAGCGTGAAGACGAGGAGCAGCCTAGTCTCGTAGATGGGGAGAGCCAGGGCGAGGCCGACTGCAACCGAGAGGAACCCGGAGTAGAAGGGGTGCCGCACATAGGCGTATGGGCCGTATGTGATCAGCTCACCCTTGTAGTTCCTGCTCCAGAAGACGTACCAGTAGACACAGACGGCGGCCCCCGTGACCGATAGGAGGCCTCCAGCGGCCTTGGCTACGGTGGGCAGTGAAGCCATGCTGGTCACGAATACTGGGTGGAGTCGGGGTTTAAAGTCATTGCAGAAGACCCGGCAGTTTCACGCATCCCCGCCTTCAAACCATTTGTAAATGTTTAATAAACGAAAAACCATGACGAGGCTGCCATGCAGGAGGAGGCGTTCAACATCGTTAAGGATCAGGCGGGGCCGTGCGGCATCACCTGCGGCACATGTGTGCTGGGCAACGGCACCATCGCGGAGACCGCGGGAAAGACCAAGAGCTACATCGCGGGCTACGGCATCAAGGAGTGGGCGCCCATGGTCCCGGGCGGGGCGGAGATATACTGGGCCATGACGGAGAAGACCCTAGAGTGGATGACCAAGTACGCCAACTGCAGGGGCTGCGAGAATGGGGGCGGCCCCCCCGACTACGCCATAAGGCTCTGCGCCAACGAGAAGGGCATCCAGCTGTGCAGCCAGTGTGGCGAGCTCGACGGCTGCAAGAAGTTCGACTGGCTCGACGATTACGCCACCGTGTTAAAACAGACTCTGCGAGATAACAAGAGTAAAACAAAGGAAGAGTACATAGCGGACGCGTTAAAGGGCCTGTAAACACACCTAAACCCCCTTTTTATAACTGTTTTTCGAAGAAAACTCAATATATCGTCTCATGTATTGTATCCGTGATGGACGATGGCCCGACCAGCTACGGCGAGATCGTAGATGCAGCCCTAGACATATTCCAGCAGTACGACACTGCGATCACGTTGAGGCAGCTATACTACCGTCTCGTCAGCAGGCTCCTCATCCCCAACACCATCAACAGCTACAAGCGGCTCAGCAGGATAATGGTGAAGGCGAGGGAGGACGGAGACGTCCCCGTCAACTGCCTGGAGGACCGGAGCAGGCGGGTCCTAGGCAGGGGCGACATGGGCTACAACTCGGCGGAGGAGTACCTGAAGAAGAAGATAACGACCCTTCAGGACAGCTGGAAGAGCTTCACCATGCCCATGTGGGACGACCAGCCGAAGAACGTGATGATCAGCCTCGAGAAGGACGCCCTCAGCCGCCTCGTCAGCCGGGAGGCCAACAGGTTCAGCGTACGCACCTTTCCGACCCGCGGCTACCCGAGCTTCAGCTTCGTGCAGGAGATGTCGAGGTACATAACAAACCAGCTCGGGGGCAAGCCGACGGTGGTGCTCTACTTCGGGGACTTCGACCCCAGCGGCGTTGACATCGAGAGGGACCTGTCCGAGCGTCTCGAGAAGTACGGGGCAAAGGATTTCACGGTTCAAAGGATCGCCCTCACAGACGACCAGATAAAGAAATACAGCCTCCCCCCGATGCCCGTGAAGATGAGCGACGCCAGGGCCGACAGCTTCCTGGAGGAGCACGGCGACAGGGCCGTGGAGCTCGACGCCCTGGACCCCAACCTGCTTCAGACCACGGTGAGGAAGGCCGTCGTCAAGAACATCAACATGAGGAAGTGGAACGCGAGGGTCCGGAAGACCGAGGAGCTGCAGAGGTGGATAAGGGACAAGCTGGACGACATGGAGAAGGCGCTGGAATCCGAGATCGAGGACCTATAGGACACCCAGCCCTTCGAGCCTCTCCTTGAGGGCCTCACGCTCCTCGCCCGTCATGCCGCGCAGGGGCGCCCTCGGGCCCCCCGCGTCCACGCCCCTGAGCCGGAGGGCCTCGTAGTGCGGCGCCAACGGTGGGCTCTGAAGCGCGCCCCTCAGGACGTTTATTCTGAACTGCTGTCTCCGAGCCTCCTCGTGGTCGCCCCTCCGGATGGTCTCCCAGAACCTGGCGTAGACCTCGGGGAAGGCGTTGGCGTAGCCCGTGATGGCTCCCTTGGCCCCCATCACGGCGGCGGGATAGATGTAGCTGTCCGTGCCGCAGATGACGGTGAAGTCGTCGGGGAGGACCCGGAGGCACTCGAGGAGGTGGATGAAGTCCCTGCTGCTGTCTTTGACGCCCACTATGTTGGGCTCCTCGCTGAGCCTCAGCATCATCTCAGGGGTGACGGCGTTCAACGCGTTCCTGGGTATGTTATAGACGTAGACCGGGAGCTCCACGGCTTCGGCGATGGCCTTGAAGTGGTTCAGGATGCTCCTCGCGTCCGGCTTGACGAAGAAGGGCGGGACGGCGCCGACGGCGTCGACGCCCGCCTCCTCCGCGGACCCGGCGAGGCCCACGGCCTCCTCGGTGGACGCGGCCCCGACGTGGGCGAGGAGCTTGACGCGGCCCCTCGCGTACTTAACGGCCTCCTCGAAGACCTCGACGCGTTGATCCGGCCTCATTATGACTCCGGACCCCGCGGTCCCGCAGAGGAAGAGCCCGTCGACGCCGGCCCTCGCCTGGAACATCACGAGGTCGCCTATGGCGTCTGTCTTGACCTCGCCCTTCTCGTCGAAGGGGGTCACGAGGGCGGTTATGATGCCTGACAGTTGACTCAACTTGGACACTGGTAGACTATGGGTCTCGCGGCTTTTCTTGTTTTCCCAGCCCCTCGTGAAGGTTTTATCGGCGGAGCCCTACGAATACCTGGGAGCCATGTTTAAGCCCGACGTGATAGCCCTGGGGGAGCCCATGGTGGAGTTCTGCGCCACCGACACGGGGCGCCTAAGCGTGGTGGACGTTTTCAAGAGGGGATGGGGGGGCGACACCAGCAACTTCGCGGTGGCCGCGGCGAGGGTGGGCGCCAAGGCGGCCCACCTGTGTAGTCTCGGCGACGACGAGTTCGGCAGGAGCTTCATGGGGCTCTGGGCCTCGGAGGGGATGGACACGAGCCGAGTCGTCGTGGAGCCCGGCGCCTGGACCGCCATATACGTCATCAGCCTCGTGGAGGGGGGAGGCCACGACTTCACCTACTACAGGGCCGGCTCCGCGGCGAGCCGCTACCGTGTGACGGACCTCGACGAGGAGTACGTCGCCTCCGCCAGGGTCCTCCACACCAGCGGCATATCCATGGCGGTCAGCGTCAGCCTCAGGGAGGCCGCGTTCATGGCCATGGAGCTGTGCAGGGACGCCGGCGGCGAGGTGACCCTCGACGTGAACATGAGGGCGAAGCTCTGGCCCGTCGACACCGCGAGGAAGGTTCTGGGGCGGGCGTTCACCAAAGCAGACACGGTGTTCGCCTCCATGGAGGACGTGAGGACCCTGTACGGGGTGACGGAGCCGAGGGAGGCGGCGGCGCACCTCAGCGACATGGGCGTTGAGACGGTCGTGATTAAGCACGGGGGAGAAGGCTGCCACGTCTCAGCCGGGGGGGAGTCCCTCACCTGCCCCGGCTTCGATGTGAGGGTGGTAGACACCACGGGCTCCGGGGACGCGTTCGACGGGGCGTGGGTCGCCGCTACGCTGGAAGGATGGAGCCTGGAGAGGAAGGCGGCTTTCGCCAACGCCGTGGGCGCCCTGACGGCGACGGGGCTAGGGGCCGTGGCGCCCATACCGACCAGGGAGCAGGCGCTGAGGCTGATGGAGGAGCAGGGCAGATGGTAGAGATTGAGGTGCTGAAGGGCAGGGTAAGCCGGATAATAGCGGCGACCTGGCGGTCAGACCCGTGAAGACCCCGACATGGCCAAGGACCACAGGTAGCCACGGCTTCTGTTACAGTGGGTTACATACATCTTCTTAAATCGCCTGAACTTGCTCCGTTTCACCAGAAACTCGGTGGAGACATAGTGTTGAAGGCGATAGGTTTACGTAGGGGAATGACGGGGCTCGAGGTGGCCATCATCCTCGTCGCCTTCGTCATCACCGCCTCCGCGTTCGCCTACATGGTGCTCAACGTGGGCTATCTGACGGCTGAGAAGGCCCAGTCGGTGATCTCGTCCGGGATCAGCGAGGCCAGCTCAGCGCTGTACCTGGACAGCGACGTCATCGGCAGCTTCGTCAACAACTCCGGCGCCCAGAGCGATATATGCCTGACGAAGGCCGTCTTCTACGTCAGGCTCGGCCCGGGAGACAGCCCCATCTCCCTAAGCGACTCCAAGCTGGTGGTCACCTATACCAACGCCAGGTGCCACGCCTCGGTCTACGACAGCAACGGCACCATAACCACCGTCACGGGTGTGACCGGGGACGGCGACGAGATCATAGAGCAGGGGGAGCGATTCAAGGTGTCCATAGACTTCACCGAGCTGGACAAGTCCAGCGTCGACCCCGCCCAAAACAGTCAGACAGACGTCTACGTCCACCCCTACGAGGAGATCCGGATAGAGGTTAGGCCTTCAGGCGGCGCCGTGCTCACCATCGAGAGGACGCTGCCCCAAGTAGCCTACACCGTGCAGGCCTTCTAGCCGAGCCCGTCCCCTCTGACCCATCTGCCTGTTCTCAGGTCGTAGAACCACGCCCGCCTAGGGTTCTGGGCCACCTGCTCCTTGATCCGTAGCAGCCTCTCAGCGGCGTCCCTCCCCTCGAAGCTTATCTGCGTGTATGTATCCAGCAGCCGGGCCGCCGAAGGGCAGTTCAGGTCGACCCCCAGAAGCTGTCCACCGCCGCCGGAGGGCTCGAGGCTGAAGGGGAACTGCCTGCAGCTGGAGGGGCGGTCACCGTACACGGCGCACCCCGTCTCCTCAAGGTGTAGGCAGGGCTCCACAGCGAGCTGGTAGGCTAACACTCTGAACTTGGAGTCGTGGGGCCTCCTTCCTACGCCGATGGCGGGTCTGACGACGTCCTCCGAGAACAGGTGGACCTCCTCGGGCAGCAGGGTGAGACCCCTCAATATCCCACGGTCCTCCGAGAGGAGGCTGCCGCAGCATTTACCGCAGCGGATGCACGTGAACTCCGCCGTCTCCGACATGGTGGATGACTCACCGTTTCATGGTTAGAAGGGGAAGACGACGTCCTTGGGCGGTGGCGGGTAGCTGCGCTTGCTGTGCGTGAGCCCCATGCCGAGGAGGAGCTCAGCCAGCCTTATCACAGCCTTTCCAGGGTGGATCACGATCACCCCTGGATGAGTCTCCTCTAGCTCTCTTCGGAGCCTGTCGGCGTGGTCGTTCATGGCCATGCAGCCGAAGCACACGGCGTCCGCACCGTCCTCCACCCCCACCACAGCCATCTCGTGCACCTTTTCATAGCCTGAGGGCTTCCCAAGCTCCAGGACCGGCAGATCTACGGAGTATATCCCCGTGCAGCGCTCCCACAGCCCGAGGCCCCTCACCTGGCGCTCGGCTAGGCTGAGCACGTGGGGGAGCTGGACCAGTAGGCAGAACTCCTTGGCCAGCATGGACGCCAAGTACATGGACGCCATCCCGGGGCCCAGCACAGGAATGGAGACGAGGTTCCTGGCTGCCTCGAGGGAGGGGTCGTGGCCTCCCCAAATCACGGCTGCGTCTGCCCCCTTCTCCTCGCTCCGGAGGACCCTCTCGAGGATGCCGGGGGCGGCTAGCTCCATCTCTGGGAGGGAGTCCACGGACGAGGGCGCCGCCCTCGTCGTCACGAGCCTCACATCCACGCCGGGGGAAGCGTGTGATGCCAGGCCCTCCTCCCTCTTCTTCAACGCGTCTCCGCTCAGCCCCGAGATCAGCATGATGACGTCGATACGCATGCCTATGATGAGGCGGGGAATCAAGATAAGATTTGAGATCACGGTCTCAGCGAATAAACCGCGTGAAAATTAGCTGGGTTCACCCATCTGCCCGAGCTGGGGCTGCTCGTCGCCCTGATGATATGCCTCTAAAACATTCCTGAGGGCATCGCCACTGTCACTCCATTGATCCGGTCCGGCGTCGATGGGCTAAAGTCCGTGGGGCTCGCGACCTTATCCGGGATGGCTGAGCCTATGGGCGCGTTGATAGGGGTGTTCGCCATCCAGTCTCTGGGCGGGGGAGCCGCCGTCGTGGGCTGGAGCCTCAGGTTCGCCGCGGGAGTCATGACCTACGTGACGATAGACGAGCTGATACCAGGGGCCCACGAGTACTGTAGCCTAAACTACAAGCACATCGTATCGTCGGGACTACTCATCGGCATGGTCTTCGCCCAGGTGCTATCCCTGATACTGCCCGTCGAGTGTAAGGTCTATATACTCTTCCTCAGGAGTTCAACCGATCGACATGGTCAGGAAAGCGAGCAAGCTAAAGATCACTGTTCTGAGACGATTCAAGCCAGAGGAGGTCTTCAAGGAGAAGCCCATCGGTTACGGGGAGCTAGGCCCCTGCGAGGTCTACAAGGATGGACAAGAGTTCATCGTGGAGGCCGACGGAGAGATGCCTGAGGGCTTCTGCGGGTGGGCGTGGGACGACATATACAAGGTCGTCCAGACCCTCAGGTTCCACGGGGACTTCCCGTGGTTCACCGAGGAGGGCGCCTCCGTGGACTGCTGCACCGACGGCCTGAGGCCCGTGGTCTTCAGGACAGAGAGGATAGACTAGGGTATCCGTGGGCTCTTGGTGAGCTGCTCGAACCCGTCCTCGGTGACCACCACGTTCTCCTCCAGGCGGACGCCGCCGTAGCCGGGCAGGTAGATGCCGGGCTCCACGGTGAACAGCATGCCCTCCCTGAGGACGTGCTCCGAGGTCTTGGAGAGGCTCGGCACAGCGAAGCCGCTCAGGGGGTGGCCGAGGCTGTGCGGATAATCCGGATATCCGTGCTCCTTGAGTACCCTACGCGAGGCGGCGTCCAGCTCCCTGCATTCGACGCCCGGCTTCACCATCTGTATCACCGCCTCCACGGCCTCGTCCATGGCCTCCAGCATCCTCTCCTTCTTCGGGTCGCTGCCCAGGAGATAGGTGCGTGTCTCGTCCGCCGCGTACCCGTCTACGGATGGGCCCAGGTCCACGAGCATGAACTCGCCGTCCTTGAGCCTCCTCGAGGTGGGCCAGCCGTGGCTGTAAGCCGACCTCGGCCCCGTGGATACTATGGTCTGGAAGCTGGTGAGCTCGGCTCCCTCCCGCCTCATGGCGTACTCGGCCTCGGCCGCTATCTCGTACTCGGCGACGCCGGGCCTCATGGCCTCCCGGGCGGCGCTGCACGCGACGTCGGCCAGCCTGCTCACCCTGCGATGATACCTTACCTCGTCGCGGTAGAGACCGTAGAAGACCTCGGGGATAACTGTCTTCCCTACGTCGACGAGCTCTCCTTTGAGGTTCTCATGGTAGTAGGTGTAGCTGGCGTGGTTGAACCCATCCAGCGGGGCCCCTATCCTTGAGCCCTCCCTCAAGTGCTGGTTGGCGTAGCCCGCTATCTGCTCTTTAGCCTTGACCCGGCTCTCCAGCTGCTCCACCTGTATCCAGCTCTCGTCGCGGGCGCTGTTGATGTTCACGCTGTAGCAGAACAGCTTGGGGACGCCGTCGATGGGCACGATCAGGGCGGCCCCTGAGGGCGTGTCCGCGATGCGTTTGAACCTGGCGCCGCCCCCCGCGTCGTTGAGGAGATAGACAAGGTCCAGGCCGTGCTCCTCCATCTGCTCCTTGAGGTGGCTGTGGCGCCGTCTACAGAAATCCACTGGCTCAGACATGGATCAGGGTTACCCCTTGACGATATAAAACCACCATCAATCGGCGGCTCATTTCCTCAGGCTGGGCGGAACCGGGTACGCCAGCTTGCTGTGTGTGACGCCCAGCTCCACGAGCATCTCAGAGGTCTTAACCGCGGCCTTGACCGGGTTCACCACCGGGACCCCGATGGCCTCGCTGAGCCTCTCGTCCACCATGAGGAACCCCATGCTCATGCACCCGAAGGTAACGGCGCCCGCCCCGTACTCCTCGACGGCGACACGCCCCTCCCTGACCAGGGCGTCGTACGCCTCCTCCGGCTTCTCCCTCACCTCCGGGACGCTGAGCCCCACCGGGTGGGTGGACACGTGCTTCAGGAGCCCGTCCCGCTCATGTATCATGGTCCTGACGACCCCGCCCCCGCCCGTGGTGAGGACGCTGAACCGTGGGGCGATGAGGCTGCATAGGTGCTTAGCCGTGGAGCCCGGGGGGACCACGGGTACTCGCAGCACCTCCCTCAGCGGCGCCACCCCGGGGTCGCCCCCGCAGGGTATTATGACGGCGTCGTACCCCGCCTTCTCGGCCTCCCTAGCGCACTCTAGGTCCTCGACGGTGGAGAGGGAAGCCTCGTAGGAGGACTGTATCGTGCCTAGGTGGCTCCTCTCGGGGTCCTTCTCCAGCCCGAATATGTCGATCCGGGTGTCGGGGCCTGCGATACTGCGCAGTATCTTCTCACGCCGATCCAGCTCGCCGGATAGTTCGCCGGTGGCGGCGCTGGCCATGAGGAACGCTATGTTCTTCATGCCTCAATCATGGCGGCAGGGTTTCTTGAAGCTTACGAGACGTAACCGAGATGCACTCCATGTGAGGGAGACACTGCTGCCGGGACGACGAGGGATGGGGCCCGACAGAGGCTGAATGGAACGGGGTTGGGGAGATAATTCTATTCACGCTCGACAAGGTTATGTAAGGTTCACGCGTCTCTTCTGTGATTCCCATGAAGATCGTGAAGCCGGGTGAACACCCGAAGCTTGAGACGGTGAAGGGCAGGCACGGCGAGATAATCATCGTCGGCGAGAAAGCCATGATGATGCGCCTCACCGTCGAGCCCAACGTACCCACGCCGCCCCACAGCCACCCCCACGAGCAGATGGGGCTGGTGATCCAGGGGGAGGGCACCCTACACATAGGGGATGAGAAGGTCCACGTCAAGAAGGGTACCAGCTTCTGGGTGCCCCCGAACGCGCCCCACAATTTCGACGCCACCGGTGACGGGTCCGCCGTCCTCGTGGAGTGCTTCTGTCCACCCCGGGAGGACTACCTGGAGCAGGCGGGCCTGAGATAGGCAGACACCTTTTTTCTTTATATTTTTGAATCAGACTTTCCTGTGGAAGCAGAGCTGTGAGCCATGCTCTGTTTCATACACTCATATCTGTGAACGGGTAGTATCTACTGGGCCAATATGGGCAAGAGAGACCCGGGCGAACTATCGATACAGAGGCTGGAGAGCGTGGAGCAGGCTGAGGCATGCGCCAGGACGATTGCCGAGTCGGAGCCTTGGATCACCCTCGGAAGGGACTACGACGAGTCCCTCACGATCCTCACCGACCCTTCGAGGGAGGTCTACCTGGCGATGGACGGCGACGAGGTCGCCGGCTTCGTGGCGCTGGAGATGGAGGGCGTCTTCACAGGCTACGTGAAGTCGATCTTCGTCTCCCCGCCGTACCGGGGCAGGGGCGTCGGCACCCGGCTCATGTCCTTCGCCGAGGACCGGGTGTTCAGGGAGAGGCCCAACGTGTTCCTGTGCGTCTCCGACTTCAACGGGGGAGCCCGGAGGTTCTATGAGCGGCTTGGGTACGAGGCGGTGGGGGAGCTGAGGGACTACATCGTCAGAGGCCGCTCCGAGATATTATTGAGGAAGACCATCGGGCCCCTAGCGGAGTTCGGGTCCTGAGACGCGCTACAGCGGGAGATACCCCGATTGATAAGACAGCTCGTTGGTCCCTCAGATAGGCGCTCATGTCAATAGTTAAAACTGGGTACATGATAGTTTGTTGAGTGGTATCGATGTTTCAAAGATACAAGCATGACGGGCTGTGGAGGTCTCATCTTTGATCGACCGTTACACCGCGGCCATAATCCAGTACATGAGGATCAACCCCGAGGAGATGCCCGACGTCCATGAGCGGAGGCGGGCAAACCTGGAGAAGGTGCTGGGGGCCTTCAAGAGCCTGGAGACGTGGGAGCAGATCATGCCCGTGAGGCTCACGGTGCTCCCCGAGAACATCCTCAGGCACGAGTTCGATACGCAGGACCCCAACCAGACTCAGAGGGACAGGGTGGCGTCCGCGGTGACCATCCCGGGCCCCGAGACCGATATATTGGCCGAGAAGGCCAGGCAGTACAGGACCTACGTCTCGGCCAGCATCCATGAGAGGGACCCCGAGTACCCTGACTACTTCTTCAACACCGCGTTCATCATGAACCCTAAGGGCAGGGTCATCCTCAAGTACAGGAAGGTCAACCCGTGGATACCTCTGGAGCTCAGCACGAGCCCCCACGACCTGCTCGAAGGCTACAAGGCTCCGCTGTTCCCCGTGGTCGAGACGGAGCTGGGGAACCTGGCGTGCATGGTCTGCTACGACCAGTTCTTCCCCGAGGTGGCCCGGCAGCTGGCGTTCAACGGCGCCGAGGTCCTGTTGAAGCCCACCATCTTCCCGCCTTACCCGCAGCAGTTCATGTTCGACCCCTACGACTGGTACACCCTGGTTAACAGGATGCGGTCGATAGAGAACATGGTGTACGGCGTCAACTGCAACGGCGCCAAGTACGGCAACAGCATGATAGTGGACTACCTGGGGAGGACGTTGGCGCTCGCGGCGAGGGGGAGAGCCATGACCATCGGGGCGGTCATCGACGTGGAGGAGCTGCGCGAGTACAGGAGGAAGACGAAGCTGCACAACATGCTCCAGCAGGTCAGGACCGAGTGCTACACCTACCTCGACGAGGGGATGTGGCCCGTCAACAAGCCGCTGCTCAGGGAGGAGGACTACGAGGACTGGGCCCCAAAACCCGGCTTCTATAAATTAGCCTTGAGCTAGGTGCCGCCCATTATGAGAGGAAGGGTATTGTACCCTACCCTCAGTGGAGATGCTGCCCGTTCATCTCCTTTTTCATAATCTAGAACCCAGATGTACATCGTCGGTTTTCAGCGTTGGGTTCGATCCGAGTCGGGGGCGCGACCATGTCTGTAATCGTATACTATGTCCTTCCTCTCCCCCAGCCCCTTCCCTAGAAGAAGTGCCCCTACCAAGACAAGGATTGGAAGTAATAGGCTGAAAACCCAGGGCCACCGCGTATCTCTGAACCTCCATGTGGTAATGTGGATTAGAGCCGTGTCTATGGCTGCAGCTATTAGCAGACCGGCGCCGACCTTGACCTTGTCCAAACCCTTCCCTGATGTTAATTTGGTGATGATTTGAATATTAAGCTATACGATCTAAAGGGATTAATGAATGTTTGATTAACTTTAACACCCAATGATTAGTTAAAATAATAATAATTATATTTAAAAATAAAAATAGTTACTATAAAAAAAATTATTGTTAGTTGCAGGTACAACGTTTTATATAGATAGTGTATAGAAATGAAGTACGGAGGAAAAATAATGGAATCCAATCGTAATACAATAATAGCCGTAGCTCTCATCGTCGGATTAGTGATCGGCGCCCCCATAGGTTACTTCGCGATGCCGCAGAAAACCGTTGAAGTCGAAGTTCCAGGGGAAACACAGACAGTAGTAGAAAAAGTCCCCGCCCTCAGCGGAACGATACCGATCGGCGCACTCTATGCCGCCACAGGGCACATCGACACAAGCGGCGTAGCCGCCCAAATAGCCATCGAGGAAGTAAATGAGTACGTTGAAGCCCTCGGGTTGGACGTTGAATTCGTGTTGATAGAGGAATGCGCTGAAGGCGACTCAGTGATAGCGCTTGAAAAGTTCCAGAGCATGGTTGCTCAGGGCGTCAAAGCAGTGGCGGGCCCCAACTGGAGCGGTCAATGCCAAGCCATCAAGGGTTACGCAGACGCTCATGACGTCGTCGTATTCAGCGAAGGCTCAACCTCACCAGTCATGGCCCTCCCGGACGACTACATCTTCAGGCTCCCGGTAACAGACTCGACTCAGAACTCTGCTCTCGCCCCAGCGATCTACGACATGGGCGTCAGACATCTGATCATCGTCCAGAGGAACGACGCGTGGGGAGACGGTAACTACGAGACAATGGTGGAGCTGTTCGGGGCAGAAGGTGGGACCATCGAGCACCGTCTCAGATACGACAGCACTAAGACGGAGTTCTCGGCGGAAGCCGCGGCCCTGAATGACGTGGTCACTGAACTGAACGACGAGTATGGGGCCGAGACCGTTGGGATCGCCGTATGGTCCTTCGAGTTCTCCGCCATATTCGCCTCATGCGAAGAGTATCCAACCCTTGTGGACGCGCTTTGGTACGGATCAGACGGGTTCGGCAGATCCACGCCGTTCATTGACGAGCATCCGAACTCCTATGAAAGCGACTTCCTCGCCATGATCATGGGTACGGCGAAGTCTAGCAGGTTCGAGGCCTTTGAGGAGAAGTACATGGAGAGATCCGGTGGACGCCGGGCAGGAACCTATACGACCCACATGTACGACATAGTCTGGATACTATGCAAAACCGTCTTAGAGGCCGGACAATACGATGGCGCAGTCATCAAGGAAGTGCTTCCAACGGTAGCCGAGCAGTACTGGGGCGCATGTGGATGGACCCAGCTGAACGAGAACGGAGACAGGGCAACCTCTAGCTACGAGCTCTGGACCGTCGCACTCAACCAGACATCAGGCAACGCTGGATGGTACGTTGCAGCCACATACGACGCAGCGTCTGGCTCACTGAACTGGATAGTAGAACCACCACGATAAGAGCGACATAGAACTATTCCCATCATCTTTTTTTTATATGAAAAGCAGAGACTTATGCATAATTTTAATGAGACTGAATCAAAAAAGGGGTTTATTTTCCTAGTATGCGTTGGAGAAGGGTCTTTTTCATCTTCACCGGTTTCTCCGGCATTTTTATTCCCTTCGCCCTCATCTCGTCTTCGACCTGCTCATAGTTCAACCCCCTCATCTTGGTCGGCCTCTCCGGGATGAGCCCCTGCGGTCGGAAGATGATGATCAAGAGCAGCATGATGCCTATCATTATCTGCTCAAGCCACTGAACCTGGAAAGGAACATAGGCCTCGATGCTATGCTTGTAGAATATTATGAGCCGTCTAAGAGTTATGAAGATGAATGTTCCCACGGCCGCTCCCATGTTGTTGCCAACACCACCAACCATGAACATCAGCCAGGGGTAAAACGTCCAGGCAGACCTGGTATATGAGGTGGACAAGACCGCATGGATATAGAAACCATACAGCACTCCCGTGATGGAGGTCAGGGAGGAGCATAGGACGACGATCTTTGTCCTGATGCCGACGACGTCCTTGCCCACGCATTCGGCGCTCACAGGGTTCTCTCTGACGGCCCTAACAACCCGTGCCAACGGAGACGTGCTGAGCGACTGGAGTAAGAGGAACACGGCTAAGGTGAACAACCCCGCGACAAGTAGGAATCCCTCTGTCCTGAAACCACCCATCCAGGCGAATGCGTCAGGCACGTGGACCCAGAAGGTGCCGCCAACCAGTGGATAATAGTTCATGCCTATGACCCTTATTGCTTCCGCCATTCCAATGAAGACGATTATCAGGTAGCTTCCCTTCAGCCTGATCGCTGGCCTGGACACTATGTACCCGAGACCAGCGTTCAGCACAAGGGAGACGGCGATTATGAACAGGAAGATGCCTATGCCGGTGACTGGGTCGTGGGCCAGATATTGATTGATCTGATCGGTGATCTTGGCGTTCTCGTACATGAAGTCGAGTTCAGGGTAGACGTTGTACCACCACCTGAGTATCCTGCCCGTAAGCGCCCCAACGACGTAGCCGCCTCCAGCCACCGACAGGGAGATGCCGAAGTGGGGTATCCCGGTGTACCCGTACATGAAGTTCAGGTTCATGGTGACTATCAGGTAGAGTAGGAAGAACATTATCAGGTCTATGATCCATTGGATTATGAACTCGTTGATCATGTGGACTCCTTCCTTCTCACCTTCTTGGGCTTCAAATACCTGTCCTGAATTTTTTCTATTATAGAAACTATTCCGCCGGGCTCGTACATCAGAATCAGGGACATCAAGGTGAGGGGTATCAGCATCCTGTAGGCGCCCGCCCAGAGACCCAGTTGCTTCATGAGCAGGTAGGACCCCCAGACTTCCAGGAGGCTTATCACGTAACCCCCGATCATGGCGCCGTAGATGCTGGAGAGGCCGCCGACTACGCTCGCGGCGAATATGCTCGTGGAGAGCATTCCCCCTGATCCTGGCCCCGATGAGAACCAGAGGGGAAGGAAGGTCCCCGCTAGGCCGGCTAGTCCTCCGGTTATCATCCAGGAGACGATTGATATCTTCTTGACGTTGATGCCCAGGACCGCCGCCAGCGGCGGGTTCTCTACTGTGGCCCTTATGGCAATGCCGAACTGGGTTCTTGTCAACACGAGGTGTAAAGACACTATAACCACGACTATGATGACGGTGGACACTATGAGAACGCCTGGGAACTCCCCTACACGGAAATCGTTGACCCTCAACATGAAGCCCCGGGAATAGATGCCCAAGACGTTACGCACGTAGTCCGCATAGATTTGGACCCCTGCGAGAAATATTTGCTGGAGCGCAAGCAGAGATATGGTTAACAGTATTGGGCCGGCACCATAGTTTGTCAAGGTGTTCACCACCCCCAGATAAACCACTAATGCGAGGACGGCTCCGAGAAGAACCCCCAGCGGCATGGCGAGGTAAGGGTTGATTTCAAGAATTCGAACCATGGTGAATGTGCAATAGACGCCTAGCACCGCGAAAGTGCCTTGCGCGAAGTTTGGCACCCTGGATATCATATACACTAGAGTGAAGCCTATGCTCATCATGGTGACGCAGTTTGCATAAACCAGAGCATCTTTGATGATTGGGGGAAACATCAAATATTATAGTTGTATTGAATATAAAATGTTTAGGGGGTATTACTGAAAACTATTAAAAATTAACTTGTTGTGGCTTATTTATCTAACTATGCATGCGGATTAATTAAGAGATAGTTTTTTATGATTTAACCAACAATATCACCTGATATATCTTGTCTCAACCGGTACTCTCTGTCAAAAACCTGACTAAAAAATTCGGGGAGTTCAAGGCCGTAGACAACCTATCGATGGACGTTGAGAAAGGTAAAATCACCCTCATCATAGGTCCAAACGGCAGCGGCAAGACGACGATGCTAAACTGCGTCTCAGGGTTATACGCGGCCGATGAGGGTCAGGTCTTTTTCAGGGGAGAGGACGTTACAAAGAACAAGACCCATGAACTCGTGGAGAAGGGACTGGTAAGGACGTTCCAAGTCTCATCCCCCTTCACACGTCTCAACGTCTTGGAGAACCTCCTCGTGAGCTACGGCCTAAACTCGGGTGAGAAATTCAGGTGGGCTCCCTTCAGCAGCAAATGGAAAGACGAGGAGAAGGACGCCATGGAGAAAGCCTATGGGGTCCTTGAGCTGCTGGAGATAACGGAGCTCGCACACGATCCAGCCTACACCCTCAGCGGAGGACAGCTGAAGTTACTGGAAATCGGCAGGGCGCTGATGACGAACGCTAAAATGATCCTGACGGATGAGCCCGCCGGCAGCGTAAGCGTCATACTGGCGGAGAAGATCTTCTCCCACATCAAGGAACTCTGCAGGAATCAGGGGCTCGACTTCCTTCTAATAGAGCACAGGCTGGACATCGCTTCGAAGTACGTCGACTACGTGTACGCCATGGACAGCGGGAGCGTGCTAGCCCACGGCAAACCCAAGGACGTGTTCGAGGACATCAAGGTTATAGAATCGTATCTGACTGTGAGAAGATGATAAAAACAAAAGGCATGAACGCAGGATACGGGCCCGTCCAGGTCTTATACGATTTCGATTTCAGCGTCGAGGAGAGGGAGAAGGTCGCCATCATCGGGCCCAACGGTAGCGGTAAATCGACGCTGTTGAAGACCATCATGGGTCTGACGACGCTCTACTCAGGGGAGGTGGAGTTCGAGGGACAGGACATCAGAACCCTGGAGCCATACGAGAGATCAAACCTGGGGCTCGCTTATCTGCCTCAGGTGGGAGGCACCTTCGAAAACCTGACGATAACGGAGAACCTCAGGATGGCGGGGTACGGTTTCCCGAAGGAGCAGCGGAACGAAAGAATGGAGGAGGTCCTGGACGTCTTCCCGATCCTGAAGGACTATGTCAACGACACGGTCAAGGTCCTCAGCGGCGGCATGAGGCAGATGCTCGCCACCGCCATAGCCCTCATGAGGAGACCCAAGGTGATGATGTTCGACGAGCCGACCGCAAGCCTCGCCCCTAACCTCGCCGAGGAGGTCCTCGACAAGATATTCGAGATGGAGGAGCAGTTCGGGATAACCGTGATGTTCGTCGAGCAGAACGCGGCCATGGTTCTAGAGAGATGCGACACGGCCTACCTAATCGTGAATGGCAGAAGAAAATACGCGGGGGACGCCAAGAAACTGCTCAACCACCCCCGGTTCGGACAGATATTCCTCGGCGTCGAGTCATACGACGAGGCGCCCGCGCCCCAGGTCTAACTTTATTATCAACTCTTTTAACCTCCTTACCCGGATCTGAGTCTAGAAAGTGGATTCGACAGCGTTGATCGTCCCGGCCTATAGATGGCGTGTCAGGGTCTACTCCCTATATCTATTCATCGTGTTTGACTACGTCTTAACGAGCGTGTTCTGTGAGGAGTTCAGCGACGAGGCTAACAGGGTGGTGAGGGCGTTCATGGTACACTTCGACAGCGTCCCCCTGGGGCTCGTGGTTTTCACGCTGGCGTTCTATGGTCCCGTATACATCACGCTGTGTTTCTTATCGAACATGGACTGGAGCAGGGTGAAAGAAGTAGACTTCTTTGACTCCCTGTCTGAACGCATGCGCCCCGTCTATGACATCCTCCTCGGGTTAGGCGTGGCGGCTAGACACTTCGACGGAGGCATGAGCTGGGTGCATCCTTTGGCGGGCGGTCTCTGGCTTCCCGTCGGATTCGTTTTCTATCTCACGTTGGTGCATTTTGGCACCATGTGGATCGAGCTTGGGCGATGAGTGTTATCTCCCGTGGACCCGTCGCCAGATGTGGTGCAGCAGCCCGATCATAGCCAAAACAGTAACCGTGAACACGGATACGAGCACAATCCTCTCGTTTTCAGGTCTGTCTTTCGGTGAGGCATGGATCTGTACTGTCTCCCTCTGAGTCTCGTCCAGCAAGGGTCTCTCCATCTCGTGTTCCTCGTACCCTTCTTTCCTGACGATGAGGGTATAACCCCCCTCCTCCAGCCCCGTGAATGAAGCCGAGCCCTCCTCATCCGTCAATGAATATGCAGCCGGTTCTCCACCGTATCGAGTCAACGTGACCATCGCCGCGGGGACTGGCTGACCCTCAGAGTCGATCACCGTCACATCCAGCTCACACATCATCGGCTTGAAACGGATCTCGTCCTCATACAGACAGTTCTCTATGTTCGCCCTTCCCTCATCGAAGTAGAAGACGAACCTCAGCGTCGAGTCAGAGACGTTGACCTCGGAGTCGTCGTAGAGGAGTATCTCTATCATCTCACAGTCATCCACGTATCCAGTGGACCCGTCGATGAGGAACAGGTAGCAGAGCTGAGAGTGGGTGACGTTCGCCACGGTCTCGTTAAGGCAGTGCAGCGCCCAGAGATACGAGCCCCTGATCCGTATCTGGGACCTGTTCTCGCATATCACGTGGGTTCTCCTTAGCTCTGAGTCAACCATTGTTAGGCTTGAGTTCTTTACCCGGAAATAGAACATGTTGTCCAGAGCAACTATGCTGGAGTTATGGAGCTCCATCGACGCGCCCTCCTCCAGGAGGATGCCGTGCTCGTAGTACCCTGTGTGGTTGAATATCATATTCGAGTCTTCGAGGACGAGCACGCCCCCCTTCTTCACGACTATGTCCGCCGGGGGCTCCATGGTTTCTCCTATTATCGTGTGTTCACATCCCTCTATGACGAGGTCCTGGGTTGGGCTCGGGTCCCCCGGGACCTGTCCTCCGGTTGACGTCGAGAAGGCTACGGTCATCGATGTGAATATCATCGAGACTAGGATCAGGTGGAGGGCAGCCTTGACGTTCCCTCCGACTGTTCGTTTCATGTGGCTGTGTCTCCGGTTAAGCAGGTGGCTGCTAATGTTTTATTTACCTGTCTGATGTTTTTAATGATTCTTTAAATATTCAGGTCTTTTTGAATACTTTAGATGGGTGCGTTTACACGAAAGGTAACCTTCTTTCGCCGGCGCCGCTGATGCTCGCGGTCTTGTGTCTAGGGATAAGTCAAGCTGCGTTTATTTTTAGTTCAGAAGGCCCGATGACGCTCCAGGATGCTACGACCTTCATCGACGAGGACACCACCATCGCCGGCGACCTCGTCCTCGATGGGGACAGGTCGTTGAGGGTCGAGAACTGTATCTTAGACGTCGAGGGCAGGGTCTCGGTCTCAGGGGGTTCGCGTCTCATGCTCAGAAACGCGAAGATGAGGCTGACAGAGTCGGGGCAGCCTGATTCAGGGATATCTGGTTACTGGTTCGATGTTCGGGGTAACTCGACCCTGCAGGCGGTGAACGTGACCATAGAGACCACGAGCTTCCACAGCTTCAGGATAAGGGTCTCTGACACGGCCACGCTGAGCTTCCGGGACGTCTACTCCATGGAGTGGTATGGGCTCACCTGCGACGGGGACTCCAGAGTCGCCGTCGAGGACTCGACCTGCTGGTCCATGTTTCACATGAGTGGCTCCAGCGCCCTCAGGGTCTCGGATTCAAGGATTTTCGGAGTAAACGTCACCGACGGCGCCGAGGCGCGTCTCAAGGGGGTCTACGCTACCTCCGCCTCCGTGTCCGGCGGGGGCTCTCTTCTTCTCCGTAACTCGACGATAGGCTCGGACACGGGGGGGCTGGAACTCGGTTTCGAGGAGGGCACGGAGCTCACCCTAGCAGGCTTCCCCGCGTCGCCGACCGGGATAGGTTACAGGTACTGCGACCGCTGGTCGCTGCAAGGAGACAACGACGTCACTGCCTCGAGTCTCAACGTCACTCTTGATCGGGTCTACTTCAGGCACGTGCGGTTCAACGTATATGAGGGCGCCGATGTGAGGGTGATCAACCTGGACGCCCCCGTGGAGATCACCTGCAGCGACGACGTCCTGGAGGTGTCTGACTCATCCATCGAGGGCATCAAGCTGGAGCGTGGCTGCGCCTTGTCCGCCGAGTCCGTTGCCTTATCATGGTTGGAGGCTTCGATGTACTCGTCTGCGACGTTCAGAGGATCGGAGGTTCAAAGGTCAGAGTCCCATAACAACAGCGTCGTCTCGTATTCGTCGTCCATCGTGGGCTCGCTGATCGGCGGCGAAGGGGCGGTCATGATTCTAAGTAACTCCTCGCTCCCTGAACAACTACACGTCGACGACGACTCGGTCCTGATCCACTCTCCGCACCCCATCTCAGCCACCCTGCTGGGCTACGACGTGGAGGAGGGTGCGTTGGAGCTGGGATTAGACCCGGTTCTCGTCGACGGCGCCGAGTTGACCATTGTGCTGAACAGGTACAGGGTCAGGCAGAGGAGGGACTTGAACATACTGCTCGACGGCGAGCCAGTCGGCTACGAGGCACTCGATGAGAAGGACCTGAGCTACTTCTCGCTCCAACTGTCTCCGGGCGTCCGCCGTCTCTCTGTTGTCCTGGGGTCTCCGCCTCCGGAGCGGGTGCCTTTCATCCAGACGCTGCTGGGGCAGCGTCTGGTTTCCTTATTATTGATATTACTGTTAGTGGTATTCGTGCTGTTGACTTGGAGGTGAATGGCTGAACATGTTTCTTGGCTTCCCGGGTCGCAGTAGACAGGAGTGGATCGTATTTCTGGTTCTCGTATCCGCAGCAGCCTTCCTGGCGCCGGCGGCGATGGGCTGTACCACCGTTCTCGCGGCGGGGAACGCCACCGTGGACGGCTCCATAATAGTCGCGAAGAACCGGGATCTGTCCGAGTACGAGGTGCAGTGGCTGTACCGGGCTCCCTCCATGCACCACGCCCCCGGAGCCACCGTGAGTCTGCAGTACATCGAGATCCCTCAGGCGGAGACGACGTGGGGCTGGGTGGGCTCGAAATCCTATGACAAGAAGTGGGGCGTGGGGATGGGGATCAACGAGTGGGGGGTCGTGGTCGCGGACAACGACGCCTCCACTAGGGAGCCCCTTGAGGGCGAGGCGGGGCTCCACGACAACGACGTCTGCCGCCTGGTCCTGGAGCGCTCCAGGACGGCTTACGAGGGGGTTCAGCTCGTCGGCTCCCTGATCGAGATGTACGGGCACTCGTATGTCGGGCAGATCTACTGGATTGTCGACGAGGAGGAGGCGTGGATAGTTGAGTGCGCGGGGCGCCACTGGGCAGCCGTCAAGGCGGAGGACGGCGTCGCCGTGAGGGCGAACCAGTTCCAGATAACGACTCGCTGGGATGAGGGGAGCGACGACCTCGTCGAGTACGCGGTGGACCAGGGCTGGTGCGAGTCGGCTGACGACTTCAGCTTCGCGGAGTGCTATTCCAGCAGGGGGTACCCCTACAGGAGCTCCCAGACCCGGCTGGAGCGGGGGCTGGACCTCCTAGGCAATAAAATGGGTTCGCTGACCCGGGAGGACCTTATGGAGGTGCTCTCGGATCACTACGAGGGCACCCCCATGTACAGGTCGCCTCACGGCAACGACCTGTACAGGACCATATGCAGCGGGAGGACGGTCTCGGTGATGGTCGCCCAGCTGGACCCCGGCCTCCCCTCCGAGATGCAGGTGATGTGGTACTGCATGAGCAGCCCCTGCATAGGCGTGTTCATGCCCGTGTACGCCAACGTCTCGACGGTGCCAGAGCCCTATCTCATGGGGGAAGGGCCTGAGACACGCTCCGGGTACGACGAGGAGTCCGCCTGGTGGGTCTACAAGATGCTGCAGCTGTCGGTGGATGAGGCTTATGGGGAGCGGCAGCCGCTAGTCAGGGAGCGGTGGGACGAGATCTATGCTGCAGCCTCCTCTGAGGTGGAGGAGATGGAAGAGGTTCTCCTGGGGCTTTACGCGGGTGGAGAGGCGGCGGAGGCCAGGTGGCTGATGGATGCGCTGGTGGAGGAGAGGCTGATGGAGGGCTACGAGTTGGCGGTGGAGACGGTGAACGGGTTTTCAGGCGGCGAGGAGCCGGAGCCCGTGGAGGCGGTGGAGAACGAGGATAAGACGCTCGTCTACCTCGGCGTCGCGGGGCTCATGCTGTTGATCGGCGGCGTACTCGTGGTCTACGTCATGAAGGTTGGGGGCAGACGTTGAGTTGGTGTGTCAAGAGTTAAAGTCCCGCGGATTCACTTTACCCGTGTGAGGTTCAACAAGCTGATACCGGAGATGAGCGTGACAGACATCGAGGAGAGCCTCCGGTTTTACACGGAGATTCTTGGGTTCAAGGTGGAGTACAGCCGCGCCGAGGACGGGTTCGCCTTCCTGTCCCTCCAAGGAAGCCAGCTCATGGTCGAGGAGATCAACCGCAACTGGGAGACGGGGGAGCTGGAGCGCCCCTTTGGGCGGGGTGTCAACCTCCAGATCGAGGTCGACAGCGTGGAGGAGCTGCTGCGGAGTCTGGAAGAGCACGGGTACCCGCTTTTCCGTCCACTGAAGGAGAGCTGGTACAGAGGCGACGGAGTGGTCTACGGACAGAAAGAGTTCCTTGTGCAGGACCCGGACGGCTACCTCCTAAGATTCGCTCAGGACCTGGGAGAAAAACCCGAGACATGACATGGAACAAACGAATACATAAAACGACTATAATAGAAAGGTAAGTGCGTAAACTTAACAAAAGATGAAGCGGCAATACCAGCAGGGAGCCGATGAGATGCCCGGTATCTTTGTAGGCGAGACGTGGATCGAGTGCAGGCTGGTGTTGTTCGATCTGGACGGCACACTGGTGGACAAGGAGTTCAGAAGCAGGTCGCTGGCGAGGGCGAGGTACGAGCACGTGTCGAGGCTGGCGGGAGCCGCGGCCGCCCGGAGGTGGGCCGAGCTCTCGGGCGTTGACGAGGAGTTCAACGTGGATGAAAGGGGGCCGCTGTCCAAGGCGCCCAGAAGAGAGGACCTGACGGTCGCCACGACGGCCATCTGGCTCGAAGGGTTAAACTGGTTTCAGGCGAAGGAGCTGGCGGCCCAAGCCTACGAGGCAGCCGACCGGATGCAGAGCAGGCGGTACAGGCCCGAGCTCATCGATGGGGCCGAGAAGACGCTGAGGAGCCTGAAGGAGGCTGGCCTGTTGCTGGGCATAGCGACGAACGGCAGCGGGAAGACGGCCCGTGAGATTATGAGGGCCGTCGGAGTCGAGGAGCTGTTCGACACATACATAGGCGCGGACGAGGTCGCCGAGGGAAAGCCCGCGCCGGACATGATCATAGCGGCCTGCATGCGGCTCGGGGTGTCCATAGGCGACGCCGTCTACGTGGGGGATGAAGCCGTCGACGCGCTGGCGGGTATAGCAGCGGGGGTGAAAGGAACCATACTGGTTAGCCCTGAGAGGGATGCGGTGCAACACTCACGCCTCGTCCTGAACTCGGTGGCCGACATCAAGACTCAATGAGATGATGGTGCGGCGCGGCGGAAGGTCTGCGCCTAAAATATTATACCAACTGTATTCATAATGATACAATTAGGTTTCCAAGATTTCGTTGGAATAATTTATTAAATATATGGTATTACTAACAATTGAAATATAATGTCAGGGATTGAATATTGGAAAAAATTTTGGAATCTGTTTGGCGATGCCTTCGCAAATGAACCCTTAAGTTTCAATGATGACGGAATTGAACGATTAATAGTTTATACTGAGCCCATCGAAAAAATTCAGTCGATTCTTAGAAGCATCAACTATGCTACTTTAACAAAAAGATATTACCTTGTAGGGCAACGTGGCATGGGTAAAACCACACTAATAAATTATTTTATAAGACAATTGTTAAACAATTTTCATATAGACAGAATATTACCTATTTCAATCAATACTATAACTGAGGCAAAAGATTCCAATTTATTACGTTTAAAATTCCTACAATCAACCATAGAATCTCTATTCGAAATGATAATAATCGATTTGAGTCGGATAAATTATGAAGATCATAGTTTGATTGAAAAATTCACAGATCTAAGAAAAAAATACTTGAATCAAAAAGGAATAGGAGGTATCGATATAACGACAGCTGAACAATTATTATACCATTTATTATCTACTTTGGAAAAAAGCAGAATCAATTCATTTATTGTATTTTATGATGAGTTAGATAAAATTGATGATTATAATATGGTTTTAGATTTTTTAAGAAAATCCCAAAGTCTTATTGAAAATCTTACTGGAAAATATGGGTGCACAGTTTTATTTGCAGGAATTCCAGAATGGATGAAGTTACTATCAACTGATGAATATAGTGGCGTACGTGGAGAAGTTATTTCATTAAATCCATGGACTCCAGAAGACGTACAAAAGTTAATTGAACTTAGATTATTATATTCAATAATAGGCAACTACATTAACCCATTCACATTTGAAGTTATTGAGAAAATCACTGCTCAGGCTCAAGGGCGTCCAAGAAAAATACTTGAACATGCAAAAGCAATGCTAATTTGGGGTGCAAATAATAAAATTAGAAAGTTCGAAATAGATACATGTGATAAGTTATTCTGGGACAACTCCGCAATTTTAAGATTATATATTGAGATCTCTTCTGAAAAGGTATTAAATACGGGTCTCGAGAAACTCAGATTAATTTATGACCCTGATATAGATGACCCCTTCTTATATGAAATCCTCACCCTAATATATAGAGTAAAAAAATATCCTTTAATTCGCTACAGTGATATACGAAAAAGATACGGAATTGACATCGACGAGGCGAGCCATAAACGTATTCTAAGTCGTTTGGAAGCAATGAATGCTATATATAAAAGAACAGAGGCTAATTCTTCATTCTATGTAATAAATGGAGAAATCGGAATATTATTTGATTATATTACAGAGAATTTGAATGAATCTCTAGATTACTTACCATATGTAATTAAAACAAGGAAGCCTGAGATAGTTCAAAAAATAGACTTTAGTTTAAGGAATCAGATAATAAAAGTACTAGAAAACAAACCAACAGTAGAGTTTTCATTAAAAGAAATAATATCTGAAATTCTTTCAAATCCAAATGCACTTTCAAAAGCGAGATTATATTATAACTCGGATGATCAAATCCCCTCAGATTCAGAACTAAAAAAGAAAATGTCTTTGGGGGGGAGATCGGTTTTAAATAAATTAGTTAGGCAAGGTTACGTACTAAGAAACCAAAAAAATAAAATCAACCAATATCGATGGCTCCCGCAATATATTAACATTGGAGAATTTAGTCATCTACCGGTTCACGATGACGTAATCAGAGATTTGGAAGCTGCAGGTCAAAATCTAAATGTTGGTTTATATGATCCTTGTGTTTCAACTTGCAGATCAGCTATAGAGAATAGTTTACGAAAATTGTATAATAATAAAATGAAAAAACAGTGCCCCAGAAATGTCACTATAGATATGTTAAACCAACAAATGTTCGACAATAAGGTTTACGATAGAGGCTTAAACTCGCTTATAAAAGGATTTACTGTGCAAACAAACCCTATTGTGCATAGAGAAGTAACTAATATTGGAGAAGATACTGCCAAAGCATTGTTTGATATGACTCAAGCGATAGTTCGAGAAATTTTCAAATTATTTTAGTTTATTAATTAGCCCATTGAAGAAAAAATTACAAAGTTTTACTTATATAAATAATCAAATATAAAAAAATAACCCACTTATCAAACAGGGGAGAGTCAGCAGATATTTTTCATATTTACAATTTTAACCTTATACCAAATTGTGTGCATAGACTATTTCTCACTCACGTTTCCATTCCCTGTGACAAGAAACACTCGCATCCCAATTTTCTTAACCGATGGAAGTATACTGTTAACTAACCTCGCGTGGCCATCATCTGCTGGTAATGCGATTCCAACCTCTGCACGTTCCTCATTTTGTGCTTGCATTGCCTTTAAAACCGCTTTAGAAACATGATCAAATTTTTGACTTGGAGTAAATTCTTTACCGTATCTATTTGTACCGCGCATGGAACTCGTTTGTCCTTTTGCTTCAATAATTAACTTTTTCCCCTCTTTAGAGACAGCTATTAGATCGTATCCACGTTCAGTTGCGGCACTTCGATGAAGAATTGAGTAGTCATTCGCCTGTAAATACTCGATTACTCTATCAATAACTTCGTCTTCGTACAACATAGTGAATTAACTTTTATATTTAGAATATTATAAGTTTGTATGTATTTAAACTTAGTAAAATATTTAGATAACCCCTCAAAACCTCGAATAATTTTTGGCGCAGCGGAAGGGATTCGAACCCTTGAGGCTCAAAGGCCACTGGTTTTCGAGACCAGCGCAATCACCGCTCTGCCACCGCTGCCCGAGAAGATGAGCCGGCTGACAGGTTAAAAATAGTTATGCTCCCACGCTAGTCCTTCCGCACCAGCTTCTGGACGCCGTCCCACCCCTCCAGTCTCTTCGCCAGCACCACGTTGATCGCGTCCTGCGCGCTGCCTATGCGGGGCCTCTGCTCACCGCTCCGCCTCAGCAGGTACTCCGCCGCCCTGAGGAGCTTGCTGTTGAGGTCGCTGTCGGCCTGGTCTGCGACGGAGACGATGAGGGCCTCCAGGGTCTTGGGCTTCGTGGGCCCCACGTCGCCGTGGTGGCCCGCGACGACGTGCACGAGGTCGAGGGGGAGCCCCCGCCTGTACATCTCGGCGATCATGAGGCTCAGGTGGTCTACGAGGCCGCCGAACTCGCTGGTCCTGAACCCTCCGGCTCCGGATTCCTCGTAGCAGTAGACCTTCATGATGTCGTGGAGTATGGCGCCGGCTAGCACCAGGTCGCGGTCGACGCGGCCGCCGTACTGCTCCTCCACTACGTCGCAGAGGCTACTGCAGAGCTTAACCACACTGACCGTGTGCTCCACGAGGCCGCCTCTGTAGCTGTGGTGCTGGTAGGCTCCCGCCGGGCAGACCCCGACGGGGAGAGCCGGCTGATCCAGGTCCGTCGGGGGGTCCCTGAGGAAGGCCAGCACCTTCTCCCTCAGGCCGTCGTCGGCGATGAGGCCCGCCAATTCTACGAGTTTTTCCATAGGCCGTTTCGCTCCGTGGTGAATCCTATCAACTGTGTTCAGGGGTTCTTAAGTTCTTCCTAGACCAAACCTTTATCTCGCCGCAGCGGAGATGTGCCCCGGTAAACGGGGGAAGCTGGGGGTGAGTGGGTACGACACGCGGCTATACGCGCTGATGCTGGCCGCCACGAACTTCGTCCTCAGCTGGACGGTGACCCAGCCCGTCTTCAGCCTCTACGTCACCGGGCTGGGGGCCTCCGTGGTCCAGGTGGGGACGCTGTTCAGCCTGATGAGCTTCATCCCCCTGGTGATACGCATCCCCATGAGCGTCATAGCCGAGAGGATAGGCCGGCTCAGGATGCTTCTGCTGGGGCTGTTCATCAGCTCCACCAGCTCGCTGCTCTACGCCAACGCCAGGAGCTTCACACAGGTGGTGCTCATCACCGTCTACCTCAGCATAGCGAACGGGGGCTTCAACCAGACAGCCATGTCCACGGTGAGCGACGCGGCCCCCGCGAACAAACAGGGGGACGCCATGGGGCGGTACCTGACCTTCCTCGGCTTCGGGATGCTCATCGGACCCGCCCTGTGCAGCTACCTGGTCAACGTGATGAACTACTCTCAGCTGTTCTACCTCTCCGCGCTGTTCCCGGCGGTGGGCATCCTCCTGATAGTGTTCCTCGCCCCGAAGGTGTCGAGGAGGGCCGCCTCGGCTGAGGGCGCGTCCGAGGTGGGTACGGTTGAGTCCCTGAGGATGATCTTCAGGAACAGGAACGTGATGCTTCTCAGCTACTGCAGGGCGTCCTTCAGCGCGGCGCAGGCCATCTTCATCGCCCTCTTCAGCATCTACGCGGTGCAGCAGCTCGGGATAAGCGAGTCGACGGTCGCCCTCCTCTTCACCGTGAGGGGGTTCAGCAACACGTTGACGAGGTTCCCCGCCGGCAGGATCAGCGACTCCATAGGGAGGCGCATCCCGATGCTGGCGGCCTACGGGCTCCTTGCGGTGAGCTTCGTCATCATCGCGCTCTACGAGAGCGTGATTATGATGGGAGTGGCGCTGGCGCTATACGGGCTGTGCTGGGGGACGAGGGCCGTCTCTGAGTGGGCGTTCCTAACGGACCATGTGGAGCCCGAGATAAAGACCATATCCATCAGCTACCTCTCAAGCGTCTTCGGGTTCGGCTCCACCATAGGGAGCCTCGCCGCCGGCTTCCTGACGACCCTGTTCCCTTACTCGACGGTCTTCCTCTTGGGGGCGGCTCTTAACCTCGGCGCCATCCCCGCGGTGCTCTCTATGAAGAGGGTTGAGCGTTGAAGCTGTTCATCTTCTCGACGATGGCGGCGTAGGCCTCCGCAGGGTCGCTGACGTCCTGGACCATGCGCTCGAAGGGGCAGTAAATGCTTCCATCCCTCATCTTTATGTGGTCGACGAGCTCCTCGTACGTGGTCGTTAGGCCATGCTGATCTAGAACCTGTTTACCTGGCCTGCTGAGCACCTGCGCGTGGACCTCGGCTGCCTCGCTGTAGAGTATCAGGAGGGCGGCGGCTCTGCCTACTATCTTATCCACCATCAAGGTGCCGCGGAGGGCTTCGCCGTGATCCTCTATGGCCTCTAGGTGGGGCCGGATGCCTTTGCTTGCGCTCTGGAAGATGAGGCGGCCGTCCTTGTAGATCATAAGGCTGTTCCCGGTGTTGTCCAGCTCCTCGAAGTAGCTGCTCATGTTCCTGTTGGTATGGCGGCCGTGGTTTTTATTGGTTAGGGATTGGGGGGCGGCTTGGAGTCGTCCGGGTTCTCCAGGGCTTGGATTAGTTGGTAGAGGCGGGCGAGGAGGCTCTGCCTGAGCCTGTTCCTTGTGTTGCCCCAGATGCGGGAGAATGGCTGTATGGGGTCTCGTCTTGCCGTCTCGAAGATGTTGGTCTTCATCGCCTCTATGTTGGCTATTAATGGCTCTGTCACTTTGGTGTGGTTGTCTTTCACATACTCGGTTATCTCCTCGTGGATGGAGTAGGCCAGCGCGATGAGGGTCCAGAGTAGGAAGCTGAAGCCGGGGATGACCCCTATTCCTGTCCTTATGCCGTGGTACATCACCGAGAGCGTAAACAGGGAGATTATGACGGTGATGGTGCCTGCAACAGACTTCCGCGTTACCTTGATCTGCATGTGTAAGGCTTGTTCAAGCTTGGTTATGAAGGGCTGGAACCATGAAATTGGATTACTGGATTATTTCTCGAGTATCGACAGCTTTAACTGCTTCACGCCCCGGGTGACAGCCAAAGACCCTGCAAGGCTCTTTATGTGAGACGCGGGGCCCTTGACCGCCAAGATCTCTAGACAGTTATCGTGATCCATGTGGACGTGGGTCGAGGACGATATAATGCTCAGGTGCTCGTGCTGCAGGTGGTTGAGCTCCTCCACCAGGCCTCTCACGTGGTGGTCGTATACCAGCGTGATCGCCCCCGCGACCTCGCCCTCCCCCTCAGCCCACTTGTAGTCTGAGAGGAAGCCCCTCATAGCCACCTGGACAGCCGTCGACCTGTTGTAGCCGAGGCCCTCTATGATCCTGTCGAACTCCTCCAGCAGCTCAGGGTCCACCGAGACGCTGAAACGTGAAACACCAACCATAAGCCTTCAGACGTGTTACCGGGGAACCAGTATAATATTCCTGTGATCACCGAGGCTCGGAGAAGTTTTCACCGCCTTCATGTTACCGGAAACAACCTTAGTAACATCTAAAAGCATCCGCGGCGCAACAAGCCCCATGCATGAGTGGGCGCTAGCCGAGGGCGTCATAGCGACAGCCACGAGGTTCGCAGAGGAAAACGGCATCACAGAGGTGACGGAGGTCGTCGTCGTGGTCGGCGAGCTCCAGCAAGTAGAGCACGACGTACTGGAGTTCGCCTTCGAGCAGCTCAAGACGCCGCTCTTCGAGAACGCCAGGTTCGTCCTCGAGAGCCAGCCAGCCAAGTTCAAGTGCAGGAAATGCGGAAACGAGTGGAGCTTCACCAGCGAGGGCATGACGGAGGACATCAGCGAGGCCATCCACTTCGTCCCCGAGATGGCCCACGTCTACATCAGGTGCAACGAGTGCGGCAGCCCCGACTTCGAGGTAGCGGAAGGCCGCGGCGTCTGGCTAGCCACCATCAAAGGAGTAAAGGGCGATGAGTGACCCCCGGATCGCCATCATCGAGAGAAGGCTCCAGAAGGTACGCAGGATAATCGCCGTCAGCAGCGGCAAGGGCGGCGTCGGCAAGAGCATGATAGCCACGGCCCTCGCCCTGAGCCTCAGGGACAGGGGCCACAGCGTAGGCCTCCTGGACCTCGACTTCACGAGCCCCGCCACCCACGTCATCCTCGGCGTAGAAGGCCTGTACCCCGAGGAGGAGTACGGCATCGTGCCCCCCATGGCCCATGGCCTCAGGTACATGAGCATCACCTACTACAGCGTCGACGAGCCCACGCCCCTCAGGGGGGAAGATGTCTCCAACGCCATAATAGAGCTCCTCGCGATAACGAGGTGGGAGGAGCTGGACTACCTCGTCATAGACATGCCCCCCGGCATCGGCGACGCCACCCTCGACACCATCAGGCTCATACCCAGGATCGAGTTCATCGTGGCCACGACCCCCAGCAGGGTCGCGTTCCAGTCGGTGCGGAGGCTCCTCGTCCTCCTCAAGGACCTCGATGTACCCATCATAGGAGTATGCGAGAACATGGTCATGAAGCCCCTGGCCTACGTCAGGGAAGAGGTCGAAGGGCTCGGCCTCGAATACCTTGGCTCAGTCGCATACGACGAGGAGGTCGAGGAGAGCCTGGGCGACCCCGACGCGCTGAGGAAGACCAGGTTCTACAAGGAGCTGGGAGAGGTCTCCCAGCGCCTCTAGCTACCTCTCTTTTATGAGCGTGGCGACCAGGAACGCCGCAGCGCTCAGCGCCGCGAAGAAGTAGAACACGTGGTTCAGAGAGTAGTTGACGGCGAGCCACCCCGCGATGGCTGGGGTGAAGAACCCGACGCCGTACTTCAGCGTGAAGTTGACGCCGTAGGTGACGCCCACCGTGTCCTTGTGGGAGATGTCCCCGAGGAGCGCGTTCATGGGGCTCTGGGTGACGAAGAACGCGAAACCGAGCACCACCACCAGCCCCGCCAGTATCAATAGGTTGCTTGGTGCCAGCGTGAGGGCCATCAGGGACACGGCGAAGAGGCTATAGCCGAAGAGAAGCAGCTTCTTCCTGCCCAGCTTGTCGCTGAGAACCCCGCCGGTGAGCATTGCGAAGGCGCCCACGGTGTACTTGAGGGTCGATAATCCGCCCGCGATGACCAGGGCCACCATCTTGACGTCGGTGATGTACACCATGATGAAGTTGCTCACGCCGGTCCACAGCATGCCGCTGATCACCACGATGACGAAGGTGAGCAGCAGGGTCCGCCGCTCCGCGGTGGCGAACATGCGCCTCACGGTCTCCACGGGGCCCTTCCTCAGCTGGGTCGGGTCCACCTCGTAAGCGATGTCTTGGATGACTAGCAGGTCGACGGCGGCTATGGCGAGGCCGACTACGCCCCATATGATGAAGGTCATCCTCCACCCGAAGCTGGCGCCGAGGATGCTCGAGGTGAGGAAGCTGACGGCCATGCCCATGTCGCCTCCGAGGCCCTGGTATCCCATGTAGCGGCCCCTCATCTCGTCGCTGACCAACGCCATGTGGGCGTAGCCGCATGGGTGGTAGAGGCTCGCTCCGATGCCGAGTATGATCATGCCGACGGCCGCCACCGGGACGTTGGGGGAAAGCCCCACGATGATAGAGGCGCCGCCGCACAGCACCATGGAGGCGGCGATTAGGAGCCTCCTGCTGTACTTGTCGGCGATGAAACCCACGGGGAGGCTGAACCAGCCGTAGAACAGCGACACCAGGGACGCCAGCATCCCCACGGTCCCTATGTCGCCCAGGTCTCCCTGCAGTATCGGTATCATCGCGGGCAGCAGCACCAGGTACCCGTGCATTATGCCGTGGCTCCCGGAGATGGCTACTATGCTTCTTTCTTGACCGTTCACGTTCGAGTCCTCAGATTCCAATACCAAAACACACCTTCGTATTTAATCCTAATCTAAGGCTGGGGGGCTCTGCAAAGATTATTATTGGATGCTTCAGATGGCGATTTGGATGAGCTTCCTGAAGCGACCCTCGGAGAACTACTGCCCCGGCATCTCGGACTACATCAAGCCCACTGTCGGGTACGAGAAATGTGAAGAATGTGGGGGCAGGGTCGAGTTCTGGAGCGACGAGGTCAAGGGCGTCTGCCTAGACTGCGGCGCGAAGCACAGGAAGAAGGAGGAGACGCCGAGCTGCCTCGAGTACTGCGACTACGCGAGCGTCTGCAAGGGCATCATCATGTCGAGGCGTAGGGCGAGTAGATAACGGGGTCAACGCGCCGTTTACTCGGGGGAGGCAAGTTACGCGGTGAGATACGTGTCTTATGCTATGCTTAGTCACGGTTCAGGCGTTGATCCGGCGCCATCGCCTAGCTAGTTTTATATACTGAGGGTAACTACGGGCGCATCAAATTTTAATAAAATATCTTCAATTAATGGGTGAGGAACTGTGTCAGCATCAAAGCTCAAGAACCAGATCGGCGTAATGCTCCTTGAGAAACCCATGAGCCTCAAAGAGGTAGCAGAGGCCATGGAGATCAAGGATAAGAAGGCCTACAGCCTCATCAAGTCCATGTTCCAGAAAGACCGCGTCTCCGGGTTCAAGGACGCGGACGGCGTCAGAAGGTACCGCGTCACAGAGGAAGAGGCCGAGATGGCAGCCAAGAGGAAGGCCCGCGCCGAGAAGAAGGCAGCCAAGTAAGGGCGCCGCATACTGTTTTAATGCACCCGAGACCCAGAGAACCCTATGCCTGGTTACGGGATAAGCCACGAGTCGGGGACGCTGAAACGGGTGATGGTTCACCACCCAGGAAGGGAGCTGGAGCTCGCCAACAGGGACCCCGAGGCCCACCACTTCGAGATGCCCGTGGACACGAAACGCTTCATCAACGACCACAAGCAGCTCATAGACGCCCTGGAGGAGGCGGGCGTAGAGGTCCTGAAGGTCAGGGATCTGGTGAAAGGCAACGAGGAGGCCTACGCCGAGTCCTATCAGTGCCCCAACCTAGTCTTCGTGAGGGACAGCAGCACCATGACGGATGACGGCGCGTTCCTGTTCAGGATGGGCCTCCCCACGAGGCGCAGGGAGACACCCGTCATCAAGGCGGCCCACGAAGCGAACGGCGTACCAATTGCGCTGGAGATGAAGGAGCCGGACACCTTCGAAGGAGGCGGCTTCGCGTTCCTGGAGGGGGGGACGGCTGTTGCCGGCCTCTGCGAAAGGTCCACCCAGGGAGCCCTAGACCAGATGGGCGGCTACCTTCTAGGCAACAGGCTCGTGAATCTCTGGGTGGCCCTCGACATGCTGGAGGGTTGCATCCACATCGACGGCGAGTTCGCCGAGCTCCCCGGCAAGGCGGCGATAAGCTACGCGCCGGTGCTGGACAACGTGACAGCCCACTTCAGGACCGCATCCGATAGTTGGGACGGCTGCTTCACGGAGTGGCTCAGGGAGACCGGGTGGGACGTAATCGAGATCACCAAGCAGGAGTACTGGGGCATGGCGGCCAACTTCCTGACTGTGGACAGCGACCTAGCCATCCACTACACGGGCAACCCGCGTGTGATGAAGGAGGTAAAGGAGCGCGGCATCGACGTCATCCAGATACCGGGCGAGGAGATGAAGAAGGGGATGGGCGGCATCCACTGCATGACGTGCCCCATCCTCAGGGTCTAGCCGAAGATGGCTGGGTGGAACTCCTTGAACCCGTCTGGGAAGTCCATGGACTCGACCACATAGTCGAGGACCGCGGGCACCCCATCCCCGTTCTTCTTCAACGCTCGCTCAAGGGAGCCCCTGATGTCCCCGACACGGGTCACCTGCTCCCCGTAGCAGCCGCACGCCTCGGCGACCTTGGCGAAGTCGGGCTGGGCGTCGTAGTCCACCGAGATGTATCGTTCCTCGTTAGCCCACTGGTGGAGCTTTATCCAGCCGAGGCTGTAGTTGTTCAGCACGATCCACGTGACGGGTGCACCGTACTGTACCGCCGTCGGGAGCTCCTTCATCCCCATCTGGAACGCGCCGTCGCCGGTGATGCAGGTCACCTTCCTGTCCGGGACGGCAAGCTTGGCGCCGATGGCGCCCGCCACGCCGAGCCCCATACAGGTCTGCTCCGCGGGGGCCACGCAGCAGTCATAGTCCAGGACCCGGTAGTAGGGGTAGTAGTAGCTCCAAAGGTCCTGTGACCCGTTCTCGTTAACCAGCACGGTGCCGCCGCCGAACACCCTGTTGGCTTCGTAGACCACCCTCTTGGACTTCACCAGCTTCTCGGCCATGACCTCGGCCTCGACCTCCGCGATGAACGCCTCCTTGGCCTCGACGATGCTCTTCACCCGGGGCATCTCCTCCAAAGGCTTCTTTCCAACCTTCTCGCCCAAGACCTGGATGAGGTCCACGAGGAACAGCTTGGCGTCGGCCGCCACGGGTAGGTCGGGCCTCCAGTTGCGGCCCAGCTCGTCGGCGTCGATGTCGACCTGGATGTACTTCGCGTCCTCCGGGTAATAGCTCCACCCGGCCGTCTGGAACTCCTCGTTCCGGGACCCCAAGGTCATCATCAGGTCGGCCCCCTGGAACAGCCGCTTACCTACCTTCGTCCTGTAGAGCCCCACGAGGCCCACGGCGAGAGGGTGAGCCTCAGGGATGCATCCGCGGCCGCTGGGCGTGGTCAACACGGGTACCCCCAGCATCTCGGCGAGGGCCACCAGCGTAGGCCCGGCGCCGCTGAGATGAGCGCCTCCGCCGGCGACGACCACAGGCCGCTCCGAGGCGAGGAGCATGTCCGCCGCCGTCTTGACGGCCTCAAAGTCAGGCCTCACCCTGACGGGCCGCGTGGACGCAACGCACTTCGTCTCCTCGGTCTCGGCCATACCCACGTTGAACGGCACGTCGATGTAGACCGGGCCCGGCCTCCCGTTGCAGGACAGGCTGAACGCCCTGTTCATGGCCCACGCCGCCTTGTCCGGGTGGGGGACCCTGTAGCTCCACTTGGTGATGGGCCTCATCATCTCCATCTGAGGCGTCTCCTGGAAGGCGCCCATCCCCATAGACAGGGTGTCGGCCGACCCGCCGAGCGCGATCAGGGGCTGGCAGCCGGACCACGCCTCCAGGACGCCGCTGACGAGGTTGGCGACGCCCGGCCCCGGGCTGCCGAAGCAGACCCCCGGCTCGCGGGTAAGCTTGCTATAAGCGAACGCCATGAAGGCGCCTGAGGCCTCGTGCCTGACGAGCACAGGCTCTATGCCGCTGTCGTAGAGCGAGTCGTACAGGGCCCCTGGATGCCCCGGTAGCCCGAAGACGTACCTGACGCCCTCCTTCTCCATGGCGTCGACTATGACGTCCCAGCATCTTTTCCCGGTCAAAACTGCATCGAGGGAATATTGGGCGCTGCGTAGATAAAGCCTAGGAGCCGTCCAGCACCTCGGATTCGTCGTCCTCGTCGCCGTAGATGAGGCGCAGGTCCTCGAAGGTTAGCTTGCCGCCGTTCTCCATCTTATTGAGGGCCTCCTGCCGCATGGTCTCCATGCGTTGCTGGGCGGACATCTTCCTCCTATCGGCTACCTTGACGTCGGCGAGCCTCTGCCCGTCCCTCAGGGCATTGATCTGGGGCATGACGGCGTTGATCTCCTCCTTGACGCCCTCGACCTCCCTGATCTTCTCCACGTACCGCCTGTGTGCCTCGTCCGCCTTCTTCTTCTCGGCGTCCGCCTGCTCGTAGAACATGATCATCTTCTCGTGGTGGCCCTGGCTCTCATCGCTGAGTTTCCCCATCTCGTCCCTTATGGCCCGTATCTCGATCTCTGTGACCTTCTTGTCTGCGAGGATGTCGATCCTCTGATCCTTCTGCTTGTCCAGCTTCCTGTACTCGATCAGAGTCTGCCTGAGCCGCGACGCCCTCTGGATGAGCTCGTCTTCCCTGCCCAGAATCTCCTTGGTGGGCGTCGTCATCACCTCCCACTCTATCCGGTTGAGGTCCCGCTCCACCCTGCTCTTGCCGGGCCGCGACCTGTACTCGCCCTCGAGGACCCTCTCCGCATTGGACAGCTTCTCCTTCTTCTCGTCGAGCTCCTCGAAGAGTGGGCCTAGACGCTTCTTGATCTCCTGGACCCGGGCGTTGATCCTGTCGCGTTCCTCGCGGTGTCTCTTTGCTTCGTCCCTCAGCTTCTTGGCAGACTCGTTGAGCCTGTCGCGTTCATCGCGTTGTTTCTTGATCTGTTCGAAAAGCTGGTTCCGTGTCTTCATCAGTTCCGCGGCCTGTGCCTCGAGTTCGTCAAGTGTTTTCTCTTCAGCGGACATATGGCGGCTGCACCACTACAGGTGTTTTCCTGATTTACCTATGGGGGTATTCGCCCAGCTAAAAGGGCTTCTATGTCTTACGTGGAGGGGATGTTCTCAGAAACGGAGAGACTGTTAGATATATTTTTATATAAAGAAAATAACTATGGAACATCTTTCAGAATACATTGAAGGATGATGTGCCCCGGTAGCCCAGAGCGGAAAGGTGAAGGGGGTGGAGTTCTCCATCGGAGTGGGCGCGTCGTACATAGCACTAGCCTTTGGTGGACTCTACTTCATCTACGCACTCAAGTACTACGTCTCCACCCTGATAGCCCTCAGGCTTCTCAACGAGGCTAACGGAGGCGAGGAAGAGTGTGAGGGCCCGGTGTACGAGGTGCAGTATGAGCCCTTCGTGTCCATCCACCTACCATTCTACAACGAGGTGAACGTGGCGAGGAGGATAATCGACGCGTGCATCGACCTCGACTACTCGAACTACGAGGTGCTGGTCGCGGACGACTCGCGGGACGGTACGGTTAAGCTTCTCCGTGACCCTGGCTGGAGGGTCTCAAGGCCCATCATCAAGTTCGTCCACAGGAGAGACCGGACGGGCTACAAGGGCGGCGCCCTCCAGCAGGCCCTCCGGTACATGCACCCGGACACCGAGTACGTCGTGGTCTTCGACGCCGACTTCGTGCCGCCGCCGGACATACTTAGGAAGTTCCTGTCAGAGTTCGAGGCGAGGCGCGGAGAGGGTAAGCCCGTCGCCGCGGTCCAGGGGTACCAGCTGCACCACCTGAACAAGAACGAGAACTGGCTCACCAAGGGCGTGAGGGCCGAGTACAGCGGCAGCTACATGGTGGAACGCGTCGCCGAGGAGGCCCTAGGCGCCATGAAGATGATCAGCGGCAGCGTGTTCATGCTCAGTGCGGAGCTCCTCAGGGTGCTGGGGTGGACCACCAGCATTACGGAGGACTGGGAGCTCACCCTCAGGCTCTACCTCGAGGGGTACAGGGTGGTCTACACGCCGCTGATACAGGCTCCGGCGGAGATACCCAACACGGTGAGGCGGCTCATCAGGCAGAGGATGAGGTGGGCCGAAGGCCACACCTACGCCGTGCGGAGATACTTCTGGAGGGTCATCAGGTCGAAGAACCTCACGTTGAACGAGAAGCTTGAGTTCCTGTACTTCTCCCCCTATTACCTCCAGTCGGCGTTCTTCATCGTGGGCACCGTCTGCTGGGTAGTGTCCGAGGCGACGCGGAGGAGGCCTCCTTTCTGGACGCCCGTCCTCGGCTGGGGCCTCGTGATAAGCAACTTCCTCGCGATCCCGTTGATGGGGCTGGCGGGCGTCTTCATGGAGGGGGACTTGGCCGAGGACTACGGGGGCGTCTTCTCGTTCGTCGCCCTGAGCTACTTGATGACGCCGTACCAGGCGTACGCGGCGATCAAGGGCCTCTTCGAGGGGGACGAGGGGACGTGGATAAGGACCCTGAAGACGGGGAACATCACCGACTCCGTCATAGGCGTCAAGTTCAGGTCCCTGATACGGTGGTTCAGGAGTCTTCGGAGGGAGGCTAAGGGGAAGGAGAGACCCGTGGACGAGGTGGCTTACCTCGTCAAGGTGCCCGTGCGTAGGCTGCTCTCGGCGGCGTGTGTCTGCCTGATCGTGCTGCCGTTCGCGGATAGGCTGCTGGCGCTCAAGTCCCTTCTGCTCTGGGCGTTAAGATGTGGGTTGTTGGAGGTGTTGACGGCTGGGTAAGCATTTCTCGGTGGAGGACGGGAACCTGTACATATTCACGACCATGGGTGACGTCATGCTCAACCTGAACGCGTTCCCGGGGGAGCTGAACCTCTTCGAGGCAGAGTCCTCGTGGAGGATCAGCCCATGGGTCGCCGTGGTGGAGGATGTGCTGCACAGGCAGCTTGAGAATGCTCAGATAATACTGCAGCTCCACGGATACGGGCGCGTGAACGCGCAGAAGGAGGCCCTGGAGGCTTACTTCCTGGAAGGGGACGAGCGGCGGCTGATGCAGATGATAACGGTAGCCGAGGCGGAGCTCGTGGAGGTCGCATCGATAGAGGGCGGCAAAAAGGACTAGGCTTCCCGTTCTTTCTTCCCTTACCCGACCACGAGGTCCACACTTTGTAGTCTGGGAGTATTCAAGAATCAGGCTAGTAGGGCTTTGCGCTTCTCTTCCTCAAACACCGTCGAGTCGATTGCCGTCTCGTTTTGTGCTATGGTCTTGGCGTATCTTCTTATCAGGCCTCTGAGGTCCTGGATCACTGGGGACTCGCTGTTGAGGCGGTACAGGGAGGCTTTACCGATCTGTCTGGTCTCCACGATTACCCCGGCTTCCTCTATCCCGGGTAGTGTGCTGTACAGGGTGGTCTTAGCCATGCCCAGGGCCTCGATGATCTCGTTCCTCGTGAACTCGAACAACGGGTTATCTAGGAATAGGTCGAGTATCCTGGTATTGGGGCTTGACCCGAACAGGGTCAGGATCGCTGATTCTCTGTTTTCTCGGTACATGAGCCTAGGCTCCGTCTCCAACGATCCATACCAAGCAAAGTATAAATAGTTTACCCAACACGGTTTAGTTAGTGAACTATTTTTGGTCAGGCGGGATCTAACCGACGAACAAATCAAGGCGGACATACTCAACCGTCTGGTGAACGCCGGAGCATTCGGCTCATACCACCTCCCCGTAGACCAGATGAGGAGCTGGATCCAGAACAAGATCAAGAAAAACGGTAAAACTGTCACCAAGTGTATCGATGACTTGGCTAGAACAGGGCTGCTGATCAAAACCGCTAGAAACACCATATACGCGGACCGTCAGAGGCTGGATGAGACATTCGACTATATCGACAAACACCTTAAATGAAGGAAAATTAAGAAAAGCTCCACGTGGAGCACGCCTAGAGCTTGAATATTCGAGACGACTCGATTTAAACCTTGTATCGTGTGAGAGCGAAGATCTGAGACCAAGATCATAATCCGGCAAAGGGTTCAGTGTTTGAACCATTTTGGGATGAATCCTCTGTGATATGAACCATTTTAATTAGGAAATAGGAATGGCAACATTTTCTTTTTCTTCGTTGAAAGGATCTGTTAGCCAGAGATAATGAGTTTTAGGATCCGTCTCAGGTATTGTGATTTTAAGCACATAGGGGTCGAGTTTTCCACCATATAGATACAGTGTATCGCCGGACGTAAGATCGCTAGTAGGTGTGAATGTGAGTGATGGTGTCCCTGTTGAAAATCCTACTATTTCATAATCGATCTCGCCTTTTTCCCCATCCCATGACTGGATTTTATCCCAATACATCTCAATTGACATTGACTCGAATTTTAAGCCTGTTCCTGGCGGCCCTTGTTCACCTTGTGGTCCTTGCGACCCCGCATCTCCGTCAAATCCTCGGGGGCCTCTATCTCCTTTAGGACCTTGTGGACCCTTTTGTCCAGCCGGTCCTGTCTCACCTTGTGGTCCTTGTGAGCCTTGAGTCCCTTGTGGTCCTGGAGCGCCAGGCGGTCCTTGTGTACCGGGTGGACTCTGAGGCCCAGGCGGTCCTTGTTCAGGTTGATTAGTCTCAAGTTCTTCAATTCTGGCTTCAAGTTCGATGATCTCATTCTCCAATTCAGCGATTCTCTGATTTTCTGGAAAAATCATATCCCAGAATCCTTGAACCGGATTTGTGAGAGAGGATAAGAATAAAGAGAGAACCAAGATACCCTGGATTGTTTTATTAAAACTCATTTTAGACTCAAAAATAATTAACCATTCTAGGTATTTGAAATATCTGAATCTAAATATAGAGAATTGGTGAAAGGAACTCATTGAGAGTGGTTGAGTGTGATGCTCCACTTTATATGAAAATCCACTCTATTGAGTATATTCTGATAGATCAAGATCTGTATTTTTTGATAATAGCTCTATAGTTTCTTTTTTTATTTCTAATTTTATTCCTTCTTTTTTATAAAACGATAATATGATTCCTACCCATTCCTCCATTTTGCTTGTTAATCCTAATGCAGCTTCTTTTAAATATTGAAAATATATATGATCAACATCTTTTAATTCCTTAAAATATATTGTTTCATAATATATATCTGTTAAAGCCCTTACATTATCTACTGCGGCTTCTCCTATTTGTTCTTTATAAATCTCCCAAACTGTAATTTTATATTCATATGATTGGTAGGCTTCTCTATCATGGCTAAAATATTTTTTTAGTGGATCAAGGTTAAAGGCTATTTCTGATATGAAACTTTCAAATATCTTTTTCATTTTTAAATCAAATTGAGATCTTTCATGTATTCTATTTAGGTCAAAACCAATTAATATGCCGTATATTCCAGTGGATAGAGAAATTATTGCTTCAAATAATAGAAAATATTCAGTAAGATATTTTGATAGAGGTATCAAGATCACTAATTCTAATATGATAAGTACTATACACCAGAATATTATTTTTCTATTAAGTAGTTTACGTATATTCACCATTATCTAAACTTAATTACTTATGTTATAAAAATTGGCGCTCTCCGATCCCACCCTTTGCCTCAGGATGTTTTGTGTCTGTGCTGCTTGGTGGCTTAGTTGTTGGTACTTCGTGGGTTGCCGTGGCTGGGATGTGGGTGTGTGGGGTCGGATAGGGTGGGATCCTTCTGGCTCCTCTTCCTGTTACTACAGTGGGGGCGTGGATCCTGGGCCCTGTTCGGCTGCTGTTTATGGCCATTAAAAAAATGGAGGGTTTAAGCAATCTCTTCACAGGGTTCAGGATCTGTCCATTCACGGTTGTGGTACCACTCACCACACTCTGGACATGTCCAGCCACCATTCCGCATTGTTGTGGAAAATAGTGTATGCTTGTGCCCTTTTGGGCATACGGCCACTCTTCCAGGTATTATTTTTATATTTATCAATTTCACCTCCTGTTAAGTCATTATTTATAAAATTCATCATCTCGTCATGCGTGAAAACATATAAATTCATTGATTTGGGTGGAGACCAGGTGGGTAAAATGCACCTAACATCACTCCCGTGTCATCTGGTGGTGGGGGCTGGGGTCTTTCGAGGCTGTTTAGGCTAAATTGGGTGTGCCTGGTTTAGAGGGGTGAGTGACTCGGCGGGCCTGCCCCTGCTTTTATTGGTCTGGATCCGGTCCTTGGCCCACCTGATCCAAGCTTTTAGGTAGGCCACGGGGTCCGGGGTGGTAGGGTCTGGCTCGGTTAGCTCGTTGAGGTCGCGTCGATAGAGGGAGGCAAGAAGGACTAGGCTTCTCGGTCTTTCTTCCCGAACCCGACCACGAGGTCCACCAGCTTCTTGTTATCGATCTCGGCTCGGCTGCGCCAGTCCAGGTACATGACCCCCTGCTCGTCTGCGCCGAGGTAGCCCTGCTGTATGTACCTGTCCAGGTTGAGCTTGACCCTCCACCCAGGCAGCTTCTCCTGGAGCACCCTCTCCACGTCGACCCTAGGCGCCTTACCCTGCTTGGAGATGAGGTACGCCACCGAGACGGCGAGGCCGGCGATGTCGTCTATCCTCCACCCGATGGTCTTGGCCGTCTTCTGGTCCACCGTCCCCCTGAGGGTAATGTAGTAGCGGGCGTCCTGCAGCTGCGCGCTGGTGGGCTCGACTATGTCGGGCTCGTCAAACGCCTGGGTCACCTGAAGGTCCAAGGGCTTGATCTGTTTGTCCAGAACGTCCAGGACGTTCCTCCAGTCGCTGCCCAGCTCCTTACGCAGCTCCCAGCCCCTGACGCCGGGGAGCCTGTGGTGAGTGAAGAACAGCAGCTGGACTGCGTCCTTCACCTTGCGGGCGTACGCTCTCTCCGTCTTCGTCAGCTTTGCCGCCATAGCATCCACTCCTCGTAGTCCACCATCATGAGCAGGCTCACCTTGGGTTTCTCGGGGTCCGGCCTGGGCTCCGGGTTGTGTATGATCTTGGTCTCCTCCGTGAGCCTGTCGTGGTGTACGTTGGCGTAGCCGTGGCTAACCACGAAGACGGTCATGTACGCCCGGTAAACCGTGTCCCTGTACGTGTCTGCGCCTATCCAGTCCCAGTAGTCGATGACGCCGCCCACGCCCGTCCTCTCCCCGAGCTCACGCCAGAACCCCTCCATGAGCCCGGCGAAACCCTCCTCGGGGATGAGCCCCAGGTCGTAGGCCTCCTGCATGGTTGCGGTGCCCGTCTCCCTCTCGGCCACCTCCAGATCCTGCCACCGCTCGTCCAGGGGGATGAGGCCGCCCCAGTAGCCGAGGCTCTCGGCGAGGGTCCTTGCCGAGATCTGCTCCATCTCGACGACAGGATGCCAGCTCTTGAGGAAGGCGTCGGCGATGGCGCCTATGTCCATCCTCATGAGGCTCTGGCTGAGCATGAAGGGGTCCTTGTAGAGGGTGCTGCTCTTGTGGGCTATCCACTGGTTCTGCGTCTCCAGCACGCTGCTCAGCTCCTTGAGGGCCTCCGCGTCCAGGCAGAAGCCCTTGACGTTCTTGATGCCCGGGTAGTGCTTCCTGATTACGCCCATTACGTAGTCGAAGTCGATGTCGAAGGGCTCTATCCTTCCGCTCTGCACCATCCTGCAGAGGCTTATGACGCTCTCCAGCTCGCTGCTCATCGCTCTTCCTCCACGAGCCTGGGGACCGAGACGTCGTCGGTCTTGTGGACCATGATTATGTGCACGTCCTGGCCCTTGAAAGTGATCTGGCTGGGGGTGATGGCCATGTACTGGTCGTCTGTGCCCTCCATGGCGGAGACTATGAACTCGCTGACGGCCTCCTTGTTCTGGGGGTCCATGTGGAGGTCGAACTCGTCCACGGCCCTGAAGGGGCTGACGACGTTCTGCTGCAACGCCAACAGGAACGCCATGACTGAGCTGCTGCGCTCCCCGCCGCTGTGGGTGTACGGGTCGAGCCGCTGCGGCGCGGCGCCCTTGAAGCCGACGATTATCTCGAGGCCGGCGTCCTCGATGTCGTGGCTGTTGACGAGCCGGGTCTCGCCTACGGCCTGGAGCTTGGCGAGGAGCCTCTTGTATCGGCCGTTCACCTCCTCCAGGAGGTTCTCCGTGACGTCCCGCCACTTCCTGTTCCGCTCCTCTATCTCCTCCAGGACCTGGCGGCGGCTCTCCTTGACCTCCCCTATGCGCCGCTGTATCTCCCGGAAGGTCTCGTTGTAGGTCTCGTACATGTCCTCTGCCTCCTCGGGGACGTCCGCCATGCCCATGAGGATGCCCTGGGTGCGCCTTATCTCGTTGAGTATGTCTTCGCTGCTGCGGCCGGTCTCTATCCTCGGGCCGCGGATGAGGGCCTCGGCCTCGGCGTCCCTGAGGTCACGGGTTGTGCGGTCGATCTCGGCCTTCACCTGCTCAGTCCTCCGCCTGAGCCTGCCGCGGCGGTCCTTGAGGAGCGCCAGCTGTATGCGTCCCTCGATGTACTGGTCGTTGGTGTCGTCGATCCTCTTCCTTATCGCCTCCATCTCCCGGGCGAGCCTGCTCGCCTCCAGCTCGGCCTCGGTGAGCCTCCCCGTGAAGGAGGTGATCTCCGCCTGCAGCGTGTTCCTCTGCCCAAGGAACTCGTTGCTGAGGCTGTCATAGGTCTGTGTCTGCGTCTCCTCGATCTCGGTGAAGAGGCTGAAGTAGTCGTCGAGGGTGGTGGGGCCGCTCTGAGCCTTGTCGAGTAGGGTCTTTATGGCGGACTCGAAGCGCCGCCTCTGCGCCCTGGAGCTCTGGATGATGCGCTCCACCTGGGTGAGATGGTCCTTGGAGGCGTTTATGCCGTGCTCGCTGATCCCGACGAGCCGCTCGCTCTCGATGCGTTTCTCGATGAGGTCGTCCCACTGGCTCCTCATGGCGCCTAGCATGGACTCGGCGTCCACGATCCGCTGGGTGTTCCTCTCCATCTCCTCCTCCGCTGAGGAGAGGTCCCTCTCGGTATCACCCAGCTCGTCCTGCAGCCGCTGTACAACCGCCTCCAGGGCGAGCACCCTGCTCCACGCCATCTCCTGCTGCAGGAAGGTCTGGCGCTTCTGGAGCTGCCTCTTCTCCCGGAGCCTCTCGTTCTGCTCCCTCCAGTACGCCAAGGTATCTCTGGCCTGGTTGAGGAGCTGGTTGAGGCTCTCCTCCTCGCTCAGGATGCCGCTTAGCTTGGACTTGGCCTCCACGACGTCCCGCCTGAAGCTCTCGAAGCCCACGGCCTCCTCAAGGGTCTTGAGGCGCTCCTGGGGGCTGATGTTGGCGAACCTGGTGGGCATCTCCTGGTGCATGATTATGAGCATGTTGTTGGGGTCGAACCCGAAGCTCCTGAGGAGGTCCACGACCTCGGCCTTGGAGACGTTGCGCTGGTTGAGCCTGAACCCGTACTTCCCGTCCCTGCGGAGGGTCCTGGTGAGGGTGATCTCGTCCATGTTGTACTGGGGGACGGGCCTGTACCCGTTCTCCTGGACGGCGTTGTTGAGGAGGAGGGTGACCCTCGCGGACTCCGCGTCCCAGCGGATGAGGTCGCTGAGCCTCTTGGATCGCTCCGTGTAGGTGTCCCCGAGGGCGACGCATATCCCGAGGAGCAGGCTGGACTTCCCCGAGCCGTTGGGCCCGCAGACCACGTTGACACCCTGCTTGAGGGGGATGCGGGCGTACTCGTAGGACATGAAGTTCTCTAGGATTACCTCGCGGATGAGCATCTATGGGCCTCGAACTCTAATACCTCAGCTACGCCTCATTTTTAAAGTTTGACTAAATCCCTGTACCACCTCAGGGAAAGTGTAAAACGCTTATAGAGCCAATACACACCCGATATCCATGATCGAGTTATCTAAGGCCCAGGAGGAGAGGGCCATGAGGCTCCACATGGAGGCCGTGGTGGTCGACACCCACTGCGACACCCTGATGCAGTTCCTTTCGCAGCCCCACGGGATGCCGCCAGCCCGTAGCCTCGGAGAGAAGGCGGACAGAGGGCACATCGATCTGCCGAGGATGATCGAGGGCGGCGTCACGTGCCAGACCTTCGCGGTCTACACGGGCAGACGCGCCTTCGTGCCGGAGGCCACACAGGTGGCCCTCCAGATGGTGGACAAGTTCTACTCTGAGATAGAGGCCAACGACGGGATCGTCGCGGTGACCAGCCACGACGAGATAGTCGAGGCGAAGAAGAAGGGGCTCGTCTGCGGGCTGCTGGCCCTGGAGGGGGCGGAGCCCCTCATGGGTGAGATAGCGCTGCTCAGGGTCTTTTACAGGCTGGGCGTCCGGATGCTGAGCTTCGCGTGGAACTACAGGACGCCGTTCGCGGACGGCCTCGGCGCCAAGAGGGCTGAGAGCAAGCTCCCCGAGCTGGGGGTGCAGGCGCTGGAGGAGATGGAGAGGCTCGGCATGGTCTTCGACGTCTCCCACCTGGCGGACACGGTCTTCTGGGACGTGGCCGACGTGATGAAGGGGCCGTTCATCGCGAGCCACAGCAACTGCAGGACTCTCTGCGACCACCCGAGGAACCTCACCGACGACATGATCCGGGCCCTGGCTGACCACGGCGGCGTCATGGGGATGAACTTCGCCCCCGCCTTCGTGGACAAGGACAAGGCCACGGTGGAGAAGATGGTGGACCACGTCGACCACATCGTGGACCTTGTGGGCCCTGACCACGCGGGGCTGGGAAGCGACTATGACGGCATCGGGTCCACGCCGGAGGGACTCGAGGACGTATCTAAGATGCCCAACATGACGAGGGCCATGGTGAGCCGCGGCTACAGCGACGAAGACATACTGAAGATACTGGGCGGCAACCACCTGAGGGTCTTCAAGCAGGTCATCGGCTGACCCGGTTCCCCGTCTCTATTCTTTTCTTATGGCTATGCAGCCCATGCAGACTCCTTTATCTGGAGGCACTCGCCACAGTCTGTACGCTTAGAGTGTTTTAGAAATTGCTATAACGCGATCCGTCGTTGTAATAATTGATTACATTGTCTGCAGGTTTCAGGGGTTCAGAGTACTGTTGGATGAACGGGAAGGTCATACCCACCGGCGAGGCGCTGGTCTCGGCGATGGAGCCCATATACCTGGGCATCTTCGAGGGCATCAAGGCCTACGTGGAGGGCGACGTGCTTTCAGAGGGGAAGCTGAACATCTTCGCGTGGAAGCGGCACGTGGACCGCCTCTTCAGGAGCGCCGAGGTGGACGGCCTGGCCATGCCCTACTCTAAGGCGGAGCTGTTGAAGGCTGTGCGGGAGACCATCAAGGCGAACGGGTACAAGAGGAACACCTACATACAGCCGAGGGTCTGGCCCAAGGCCGGGATGCAGGAGGATAGCCACGTCGTGGTGCCCACGTGGGGCTTCGATACGCTTCTAGGCGGGGACAACCCCCGGTTCGGGGAGGAGAGGAGGTTCATGGTGAGCAGCTGGAGACGGCTGAGCAGCGACGCCCTACCGCCCCAAGCCAAGTCGTGGGCCAACTACGCCAACTCAGCCCTGGCGAGTAGGGAGGCCAAGCGTTGCGGCTACGACAACGCCGTGTTCCTCGACAGCAGGGGCTTCGTCAGCGAGTCCACGGGGGCGTGCCTCATGACGGTGAGGGACGGCAAGGTGCTCACGCCGCCGGTGACGGCGTCCATACTGGAGTCGGTGACCCGGGGCTGCTTCATCGAGTTCATCCCAGACCTCGGCATCCCGGTGGAGGTGCGAGACATCACAAGGGTCGAGCTCTACGCCAGCGACGAGGCGTTCCTCTGCGGCACCGGAGGCGAGTGCACACCCCTGACGAGCGTCGACGACATCAGGTTTGGTGACCAGTATCCGGGTCCCATCACCACTAAGGTTGCCGAGTACTACTCCGACATACTGGCGGGTAACGTGGCCAAGTACAGGCACTGGCTGACGCCCGTCTAACCTCCTTTTCTCTCTTGTTCGACTGCATGGGAAAGGATTTTATGTTTAGCGCCGCGTCTAATACGGTGCAGGATGGGCCGGTGGTCTAGCCTGGCAGGACGCCGCGTTCACACCGCGGTAATCGCCGGTTCAAATCCGGCCCGGCCCACCATTCCCTGTAAGAGTTTTATATGATCTTCACTTTGACACGTGTTCGCTGAGCAGCGTGCCGTAGCCGTCTAGATTGCTTTTATGAAGCCCCCGTAGGGCGGCCCACATGGTGGCCTGGTTGCTGGTGACGAAGGGTAACCGGTGCCTCTTCTCCAGCGTCTCTATGAGGTGGATAACGGGGAGGTTGGTGCAGCTGACAAAGACCGCGTCAGAGCCAGGGGCGGGAGCGATGAAAGATTCAAGCCGCTCCCCGGAGACTCTGCCGATCCTCTGATTGTCTGTGAGCCCAAGGCCCCTCATGGTGTCCACCTTGTAACCGTGGGCCTCGAGGAACGACCTCTCGTGCATGTTGACCACGTCGGTGTAGGGAGTGAAGACGGAGACTCTCTCCGCTCCAAGAGTCCTCAAGCCGTCTACTACGGCGCCCGCGGTGGTGACTGCAGGTACTCCGGCTGTTTCCTCGAGCCTCCTCTTGAGGCTCTTCTCCCACTCGACGCCTCTGATGAGGCTGCCGCTGGTGCAGCCGTAGGCGAGTATGTCTACGTCAGCAGTCTTCAGTAGCCGGGCCGCCCTCGTGGCTTCGCCGGCCATCTCCTCTAGCCCCTCGGGGGTGACGCCGCGGAGCAGCATGCGGGCGGTGTGGACGGTGACGCCCTTCGGCGCCATCCTGTAGAGGTCTGGCTCCATGGTGGTGTTGCTGCTGGGCAGAAGTAGGCCGACGCGGCTCATGAAGAATCAGGATGTAGTTGAGGGGCCTCCGTAATAAGGTGTGCAGGAGAGGGGAAGTGCATGCGCCGTTCCCCGTGATCCTAGGTTGGATCTGTTTTCAGGGAGCGAGGGTGCCCTCGATGGGCGTGACGGTCTCCCCCGTGATCAGGACACCGGCGCCTTTGGAGAGCAGATTTTGGTGTAATATTGAAAAACCCGTAAAAAGCATCATACAGCCTGTATTGCCGAGGCAGAGTCCATGGGTATCTACGAGGATGCGAAGCAGGAGGAGACGGTCACGGTCAAGCGTGGAGCAGGGGGCAGAGGGCTGCTGGCGCTCAGCCTTATCATCAACGTCGTGCTGGCGTCGGCCTGCGGCTACATGTACAGCCTGAACCAGCAGATGAGCGGCGAGGCGGCGGAGTACGTGTCCAGGCTCAACCAGCTGGCCGAGAAGACGGTTCAGCTGGAGCAGCGGCTCAACATGTCCGCCAGCCAGCTCGACTACTACAAGGAGCTCACCAACTACTACGCCGCGTCGGGGGACGCGTCGGGCAACGCATCCGGCATCATAGGGGAGGCGAGCATCCCCATCCTGGCGGTCCAGACGATGCAGACCTTTTTCCAGACGAGCTACCAGGGGTATGTGCTGCGCGCCGACGTCGAGCTGGTCGAGGGACAGGGCAGGGTCCTCGTCAACACCGAGGTCCTCAACGGCATGGACATCCAGACTAGCGTCAGAACCGCGGCCGCGGTGGTCGAGGAGCTCATGGGGGTCTCCTTCAGCAACACGGACATCATACTGACCATCACGTCAGACGTGAAGGTGGACGCCGTGGATGGGCCCAGCGCCGGAGGCGCCATAACCGTGGCGCTGCTCGCCGCCCTGCAGCACGTGGAAGTCATGGACGGCGTCTACATGACGGGTACCGTCAACAGCGACGGCTCCGTCGGCAAGGTGGGGGGCGTCCCCTACAAGGCGTTGGCGGCGGTCGAGGAAGGCGCCGAGGTGATCATCGTCCCCGTGGGGCAGGGCACGGTGACGATGTACGAGCCGAAGACTGTCCAAGTCGGCAGGTTCACCATGACCACCTACGAGAAGGTGACGATGGAGCTGGAGGAGTACCTGCAGGAAAGCGGCTACAGCGTGAAGATCGTGGAGGTCGTCTCGGTTCTGGAGGCATACGACGCGTTCACGGGGCAGTCCCTATAGTCAACCTTTTGTTTGCTCCGCCCCGATCCTGATGGATGTGTACAGGCTCCACGCCGAAACGGCCAGAGTGGCCACGATGAGAGCCCCGTTCACCGTCCACAGAGTCTCCTTACCCGGCGCGGCCTCGCTGTAGTACCGGGCGTTGACCTGGCGTTCATGGAGGACGAAGTTGCCCTCGGAGTAGAACGCGACGACGTGGATCTTGTTGCTCTCAGTGGTGACGTATGTCAGGGTGCCGTTGACTCCCTCGTGTTTCTCCAGGTATTCTTCAGGCGGAGCCCTCAGGGTGGTGAGGCTGTTGTAGGCGCCCCTTGTCATTATGTAGACGCTGACCGTCGTGTTGGCGGAGTAGGATACCTCGATCTCATTGGGGACGGATGACAGGGACTCGACGATGGTCAGCTTGCCTCCCTTGTATGGGCCGTCGTCCATCTTGAACGAGTTTACCTGAGTCACATCCGCGGATGACATGCCTCTGAGGTAGACGCTGGTAGCCCCGACGCCAAGAAGCAATAATACCGTGACAACGTTAAGCCAGATCGGTCTCATAGAGGAAATGATACTATGAGTTATTTAATGAACATTTTGTCTGTAGCCCAGCCCTAAACGTCTTATTCTCACCCACGTAGATGAATGTAAGTCTGGTGATTGAGTTGGCTGAGCCTTTGATATACGTTAACGGGGAGCTGGTGCCCAAGAGCGAGGCAAAGATCAGCGTCTTCGACGAGGGTGTGACCCACGGCTGGGCCGTATATGAGGGGATAAGGGTCTACGACGGCAGGATCGTTGAGCTGGACGCCCACATGAAACGCCTCTACGGCTCCGCGAAGGGCGCGGGCATAAAGATACCGTTGAGCCCCAACGAGTTCAGGGACGCGGTCATCGAGACCGTCCGCGCCAACGGCTACAGGGACTGCCACCTCGCCCCCTGGGTGGGGTACGGCGAGGTGGGCGGCGAGCCCAACGTGGTCATCAGGATAAGGGAGGTGGGTACCAGGATGGGCGAGCCCCTAACCGCCGTCGTCAGCAGCGTCCGCCGGGCGGCGCCGGACAGCATCCCGGCCCAGATAAAGACCAACAGCCGTCTGGACCTGATGCTGGCCAAGGTGGAGGCCCAGGTGGCGGGCGCCGACTACGCGATAATGCTGGACCACATGGGGTACGTGGCCGAGGCAAGCCTGGCGAACCTCATGATCGTCAAGAACGACGTCGTCTACACTCCCTGTGCGACCAGCGCCCTAGAGGGGGTGACGAGGAACCTGTTGCTGTGCCTCCTTCCCATGAACGGCGTCGAGGCCTGCGAGGGGAGCATCACACTGCAGGATCTCTGGACGGCGGACGAGGCGTTCATCTGCGGCACAGGCGCCGAGATCAGGCCCATGACCATGATAGATGGGAGAAGAGTCGGTGACGGAGGCACCGGGCCGGTAACCCGGAAGGCGATAAGGCTTTACGAGACCTACGTCAGGGAGAACGGAGAACAGATAAGGTACTAGGAGTCAGCCCAAAGCCAGGATAGCGTCAAAGTCTTTTTGCCTTGAACCGAACATGATACAGCCATGAGTCTGGACACCACGCTGGGGGACAACTGGACGGTGGCGGCGTACACCGTCGAGCCGGATAGATGGATGGACGTCACGGCGAGGCTCTTCAACCGCTTCACCAGCCTCAGGGAGACGTCGCTGCCCCACTACACCGTCAGTGCCTGGTACCCACAGATCTTCACCATCACAAGCTTCAGGGTGCTGAGGAGACCCGAGGACGAGCCCAGAATAGTGAATGAGCTAGACGAGTTCATGAAGAGCATGCGGGTGGCGTCGTACAAGATCGACCCCCCTGACGACGACGTGGACTTCCGGGGATGTCACGCCTGGATCAGGAAGGGAGAGGAGGACAGCCGCTGGACGCCGGGGAGGTGCCGAGTCCTGAACCAGATGAGCGCGCTGGCGGTGAAGGCATCCGAGGAAGGCTTCTTCGACCCGGACAGCAGGTTCGAGTGGGCGAACATGGCCGTCAACATGCTCGGGGTGAACGAAGCAGTGAACATGTCCCAGTCGTACTACTACGATGTCTTGACGGGCCGCTCCATGGGGCCATACAAGACGACAAGCCTCTGAGGGCACCAAAGGTCGCCGCCGGGACGCCGAGAAGCCCTCAACCCGGGTAACCTCTAAATCGTAGGACTACTGGATATCTCTGAGTAAAGATGGGCGAGAAGATCATCGGCATCCTAGGCGGCATGGGCCCCGAGGCCACGGCCGACCTATACATGAGGATCATCAGGGCGACCCACGTCGAGAAGGACCAGGGCCACTTCAGGGTCATCATCGACAGCAACGCCAAGATCCCCGACCGCACCCCGGCGATACTGGGCACCGGCCCCAGCCCCCTACCATTGATGCTGGAGACCGGGCTCAACCTCCAGCGCGCGGGAGCCGACTTCATCATCATGCCGTGCAACACCGCCCACTACTTCCACAGCCAGCTCCAGGCAGACCTAGAGATACCGGTGCTCCACATGATCAGGCTCAGCGCCGAGGAAACCAAGCGGAGGCACCCGGAGGTCAGCGAGGCGGGCCTCCTGGCCACGGACGGCACCCTCGCCAGCCGCCTCTACCACGAGAGCTACGGAGACCAGGGCATAGAGATCGTCGCCCCGTCCGAAGGGTCCCAGAGGGACGTCATGAAAGCAATCTACCGGCACATCAAACGGGGGGACCTGGAGACCGGCGGCAAGCTCCTCCACAGGGTGGCCCACGAGCTCATGGACGCCGGCGCCGACGCCGTCATCTGCGGCTGCACCGAGGTCAGCCTCGTGCTCCACGACGGCGACCTGACGGTGCCCGTTGTCGACCCCCTCCAGGTGCTCGCCGAGAAGGCCGTCGAGCTGGCGAGAGGCTAGGCGATGGACGAGCCCAGCCACCTACTCGGCACTCTAGACCACAGTGGAAAAATTATCGAGTTCTACTACCCGGCTGGGCTGACGTGGGACTGTATCCGCTGTGGACGCTGCTGCAGAGACATCGAGGACTGGGATCGCAGAGTACTGCTGCTCGAGAAGGACATCACCAGATTGGAGAAACAAGGAGAAAAAGACTTTTTCGAGCCAACGGATGAGGGCAAGTTCATCGCAGTCATGAAGAAAAAAGATGGGAGATGCGTGTTCCTCGGCGAAAACGGCTGCATGGTCTACGAGGATCGCGCACTCCTCTGCCGGATGTACCCCTTCTACGTGGAGCGCCAGGGAGACGTCTACGTCATAGGTGTCGACATGGGGTGCCCCGGCGTCGGCGGAGGAGAAGGGCTCGCAGAGGAGTTCTTCAGGGGGCTTCTGGGGTACGCCCTCGACCAGATGGACGGTTAACTATCACTGTGCTGTATCCGTGAAACAGGTTTCTTGCTCCCACATCGGATTTAGGCGGTAGTTAATACTACCCCCCTGACAGGCTTTGAGCCAGACCAGCCTCGCTCAACAGATTCTGGACGAGGACGCCTCCGCCGAAGAGGAGGGCACCTGGATCGTCGTCTATGACTTCAGAGACCTTAAGCCCTGCCCGAGGTTCTGGGTGAATCTGCGGAGGCTTAAGGAGCTAGCCGACTGCAGAAGTATACAGTACAGTGTTGTTGTGGCGGGGAACCGGAGGACGGCTTCCGCCGTCGCGAAGCTGGCTTCGCATTATGGTGCAGATGTGGTTGTCTTCAGGGGAGAGGCCGTCGCCCCGACTTAGGCGGTAGTATTGACTACCCCCTAGATTGGGAGGGCGGTAGTATTGACTACCGCCTGCCCTTTGAATGACAGCTTTTAATTTCCTAGAGCCCTCAGCTTCAGGCATGATCACGTTCCACACCATGACACCAGATGACCAGGGCTTCTTCCTCGGCCTCATCGACATGGTGGGCTGGGGCCTCACCGACGCGGATTACAGGCGCATGCTCGCTTTCAGCCCGGAAGGCATGTTCAAGGCAACGCTGGACGGTGAGGACGTCGGCGTCGTCGTCACCGTCGACTACGGCGAGATGGCGTGGATAGGAAACCTCATCGTAGTCCCTGAGATGCGTGGGAGAGGCATCGGTGAGGCCCTGATGAAGAGGGCCATGGAGCACCTTTTGGGCCGCGGCGTCCGCTGCATCAGGCTGGACGGGGTCCAGAAAGCCATACCCTTGTACAGGCGGCTGGGTTTCAGGGACGAGTACTGGAGCCTCAGATACACTGGAAGGGCGTCGAGGAACCCGGTCGACTATGTGGAGCCGATGCGGAGGAGTGACCTGGACGCGGTCACTATGCTCGACGAAGCCTATTTCAAGGGGAGGAGGGGCCGCATGCTCCGGTGGGTTTACGACCGGTTCCCCGACCTCTGTTTCGCTTCCTGGAAGGATGGCGAGCTGACGGGGTTCATCATGGCCAAGGACGGCTCGGACAGCGTCAAGGTGGGGCCGTGGATATGCCGCCCGGGATACGAGGAGGCTGCGGAGGCGCTGCTGCGGTCTGTGATGAACATGCGGGTCGGCGAGGAGGTCTGGGTGGGCTGCCCCGAGGGCAACAGGTCCAGCGTCGCGGTGCTGGAGCGTAACGGGTTCACGTCGCTTCCCAGCAGCCTTAGGATGTGTTACGGTGACTGCAGCTTGAGGGAGGACGTGAACGGCGTCTACGGGCTGGGGGGCCCGGACAAGGGCTAGGACGGCTTGAACCTGACTTTGTCCCCGACCCGTATCTCTGGCTCGTCGAGGCTCGGCGCCTTCACCAATATGTTCATGTGGTTGGGCATGTGGGTCTCGTCGTAGCCCGCCAGCGTGCCGAGTGGCTTGACGCCTACGGTTACCTTGTCACCGACCACGATGAGGCCGGGCTTGGTGACCTCGAAGAACGCTATGGCGCGGACGCTGTCGGCGCCGCCTCCGGGCGCCGCGTCCTCGTCTGTGATCATTAGCTCGTGTATCTCGTTGAGCCTGACTGCGCGGCTCTTGGTCTCTATGAGCCGGAGTCCTCTGTCCTCGAAGTTGACGTGTAGGAGGGCGACCACCTCTCCCTCTATCTGTTTACGTTTGCCGTAGACGCCTGGGGTTATGCGCCTGAAGTCGTAGGGGGCCGTCACCTCGTTCACCTATGGCTTGACGTTTATGCCGGTCCTCAGCTCGGGCTCCTTCATGTCCGCGGCCATGTACCAGTGGACGCTCTCCCGGTCCTCCCGGGTGGTGGCGCTCACGGTGTTTCCCTTGGGGTCGAAGACTATGCAGTTCATGCCTCCGAAGGATTTGAGGGCGTGGATGTCCTTCATGGCGCGGAACGCGGCCTCCCTGGCGCTGAGGCCGTCCTCCATGTAGTGGATTATGGTGCGGGCTGTGCTGTTCCTGATGGCGAGCTCGCCGCGGCCGGTGCAGCAGGCGGCGCCGTACCTGTTGTCGCAGTAGTTGCCTGCGCCTATGATGGGGCTGTCGCCCAGGCGGCCCGGGAACTTGAGGGCTGTGCCGCTTGTGCTGACGGCTGACGCGATGTCGCCGTTCTCGTCCATGGCCATTATGTTGACTGTGCCGTGGTATTGGTCCGCTAGTCTGTCGTACCACTCCCTCATGTTCTGGCTCTTGGCGTAAGTTACAACCCACCTCTGGCTTTCGTCGATCTCCTCGTGCTCGAAGGCGTCCTTGACGAAGGTCTCGTAGACCTTCCTGCTCTTGTCGGTGCTGAGGTCGCCCTCCTCCATGCCCATGGCTCTGGCGAAGAGCTCGGCTCCCTCGGCAACCAGCATGACGTGGGGCGCCTCCTCAAGCACCTTGCGGGCGACGCTTATGGGGTGGAGGAAGCCCTTGACGGCGCCGACGGTGCCCGCCCCGAGCGTCCTTCCGCACATGATGCTGGCATCCATCTCCTGGACCCCGAAGAGGTTGGGTATGCCGCTGAGGCCCACCGAGGTGTCGTCGGGGTTAGACTCGACGAGCCTGGTCGCCGCCTCCACTGCGTCGAGGGCGGAGCCGCCGCCGCGTAGGACCTCGGCGCCGGCGTAGAGGAACTGGCCCGCGTTCCTTGTCCCTATGATGAATGGTTTAACCATCTAAAGTCACAGAGAATTGAGGGAACCTCGATTACTTAAGGTCATGGAGCCCCCGGCGGGTAGGCCCAGCGGCGGTTACGATGGGCTCGGGTGGTCCTCACTGTTTTTAACGGGTTCCCGCTCTATAGAACCCGAGGGTGTCTACCGTTGCCCGCGAACCTCCCGCAGGAAGCCAAGGAGAAGTGGAACGAGGTCACCATGACCCGTAACCCGGAGGAGAGGCTGCGGCTGATGGGGGAGTTCCTGGCCCTCGTCCCGAAGCACAAGGGCACCGAGAAGCTCCAGATGCAGATCAAGCGCCAGATGGCGCAGCTACGGGACGACATAGAGAAGAAGCAGCAGCAGGTGAAAAGGAGGGGCGGCCCCAGCTACTACGTCCAGAAGCAGGGCGCCGCCCAGTTCGCGGTGGTGGGTCCCCCCAACGTGGGCCGGAGCAGCCTGCTGAGGGCGGTGACCAACAGCTCGGTGGAGGTTACGAGCTGGCCGTGGGGCACCACCTGGCCGACGCCGGGGATGCTGCCCTACCAGGACATCCAGTTCCAGCTGGTGGAGGTGCCTCCCATCGTGGAGGGGAGCAGCGAGGGCAAGTCGGAGGGCTTCATGAACCTGGCGTCCGCCCGTAACGCCGACGGCTTAGTCATAGTGGTGGACCTCCAGGACGACCCGGTGGGCAACTACCTGATGGTGGCGCGGGAGCTGGAGAACACCAGGATACTGACGGCGCATCCCCCCGGTGAGGTGGAGATAGTGAAGCGGGGCCACGGTAGGGACATCCAGTTCGTCTGGGTGGGGGAGCTGGAGGGCTGCACCACGGACGAGGTAATCACTCTCCTCAACGAGTACAAGATACAGAGCGCTTTGGTGTATATCAGGGGCAGGGTGACTCTGGACGTGGTCGAGGACGCCCTCTTCGGCAACGCCGTGTACAGACCGACGCTGGTGCTGGCGAACAAGGCCGACCTAGGGTATAGCCAGGACACGGTGGATCAGCTGAGGGAGGCGGCGGCGCCGCTGCAGGTGGGGGTCTGCAGCTTCGAGAAGACACCGGACCTGCAGAGGGTGCTGGGGAAGAAGCTGTTCGAGCTCCAGGGCATCGTCAGGGTGTACACTAAGGAGCCGGGGAAGGAGGCGGCCGTTGAGCCCATCGTCTGCAGGGATGGCGTTACCGTAGGCGAGTTGGCGAAGATGATTCACAACGACTTCTACGAGCGGTTCAAGTACGCCCGCATCTGGGGGCCCGCCGCCAAGTTCGACAACGAGAAGGTGGGACTCGACCGGGAGCTTAAAGACGGTACGGTGATCCAGCTCTACGTTTAGGCCTTCTTACTGGGCTTGGGTGTAGAAATGTGGTATCAGATAGAGATTAGCCTCTTGCTATTATTACTGCTTTTAAGAAAAAAGGCTGAAATAAGGTGTTCTTGGTAGCCGCCAAACTAACAACAATAAAGTGGGGGTGGGGGGCAAATAACAAACCGGAAACCAGGCCCCCAAGCCGAAAAGGAGCCCTAGAAACGCCTCTTTTCGATCTTGATCCATGTAAAAATGCTTTTGAGTAACGGTGAATTAACGCAGAATTGAAGCAAAGCAGACACTTTTTCCTGTAACCACAGCCTGCGTGAAGCATGTTTGCTCCAAGAATGCAGGTAGGCTGGCAGCGTGTCTACAGCAAATTTTTATCGACACCACTCCCCAGTATCTCCGAGGACCCACCGTGATCATCGTGGTATCGGGGCTCCCCCGCAGCGGCACCAGCATGATGATGAGGATGCTGGAGGCCGGCGGCGTCCCCGTGCTCAAAGACGAGAAACGCGACGCCGACGAGGACAACCTCCGCGGCTACTACGAGGACGAACGCGTCAAGCAGCTCAAAGACGACGCCTCGTGGATAACGGAGGCCGAGGGCAAGGCCGTCAAGGTCATCAGCTACCTCCTCAGGTACCTGCCCGAGGGGCACAGCTACAAGGTGATCTTCATGGAGCGTAAGATACCAGAGGTGCTGGCCAGCCAGAAGAAGATGATGATGCGCCGAGGCGAGCCCATAGACGAGGTCCCCGACGACATCATGGCAGGCATCTTCGAGAGACACCTCGCCGAGGTAGAGGAGTGGCTCGGCACACAGCCCGATATGGAGATCCTGTACGTCAGCTACAACGAGACCCTCGACGACCCTGAGACCAGGGCCGAGCGGGTGGCGGCCTTCCTCGGGGGTGGCCTCGACATCGAGAAGATGATGCAGGTAGTAGACCCAAAGCTCTACAGACAGCGCAGGTAAAACATCCAAAGTATTTTCCGTTCACCCCCGCCCCATTTACTCTATTATATGGCTTCACTGGCTTTAGGCGGAGGCCTGCCCGACCTGCCCTGCCTCAGGAATCATAAACGGAAGAGGTTCAGCAGCTACGACCGCACCGGCGGAAACAGGGACTACATCGTCGTAGACCCAGGGGAGACGGCGACCCTAGCCGAGATGAAGGGCCCAGGCTGCGTCAAACACATCTGGGTCACCATACGCACAGAAGAGGAGTGGTACCTCAGGAAGCTCGTGCTCCGTGCATACTGGGACGGCGAGGAGCACCCAAGCGTCGAGGCCCCCATAGGTGACTTCTTCGGCATCGGCCACGGCCTGACCCGCAACTACGTCTCCGCTCCGCTGCAGATGAGCCCCGAGGACGGCAAAGGCTTCAACAGCTGGTGGCCCATGCCCTACAGCGACGGTGCCCGTATTACCCTGGAGAACCAGGGCGAGAGACAGATCACCGCCTTCTACTACTACGTAGACTACGAGGAGTGGGCGGAGCCGGAGCCGGGGCTCGGCAGGTTCCACGCCGCGTGGCGCAGGGAGAACCCGACGGACGGCGTCAGCGATAGCGGAGTAGACAACCGCACATGGATGTTCCTGGGTGAGAACCCCGACGGCAAAGGCAACTACCTGATACTGGAGGCGGAAGGCAGGGGCCACTACGTGGGCTGCAACGTCAACGTCGTCAACCTCAGGAAGACGGACAAGTTCAACTGGTACGGCGAGGGCGACGACATGATCTACATAGACGGCGAGAAGCTGCCCAGCCTAGTCGGCACCGGCACCGAGGACTACTACGGGATGAGCTGGTGCCCCACCCAGGAGTACTGCGCACCCTACCACGGGCTGCCCATACCCGGAGGCAAGAACTGGAGCGGAAAAGTCACCTGGTACAGGTACCACATCCAGGACCCAGTCTACTTCGAGAAGAGCATCCGCGTAACCATCGAGCACGGCCACGCCAACCACCGCAGCGACGACTACAGCAGCACCGCCTACTGGTACCAGACGGAGCCCCACAAGCCCTTCAAAATCGCCCCCGTTGAGGCGCGGATACCGAGGAAATAGAGAGCTAGGCACGGCTCAGATGGAGACGGGGCTGACGGATCATGCGGTGTCTAAATTCAAGTACTTGGAGATCAGCCCGAAGATGGTTGGCCTCTACAGGGACCTCGTGGAGAAGGGCGATCTCCCTAAAGAAATTCTTGAAATATACCTGCTGACAATTCAGAACCATGAGCTACCTCGTAGGCACCGACATAGGCACCATGGGCACCAAGACGGTGCTCGTTGACCCCGAGGGAAAGGTCCTCGCCAACAGCTTCAGGGAGTACGGCGTCCTCACCCCCATGCAGGGCTGGGCCGAGCAGTGGCCCCAGGTGTGGGCCGAGGCCACCTACGCAACCATCAAGGAGACCATAGAGAAGTCGGGGGTGGACCCGGGAGACGTCGCTGGCGCCTGCATAAGCAGCCTCTACGGCGGCAGCGGGATCCCCGTCGACAGGAACTACACCGCCATCCGGCCCTGCCTCATCTGGGCCGACCGCCGAGCCACCGACGAGTGCAGGTGGGTAGAGGAACGGATCGGCAGGGAAGCCCTCTTCGAGGCCACCGGCAACGTCATCGACCCCTACTACGGGTACACCAAGATGCTCTGGATAAGGGACAAGGAGCCGGGGCACTGGGCCAAGATACACAGGCTCGAGACCCCCAACGCCTACATCATAAGGCAGCTCACGGGCGTCGAGAACATCGACTACAGCAGCGCGGGCAACTACGGCGGCGTCTTCGACATCCACAGGCGCGACTGGAGCACAGAGATGATGGAGGAGCTGGGCATCCCACGGACGTTCTTCCCCGAGAAGATACACAGCTCAGAGGAGGTGGTCGGCGAGGTCACCGCCACGGGGGCCAGGCTCACGGGGCTAGCCAAAGGGACCCCCGTCTGCGCCGGCGGCATAGACGCCGCCGTCAGCGCCCTCGCCGGCGGAGCCATAGAGGACGGCGACCTGGCCTCCATGCTGGGGACGTCTATGTGCAACGGCTTCATAAGCCACGAGCCGAGGCTCAGCCCCCGGATGATCAACTTCCCCTACGTTGTGAACGGCCGCGAGTACCTTTACAGCTTCACGGGCGTCGCCACCGCCGGCTACTGCGTCCGCTGGTTCCGCGACACCCTAGGCGCACAGGAGATGGAGAAGGAGCGGATGACAGGGGAGGACGCCTACAGGCAGCTCGACGGGATCGCCGAGACGGCTCCCATAGGCAGCGGCAGCCTCGTCTTCATGCCCCACATGATGGTGGGGGAGCGGGCCCCCTACTGGGACGAGCACATCCGGGGAGGGTTCCTCGGCCTCACCACGTACCACACGCGGGCCCACATGTTCAGGGCCGTCCTGGAGGGCGTCGCCTACGCCATGAGGTACAGCATAGAGGCTGCGTATGAGACCGGCATCGAGATAAACAGGGCCACGCTGGTGGACGGCGGCGCCAGGTCCCGCCTCTGGAGACAGATAATAGCGGACGTCACAGGCGTAGAGATGAGCTACATCCCCGATGCACAGGGGGCGCCCCTCGGAGACGCCATGCTCGCCGGGCTCGGCACCGGAGTCATACCTGACCACGACGTCATCGAGGAATGGATCGGGGTGAAAGTTGCCATGAGGCCCGACCCCGAGAGCTCCGAGAGATACCGCAGGTACTACGAACTGTACAAGCAGTGCCTGGAGGCCACCGAACCTGTCTACAGGGCTATGTCTCAGTAGCCTATATTTTATAGGTTAAACCCGATTCTCTACCTGTAGCCCAACAGTAGGTTTTAGTTATGAGAAAAACAGCCGCCTTCATACTCGGCGTAGCCCTAGTCCTCGGGCTGGGGCTCGCGTTCCTCCACCCCTCCCTGCAGCTCATCGGGCTCTGGCTCACCCCCCTGCTCGGGACACAGTTCTACGTCGCGCTCAGCCTCGCGTACCTGCTCCTAGCGGATCCCTTCAGGTACCCTGCTGTGCTCTTCGTGTGGCTGGCGGTGGCGTTCATCGGCGGCGTCATCGTCAGGAGGCGTCTGGGGGGCGTACTCATAATGCTTCTGGTGTGGCTCCTCGTCGTCCCCATGCTGGCTTTATCCGTCTTCGGGGTGGCGATGAACGTCCAGCAGGTGATGGAGGACGTGGAGGGCGAGGAGGCCCTGGGGCTGGTGCCGCCCATACCCGACGGCATGACGTTGACCCGGCTCCTGGAGACGCCCATGCTAGGCGACGTCGCCATGGACGTGCTCAACATGATCGGCGAGGGAGCAGAACAGGAGATCGGGATGGACTTCATCATGGGGTACGCGTACAGGGCGCTCAGCTGGGTGGCCTTGAAGCCCCTGATAGTGCTCGTGGGAGCCTTGATCGGGGTGGAGGCGGGCAGGATCGGTCAGAGGCTCATGCCTGAGTCGCCTTTCGGAAGCCTTCAAGCCTATCAGCCAAGGACGGTAGCTGCCCTGAAGACGTTGTTCGTCGCCTTCATCCTACTGGGGGCGACCGTGGCCCCCGCGGAGGGCCAGTTCATAGACCTCGGCGAAGGCGTCTACGTGGAGCAGCTCGTCGCTGGAACAGATGGTGAGGGACACGTCGGCCTCATCAACGTGTTCCTAGAGACGGAGGACGGCGACGTCCCCGATGACGTGGTAGCCGCCATAGTCGTGTCCCAAGAGATAGGGGCCGCCAGCCTGCTGAGCCTGCTGCCTCTTCCCGAGGAGCTGGACACCGAGTCGCTCTTGAACTTGGCGCCAGACACCGTGTACGTGGTGGTGTACGTGGACACCACACCCGAGGAGGCGAGGCAGGGCTCAACCCAGATAAAGGCCCTGCTAGAGGAGAGAATCGGCGTCGAGCTAATCACGCTGCAGGCCTTCGAGCTCCCAGAGACCCGGCTCGACGAGGTGACGCTGCCAAGAATGACGGCGGTGGTGGGCTACAGCCACGCCGCTGCAGATGAAGTGGCCGAAGCGTTTCTCAACGGCGTCAAGGAACACGGGGGCCTAGCCGAGGGCGTGGAGGAGGCCGTCTCCAACGGCGCCCTGGTCCCGGGGGCCCGCGAGGGCTCCGCCGACGGCTCCGTGTTCGTCTCGGGCTTCATCCGGCTGGAGCCCTTCATGTTCATGCTACCGGAGGACCCCATGCTCGACATGTTCATGGACGACCTGGAAATCCTCTTCGAGGAGCCCCTCGGGTTCGCGGTTAGCGGCCACTACTGGGAAGAAGGCGCCACCGCCATGGGCCTAGGGCAAAGCGTCGACCTCGCCGAGCTACTGGGCCTCGGGTCTCTTCCAGGCTATAGCTTGGACTCCGACGCCAGCTTCATAACCCTGCTCAAGCCTAAACGGACCGGCGCAGAGGATGAGCTTAGGGTAGCGATAAGGTTCTTCTCCAACCTCCCCCCGGCCTCGCCGCTGCTGCCCATGTACGGTTTCATGATCGAGGGCTTTGGGAACGTGACCCATGAGGAGGGGACGAGCGTCACAGCTGACGCCCTGAGGATGACGCTGGACAGCCCCCTGCCGCCGAGGCTCATCGTTTCCAAGACGGTGAGCAGGGACAGGGCGGCGGCCGGCTCCCAGGTCGAGGTGACGGTCTCGGTCACCAACAGGGGGAACAGCGCAGTACAGGACGTTGAGATAGACGACGGCTCCACGCTCCTGGGCTACGCGTACGCCTCAGACCTGCGGGGCTCCGATACCAAGACCATAGCCTCGATGGCGTCGGGGGCGACCGAGACCCTCACCTACAGCGTGACGCTCAGCCGCCCCGGCGTTTTCAGACTCAGGCCGGCCGAGGTGAGCTACGTGAGCGGGGGAGAGACCTGCGGCGAGGTGTCGGACCGCCCCACGGTGGAGACCGGGCCTCCTGGCCTAGTTCAGGCAGGCTTCACCCTGAGGGGGGATCTGGTCCGGTTGATCGACCTAGTGGCTGAGGGAAGCGGCGAGATGATTGTGACCTCCGCCTCTCTTGTCGTCGGTGCCTTGGTTCTGCTGAACCTGGCGTTGACCGTCAGAAGGTGGAGGCTTGGCGAGGCTCCGCTAGAACCCGTACAGCTCGACGAGCCTTAGCGTATGCCGGAGCCCCTCCCTTATGAGGATGCAGCCCACCGCAAGCAACGCGAAGAGGTCAGCCATGTAGAGGGCTCCTCCCCTCGCCTCGGTGATGAAGAAGTAGAGGTACTCGGAGGATATGACGACGCATATGAAGCCGAGCAGTATCTTCACCTGGTTGTAGAGGAGCATCGCCTCGTCCTTGTCGTTTAAAGCCTTGAAGTACGTTCCCATGTGTCCCGTAAACCGGTGGTACCTGCAACCATTTATTCGCGGTGTGACAAAACCAGGTTTGCCAAGGTAATGAATGAAGGCTTTTAAAGATGGGTTGGGGGGGTCACATGATGATCCTGCCGTCGACGATGCGGGCGCCGTCGGGGTAGGCGAGGATCGGGTTCATGTCCAGCTCCTTGACCTCGGGGCACTCCATGAGCATCTTGCTGGTCTTGACCAGTATGTCGGCCAGGGTCTCCTGGTCGCTCGGCGGCATCCCCCGCGCCCCCTCGAGGATCTTGTAGGCCTTGATCTCCTTGATCATCTCGCGGGCGTCCACCATGTCGATGGGGGCGACGCGGAAGCTCACGTCCTTGAGTATCTCCACGAAGATGCCGCCCAGCCCGAACATGAGGGTGGGCCCGAAGGTGGGGTCGGTGGTGCTTCCGACGATTATCTCGGTGCCGTTGGGCGCCATCTCCTGGACGAGCACGCCGGTGATCTCGGCGTCCGCCTTGTATTTCTTGGCGTTGTCTATTATCCTGTTGAAGCCCTCTCTGATGCCTTTCTCGTCCTCGACGCCCACGATGACGCCGCCCGCGTCGCTCTTGTGGAGTATCTGGGGGCTCACGATCTTGAGGACTATGGGGAACCCTATCTTCTCGGCGGCCTCGACCGCCTCGTCCTCCGTCTCGGCTACATGGATCTTGGTGACCGGCATACCGTAGAGACCGAACAGCTTCTTAGCCTCGTGCTCGTAGAGGAAGTTCCTGTCCTCCGCCTTGGCTGCCTCGAAAATCTCGGAGATCGCTTTGTCTCTCATCAAGCACACCTCTAATCTTCCATGTATGACCCGTCTACGATAATTTAAAGAATCCGTCGAGAAGATGGAATGCTTTTTCATCTGCATGCACGGGTAAAGGTATATATGAATATATATAATCATAATTACTCTTTATTATTTAGTAAATTTCCTGATTCACTGGATGAATAAGATACATCCAATCGATAATAAAATGCTGCATGAGGTTGAGGTAAAGAGTAGTTCACCCTTCGAACATTGGGATAAACTTAATCCCAGTCCAGAGATGAAGGATTGGAGGGAAAAAAACGAGGCTGTAATAGATGAAGCGCTGAAAATTAAGACACGGGTCGATACTCTGACGAGCATCCTCGATGATGACATTTTTACATTCTGTGATGGGTGTGATGGGTCCACATGTTATGGTTCATTCTTCCCCATATGTGAACCCATTTTAGAGAAAATATTGGCGCTTAAAGAAAAATAGGGGCACATGGCAGCATACGAGGATTACATGCGGCACACAGATTTTATCCATTACATGGAATAAGCGTTTTTTTCGGTATGATCGGGGGTTTTTCTGGGGGTTTGTGTCAGGTTACTTGTAATCTGTGAAAAAAATTCTGGGCTGGAAATGTTGTACGTGACAAAGATATTGAAATTCTCAATATAACTATAATATCGAGATAATATATTTTTTCATGAATGCTAAAGAATGGACGTAAAAACTTTATATTATTAGCGTCAATTTATTCTGTATATGCTTGAGTGGAGTGGTCTTGAAAATCACGAGAGAACAAGCAGTCATCCTATTGTCCTGCGCGGTTGTTGTATCAAGCATCTTCATGACACTGAGCCTGAGAAACCAGATAGCTGCCTACAAGAATCAGGTAGAGTTACTTCTATCTAGCAACCAAAATATCAGCCTCAAAATAGTGGAACTTGAACAAGAAACAGCCGAATATAAGGTTCGCATAATAGAGCTCCAGAACGAGGTCAACCGCAATGAGCGCATCGTAGATATATGGAGAACCTACAGAGACCAGCTTGAGGAAGCGTTAGTTGAGAACGCTAGGCTCAAAGGTTTACTATTAGAACGAGAATTAGATGAGAACTTTACATCTCCCACCATTAGACCTCGTAAAGAGACGTTCCTCATAGGAGACACCGTCACCTTCATAGTGGAGTCGGAGGCGCCTCTTTATGGTTCATATTTCAACGTATGGGACCCAGAAGGTAACTTGATCTGGGAGGGTGATCCAATTGGTAACTGGGTGGAGATAGGGGTGTATGGTGTAGACGCGCGGTGGGTTGCCCCATACATCGGTCAGACCGCGTATCTTGAACCTATGATTCTTGAGGAGGACATGCTTCTAGGTGAATGGGCTTGGTCATATAGATTTGGCGACATAGTTAATATTGAAGGAACATTCATAGTGGAAGGACCACCAGAAGAAATTATATCAGAAATGGGTTAAAATTGCGTGCACATTATGTTTATTTAGAATTAAATGTATTATCAGAGTGATGTCAGAGTCAATATGGGATTATCCCGTAGAAAGTGTGTCCAGTTTAATACTAGTGTTAGCTGGATTAATTTTAGTTGGATTAATTATTGATCAGATAAGAAAAAAGTTCGGGAAATATCCAATGTAAACGCGTGCATTAAACGACATGATACCCATATGACTAATTCAAACATTCTCTAAACGATTATTGAAATCCCGTTATTACATATAACTTGGAATCATGTAACATCAAATTAAAAATATGTCCAGCGCCGTGCAAAACCCTATAACCGCTTATCGTGTGAATAATCACCTACGGGGCGCCCAGATGCTGAGCCAATGGCAGATCATCATCATAAACACGGCGATATTCTTCGGCCACTACGTGATAATATCTTCCGCCCTGAACTTCCAGTTCGGGAACGGCGGCATCCCCAACATGAGCAGCAACGTGAGCGTCGCCGTAGGCGCCTACACCGTCAGCGCGCTGGTGATCAGGCTGTGCATGTGGATAGGGAGAGGCGCGGGGCTCACGTTCGGGGCTGATTGGGTCTACGACAACCCCACCAACATGAGGATGCTCACAGGGCTCTTCCAGGTGAAGCCCCTCCTCAGCTTCAGCATGTTCCTGTTCAGCCTGGCGGCGGCCTTCACAATGGGCACCGCCGCCGGGTGGCTGATAGGCTTGATGAGCGGCAGACTCCGGGCCACGAGGCTGATGATGTTGCTGCTCATCGTCAGCAACGGGGTGAGCGTCATCGTGGCGAACAACGAGGGGATCGCCGGCGGCACGCTGGGGGCGTTCATCCCCAACTTCTTCGCCTGGTACCGGGGCGAGCAGATGGTCATCATCGCCACGGTCATACTTTTGGTGGGCCTGGTCTGTTACATGATAATGCGGGCCATGATGAACAGCCCGTTCGGGCGTCTCATGAGGGCGGTGAGGGAAAACGAGGTGACCCTCGAGAGCACGGGCAAGAACGTCGCCAAAATCCGCCGCCAGATAATGATGTTCGGCAGCGGCATCATGGCCGTGAGCGGCGTCCTCGTGAGCTACTACTACAGCTACGTACAATATGTCATGTATGACAGGGTGACCTACACGTTCTGGCCTTGGCTCATGATAACCGTGGGAGGCCTGGGCAACAACGCGGGGAGCTACCTGGGGACCCTGCTGTGCGTCGCATTACTCAAGGCCCTCAACGTCATGAAGCAGGGAGTCGGGGTCCTACTGATCGGCACCAAGTGGATAAAGCTCATCGACATCTTCGAAGACCTGTTCCTAGGCGCCTTCCTTATCATATTCATGATCTATAAGCCGAGGGGGCTCGTGCCCGAGAAGAGCCTGAGCATAAAGGGAGTGGACTACGTTGGGATAATCATGGACGAGTCTAGATCCGGTGACTCCTCAGGCGGCTCATCTGCTCCTTGATCCATTTCGCGGCCTGTATCAGCAGCGGGTTGGGCGTGGCGACGATGGGTATGTCCCTGGGGCCTATCTTCAGCGTCGGCCTGTACTCGGGCAGCGGGGCGTAGATTACGCTTGCCCAGTAGATGCGGCCCTGCTGCCGCTCCTTGAGCAGCTCCTTGGTGTTGAAGGGGAGAGGCATGTGGTGGAACACGACGCCCTCGGCCCAGTTCAGTATAACCGGTCTCCCCGCGTCCTGTATCAAGGCGCCTGTCTCGGCTAGCTTGTCTAGCGAGTACTCAACCATCTCAAGAATGATCAGCTCCTCCGCCGGCTTGTAGGTGATCTTCATATAACCCAAATATCGGGTGGGTGTCTAAAGAAGTTCACCCTCAGGCTAAAAGGAACGCTAAATATAATAATTAAGGGTTGAGCCTCTTGACAAGCTCCGCGACCCTTGCCCCCATCTTCCGGCATACCTCGGCGTCTGCGTCGTCGGGCGCCCCCACGGACGCCGCCCCATAGTGGTTCTTGCTCGAGGTCCCTTGCACAATCATGCCGTGGACCATGAGGGCCTCCAGCAGCGCCATGATCGTTGTCTCGCAGCCGGTGTGGGTTCCCCCCGCGCTGCAGAAGGCGCCCCCGACCATTCCTTCCAGCTTGCCGTGGAACTTGACGGACTCGTCGATGAACGCCTTGATCTTCGCCGTGGGTAAACCATAGTAGACAGGCGACCCCAGGATGAGGCCCTGGACCTGTAGAAGCTCGTCCACGTTTGCCTCATCCACCTTCCTCACGACGGGCTCCAACCCGGCTCCCCTGACGCCCTCGGCGACGGCGTGAGCCATCTTCTCCGTGTTCCCCGTCCGTGAGTCAAAGACCACGAGTATCTTCATCTCATTCACCTACGCAAGCTTATCCTCGGCGTTCTCCACCGCGTAGACGCCTTTAACCGCTCCATAGTAGATGACGTGCATGTCCTTGGTGGGATACACCTCATCCTCTATCGCCTTCTTGAGCTGCCCCACCTTCATCTCGTTCCTGTAGGCTATCTCGCACTCGATGTGGACCGGACACTCCTCGATGTAGGGCGCCTCCACTTTGACGCCTTTCACCGACGTCATTCCCAGCTCCTTGAACTTGTCCATGTCGCGGCCCGACTTGGTGCCGCACACCTCAAGCCACTCCGCCATATCCTTGCCGGGGAGACAGACCGTGAAGCTACCCGACTCCTCCAGGAGCTTGTGCGTGTGCCTCGATAGCCTCACCGCCACCACGAAGACGTGTTTCCTCCACATGGTCCCTAGGAAGCCCCACCCGATGGTCATGGCGTTGGGCTTACCATCCTTTCCCTCGGCTACGAGGAACAGGCCGCCGTCTCTCATGAGCCGGTTAGCCTCCACGATATACTTGAACTCGTCAACTTTTTTTCTGTCCAAACCAGAACACCATCAAAGAGAGAGGCTGAGACCGTTTAATCTTTTCCGGGATGTACGTCGCCAATGCACGGGTAGGTCACATAACCGTAATTCGTGGCGCGTGTGAGACCAAGGCGGCATGGTTCAGGTCGAGAGGCCGCATAAAACTCATGTCAGGCTCAGCCTGCTGCAGAAGATCAGGCTACTGGTCACAGGGGCCGTTCCTACGTCCCGTAGATCAAGGCCCGGATGGAGCGGGAGCCTCCCGTTCTACGCCTTCAAGTGCCCGGTACACGGCCTCGTGGAGAACTACCCGCAGGGATATGAACGGGTCCTCAGGTGCCCTTACTGCTATAAATAGTGCACCTGAAATAGAGCCTAGATATAGAAATCAGCCCCTAAAGAGTCTTATATTATGATAGTTGTACAGCATCCAGTGCGAAAATCCACGTGATGAAATGTCGTTTACAGAGAAAATCGACGTGCTAGACCTGCTGATAAACATTCTTAGAGAGCACGAGGAGAAACTCGACGAGCTCGTCGAGCGGCTGGAGATAGTGAGCCAGACAATCCAGAGGGACCCCGCGCTGAGGAGAAGCCTTCTCGAATACGAGGTAGGCGCCACCGAGATGGATGAAGAGGCTGGGGTCCAGAGCATACTGGTGGTCGACGACGACAAGTCACTGGCCAACACGTTCAAGCTGGTGCTTCAGAGCGTCGGGTTCAACGTGGACACGGCGATCACGGGCCTCCAAGCGCTTTACAAGGCTAACAGGAAGAAATACGACCTGGTCATCTTGGACATCAATCTCCCCGACATGCTTGGTGACGAGGTCGCGGAGAAGATACGTGAGAACAGCGAAGACGTGAACATAATCATGATCACAGGGTACAGCAGCTTTAAGGACAAGGTCAACGAGGAGGAGCTGGGCATCAGGGAGGTGCTCATGAAGCCCATCCCGCCCGAGGATCTGGTGAAGATCACCAAGAAAGCTCTGCTTAAGCCGCAGGGATAGCCTAACTATTTCTCGTTAAATAATATACGCGCTGTCTATTCTCTCGAAGTCGCGGACCAGCTCAAGGTCCAGCTCGGGCTCAAGCTCATCGTAGTCCTCCACCGAGAGGCTCGCCCACGGCCCCGTCAAGACTGCCTCCACCGTCGGGTGGTTCTTACCGAAGTTATCCTGGCACACCTTGTACGTGAGCTTCCGCACCCTGCGTTCATCGGTGAACCCGAGGGAGTGGAGGTACTCGTGCACCAGTATGGCGAAGACTTGGGCCTTCTGTTTCTGGCTCTTAGTGGAGCCCAGCAGACGCCTGTTGAGTACTATGTCGTTTGTGCCGAGGGGGTGGAACGCCCCCACCCTGATGGGCAGGTTACCCAGGTACATCATGAGCCCTACGCGGTGAAGCCCCAGGCTTCTCTTAACCGCCTTCTTCACGAGGGCGAAGATATCGCCGTAGCTCTGGGCCTGATCTAGCTCAACGGGCAGCGTCAATGGGTGCCTCCTACACTGCTTCCACGGATTTGACTGCGGGGATCTTCTTCTTGAGGTAGTTCTCTACACCCCACTTCAGAGTCATCTGGCTCATGGGGCAGCCTGCGCAGGAGCCGGTGAGCCTTACCTTCACGGTTCCGTCGTCCTCGACGTCTACCAACTCCACGTCTCCTCCGTCTACCTGGAGGTGTGGCCGTACCTCTTCAAGTGCCTGTCTTACCTCTTCTTTCAAAAGCTACCACTCTCAAGAGAGAGATTTTGATACTATTTAAACGTTGACCGCAACAAGTTTTCCCCATGTAATCCATGATTCCATCCTAACACCAAAGTAACTTAATCCTGTGATTAGGAAATTCGGTTTTATTCAACACCACAAACAACATTTATCATTATCTCTTCGATGAGCCTTCCAGAGTGCCTAGTGTGTAGACTCGTACTCCATACTATTGGTTTTTTATACGAAACCGTTATATTGCCACGCTTCTATGGAAAGGAAGTCAAGGTGAACAGGGTGACAGGTGACTGTAAAACAGGTTCGTGTTTACTCGCCTGGCTCCATAGCTAACCTCGGCCCTGGTTTTGACGTAATCGGTGTAGCCCTAAACTGCTTAGGTGACATCGTGCGGCTAGAGAAGATCGATGAACCAGAGGTCAGGTTATCTGTTAAAGGAGTCGGCGCAGACAAGATACCGGTGGATCCAAAGATTAACAGCTCGGGGGCGGTGCTCCAGCTAGTTAGAGAAAGATACGACGTTTCCCACGGCTTCAAAGCCGAGATCAGGAAGGGGGTTCCCCCCGGGAAAGGGATGGGGTCGTCCGGGGCCTCGGCTTCAGCCACGGCGATAGCCGTCGACCACTTGCTCGGTCTGGGGCTCAACACAAGCGAGCTGATCGGGCTCGCCGCCTATGGGGAGGGCGCTGTTGCAGGCGCCCCCCACGCCGACAACGTTGCGGCGTCCATCCTCGGCGGCTATGTGCTGGTCGGGGAGGACTACGACGTGGTTAGGCTCGACGCCCCCAACGTCGGTATGGTCGTCGTGGCACCCGAGATCAACATCGAGAACAAGACTCGTACAGCCCGGGAGCTTCTCCCGGAGAAGGTGTCCCTCATGGACGCCGTGAAGAACATAGGGTACGCGACCCGGATGACCGCTGGGGTGGCCCTCGGCGATCCCGTTCTGTTCGGGAGGAGCATCTACGACAACCTCGTGGAGCCTCACCGCGCCGCCATGATACCCAACTTCTGGGAGGTGAAGCAGGCGGCTCTGGACGCGGGGGCCTACGGGTGCAGCATCTCAGGCGGCGGGCCCTCGGTATTCGCGGTCGGGGAGCCGGTCGGCGAGATCGCTAAGGCTATGGTCGAGGCGTTCAGCTCAATCGAGACCAGGGTGTACCACACAACACCGAGTAACCGCGGCGCGAGGGTGATCTAGGCTTGAAGTACCGTTGTGTGAGATGCGGTAAGTCCGCTTACACCCTCAATGGGTTTACATGCGGATGCGGGGGAAACCTCGAGGTCGTCCACGCGTTCCCGGAGGCATCTCTAGAGGTCTTCGAGCAGCGGCTGAGCCATATGGACGGCCCGTTCAGCAGCGGCGTCTGGAGGTACAAGGAGCTCATCCACCCGCGCATCGGAACGGATTCCATCGTCACCCGGCCGGAAGGCAACACCAACCTGTACAGACGCGGCGGAGTGTCAAGGTACACAGGCGTGGAGCGTCTACAACTGAAACACGAGGGGGAGAACCCCACGGGCAGCTTCAAGGACCGGGGCATGACCGTCGCGGTCTCGGAGGCGGTGAGAAGCGGGGCGAGCATAGTCGCGTGTGCCTCAACCGGCAACACCAGCGCCTCGATGGCGGCGTACGCGGCCCAGGTAGGTCTAAAGGCTGTCGTGTTCATCCCCGAAGGAGAGATCGCCTACGGTAAGCTGGCTCAGGCGCTGGCATACGGCGCCCAAGTGATCCAGGTGAGGGGCAGCTTCGACGACGCCATGAGGATCGTCAAGGAGAGCAGATCGGAGCTGGGCTTCTACGTCCTCAACAGCCTGAACCCGTGGAGAGTGGAGGGCCAGAAGAGCATAGTCTTCGAGATACTACAGCAGAGGCGATGGCAGCCGCCGGACTGGATCGTAGTCCCCGCGGGGAACCTGGGCAACACGGCCGCGTTCGGCAAGGCCCTACGGGAGCTGAAGCAACTGGGCCTCATCGATAAGACGCCCCGGATCGCTTCCATCCAGGCGGAGGGGGCGAGCCCCTTCTACAGGCTCTGGAGAGGCAAGCTCAACCACCTCGAGGCCGTGAAGCCCGAGACCGTGGCCTCCGCCATCAAGATAGGTAACCCCGTGAGCTGGGTGAAGGCCTTGGACGCGATACGGGAGACCGACGGCGTCGTGGAGCGTGTCTCGGACACCGAGATAATGAACGCCAAGGCCGTCGTGGACGCTTCCGGCGTAGGATGCGAGCCCGCGTCCGCAGCCTCTGTGGCCGGAGCCAAGAAGCTCCGCGAGGCCGGGGTGATCGGCCCAGACGAGGAGGTGGTCTGCGTCCTGACAGGTAACCTCCTCAAAGACCCTGAGAACACGGTGAAGTACCACATGGGGGAACTAGCCTCGATAGACGCGCTCTACATGAACAGGCCCGTGAAGGTGGAACCCTATGTCGGTAGCATAGAGCGGCTCCTCAGACAGCCTAACGGCCAGCCCTTGGAAGCCGTGGTGGCCGGAAGTTGAGGCAGTCCTACTCGGTGGATCGATGATCAGCTGACGCGGCGCCCTGCCTCACATTTATTCCATTGCTGTCTCGTCGCTGATGTTTTATGTATTGGCGTCCTCGATCATGTGGTGTAACGTTTGAAAGAGCTTAATCTTGTAGCCACGGGCGACTCCCTCATCACCCTCAGGCAGTCGGTCTACTCCGAGCCGCAGTTCGAGAGGCTGCTCAGGGTGATCCGGGGCGTCGACGTGGCCTTCACAAACCTGGAGATGCTTCTCCATGACTACGACGAGGACTGTTACCCAGCGGCCGAGTGCGGGGGCACGTACACCCGGGCTCCGCCCAGAATCCTGGATGAGCTCACATGGATGGGGTTCAACATGTTCAGCACCGCCAACAACCACAGCCTCGACTACATGTACGGCGGCCTCTTCAGCACGCTCCACTACCTTGAGCAGGCGGGCCTCCCCCACGCAGGCACCGGGAGGGACCTGGCTGAGGCGCGGGAGCCTGGGTACATGGACACGGGCAAAGGGAGGGTCGCGCTGCTCTCAGCCTGCAGCAGCTTCGCCAACTTGGGTAGGGCGGGGGACTCCAGGCGCGACATGAAGGGGAGGCCCGGGCTTAACCCGCTGCGCCGCGAGAAATGGTATGAGGCGAAGCCTGAGACCGTCGAGAAGCTCAAAGAGGTGTACGGCGAGCTCAACCTGCCCGAGGTCCATCAGGAGGAGGACATCTACCACTTCCTGAACAACAAGTTCGTCGCGGGCGATGCCGTGGGGCTGCACACGAGGCCCCACAAGGGAGACATGGAGGGGAACCTGGAGGCCGTCAGGGACGCCGCCAGGCAGGCGGACTGGGTGCTGTTCACCCTCCACGCCCACGAGGGTATGCCCAACGACACGGAGAGGCCCGCGGAGTTCATGGAGGAGTTCGCCAGGGCCGCCATAGACGCTGGGTGCCACTGCTTCATAGGCCACGGCCACCACGCCATGAGGGGCATAGAGATCAGGGACGGCAAGCCCATCTTCTACAGCCTGGGCAACTTCATCTTCCAGAACGAGACGGTGTTCAAGATGCCCGCCGACTTCTACGAGCGGTACAACTTGGACCCATACAGCGGCAAGGTGAGCCAGTCCTTCGACGCCAGGCAGAAGGCGCCGCCCAGCCCCGGTCGCCAGGTGCACAAGTGGTTCACAGAAGACGAGAAGTACTGGATCAGTGTCACCCCGCGGATGGAGTTTGAGGGTGACCGGCTGAGGGAGCTGAAGCTCTACCCGATCGAGCTGGGGCAGGACAAGCCTAGGAGCCAGAGGGGTAGACCCGTCCTCGCGGACGAGAAGCATGGCGCCAAGATACTGGGCGTCATCAAGAAGCTATCTGAGCCCTACGGGACCAAGATCACCGTCAAGGACAGCGTCGGCGTGGTGGAGCTTTAGCTCCGTTTTTTTGTGTAACTTGGTTACATACAATACACGTGTTTTGGATGGAGCCAGTACAGACAGGTTGTTTGTGGTGAGCCGGTCACCAATTACGCTTTTAATGGGGCTCTTGGTGGTACAACGTGGAAGTTAGGTGACTTGCCCAACCAGCATTCAGCCCCCACCTAACCATTCCACCCCCCCACCTGCGATTATTTGTTTCAGCTCCTCCCCGGAGATCATGGCACTCGGTAGGTTCATATGGTTACTAAGCCTGTTCTTTGACTGGTTTTTTATTCCATTAACACAGTGTCTTCTACGTGATCATAGTTGGGTCTTAGTGCTGACATCGTGCTTTTCAACGGTAAGATCGTCACCGTCGACGACAGGGACTCGATAGTGGAGGCCGTGGCCATCAGGGATGGGAGGTTCGTCGCGGTGGGCGGCACCGATGAAGTCATGGCGCTGGTGGGTGAGTCCACCAAGGTCATCGACCTCAGGGGAAAGACCGTCATGCCCGGAATCATCGACAGCCACACACACCCAGGGGGAATCGCGTCCAGGTTCCTAGAGGTGGACTGCAGGGCCCCGCCCGTGAGGAACATCCATGAGATACTCGGGATGCTGAAGGCGAAGGCCGATGAGCTGGGCCCCGGCAAGTGGGTAATGGGGGCCAACTTCAACGACAGCAAGCTTGAGGAGAAGAGGCACATCACACGGTGGGAGCTGGACGAGGCGGTCCCTGACAACCCCGTGTTCATCGTCTCCGACACGGGCCACCAGGCCCTCGTGAACAGCCTGGCGTTCGAGGTGGCGGGAGTCACCGAGGACACCCCCGACCCGCCGGGCGGCGAGATGGAGAGGAACGAGGACGGGCTGCACACGGGGCTCCTCTACGAGAACGCCACGGGCCTCGTAAGGGAGCACATACCGGAGTACACGGTGGCTGAGCTAAAGGAGAGCTTCAGGAAGGTAGTGGACCAGTTCAGCGAGTGGGGCGTAACGTCTACCCACAACGCCAGCGGCCGCAAGACCGAGGTAAGGGCGTACAAGCAGCTTCTGGACGACGGAGTCAGGCAGGTCAGGATGAACCTCATGGTGAGCGTCAACTCGGACGTTCCGGGGGGCGTGCTGGACGCCCTCGAGCTCGCCGGCGTCGAGAGCGGCTTCGGAGACGAGTGGCTCAGGGTAATGTCCGTGAAGATCATGGGGGACGGCAGCGGCGCCGGCGGCACGTGCTGCGTATACATGCCCCAGCACAGGGGCACCAAGGGCCTCGGCCTGTGGATGACAGACCCCGAGGAGGTGAAGCGCCTCGTCGTCAAGGCCCACGACGCGGGGCTACGCGTCAGCATCCACAGCATCGGGGACAGGGGCGTCGACATGGCTCTGGACGCCATCGAGGAGGCCCAGAGACTGAACCCGAAGCCGGACATGAGGCACAGGATAGAGCACAACAGCCTGTGTACGCCGAAGCAGCTGAGGCGCATCAAGGAGCTGGGAGTCACGCCCAGCAGCAGCGTCGGCTACATGTACGGGCTGGGTGACCAGTACGCCGAGAACTTCGGCCCAGAGCGGAGCAGGTGGCTCCACCCCCACAGGACCATGCAGGAGATGGGCATCGTCGCGGGCGGCAACAGCGACTGCCCCGTCACCTACTACAGCCCCTTCGTCCAGATCTACGAGGCCGTGACCCGTAAGACGAGCAGCGGCCAGGTCGTGGGCCCCGAGGAGGCGGTCAGCGTCATGGACGCCATAAGGGTCTACACTTGGAACGGGGCCTACCTCAGCAAGGAGGAGGACAAGCTGGGCAGCATAGAAACAGGGAAGCTAGCCGACCTCATCGTGCTGGACAGGGACATACTGACGGTGCCCCAGGACGAGATCAAGGACATCCAGGTACTGACGACCATCGTGGACGGCAGAGTCGTCTACGAGAAATAATTTTTCAAAGACATGACGGCGACTCAACAATTTGGCTCTGCTTTTTGACCCGATTTTTTATTGTCTCTACGTCGTGAATATTCATGTATTTTACCTACCAGACAAGAATCTGTTACCAGACGTCGAACCTCGCTGGTCACACTCTATCCTTTACCTGATTTACAGAGTTAGATGCGGTGAAAACCAACTTGAAGAAGCTTCTTTCTATAACAACAAGCATCCTTTTACTTGCATCCTTTCTCACGATTTCACCCATATCAGCTAAAAGCAAACTCGAATTCAAGGCAAACGGCAAGATAGATCATTATGCAGATTGGCTAGACGACCCCTCAGCGATGATCGTCGGTGGTTCATGGAACGTGAAGGTGAAGGATGGCGTAGCTTGCTTCAGTGGATACTACAGAGAGCTTAACATGGACCCCGAGGTCGAGCACTCCCCTGAGGGAACCGTCGACCACTTCAGGCTAAGCATGGTCACCGATGATTACTGGTTGGAAGGAGATACCCTCGTCATGAGGGGGGAGATACACGTCGACAAGAAGATGTGGATCATCGAAGATGACCCGGACCCATGGGTCGATCCTCCTGGTAAGGCGCCACTCGACTGGATAGAAGACTTCATCGTGGTAGATCCCACGGTAGTCCGCATCGACCCCTTCGAGATGACGTATGACTACGGCGACAACGGAGTAGACACATACGGGACAACCTTGACCTACCACAACTATTCTTAACACCGTTTTTGTGTTTGAAGCCTCCCCGTTTTTCTTTCACAGGCCTGAAAAAAAGGGGGTTATTTTTTCGGCCCCGCTGTCTTGACTGAGTCCGTCCCTACGAAGTCTAACCCATCAATCGTCTTCCCGATGAGTGTGGCCTCGGTGTCGCCCATCTCTATCCCTGTTTCCTGGGTCTTGAAGTGGTAGATGGCGTCCAGGTCCCCGTCGCCGTCGTAGTCCTCCATGTGGCCGCAGCAACCCTTGTGGGTCGGGGCAGCCAGGTCGGATCCGAATCTGACCGTGCAGTGGTCAACCGTTGAGGCGTCGAAGCCCTCCGTGGTGACTATGGCGACCGGCACCACTCCCTTGTTGTTTGGGTTCAAGCCGTTTGGGTCGCTGCCCGGTTTGATGTCGATGACTATCTTGATAGGCGGCACAATCCTCTCGAGGGTGAGGAGCGCCCAGCAGGTGTCGCAGATGTCGTTGCCCCAGCTCATGTCCTCCCATCTGTTGTTCATCTGGGTGTCCACGATCATCTGGGCGAACTCCTGGTACCAGTCGTGCTCAGGTACGCCGTCGCCGTCGAGGTCCAGCTTTGTTACGCCTCCGAAGACGAGGCCCTTCATGAGGCAGTACATGGCCTGGTAGTTGGGCGTAGGCCAATCCTCGTCCAGTAGCCCATCTCCGTCGTTATCTAACCAGTCGAAGGGGTCCTCGTCGATGAGCCCGTCGCCGTCGTCGTCATAGTTGTTGTTGGCGCGCCATCCAGGCTCCATCCCCCCGGTGAACCCTAGGTCGTTCCAATGCCTCTCGACGTAGTTCAGCGCGTTCTGGAACCGTGTGGATGACGGGTCGTCTCCACAGTACTTGAACTGGAAGAGGAGGTTGCCTGTCTTGAGCTCGTTCACCCAGAACCATGGGTCATTGTAGCCTGATCCGCCGTCGGGGTCTATCTCGCCGCCGTCGTCAAGTGGGCCCGGGTCGTTCTGGATGTAGTCGAGGTAGCCGCTCAGCTCCGTCTTGACCCAGGTGGGTACGACGCATCCCATGCCCTCCGCCGCGGCTAGCCCCAGGACGGCGTAGCCGCCGTTGGAGTTGTCTGGCCAGCCCCCGCCGTTGTCCACTCTATGGTACTCCCATCCCCCCTCCCGTGGCCCCGTGTCGACCTGCCCGAAGGCTATCCAGTCAGCGAGCTCCTGGGATATCTCAAGGTATGTGTCTGGGGCTGCGTCCCCGTTGAAGTCGAACCCTCCCTCGTTGAGCCTGCCCGGTGTGCCGCACGCCTCGAGTGCCATGAGTATTGTCCCAGTCGTATACGTGGTATAGTATCCAATGGTGTTATAGAAACACAGGGAGTAGCCGTTCCCGTTCGAGTCGGGGTCGTCGAGTGTTCCGGAGTATCCTAACGTGTGGTCCTGGATGCTGGTCGCATAAATTTCGATGTGGTTGGCGCCGCCCCCCACCGGGTTGACGCTGAAGATGAACTCCCAGCCCATCCGCACGTTCTCCGAGTACATGTATTCTGTGTCGAACGGCGAGTCGTAGCCCAGCTCATATGCGCGATCACATAGCTTGATGAGTGCAAGCCCAGTCATCGCCGTCCTATCCCATTCCGGTGGTGACCCCCACCCGCCGTCGTCAGGCCACTGTGCGGTGACTAGCCACTCTAGCCCGGTCTCTATGGCCTCACTTATTTCCTCCGGAGTTGCTGCGTGGGAAATGGGCGTCATGATTGCCGATAGTAGCAGAATGCCGAAACAAATCAGAGCAACTAGGTTTTTCTTCATTGTTGCTCAATGAACAGAGAGGTCTAATTGTTACCAAAATTTACTGTAACTGGATACTGAGTCATGCCGTCACTCTATGTTTAACCTTAATACGTGAAAAAAGTTCCGAGAACAGCAATGAGAACATTCATTCAAAATCTTACCGCATGATTCGAGGGACTTTCACTTGAAATAGAAGTACATGCCATTGAAGAAAAATTAAAACTCGGGCTTGATCTTCCCAAGCTTCTTGTCGTAGGCCGCCTTCACCAGCCCATAGTATGGTGGGCTCGGCGCCCATGGGCGGCTCTTGAACTCGGGGTGGAACTGGGTGCCCAAGAAGAAGTAGCGGTCCGGCAGCCACAGCAGCTCCTTCAGCTTCTTCCCCTTGCTCCACCCCGGGAAAACGGCCCCAGCCTTCTCCAGCCTGTCCCAGTACTCGGGGTTCACCTCCCACCTGTGCCTGTGCCGCTCCATGATCATCGTCGAGCCGTAGAGCCTGTGAGGCAGGCTTCCCTCCGCCAGAATCACCGGGCTCGCACCCAGCCGCATGGTTCCGCCGAGATCGCTGATCTCCTTCTGCTCGGGCAGCAAGTCGACCACCGGGTGGGGGGTCTCCGGGACACACTCGGTGCTCGCCGCCCCTTCGAGGCCTACCACGTGGCGGGCATACTCGACCGTCGCCAGCTGGAAGCCGTAGCAGATCCCGAGGAACGGCTTATCATGGGTCCTGCAGTGGTTGATGGCTATTATCTTGCCCTCTGCGCCGCGCTGCCCGAAGCCGCCGGGGACTAGGACGCCGTCGTAGTCCTCAAGGATCTTCACGTGTTTAAGGTCCTCCTCGAAGACCTCGGTCTCTATCCAGTCGATCTGTACCCTGCAGCCAGACTTGGCCGCGGCGTGGCGGAGGGCCTCGTTGACGCTGACGTAGCAGTCGGCCAGCTCGGCGTACTTCCCACACATCGCTATCTTGACGACGTCTGTGGGCGTCCGGTACCTACCCACCATTATATTCCACTCGGTCCAGTCGGGCACGCAGCTGTCCAGGCCGAGGTACTCGCGGACCACGTCACCCATCCCCTGCCCCTCAAGCTCCAGCGGGAGCTCGTATAGCGTGGGCACGTTGATGCTGCTGAAGACGGCTCTCTCCTCGACGCTACAGTAGAGGGCGATCTTCTTCCGGTGCTCTGGGTCCAGGCGGCCCGTCTCCACCCTGGCGGCGATGATGTCGGGGTTGAGGCCGATGGCCCTGAGCTCTTTGACGCTGTGCTGCGTGGGCTTCGTCTTGGGCTCTCCCACGGCCTCGAGCACGGGTACGAGGGTCACGTGGACGAGCAGCGTGTCTCCCTTCTTCTCCTCGTTCCTCATCTGCCTGAACGACTCGAGAAAAGGCAGCCCCTCGATGTCGCCCACGGTGCCGCCGCACTCTATGAGGACTATGTCGGCGTTGCTCTTACCCGCCACGAGCCTGATCCTGCGCTTGATCTCATCGGTGACGTGGGGTATGATCTGGACGCATCGGCCGAGGTACCCACCTTTCCTCTCCCGCCTGATGACCTCCTGATAGACCTGACCGCTCGTGATGTTGTTGAGCCCACTGAACTCGCAGCTCAGGAACCTCTCGTAGGTGCCGAGGTCCATGTCGGCCTCGTAGCCGTCTTCGAGGACGAAGACCTCGCCGTGGATGTAGGGGTTCATGGTGCCCGCGTCGACGTTGAGGTAGGGGTCGCACTTCACGGCCGTCACCTTGAATCCGCGCACCTCAAGCATCTTACCGACGCTGCAGGTGACTAGTCCCTTCCCGAGGCCGCTCAGGACGCCGCCCGTGATAAAAACATATTTCGTCACTTCAGTGACCTGCCAATAATGCTGCGTTTCTCACAGTGGCTCCATATAAACCATTCGCAGTCGTAAATATAAGAGGAGAGCCGTACGATCACTCGATTTTGTCGGTTATTATTTTCAGAATCCGTTTACATCAGAGCAGAGACGAGGCATTTCAAATATGAAGTAAAACTCATCTATTGTTCTTTATGTGGAGCCTGGCGTCGGTGGTGATGTTGAGGCCCAGCTGCTTCAGGGGCCTCTCGCACCCAGAGTCCATGAGGTGGGTCGAGTGCATCTCACATCCCTTGAGGAGGGGGAGGACGCTGAGGCACTCGGCGGCGTTCGGGTTGAAGACGGAGCTCACGGATAAGGCGTCCAGGACCTCCTTCACGTCGAGCAACCCGTCGCTGAGCCCCATGCTCCCCTTCAGGCTGTTTAGGGCCTCGATGATCACGGGGGAGAGGACGTTTATCTCGTCGGGGATGCCCGCCAGCATCTTCACGGCGTTGAGAAGGGCCGCCGACTCGGAGTGCAGCAGAGGCGAACGCTTCCCCGTGATGATCACCGTGCCGCCGTCCATGTACAGCTCTATGGCTGAGCCGCTGTGGAGGCCGTTGAAACCCTTGAACGGGTCCGCCTTCGCCAGCTCCCACGCTTCGTTGGCGGCCGTCGCCACGGCTCGGTCGCTGGGCTTCACGCCCACCTTACCCATGACCACGTCCATCCTCTCCAAAGTATCGTAGGTGGTGTGGCCCTCCACGAACTCCCGCTGGTACTGGTAGTAGCGGCGCACTATCTCCTCCCTGCTCGCCTGCCTGACGACCTGATCGTCCACGATGCCCTGTTTGGCCATGTTGACGCCCATGTCCGTGGGGCTCCTGATCTCGGCCATGGGGTCGCCTGGCTTCGTCATCTTCTCTATGATCTTCAGCATTATGGCGAAGTTCTCGACATCCCGGTTGTAGTTTGTCGCCTCCACGCCGTACGCCTCGAGGTGCCAAGGGTCCACGCAGTTGTAGTCCCCGAGATCTGCTGTGGCGGCCTCGTAGGCTACGTTCACGGGGTGCTCCAACGGGAGGTCCCATATGGGAAATGTCTCGAACTTGGCGAAGCCGCTCATTACCCCCATCTTTCGGTCCTGGTAGACCTGGCTCATGGCGAAGCTCATCTTACCGCTGCCGGGGCCGGGGGCCGTGACGACCACTATACGCTTCTCCGTGTCCACGTGTTCGGGTTTGCCGTACCCCTCGTCGCTGACTACCCGGTCCAGGTCGGTGAGGTACTCGTCTATCTCGTGATGGACGTAGACCTTGATGCCTCGGTTCTCGAGGCGCTGCTTGAACTTGTGGGCCGCCTGCTCGCCGCTGTAACGGTTGATGACCACGGCGGAGACGTCGAGGCCCAGCTCACCCAGGTCGCCTATGTCCTTGAGTATCTGGTCCTCGTATGTGAGCCCGAAGTCCCCACTTATCTTCCTGCCCTCGATGTCCTTGGCGCTGATGCAGTGCACTATCTCCAGTTCGTCGAGCTTCCTGAGCATCTGGACCTTGGTGTTCAGCTCGAACCCCGGTAGCACCCTGCTGGCGTGGTGGTCATACCGGAGCTTGCCGCCGAACTCCAGGTAGAGCTTGTCGAACTGGTCTACGCGCTCAATGATGCGGGCGACCTGTGCCTTGAGGTACCTCTGGGTGTCGAAGCCTTTCTCCCTGATCATGTCGGTCACAGCATACTAGGGACTGGATCGCCGCAGCCCCGATAATGCACGAGAATTTACACCGAAAGTCTATAAAATCTTCTATTTTAACTTTCAACACATCCATAATCCCAACATTTTCGCTGAAATAAGGGAAAAATCGTAATATTTAGGGGCCTACATGGGGGCGTGGTCTCGTTCTGACAAGAACATCAATAAAAGTTGTTTAGAGGAAAAGATGGTCTGCGTCCATCTCCTCCGGCTTCTCTAGATTCATGATGCGGAGCACTGTCGGCGCTATGCTGCTTAGCCCCATATCTTTCTTGAATGACACATTCCGTAACGCCTCATCGTCGCTTATCAGTATGAAAGGCACCGGGTTCAAACCGTGGCTGGGATTCGGCGAGCCGTCCGGGTAGAACATGGTCTCCACGTTTCCGTGGTCCCCCGTGACTAGGACCGTGTAGCCTTTCCCCAGCCCAGCATCCACCACCCTGCCCAGGCACTCGTCGACGACCTCGCACGCCTTCACTCCGGCGTCCAGGTTCGCGGAGTGGCCGACCAGGTCCCCGTTGGCGTAGTTGACCAGTATGAAGTCGTAGACGTCTCTGAAGATCTCCGTGATGAGCTTGTCGGTTATCTCGGGTGCGCTCATCTCGGGCTTGTCCTCGTAGCTGGGCACCTTGGGGCTGGGCACCAGTATCCTGTCCTCCCCGGGGTTGGGCTCCTCGATCTGGCTGTTGAAGAAGAACGTCACGTGGGCGTACTTCTCTGTCTCGGCTATCCTCAGCTGCCTGAGGCTGGCGGCGCTCAGCACGTTCCCTAGGTTACTCCTGACCTTGTGCTGCGGGTAAGCCGCTGGAAGCGTCAGGTCCTGGTCGTAGACGCTCATGCAGACGAAGAAGACGTCAGGGGTCTTCCTGCGGCTGAACTCGCTGAACCCAGCGTCGGTAAAAGCGTAGGTCATCTGCCTCGCCCTGTCGCTACGGAAGTTCCATAAGATGAAGGAGTCGCCGTCGTCTATCGTGGCCACCGGTGAGCCGTCCTGCTCCGTCAAAACAATGGGCTCCACGTAGTAGTCGGTGAGCTCGGGGTCCTCGGCGTAGACGTGCTCTAGCGCCTCGAAGGGGTCGCGCTCCTTCCTGCCCTCACCGAGTGTAAGCAGATCGTATGCCTTTTCTGTTCTGCCCCAGTTGGTGTCCCGGTCCATGGCGTAGTACCTGCCAACCATGGACGCGAGCCGCCCTACGCCCTTCTCCTCGATGACTCTGAGCGTCTCCTTGAGGAACCCGACGGCGCTCCTCTCCGGCACGTCCCTGCCGTCGAGGAAGCAGTGGATGTAGACCCTGTCAAATCCCTCGCGTCTCGCCAGCTCAAGCAAGGCGTGGAGATGACTGGTAGTCCCGTGTATCCCCTGGTCGCTGAACAGGCCGGCGAGGTGCAGCTTACCGCCCGTCTCCCGGCAGCGCCGTATGGCGTCAAGGAAAGGCTGCTTCTCGTAGAAGCTTCCGTCCCTGATGCTCCGGTTTATATCCTCAAAGGGCTGCCACACGACCCTCCCTGCGCCCATGGTGAGGTGCCCTGGCTCGCTGCCGCCCTGCGTGCCCTCGGGTAGGCCTACGGCGCTACCTGTGCACTTGAGCGTGGTCCAGGGGTATTGCTCCATGTAGCTGTCGTTGTTAGGCGTCTTCGCGATGTGGACCGCGTTCCCTGTGGTCTCCTCGATGTATCCCCACCCGTCCCGTACGACGAGGATTACCCTGCGCTTAACCATTTTAGCTGAATGGTTCCGGGTGCCGTATTAAGGCTACGCTTCACCGCCTTAGGTAACTCCACACGATCGATAATACGGAGAGGAGCATGAGGAGCGGGCTGGTCGCGAAGTAGAAACCGTCCCTCCTGTACACCCATAGGATGAACCAGGGCAGCCTCTCTACGCTCGGTACAATCCTCACGATGTACGGCAGAGCCACGAATAGGAGGCCGAGGACGATGAGGACCCAACCCAGCACGCTGAACTCTCTATAAGGCTCCATGCCTGACACATATTGAACACAGTATAGTAAATCTTTAATGCACGAGACGGTGCTCCACACAGGATTCGTATGAGGCGTCCTATCAGGATTGTCATGCTGGGCCCGCCTGGGAGCGGTAAGGGAACCCGGGCGCACATTATATCCGAGCTCTACGGCGTCCCTGTGATCACCACCGGCGATATGCTGAGGGAGGCCGTGGCAAACGGAACCGAGTACGGCAAGACCGCGGACGGCTACATGTCCCGCGGCGAGCTTGTCCCAGACAAGATAGTGAACGGAGTCGTGGGCGAGCGGCTCAGCAGATCGGACCTGGAGAACGGCTTCATACTCGACGGCTTCCCGCGCAGCACCCCGCAGGCCGAGTTTCTGGACGGCTTCCTCGAGGAGCACGGCCTAAAGCTGGACTACGTGATCCACGTCACACTCGACGACAAGGCCATCGTCAAGAGGCTGAGCAACAGGCGCAGCTGCCCCAAGTGCGGAGAGGTCTACCACCTCGTATCCAAGCCTCCGGAGAAGAAAGGGGTATGCGACAAGTGCGGCTCCGAGCTTATACTACGTGACGACGACAGGCCTGACGTGATCAGGAACAGGCTGGCGGTGTACAGGGAGAAGACTCAGCCCCTGCTGGACAGGTACATGGATAAAGGGCTGATTATGGAGACCCCTGGTGACTACCCGATTGACCGGCTCCCGGAGCTGCTGAAGAAGGTGCTCGGCTAAGTCTTGTAGCCGAACTTCCTGAGGAGCCCCTTCCTCCACTCTATGCCCTTCTCGTCCTCGACTCCCTTGCTCTTGCTCCCGTCGACGACGCCCATGATTCCCCTGCCCTGCTCCGTCTCGGCGACGACGACCTGCAGCGAGTTCGCCGTGGCCGCATATATCCTGCAGACCTCGGGCACCATCTTGAGCTGTGTGAGCACGTTTATGGGGTAGGCGTCCCTCATGACCACGTTGAAGCTGTGACCGCAGCTCAGCGCCTCCGCGTTCTCTATGGCCACCCTCCGGAGCTCCTCGTCGTTGCCGTCGTGCCTGACGAGGCACTCGCCGCTGGACTCGCAGAACGCCAGCCCAAACTTGATGGACGACGAGGAGGAGACGAGGGCCTCGTAGACGTCCTCCACGGTCTTGATGAAGTGACTCTGCCCCAGGATAACGTTGCATCCCTCGGGGACCTTCAACTCCACTATCTTTAGATCCATCTAGACAACCGTGAAGAATCTCCGGTTCCGGGTTTTTAACGGCTTCGTGGACCGTTGACCTCTGCTGCTCTACAGTGTCCCGGATTTGGTGCGAGGAGTCATGGGCACGTACTCGACGGAGGGTCTTCTCTGCTGCTGCCCCATCTTGTAGAGGTTCATGAGCAGGTACACCTCCTTGGGGAGCTCGTTCTTGGCGCACTGGCCCAGCAGTTCGCATACAACCTCAGAGATGATGGGGAAGTCGTGGGTATACTTACCCGTCACAAGGTCCTCGATTATCTTCTCGACCCGCTCGGGAGGATACTTGTCCCCTATCAGCTTCCTGACGGTGTCTTTCATCTGGTCGATGGCCTTCCGCGCCTCCTCGGCCAAGTACAGGGTCTCGTCGTCTGTCTCGTCGGTCTTCTTGCGCTCCACGACCTTGAGTATGCTTGACGCGGAGTAGGTGCCTTTTTGAGTTCCTATCTGGGGGTCCACGGGCCCCAGGACGGCGTGGGGGTCCATGAGTATCTCGTCGGCGGCCAGGGCGATGAGGGTGCCACCGCTCATTGCGTAGTGGGGTACCATGACCGTTGTCTTACCCTTGTGCTCCTTGAGGGCGAACGCGACCTGCGTCGCCGCGAGGGCGATACCACCCGGGGTATGAATTATGAGGTCTATGGGCTGGTCGTCCGGCGTCATCCTTATGACTCTGAGGAGGTCCTCGCTGTCGTCGATGTCTATGTACCTGGATATGGGCAGCCCGAAGAGGCTGAGGGTCTCCTGCCTATGTATGAGGCTCACAACGTTTGTGCCCCTCTTCTTACCCAGGTTTCTCAGGGCGGAAGAACGCGCGTTCTGTAGCATGGTCTGCTGCAGCCTCGGGTAGAGGATGGTGAAGAACAGGAAGATGACCCATACGTTGCTTAATAGTGCATCAACTACGGCCATATTGAACGGATGTATCAGACAGATTGCGATGTAAAAACGTTGTTCAATTACGACTGCATTAACGCTTTCCGCGGTAAGGTTTTAGAGTAGCAAGACAGAGGAATGGGTGATGGGCAGACGCGGCAATGAGCCAGACGACTACGACCACCGCATAAGCGGCTGGCACCAAAGCCTAGGCTGGGGAAACGGCACCGAGAGCGTCGCGCCCTACGTCCCGACCCCACCTAACGTCGTGCGCCAGATGCTGATAATAGCCGAGGTCGGCCCACACGATGTCCTATACGATCTAGGCTGCGGCGACGGCAGAATACTGTTCACGGCCGTCGAGGAGTTCGACATCTCCCGCGCCGTGGGCTTCGAACTCAACCCCCGGATGGTCGAGTCGACCAGACTCAAGATAGAGGACAAGGGCCTCAATGGAAGGATCAAGGTCGTCGAGGGTAACTTCTTCGAGGAGGATCTGTCAGAGGCTTCGGTGATAACTCTATACCTGACGACGTCGGGTAACGCGAAGCTTAGGCCCAAGTTCCATGACGAGCTCCGGAAGGGTACCCGCATCGTGAGCCACGACTTCCCTGTAGTGGACTGGATCACCGCGAAGCATGATCAGGGGTACTACAGCGTGGGTAGCCACAAGATATACTTCTACAGGATACCGCAGGCGTACAACTCGAAGGCGCCTGAGAAGAAGGAGCGGGAAGAGGATAGGTGGGACCGGTTAAAACGCCTCTTCGATAGGGGTTAGTAGACCCCCAGTGCGAGTGCTATTATGGCCATCCGTGCCCAGATGCCGTGGTGCACCTGCTTGAAGTAGAGGGCGCCCGGGTGGCTGTCCACCTCGACGGCGATCTCGTTGACCCTGGGCAGCGGGTGCATGAGCACCATCCCCTTCTTTGCCTTGGCCATCATCTTGTTGTCGATGATGTAGGCGTCGGCGAACTTCTTGTACTCGTCCTCGCTCGGGAACCTCTCCTTCTGGATGCGGGTCGCGTACAGCACATCCAGGTCGCCGATGACCTTGGCAAGGTCCTCCGTTGCCTCCCACTCCACCTTGCCCCCCGTGTCCTTGATGACGTCGTCGCGCATGGCCAGCTGCTTGGGGCTGATGAGCTTGACGTCGTAGTTGCTGAGCCCGATCATGAGGCTGTGGACGGTCCTGCCGTAGAGGAGGTCGCCGCATAGCCCGACCGTTAGCCCGTCCAAGGAGCCCTATGCGTGATTTATGCAGTGCATGTCCAGAACGGCTTGTGTGGAGTGCTCCCACGGGCCCGACCCGCCGTTGAGGATGGGGATGCTCGCGACGGCCGCGGCTTTCCTGCTGCTCCACTCGTCGGGGTGCCTCATGGCGATGATGTCCACGTAGTTCTCCACCGTCTTGATGGTGTCCTCCATGGTCTTTCCCTTCTTGACGCTGCTGACCCCTGGGTCGGCGAAGCCCGTTACAGACCCACCGAGCCTATGCATGGCTGACTCGAAGCTGAGCCTGGTCCTCGTGCTAGGCTCAAAGAAGAGGACGCCCATGACCTTGCCCTTAGCCATTTCTATGCCTTTGGCTTCAAGGGGCATCATCTCGTCCGCGACACCTAGGATAAAGTCGATCTCATCGCGGTTGTAGTCCCTCATGGATATGAAGCTCTTGCCTTTGAAACGTGACGCGCTTACCACATCTACATCGTAGAGGTGAATACTCGCTCATCTTATAATAATAACGCGTCCAGTGCGGGGAGAGCCACTGAAAATGGAGCCCTGATGTATAATCATAAAATACGAGATATCCGACTCGAATCTTAGGGCGGACGCTTTGGCCGTGGAGAAGATACCCGACCTCAGTAGCTGGAGTAAGATAGGCGAGATGACTTCAAGCCTCGGCACCACCTACGACATATACGAGAACCCGGATCACCGGAAGGTGGCTCAGGTGGACAAGAACCTCGTCATCTACCTCATCATGGAGGACGGCAAGCTCTCCTACATGAACCCTAGAACCATAGACGCCCTCCAGCGGATGAAAGAAGTCGAGGAGTTCCTCAGCGAGAAGATAAGGCGTCCAGAGCTCTAGGACTCAGGGTAGATCTCTATCCGTTTCAGCAGCTCCACCAGCGTCGGGGTAAGCTCGTACTTGATGAAGTCCTCTGGAGCAGCCCATACCGCGTCAAGGGCGTCGTCCATTGGCCTCATCTCTCCGCTAAGCGGCCTCGCGCGGAAGTCGATTATGATGAAGTGGTACCTTACGTCTCCGTCGTCGTCCCTGACTATCTTGTCAACCACGTCAACCCTGTTCATGATCTCGACGCTGAGCCCCGTCTCCTCCAAGGCCTCTCGGACGGCGGCGTCCGCGGCTTTCTCCCCCACCTCGATGAGGCCCCCGGGTATGGACCACAGGCCGGCGTCCGGCTCAGCCGCCCTCTTGACGAGCAGGTAACGCCCATCCTCCTCTATGAGGACGCCCACTCCGACGATGGGTCTGCCGGGGTACAGCCTATGGGACATGGCGACCGTCTCATGATTGAGCCGCGGAGGATATATGTTAGTCGTCCATAGGAGGCGTCTCTCGCCCCGCCGTCTCCATGTGGATGAAGCGGCTCATGGGTGTGCTGAGGCTCGAGGCGGGGTACAGCTCAGGCAGCACCTTGACCCATATGGGGAACCTGCACTTGAGGGCGGTGCCCTTGACGATGGCCTCCCCGGGGGGCAGGTCTCCTATGAGCTCAGCGAACTTGTTGCCCATGATCTCGGCCATCCTGGCCTTGTCAACGTCCTCGAGGCCGTGGCATATCACGTTGTTGGCGCACTGGGTGACCACGGTCTTATCCACGGTGCTCAGCCTCTGGGTGACGACCCACAGCCCGATGCCGTTGCGGCCGCCGTTGGTGGCTATCTCCTTGATGACGCCCAGCAGCTTGCCCCTGCTGTCCTTCTCCCCTATCTCGAAGACGCCTCGCTGGGGTGCGTAGTACATGGCCTCCTCGAGCACAACGATGCAGCCGAACCTCCTGTTCTCGAGGGCCTCACCGAATATCCTTCTGAGCACCTGGGCGATGACAAGGTGCTTCTGGCTCCAAGTGTCCCTGCCCTGGCTGAGGTCCATTAGGACTACGTGGCGGTCCTTCAGAAGGTCCACCGGGTCTAGGGGCTCCATGTCGCCGTCCGGTATCAGTTTGCTGCCCGAGACGGCGTTCACCACCTGCTGCCTGTAGCTCTCGAACTCCTCGTCCTTCTTGTTGAAACCCAGCTTGTCCGGCTTCACCCAGCCGATGGCCTGCCGGAGGTTGACTTTGGTGACGGCTGCCACCTGTGCGTAGAGTATCTTAAGCGCATGCACCAGTATCTTGGAGTTCCACCAGGTCTTCTGCCACCCAAACTCGCCGACATAGTCCTCCCACGGCACGTCGCCGGGCTGAAAGAACCTGCTCCAAGGCACCTTGAGCACCCTGTCGGCCCCCAGCTGATCGGCTAGGCTGCTGTACTCGCCGTCCTTGTCGACTATGAAGAAACGGACGGGGGGCTCCGCCGAAGCCGCCCTCGCCACCATGGTGACTGAGGTGGTGGTCTTGCCTGTGCCCACGGCGCCGCAGATGAGACAGCTCTGGCGGATGAGACTGTAGAGGCCCAGCTCCACGTCGAGGTCTGTACTGGGGTCCGATCCAAGGAGGAGCTTCCAGTCGCCGTTGGGCTTCGTGAACTGTGCGATTAGCTCCCTCTCGGCGACGTAGACGGGCGTGTTGGGGGACAGGGGGTACCTGAGGGGCCTTAGGCTGCCGCCGTCGTCCATCCAGCCCCACTGGTACGCCTGGGCGTGGAGGGTGCTGTCCTCGAAGTCTGTGATGACTCGGCCGTCCCTCAGCAATGCCTCCTCGTACTCCCTGACCCGTTTGTGGGGGTAGACGCGGGTCACCTGGTAGACCACGGGGCAGCCGTTCTTGGGGTGCTCGATGTAGACGAGTTCCCCCTTGGCGAGCTCGTAGCCGCGGAGCAGAAGTATGGTTATCTCGTTTATGCCGTACTCCCCGGTGAGGCTGTAGGTGTGGCCGACCCTCAGACTCCCATCCATTCTCCTTCACCCCAGTACGGCGCGAGCTGCGAGACCTCTCCCACTTCCCTCCCGACCCTGGTTATAATCTCGCTGTAGACGTCGCTTATGAACCTCCTCGTCACCTTGACCGCCTCATCCGCCTTCACTATGGCGAGGGGGACGCCGTTGTACAGGCTCGTGGAGTAGCAGTAGTCGGCCACGTCGTCGATCTCGCTGAGGCAGAAAGCCGGGAGGTCTATCCGAATCGGCGGGATGCTCCACTCCCCCGTCAGGCGAGCGTAGAACGAGTAGATGGGCTCCTCAAGCGCATCCATGAACCCCGACACCCCGGAAGCCATCCTCATCGCCGTCCTCGCCGAGAATATATCCGTCCTCTGACCGGGCTCAAGAGCCTGCAGCATGAGGAAACTGTCTGGGAGATCCGTCTCGTCTTGTAGCCCAAGGTAGTGGACCAGGTACCTGGCGCTTGGGCGCTTCACGACACCCGCGGTCACGACTCCCAGCCGCCTACATTTCTTCATGAGCCCGTTCACCGCGTCGATGAGCCTCCGCCTGTCTTCCTCGCGGCCGGCGTTCCTCCACACGTTACTGAAGGCAAGCGGCCCGTCGATTAGCAGCAGCTCGGTCCCACCATGTTCCTCCAGAAACCTGATGGCTGTCTCGTATAGCTTGGCCTCGCGGCGCAGGTTCACCGTGCTCGGGAACCTGTCCCTGGCTAGACTGTATGGCTGGGAGAGGGACTCGGGCTGCAGGAAGAATCTGCGCCCGTCGTGGAGCGAGTACGCCATGGCCCCTAAGACGGCGTACTGCCTTGAGGCGAGGGGGATTATCTGGCTCCCAGCGTCCACTCCTGTCACCCTTCTGTAGGCCTCTCTCTTCCTGAGGGAGTAGAACGTGTTCTCGGCGCGTATCTTTGCCGCTAGCTCCTTGACGTGGGGGCCCTCTTCTAGGATGTCGCTGGTTATCTCCGTGAGCAGCAGGTTCCTCAGGGAGAGGCTCAGGTTTGGTGTCGGCGCCCGCGTCTCCATAGCGGCATTTAGCTGGTTTTTTTCCCTGTACGCGAGCACCTTCACCACACGTTCCTTGAAAACCGTCTGCGTACAACACTTTTTTTCCTCGATATATTAAGCTTGTGATCACCGTGAGCGTAATTTCCGATAATGGCCATTTTATTTATATATAGAGAAATTTATACGCTCGCGTATCGATCAAAATAAATGCGAATCCGACTACACCCCAAAAGTAAAGTTAATAAGAACATTGAAACAAACATATCAAACAGTAATATGTCTTCGAAACAAAGCCTGAAAGACACGGTTTTCAAGGAATTCCTGAGTAACCCGGCGCTCGGGCCGAGCGAAATGGCTGAGAAGCTGGACGCCAACTATAACTCAGTTAAGGCTGCTTTCGCCAAGCTCGCTGAGGATGGATTCCTCGATCGCCCGAGCCGTGGAACCTACGCCCCGAGCATACCCGGAATCCTCCTCGATCTCATTAAGAGAGTGGAGACCCTCGAGGAGGCGGCTAACAGGTGACCGATCTACTTGACCAAGTTCTGAAAGAAGTCTCCCCTTCGACGGTGCAGTTCAAGGTTTTCACCTACCTAGCCTTCAGGGGGCCATCCAGCCCGGTGGACATCTCAGAGGAGACGATGATATCCCCTGGAAGCGTCAGGCCTGCCCTGCGGACGCTTCTGGATAAGGGGTACGTCGAGCAGCTTGGTGACGGGAGCTACAGATCAATGGTTCCTTTCACGGACATCGTCTCACATTTATACTCAGTTATCCAGTAGAATTCGGAGGTCCGGCGAGTGGGTTCCGAGGAGCTTGAGGGACTTAGGAGGGCGGACAGCCAAAGAGAGGTCTTTCTCTGCCTCGTCGAGAACGATGAACCCATGTCCTCGCAGGAGATAGCTGGGAAGCTGGGGCTCACCGTCAACGCCGTGAACATAGCGCTCTTCAACCTCAACAACAAGGAGCTCGTCGAGAGGGTGAGCCGGGGAGTGTACAAGTACAAGCTGGGGCCCATACTCAAGGAGTTGCTAGTAAAATTCTTCGAGGTGTAGCGATGGAGAAGGCGCTTAAGGAGCTCGACCCCGAGACCTCGGCCTTCAAGATACTGGTCTACCTCACCTTCAAGGACAGGCCCATGAAACCCATCGACATAGCGAGGGCGCTGGGGGAGAACAGCAGCAGCGTCAGGGCGAGGCTCGCGGAGCTCAAACAGAAGGAGCTGGTGGAGAACACGGGCGAGGGTTACGTGGCGTCAACCACATCCTACGACGTTCTGATGAAGCTGTTCAAGGCTTGAACACTGGTTTTAAGGGAGAAACGGCTTTTCCGTCCACTTTCACCGGTCTCTCCGGTCTTTTCGTGTGGTGAAGACATAAAAAGTGGTTAATCCAGGTTTCAACCAATTCCCTTAAAGTGTGGCAAGGGAAAAATAGGTGTGAAAGAGATGTCCGAGGAACAGCTGGAGCAGTTAAGGGAGTTAAACGACAGCCTGTTAAACCTGCAGCGGGCCCCGAGCCAGTTGATGATATTCTATCACCTCCTCGAGACCGGTAAGACGACGACCGTCAAGGAGCTCTCCGGTGAGCTGGATCTGACCCCCAAGGCTACGGAGAGGGCGGTGGCGAAGCTGCTGGAAAAAGGGCTGATACAGCGTAACAAGTTCAGGGAGCGCACCTACATGTGCGACAGCAGGAAGATTCTGCTCTCCCTCCTCGCGGTGACTGCAGAGCTTTACCGGGACTACGAGAAGAGAACCAAGTAGCTATTCAAGGCTGCTGAGCCGCGCCAATACGTCATCCTCGATCCACTTCACGCCTCTAGATGTGAGCTTGTACATGCTTCCCTTTTTTTCGGGCTTGAAGACGTGGCCACGGTTCCTCATCTCGTGGAGCCTCGCGGCGACAGTCACCTTCTTACCGCTGGACACGAGCCGCTCCCTGATCTGTTTACTTGTGGCCTCGAAGTTCTTCATCGCGTAGAGGATGAGCCCGATGGCCTCGTAGTGGGACAGCTCCTCGCGGGAAACGATGGTCGGGCCCTCACGGTCGACCCTTATGATGTCCTTCAGGCTGTCCTCGTTCTCGAAGGTGGTGGCCTCTGAGGCTCTCTCGTTGATCTGAGAGACGAGTTCATGTGTGAGCCAGCCGAGGCCCTCCAGCACCTCCTCCGGGGACTCGCCATTCACCTCCACGGCCCCGTAGCCGGTCTTGATGGTCACTTTGAGCCGCGGCGTCACTCTCCCTCCTGCGTGTTGATGACGTATAGGTAGCCCCGCTTCTTGTCCTTCCACCTGCGGAGGGTTCCCTTCTTCACCATCCACACGAGGACGCCGCTGAGTGTTGTCTTGGGGAAGAATATGGCGTTGGCCTCCATCGCCTCCCTGAGCTCGCCGAGGGCCCTCGGCGTCTTGCCCCACTCGGTCGCGAGCAGGCCCTCCACAGCCTCGCTGCACTGGCTCGTCCGGTTTATGGTGGGAAACTCCTTGACCTGACTCTCCTCTTTACCCTTTTTCTGGGGGCGCTTCGCCGTAGCCAGATCGGCGTTGAAGGCCTTGGAGACCTTGTCGATGATGAGGTCCAGATCGTCTAGGGTCTCGAGGACCTCCTCCCTCTCCCCGCCTAGCTCCACCTCCATGTCGCCGATGCGTACCTTTAGACGGAAGGAGGGCTCTGGCATAAAACCACACGTTATCTGACATCATAATAACCTATAAGACCGTTTATAATACTTATGGGGGGTGTCAGCCCTTCTTGGCCTCAACGGCGGACCGTAGAAGCCTCTGGACGTCCTTGGGCTTGGCCCTTCCACGCACCTGACCCATGATGACGCCCATCAGGGCGCCCATGGCTCTCATGCCGCGCTCGGCCACCAGATCAGACTTCTCCTCGACGACGCTGTTAATCAACGCATTGAGCTCCTCGATGGTCATCATGTCGAAGCCCAGCGCGGACACGGCGGCCCTCGCTTTCTTGCCCCGGTTCTCCGCGAGCCAGGTCAGCACGTCTGGCAGAGACTCCTTCGTCGCGGCGCCCTCCTTCACCAGCGTGAACGCGTCCCGTAGAGCCTCGTCGGTGAGCCCCTCGACGGGCACACCGTCACGCCGGAGCTTCGTGAGATCCTCCGTCAGGGTCACCGCCAGCAGCGTCGTCGAGTGCCCCTCCCGGGCAAGCTCCTCGAACAACCCCATGTAATCGGAGTCGACTATTTGGGTCGCCAGCTTCTCGTTGAGGGAGTACTCCTTCATGAACCGTCTGAGCTTGACCTCAGGCATCTCGGGGAGCGCCGCCCTCAGCTCCTCTAGTTTCTCGGTGGTCACCTTCACGGGCTTAACGTCGGTCTCCGGGTACATGCGGGCGGCCCCAGGCCTAGGCCTCGTGTACCTCGTCGTCCCATCAGGGTTTGCGGAACGCGTCTCATCGGGTACACCGAGTAGCGCCTGCGCGGCGCGGTCCACCACTGCCCCTAGGGCGGCGACGCATTTTCTCCCCTCGTCGGCGACGATGACAACGGCGTCGGCCTCCCCGGCACCCATCCTCTCCCTTAGGACGTGTACCTCCTCAACCGTGATGCTGTAGCCTGGCAGCTCATCCGTGTGGAATATGCCCTTGACGCCGCCCCCGAACTTGGCGTGGTCGCTCATCTCGGTGCCCAGCCTTCTGCCTGGGCAGAGCTCCCGCCCAGTGAGACCGCTGAACCCGGGGAGCTTGACGGCCATGACCTTGCCGCCTCTCTTCAGGGCGGCGCCGAGTATCTTGGAACCGGTTTCCTTGAAGACCTCCGACACGTCTGCTGCTTCTTGTCGGAGGGACGCCGGCGTGACGCCTCTCTTCTTCAGCTCCTCAGCTATCTCGAGGAGCGTGACCTGACGCCGTGCCTCATACTCGGTTATGGTTGGTAGGAGATTCAGGTCTTGGACTCCCTTGATCTCGATGATGGCGCCCCCGCGTATGCTCACGTTGACGTCCTGCCTGATGGTGCCAAGCCCCCTGCGCACCATCCCGGTCGCCCTGAGGATTGCCCCTATCCGGGCCGCTACCTTGTACGCCTCCTCGGGTGTATGCATCTCGGGGGCCGTCGTTATCTCTATGAGGGGGATGCCCAGCCGGTCCAGGCGGTACGTTATTGTGTCCCCCTCCTCGACTATCTTCCTGGCCGCGTCCTCCTCTACCGCTACCTGCTCCAGGTGGTAGGTCTTTCCGTCGACTTTTACGGCTCCTCCGAGGCTGACGACGCTGGTCCGCTGGAACCCGCCGGTGTTGCTGCCGTCTACGACTGTCTTCCTCATCACCTGGACCTCGTCCACGGGTACGCCGTCGGTCATGAGGGAAAACGTGAGGGATGTGTCTATGGCCTCTGGGTCAAGCTGGCCCGGCGGCTCCTCGTCCATCTCTACGAGGCAGTTGGTGTCGTGGTCACCCTGGTATATGATGGTCTTGCCTTTGAGGAACTCGAAGAGGGCGGCGGGGTCCACCTCGCCCAGCTCGCTCTGGCTGGGCCTGAGCTTCCGCGTGAAGGTGTAGTCGGGCTCCTTGTCGCTGAGCCGCGGCGGGCACGAGCAGAACAGCTTGTGCTTCGTGGCGAGCTCTTGGTGTATCTCGATGCCGACGGTGAGCCCCAGCTTCATGTAGTCCATCAGCTTGACCCCTCCAGGTATGGCGTCCGTGGGTTGAGCTCGCCCACGAGGTCGGTGAGGAGCAGCTTCTTCGCCTCCTCCGTGTCGTCGGTCTGGCCGAGGCACCACTTGAGCTTCACGTACGCCGTCTCGGGGTGCATGTCCTCCAGCGGCACGGCGCCCCTGTCAACCAGCTCGCGGCCGTGGCTGTAGACGTTGAGATGGACTCGCCCCCAGATGCACTGGCTCGCTATACCTACGATGACGCCTTCCTTCCTGGCCCGGTCGATGGCTGGCCACAGGTCCTTGCAGACCTGGCCGAGTCCCGTCGCCTCGATGACGATGCCCCTGACGCCGTCGTCGATGAGCCAGTCAAGTATCGTCGGTTTGAAGTCGGGGTGGAACTTGACGAGGCTAACCTTGTCGCTGAACCTGTTCAGCAGCCTGGGCTCGCTGGGCTGCCGGGGCCGGTACCTGTCGTTGATCATCTCCACCCTGCCGTCTATGTAGCGTGCGATGGGCCAGTCGTTCACGGGCTGGAACGCGTACCTGCTGCTGGTGTGGCACTTCCTGACCTTGGTGCCCCTGAGGTACGCGATGCTGGTGTCGGACGTGGTCTCGTGGAGCCCCACGACGACCTCGGCGAAGGGGGCGTGAGCCGCGGTGTAGACGCCGCCCATGAGGTTGGTGGCGTTGTCGCTGCTGGGCCTGTCGCTGCTGCGTTGGCTGCCGACGAAGATCACGGGGACCGGCAGGTCCTGCAACGCGAAGCTGAGGGCCGCGGCGCTGTAGCCCATGGTGTCGGTGCCGTGGGTGATTATGACGCCGTCGGCACCTGTATCGATCTTGTCGTATGCTCTCTTTGCCATGCCCTCCCATTCCTTGTGGGTGAGGTCCTCGCTGAACACGCTGTAGAGGATGTCCGCGTCGACGTCGGCTACCTCGACCAGCTCGGGCACTATGCCCAGGAGGTCGCGGCTGGTCATCGCCGAGACGACGCCGCCCGTGACATAGTCTACCCTGCTCGCGATGGTGCCGCCGGTGCTGATGATGCTCACCTTGGGTAGACCCGGCTCAGCCTCGGGTAGGGGCGGGGGCCTGAACTCGGGTTTCTCCGCTACGCCCACCTTCTTGATCTTCATGTCTTTGCTGTGGGCGAGGCCGATGTTGTACCCAGACTTGAGCTTGAGTATGAGGTGCCAGTCGTCGTAGCTCTCTACGCGAGGCATCAGGCTGCCCGTGTACCGCTGGTTGTTCACGGTTACCTCCAGTCTGTCGCCTATCTCGGCCCCCGCCTCTTCGAGGGCTGAACGCAGTTCTCCGCGGTACCCGGGAAGCTCGTCCTCGCTCATGTAAACCAGAAAACGTAACAGCGCATCGGCTTAAAAATTGGCGTGGTCACGTGACCCGTGTGACCCTGAGCAACACAGTTACTCTGTAAAATCGATGCTGTGGATCCAGCTTGGATTGTTGCTTTACAGCAAAGAGTTAGAGGAGAGTAAATATCATTGTCGTGTGGATTAATCGCGGTGACTGAAATGATAGCCAGCATTAAAATAGTCGCAGCCATGACGGGGTTGGCCCTCTACATGGTGTTCAACAAGGGGAGCTGCTGTCAAGATGACACGAACTGCAGCAGGGGGCTCGTGCAGTGTGCCTGGGCCGAGATCAGGGGCTTCCTCGGTTTAGACTAGATCATGTGGAAGTACTCGTTCTTCTCGGGCTCGTACTCTGTGTCGCCGAGTAGCTCCTGAAACTCCTCGAATAACTGGCTGATCCGCGGGTCGTCGTTGAGGGTGGAGGCCACCTGCTGGTAGTGCTCCTTGTCGCGGAACCTGTTTATCTCCATCCACCTCTGGGGGTCCTCGGCGTCCCTGTATATCTCTACGTTTACGCACCCATTCTCAAGGTAGGCCTCTATGGCCTTCTTCTCCAGCTTGAAGTACCCTATGGTCTTGTCGATGGGTATCTTGTAGTGGTATACGACTATGTACACGTCGGCGATCAACAGTATTGAGCGTCGCGCGGATAAAAACGGTTCTCATAGAGGCTTGGAGACGTAGGGGCCGTCGCTCGAGTAGCCGAGCCTCCCGTAGTACTCCTTGGTGCCGAGGGCGCTCATGACCACCATGCGGCCCATGCCGTACTCCTCCTCGGCGATGCGCTCGGCCTCCTTCATGAGCGCCTCGCCCCAGCCCATGTGCTGCCAGTCATGCCCGTCGAGCCCCACCGGCGTCATCCTGCCGTATACGTGTAGCTCGCGGACGAGGCCGGTGTACGGAGTGATCTCTGGGCGGAAGACGCGGTCAGAGGGTATCCTCAGCCGAATGAACCCGACGAGGACGTCGTTCTCGGTGTCCTCGACGCCGATGAAGCTCTCCTCGCCTCCGGACGCCTCGTAGGTTCGGCGCACAAGCTCGAGGCTCTCGGGCTCCACGCCCTCCCTCGACCGGTGCCCCGCCTCCCTGCACCTTATGCAGCGGCACCCGGAGCCGCGTATCCGCAGCCTTTCCTGGGCCAGCTGCCTGAGGTTGCTCTTGTCGACGCCCGCCTCGATCTGGTGGAGGGGAATGTCCCGCTGCACCCTCATTATGCGGACCCACGGCGGCACCATCTCCTTCACCTGGGCGACCAGCTCCGTGGCCTGCTCCGTGGTGAGGGGCTCGTAGTCGCCGCTCCTCCACCAGTCGTAGAGCTTGGTGCCCTTGACCACGAGCGTGGGGTATATCTTCAGCATGTCGGGCATGTAGCGCGGGTCGGTGAATATCTGCCTGAAGCCTTCGAGGTCCCGCTGCATGCTTGAGCCGGGTAGGCCGGGCATCATGTGGTAGCAGATCTTGAGCGCCGAGTCCTTGAGGCGGCGGGTGCCTTCCACCACGTCCTGGACCGTGTGGCCTCTGTCGACGAGCCTGTAGATGTCGTCGTAGACGTTCTGGACGCCCACCTCGACGCGGGTGACGCCTAGATCGAGCATGTTGTTCACGTCTTTCTCGGTGAGGCAGTCTGGGCGCGTCTCGACGGTGACGCCAACGTTCCTGAGGGTGGATGTCTCCGCCAGCCGCTTTGCCTCGGCCAGCGAACGGGACTCTTCCCCGGTTATGGCGTCGAGGCAGCCCTTGACGAACCACTCCTGGTAGTCCCGGGGGCCGGCGGGGAACGTGCCGCCCATGATGATGAGGTCTATCTTGTCCACGGTGTGCCCTATGGCCTCGAGCTGCTCCACCCTGCTCCTGACCTGGCGGTATGGGTCGAAGCTGTTCTGGATCCCTCTCATGGCGGCTGGCTCGTGGCCGGTGTAGCTCTGGGGGCTGTTCACCTCGGGGCCGCCTGGGCAGTAGGCGCACCTGCCGTGGGGGCACGCCATGGGCTTGGTCATGACTGCGACGACGTTGACGCCGCTGAGCGCCCTTGTGGCTTTGCGTCTGAGCACAGGGATGAGCTTCTCCCGTTCGTCTGCCGTGAGCAGTCTGATGAGCTCCGAGTTGCCCGGAATCCTGCCGAGGTTATACTTCCGGGTTACCTGGAACTTGGCGTACTCCAGGTCGTCCCTGGTGGGCTCCTCCTTCTCCAGCAACAGGTCGATGATCTCTCGGAGCGGCTGCAAGTCGAGTCAAAGGGAAACCGGTTTGTTAAAAAGATTATCGCAGCCCTGAACACTGAGCGATGGTAAGCATCAAATCCCGATAATCCATGACTATAATGATTACATGCTAAACGAGGTAGAGAAGAGGGTCATCGGGGAGGCGTACACCAGCACGCGGCCCCTCGAGAACTTGACAACTCTATGCGACGACTACGGCGGCAGGTTCGCAGGCACAGAGGAGAACCGGGAGGCGGCGGAGTACATCCTGGGCATCTACGAGGAGTACGGCCTAGGTGACCCGCGTCTCGAGCCTTTCACGTTCCAGGGCTGCGAGGTCGGCGAGTCCAGCCTCAGGGTCCGGGGGCCCACGGCGAAGGAAATGCCGACGTTGACGCTCCCGATGACTCCGAGCGGCTCAGCCGAGGGGGAGCTGGTCGCCGTGGAAACAACCTCGGACCTTGAGTCGCTGGACGTCGAGGGGAAGATAATCTTGGGCACCAACAGGCTGCCCCTCAGAGCCTGCGTGGAGGCTGGGGCGGTGGGGTTCGTGTGGATGCACCCGTTCCCCATGATGGGGCCGCCCACCGGCGTCGTGCCCCAGCTGGTACCGGCTGTCTCGATAAAGCACGAGGACGGTCTGATGCTTAAGAGGCTCATCGACCGGAGGGGAAGCGTAACGGTAGAGCTTCAGACCAGCTGCGAGATGTTTGATCGGGAGTCATGGAACGTCTGCGGCGACGTGAAGGGAGGTGGAGAATCCGGCTACGTTCTTCTTGGCGGCCACTACGACGGCCACGAGATAGCGCAAGCCGCATTCGACTGCGGCGCCGCCTGCATGGCGGTGACCGAGATGGGCCGAATACTGAACACCGTCAGCGATGAACTCGACGGAGACGTGCGGGTGGTATGCTTCTCGGCGGAGGAGTTCGGATACTGGGGTAGCCGTGACTACGCGAAGCGCCACGCCGACGAGATGACCAACATGCTCTTCACCTGTCAGCTGGACTGCAACGGGGGACCCGAGCCCCAGATGGTGACCGTCGACCACTGGCCTGAGCTGGAGCCGTTCTACGCGAAGCTGAGGGACGACCTGAGCCTGCCCATGCCTTTCGACCAGAGGATGGGACCGGGCGACAGCAGAGCCTTCCATGAGCTCGGCGCCCCCACGGGCAGCATCGTCGACTACAGGGAGCCGGGGCGACTACCTCTGCTGAAGACGGTGAGGCACACAGTCTACGACACAGTGGACAAGATCAGCCTCCGCCACCTCCAGGACGACGTCGCCATCGGCGCAGTCTCGACCACTAGGATACTGGCTTCGAGTGAATGGCCGGGGCACAGGAGCTCAGAGGCCGTCGAGGAGCTGAAAAGAAGACTAGCAGGCTAGACACGTGATGCCGATTTGATCAAGGTGCTAGACATCGCAGCCAATCTGCTGGCCTCGTTGGAGAACGGAACGCTGTCTGAAGATGAAGCTCTTCGTTATTTCAGGGATAACCAGAGGCTCCTGAGAAGCAACATGGAGCAGGCCTACGCCAAATACGGGGAAGAAGACCTAGCCGGGGTGGTGAGAAGGGTATTCCCGGAGATCATCGGTAACAGGGAGCTTATACTCTCCAACCGGCGGCGGTTAACCGAGATCAGAGACAAGGTATCAGAGAAGGTGGTCTCCGTCTACGGCGGCGTCCCCGAGGTTGTACTAGTTCCCTGCGTCGGTTTATTCGTGGCCAGCGGATGGGCCAGCAAGGAGGGAGGGCACCGTGTATTCATCGCCCTCGAGTTCCCCCACAGAAACATGGATATCATGCTAGCGCATGAGGTCGCCCACGCCGTGAGCCAGGACACTTGGGACACCGTCCTGGACGGCTTCTACAGGGAGGGGCACGCCGCCTACGTATCCTCTGTGCTATTCCCTGGACACGGCGACGAGGAATACCTGTTCATGTCCGAGGAGCTATACCATAGATGCCTCGAATGGATGGAGGCAAACAGGGAAAAGATACTCAAAGACTCTATCGAGCCTCTCAAGGTGCTAAACAGACACCACAAGTTCTACTTCACCACAGGGTACAGCCCCGACTACCCCAACGTAGGCTACGTCATAGGGTACCACTACGTGAAGCACCTGAACAGGAAGCACTCCCTACCCGAGCTGCTGGGCTTCGGTTTGAAGAAAGAAGAGAAAGAGACAGAGTTCGCGGAGTTCATCAACGACGCCGGTAGTTTTACCTTGGGGAGCTAGAGTATGGTCATGCTCTCCAGGTCCCGCGGGTAGTATGTGATCCAATCGCAGCCGTCCTCGGTGACCACGAGGGTGTCGCTGTGCCTGAACCCGGCGTAGCCCAGCTCGTAGATGCCTGGCTCGATGCTCACCACCATCCCCAGCTGCAGAGGCTGGGTGTTCCCTTGGTCCAGGTACGGCGGCTCGTGGCCCTCCAGGCCGATGCCGTGGCCCGTGTGGTGCCTGACCAGGTCCCAGTACCCGGCGTTCCTGAACACCTTGTTGGCGGCCTTGTCCACGTCGGCGCAGGTGTTCCCGGGCTTCAATGCGTCGGCGGCGGCCTCCTGGGCCCTGCACATGACCTTGAACATCTTCTCCTGCTTGGCTGTGGGCTTGCCCACGATCATTGTGCGCTCCAGCTCGCTGCCGTAGCCGCCTATGTCGGCGCCGGCGCCGGTGACGAGCACGTCGCCCTCCCGGATGGGCTTGTTTACGTCGATGCTGTGGGGCATCGCCGACTTCCAGCCCACCTGGCCCCTGAAGCCCGCGGACACGAACCTGCCCTTGACGCTCTCGTACTCGCCTCCATACGTCTTCTTCATGACGCTGGTGGCCTCTAGGCACGCCATGAGCCTCACTTCCACGTCGTAGAGGCCCGGCCTGGTATACTCCTGGAGGTAGCTGTGGGCAAGGTTGCCCCACTTCGCGGACTCCCTGATGAGGTCTATCTCCTCCCCCGTCTTGAGGAGCCTCATGCCCCAGACGAACTGGCCGTCCTTGACGAGCTCGGCGTCGGTGAGCAGCTCGTTGAGGGGCGGCCCCACGTAGCCCATGGCGCCGCCGGCCCCCGCAGGGTTGTCCGTGCCGATCCTGGCCTTGCCGAGGCCTTTCTCCTTGATCCAGTCTGCGAACCGTTCCATGGCGTGCTTCTCGCCGGGGTAGTCCAGGTAGGTGAGGCACTCACCGACGAGGGGGGTCTGGTGGTGGAGGTGGTCGGCCTCCAGGAGGGGCCCCATGAACGTGGGCTTCCCGTCCGGCTCCACCAGCAGCGCCGCAGGGCGCTCCGTGACCATGTGGTAGAAGTGGCTGAAGTAGAAGATGCTTACCCCGCTGGTGACGAGGTAGGCGTCGAATCCCTCCTCCGCCATGTGCTCCCGGAGGACGCCTAGGCGCCTGCCGTACTCGATCCAACTGATCCTTAGCTTAGGCAACTTGATCACTTTCGATGGAGCTCCGGAGGATAAAACATAATCGAGGTGATAGGTTTATAATCTTCAAGTGGGTAGTGGGTTGTGGGTGGTGGGAATGGAAGAGGTCGTGGTGGATGACAGGGGAAGAATACTAATCCCCAAGGAGCTGCGAGATAAGGTGGGACTGAAACCGGGATCAGGGGCCAGGCTAGAGGTGAAGAACGGCCAGATCATAATTACTCCGCCACTCTCCCCGCAGGACTTCATCAGAGAGATGGAGGGCTTCATGACCGAGGGGGAGCCCACAGACGACCCCCTCAAAGTTAAACACATCTGGGAGAAATGACGCTGTTCATCGACGCCAACATCTGGTGCTACTACTTCGACGCCAGACACCCAGAGCATGAGCACGTGAAAAGGTTCATGCGACATGCCCTGCTCAGCGAGACGCTGGCAGTCAACACCCTAATCGTCATGGAGGTAGCCCATTACCTGAACAGAAACCTGAGCAGAGACGAGGCTAAGAGAAAAACCGAGAACCTCCTGACGTTGGAGAACCTCCGCGTCCACGACTTCGACAGGGATCAGCTCGTGAAATCGCTGGACACCCTGAACAAGTATTCTCGTAGCCACGGCCTCGGTGGAAGGGACGCGACGATAATCTCAACCGTGAAGAGCCATGGCGTTGAGCGCTTGGTGACTCACGACAAGGCCCTCGCAAAAGTAGCCGAACTGGAATCGGTGAATGTAGTAGATCCCGTGGAGGAATAGAGAAAGGGTTAGAGGCCGCTAGTGGCTCTGCTTCTTGAGCTGGTCCAGCGGCGGCTTCAGATCTGGAGGCAGAGGACTCTGGTAGACCCGGCCCTTCATCTGCCTGGCCCACTCGTCCCTGGCGGCCTGAAGCAGCCTATTGTCGGTTAACAGGTCCATGACTGTGCCTGCCATGACCTTGGATGCGAACACGGTGCTCTTGTGGCCGATGCTTGTGCCGTTGCTGGCGACGTTCTGCCAGCTGTGCCCCGCGGCGCTGACGATGGTGTAGACGGTCCTGAACTGGACAGTCGGCGTGTTCCAGGCTACGTCGGCTACGTCGCTGCTGCCGCCGCCCTTGGTGCCCTCGCCCACGGGGTCGTAGATCCGTGTGTTCAAGTTCACTTCCATTAGCTCCATGGCGTCGGGCAGGTGGCTCTTCATTAATCCAATCTTCTTCTTCTCCGGGGGGATGCTCTTGGCGAGCTCCGCCGCGAACGCCTCCTCTTCCTCCGTGTAGGTGGGGGCGCCGACGAGCCTCATGTTGGCTATGGCCGTCTCCGCGAGTACCCTGTTCTCCATGCCGTTGTGGACGCCGCTGAGGAAGGTCACCCTGTGGGTTGTGCCTACCATCTTATCGGCGCCGTCGGCGATGTCGAGGATCTTCCGGTAGTACATGTCCATCAGCTCCCGCTCCGGCGCCCTGACGTAGTACCAGCTGCGGGCGTACGGCGGCACGACGTTGGGCTCGTGGCCGCCGTCCTCCACCACGTAGTGTATGCGGGTCTCCTGGATCACGTGCTCCCGCATGTAGTTGACGCCTATGTTCATGAGCTCCACGGCGTCCATGGCACTGACCCCCATCTCGGGGCTCCCCGCGGCGTGGCTGGCCACCCCGTAGAACTCGAACTTGACGCTGTTCATGGCGTTGCCGCTCCGCAGGGCGGCTCCGTTGAAGCTGCTTGGGTGGTGGCCGACGCAGGCGTCGACGCCGTCGAAGACCCCGTCGCGGACCATAAAGACCTTGCCGACGAGGGTCTCCTCGGCTGGGCACCCGAACACCTTCACCGTGCCCTCCACGAGGCCCTCGTCCATCGCGGCTTTGACGGCTAGGCCGCCGCCGAGCGCGGTGGTGGCGTAGCCGTTGTGGCCGCAGCCGTGGCCTGCGCCCCCCTCCACCAGCGGCTCCTTGTATGGCACGGGCTTGTTGCTTATGCCGGGCAGGGCGTCCAGCTCTCCCATTATGCCTATGGTGGGGCCGCCGCTGCCGTATGTGGCGACGAAGGCGCTGGGCATCCCGGCGACGCCCCGCTCCACCGTGAAACCCTTCTTCTCCAGCATGTCCGTGAGGAGCTTCGCCGTCTGGACCTCCTGGAGACCCACCTCGGCTAGCTCCCATATCCTCTGGTGGACATCCACCAGCATCTTCTCGTGCTCGTCGACCCAGTCAAGGGCGACTTGTTTACCCTTAATCAAATGATACACCGACTATTAGGCGGCCTAAAGGCGTTAAACATTTACGGGGAACCCTGCGCACATCTGGAAAGAATCAGATGGAATCCTTAGCTGACCCTGACATAGCTGAGCTGGAGGTCGCCGACCAGTGAACGGTACTGCTTCGCAGCCTCCTCGGAGACCAGCGGCTCCAGCTGGTCGACGAGGCAGCTCATGCTGTTGATGGCGACGGACGCCCTCCTCAGGTCCTTCTCCGGCTCCTCCTCCTCCTCCTCCTTGATGGGGACCCCCATGTGCTCCAGCGCTTTACCGGAGAGTACCCCGATGAAGATGTCTAGCAGGTCCTCGATGTCGAGACTAGCCAGATCCACTCCTTGTTCCGCGGACATCGTTGTATCTACACTTCTCTCTTTTTAGAAGCATTAGGGTTTTCCCGTCTCTGGCTAAAGTCTCGGTGCGACGCAGCCCCCTTGTGGCCTGTCTTCTCGTCTCCACAAGTTGTATGGAACGGAGATAGTGACTGGTTACAGTGGTTTTTTGGATACACTGCACCTGAGTTTATTTGCGGTTGAAACTATGGGAACAGGTAGACTCAATATCTGGATTTCCGAGGTCCGTCAACCATGTAAGATATCCAACAGCACGTGGTGGGTCGCCCTCACGGACTGCAACGGCGAGGTCCTAGAGTGGTGTGGTAGAAAGTACGCCCCTCTCAAGGCACCATGTGGCCACCTGGAGGTCGAGCTACCGCCTGGAACGTACAAGGTCTTCGCCACGGGGCCCATCAGGTTCAGGCAGCCATACGTTTACTACAACGTTTTCACGGACACAGCCATCGTTCACATCTGCTGCGATGAAACAACATGCGTCACGCTTTACCCGCCCACGTATCATAGATGCGGGTTCTATCTGTTGCTCGCGACGGAGGTGCTGCTGAGGAACAAGCTGCTGCCTAAGGAGCAAGCCAACAACTTGGTGGACGCGATCAACGCGGTGAGGGAGCACCTGCCCAGACCCCTACAGGCCGACGAGGACATAGACTTCCTGAGGAGACTGCTGGACGAGATAGCCGAGCTTGAAAAGGAAGAGGAGAAGGCTAAGGCAGCCTGACCCAAATCCCTTTTTTTCAACCTACGTTAAACTAGATTAGCATCAACAGCCGGAGCCCTTTCTTCGTTGTGTGTTTTACCTCGTAGCCCCGGTTCCTGAAGTTCTCCACGATGAATCCCAGCATCTCGTCGTCGACCTCGATGGAGGTGTCTGCCTTCACGACGAATAGTGCCTTCTCCGGGTCGTAGACATCGACTCCTCTTCTCTTGGTGACGCCTACGTCGTACTCCCTGACGCCCACGTGGAGAAGGGCCCCCTCCATGAGCCTGTGGAGCTCCCTCCGCCTCTCCTCGATGAAGGAAGCAGCGGAGCTCATATTACTTCATGCTTTCCCTGCGCTTGATCTCGTTGAGGGCCTTCTCGATGTGTTCCTCGGGGACTTCGATGCTGAACTTCTCCCTCATGGCCTTCTTGATCTCCTCTGGGGACGAGCCGTCCTCGCAGGCCTTGGGGACGAGGTTCACCATGTCCTCGACGTAGTTCCAAGGGAAGATTACCCACCGCCACGTTATCACGTCGCCGTAGTAGTCTGGCATGAACTTGCTGCCCTCTATGTGCCTCAGCGCAGCGGTCTTCACCTCGAGGGGGTTCTTCTCCTTGACGTAATCCATGGCCACGATCATGCTCTCCCCGGTGTCGGTGATGTCGTCCACCACGAGGACCCTGCGGTCCGTCAGGTCCACCTCGAAGGGATACTTTATCTTGGCCCTGCCGTCGGGCGTCGCCGTCACCCCCCAGTGCTCCACCTTGAGGCTCACGATGTCCTTCACACCCAGGTAGTCGCATAGGACCCTGCTGAGTACCCAGCCGCCCCTGGCCAGTCCGACCATGAAGTCTGGCTGCCAACCCGACGCCACGATCTTCTCTGCAACCTTCTCGCTGAGCTCGGCGAAGAGCCGCCAGTCCATGATCTCGCATAAGAAGCTATCCCCGGACATAACGAGAAACTATGGTAAAAGGTTGTATTTATCTTCACGTTGGTTATGAAGAAGAGGAACGTGCTCAGGGGTGGCTAGGTTAGCCCCAGAAGCTTCTCAGGGTTGGTCTTCACCATGCTGGATATGTCTTCGTCGGGCAGCCCCATGTCCATGAGGCACGCGATGAACTCCCGCAGCCCCTCCACAGGCGTCGGCAGCGTGTAGACCCCGAAGTCGGTGCATATGATGCAGCTCTCCGCCCCGATGCGTTCCATCTGCTCCGCCGCCTCCTTCACTCCGCCGCCTACCTCGCCGCTCATACCCTCGTCGATGGACGCGTACTCGCGTTCCACGTAGTAGTGGGTCTTGGGGATGGATGTGGTGTGGGTGTACGCCGCCAACGTGTACTCTATGTAGGCGCCCTTGTCCGCCATGTACCTGAGCTGGTCGAGGTCGGCCTCCTTCACCACCGCGCTGGACACCACAACCCGTTTAATACCGTACTCCTCGGCGTAGTCCACGAGCCGCATCGCCTCGGGGACGTCGACGTGGCCCGTGATCATGTAGACGTGGGGGTGGGAGGCTATGAGCCGCAGTATCTCGTCCAGCTCGGGGCTGGGCGGGCCCTCTGGGATGCTTATGCAGGTCTCCAGCTCCTTCCTGAACTCCGGGTATATCTCGCTGAGGGGCGTGAAGACGCCGTCCACGAGCCTGCCCTCCCGGGCCGCCTGGTAGTAGGTGCTGTGGGCCCCGAAGCTGACGTACTTGGCGCCGTCGCCGTAGCTGAGGGCTGTCTTCACGGCCCTGGGGTTCATGCCGCCGTAGACGGTGTTGAGTATGATGCCGCCGTAGGTCTTGAAGTCGGGCACGGCGCGGTTCACGAGCCACGCGGTGCCGTTGCTCATCTCGAAGACGTCCATGTAGACGATGGTCCTCATCCCGGCGTCCCGGGCCTGTATGGCAGCCTGGAAGGGGTCGACCCGCCTCGGGCTGCTGAATATGTGGGGCCCTGCGTGGACGTGGATGTCTATGGCGCCCCTGAGCAGCTCCTCTGATCTCTCTAGGCTTCTCCCCTCCGGTAGGAATCTGTCTGACACATCGATCACATAGAGTACGGCGTCCCGGGTTTAATTATTGGCGCCCATGAGCCATGCTTAAAAAGTCGCCGAAGGAATGCAACTATAGGTGGAGGCCTTGAGGTACTGTCCGAAGTGCGGCGAGGAGAATAGCGACGACGCAGAGTTCTGTAAAAGCTGCGGCGAGAACATGTCCCGGATCATAAGGTACACTAAGCCAAGGGACACCGGGTGGGACGTTGCGAGGGTGGTGGCTCTGGTGATCGGGGCGATAATGGTGTTCACGTCTCTGGGCCTGATTCTCGGAGGAGGCTCCCTGAGGATGGTCCAGAGCGCCATAGTGGACAGCGAAGGCTACATCATGAGTGGCGTCGAGAGCCTCGCCTCGGACAGCTACGCGATAGTCTTCGAGGACATCAATATCCAGATGGACGCCGACGCCGGGCCCTTCAGGGAGTGGTTCAAGGACCTGATCACGGTGAAGCTTACCGCGGAGAACAAAGACCCGGGCGAGAGCGTGTTCGTGGGGATAGCCGACTACGGCAGCGTGTACAGCTACCTCAGCGACGTGTCCTACGACAGGCTCGTAGAGACAAACTGGGAGTACGACCCCTGGGGCAACGACTTCCCAGACTATGTCTACAGCCACCACAGCGGGGGGGCGCCAGCGGGGCCGCCGACCATCCACAGCTTCTGGGCTGCCTTCGCGACGGGGTCAGGCCAAGAGACGCTGACCTGGAGCGTCGCGCCGGGGAGATACTGGGTGGTGGTGATGAACGAGGACGCCTCCCAGGGCGTAGACGTGGACCTCCAGATAGGGGCTAAAGTGCCCATACTCAAGGACCTGGGCGACGTGCTGCTCACCGTGGGCGTCTTGGTGGGCCTAGTCGGGGCCGCCGTCATATACTACGGGGCCATAAAGCGGTAGTCCCCAACATTTTTCTAATACCCCACGTATCCTACCCAGCCGAGGCGATGAGTCTATATCATACGCCTCCCCAGTCAAGGTGAAAGAGATGGAGAAAGACTACCACAAGATGCTGGACAGGGCCTACGAGGAGCTGCCCGACCAGATGGAGACGACCGACCGCTTCCAGATACCCCGCGCCGTCGTGCGTCAGCAGGGACGACGCACCTATATAATGAACTTCAAGGAAATCGCAGACGAACTCCGCAGGGACCCCCAGCACCTCATGAAGTTCGTCCTCAACGAGACGGCGACGAGGGGGGACTACGACGGCGCCAGGGCCATGTTTCAGGGTAAGTTCAGCAGCGACAGCATAAGGAACCTAATCGAGATATATACCAACAAGTACGTGATATGCCCCGTCTGCAACAGGCCTGACACTCAAATCGTCAGGGAACGCAGACTCAGCTTCCTCCAGTGCGACGCCTGCGGGGCGCGCAGCAGCATAGGGAAGAGCTAGCGTTGACCAAGGTCTACGTCAAGTCCATCCGCCGCGGCAGGGACAGGGTTGTCGCCGTCTGCGACGCGGAGATACTTGGCAAGACCTTGGAGGGCGGCAGGGTGCCTTTCACGGTGAGCGAGGGCTTCTACAAGGGCGTACTCGGCGAGGTCGAGGAGGCGCTGGACGCTATGAGGCAGGCCACCATCTGCAACTTGGTTGGGAAACGGATCGTGGAGGCAGCCATAGAGCGCAAGATGGTGCACGAGCGCGCCGTCATATACTTCGGTGATATACCCCACGCCCAGATCGTGAAGCTCTAGGAAGTTTCTTTTAGCCGTGCAGTGTATTCCTCACGGTGAAGTTTTTGGACTACAAGGTCAAAGACATTGGACTCGCCGAGCAGGGCGAGCTCCTGATCGACTGGGCTACTGACCACATGCCCGTGCTGGGCTTCATAAGGAGGCGCTTCGAGGAGGAGAGGCCCTTCGAGGGCATGACCGTGGGGGCGGTGCTCCACTGCACAAAGGAGACGGCTGTTCTCGTCAGGGCACTTGAGGCGGGGGGCGCCGAGGTAGCCCTCGCCGGGTCCAACCCGCTGTCCACCCAGGACCCGGTGGTGGCGGCGCTGGCGTCGACAGGAACCAAGGTCTACGCGTGGAGGGAGCAGACAGGCGAGGAGTACGGCTGGTGCATCGACCGTGTAATGGACTGGAAGCCCCAGCTCACCATGGACGACGGCTGCGATCTGGTGAGCAGCGTCCACAGGAAGCGCCCCGAGCTCATCCCCGACATCAAGGGAGGCAGCGAGCAGACCACCACGGGCGTACACAGGCTCAGGGCCATGGAGAAGGACGGGGCGCTGAGGTACCCCATGGTGGCCGTCAACGACACATCCACCAAGATGATGTTCGACAACAGGTACGGCACGGGGCAGAGCACCATCGACGGCATACTCCGCGCCAGCAGCGTCATGATCGCGGGGAAGACCTTCGTCGTCTGCGGCTACGGGTGGTGCGCCCGCGGCATAGCCATGAGGGCCCGCGGCATGGGCGCCAACGTCATAGTCACCGAGGTGAACCCGCTGAGGGCGCTGGAGGCCGTCATGGACGGTTACAGGGTGATGCCCCTCATCGAGGCGGCGCCCCAAGGCGACATCTTCGTCACCAGCACCGGCAACATCAACGTCATAGACCTGCGCCACATCGAGCAGATGAAGAGCGGCGCCATGATGGCCAACGCCGGCCACTTCAACGTCGAGGTCAACATACCCGCGCTGGAGAGCCTCTCCGAAGGCAAGAGGCGGATGCGCCCCGACCTGGACGAGTACCGGCTCAAGGACGGCCGGAGGCTCTACCTGCTGAGCGAGGGCAGGCTAGTTAACCTGGCGGCGGCGGAGGGCCACCCAAGCGAGGTCATGGACATGAGCTTCGCGGACCAGGCGCTGACGGCGGAGTGGGTCTGGAAGAGCCCCAAGCTGGAGGTGCGTGTCCACGACGTACCCGAGGAGATCGACAGGCAGGTTGCCCGGCTCAAGCTGGAGACCATGGGCATGGGAATAGACGAGCTCACCGAGGAGCAGATCAGGTACATGAGCAGCTGGGAGGAGGGCACGGCCTAACCCCTCACAAACATATCTTTTCACGGATCGAGTGTCGTTGACGGCGGATGGCTTCAGGAAGTATCTTCTAGCCGGCGTCGTCACGTGGGTGGTCGTCGACTTCACCACAGCATTCAACCCCGACGTTCAGAGGTGGCTCGACCACATGCCCCTCATATGGGCTTTCTACGTAGGCTATCCCCTCCTCTTCGCCCACCTCATCTACAATCGAAGGTGGAGCGACAGATTGATATTCCTTGCGATGATCGCTGGAGGTTTCTTCGTCGAGATAGTCTGCTCGAACAACAGCCTACTCTATACCTATCCGATCATGTTGGTGATGATCCCGGTAGCCTTGGCGATCTACGGCGTCGTCACGTTCATCCCTAAATGGGTGGTGGAGGGAGAGTTGAAGGCCAGGTGGAGGACCGTGGCGCTCCTCGTGGCAGTCTATCTCATTGTCGCCGTGCTGAACTACTTCAACAAGGCTAGTGCCCTCTAAAGGGGAGGGTTCACGCGAGGTGAACGCCGTCGCTGGTTCCCTTTAGGATGCCTTTCTCTATTAGGAACTCTATGCTGTTCTCCGTCTCGTTGGGCGTGAAGCCCTGCCGGCTCATCTCCTTCACAAGCCAGCCGGGCTGGTAGACGAAGCCGGGGATGCGGACGGTCCTGACTATCTGGCGGCTGCACGCCTGTATCCGGTTCTCGTTCTTCATCAGGGGCCCCTTGATGGTCTCAACCCGGCTCGACAGTGGAGCGGCTGGGATGCCCAGCGACCTCTTGACGTGTTTGTGGAAGTCCTTGGTCATGCTGCCTCCGTGGCAGGTGAGGACCCTCTTGGGCTTGCAGCGGCGTATGAACCCTAGGAGGCTCCTGTAGTCGGCGTGGTCGCTCAGGGGGAAGGCGACGCGCTTCTTCATGAAGAGGACGGCCCACCCGCTGGCGAGGGCCACCTCGACGTTTTCCGCCGCCATCTTGCTTCCCTTGGGGGTCACGATGGCGCACTTCCTTGACTCGATGAGTTCCTGTCCTTCGTCGCTCTTGGAGTCCACCGAGTCCAGGTTGTACCCGACGCCGCGGTAGACGTCTGTGACCGGGGACGCACTCTTGGCGGTGACCACGGGGAGGTTTGTGTACTGGTTGAGGATGCTTATGATCTCCTGGGCGTTGCCGATGCTGTCCGTCTTGAAGACGGGTATCCTGCCGCCGAGCACCGTGTTCACCGCCCACTGGTAGACCTCGACCGCGATGTCCTCCCGCTTGGGGAACTGGAACATGGGGCTGCCGAAGGTGGTCTCGATGATCATCATGTCGCAGTCCACCACCTTGGCGGGGCTCATGGTGAAGGTGTCCTCGGTGCACATGTCCCCGGTGTAGAGGACGGTGCCCTCCGGCGTGTTGACCTCGTACTGGGCGCTGCCGAGGACGTGGCCGCTGTCGTGCACCCGCACCTCGATGTCCCCCAGCTTCACCTTGTCCCCGAACCGGACGGGGTTCAGGTTGTCGAGGCGGCTCCAGCCCATGGCCTTCAGTAGCTCGTAGGTCTCTGGGGTGGCGTACTTCTCTCGCTCGGGGTGCTTGAACGCGGATGCGTGGTCGGAGTGGGCGTGGGTGACGAAGGTGGGGTAGCTGTGGCTGTTACGGGTGGGGTCGAGCATGACGCCCTGGTCGCCGTACTCTACCACTATTCCGCCGCGTTGTCGTACCTTCAACTCCAAGCTGGGCCACCGGAGACGATTATATATGGATAACCGAGTTGCCCCAATAAATTATGTGGGGTTATTTATACCCGTTGGTCACCGGGTCTGGAGCATCAATATAGCCTGGGCTAAGTCGCCGCCGCTCTGCTCTAGAGCCGCCCGGGCCTTCTCCATGCTGACGTTGGCCTGCTGGGCTACTAGAAGTATATCCTCTTCGGGTATCTTCAGGGGCTCCTCCTCCGCGGGCGCCGCCTCTGTCTGGGGCTTGCGCTCCGTCTCCTTGCCACCCGCTATCTGGTACATCTTCTGGCCCTGGACGTTGATGCTGGTCACCGCAGGCCCCTCTATCACGATCTCACGGTTCTTGCCCTGCAGTATCACCGTGTGCACGTCGCCCAGCTCGTCCATCTTCATGCCCATCTGCTTCATCATGCGTCGGGCGCGTCGGGAGTCCATCCTAGACACCGGTGTCACCTAGACACAATACCCAATCACTGATTTTTAAACCCATGATATAGGCGAATCAATGAACTGACGCGAGAACACGAGGCTGATAGATGAAATAAGGAAAAGTTAGAGGGAGGCCGCCTTCACCGTGGCCCTTAGGAGCATGGCGATAAGTATGGGCCCCGTGCCCCCCGGCACAGGCGTGTAGGCGCTCGCCTTCTCGTAGACCTCCGGGTCCACGTCGCCGTACACCTTCTTGCCCTCGTAGGTGTTGCCGTTGTCGATTACGATGACGCCTTCCTTCACCATGTCGGCCTTGACGAAGTGCTTCCTCTGGATCTCCGTGCTGATGACGTCTGCGTCCCTGATGCGCTTCGCTATGTGGGGGCACCCCTCGTCCACCTGCGTCACGTTTGACGACAGGTTCATCACGTAAGCCGCCAGCGGCTTGCTCAGGAAGTTGCTGGAGCCCACGATGACCCAGTGCTTCCTGTTGGGGTCGATGCCGTACCGCCTGAACAACTCCATGATGGCCTCGACGCCGGCGGGCGGATACGTCTCCTCGCCCATGAGTACCTTGCCCAACGTGTTGGGGCTCAGGCCGTCCACGTCCTTCTCAGGGGCAATCGCGTCCACCGCCTTGAGCTCGCTGAGCCCCTCGGCGAGGGGTAGCTGCACCATGATGCCGTGGATCTTAGGGTCCTCGTTTAGCTTGTGGATGAGCGCCACGAGCTCCTCGTCCGTGGTCTGCTCCAGTTGGTGGAACTCTGCGTAGATGCCCACCTTCTCGGCGCGCTTCTTCTTGAGGTTCACGTAACGGGCGCTGTACTTGTCGTCGCCTGTGAGGACGAGGGCGAGGCCCGGGGTCACCCCCCTGGCCTTGAGCGCCTCCACCTCGGCGGCTACCTCCTCCATGACCTTGTCGGTGGTCTCTCTTCCGTCCAGTATTACAGGCATCTCAGCTCAGTCCCTTGATTACACCGTTCTCGTCGATGTCCATATCGTTTGCGGCAGGCTTGCTGGGGTGAGCGGGCATGGTGCTGATGTCGCCGCAGTACGCCACGATGAAGCCCACCCCGGTGCTGGGCTTGAGCTTCACGATGGGCAGTATGTATCCCGCCGGCGGCATCCCCTGGACGTTCTGGTCGTCGGTGAGGCTCAGCGGCGTCTTCCCCATGCAGATGGGCATCTTGTCGAAGCCCAGCTTCACGATCTTCCTCAGATCCTTCCTTGCTTCTGAAGACAGCTCTATGTCGGCAACCTTGTACATCTGTGTGGCGATGGTCCTGATCTTCTCCTCCACCGGCATGTCCAGGTCGTAGAGGTAGTGGAACTCGCTGCTCTTCTCAGCCTCCTCGAGGACGAGCTCGGCCAGCTCCACGCCGCCGGGGCCGCCCTTCAGCACGGTGTCGGTGAAGGCCGCTGGGACGCCCTCCTTCTCCGCCCAGTCCATGACGACCTTGATCTCATCGTCCGTGTCGGTGTAGAAGTGGTTCATGCACACCACGACGCGGAGGCCGTGCCTGTGGGCGTTGTCCACCTCGTTGGCGAGGACGGGCAGGCCCCTCTCGACCGCCTCGGAGTCAGGGTCCTTGAGCTCCCTGTACTTCTTCCCGGCGTGCCGCTTCAGCGCCTTGATGGTGGCGACTATGACCACGAGGTCAGGCTTAAGCCCGCCCGCGCGGGCGGCTATGTTGCAGAACTTCTCCATGCCCAGGTCGGCTCCGAACCCCGGCTCCACTATGACGTAGGGAGCCAGCTTGAGGGCGGTCTTGATGGCGGCGAGGCTGGGGCAGCCGTGGGCGATGTTCGCGAAGGGGCCGCCGTGGATGATGGCGGGGGTGTTCTCGAGGGTCTGCACCAGGTTGGGCTTGACGGCGTCCCTCATGAGGATGGCCATGGCGCCGATGCCGCCGATCTCCTTGGCCTTGACGGCGTCGCCCTTCCCGTTGTAGGCAACCGTGATCTCCCCCATCCTCTGCTTGCAGTCCATCAGGTCGCTGCTGATGGCGTGGATTGCGGCGATCTCGCTGGCGGTGGTGATCTCGAACCCCGTCTCGTAGGGGACGCCGCCGTTCTTGTCGCCGAGGCCAACGACGATGCTCCTGAGGCACCTGCTCTCGATGTCTAGGACCCGCTTCCACATCACCGACTTGAGGTCGATGCCCAGCTTGTTGCCGTGGAAGACGTGGTTCTCCATGAGGCTGGTGAGCAGGTCGTGGGCGCAGGTGACGGCGTGGAGGTCGCCCGTGAAGTGGACGTTGATGTCCTCCATGGGCAGCACCTGGGCGTATCCGCCGCCGGCCGCCCCGCCCTTGATGCCGAACACCGGTCCAAGGCTCGGCTGCCGCAGGACCACTATGTTCTTCTTGCCGATGTGTCCGAGCGCCTGGGCCAGACCGACGGCCATCGTGGTCTTGCCCTCGCCGGTCTTCGTCGGCGTAACGGCTGTCACGATGATGAGCTTCCCGTCTGGTCCACCCATCCGGTCCCTCAGCACCTGGGGCTTGATCTTAGCCTTATATTTACCATATAGCTCGATGTCGTCCTCCGTCAGCCCGAGGCTGGCGGCGATCTCTTTAATCGGTTTGAGCTTAGCGCTCTGAGCGATCTCGATGTCAGGTGGAATTGCCATTATGAGTCCTAGAATAGATGATGACGCCTTTTAATAAGTTAACGCGTATGGAAACAGACATATCACGGAAAAAAGGGGTGGGGCTATACGCCCTCGTGGAGCACCTTGTACTCCTTCTCTGGCCCCGGCTTCGTCAGCGACCACTCGAAGCCGCGCTGAGTGGTGACGTACTCGGGCCAAGGCAGATCGATGGGCGGGTAGAAGTCCTTGGGGAGCAGGGGCGCAACCCACTTGGAGCCGCCGACGCCGCCTCCAGTCCTCTCGTTGAACTCCTCCTTGGCCTGAGCCAGCTCGCCTGGATGGGTAAGCAGGTCGACGATGGTGATGCCTATGGTCTTCGCTGCGGTAACTATTCCGGGGTCGATGCACGGGGAGTACCCGTTCATGGCCAGCCTGGTCCACGGGGGCAGAGGTTTATTGGGGTCAGGGTTCCTGAGCACGGCGTTGGCGGTGTTCAGACGCGTAGAAGGCGCCGTCCACTGGTAGTCCACGTAGTCGTCTGAGCCCTGGGTGGTCACCCAAGCCGGGAACTTGTACCTGATGTCCTTGTCCAAGTAGTCTATGGGCGCTATCGTCTGGCAAGCCTCCGTCAACGGCTCCTCCATGGGCTCGAAGTCAAGGTTTTCCTGGATCTTGCGGCCGAACTCCCGGGCCTCCTCGCCGAACACGGGCGGCCCCACAGTCTGAAGGTTCCTGTAGAGAACCTCGGAGAGCTTCTTGTTACTGAGACCGACCCTAGTCCTGGCGATTATCCGCTTAGTCACCCTGGTGCCCGTGATCTGGGCGACGCCCTTGGCGGTGTTGTCTAGGACGTTGGAGATCTGTTGCTGCATCTCGAGCAGCGGCGCCCTGTGGGCGTACTGTATCTGCGCTATCTTGGGGGGCAGGTTGTCGGAGGTCGCCTGGCCGCCCACCATGATATACTCGTTAAGCGTCCAGTACGCCGTGTAGGGCAGCATAGAGTCCTCGACGTACTTGGTAGCGGTGTACATGAGGCACACGGCGTCCAGCGCCGCGGGTATCCTGCCGCCCGCGTGGCCCAGTAGGTTGAACGGCACGTTCCTTGGCCTGAACCACTTCTCGGGGTGCAGGACCTCGAATGTATAGAGGGTGTTCCAGTAGCTGGCGGCGTTGATCTCGTACCTCACCGCGTTGTAGCCTGATGGGTGGTAAGGGATGGAGGCGTCGAAGTCGTCGAAGTAGCCCTTGGCGGCGTGAACGGGCTTGGAGCCGCACACCTTCTCCGCGGGCTCCCCGAACAACTTGAGGGTGCCTTTCAGCCTGTGCTTCTCCATGGCGTGCTTCGCGGCGAGGAACCCGAAGAGGGCGCCCGTGCCCAGCCCCGAGTGTGGGTCGGTGTGCCCCGCCGCGTAGGGGTGGAGGCTCTCGTCCCTAGGCTTCCGGTAGGGCACTGGGGCCTGGCTCATCCCGGGGACGGCGTCGTACTCGGCGAAGCCACCGATCACCGGCTTTCCCTTGCCCCAGACGGCGCAGAAGGCCGTGGGCATCCCACCGCTCCCCTCCTCAACCGTCCAGCCGTCGTCCCTCAGCAGCTTGACGTAGGCCTCGGCGGACCTGTACTCCCTGAACGCGGGCTCAGCGAGGTTCCATATCTCCACGTGAAAATCAGAGAGCCACTGCCTGTTCTCGTCTACGTAGCCCAGCGCAGTCTGCTTCTCTTTCTGGATCTTACTCAAAACAGCCACCAGAGAAGAGTAGGAGCCCAGTATATAGAATCTTTACTAGCCGCCTGGGGCCCCTCACCCAAAACTTATCTTGGTATCAGCCAGAAAATAGACAATCAACAGGTGAACGAGATTGGTAACAGTAACCTTTGTGAAGATAGGCTACATCGGAACGACGATCATCATCGAGGCCCTCCTAGACGAGAGATCCGCCAGGAAGGACATCAAGATGAGGGTGGTCTCATGCGCCGTCAGCATGGATGTGGAGGACGCGGAGGAGGTGGCCAGGATCGCCGCTGGGATCGAGAGCGAGCTGTACGTGGTGATCTCCCCCAACGCCGCCCTGAAGGGACCCGCAGCCGCCAGGGGCATCCTAGCGGAGACCGGCAAGCCCATCATTGTGGTCTCCGACGAGCCCTCCCGGAAGATGGCGAAGGAGCTACCCGAGAACATGGGGTACTTCATAATCTACGGTGACCCCATGATCAGCGCCAAGAGCGCCTTCCTCGACCCCGTGGAGATGGCGAGCTTCAACGGCGACGTCCTCAAGGTCCTCGCCGTCACCGGCGCCTTCAGGCTCATCCAGTCCGAGCTAGACAGGGTCATCGACGAGATAAAGGAGGGCAAGAAGCCCGAGCTCCCGCGCATCGTCATCACCAAGTCCAGGGCGCTGGCGGCCAGCGAGATCCAGAACCCCTACGCCCAGGGCAAGGCCATGGCAGCCTACGAGATAGCCAGAGGCGTCGCCAGCCTCTCCACAGAGGCCGTCTTCAAGCTGCAAGAGCGCGAGCAAGCTATCCCCGTGCTCACGGCGGCCCACGAGGCGATCCGGCAGGCGGCGAAGCTCGCCGACGAGGCCCGCGAGATAGAGAAGGCCAACGACACAGTGGTAAGGGTAGCCCACTTCAGCAAGGGCAACCGCCGCAGAAAGGTCAAGCTCTACGACAAGTACTAGCTCTACCTATCTTTTTTTCTCCCTCTTCTAACACGCACGGCGGTGCCGGTCTTAAAGGAAAGCATGTCTTCACGGTTCATCTTGGACTTGCCGACGGCGACGACCTCGCCGCCGCCGTCGACCACCACGACCTCGTCCCCAGGCCTTATTGACTCCCCCGCGTCCCTTACGTGTTTGGCGAAGACGTTCTTGCCCTGCTCGACGAACTCGACGACGTCGTCCATGACCCTGACGCTGTACTTGAACCCCTCGAGAGCTGCGACCAGCCTCCTGGCTCCCGCGATGGTGACTGTGAACAACGCGTCGTTGGGCCTATAGTTAGCCACCAGCTCCTCACCGGCCCAGATGTGCCGCGGCTTCCCGGTGTTCTTTGAGTACTCTATCCGGGCGTCGTCGGGGAAGAGCGCCGCCCCCGCGCCTCTCCCGAACTGGTAGTCGGCCACGGCTCTTAGGCGGACTATGTCCTTGTTCATCGCTGAGATACACTCGCTGAGTCTTTATAAGACGATTCACACATGATGCTATGAGGTTTCGAGTTGCGCTGCGAGGTATGTGGACGCGAGATATTCGGGCAGCCCTACTACAGAGTCATAGAGGGCGGCAGGATGACGGTCTGCGGGGGATGCGCCCAGTTCAGCAACCAGGAGTGGGACCCCAGGAAGCCGAAGGCCCAGCCCCGGACGAAGCGCTCGGCGGCGAGCACTCAGCCGAGACGCAGGAGCGACATCGAGGTCGCCGAGGCCACGGAGCTGGTGGAGAACTACGGGGAGCTCATCCGAAAGACCAGGCAGAGGAAGGGGATGACCGTCGAGGACTTCGCGAAGAAGCTCAGCGAGAAGGAGTCCGTCATTAAGAATTTTGAGAAGGAGCAGCTGAACCCGACCATGACCCTCATAAGGAAGGTTGAGAGGGAGCTGGGGATCACCCTCATCGAAGAGTCAGAGGCGGGCACGGGGACCGTCCTCACAAAACCCATGGGTCGACGCACCCTCGGCGACATGATGAAGCTCAAGACAAAAGAAGAGGACGAAGAGGAAGGCTAACCATAAACGGAGCCATAGTCGTCACCGGTACGCCGGGAACCGGCAAGTCCACTCTGTCTAGGTTGTTAGCCGACGAGATAGACGCCAGACACATAGATCTCTCCGTCTACTCCAAGAACCTTGGGCTCATCATGTCCAAGGATGAGGAGATGGATACGGGTATAATAGACCTTGAAGCCCTGAGGATGAAGATAAGCGCGGAACTGAAGACCACAAACGGGGCAGTCATCATCGACGGGCACTACGCACACGAGGTGGCAGAGCCGAACGAGACCCTAATCGTCTTCGTGCTCAGGAAGGCGCCCTGGGCGCTGGCCGAGGTCCTACATGGACGCGGCTACCGCGAGGCGAAGGTGTGGGAGAACGTTGAGGCCGAGATAATGGGGGTGTGCACCGCCGAGGCCCTTGAGACGCATAAACATAGGAAGGTATGCGAGATAGACACGACGACGGCAACCACAGAGCAGAGCCTACAGAAGATGCTGCGACGTCTACAGGGTAAGGCGACGTGCGACGGCCCGGTCGACTGGCTGAGCCACCCCAGGACCATGGAGCTGATCAAGAGAAGTGTACCTTATAGCGAGATGCCCTAGCTGCGGGAAGCACATAATGGCCAACACGGCGAACAAGACCCGGACCTGCCCACACTGCGGCTTCAAGGCAGACCTGTTCAGCCTGCGGGTGCTGGCGAGGGCGGAGACCAGCCAGGACGCCGTCAGGATCATTCAGCAGCTCAAGGAGAGCGAGGCGGAGAGACGGCCGGGGGTCAGTTTCAAGCGATTCAGGGTCTAAACAATAGACTGAACCTGCTCTGGGCTGCTTCTGGTACGGGGAAACGTTTCTTGTTTTTATATTAGAGTAGGGGATACTGTAGGGTTAGAGGTAAGCACGTTGGCGGCTATAACAGGTAGAAAATTCTTCGAGGAGCTGGGGCAGCTTGTCGGCAAACCCGTCTTCGTCGAGGACAACTCGGGCAAGACCTACGAGGGCGTCCTCCTGGGCTTCGACAGCCAGAGCATGAGCGTCGCCCTAGGCGACGTCAAGGGAACGCAGGGAACGCTGTACCACAGGCTAATCCTCACCGGGAACACCGTAGCAAAGGTGATGGCCACGGAGAGGCCGTTCAACCTGGACGGGTTAAAGGAGAGGCTGGAGCGCGTCTTCCCCAACATGGTCCAGTACTTCTCCGAGGCCGGCGTACTCGTCGTGATGAACAAGATAAGGTTAAACGAGACAGGCATCATCGAGGGGACGGGGCCGGCGGCCGACAGGGTCCAGGACATATACAACAGGTTCGTGGCGGAGACCACTTAAACCCCAATTTTTCCTGATCTGAACAAGAGTTAAAACAGACACATCAGAATAGACTCCACATGTCGTTCGAGCTTCGGGACAGGGACCTGCTGGGCCGGATCGGGAGGCTGCGCACCAAGAGCGGGGAGGTGGAGACACCCGCCTTCATGCCCGTGATCAACCCGTTGCTCCAGACCCTGGCGCCGAGGCGGATGGGGGAAGAGTTCGGCTGCGACGTCGTGATAACCAACAGCTACATCATCAGGAAACAGTTCGGCGACATCCCCGACTTTAACGTCCACGAGCTGCTGGACTTCGACGGCGTCGTCATGACGGACAGCGGCGCCTACCAGATACTGGTCTACGGCGGCGTCGAGGTGACCCAGACCGAGATAATCGAGTTCCAGAAACGCATAGGCTCGGACATCGCGGTAATCCTCGACATACCCACGGGGTGGGACGTGCCGAGGGGCGACGTGGAGTACACAGTGGAGGAGACGCTGAGGAGGGCGGAGGCGGCGCTTCCCCTCATAGAGGACTCGGAGGCCCTGTGGGTGGGCCCCGTCCAGGGGGGGAGACACCTGGACCTCGTGGCGCGGTCGGCGAGGCTTGTCGGCGAGATGCCGTACGACGTACACGCACTGGGCAGCCCCACCGAGGTCATGGAGCGGTACATGTACCCGGTGCTGGTGGACATGACCATGACCGCCAAGCTCAACCTGCCCACAGAGCGGCCACTCCACCTCTTCGGCGCGGGCCACCCCATGGTCTTCGCCATGAGCGTCGCCATGGGCTGCGACCTCTTCGACAGCGCCGCCTACGTCCTCTACGCCAAAGACGGGCGGTACCTAACCACCAGAGGAACCGTGCAGCTCCAGAGCCTCCAGTACCTCCCCTGCAACTGCCCCGTGTGCAGGAGCAACACGGCCGACGGCCTCAAGACCATGCCTAGGGGCGAGAGGCAGAGGCTCCTCGCCGAGCACAACCTCCACGCCACGATGACGGAGATAGACGTCGTGAAGCAGGCCATCGTGGAGGGCCGCCTCTGGGACCTGGTGGAGACCAGAGCCAAGGGGCACCCCCAGATGACGGCCGCCCTCAAGCGGCTCTCCGCCTACAGGAAGCACCTGGAGAGGGGGAGCCACGGGTTCAAGGGCCGCGGCGTCTTCTACTACGACTACCACAGCCTCGCCAAGCCGGAGGTGACGAGGTACAGTAGACAGCTCATCAACAACTACGGCAGGCCGGAGGGGAAGACCACGCTGCTGCTCATCCCGGCCCCCCCTGAGAAGCCGTTCAACACCTACCCCGGGTACCTGCGGCTGAGAGAAGGCCTGCAGCCGAGGCTGGAGGAGATACACGTCTGTTTCGCCGCCGCCCCCTACGGCGTCGTGCCGGAGAGCCTGGCCGAGACCTACCCCCTGAGCCAGTACGAGATAGCGGAGCCCCTAGACCACGAGACCCGGGAGTTCACCGTGGAGAAGACCGTGGAGTACGTCGAGGCGACCGGCCACGAGAAGGTGGTGCTCGTGAGGGGAAACGATCCCTTAGACGAGAGGCTTGAGGAGGCGCTAAGAAGCTCCACGCCTTCACTGCTCGTGTTGAGGCCCGAGACCATATGGGAGAAGGAGACGGGGGAACAGGTTCTGAGGCTGTTATAGCCGCTCATAGATAACTCCATGCTCTGGGAAACCCAAACGTTTAGCCCAGAAAAAAGCAACCTATAAGAATAGGCAGTATGGATATGTTGTGTCCCCTCAGGTGACTCAGCTTCGACTGGTTGTCGGGGAAAGGACTGAAACGGCTCGCATGTTAAGATACGCGGGCCTTTTCGACTAGGTTAGGTAATAGTAAGAATGGTTAAACTTAGTTTCATGGGCGGCACCCACAAGGTGGGAGGCAACGCCGTCCAAGTAAAATCAGATGAGGCGAACCTGCTTCTGGAGTACGGCGTCAAACCGGGCACCCCACCGGAGTTCCCGGGCCACATCAGAGCCAGGGACGTGGACGCCATAGTGGTGGGGCACGCCCACCTCGACCACAGCGGCGGGGTCCCGCTCTTCTACTTATCGGAGAAGAAGCCGTACTTCGCGACCCGCACCACGAGCGAGCTGATGAAGATACTCATCAAGGACATGATCAAGCTCAACAGCTACTATCTGCCCTTCGAGTATCTGGAGCTCGACAAGATGCAGAAGTACAGGAACGACATCGTCTACGGCCAGAAGGTGAAGGTCAAGGACATCGAGTTCAGCCTCCTCGACGCGGGGCACATACCCGGTAGCGCGATGGTGGATATCGACGTCGGGGGCAAGAAGATACTCTACACCAGCGACTTCAACACCATACAGACCAGGATCTGCCGCGGCGCCAAGGTGCCGAGGAGGAAGTACGACGCGGTCATAATCGAGTCAACGTACGCGATGCACGAGCACCCTGAGAGGAAGCAGCTGGAGGAGGAGTTCGTGAAGGAGATCAAGTCGACGGTGAACGACGGCGGCAAGGTGCTTATACCGGCCTTCGCCGTGGGCCGCAGCCACGAGATTATAAGCGTCCTCCACGCCCAAAAGTTCAAAGGAAACATACTGTTGGACGGGATGGCCAGGGCCGTGAACGAGGTAATGCTCGACATATCCGACTCTGTGAAGACCCCCCAAACCTACGCCCAGGCCATGGCCGGGGTCCATATAATAAGGGGCTGGAGGGACAGACGGCAGGCCGTCAGGAAGGCGGACGCGATAGTGGCACCCTCCGGGATGCTCCAGGGAGGCACCGTCATGTTCTACATGGAGAAGCTGGCATTGAACGCCAACAACTCCGTCTACATAGTGAGCTTCCAGGTGCCCGGTACGAACGGATCCAAGCTCCTGGAGACGGGGATGTTCCCGATAAAGGACCGTGAAACGAGGGTGAACGCCAAGGTGAAGCACTTCGACTTCAGCAGCCACAGCGGTAGGACGCCGCTGCAGCAGTTCCTCAGGGGGCTCAAGGGTAAGCCCGACGTCTACGTCATCCACGGCGAGGAGGAGAGCTGCGACTTCCTGGCCGAGTGGGTCAGGGACGAGCTTGACCTCAAAGGCTTCGCCCCGAACAATGAAGAGGAGTTCACCGTCTAGCTTTTTCCTTACAAAATTTATATCGTGGCCGCCGCACCATAGCGGATTCTAGGTTTGACGGAGACTGCGGCGAAACGGGGGCCAACGCTCAGGGAGCTCATGAGGGGCAACATCCTCGTGCTCACGGTGAGCCGGATAATGTGGAGCCTGAGCATGTCCGTGGTGTTCCCGTACCAGAGCCTCTTCATCCAGGAGCTGGGCGGGAGCAAGCCGATGATAGGCATGATAACGGCCCTAGGCAACGTGACGGGCATGGTCTTCTACCCGCTGGGAGGCTACCTCGCCGACAAGTCGGGCAGGGCGAAGCTCGTAGGCTACGCCACCATGCTGTACGCCTCAAGCTTCATCGTGTACGTGCTCGCGCCTACTTGGCAGTGGATGGCCGTCGCGATGGCGTTCCAGCAGCTCGTGCTGTTCTACATGCCGGCGCTGAACGCCATAATGGCTGACTCGATACCGCCGGGCGCGAGGGGAAAGATATTCAGCCTCACCATCGCCATCCCCGAGGCCGTTAGGATACTGGCTCCCTTCATCGGAGGGTGGCTCATAGACAGGTACACCCTCGTCCCGGCGATGAGGATGGGGTACACCCTCAGCTTCCTCATGGCGTTCCTGGTCGCGGTGATGAGGATAAGGTACCTCAAGGAGACCATCACAAACACGGGGTTCGAGTGGAACATCCCCAAGATATTCAGGGAGTCATACAGCAACGTCTTCGAGTCCGTTGGCTGGATAAAGGCTAACATGCGGGGCTACAGCCTCATCGCGATGATACTAGTCTTCACAGGCAGCCTGGTATAGCCGTTCTGGGTCATATACGGCAAGGAGATAGTGGGCCTGACGGAGCTGCAGTGGGGAACCATCTTCCTCATCGCGGGGATAGCGAAGACACTTGTCAGCCTCGGCGTGGGAAACGTGGTGGACAGGCTTGGGCCAAAGAAGTGCATGCTCATAAGCTTCGTCATCTCGGCGCCCGCCATGCTGGCTTTCCCCTACAGCACCGGGTTCGTCTCCACGACAATCATCTACGTCGCGCTGGTGCTGGGGAACGCGTTCATCTGGAAAAATGAGGAACATCGAGAAGCTAGGAACCATGTAGGAATAATGTGCATAACTCATGCTAACCATTTAGAGGAGAAAGAAATAATAACGTTACAACCGGCTATGTATGACTGAGGATAGATATGGACGATAAAAGCCTCGGCTACACCATCATGGTTGTCACCATCGTCGTAATGGTAGCGTACTTCGTGTGGGCGTTCCCCGGGCTCTTCGGGACATTATTCGCCTGGCTTGGGCCATACAGCGAGTGGGCGTTCAAGCTGCCTGTGATTGCCGCCGTGTATATGATCCTGTTCATCATACTGTGGATCGGTTATACTATGGCTACTACGCCTCCACCCGTGCCCCTGGACACGCCTCTGGATCTGGACAACGAGTTCGATCTTGATGACGAAGAAGAGGCAGAGGAGTAGCGCCTTTATATTAAATACTGATCAACGATCTTGAACATTTTTGTTAATTATAGGAAACTGAGTGCTGTAGTTTTACGATATTCAATATAACGTTAAATACAGATCCGTTTCAAAAATAGATTAAAAAAGGGTGTAAATAAAGAATTTATTGATACTTCTATGTTAAAAAACCGTGCACAACCCATAGACGCCCGTCTATTACTCATATAGGCGGGTAGCCCATTTTGAAGACGGCGTGGCCAGATGATCAACCATTACTATGGCTCATCCCAGCTTCAGCGGTTTCATTGTTCACGTTGATTGGATTGTTAAACCTATTCCTGAAAATACTTCCAGCGAGGCTAGCAACTATATTGATGCTGTTGTGTTCCGCCTTCATCGGAACCACGATATCGGCCTATATTACCGAGCTCAACAGAGGTAGAGAGAAGATCGTTGAATACACGATGTGGGCTACCTTCATCATCGGCGCAATAATCTTCTACATAGCAGAGGGGTTTCTCAGGGGCACCCTCACTTTTGGGGTACAGGCCGCCCAGATGCCTCTGATAGGTAACACGTTGTCCGCTCTCACGCTCACCATAGTGCCCGCTCTGGTCACTGGCTCCATCTGCGGAGGAGTGGCGTGTCTCATACCTGAGATAGTAGAAGAACAGCCACCGCCTCAGCCTAAGGCGCTCCCCAAGATAACCCCCGACAAGTGGCCCGGCTATGAGAAGCAGTGCCTAAAGTGTGGGCACGTCATGCCGTTTGACTCGATCTACTGCTCGTTCTGTGGGGCGACGTTGAGGCGAGCAAGGGCGCCCGAGGTAAAGTTCTGCAGATACTGTGGGAACAGGATACACTTCATAGGCGAGTTCTGCCCAGACTGCGGCAGGGAGATAAACCTGATCTCAAAGCCCAAGGTCTACGTCTCTGAGTGACTAGTGGACCACCATATCGACGCGTACCTTATAGACGCGGGGGCTGTAAAGCGACACCTTTACGCCTCCGACGAACTCGGCTCGCCTCCCCGCCTCGGCGGCTGCCTCAACGACGAGCCTCTGGGCCTCACTGTAGAGGTCGTCTTCAGGCGCCCAATGGTAGAAGTGGAGCACCCCCTCGGGTTTAACCATGGAGATAGCGACGCCCAAGAACATGTGGGCACCCTTGGGCAGAGGCATCAGGACGCGGTCAAACACCCTATTAAGAGAGTGACAGACGTCGCGGACATCGCCCAATATGGGTTTAACGCGATCGGCTACCTTGTTTAGCTTGACGTTCTCGACGGCGTATCCATGGGCTTCAGGGTTAATTTCTATGGCCGTGACCGTGACGCCGGGATGTCTCTTGGCGATGCAGACGGCGATGGGTGAGACTCCGCTGAACATGACCAAGACGTCTTCGCCGGGCCGCACAATATCCACGATGCGCTCCCTCTCCGTGCTTTCCCTTGTCGAGAAATACGTTACCTGAGGGTCGAGCTTGAAGCTGCAGCCAGACTCCTTGTGGATCACCTCTGTGTCGGGATCCCCAGAGATGAGCCGCAGCGATCTAAGCCGGTACTCGCCGTCCCGACCAGAGTCTTTGCTTAGAACGCTCTTGACGTTCCTGTGGACAGCCTGTATGGCCGCCGCTACCTCTTTTTCATACAAGGTAAGTTCGTCTGGGATCTCGATTATGGCTACCGCCCCGCTTCTAGAACCCAATATGTCGAATGAGCTGGGAACACTCGGCAGAAGATCCTCTGGAACCTTCCCCTTTAGATGTTGTCTGATGGTGTTCCTCAAGCCTTCTCAGCTTCACACTAGAAGATGGACCTCTCGCCCGTCTTCCTAGCCAGTTTTCCTCTTAGCCTTATCTCGTCTTTGAAAACGTCCTCTGGCCTCAGATCGTCCTTTGTCCTACGTTTAACTGTCAGACCGCATACGCCGTTGTCTAGTAGTTGACGTTTAACGCATACGGCGTATGTACAGCCCTTTGGATCGCATGGTTCGCTGGTCCAGTTACACCAAGAAGTCTTGCCTCGGAACGTCAATGCTCTTTTAGTGCACTTGAAGCTCCTGCATTTTGGGTAACACAGATTTGATTCTGACAAAATGCTAAACTCCCTAAAAATTTTCTACTGGTTCTTGTTATCGTACCTGCCAGTTCAATTTAAACTTTATTGAACCCCCTATAAAATGTTCCGTCGTTTAGATATGTGACATACAAGGTAAATGTTGACGGTCACTGCTGAAAACCTTAAAAATCGTTTTAGATCACGGTTTTTTCGTTTTCATATAACTTGATTGTTGTACCAGAAACCTTTATAGTCTAAACAAGCTGGGACAGCCAGCCGAGAACACGTAGGATGAACCATTAGTGACAGATAGGGGAAGAATACTTGTCGTGGACGACGACGATATGATACTCGAGTCTCTGGTCAGCATACTCGAGAGCGAGGGCTACATCGCATCCACCGCGAGGACCGGTGAAGAGGCAATCGCCAAGACAGAGAAAGAGTTCTTCAACGCGATGCTGATAGACATTCATCTTCCCGACATGACGGGTATCGAGGTTCTCTCACGGATAAAGGAGACCACCCCGAAGATGAAGAAGCTCATACTAACGGGCTTCCCCGCCACCCATACAGCCATAGATGCGGTGAACAAGAAGGCTGACGCATACCTGGTTAAACCATTCGACCCTGAGCTTTTGCTAGACCTTATCGAGCAGAACCTTAGGCAACAGGAAGAGGAGCTGAAGTACACCCAGGAAAAGGTGCTTGAGTACATAAAGACGAGGGTTAGGCATCTGGATGAATTCGAGAACGCTGAAATCAAAGGTGCTGTCTGATGGCTGCCGAGACGATTCAGTTTGAGCAGGACGTCGCCTACGATCATGATAATAGAAGAGATGAGTTCAACGACAAGCTCGTTGAGTCTATAGAGGAAGTGTTGAACTTCAGCAAGGTCGTGCTGAACTTCCTTGAGCTGAACACCGCCTTCAAGAGAGGAGAGATCGTGAAGACCCCCGAAGTGTTCTCGGCTGAACTGGAGGATCTTTTCGGCGACGGCGCCCATGGCATCGAAGAACTTATTATTGAGAGATTCTACTCGAAGATAAAACTGAAGTACGTAAAAAGCAGAGAGAAGACTTTTTCTGAGTATGTTAATGAAGCCTTAAATTCATATATATAGTTGTAATTTGTTTAGTGACTTTAGTTTATGAACATATTTTTCGATACAGTTATTATGTATTTTTTTGATGAAACATATGAGAATCTTTTTATATAGTATATTTAATAGAACCAAATATGAGTTTATAGAAGCCATAGTAATGTGCTTCTATTTACTAAGCTGAAGGAATGTCAATTGCCCCAGAAGACAGGTACACCCAAAACCGTGCTCTTGGCGACGAGGGTCACGCCCAGGATCCGCGACATTGTGGTTCAGATGGCTCACCGGGAAGGCTTGAACGTATCGGAGTGGCTCCGTAACCTCATCATCAGCGAGCTTAAGAGAAACGAGGCGTTGCCCAGCGTTTTACGTTCTCCCGACTTCAGGCTGGAGCTAGACGAGGATGAGTGAACGCATATCGACGGGAAACGAGTAGCTTGACGTCCTTCTCGACGGCGGTTTTCTCTGCAACACCATGATACTTCTCGCCGGGAACCCTGGGCCAGGCAAGACGATTCTTTCCTCTAACTTCATTTACTCGGGGGCGATCTTGGACGAGGAGCCGGGGGTCTATGCGTGCTTCGCGGAGACGAGGAGGCGCCTAATCTAGGACATGAAGAAGTTTGGCATCGACCTTGAGCCCCTCATAAGGAGGAGGAAGGTCGAGGTGCTGGATCTCTCGATGGGAAGCGAGACGGAGGTCCAGTCGGCGTTGAACCAGATCTTCGAGTCGATAACCACTCTCAGAGCGAAGAGGCTGGTGGTGGACTCCATCGCCGCCATGGCCATGGGGCTTGAGACAGAGTTCGAGAGGAGGCACCTCATCAGGCTCCTTTACCGGTTGATCATAAAGACCGGGTGCACGACGGTGGCCATCACCGACATACCTTGGAACAGCGACAGGATCGGTGAGAGCATCGAGGAGTTCGTAGCCGACGGCATAATATTGATGGATCACAGATACGACGAGGCCGGCAGCCTGACCAGGCGACTCAGGATAACCAAGATGAGGGGCACCAATCACTCAAGGAAGACGCACCTTTACGCAATCAACGAGAAGGGTCTAGACATCAGGGTCTAGGTGTATGTCTCCAGGTCCTCGATCCCGTTCTGTTTGTTCTTGCGATACTTCAGGTAGACGTATGCCCCTAGGCCGGCGGCTATGATGAGTGCGCCTATTATCAGGAGCACGAACACGTTGACGTTGAAGCCGAGAATGGATATGGTCAGCTCCTTCCTCTCAGTCTGCACGGTTATCTTGATGTTCTTCTGAACCGTTTTCTTGCCTTATCCGAGCTTCAAGGCCTGCGCCTTAAGGTTCAGCTGCTCGTAGGTCTGGACGATCTGGGCTGTGGCCGTCCCATTCTCGTCGGTCTCAGTCTCCTCCGACTTTATGACGCCGCCGAGGGCGTTCCACTTGATCTCTGCGCCTTGGACCTGGTACCTGTAGCTGGTTACGTTGACTTGGGCGGTGAAGGTCTGGTTAAGCCTTTCTCCGCGTGGCTGCATCGAGGACACTTTTTGTTTGATGGTTCTTCGTGTTCCTCAGGTTAAAGTGATTATGAACGAGTAATAAGGTACAGGATTCGACGTTCAATCCACGGAATAGTATTTATCAGTATATAGAAGCCCATGAGAGCTTTTTTATAGTAAATGCAAGGTTAGGCTTATCTGATCTTCTCTAGACAATTTTTGCCGCGAGAGACGTACGTTGTAAACTTTGAGAGCTTTTCCCCCATAATGTTCGATGATCTGGCGATAATTAATCGAATTTATCCCGTCTATCGAGACCGTAATTTGTGGACTGGCTCTCGCGTCTTGACGTATCGTCATATACCCATATCCTTGAAAGGTTTATACCGACAACCAGCGGCGGCGGCACAAAGCACAGGGAAGGCAAGATAGACGAGGCCCTCCTAGCGGAGCCGGGGCTGGACGCTGGTGCTCTCTACTATATCTGAGGGTCCCCGCCCATGACACACTCCAACGTGAACACCCTGAAGGATATGGTCGCACAGGACAGCCGCATAAGATATGAGCTGCGGTGTTAGTACAGAAATAACTAGTTCCCTATGACGCGGAATTGATTTTCTCTATAAAACCATTATTAGATCAAAATATGAATTTTGTTGGTAGCATTCACTGATTAAACAGATGTAAAGTTGGAGGTTAGATCAGTTCATTTTTGAACTTATGCAACATGCAGATTTAGTGATTCCACATGAAGATAGTTAAGTTTAACACGGGGCGCCTCGACGCCCTCCTGGACGACAGCTCAGTAATCGACCTCAACCACGCCTACTCAGCGTACAAGGGAAGCAAAGGCGCGAAGAGGCCCTACGCCATGGCCGACGCCAGTGTCCCCGCGTGCCCCTATGACTTCATACTAGAGGGCGGCGACGTCATCGAGGAGGCCAAGACGGACGACCACGAACTCGACGTGGAGCTAGCGGTGAACCCCGGGAACCTCGTCTCCGTGGCCCCCGCGGACTCGCCACTTGTCAATGGTATTCAGGCGGCGGCCGAGAAGGTCGTGGGCTTCACGCCCCAGCCGGTGGGCGGCAGCCACAGAAGCGACCACGGCTGGGTCGTCGCCAGGCACGGGAAACCCTTCGTCAGCTACGGTACGGAGGATAAGGCATACACTCAGCCAACGAACGAATCAAAGTTGAGGATGTTATCACGACAACCAAGGTATACGTCCTAGCCATGCTTGAGATACTCCAAGCCGCTTAAGCTCCTTTTTTTCTGCACCTTCCTGTTTCGTCAAGAGTGTCTCTAATCTCTCGGACAGATTACTATAACATCAATAATTTACTGTCCTCCTCATGGACCAGTAACAGTAACGCTTTCCAGCATAGTGTTACTAGGAGATCGAGGTTAATGAATACAAAAATCTCATCATTAATAATTCTGCTAGTAATACTTTCAACAGTTATCCCAAACGCCACAGCTGCTACTCCAGCAGAAATCGAATCATCAATAATCAAAGGCCTAGACTATCTGGCAGGTCAACAAGGCTTAGACGGCTCATGGGGGCCAAGCGAGCACGTTGCACACACCAGCCTAGCAGTGTTAAAATTCATCGAGAGGGCAAAAGAACTTGGACTAGACCCCTTCTCAACTGAATACGAGTACAGTCAACAAGTAATAAACGGCCTCAACTATGTACTACAACACGCGGCAACCATACCGATAGTCCCTCAGCCAGCTGGAAACCCCGACACTGATGGCGACGGCATAGGAGTATACTTCCAGGACCCGGTTTCTCTCATCGGCCACCGAACCTACTCAACAGGGACCTCCCTCATGGCAGTCTCAGCAGCAGCCTCAGTCGACGGAAGCCGCATAATCCCGGTAGGTCCTCTACTAGGATGGACCTTTGATGACGCCGTCCAGGATACAGTCGACTATTGTGCATTTGGTCAAAACGATATTGCGCCAGACCGAGGAGGCTGGGGCTATTTTGAAAACGACGCTAATAGTGACAATAGCAACTCAGGCTGGCTGACACTTGGACTCGGCTATGCATACGACGCCAACGCAAACATACCGCCATTCGTATTCACCGAACTAGAGGTCTGGATAAACTATATCCAGTACACTGGAGCCGACGCCTCAATGTACGGTGGCTCAGGGTATACGGCACCAGATGAATGGGTAAACATGCTAAAGACAGGGAACCTGCTCTACCAGATGGCTCTAGCAGGTATCCCGAAGGGAGACCAGAGGGTTACAGACGCAGTGGGCTACCAGGAGAGACACTGGAACGACGCTGATCAGGACCCCGGGTGGAAGGATGGTGCAGCCGGCTCGCACTACCAGGCAGCATTCTGCATAATGAAGGGCTTTGAAGTCTACAACATCGACACCATCGATGTGACCGTAATCCTGGACTGGTTCGACGACATGTCCACCGAGTTAGTAAACGAGCAAAATCCGGACGGCTCCTGGCCAACTGACATTTGGAGTTCAGACACAATCATCACAACCGCATGGGCACTACTAACCCTCGAAAGGTTTGTGCCTCCCCCACCACCAGAACCAGTAGGCGGCGAACTTGTACCAATCAACGTTGTATCCACCTACGCGCCCAGCTTGATGATACTAATCTCGGCAATTGGAGCCATCACGCTCGCAAACAGGAAAAAACCCTTCCAGGCTCACCAACAGGAACCCACACCCGTATAACCCAGAGCAAACCAAATCCACATTTTTATTCAATATTTCAGAACAACAAAGCATTCAGTGATAAAAAGACGAAACAATCCAAGGAAAACAGGTATAGAAATGGATAATATAAAGAACATCCTCACTAGGTACAAGTATGTAGCGACAATTCTACTGTTTCTCATAGCCGTATCCATAATAGATGTACAGCAGAAGACAGGTAAAGAAAACCGGCTCAACCTACTATACTATGACCCCCTCTACGCCGATGACACCCGCTTCTCCATCACAGTCAAGGACCTGCTTGAGGCCCAAGGAATAAAAGTAGACTATTTCCTGGGCAGCGAAGCCAGCGTCGAGGCTCTCAGAAAGACAACAAAGGAATACGACGTATGGCTACTCCGCGTCCACAGCACAGTCCACAACAATAGAGTATGGTTCTTCACGGGCGAGGAGTACGACGAATCAAAGTATATCCTAGAACAGATAACTGACGACGTCCACAGAGCCAGACCCAGCCTCAGCTCCCGATACTACTTCGCTGTCGGCTCAGATTTCGTGCACCAGTTCATGAATGACAGGTTCAGCAACGCAGTCATCATAGTCATGGGCTGCGACGGCTTCAATGGCGACGACCTAGCCCAAGCCTTTCTCGAGAACGGTGCAGTGGCCTACATGAGCTGGGACGGCCCCGTATCACTGACACACACCGACAACGCGGTAATCTACCTCCTAGAAACCTTTGTAAATGAAAAGAGGAGCCTCGGAAAAGCGCTGGCAGCCACCATGGAGGCAATCGGACCTGACCCAAACTACAGCTCACGGCTTGTTCTCGCCCCAGAAACAGCCAGCGAACTGAGGATAACCTATAAAGACGAGAGACCTGTACGCATCAACTAAGAACAGCTTTCAGTTGAACCAGGTAAACAATGCCGCAGGCCACACCCTCTGGTGAACAGTACATTACCTACCCGGCAAGGCTCAAGCAGCGGGTAGCCGAAGGTAAGTACCCGCCATGGGGCTTCTGGAAGATGCTGCGTCGTCGGCACAGGAGCCGAGGCACCCTATCCGGACAGGACGAAGAGGCTGGACTACGAGTTAGAGGTCGCCGCGGTCCTCGGCAGGGCCTGCAAAGACGTACCAGAGGAGGAGGCGATGGATTACGTTTACGGCTACACGATCGTCAACGACCTGAACATCAGGGACGGCCCCCGGACGCCGGACCCCAACGGGCTGTTCTACGTCAAGAACTTCGACGGCTCAGCCCCCATGAGGCCGTGCGTCGTCACCAAGGAAGAGATACCCGACCCCTATAGGCTGCGTATGAGACAGTAGGTGAACGACGAGCTGAGGCAGGACGGCAGCATGTAGAGCATCATCCGCGGCTTCGGCTGGTGGATCAGCTACCTTACGCGGGACATACCATTCTACCCGCGAGACATGATGTGAGGGGGCACGTGCAGCGGCACCGCCATGGACCAGACCCCCGTGATCAACGGTAGAACCGACCCCAAGCTGTTCCTCAAGCCGGGAGACGAAGTCGAGGCGTGGGTCGAGAAGATAGGCTCCCTGAAGGTCAGAATAGTTGAGAAGCAGTAACCGTTTTACCTTCCTCACACCATTTTCTTTGAGTCACCTTGTCTCACATAGCCGTCGACATCGGAGCCACCAAGATCCGTGTAGCCTCGGGCAACAGGGAAGGCATCGATGAGAAGATAGTCGAGACCACCGACAGGATGAACGGCCCCGAAGGAGTGTCCATGCAGATGATCAGGATGATCATGGAGCTGGCTGAAAACCCTAGAGCCATCGGCGTGGGCTCCATCGGGCCCATAGACCTTGAAAGGGGGATGATCACCAACACGCCGAACTACCCGTTCAAGGAGATACCAGTCGTCGAGCCCCTGAGGGAGGCGTTCGGGGTCCCTGTGAAGATAGTCAACGACTGCACCGCCGGGGTCCTAGGAGAGCATGTCTACGGCGCCGGTAAAGGTATCTACAACCTGTTCTACGTCACCATCAGCTCGGGCCTCGGCGGCGGAGCCATGGTCGACGGCCACTTGCTGGTGGGCAAGGACGGCAACGCCGTGGAGGTGGGCCACCTCACCATCCACCCCGACAGCGAGATGATATGCGGATGCGGCTGCCCAGGCCACTGGGAGGCCTACTGCGGCGGCATGAACATTCCCAGATTCGCTCAGATGCTGCTGCGGCGCAGCGATTGGCGGAAAAGCCTCCTGGCTGTACTCTGCGGCGGCGACGCCAGGGCCATAACCACGGAGATGATATTCGACGCGGCCAAGCAGGGTGACGAGACAGCCCTCTGGATAGTGGATGAGGTAGGCAAGATAAACGCCGTCGGAGTAGCCGACATCGTGAACGCCTACGACCCCGAGCTGATAACAATCGGCGGCAGCGTCGCCCTCAACAACCCTGAACTAATACTGAAGCCAATAATGCGCTACGTGGCCAGGCACGTCATCAACAGGCTGCCCGGGATAATGATCACGCCCCTAGGTGGAGACATAGTCCTCTACGGAGCCCTTGCGCTGGCCTTGGAAGCTGATTAAACTCATTTACCTCCATGCCAATACATAGGGTACGACGACAGGGAGTCCAAGCTGTACTACGAGAGGCGGGTACTCAGGAAGCCTCTCTATACGTTTTTCATCATGGTGACGCCGTTCTCGTCGTCCCTGTACTGTATGAGCTCTCCACCGTAAAGGTAGAACACCAGCCCCAGGTTGGCCTCCCTCACCACCTTGCAGTCCAGCTCCACGCCGTCTTGTCTCACCTTGGAGGTCCCGCGGTCCACCGTCAGAGTCAGCCTCACCACCGCCCCCAGCTGGGGGATGAACGCGTCGACTACGTACCTCTTCCCGGGCATAAGCGTGCTGGACTGGAACAGGATCTCCCAGTACCCGGGCATCTGGTTCTCGACTAACAGCGTTCCCTCGGCTATCTGCTCGGTAAGCTCCATGACGTCACCGTCGGAGTATATGGTGACGTCGACCTCGTCTTGGTCGAAGGCGGCGCGGAACCAGGTATTTTTGTCTTCCTCCGTCGCGTTCAACGCGTATCCTAGGGGCCTGTAGAGGTGGTCGAAGACGTACTCGCCCCGGAGCAGCAGGTTCTTGCCCTCGTACGCGATGTCCGTCGTGGAGATCATGGTGTACTCGGCGGACGCTCCGCCTCCCTCACGGCCTGCGATGACGTAGCTGTGGGTCCCCACGAGCTGCCCCTCCCGGTAGAACTTGTACACGTGTTCTTCCCCGATCTGGAATTCGGGGAGGGTTATCTCGATCCCTGTCTCCGGGTACAGTCTGTTGAGGTAGAGCTCGACGAGGAGGGATGCCCCGATTATCAGTACTATGCCTGCTACTACCCACTGGCGCCTCAAACCGTTTCAAGGATATTGGAGGCTACCCGGGTTTAAAGGTAAACCGTTAGTGTTTAGGTGAATAGGGAAAAAGGGGTTAGGAGGAGTAGGTCTGGAGGGCGTTCTTCAGGTTGTCGCCGGCTATGACCAGCTTGATCTTGAGGAAGTCAAGCTCCTTCCAGTACCGCTCCCTGAGCTCAAGCCGGTTCTCCACCATCATGCTGGTGTTGGCTGGGTGAGGGCTTCCTGGGCTCCTGAGGTTGTTCAGCGCCTTCAGGGGGTCGCTGATCTTCTCGGCGATGCCGCTGCTTACCTTGACGTCTTTGCCGTACAGCTTCTTCGCCGCCTTCTTTACGTCGTCGGGCTTAAGCTGCTCCAGGGTCCGGCCTTCGGCTATGAGGGTGTTCACCACCTCGGCGGTGACCTTGTAGGCTTCGCGGAAGCTGAGCTCTTCCTCGGCTAGCACCTCGGCGAGCTGCACGGCGTATATGAAGCTGCCCTTGGTCTGAGCCAGCATGGCGTCCTTGTTGACCTTCATGGTCTTTATGGCGCCGTCGAGGACCTCGACGCTGGTCTTGACGGTGTCGAAGGCTCTCCAGAGCGGTATCTTGGTCTGCTGGAGGTCCTGGTAGTAGCCTGTGGGGAGGCCCTTCACCATGGTCATGAGTTCCTGGAGGCAGCCGTATGTCTCGGCGGACTTGCCTCTGACGAGCTCGATGGTGCTGGGGTTCTTCTTCTGGGGCATTATGCTGCTGCTGCTGCTGTACTCGTCGCTGAGCTCGATGTACCTGAACTCGGAGCCGCTCCACACCACGATGTCGGCGGCGAGCCTGCTCATGTTGCCCATGAGGATGGCTAGGACGCTGGCCGTCTCCACTGCCCAGTCTCGGCTGCTGGTGGCGTCGACGCTGTTCTCCTGGATGCTGTCGAAGCCCAGGAGCTCGCTGGTCCTCATCCTGCTGATCCTGAAGTTGGTTCCGCCGATGGCCGCGGAGCCCAGGGGGTTCATGTTGACGCGGGTGTAGCACTCCTTTATCCGCTGGTAGTCGCGGAGGAAGCTGTCTGCGTAGGCTACGAGGTAGTGGCCGTAGCTGCCTATCTGGGCTTGCTGGCCGTGGGTGTAGAGGACCATGGGTGTCTCGGTGTGCTGGTCGGCGACGTCGCAGACGGTCTTGACGAGGTTGAGGAGGTTGATCATGATCTCGAGGAGCTCCTTACGGGTGACCATCTTCATGTCCACCATGACCTGGTCGTTGCGGCTGCGGCCTGTGTGCATCTTGCCGCCCACCTCTATGCCTATCTTGTCTATGACGCGGGCCTCTACGTACTCGTGTATGTCCTCGTACTCGGCCCCCACCTCCAGGTCTCCGTCCATCCACTCCTGTTTGACCTGCTGGAGGGCGGCGAGGATCTTGACTAGGCCCTCTCTCTCCAGTATGCCTTGCTCGTGGAGCATAATGTCGTGGGCCATGGTCCCGTCGACGTCTTCCATGAACATGCGGAGGTCCTCGGCGACGCTTGTGTGGAACCTGGCGGTCCTGTCGCTGAACCCCTTGGCTAGCCTTGTCCTGAATAGGTTTGACAACTCTGTTGCACCGTTGCCTTTTTTGAAGCGGTGGACGGTTTAAATAGGTTGCGTAAGCTACGGTTCGATGCGTTCGTTCTGGTAGACGCCGCTGTAGCCCTTCTCGACTTCTCCGGTGTGGAAGAATATGAGCTGGGCTATGCGGGCGTCTCTCTTGAGGCGCATCCCGTGGGGGTTGTGGACGGTGAGGAGGGAGCTGCTTACGCCCTGGTAGCCGGGGTCCCAGACAGCGGTGCCGAGGGCGGCGCCGTTCCTGAGGAGAGTGGACCGTGTACGGGCGATGGCGGCTACGTCGAGAGGCATCTTGACGGTCTCGTTGTAGACGACCTTGTATGCGCCCCGGGGGAGGCTGTACCAGCCTTCGGGGTCGGGCTCTAGGCGAGTTGTCTCGGCTATGACACGTTCCTGGTTGCTGTAGTCGGCGGCGCCTGCGCCCTTGTAGGCTTCTATGTGGTGGAGAGTTATATCGAAGCCGCTGGGCTGAAGCTGTGTGTCGAAGTCTATGTAGTTGGTGACGAGTTGGTGGTTCGTTATCAGGTACCGGATGGCTTGGTCGTTAAGCATGGGTTCACCTAGTCTATCGGGGTAGTCCGTGTAGAAAATTGTTTGGAGGGGACGACAACTTGATCGGTTTGTTCCAAGTTACTTGGAATAAGCGTTTTTTTTCTTTAGGGGGGTCTTTTAGCAGGTTCCTTGCTATAATCGTTTTAGGGCATCGTTTTCATATCGAATGGTTCGTTTTTGCATAGATCTGGATCTAGGAGAGGTGTTTCTGGGGCTTATTTCAACGGAACAGGCGTCGGTTCACTTTTTATCGTCCCCCCCCTCTTCTTTAGTATATGTGACTAAACATTAAAAGACAAGATATCCCAATACCAGCGGGCATGATTCATTTTAAATATTTATTTGAATATGATATTTTATCTTGGTCGATCAATTCATTCACGGAATAGATGAAGCGGGGAGAATTGGAGATAATATATATTTTTCTGAGGTCTCAGTACCAATTTTTAATGAAAATTATTTAATGATAAGAAATCTTGAAGGTTTTAATAAACTAATTTTAAATAAATTCGACATCAATGGATTTGATGCAAAAAGTCTATTTAAATTCGCTCGTGATTCTTGTGATGACCCAGTAATTGAAGTACGACTATATTCTATGAGCCAAAAAATCCAAAATAAATTACTTGTTTTAATGTTCAAACACTTAAGCGAAAGATTGTTCAAAACTCGTGGAGAGTTAATTAAATATTTTAATGATCCTAATATGACTTATGTTCAACGAACATTAAATACATTAAACGCGTTTAAAAGAAAAAACATCTATGCCGAATCTTTCGTAAAGAGCCTAGGTATAAAAAAAATCGTTGAGACATTGGGTAAAATATACCTAGGAAAATATAGTCCAGAAGAATTAGAGGATGAAGATGGGCCAAAATTACATATTAATATTGATGGAGGCTATCCATTTTCATTCTGGTGGTACGATCTCCTAAATCAGGAAAATAATGGTCTCAATATGGGAAAATGCTTGATTATTGGTATAACTAATGCTGATAACCATTATCCAGTCGTTTCTTTAGCAGGAACTTTAGCGGGTATTCTTGAGAAATTTTCAGATAAACGATATTATTATCAAGTAACTCCTTTGCAGTTCGAAATCGATGAACAAGAAATCTCTAATCATAGCTATAATCATCACAGATCTTTGTCCCGGCCAGTATATCAAAATCGATTACTATTACTTGGGGATATGGAGGATTCTACCCGCTCATTAATGCCATATATATGCCATCTTCATGAAAATCGAACGAAAACATTTGAGCCTTTCAATATCAACACCAGCATTGAGAATTTCATGAAAGATTTTGGATATGGAGAACCTAATAATACGTTAATACTAAAAGGAAAGTTAATCACCACAGAAGAAAGGAACAGCATTGCTTTCTGCGAGGAACGTGGCTATGAAATTAAGGAATGTATCGATTTTCAAGACACTATTGAGGCTATGTTTTCATCTTTGTCAGACGAAATAGATATTGGATCAGCTAGAAGACGATCAGACCTCCAAGCTAAATTGTCAAGAATAAGATCGTCTTGTGGTCCCGATTTACAATAGAAAAGTATATAGGAGGTGATTTACCGACAGAGACGACATGATATTTCTATCATGGCACCTTACTATCGTCAATTATAATACGATGATCAAGCTTTAAAAACTTTTGTTGACCATTCCTCTCTACTTTAAATACTTATTTAATTTTACTGTGTTATCAGTAGTAATTTATGAAAAAATTCGAATAGTTTGTAGATAGGTTAAGCAGAAATGACATTGATAAATTAAATACCCGTGTCACTTTGAAATATTGATTTTATCTACTTGGATAGTTTTCTCCCGAGCCTGTAGGCCTCCTCAAGCTTATCGGGCAGCTCCTCGATGGGGATGTCCCTCCCCGTCTCCGGGTCGTACGTCCTGCACATCAGGGTGTGGAGCTCGACGTCGAAGTGGGGGCATATCCTCTTGAATATCCCCACCGCAGACTCGTAGTGGTGCCTGTAGGTGACTATGACGGCGAAGACCTTGCCCCCGAAGCCGCTCCACGCCAACGCCTCCATCCTGTCCTGCACCGTCTTCAGCTGCGCCGTCAGGTACCCCCAGTACATGGGCGTCGCCCAGACCACGAGGTCCGCCTCCCTGTAAGCCTCGTATATGCCGGTCATGTCGTCCTCTATGACGCAGTCGTGGGGCGGATCCGCGCAGCCGAGGCAGCCCTGGCACGGCCTTATCTCCAGCTCGTTCAAGTAGAAGTGAGTCACCTCGTGCACCCCCGACTCCGTCAGCCCCCTCAGGAAATGCTCGACGAGGGTGTCCGAGTTCCTCCCCCGTCTGGGGCTCCCGTGCAGCACCACAGTCTTCATTCACCAACCAATGTCACAGGGCATAGATATCGGTTTACACCGCAGACTACTCATTCTCCAGCACCCAACCGTAGCTCCATGGATTTATCTTGACAGCCACCCAGAGTTGATCCATGAACCACAAACAAGCCATAAGCAGACGCATCGACCAGCACAGAGACGAACTGATCGACGTCAGCACACGCATCCACCAGGAGCCCGAGCTGGGCCACCAGGAACACAAGGCCAGCAGACTCCTCACCGGGAGGCTCAGGATGCACGGCTACGAGACCAGGCTCGGCGTCTCCGGTATGGACACCGCGTTCACCGCCACCATCAGGGGACGCGGCGAGGGCCCCAACATTGGGATACTGGCGGAGTACGACGCCCTCCCCGCCATAGGCCACGCCTGCGGCCACAACCTCATCGCCACCGCCGCCCTTGGGGCCGCCATCGGGATCACCGCCGTCATCCAGGAGCTCGACGGCACAGTCACCGTCTACGGCACCCCAGCCGAGGAGGGCGTCGTCCAGAACGCCGGCGGCAAAGTAATCATGCTCGACGAGATAGCCAAAGCCGACGCCGCCCTCATGATCCACCCAAGCTCAGCCTGGGGCAGCTACGGCACAACAAACGCCCGGGAGAGCTTCCTCGTCGAGTTCCACGGCAGAAGCAGCCACGCCGGCGCAGCACCCGAGAAAGCCGTGAACGCCCTCGAAGGCATACTCCTCACCTTCCAGGGCATCAACGCCCTACGCCAACACATAGCCAGCGACGTACGCATCCACGGCATAATCAAAAGCGGCGGCGACAGCCCCAACACCATCCCCGACTACGCGTCCGCCCACCTCTACGTCAGAGCCCTCACCATGCCCAAGCTAGAAGAAAACTATGCTAAGGTCAAGAACATAGTCAAGGGAGCGGAGCTCGCCACGGGAGCCAAGAGCAAGATCACTCAGGTGGCCAACACCTACGCCAACAAACTACCCAACAAGACCCTCAGCGACCTCTACAGACACAACATAGCCATCGAGGGCGTGGAGTACCCCGAGGAGACCGAGCCCACGAGAAGCGGCGCCAGCACAGACTTCGGCAACGTCAGCCAGCTAATACCCGCCCTCAGCGCCCACGTCAACATCGGCGACGTCGTCCTCCACAGCCCAGACGGAGCAGAGATGACCGCCACCCCCCAGGCCCACGAAGCCACCATAAAAGCCGCCAAGGCCCTGGCGTACACCGCCCTAGACCTCCTCACCCGCCCAGAGCTGCTGAAGAAAGCCAAAGAAGAGCACAAGACGTGGCTGGAGAGACAGGCTAGCCCCTGATCTCGAACAGCTCCTCAGCCGCCTTTTTACCAAGCTCTTCTATCATCTCATGAGGGCCGTCCTCGTCGAGGCCTCTCCGCATCACGTCGAGGACCCCCTTCCTCAGCGTCAGCGTCACCGACCTGCCCCTGGACGCGAAGGTGGCCGAGATCCCGTCCCCCTCCACCACCTCTATGTTGCGTTTCCCCATGGTGCAGCCCGTGCTGCTCTGGATGCCGTCGATGACACACGAGTCCGGGGGCCTCCACCTCAACTTGACCCTGCAGCCAACGTCGAACCACCCCCTACAGTCCAGGTGCTCGAGGGCGGAAAGGCCCATCCTGAGGCCTATGGTCATGAAGGGGCCGTCGTGGCCGTGGAACTCCACGGCTCTCCGCTCCAGGGCCTCGTCGAGGACCCGCCGCTTAGGCTCTTCCACATATTTCACGTAGACACCACCAACAGTATTACGGTTTCAGTGAATGGTAACACACCGGGTATTTAGGTGCTGCGTTCAACGTGGTTTAAGAGCCGCCGCTCCCCACCGAACCCCATGCCCAGGTGCGTCATCTGCTGGAGAACAGAGCCGTGCAGAGGCACAGGGTTCCCCTACTGCAAGGAAGAGAAACCCAAGAAAAACCCGGACAAACAAAGTAAAGGTCAGTAGACGGTAATCGTCCTAGTGTTCTTAACGTATCTGCCCGCGTCAGGCGTCCCCAGGGCGAGCCACTCCCTCTGGAATTTGAAGTACTTCTCGTTGTTCCCGTTGGCCTCGAAGACGCATACCACGTGCTCATGTACGCCCAGGGGCATCCCCCAGAACAGCATCTTGACCCCGTACTGCGAGGCGACCTGGCTCCACATCAGCGGCAGCTCCTTCCGCTCCTCCAGCGTCAGCTGCAGGAACTCAGGCGTCATCTCACAGAAAACGATGTAGCGCACCATTTCCGTCAAATCATCCGTATATCCTTATTAAATATATCGGATCAGAACACAGTAAACCCCTGTAAAAACGTCCAAGACACAATAAAAAACAGGTTAACACTCAGAACCATCTGAAGACGTCGAGACGGGTAGGTGATTTATACCCCGAGCCGCTCTTAATCTCGATCAACTTGTCTAGAAGCTACCTCGACCTGAGCAAAGACGAGAAAGCCCACGCACTCGCGCTCCACAGGGAGAGCATAGTCATCGACAGCAGCGTGGTTGCCGTCATCGACTACGTCGCCGAGAACATGTGGCTCGACGACGTCCTGAAGGGCGGGCTCACCGCCACCAACCTCACCGTCTGCATGCAGCGAAGCTTCACCGAGGCCCTCAAGGAGCTCATGGAGCACAACCACTGGGCTGAGAGGAACAGCGACAAGGTCACCGTCGTCAGGAAGGCCGCCGACATAACGCGCGCCAAGAAGGAGGGAAAACACGGCATCATCTACGGCCCCTAAGACAGCATGTTCCTCGAGCGCAGCGTAGACCTCCTTGAGGTCGCATACGATCACGGCCTCCGCGCCATGCAGCTCACATACAACTGGCAGAACGAGGTGGGAGCCGGCTGCCGCGAGAAGAAGGACGCCGGCCTCACAGTCTTCGGGGAACAAGTAGTAGAGAAGATGAACCAGCTCGGAGCCCTCATCGACCTCAGCCACACCGGCGACCAGACGTGCCGGGACGCCATAGAGCAGAGCAGAGACCCCGTGAGCTTCACCCACATAATCCCCAGACGCTCGGCCCCCGAGGAGCCCGGAGGCTACGCCGAGTGGGCCACCCGGTACACCAGCCTATGGGGCAGCTTCGTCGAGTACAGCAGGCAGCGGGGCAAGCCCGACGACATGATGCAGGCCTGCGCCGAGAAGGGCGGCGTCATAGGCGTCACCCCGTTCTTCGCCAAGAAGGCCGGGAAGAGCACCATAACCGACGACACCCTGGACCAGCTGGACGAGACCGTGGACACCGTGGGCGTCGACCACACCGGCTTCGGGTCCGACCTGGAGTTCCCCAACAGCGTAACCCGGGGCTGCTTCATCTGGAAGAACCCGGACAGGATCGACATCGACTACTTCACCCCCATGGACGAGACGTGGGGCTACGGGTGGCTCGAGCACATGCCCAACCTCACCATGGGCCTCGTCGCCCGAGGCTACAGCGACCAGGAGATCAAGAAGATCCTGGGCGGCAACTGGGTCAACCTCTTCAAGAAGGTGTGGAGAGGCTAACCCCCCCTTTTCTGTAACCTTTTTTCGTCGTCACAAGTTCAAACAGGGGCGGAGCACACGCTGGAAATCAACCTGTAGTATTCACTATAGGTTCAATGGTTAACCGCTCGATCGCCCACCAGCTACTCGACGACGACATGGATGAGGCAGGCTACTGGATCATAGTATACGACTTCATCGAACACAAGCCCAACCCCAACTTCTGGGCAAACCTGAACCGGATAAGCAAGACGAATGGAGGCGGCTTAATACAGTACAGCGTCTACCAGACGGAAAGCCTCAGGGAAGCCCAGGCGGTACATGGACTCGTGGACCATTACGGAGGGAAGGCGATGGTGTTCAGGTGCGTCGAGACCAACCTGTAGTATTCACTACAGGTTCAACGTATAGTATTGACTACAGGTTGAACATGTAGTATTGACTACAGGTTGAACATGTAGTATTGACTACAGGTTGAACATGTAGTATTGACTACAGGTTGACTTAGATTAGAGGAAGACCTCAGGTTCTCTGCGCTCACTGTAGTCGGCGGCGAGCCACACAGCGACTCTCTTCACCTCAGGGTCATCCCATAGACGCGTATCCACCGGACACTCCTTGACGCATGCACAGCACCTCGTGCATTTCTCGGCGTCTGTCTCCACTCTGTCACCGACCGTTATGGCCCCTGTGGGGCAAACCATGGCGCATCTTCCGCATGTTATGCACCTCTGGTCGGTGACCGGCGAGGTTGGCGATCTCGGCTTCCTCTCCCGGTACGGCCTGTTGCCCGGGACCGCCAGCTCAGTTATCTCGGTTAACCTGCCCAGCTTTGCCTTCACCTTCGCGCCGAAAGCCATGGCCTTCTCCAGGTTCGCCCTGTCTGGGCGCCCCGTGGCTATGGGCGTCTCCGGCGTGTCGTAGCTGTGCTCCCCTATGAACGCCGCGCCGGCCATGGGTCTGAACCCCCGCTCCACCGCGATGTCCCTGAGCTTCAGCAGCGCGTCCTCGTACGCCCTGTTCCCGTAGACGGCGACGACGACCGCCGGGGCGCCGTCGCCCTCGAGCCTCCTTAGCCTTTCGGCCGCGGTGGTTGGGACGCGTCCGCCGTAGACTGGGGCGGCGATGATGGCGAGCTCGTCCGCCTTGAAGCGGTGGCTCCCCGCGTCCGGCGGCGTCAGATCTACGTGGCTGTGCTCGACGCCGACCCCCATAGCGACGGCCTCCGCGGTCTTCCCGGATGTGCCGGTGGGCGAGAAGTACACAAGCTTGACTCTGGTGACACCCATTTTTGTATGCGTCTGTATCGAAGCTGTAAAAGGTTCCGGGCAGACCCGCATGGCTAAGACTTTAGTGCCCGACGAGCCAACTATGCTTCATGGACGATCAGCTTTTTCCGCCCTACAACAACCCCGGGGCGGATGCGTATCGGCAGAAGATAATGCCCCTCCGCCAGCGCATGGAGGTCTACAACGGGTGGCTCATGAGGCGGCTGGAGACGCTGCTACCCAGGCTCATGGACGAGTGCGGCGTCGAGATGTGGCTCGTCATAGCTCGGGAGTACAACGAGGACCCCGTCATCATGAGCCTCCTCCCCGAGCCCAACCTCTACGCCAGGCGACGCACCATCCTCGTGCTCCACAGACAGCCCGACAAGGTGGACAGGCTCGCCGTCTACAGGTACGGGTTCGATGACTTCTACGAGGGCGTCTGGGACCCGGAGAAGGAGGAGCAGCACCAGTGCCTCGCCCGCCTCATAAGGGAGCGGGACCCCAAGACCATAGGCATCAACGTCGGCAACACGTGGGCCTTCGGCGACGGCCTCACCCACGGAGAGTACACCCTCCTTGTGGACGCCCTGGGCGACCTGAGCGAGCGCCTCGTCTCGGCCGAGAAGCTCTGCGTCAGGTGGCTCGAGACCCGCGTACCGGAGGAGCTGGAGGCCTACCCCATGCTCGTGGAGCTGACGCACGCCATCATACAGGAGGCGTTCAGCAGCAAGGTGATAACGCCGGGGGTCACCACCAACGAGGACGTCCAGTGGTGGATACGGCAGAAGATGCTGGACCTGGGCGTAGAGATGTGGTTCCCCGCCACCGTGGACCTCCAGGGCCACGGCGTCAAGCACGACGACAAGGAGAAGCGTAAGACCATCATGCGAGGCGACCTCCTCCACTGCGACGTCGGGTTCTACTACCTTGGCCTCGCCACCGATGTACAGCAGAACGCCTACGTACTGAGGCACGGCGAGACGGACGCCCCTCAGGGGCTGAAGGATGCCCTCGCGGACGCCAACAGGCTCCAGGACTTTCACGCCGAGGCCATGAATACGGGGCGCACGGGCAACACGATACTGGCGAAGGCCTTGGGAAACGCCAAGAAGGCGGGCCTAAAGCCCAGCATATACACCCACTCCATAGGCGTCCACGGCCACGCCGCAGGCCCTACCATAGGCCTCTGGGACCAGCAGGGCGGTGTGCCGGGGAGAGGAGACTATCCGCTGCACCCGGACACCTGCTACGCCATAGAGCTCAACGCCAAGAAGGAGGTGCCGGAGTGGGGCGGCCAGGAGGTCCGGATGAGTCTAGAGCAGGACGCGTGGTGGACAGGAGATAGACTAGTGTTCCTTGCCGGCCGCCAGAAGAGGCTGCACCTGGTGAGCTGAGATGGTAGACATCGAGTCAGTAGGCGCCAAGGCGCTGGAGTACGACAGATACAGCGGCTGCAGCCAGAGCGTTCTCCTCGCCCTGCAGGAGGCCTTCGACATAGGGAGCCAGGAGAGCTTCCGGGCCGCCACCGTCCTCAGCGGAGGCGTAGCCCGGAGGGGTGAGACCTGCGGCGCATTGCTGGGCGGCCTCATGGCCTTGGGGCTGGTCTGTGGACGAGACGACATCCGCGACACCCAGGCCTACAGGGACGCCATGAAACCCGCCAACGAGATCGTAGACGAGTTCAAGAAGAGGCTTGAGGAAGAGTTCGGTTTCGACGAGCCTCTGGGCTCAACCATCTGCCGCGACATCCAGCAGCGCATCTACGGACGGAGCTTCGACCTGAACAACCCCGAGGACTACCCACTGTTCCTTGAGGCGGGCGGCCACGGCGACGACGGGTGCCCCAAGACCTGCGCCGTCGCCGCCAAGGTGACCGCAAAGAAGCTCAAAGAGTTGCTGGAATAGCAGATGCGTTGCACTCTGTTATTATCTAAAAAGGATACCTGGAAAAGTAGTTGAACCCAGGTTACTTTTTGCCGCCGAAAAGCCCGGTTATGAAGCTCAAGGGCGAGCTCTTAGCGCCCTTGGACAGACACTCGTTACATAGACTCTTATGGGACTTGCCGCACCTCACACAGAAGGTCACTCCACACTCCTTACACTTGTAGGTCTTTACGCGCTGTGCCCCACATACTTCACAATCTGGCATTCCTATCATTCACCTGTCGATCTCGATGCCTTGCATTTATTTCCACGAGGCATCTCACCTTTGGATGTGTACAAGAATATAAACCATTGGACTACGTGGAGAGGTACATTAGTGGATACAATTTAATTTCGCCTTTCCATCATCAAACCCATGCAGCCCAGCGTCTTCGACATGCTACACGCAAGGATAAGGTCGGGGCTAGAGATGCTGGGCATATCGGAGCCGACGCCGCCCCAGGAGAGAGTGATTAAACCGATACTTGACGGGGAGAACGTGCTCCTCATAGCCCCCACCGCCAGCGGGAAGACGGAGGCGGCGCTGCTACCCGTGTTCGACATGTATCTAAGGTCGGAGCCGGGGCGGGGCATAGGCATCATCTACATCACTCCGCTACGGGCGCTGAACAGGGACATCGAGAAGCGGATGATGTTCTGGGCAGACCACCTGGGAATCGACGTCCAGGTGAGGCACGGCGACACCAGCCAGAAGCAGAGGCGCAGACAATCCACCAAGCCGCCGCAGATGCTCATAACCACCCCTGAGACCCTGCAGGCGATACTGCCCACCAAGTCGATGCGGAAACACCTGAAGACCGTCAGGTGGATCGTCGTCGACGAGATACACGACCTGGCGGCGAGTAAGCGAGGAGCCCAGCTCACCGTCGGCTTGGAGAGGCTCGAACAAGCCACCGGACGGAGGGTCCAGAGGATCGGTCTCAGCGCCACAGTCGGCAACCCAGAGACCGTCGCCTCGTTCCTCGGCGGCGTCCACCGAGTCACCACCGTCGAGGTCGAGGTAGACAAGAGCTACGTCTACAACGTCGAGTTCCCTGAGCCCGGCGACGAGGACTACGACCTAGCTGACGAGATCGACACGTCTCCCAAGGCGGCTGCGAGGCTCAACCGGATAAGACGCCTCGTTAAGGACCATAACAGCACCCTCGTATTCGTGCAGGGCAGGGGCCAAGCCGAGGCCCTCGGCTACAAGCTGAAGACCCTGGAAAAGGGCATAGAGGTGCACCATGGGAGCCTGAGCCGGGAGCAGAGGCACAGAGTAGAGGACGACTTCAAAGCCGGTGAACTCAAGGCCATAGTCTGCACCAGCACGCTGCAGCTCGGCATCGACATGGGGGAGGTGGACCTCTGCATCCAGTACCTCAGCCCCCGGCAGGTCTCCACCCTCATGCAGAGGGTGGGGCGGGCGGGCCACAGGATAAGCCGTCTGAGCAGGGGCGTAACCATCCCGGCGTACGGCGAGGACGCGCTTGAGAGCGTGGTGACCAGCGAGATGGCGAGGCGGAAGCAGCTTGAGCCCACCGTGGTCCACATGGAGCCCCTCGACGTGCTCACTCACCAGATAGCGGGGCTCACGCTGAGCCACGAGGAGGGCATCGGTATGGGGGAGCTCCATGAGCTGATCACGAGGGCGTACCCGTTCATGGGCTACAGCATAGAGGATCTGGAGGAGCTCACGGAGTTCCTATCCAAGATAGGGTTGATTGTGAAGGAAGGAGAAATCTTGAAGGGCCGCGGTAAGGCAAGAAGATACTACTACGAGAACCTGGGCATGATAAACGACGAGCGAAGGTACCCGTTCATCAACGCCGTGACGGACGAGATGGTGGGCACCGTTGGCGACGAGTTCTGGAGCCTGCGGGCCCGCGTCGGCCTGAACGTCATCCTCCGCGGCCGCGTCTGGCGGATACTCCAGATAGACGAGGAGCGAGGCGTGCTCCACGCGCTCCCCAGCACGGACCCTCTCGGCGCTCTCCCCGGCTGGGACGGCGAGCTCATCCCCGTCTCGAGGGACGTGGCCGAGGAGAGTGGGAGGCTACGCTTGGAGATACTCGAGGCTACGCGGAGCGGCGGGCTGAGTGAAATGGCGGAGTCACTGGACACAGACGTGAATAGCCTAGCCGAAGTCGCCAGGGAGACCAAGGCTCACATGAAGTCGGGGGTCCCACTGCCAAGCCCCGACAACCTCGTCATCGAGGTCTACGACAGGTATATGATCATTCACAGCACCCGCGGCGAGAACCTCAACAGGGCTCTCGGCGCGATACTCGACGCCGCACTCAGCGAGATGGAGCTCATATACGCGTGGTGGAACGACCCCTACAGGATACTCATCGAGGCCCCAAACAAGCTCAACAAGGACGAGGTGGAGCGCGTCGAGAAGCTCATCACGGGTCTAACGGAGGCGGAGGCGGACAGGCTCCTCATGGAGTTCATGGAGGCCAGGTTCCCATTCGGCTACAAGATGAAGTTCATCGCCGAGCGGTTCGGCGTCCTTCCCCGCGGCAAGATCATGGGCCCTGACCGCATAGAGAACCTCTACTACAGGTTCAAGGACACGCCCATCTACAAGGAGACCCTGCGCGAAGCGTACCAGGAGAAACTGGACCTCCCAGGAGTCAAGGAGACGATCCGAGGGATCGCGGATGAAAGGATCTCGGTTGAGGTAAAGATGGTGTCCGAGCCCAGCGTGCTCGCCCGACACATACTTGAGAAGTACGCCGACGTCGAGGAGCTCATGGCCACAGACGCCACCATAGCGGATCAGCTCCAGTACATGAAGCAGAGCATCGAGAGCCGCAGCGTCAACCTAGCCTGCGTAAACTGCGGCGAGTGGCACACCCGGGTCCGGATAAGGGAGATGGACGACCACCCCAGATGCGGCAACTGCGGCAGCGGCCTCCTCGCCATGATGCGGCGCCACCAGAGCACCGAACACTTCCAAGGGTTGCTCAGACGCTGGAAAGAGGGAGAAGAGCTGTTCGGCGACGACATGGACCAGCTGGTCCACGGCAGGAAGACCGCCGACATGGTGCTCAGCTACGGCAGGAAGGCGGTGGAGGCCCTCATGGTTCACGGCGTCGGCCCCGTCACCTCGTACCAGGTGCTCAGCCGCATGCACCGCAGCGACGAGGAGTTCTACAAGGACCTCCTCAAGGCAAAGATTCAGTACATGAAGACTAGGCAGTACTGGGACGACAAGTAGCCGCGTAAGGTTTAATCCTGTCCGATCCCTCTATACTCCATGACTTCTCCCGTTGAGCAGGGTCGCCAGAGGAGGCTAAAAGAGAAGCCCGGTATCATTCATGTGTTCAACGAGATCGAGCGGGCGGCCTCGTTCTTCAACCTCAGCGTGGACGACTATCTCAAGGTCGACGAATCCAACCTGAAACACGTTCCAGAGCGCTATATAGAGGAGTGCAAGGGTATCGCCAAGGGAGCGGGGATATCCGAGGACCAGGCGCTTGGCATCAACTTCGGTAAGGGCCCATACAGCTTCTTCCGTGAGGGCTGCACGGCGTTCAGCGTACCGGGCCTCCACTCCGCTGACGGAGCCCCGCTGCTGATGAAGAACCGCGACTTGGGGTACAGGCGCATCCACCCACAGGTGCTAGCCTACAGCAGACTGGACGGATACAACGAGTTCCTGGGCGTGACCACCGCTGGAAACGCCTACTGGTACCAGGGGATGAACGAGATGGGCCTCGTAGCCTTCAACACCGCCACCCTGTGTGGCAAGTACGAGGAAGGCATGACAATCAACATACTCATACGTAGGCTGCTGGAAGAGTGCGATACAGTTGACGAAGCCCTCCAGTTCATCGAATCAAACAAGGTCTCTGCCTGCAGCAACCTCTTCCTGGGCGACAGAGATGGAAACGTGATAGCGGAGCTCAAGAACGGGTTCCCAGTCCACGTAAAGACCGTCGAGAAGCCCGACGCTAGAGCCAACCACTACGTCTACCACGACAACCCTCCACTCACGGAGAAGGAGACCATACTGCACAGGCAGTACACCTTGACCAGATACGAGCGCGCCAAGGAGATGCTCAATACCGTGGACAAGGTGTCGGTGGATGACCTCATCCGCTTCAGCGGAGACCACGATCACGGCCCCGGCAGCCTCAGCGTATGCCGCCACAACTCGTACATAGGCACGGAGCTGGAGAAGCTCATGAGCAGCAGCACCATAAGCAGCCAGATCTTCAAGATAGGAGACACCGTGGAGACCTGGGTCGCTCTGGGGAGGCCATGCCAAACCGAGTTCGTGCATCACAGGTGGGGCGACGAAATAATCGATGAACTTGCGTCTGCTGAGCTGTGGCTGAGAAACCTATCCCAATAATAGTGTTGCCCTAGACGTCTAGGGCGAAGTTCCTGTGGGCGATCCTTGCGCCGGCGGCTAACGCCATGGCTATCTGTATTACCTCGGCGAGCTCCTCCTTGGTCGCCCCCGCCTCGATGGCAGCCTTGGCGTGGCCTTCGATGCAGTAGGGACACCGGGTCATATAGGTGCAGGCTACGGCGACGAGCTCCTTGGTCTTCTTGTCAAGTTTGCCGGGAGCCATCACCTTGCTGTTCCAGTCCATGAAGGCCTTCATGACCTCCTCGTCGAAGTACTCTATGACCTTGGGGTCACGTTCCTTTGCGTAGTGGTGGTCCATGCCCCAATGAGGCGCCGACCAGCGATATAATACATTCGAGGTCTACAGGTGAAGCATCTCGTCTATCACGTCCAGGGTGTTCCCGAAGCCGTCGCCGAGATGCTCCTTGGAGTTTATGTCATCTAGAATCCGCTTGTACCTTCTGCTCCCGACCATCCTGTCCACCATGGCCACGAGACTATCCCGATCTATGTCCCTCTGATGCATCGCCGTGGCGACACCGAGCTCCATAGCCCTCCTCGCGTTGCCGTACTGCTCGGGGTGTCGGGGGACCGGGATGATGACGGAGGGCTTGCTGTAGCAGATGCTCTGCATTATGGTCTCGTGCCCGCCGCGGCTGATAACGAGGTCGCACGCGTTCAGGTACTCGAACCTGTTCTCCAGCCACGGGATCATGGTCAAGGCGCCTCTTTTGATCGGGTCTGAGCCGCCGTTGGGGACCCCCATGGACATGAGGACCCGGTACCTGTCCGGGAACTTGGCGAATATGGGCTCAAGCAACCTGACAAGGGGCTCCCTCTCCGCGCGGGGTCCGCTTATCCCCGCGTATATCAGACGCTGGTCCTCCCCAACCCCCAGCCTCTCCCTGATCTCATGCGAGTTGGTGTTTTCCTCTGGCTTCTCCTGCAGTATGGAGCCGACCAGCCTCACCCGCGCCCCGACTCTCCTCGGCATCCTCAGGCTGTCTAGACTGATCGTGTAGGGCTCAGGGAAGTCTGGGATCACTATTATGTCGCTGAGGGCCCAAGTCCGCCCGAGCATAGTGAGCACGGTCCCGTCGAAGATCCTGAAAAAGTTGGTGTCTTTCACCCTCGGCGCCCTGGGCAGGAACTGGTTAAGAAGGAGGACCACGGGTATCTTGAGCAGTCTCCCCGCGATGATGCTGGATACCCTCGTGTCGCTGAACACTATGTCGGCGTCGAACGCCTTCATGCTCTGGAACTCGAACCGGACCTGATCCAGCAGCGTCGGGAAAGCAGTGATGCCCTGCTCTATGGTGGAGGACTTGAGGTCTATGCTTCCGGTGGGGTCGTTCTCCATCTGGATGGGAGGAGCAGACAGCACGGGGAACCCGAACTTGCTGACGTAGTCCACGCCTTCGAGGTAAGTGGAGAAGATAACCTCTCCTCCTCTCCGGACCACCTCCTCGGCGATGGAGACGCTCCTGCTGACGTGACCGAAACCTATCCCACATGGGCTGAAGTATATTCGGGAACCCTCTAAGCCGTCCACCTGTGACCGTCCTTTAGCTTAACTCGTGTCTCGACACTCTTCCTCTCGGAGACTCCTCGGAGTATATGATGGCCTGGAACCTCTGTACCTCTGTACCGTCCAGGAGCCAGGAGTCGGGGGGCAGCCCGGCCTTGTAGCAGCACTGGGCCAGGAACTCCTCGCTGTCCCACCCCCACTCCACTGCAACCTGAGGCAGCAGGAGCCCCCTATTGTAGCCTCTGCTTATGATCAGGCCGTCGCGCCCCACCAAGACCTCCCCCGGGACATCCTTGGGGTGCTCGACTTTTATCGTTTCAGGCGGCGTAAGCACGCTCACCTCCACCAGGATACTGTCCACCTCGTTCTTTGAGACCGGGGGGAACCTGGGGTCATCGAAGGCCGCGTTAAGAGCCGACTCCCTCACAGCCGTCAGCAGATCCTTCACCGGGTAGGGGTAGCCGATGCAGCCCCTGAGCCTGTGCCCCGATCCCTCCAGCTTGTTGAGGGTGACGAAGACGCCGCACATGGTCTCGGTCACCTCGGGCGCGTCGCTTGTATCCGGCTCATGGGTTAAGCCCAGACGCGCCTCGATCTCCTTCCTCGCGAGGCGTACTAGGTACTCTCCATCCTCCTGAGTCAAGTCGAATATTTCTATCGCACCTTTCTAATAGAAACGAAAATAACCTCTTATAAAGACTTGGAGTCTTCTCCTCCGGATAGACTGTCTGCCTCCTCTAGGGTTGAGGCGATCTGGTCCCAGTGGCTTCCCCTCCAGTAGACGCCGCCGCAGGAGCCGCACACCCAGAAGACGTCGAAGGCCTCGAGGGACGCCTCGGGCACCCGGTCCCGCACCTGGTCCCTGCTGACCCGCGTCAGGGACCCGTTACATTTGGGGCAACGGGAGTTGGAGGGGTCCAGATCCAGCCCGAGGGCCGCCGCGAGGGCGCCCAGCTGCTCCACGTCACCCTCCCCTTCCACCAGGATGGTTTCGACGCCTCTCTTCTTGGCCCTCAGGGCCAGCACCCTGTCTCGCGTCAACAGTATCCTGCCTGTCCTGGACGCCTCCTCCATGAGAGAGTCGTCGTCGGCGTCCCTCCTGTACTCCGCGTCGTACCCGCCGATCCTCAGCCAGCGGGCGAGGGAGCCGAGCATGCTGTCAACTAGGAACCGGGGCTTCATCCACGTAATACAGGCGTGAGGATGGTTTTGGGCTTTGTCATTCCATGCGGCAGTCCTCGCAGAGGAACTCGCCGTCTACGACCCGGAGGTTGTTGCTGTAACTCTCGCAGCGGTCGCAGTACCCAGTGATGGAGGGCCCGCTCACCGAGGAGACGTTGTTGATCTCCTGCTTCTCCTTAATTATCTCGATTATGGTGGGAACGAGCCTGATGATATTTCTGTCCGAGATGACGCCGACCAGCTGGTTCTTGTACATGACGCCTAGGCGCCTGATGTTGAGCTGGTCCATGAGGCGCATGGCTTCCATGAGGCTCATTTCTGGCTCCACCACTCGGAGAGGCGAAGACATGACCGACTTGGCGACGACCCTGCTATGGTCTCTGACCTGGGCGACGACCCTCGTGACTATGTCCCTCTCCGTCACGATCCCCACAGGCTGTTCTTCTTCGTTGGTTACTATGACCGCGCCCACGTTCTGGTCCTTCATCACATTGGCTAGCTTCGCGATGTCCGTGTTTTCGCTGACCGAGATGACGGGACTCGACATTGCCTCTCTTACCAGCATCTTAGAGGTTATCTCTAGACTCATCCGGTCCACTCACTTGAACTAGCCTTGTAGGGTATAAAAACATCATGAACCCGGGGTATAGGGTTGTCCACGTCACTCAGTCAGGACCTCGTAGAGCGCCCCACACTCGTCGCAGCTGATGGTCTGGCAGATGCCGCTCATAATCTTGTCGGCGTGTATCCAGGCGCCGCACTCCTTGCATTTCAGGAGGTAGCCCTTGACGCCGTCGTCGCCGATCCCTTGGATGGTTACCTTCTGCGCCCTTATGAGGTGAGTCTCCAGGGTAGGTCTTCGTAGCCCAAGCCTCGACGCCTTAAGCCTTATAGCGTTCGACGTCCTCCAAGGGAACACCAAGGTGATCTCGTCGAACGACATCATGGATGAGTATAGTTGCCTAAGCTTATAGACCTCATCGTCCGTCCACTCCCGCGCTCGTGCCATAACCAAATGCCTCTGAAATCGAAGGGCGTAGCGGGGATGAATTCGAGGGAAGCCCTTTCTCCGTGCCGGACCTCATCGTTTCGACCTGGTCCATTGGCGCGGTGACCGCATGCGTCTGGGCGTGTTCAGGCAAACCCTAACACTGGGTCATAAACCCTGAGCCGCTAGTGAGTTGGGCAGTGGGCTCAGACCCATCCCCCCCGGGTTAACCTCCGCTACAGCATCAACTTGGCTGCGTAGATTATAATATGGTTCTGTTGCACGGAATGTTTATGGGTGACCGTTTCTCCGAGGCACCCTTAATATGTTTTTGACTCAAAGATGTTAAGAATGTTGCAGCCTCATGCGACAACCGTGAATTTATTCACGCATAGAAAAAAGAGGTGGACACCCTTTAAAACCCTTAACACGAAACCCAAAAGTCCCATGATTCAGAGAAAACTGATGAATAGGGACAACAATCGCCAAAAACGAAAGGTTTAATGCAAATCCCATTGACGATATGCTGAACCTCATGGAAGTCCACTACATAGAGAAGCCGAGCCTCAGCAAACCCACCATGATAGCGGCGTGGCCTGGGATGGGGTACCTCGCCAAGATATCTGCGGACTACCTCAGACGCAGGCTCAAGGCTACGCTCTTCGCCGAGATCACCTACTACCACAACGTTCTCATATACAACGGAGGGAAGGCGGAGCTAGCTCCCCTGAGGCACAGGCTATACGCCTGCCCAGAGAAGAACCTCGTCATCTGTGTAGGGGACGCCCAGCCATCGATTCCTGAGGAATCCGTAAGGCTCGCCGAGAAGATCGCGGACATCGCCAAGGAACTCGGGGTGGAGATGATATACACCATGGCGGCCTACCCCAACGACCTGTACGACGAGCCCCAGGTTTACGGGATATACACAGACGACTCCCTGAGGCCTGTCCTTGAGAAGGTGGGGGTGAAGCTCATCGAGTCCGAGGGAGCCGTGAACGGCCTCAACGGCGTCATGATAGGCGTAGCCAAGCTTAGAGGCATAGACGGAGTGTGCCTCATGGGGGACATCACATACGCCAACGTCCCCCAGCACCTCTCGTCCAAAGCCGTGCTGGAGAAACTCTCAAGGCTGCTGGACCTGGATATCGACACCGAGCAGCTCAGCGTAAGAGCGAAGAAGATCGACGCCTCCATCAAGCGGCGCCTCGACATCTACGAGGAGGAGGACGAGGCAGTGCTCCCGGAGGAGAAGAAGCTGGGGTATATCAGCTAACCCTATATAGAGGCTGACGGCAATATGAGTCATCCATGGGGAGAGCCACGCTGAGGAAATCAGAGCAGGTATACTGGATTAAGGCTGCAGCGGCGATAATCAACGGTGGCTTGTGCTTCTACCTCAACAGGTATCTGGGCCTCCAGGGGCACATCGCCCTGATGGCCGGGCTGATGCTCTACATCGCGCTCTCCGAGGGGCTCGCAGTTGTCACTGAAATCGAGCGTGACAGAACCCTCAAGATCGGTATCGGTGCCTTTATTTTCTTGTGGATGCTCGCCTGGACCCTTCTGAACACCCTCTACGTACTGGGTTAGCGGGCCTACCTCTCCACGTTGTACTTGTACTGCATGAGGTCAGCCCAGGCGTCGAAGTAGCCGCTGTCCCAGCTTGTCCTTATGGGTGAGGAGGCGAAGCCCTTGAACTTAGACCTGTAGTCTTTTAGGTTCTCGGGCGTGAACTGGTTCCTGTTGAGGAAGTCCCTCTCGTCCCCTGACCTCACCGTGAGCAGCAGCCCCTCCAAGGCGTTCACGTAGCCCGCCTTGTACTCTTCGTCGCTGAAGCTGCAGTCCTTGACAGCCTCAAGCGACCTCTCGGCGTCCGTGAACTTCCTGTCGAGCAGGTTCTCGATGAACTCGGCCACGGCCTTACGGGTCTTGCCCTGGACCGACAGCCCCTTTGTGTTACTAGAAGTCTTCGTCACTCTCTATTCCTCTCTCGGTTATACTCATGGGGGCCTCGCCCTCCGGGAGCGAGGGGCTGGCGGTTAGCTTAGCTATCCGTACGTTGCTCCTTCCCTTGCGGAGGAAGATCCTGCTATGGCTCATGTGCCCCAGGATGTGCCCCCCCGTCGGGGAGACGGCCTTGCTGAAGAAGGCGTCTGGGCTCGCCAACACCTGGTTGGTTATCACCGCGGCGGCGTTGAAAGCCCTGCTCAGCCGCATCAGCTTGTGCAGGTGCTTGTTTAGCTGCTGCTGCCGGGGCGCCAGCATCTCCCGGCCCAGGTACTCGCTCCTGAAGTGGCTCATGACGCTGTCGACGATTATGAGCCGGATGTTGTTCTCCTTGATGACCTCGTCGGCGTTCTCCAGGAGCACCGTCTGGTGGTTCGACGTATAGGCCTCGGCGTAGATGATGCCCTTGAGCACGTCCTCCGGCTTCAGCCCGAACCTAGGAGCCATCTGTATCACCCGCTCCGGCCTGAAGGTGGCCTCGGTGTCTATGTAGAGGACGCTGCCGTTCAGCCCGCCCTGGGCCTCGCCCAGCTGCACCGTGACGCACAGCTGGTGGCACATCTGGCTCTTACCTGACCCGAACTCGCCGTAGAACTCCGTGAGGCTCTGGGTCTCGATGCCGCCGTTCAGCAGCCTGTCCAGGCTTGAGCAGCCCGTGGTGAGCTTCCTCATGTTCTTTCTGAGCTCGACGAGCTCGTCTCCCCTGACGAAGGTTATGGCCATGCTCTTCCTGGCGGCTTCGATGACCTTCTCGGCCACGGCCTCACCTATCCCGGCGGTCACAAGCTCGGCCACCGCCGCCGTGCCCAGGGACTCCACGGTCTTGAACCCTATCTCCTTCAGCTTGGCGACGGTCGCAGGCCCGATGCCTGGCAGATCCTCTAAGGTTTTGTACTTGGCCTTATAGTACTCCAGGTCCTCGGACATCGCCTCACCGCCTACGTTTCACATAGATATCTCGGAAGGAGATTAAAAACTAAGCGAGGTGTCACTCCTTCTCTAGCTCGAGGACGAAGGGTCCCTCGTAGCCACACTCGCTGCACCTGTACACATGCGGGAGTATTCCATAGCTCTCCTTCAGCTTGATCTTGTGGCTGCTGCACTTTGGGCAGAAGACGGGCATCGGGGCCCTGTGCCTGACCTTGAAGAGCTTGTCGGCTAGGCCCTTGAGCCAAGGCAAACCTACTGGACCTCGATGTTCTCGTCGGGGAACCCCATGCCGACGAGTGTGCTGTGCACCGTCTCCCTATGGTCCCCCATGAGTAGGACTTGTTCGTTTTTCGCTGTTCCGCCGCAGGCGCACTTGGCCTTCAGCTCCGAGGCTAGCTTGCTCAGTGACACGCTCCCAGAATCTATGCCGTCGATGACGGTCCACTTCTTTCCCCATTTGCGTGTCTCTAAACGAATTCTGATCCGCTGCTGCTCCTTACTCATCTCCTCGCATACGCAGAGGTCCTTCGGGAGCCCGCATACGGGACAAATCTCCGCCATTATCAACACTTTATCGACTCGCTCAATGTAAAAACCTTTGCACTGGCGGCCTCTTTCGCGCCTCCTAAGTGTAGTTCTGGAGGAGGCTGAACGCCTTCAGGGCGTCCTGGCCGTCCAGTATGATGATGGTGTTGGTGCTGCAGCTGATGAACTCAACGATGTTTATGTTCCTGCTCGCCAGGAGCTGGGTGATGAACGCCACGAAGCCGGGTGTCGTCTCCACGCGGGGCGGGCTGAGGAGTATGAGGGCGACAAGGTTGCTCTGAACCTTGACCGGGTCCTTGAGCTCTTCCTTCATCGTTGTCTGGTCCACGACGTAGACGTACTGGTCCGTGAGGTGGGCTGTGACTATGTGGGGGATGTCCAGCTTCAGCGGGGATATCACCACGGCGATCTTGTCCTGCAGCCTGACCTTGGACTCCTTGAGGATGCTCTGCACGGCCTTCTCACGGAGCTTCCTGTCCGAGGCTATCTCGTCAGACACCCTGATGACCGCCGCCTTCACCGCCTCGATGCTTCCCTCACCCAGCTCCTCCTGGAGAATGCGGGCGAGGGCGCTGTAGTTGACGATCTTCATGTTGAGGGCATCTAGGAGGCTGGGCCTCATCTGGATGGTCTCCCGGACCAGCTGGGCCACGCTCTTTGTTCTATCTGAGCTTTCTAATACCATATTTGTAACACTTATGTCGCAAGGTATAAAAGCTTGCCTCGTTCTTGAATGCCTCATCCTAAAAGGAGTATAGATGCAATGCCTAAAGACAAGGTCGTTCTAGCCTACTCAGGTGGACTGGACACGTCCATGATGATAAAGTGGCTCCAGATGGAGTACAAGATGGACGTCATCACCTGCAACCTCGACGTAGGACAGGGCAAGGAGCGGAAAGGCATCGAGGAGAAGGCCTGGAAGCTCGGGGCAATCAACCACTACACGTTCGACGCCAAGGAGGAGTTCGCAAACGGGTACATATTCCCCGCGATAAAGGCGAACGCCCTCTACATGGGCACATACCCGGTTAGCAGCAGCCTCAGCAGGCCCCTCATCGCCAGCAAGCTGGTGGAGGTAGCCGAGATGGAGGACGCCCACGCCGTTGCCCACGGGTGCACCGGGAAGGGGAACGACCAGGTCAGGTTCGACCTCACCATCAAGGCGCTGAACCCCAAGCTCAAGATCATAGCCCCCGTCAGGGAGTGGAAGTTCGACAGGAAGAGCCAGATAGAGTGGGCCAAGGACCACGGGGTCCCCGTGCCTGTTACGGCTGACAGCCCCTACAGCATAGACGAGAACCTGTGGGGCCGCAGCATCGAGGGTGGAATGCTGGAGCACCCCGACAAGATGGTGCCAGGCGACATCTGGGACTGGACCGTGGACGTGGAGAACGCCCCAGACGAGCCCGACTACGTCAAGATCGGTTTCTACAAGGGCGTCCCGACGAGCCTCGAAGGCGTGGAGTACAGGCCCCACGAGCTCATCCAGAAGCTCAAGCTACTGGGCGGCAAGCACGGCATAGGCAGGATCGAGCACATGGAGGACCGCGTCGTAGGCCTCAAGACACGTGAGACCTACGAGGTCCCGGCAGCCGAGATACTGCTGAACGCCCACCAGGACCTGGAGAAGATGGTGCTGACGCGGCACCAGAAGGCCTTCAAGTACCAGGTGGACCAGATGTGGGCCACGGTGGTGTACCAGGGCCTCTGGATAGATCCGTTCAAGCAGAACCTGGACGCCTTCATCGACAGCACCCAGGAGAACGTAATGGGTATGGTGACCATGAAGCTGTTCAAGGGGTCTGCTAAGCCGGTGTCGCGGGAGAGCCCGTTCAGCCTCTACGACTACAACCTGGCGAGCTTCGACATCAACACCCACTACGACCAGGGCGACGCCGTGGGCTTCATCAACCTGTGGGGCCTGCCCAGCGTCTCCGCGTGGAACCTGAAGAGGACCGTGGCGGAGAAGGGCATCAAGGAGATGGGAAAGAAGGTGGTCCCCGTCCCAACTGGAGACTCGTAGACACTTTCTTCCCTTGGATTTTTATTTCATTAATGTTATCCATCATGTAGGTAGCCCGAGGTAACACCTTGTCACGAGAAGAGTCATTATTAGAGGTGCTTGAGAAGGCTCTTCCCCTCCCGCCGAGGATCATAGTCGGCTATAACCAGCTGGAGAGGGACTTCACCAGCGGCGACCTCGCCAGGGTCTGCGACATCAGCAGGAGCAGCGCCAAGTTCTACGTCAACAAGCTGGTGGACCTCCGCCTCATTACCAAGGTGCCCCACAAGCGGATGTACCAGAAGTACGCCAACGCCAACAGGTTCAGCGACTGGATGAAGGACTTGATGAGGTTCGCGCTGGAGCCTCTGGAGACGGGTACCCTGCCGCTCCCCGATGAGCCCGAAGAGGAAGAGTGATGAGCCTCCGAGACATCGCCGCCCCCAAGAAGAAGCCCAGGTCGCGGTACACGCGGCAACTCACCGCGAAGGAAGTGCGCGCCATGAAGAAACGGGGCTACGACGCGGAGCGGGAGCTGGTGCACATGCTGCGGGACGTAGGCTACGACGCCATACGGGTCCCCGTGAGCGCACCGAGCAAGGAGCCTCTACCCGACGTCTTCGCCGTGAAAGACGACGCCATACTGGCGGTGGAGGTAAAAGCCCAAGTCCGGTACGCCTACTACAAGAAGGCCCAGGTGCAGAAGCTCTTCGAGTTCCTCCACATGCACAGGCTGTACCCCCGCCGGTACCCAGTGATCGCCGCCAAGTTCAAGTACAAGGGCTGGTGGTTCGACGTAGCCGAGAAGCTGGACGACTACACGCTTAAGATCGACAAAGGGCTCACCTGGAACGAGCTGTTGGCCAAGATCTCGAAGCCTAAGCCCACGGTTTAAATAACATCCCTCCTCATCAATCCACAGAATATTCTAAGTGATAGCCATGGTGCAGGAGCTGGACTACAATCAAGCCAGAAGGAAATGCCCCCCAGGCTTCATCGCCTGCGAGAGCACGATAGATCTCGAGCCGCTCCTTGAGATCATCGGCCAAGACCGGGCCGTGCAGGCCCTACGCTTTGGGCTGGATATCAAGGAGGAGGGCTTCAACATATACGTGGCGGGGATGCCCGGCACGGGCAAGAAGACCGCCATAGTAACCTTCCTTGAGCAGCGGGCCAAGGAGATGCCCATACCCTCTGACTGGTGCTACGTCTGGAACTTCGAGGACGACGAGAAGCCTGAAGCGTTGAGTCTACCAAGGGGCATGGGCTCCAAGTTCAGGGACGACCTGGCCAAGTTCGTCGAGGAGATGAAGAAGGCCCTGGTCGCAGCCTTCGAGAGCGAGGACTACGCCAACCGGCGAGATGAGACCTTGAAGAAGTTCGAGGACCAGAAGTCGGAGCTAATGAAGGAGCTCAACCAGAAGGCCTTGGAGGCCGGGTTCGCGCTCCAGAGAAGCCAGATAGGGACGCTCATAATTCCGGTCATCAACGGGCAGCTAATAAACGAGCAGCAGTTCGCCATCCTGCCACAGAAGATAAAGGACGATATTGGGGAGAATAGGAAACGGCTTCAGGATGATCTGAGGAGCGCGTTCAGGCAGTTTAGGGAGATAGATAGGGAGGCCGAGGCCGCCATAGACTCATTCAACAGGGAGGTGGCCAACTACGCCATGGAGCACCTGCTGCAGGCCCTCAAGGACAAGTACGGCGGCATCATGGATTGTGACAAGTATCTCGACTCCGTCAGGGACGACATCCTCGCGAACCTAGACCAGATAACCGGGTCGCAGAAGGAGCCCGAGTCCCCTTTCCCGTTCCTGATGCGCCAGACCCCCGACCCCACCGAGAGGTACAAGGTCAACCTCATAGTGGACAATAGCAAGCTGGAGGGGGCGCCGGTCGTCATCGAGATGAACCCAAGCCACAACCGCCTTTTCGGTACCACTGAGAAGGAGGCCATGTTCGGGGCCCTCGTCACCAACTACACCATGATACGGTCGGGGAGCGCCCACGAGGCCAACGGCGGGTTCCTCGTCATCCCCGTGGAGGAGCTGGCCCGAAACCCGGGGAGCTACGAGTCCCTGAAGAGGACCATCGTCAACAAGAAGCTGGAGATAGAGGAGCTGGCCGAGAGGATGGGGTACGTGACCACGAGGAGCCTGCGGCCCGAGCCCATACCCTTCGACGCCAAGGTCATCCTCGTCGGGGACTCCCAGATCTACTACATGCTGTACCAGCTGGACTCCGAGTTCAAGAAGATCTTCAAGGTGAAGGCCGAGTTCGACACCACCATGGACCGGAACCAAGAGTACGTCCAGCAGTACGCCAAGTTCATGTGCACCCTGTGTAACAAGGAAGGCCTCAAGCATCTTGACCCCACGGGCATCGCTGCCGTCGTCGAGTACAGCAGCAGGCTCGCGTCGGACCAGGAGAAGCTGAGCACCCAGTTCGCCGAGGTCAGCGACATAATCAGGGAGGCCAACTTCTACGCCCAGAAAAGCGGCAGCGACATTATTTCCGAGGACCACGTGAGGCAGGCCGTGGAGGCTAAGGTGTATAGGAGCAACCTCATCGAGGAGAAGCTGGAGCAGATGATAGAGCGCGGCACCATCCTCGTCGACACAGATGGGGAGAAGGTGGGGCAGGTCAACGGCCTCGCGGTCATGGGCATAGGCGACTACATGTTCGGGAAGCCCAGCAGGATCACCGCAAGCGTAGGCGTGGGCAAGGAAGGCATCATAGACATCGAGAGGCAGGCCGAGATGGGTGGGCCCACCCACACCAAGGGAGTCCACATACTCACGGGGTTCCTGACCAACCGCTACGCCAAGAAGCACCCCCTAAGCGTCACAGCGAGGCTCACCTTCGAGCAGAGCTACAGCGGCGTCGACGGGGACAGCGCCTCAAGCACGGAGACCTATACCATGATGAGCGCCCTCAGCGGCGTCCCGATAAAGCAGGGCCTCGCCGTCACCGGCTCGGTGAACCAGAAGGGCGATGTCCAGGCCATCGGCGGGGTCAACCAGAAGATAGAGGGCTTCTACGAGCTCTGTAAGTTCCGCGGACTGGATGGCAGCCACGGCGTCGTGATCCCGGAGAGCAACGTCAAGAACCTCATGCTCAAGGAGGAGGTCGTGGAGGCCATCAAGGAAGGCAAGTTCCACATCTACCCGGTGAAGACCATCGACGAGGGCATCGAGGCGCTCACAGGGGTACCCGCCGGGGAGCTCAGAGAGGACGGCGCCTATCCCGCGGACACGATCAACCATCTGGTCCAGAGTAAGCTCGACGAGCTGGCCGAGATCTCCAAGGAGTACCTCAGGTAGCCAACCTTTTTTTACTTGCTACCCGCTTTTCTTCAAGATCAGCGCCATGTCAGAGGATGTCTACGACGTAATAATAGTGGGCGCAGGCCCCGCGGGGCTCACAGCCGCCCTGTACACGGCCCGCCACAACCTCAAGACCCTGGTCCTGGAGGGTGGGAAGACCGGTGGTAGGGCGCTCGAGGCCCACTGGGTAGACAACTACCCCGGGTTCCCAGACGGCATCAGCGGCCAGGATCTCATGGAGAAGATGATCCGGCAGGCCCTGAGGTTCGGCGCCGAGATCAGGAACGAGACGGTAGTGGGCCTCAGCGACTTCGGTGACCTCAAGATGGCCAACACGAGGATGGGCTTCTACCAGACGAAGTCGGTGGTGGTCGCAACGGGTGTAAGCAGGAAGAGACTGAGCGTCCCCGGCGAGAACAAGTACAAAGGCCGCGGCGTAAGCTACTGCGGCGTCTGCGACGGCCCCTTCTTCAGGGATAAGACGGTCGCCGTCGTCGGGAGCGGCCACGAGGCCGTCCACGACGTAGAGGTTCTCTCCGAGACCGCCGCCAAGGTCTACGCCATCCCAGGCAAGAAGGGTTACAGCGAGGACTTCCCCGAGTTGACCCGAATAAAGGAGGACCCGAAGGTCGAGTTCATAACGGGAGCCGACGTCAAGGAGATCGGCGGCTCGGACTTCGTCGAGTACGTGGCGTTGGACGGCGCGGGCCCGGAGCGGCTGAGCCTGGACGGCGTGTTCATAATACTGGAGCACGTCCCCACCGCCGGTATATTGGGGGAGGCAGGAGTCAACACAGACGCCGGCGGCTGCATCATCGTGGACGGCGACATGGAGACCAACATCAAGGGAGTGTTCGCGGCCGGAGACTGCACCTGCGAGGGGATGCAGATAGTCACGGCGGCCGGGATGGGAGCAAAGGCGGCGCTCTCCGCCATGAAGCACGTGAAATCCCTGAGGTAGGGACATAGTGAAGATAGAGCTCTTCTGTTCGCCCGTCTGCCCCCACTGCCCCAGCGCCCGCAGGCTGGTCTCAGAGGTTGCCGGGAGGTACCACCACGTCGAGTTCGTCGAGGTGAACACCTACACCGAGGAAGGCATCGAGAGGGGAATGAGCATGGGAGTCATGGCCGTGCCCACGGTGGCCGTGGACGACGAGATCAAGCTTGTGGGCTGGCCCTTTGATGAGAAGGACTTGGTTCGCCTGATCGAGTCTAGCGTGTAGATACATTTTTGGGTACGTAGATGTATTCCGACTGGACAAATATGGATGACAGAATCAAGACCATCCATGCCAGGGAGATACTGGATAGCCGGGGCAACCCCACCATCGAGGTCGAGGTCACCACCGAGAAAGGCTACCTCGGCAGGGCGGCTGTGCCCAGCGGCGCCTCGACGGGGATCTACGAGGCCGTCGAGCTCAGGGACGGTGGCACACGGTTTCACGGGAAGGGTGTCACCAAAGCCGTCGCGGCCGTCGATGGAGAGATAGCGGGCAGGCTAATCGGGCTCCCGGTGACGGAGCAAAGAAGAATCGACGAAGAGATGATCAGGCTGGACGGCACCGATAACAAAGGCAGGCTCGGAGGAAACGCCGTCCTCGGCGTCTCGGTGGCGTGCGCCAAGGCCGCAGCGGCTTCCATGGGTCTGAAGCTGTACGAGTACATAGACAGGGAGGCCCCGCTGCTTCCCGTGCCCTTCTTCAACATAATCAACGGTGGCAAGCACGCCGGTAACCAGCTGGACTTCCAGGAGTTCATGGTGGCCCCCACGGGCGCCAAGAGCTTCAGGGAGGCGCTCAGGATGGGCTCCGAGATATACCAGGACCTCAAGTCACGGCTTCTCAAGGACTACGGGAAGAACGCGGTTAACGTGGGCGACGAGGGAGGTTTCAGTCCGCCCATTGATAGTCCTGAGGAGGCTCTGGACGCCATCACGGCCTCAGCGGAGGAGATGGGGTATGGCGGCGTCACCAGGCTGGCGATGGACGTGGCGGCAAGCAGCTTCTACAAGGACGGAGGATACAGCTTCAAGGGGAAGACCCTGTCCCGGGGCGAACTCATCGACGTCTACGGGGAGCTGGTCTCCAAGTACCCGATATCCAGCATCGAGGACCCCCTGGAGGAGGAGGACTACGAGGGCTTCGCCGAGATCACCCGTGTGCTGCCCATCCAGATCGTAGGGGACGACCTCTTCGTCACCAACGTGAAGCGGCTCAGTAAGGGCATAGAGATGGGTGCCTGCAACAGCCTCCTCTGGAAGGTAAACCAGATCGGGAGCCTCACCGAGGCCAGGGACGCGGCGAGGCTTGCGATGGACAGCGGCTACACGGTCATGGCCAGCCACCGCAGCGGCGAGACCGAGGACCCCTTCGTCGCCGACCTCAGCGTCGGGATAGGGTGCGGCCAGATAAAGACTGGTGCGCCGGCGAGGGGCGAACGGACAGCCAAGTACAACCAGCTTCTCCGCATCGAGGAGTGGCTGGGCGAGAAGGCCCGGTACCCCACCGGCCTCTTCTCCTAACCCTTTTTCATTGAGCCTGACCCAGTCCACTGATATACTCGTACATTGATATGAAGTTCAAAGATGTACAAGATCACCCTTGAGCAGCTGGCATACCACAACCTTGAGAGGCATAGCCTCATTGACAGAGCCCCAACAGTAGACGCGATCAGGGTTATCGAGGAAATCTGCGGCCTCAACGCCCAAGGCGCCCTCAACTACAACCAGAGCCTATGGGCCAGAGTGGAGGGAGTCTGGGTGATAGAGAAAGACGGGGACGCGTGGAACCTCAGCGTCGAGCTCTTCAAGTAACTCGACGAGGAGCTCATAGACCTGCTTGGCAGCGAGATCCAGAGCATGAAGGAGTTCACTGGCTTAGATAAGGGAAGAGGTCTCGATAGTCTAGGCTACGTGCCTCTGGTGACGACCTGGTAGCCGCTCAGGGCCATGGCCTTGCTGCATATCACCATCTCGTCTATCCGTACATGCTTCTCAACGTCGTCCGGGTATCCCCTTGGGCCGTAGAGGCAGCACTCGACGCCCGCCTGGGCCAGGTGGGCGGTGTCGTTGCCGCAGTAGCTCCTCGGGATGACGGTGCCGATCCTCTTGGGGTACTCCCCCGTCACCGCCCTGTGGTTCTCCTTGAGTATCTGCACTACCTCGGCGTCGGGGTCCACGCCCATCGGTGGCATGACGGTGCCGCCGACCCTGAACTTAGGGTTCACCGGGTACTCCAGCTCGTACCTGAACTCGGGGTCCTCGGCAGCGATCTCCTCAAGCATATCACTGAACCGCCCGTTGATCTCGTCGATGGTGTAGCCCGGCGGGTACCGGAAGTCCACGATGACGGTGCAGAAGTCGGGGATGTTGTAGGGGCCGGCGAGGTCGTGTTCGCGGTTCCTGCCGCCGATGATGCTGCCCGCGACCCATCGGGGCGCCCCCGGGAGGTCGGGGTCCCGCGCCTCGAACTCCATACCGTCCATGCGGTCCAGGGCGACCCTCATCTTCTTGACGGCGTCTATGGATTCCTCCATGCGGCTTATGTGCTCAGATTTACCGATGACGTTTATTGCGAAGTCGTGGACGCCCACGCACTTGGTGAGTATGTTCTCGACGCCGTAGGGCTCCGGGACTATCGCGTAGTCCGTCCGTATCCCCTCTTTTAACATGTGGACTGTGCCGACGCCTCCCTGGAGCTCGCCAACCACGGTTGCGCAGACCAGGTCTCCCCTGAGCCTGACGCCCGACCGCTTGATAGTGAGGGCGGCCATGAGGAACGCGGCGTCGCCGCTCTTCATGTTGTGGACGCCGGCGCCCCAGAGCCTGTTCCCCTCGACCCTGGGCTCGTAGGGGTCCCACTCCCAGTCAGCGGTGATGGGGTCTATGTCTAGGTGGCCGTTGAACATCATGGACTTGCCTGTGCCGTCGCCCTTCAGGACGCCTATGACCTGACGGCGGCCTGGCTGCACCTCCTGTACGATGACCTCGTCGAAGCCCTGGTCCTCGTACCAGTCGATCATGTAGTCCACGGCGGGGCCCTCCTTGTTGGTGAGGCTGGGCTGCCGGATGAGTTCGCAGGCGAGGTCAACGATCTCGTCCTTCTTCAGGTGGTCGAGCACGTTCAAACCTAATCAAAGAGAATGCATCTAACACGCATTTATGGTTTCACCCGGAGTAGTTAGGTTTAAAGAGACCTCAAACGTTACCTGTCTCTGGTTCACGTGAGAGACTCAGAGCGGTTCCACGACCTCATGTTCGAGGTGAGCAACGAGGACAGGGTCAGCATCCTCAGGGAGCTGAGGGAACAGCGCTCCACCTACAGCGACCTGTCACGTAAGCTGGACATAACAACCCAGGAGGTGAGCCGCCACCTCTCAAGGCTCACAGAGAATGGCCTCACGACAAGGAGGACTGACGGTCTCCTTGAGCTCACGTCCTACGGGGAGCTTGTGCTCAGGCAGCTCAACGCCGTGGAGTTCACGTCGAAGCATCGCGAATACTTCGTGAGCCACGTATTGAATGGCCTGCCGGATAAGTTCGTGTCCAGGATGGGGGAGCTCAGGGAATGCACGCTCAACCTGGACGTCATGGTTTCCATACACAGAGTCCAGAAGATACTGCAGGAGGCCGAGGAGTATGTTTGGGACATTAACCTTCCCTACATCGCGAGCGCCTTCCCGTACATAAGGGGGAGCTTCGAGAGGGGAGTCGAAGGCCGGTTTCTCCACGGCGAGACTCTGCATGTGCCCGACGAGATGAGGGAAGAGAGGGACAGGGTGTTCAGCGATCAACAAGTCAGAAGCCTCAAAGTCGAGGGGGTGTATAAAGAGAGGCTCGTTGAGGCCGGGCTCATCATCTACTCGTCCGAGAAGGAGCTCGCCCTCCTCTGCTTCCCCGACGCCGACGGCAGGTTCGACTACAGGGGCTTCACGTCGACAGACCCTGACGCCTTGGCGTGGTGCAGAGACGTCTTCCTCCACTACTGGGAGCAGGGGACAGACGTCAAGTAATGCCCACAACTCGTGGTGACCTAAAGGAGTTCTTATCTCTAGGAGACCCCCTGATCAATGCATGAGCCTCAACGCCCAGGTGGCCTCCATACTCTACGAGATCAGCGAGATACTCACCATCAAGGGGGACAGGTTCAGGAGCCGAGCCTACAGCATGGCGTCCCAACGTGTCACGGCCCTCACCGAGGACATCAGGGACGTAGCCGAGCGCGGCGAGCTCGATCAGATCCCGGGAGTAGGCAAGAGCATAGCCATGACCATCGAGGAGTTCCTGGACACGGGCGAGTCCACGGTGCTCCAGGAGCTCCGTGAGAGCCTCCCCCAGGGCGTCCCGGAGATGATCACGCTGGAAGGCATAGGCCCCAAGATAGCCATGAGGCTACACCAGGAGCTGGGCGTCGTAGGCATCAAGACCCTCGAGGAGGCGGCGAGGCAGCACAGGATCAGGGAGCTCAAGGGCTTCGGGCCCAAGAAGGAGGAGAACATAATCAAGGCCATAGAGGAGCACCGGAGCCGCAGCACCCGTTTCCTCCTTGGCGAGGTGCTCCCCGTGATACAGGGGATGCTGACGTACATGAGTGACTGCGAGGCCGTGAGACGCGTCGAGATGGCCGGCTCGGCCCGCAGACGCAAGGAGACCGTCGGCGACCTGGACGTGCTGGTCTCGTCCACTGACCCTGAGACAGTCACCGCCCACTTCGTCTCCATGCCCCCCATCGGAAGGGTGCTGGCGAAGGGCCCCACGAAGAGCACCGTGGTGCTGGAGAACATGCTCCAGGTGGACCTCAGGGTAATCCCGCCTGAGAGCTACGGCGCCGCCCTCCAGTACTTCACGGGCAGCAAGGAGCATAACGTGAAGCTGCGCACCATCGGCGTCAAGGCCGGGTTCAAGCTCAACGAGTACGGCCTCTTCAGGCGGCACAACGACGAGCTCGTCGAGGCCGAGGACGAGGCCAGGATCTACGAGGCTCTGGGAATGCGGTGGATGCCACCGGAGCTCCGGGAGAACACCGGCGAGATAGAGGCCGCCATGGAGGACAGGCTCCCGGAGCTTGTGACCCTCGACGACATACGAGGCGACCTCCACGTACACACGGACTGGAGCGACGGCCACGCCTCCATCGCCGAGATGGCGGAGAAGGCCGCCCAGATGGGCCTCGAATACATCGCCGTCACCGACCACACCAAGGCCCTGGGCATAGCCAACGGCCTCGACGAGGAACGGCTCACGAAGCAGATAGCCGAGGTGAGGCGAGTAGACCAGGAGCACCCGGAGATAAGGGTGCTAGCGGGCACGGAGTGCGACATCCGCAGAGACGGGCAGCTGGACATCTCCGACGACGTGCTCGCGGAGCTTGACTGGGTGGTGGCCGCCGTCCACAGCGGCTTCAAGATGGAGGAGCAGGCTATGACGAGCCGAGTAATCGAGGCCATACAAAACGAGCACGTCAACACCGTAGCCCACCCCACGGGGCGGCTTATACAGCGCCGCAGCCCATACGCGCTGGACCTAGACGCGGTCTTCAAGGCCGCCGCCGAGCAGGGCGTCATGATGGAGATTAACTGCTACCCTAACAGGCTGGATCTGAGCGACGTTAACAGCAGACGAGCCAGAGAGCAAGGAGTCAAGATGACGCTGGGGACCGACGCGCATACGCCTTCCGAGCTGGAGTTCCTGCCTCTAGGAGTATCCATGGCCAGACGCGGTTGGCTTGAGGCCGCCGACATCGCGAACACGTTGAGCGCCCAGGAGCTTCTGAATCTTATAAAGGGTTAGAACTGGATAAGGTTCGCGCCCCAGGTGAGGCCGCCGCCGAACCCGACGGTGACCACCAGGTCGCCTTTACTAATCTTTCCCACCTGTATCGCCTCGTGGAGGGCCACGGGTATGCTGGCCCCAGCCATGTTGCCGTACTTGTGGATGTTCGTGTAGGTGCGTTCCATGGGGAGGCCGAGCTTTTCCATGCCCACCTTTATGATGTTGATGTTGGCCTGGTGGGGTATGATCATGTCTACGTCGTCCAGCGCGTAGCCGTACCTGTCCAGGACGCCCCTGACCGCTTGGGGGAACGCCTCGATGGCGAAGTCCCAGACGGCCTTGCCGTCCATGTGGAAGTACTACTTGGCCTCGTCGATCAGTTCGTGGCTTATCGGGTTCCTGGTGCCTCCGGCGGGTATCTCGATGACCTTCGCGCCTCCGCCGTCGGCCCTTAGCCAGCTGCCTATTACGCCGCCTTCCTCTGCCTTCTGGAGCACCGTCGCCCCGGCGCCGTCCCCGAAGAAGACGCACGTGGTCCTGTCCTTCCAGTTGAGTATCCTGCTGTACACCTCGGAGGCGACCACCAGCACGTTGTCGATGTGTGGGTCCACCGCGTACCTCGCGCCCACGTCGAGGGCGTGGATGAAGCCGCTGCACACCGCCATCACGTCGAAGGCGCCGGCGTTGACGGCGCCAAGCTTGTGCTGGACTATCGCCGCCGTGCTGCTCAAGGGCACGTCGGGGCTGCTCGTCGCGAGCACCACGAGGTCCAGGTCCTCGGGCTCCACGCCCGCCTCCTTCATCGCCGGGGCCGCCGCCTTCACGGCCAGGTCGCTGGTGCAGTCGTTCTCCTCCGCGATCCTCCGCTCGCTGATGCCCGTCTTCTTGGTTATCCACTCGTCGCTGGTCTCCACTATCTGGGCCCAGTCGTCGTTGGTCATCACCTTCTGCGGCACGTAGCTGCCTATGCCCTTGATCCCCGCCCTAACCATCTCTAATAATCCTCCGCAGTTGGTCGGTGGTTGCGGGCAGCTTATTTAAGGACTTCGACAAGGGGCGGTAGGCGGGTCGACAGCGGACGAACAGGCTCACTTCCCGAGGCTGGGGATGAGCTTCTCCATCCAGCTGAATATCCAATCCCTGCTGGGCTTCCAGGTGACCGCCACGCAGAAGACAAGGCTGCCGACGACCATGAGACCGGACGCCACGACCGTGCCGAGGCTACTCTCAAGGCCGCCGTACACGGTGCCGCCCACCACGGCGCCCACGCTGTAGAGCGCGGACTTGCCCGCCACCTCGATGGCGAGGAGCCTCCTGAAGGGAAGCTTCCTCGACCCCGCCAGTATCACTATGGGCGTGTCAGGCAGCGGCGTCAAGGCCACGAGGAGGACAGCCCACAGCCCATACTTTTTGATCCAATTAGCTATCTTGTCCTCTGTATCACTCATGGTTTCCATAGACTCGGCGACCCCCCAGCCCAGAAGGTAGGTGATAACCTCGCCGATGGCTGCCCCTGTGCCCGCCACCGAACCCAGCACGACCGGATGGTAGACCGACGCCAACGGTAGGAAGAGTGGAATGAACATGTCCCGAGCGACGACGGTGAGGTGGCTCAGCATCGACGCCACGAAGACCCCAATGAGCCCGAGCCGACCCAAGGCCTCGCCCTGCACCATGAGCCTCCACAGGAGCGCCCCGGAGAGCAGGGCGACGACGAATACGCCTATGATGCTCACCCAGCCGCGTCTATTCATCGTCTCACCTGTCAACGTGAATGAACGCGGACCAATAATAAAAGGGGTTAGACGAGGGGCGCCACATGCTCCATGAAGAACCCGACGCTCTCTGACTCCGAGCCGTAGGGGAACACGATGACGAAGTGGTCGACGCCGAGGTCTACGTATCCTCTGATGAACTCGGCGGCCTCCTCCGGCGTCTTATACTCCCACTTCCTCTCACCTGTATACTTCATATACGGGGCCACCGTGCCGGACTCGACGCCCTCAACCGCCAGGTTAAGCCCAGCCGACTTCCTGATGGAGTCATAGTCTCGTCCAATCTTGTCGCAGTGCTTAGCCAAAACGCCGAGCCTCTCCTCGTAGGTGTCCAGAGGCGTGTTCCACGCGAAGTTTACGGCTTCGGCGTGCCTAGCCGAGACCTTGAGGAGTTTTGTCCCCATGCCTCCCACGAGGACTGGTAACGGGTCCTGCACCGGCTTGGGCATGGAGACGCAGTCGTTGACGCTGTAATACCTGCCCTGGTAGTCGGCCTTGGGTTCCGTCCAGAGCTTCTTGGCTATGATGATGGCCTCCTCCAGCTGCCTCACACGTTTTCCTGGGCGCGGGAAAGGCATGCCGTAGGCCTTGTACTCTAACGCCTTCCAGCCGGCGCCGATGCCGAAGTAGACCCTGCCGCCGCTCATATGGTCCAGGCTAGCCGCCATCTTTGCGTGGAGCACGGGGTTCCTGTAGCTCTGAGACGCCACCATGGCGCCTACCCTGAGTCTATTGGTTGTGACGGCGACCGCCGTGAGGATCGTCCAGGCCTCCAAGCAGTTGACGTCAACGGCCCCGGGGCGGATGAGGAAGTGGTCCGACGCCCAAAGGCTCTCGAATCCAGCCGCCTCGGCGGCGAGGGCCGTCTCCCTTATCATTTCCCAGGTGTACCCGAACTGTGGCTCGATCTGTACGCCGTAGTCTATCATAACATCACCTAGGATACTGGATCGGCTGATAATAAGTGATTGAAAAAGTTTAGAGGGGCTTGCACAGGATCTCGTGGAGCTTCATGTCCCTGATCCTGCCCGACTCGGCGGCGGTCAGCACCATGGCCGTGTCTGCGCCCGCGTGGCTGCCGGCTACGCTCACCACCGTCTCCCCCGACGGCACGGCGTTGCAGTCCACCGCCATCATGGCTATCTCGGCGCAGACTTTTACGCCCTGGCTGAAGAGCCGCAGCGTGTTGGCGATCACCACGTTGGTAGGCGGCAGTATGTAGGGTAGCCGCGCATCAAGGGGCTCGGTCTTGGGAGGCCTCTGGCGGCTCATGCCCACATCCACGGTACCCGTGAGCACGTCGGTGCACGTTACCACCTCGACGCCCTGCTTCTCCAGCTTCTCCCTGAGCTCGTCTGGGAAGAGCTGGACGCCAGGTTCCCCGTAGCCCGTCTGGTGGGTCACGACCACGAGCTTCAGCCCGCTTCCCTTGAACATCTCAGCTGCCTTTTCGGCGGTGTAGCCCGTGGTGCTTGAGACGAGGACCGTGTCGATGCCGCGCTCCTTGGCGGCCTCCACGGCGATCTTCAGCGTCGCCTCGGTGTGCTCCTTTCCTGGCTTCTCGAAGTATACTACCTTCCGTTCTACGCTCATGTCGTTCAACTCTTGATGGTATGAATGATTGAATTATTGCGGGTTAATAAACTTGGGTTTATAGGACGTAGTTCTCCCGGTGGAACTCTCTTTGGCCGACGACAGGTATCTCGGCGCCGCAGTGGACGCACCTCTTGTCTTTGTCAAGGTCCCAGCCCGTTATCGTGTACCCTGATCGGCTGATGACGGGTTTACCGCAAACGTGGCATACTGTATCCTCGTAGCCGCCTCCCCTGACGTTGCCCACGAACACGTATCGGACCCCCTCCCCCATGGCTATCTCCCTGGCCCTAACCAAGGTCTCCACCGGCGTCGGGGGGACGTGCTGGAACTTGTATATGGGGAAGAACCTGCTCAGGTGGAGAGGCGTCTCGGGGCCCAGGTGCTCGACGATGTAGCGAGCCATCTCCCGAGTCTCGTCAGGGCTGTCGTTGGTCTCGGGTATTACGAGGAACGTCACCTCGACGTGGACGCCGTTCTCCTTCATGTGCTCCGTGGCGTCAAGTACGCTCTGGAGCTCGCCGCTGCAGTATTTCCTGTAAAACTCCTGGTTGAACGCCTTCCAGTCCACGTTCGCGGCGTCGATGACATCCACAACCCGCTCCAGGGCGGGTATGCTGATGTATCCGTTTGTGACGAGGACGTTCTTGATCTCGGACTCGTGGGCGAAGCGGGCGGTGTCCTCCACGAAGTTGAGGTTGATGAGGGGCTCGTTGTAGGTGTAGCTGACGCTGGCGCATTTCTGGACCATGGCGGCCTCCACGACCTCCTCTGGGCGCATGAACCGGGTGCGGCTCTGCTCCAGGTTGCTCATGCTTAGGTGGTAGTTTTGACACCACGGACACGTGAAGCTGCAGCCTACGCTGCTGACGCTGAGGCTCATGCTCCCGGGGTGGAAGTGGGCTAGGGGCTTCTTCTCTATGGGGTCCACGGCGAACGCCGAGAGCTGCCCATATGTGAGGCTGATGAGCTTGCCATCCCTGTTCTCCTTGGTGCCGCAGAACCCCTTCTCACCCGGCTTCACAGTGCACATTCTGGGGCAGATGGTGCAGCGCACCGTGTCGTCGGTTAGCTTCTCGACGAACCGAGACTCCATTCCCATTCATGGAGTGAAGGACAGGCGTCGATAATAACCGTTGCCACAGTGAAACTCCTTTAACTGTGGCTCCCCCTGGTTTCTTGATGTGGCTCACACGGCCCGACGCCAGAGGCATCCTAGAAGATCCCGGCGTCGTACGCGCGCTTCCACGGTACATAGACGTGGTGAGGAAGAAGAAGCACGCCAAGCACCTGATAGACAAGGCGGTCGAAGCCGAGTTCAGCAGACGCGACCCAGTGGAGACGCTGTGGGAGACCCACGGCGGCCTCCTTACGGGGTACAAAGACGTACAGGACTCGTACGACGCGTCGGGGAGTAAGCCGAAGAAGGTAGACGGCTCCTGGTACGACCTCAAGGTGCTGCTGGGGCATCGGCTTATGAAGGAGTGCAGTTTCTGTGTGCGCAGCTGCGGCGTGAACAGGCTTCGCGGGGAGAAGGGCTACTGCCGCGCGGGGCGCAACTTCAGCCTCTACTCGGCGTTCCCTCACATGGGGGAGGAGCCCGAGCTTGTGCCATCAGGCACCGTTTTCACGGGGGGCTGCAGCATCAGGTGCATCCACTGCCAGAACTGGGACATCAGTCAGTGGGGGAGCAGCGGCGCCAGCGTCACCCCCGAGCTCATGGCGGTTCAGGTGAAGGACCTCGCCGACAAGGGCTGCAGGAACCTGAACATGGTGGGCGGCGACCCGACGCCAGTGACGTGGCAGTGGCTGGAGACGTTCAGGCACGTGGACACCGACATCGCCACCGTCTGGAACAGCAACAGCTACTACTCGGAGGAGGTTTCTAGGCTACTCGCCGGGTTCATCGACGTCTACCTCCTCGACTTCAAGTACGGCAACAACGAGTGCGCGGAGGGCATCAGCGACGCCCCCGGCTACTGGGAGGCGTGCACACGCAACCACCTTATGGCCCATGAGCACGGCGAGCTAATCATCCGGGTCCTCGTGCTGCCCGAGCACAACGAGTGCTGCACCCGGCCCATACTCCAGTGGATACACGACAACCTCGGCTCTTGGACCCGCATCAACCTCATGTTCCAGTACCGCCCCGAGTGGAGAGCCAAGGAGAGGCCAGAGCTCAGCCGTAGACTCACCTCCGAGGAGATCGAGGAGGCTAGGAACATCGCCGCCGATGTCGGTCTTAAGAACCTTGTCCGTGGATGAAACCTCAACCTTTACCCAACGGGGAAGGGAAACGCATTACAGAAGGGGGGACCAAGAATGGGTGAAAACTGGGAAACCGGGCTCGGATACAAGCTAGCGATGGGAGTCGCGGTAGCCACCATACTCATCTCGCTGCTGGACATGCTTCACGCGCCCATCTTCATGAGGGAGACTGCGTCGACCAAGGCGCAGGTCCTGGGGCAGGACGTGGTGAACCTCTTTCTCGGCGTGCCAGCGACACTGTATACGGTGAACTTGTCGAGGAAGGGCTCCCTCAAGGCTAGAACGGCGTTGATAGGGCTCATGGCTTACTTCGCCTACACCTTCCTGTCGTACAACATACTGTTCAAGCTCAACGACGGTTTCCTGCTGTACACCGCTGGCTTCGGGCTGAGCCTGTACGCCACCCTGCTGAACATAGCCGGGTTAGACATGGAGGGGCTGCGCATCGTGGCCAGCCCATCAATGAGAAAGTGGACACCCATGGTCATGACGTTCATACTCCTGATCGTCGTCGTGCTCTGGACGCCAGACATAGCTTACTACTACTCTACCGGGAAGCACCCTACTAGGATAATCGAGGAGGGAATACACACCCTCGCGATACACTTCCAGGACCTCAGCATAGTAGCACCGCTGGCACTCCTCACCGCTTGGCTCATCAGGAAGGATGAGAAGATGGGATACGTGTTGGCACCTGTAATACTCGTGAAGGCGCTGAGCATAGCGTTGGCGGTGCTGGGAATGATTACCGTGATGCACTTCTCAGGCACACCGGCTGCAATCGGAGAGATCACGGTGTTCGTCATCGGAGCCTTGGTTATCGGGAGTTACACCCTGAGGTTCTACAAAGGCATAGAGATGACAGTGGATTAGGGGAGAGTGGCGGGGCAGCTTACTCTACAGCATCCTCAAGCACAGCGGCTAGTTCGCCTTTCCAGTAAGGCGTCTGAGGTTCTCGTCTAAGACGTTGCCACATTGCCAGCAGAGCGCAACGTGTTCAGGCATCTTCGTGCCGCATTTTTCGCACACGATAATGTATTCCTCTTTTTTATCCGACTTGAAGAAGTCATCCAGACTCAGCTTAATCAAAGATACCCATGCTCTACTCCACTGCTACGCTTAAAATGTTTTATCAGAAAACATATCTATTCACATCTATCAGCGTCGTCGCCCCGATAATATCGTATAAATAAATCTCCGAAAAACCAACTTTTTTCGTTGTTATCGAAATTCTTTTCACGTTGAATCACGTTATTTCATTTAGGGAACGGGTGTTTAATCAATAACACCCAGAAAAGGGTCAAAGCCACCCTCGATGTTGATAAACCATGGCCCAGCTCAGAACAAGGCAGCCCATAGGGAACTACGAGTTTGAGGGACCATACCAGACCACTGAACGGGTGCCTGAGGCAGAGGGGCTGCTGGCCGTGATAACCAGCGATGGGAGGCAGAACTACCTCATCGACGTCATCCACACACCTGACATTCTGGCCTCGATAAGTGACAGCCCCAGACGCAGCTGCTGGGAGCAGTATAATAGAGGCATCCTGCTCTACGCCTTCCTCAGAAGCGACGACCTCGAGGCGGAGACCTACCAATCGATAAACAGGGACATCAGGACAGAGATGCGAAACATTCCCTGCAAGTGAATAGCCTAAGGCTAGACACAGAGTGCTCCACAAAAAAAATTCTTAACAAATACTACGCGAAGAGGTGCTTCTCCAGCTCCGCCTTTTCCTTGGCAAGATTACGTACACGCTGGGTATAGTCATCAACCAGATCCTCATACTTGGACAATACTTCCTTCATCTCTTCGCTGTTCCTGCGCACCTCTATGAACCTGTCTATGTCGTCCGGGGACCGGACCCGGATTAACCTGCCGCCGGTCCTCGCCTCCTTTAAAATCCTGAGATTTCTTCTAACTCTTCTGTAAGTCGAGTCAGATTTTATCCGGTTTATCTCGTTATCGATCTCCATAATCTTGATTAAAGTAGATTTTCGCGATGACGCCATCAAACATCATATGGTGATCCTGACTTAAATAACCGATTATTACACAGTCGTTAAATATTTGATTAAATCCGTGGTCCGTGAATACCTTTAAAAAACATGTTCCGTTATCTTTCCCCGTAGAAGCGTATTCAATTCTGAGTTTTAAACGGAATATACGCTCCAGATCGATGTGACTAGAATGTCTGAAGATAACATCGTATACGTCGGGTCCAAGCCCACAATGAACTACTGCATGGCCGTCATCGAGAGCCTCAGGCACAGCGACTCAGTCGCCTTGAAGGCTAGAGGCAGGGCCATCAGCCGGGCGGTGGACGTCACAGAGGTGACCAAGAACAGGTACTTGAGCGGAGTCAAAGTCGAGTCCATAGACATCATGACGGAGCAGCTCGACTCCCATGACGGAGACACGAGGAACGTGAGCGCCATTACGATTCTGCTGAAAAACGATTGATGAGATGGAGGTGAGACGTTTGGAAGGTACAGTGAAGAGGTGGGTGTACGGATATGGGTTCATAGGGGTTAAGGGAGGCGATGACATCTTCGTCCATCATACAGATTTAAAGGATGCCTATACGCTGAGGCGGGGCCAGATAGTCGAGTTCGACGTCGAGACGACGCCGAAGGGCCCTAGAGCTAGAAACGTGGAAGTCATCGAGTAAAAACATAGTATCTGCCTTGACGGACTCAACTCATCTGTTTTTAGTTCATAATGTTTAACAGAGCTCCACCATATAAACTGATAACTAAAGGGGTTCAACGGCAACATTTGCCAACGTTTGATGGATCCCTCTCTGAGACGAATATAATGAAGCCAAGTAACTATAGAGAAAAGAACGCCATGTCCTATACCAGGAAAGAGTACATAGGCGGAATCCCTGGCTCCAAGATCGTGAAGTTCACCATGGGAAACACGTCCCGTGACTTCACCCACACAGCCAAGATCAGATGAGTCTATCGTAAGGGCATTCTTTTGTTTTTGTTTACCGGTTTTCTCTGGTTTCTGTTTATAGGTTTTCTTCGCTGCTGATTCTCCGGGGGACGGGTTCCTCTGTTTTCCATCTCTACGGAGGCTTCCTTTGTTTCAGGTGCTTTTTCCGGTAAAGTGAATGGGTGGCCGCAAAATATGCAGGTGTACTCCTTGTTCTCTTCCCTTTCTTCTACCGGGTTAGATTTACTGCACGCAGGGTTTTGGCATCTGACATACTTCATGGTTGACATTTGGTTGAAGAGTTTTTAGGGGTAAGCTAAAAGGGTTAGGATCTGGCTTGATACGGGATCTGAAGGAATCTGAAAATTTTTTCATTCATCTCCAAACAATCTAAAAATTCAGGAATCCAGGGCAGTCAACCAACAACCACGCCAGCAGTGGACACAGTCCACCACGGCGCCGTCCCCGGCAGACCACAATCACGACACTGATATCACGTGGGCCACGTGGCCCACATGTCAGATACCTCTGAAACCGTGGAGTACGGAACGCATATCAAGCTATTAATGATGTTTAATAAGAGAACTTGCCCTTCTAACCTTATCCAGGCCCTTTTCAGTGGGGTAAATCACATTCCACCGCGTTTTACCCCCACGCCTCCACGGTACAGCCTTAACCAAGGTGGCCACCACCTCAACCAGGCCACGCTTAACCAGGATCTCAACAGCCCGCCCTACGTCAATCTTAGAGATCATAAACCCAGCCATATTAGGTGTAGGAACCCGCGTCGACCTAGGATAAACATCAAAATAAAATGGACCCAGAGACCCGGATAAAGAACTCACCGTACCATCCCCTAAGGCGATAACCTCAAGCATCACGAAACCCGCCAACGTATCTAATTCAACCATTTTACACACCTTTTTCTAACTGCATCTTGGAATGGGGTTTATCACCGCTTACGGGTGGGGAGTGTTGCCGGCCCTGGAGCAAGAGTGGTAGATTCCCGGGAGCAGGTTCCCGCCTAGCCGGGATGCGTCTATTCTCCCTGCAACGATTTTTCCGATATCTAGGATCCAAAGGCTCCATTAGGCCTCTAGCCCTCCCCACCATAAAATGGTGTATATCACCGCTTAAGACTTTCACTCGAAGCCAAACTTCTCTAACACGCGCCTCAACCATGTCTTCTTTTCGGCAGGCCTCTCTTCTACAGGCGCCTCCTCGATTGGCTCCTCCTTAATCTCTTCCTCTTGGGGTTCTTCTTGTTTCTTCTTTTCAGACATTTTCAAACCTCTAGCATTTAATGGGGGGCATCACCGCATAAAGGTTGGGGAGTATGGCCAGCCTTGGAGCATGTTGTAGAAGATGATAGTCGCGGATACCGTCGCGGGGAGGCTTGACTCTAGGCTCCTTCATATCTAGAAGCTTTAAATTTGGTGAGATAATTTATCTCGCGATAATATATGACTTCAGATATCTGGTTTGGAGCTCAGGTCCCTCCCGAGGGAAAGAACTTTGAGGAGATGAGACGATTCTGCCTCAGGGCAGAGGCTCTTAAATATGACCTTTTCACGGTCACTGATCACTTCATGAACATGGCGAACCCTAATGGGTCTGACCGCCACCCTCTTGAATGCTGGACTACCCTTTCTGGCCTCGCCTCTGTCACAAACGAGATAAGGCTTGGCCCCCTGGTCTCCTGTTATGCCTACAGGAGGCCGCAGGTGCTGGCTAAGATGGCGACGACGGTTGACATCATATCAGGCGGAAGGCTCGTGTTCGGCGTCGGAGCGGGCTGGCTTGAGGACGAGTTCAAGGGCTTTCTCGGAGGGTATCCCCCGGCAGGGGAGCGCCTTCTTGGATTGGAGGAGACCGTCGAAATATGCAAGAGGATGTTCACCAGCGAGAGAACCACTTACCATGGCAAGATCCTCGATGTTGAGGATGTCCTCAACTCCCCGCAACCGGTGCAGAGGTCCCTTCCAATCCTAATCGGCGGAGGAGGGGAGAGAAGAACCCTGAGGATAGCGGCGAAGCACGCCGACATAAGCCACTTCTTCGTTCAAGACTTGGAGACTCTGGAGAGGAAGTTGTCCGCCCTCAGGCGTCACTGCGATGACCTTGGAAGGGACTACGATGAGATAAGGAAGGGAGTCGGAGTCAGGGTCATCGTCGGTCGTGATGAGGAGGAGGCGGAGTCAAGGCTTAGGATGGAAGCCGTGGCGCTAGGCACCACCGTTGAATACCTGCGAAGCCTACTCGGAGACGCCTACGGGGCTCCGGAGAAGGTGGCAAGTTTTCTGGAGGAGTACGTCGATAAGGGCGTAGGGCTGATAACCCCCGTCTTCCACTATCTGGACGACATCGAACTGTTCGCAGAGGAGGTAATACCTCTTCTAAAATAATTGCGCACGCGCAAGAAGGTGAGACGAGTCTTGAAGGGCACAGTTAAAACATGGCTAAAAGACAGAGGCTACGGCTTCGAGCCGGTAGATGGCGGAGAAGACATCTTCGTCCATTGGTCGAATATACATGGAGCATACGAGCTGAGAGAGAATCAGATAGTCAAGTTTGAAGTACAGAGCACGAATAAAGGCCCTAGGGCAGTCAACGTCAAGTTTATCGAGTGACTCCCACGCGGTCAAACCTCAAGCACAAAATAATAAGAAGACTTGCGAGCACGCAACTCAGATTAAGCATTATTTAGTTAAATCCCCCTAAAGAGGTGTTTTAAACCAGTTCTGGTATAGATCGGTGGAATTAAATAATATCGATACATTATAGTAGAAGAGTGAATTTAAGGCTGGCACGCATTTAAAGGAAAGAGACACTTCCGGTTTATTAGCGAATTGCTGGCCCGAAACCATCTGAGCGTGTTCCCCCAATCTGGAACGTGATGGGGGACTTAAAGCACACACATGCTTTGGTTTGGATAACAACTCTAGAATAGAGAGTGATATGTGAATGTCAGATGAGAACGTAATATACGTAGGCAGGAAGCCTATAATGAACTATGTCTTGGCGGTGATGAACTGCTTCAACCAGAGGGGCCTAGACGAGGTAATTCTGCGGGCTAGAGGACGGGCAATCAGCACTGCGGTCGACACCGCCGAAGTAACCAGGAACAGATTTCTCTCCGACCTGACCTGCAGCGTCAGCATAGGGACGGAACAGTTACCTCGTGAGGAAGGCGGAACCAGAAACGTATCCACCATGGAGATAACCCTCACTAAGAGTCCCACAGGAGAGGTTGGAAAGGAAGAGAGCGCAGTCCCCGCGGGGACACCGGGGCCGGCTCTAACCGAGGAGCCCGATGAACTAGCGACGGTGGAAGAACCCGCTCCAGAGGAGGCTCCTGCACCATCCCTCGAGGAGGAAATATCCTCCGAGCCCAAACTTGAGGACGAAGCGCCCGAGGAGGAGAAGCGATGAACTGGATTAGCGAGGGCGCCCTCGAATGCATTTGAATGTCACCCTGATCTCTGAGGGCTCCTACCCGACTGGGAAAGGAGGCGTCAGCGAGTGGTGTCACTCCCTCATCAGCGGTATGAATGACGTAAGATTCAACGTCTTCTCGATGTCTTCCGAGAATGGACTTAGGTACAATTTGCCAGGTAACGTCGAAAAAGTCGTGGTAGAGCATCTACATTCACCAGATTTCAAGCATGGAATCGACGAAAAATTCGCTGGAGAATTGATCGGGGAACTAAAACCGGCACTATTAGGTGCTCCTCTCGAATGCGAGGAGATACTCAGGCTATCTAAGAGGCGTGAATTCACTGCTGAGGAGCTGCTTGGCTCCGATGTGAACTGGAACAATGCGATAGCATACTACAAGGATAACTTCGATGGAAAGGCTTTCGCCCCGTTCTACGTCTTCTGGACATCGTTGTTCTACCTCCTCTACAAGACCCTAGAGTCGGTAGGCAAGATTCCTAGGTCCGACATATATCACACCCTGAACGCGGGCTACGCAGGCCTTCTAGGATGCCTCTCCAAACTCGATAAGGGAGGGAGCCTGATAGTCACGGAGCACGGCTTGTACCTAAAGGAGAGGAGGTTCGAGCTCAGTGACTCCGGTATCCCGGCGTGGCTGCACGGGATGTACGAGAAGTTCTTCGAGTCCCTCGTCAGAACCTCTTACAGGTACAGCGACACGGTTACATCCGTTTGCAGAGACCACACTAGGTTCCAGCGAGAAATCGAGCCTAACCTGAATGAAATCAAGGTCATCTATAACGGGATAGACACCAAGAAATTCCATCCACCTAATCCCTCAACAAGTAAAGACAGAGAGTACTTCAACATAGGAACCGTCACCAGGATCACCCCCATCAAGGACATCCTCACGTTCATAAGATCGGCGAAGCACGTCCTTGAGAAGCATGATGCGACGTTCTATGTAGTGGGAGAGGTCGAGGACGAGGAGTATTTCGATGAATGCAAGAAGTTACGGAAGGAACTTGGACTAGAATCTCATGTAAAGTTCACGGGGTTCCAGGACAGCTTGGAGTGGTACCCGAAATTCGATGTCTTCGCCTTGCCCTCTCTATCAGAAGGCCTTCCGCTTACCATACTGGAGTCCCTCAGCTGCGGGGTTCCCTGTATAGCCACGGGGGTAGGAGGAGTCCCAGAGATACTTGGAGAGAAGTTTCTAGTCGAGAAGTGGGATCCCGAGGGGGTGGCCAAGAAGGTATCCTGGCTTCTGGATAACCCCGAGGAGAGGATTAAAGCAGGAGTCGAGGGCAGGAAGCTCGTGGAGAGCAAGTTCAGCCTCCAGAGGATGGTCAGGGAGTACAGTGAACTGTACGAGGAGATGATATGACCGCTATCACGCTGCCCCTGAAGAAGATGCCTGGACAGACAACGAGGCTCCCAACCTTCTTCGGAGGAAGAAAAATCACGGCGCCGGCGGTTCTCCTGTTCACCCTACCCTTCACCATGTACCTTTACCTCCACCTGAGCCAAGGAACTATACTATCTTACAGCCTTATCGGTCTCCTACCCTACTTATGGGGGTTAGTCTCGATCGCCGTATACATAAGGAAGTCCAGCCGGGCTATGGAGAGGATGATGGAGGCTGACTTGGATGAGGCTGAAGATATCTTTATGGAATCAAGTTGCTACTTCAGAAAAATTCTGAGGTCAAACATCGTATTCTCCATCATATTGACCGACATATTTTCCTATTACTTCATCACCAAGGGTGGAAAACCTCTATTCATAACTGGATTGATATCAGTAGCATCTGTAGGAATAGCCATGTCATCGATAATGAGAATGGTTGACTGGAAAAGTACGGTGAATTACTTCATCATCACATATTTGTTCGAGCATGTTTTCTTGATATGTGTATTAAATGGCCCAGTATGGCTGCCCCTAGCCTTCCCAGTCTCCAGCGTTTTAATGATAGGCATGGTACTTCGAAGAATCAATGACTATGATCTGCGCAGCTTCTTCGAGAGGGTGATAAATTGATGAGTTATTCCTTCGAGTTTATTACATATGAAAACCTATCTTCACTCATCATAAGCATAATTGTAGTTGCAGCTATCTTTTTAACGGAAAAAATCGTTAAGAGACTGATAACCCGTTTCTCCGAAAGAGCAGGGCTGAAAAAGCATCTGGAAAACATTCTGACGCTCGTATCGAGGATAGTGATCTACTCGGCAGGTATCGCCATCATACTTGAACTCTGGGGTCTTCCAATAGAGTGGTTTATAGGGGTCTCAGCTTTGAGCGGTGCGGCCCTAGGTTTCGCATCCGTGCAGACAATAGGAAACCTCCTAGCCGGGTTCTACATCATGGTCACCAAGCCGTTCGAGGTCGACGACTATGTAAAGATAGGTGGATCCGAGAGAGAGGTCAGGGAGATAACTTTGAACTATGTGAAGATCTTCACTCCCACATACACGACGATTGAGATCCCTAACCGAGTGGTACTCAACAGCACCATACTCCACTGTATGAGCGGCGATTCAATAGATTATTCATTTACAATGTCTTTCGCAGGCAAGGTCTACACGGCAAGCTGGGTATCCTTAACGGATCTGCTGGAAAAAATAGTTGAACCCACGATAGAGGAGTTCTGGGAAAAGTATAGGGAGGATTTATCGAAGAAGCCGGAAGCTTCTGTTCTCAAAGTCGAATATGTCAGCAGAACGCTGACGATAAGGATGTTTATTCCCAAAGGGAAGGCGAATCTTCTATACGGTTTACAGCCTGAGCTAAAGAAGATGATTCTGAAAAGATTGGACGATTTCAGAGAGGAAAGCGGAAAATAAGGTGGAGGAGAACATAAGAAGAAAAACCAAGAGCATACCATGCGGAGGATATCAATATAATTGACATAGAGATCCAGAACGTGGTCGCCTCCGTGGACCTACACCAGAAGATCGACCTCAACACAATTGTGAATACCTTCGTAAACGTGGATTACCATCCGCAGCGGTTCCCTGGACTAGTCTTCAGGCTGAAAAACCCGAAGTCGGTCACACTGATCTTCAATACAGGGAAAATGGTGTGCACTGGATCCAAGTCCGCTAAGATGGCAAAAAGAGCGGTGAAGAAGGTGGTTAATGAGCTGAAGAATAAAGGCTGCATAACCAAGGGAAAGCCGGACATCACCATCCAGAACATCGTCTCTACCAGTGACATGGGAGACTGGGTCGACCTCGAAGGGATGGCGGATTTGCTGGATAACGTTATGTACGAGCCCGAGATGTTCCCCGGCGTTGTCTACAGGATGGCAGAGCCCAAGGTTGTGATGCTCATATTCAACAGCGGGAAGATAGTCATCACCGGGGCGAAAAAAGAGAGTTATGCAGAGGAGGCCACTAGGAAAATTATGGTCCTCCTAAAAGAAAAAGATCTGTTTATCAGGAGTTAAAAATGGGTAAAAGGTTAGTGAAGAGCGAGAAGAGTATCAGGGACACCATGACCCTGCCTAGAGGTAACGATGTCTTAGGAATCGTGAACAAGGTCCTAGGTCAAAAGAGGATGATGGTTACCTGTCAAGACGGGTTCAAACGAATGTGCAGGATACGAGGGAAGATGAGGAGACGTCACTGGGTTAAGCGTGGCGACGTCGTTCTCATATCTCCGTGGGACTTCCAGTCTGAGAATATGGGTGACATCCTATTCAGGTACACCCAGAACCAGGTACGTTGGCTGAGGAAGCAAAACATCTTAAAAATTGAATAAATGAAAAACATGCCAACGAAAAACACGCCTTACGTTTATGGTTCTACTGAAAAACGATTGATGAGATTGAGGTGAGACATGTTGGAAGGTACAGTGAAGAGATGGATAGACGGCAGAGGATACGGGTTCATAGAGCCAGATGAAGGCGGAGATGACATCTTCGTCCATAATACGGATTTAGATGGAACCTACGTGCTGATGCAGGGCCAGAAAGTCGAGTTCGACGTCGAGACGACGCCGAAGGGGCCTAGAGCGAGAACCGTGAAGGTTATCGAGTAAAACATCATGTCTACCCCGTGGGTTGACGGACTCACCTTCATCTTTTTTAAATAAATTGATGAAATTTCATGTAATTGAATATGTTTTTTTCGAGTTTAATTCAATCAATTATAGTGAAATGTATAGAAAACACCTATTTTCTTAAAACGCATAATGTTTAAATGAGGTACGCCATATAAACTAGTAATTAAAGGGGTTCACCGGCAATATTTGCCATATTTTTAGGGAAAACCCCTCTGAGACGAATATAATGAAGCCAAGTAACTATAGAGAAAAGAACGCCATGGCCTATACCAGGAAAGAGTACATAGGCGGAATCCCTGGCTCCAAGATCGTGAAGTTCACCATGGGAAACACGTCCCGTGGCTTCACCCACAAGGTCAAGATCGTAGCCACCAAGGCGGGGCAGATCAGACACAATGCGCTGGAGGCGGCGAGGGTCGCCGCCCTGAGGCATCTTGAAAACGGGCTTGGGTTAAGTAACTTCCTCCTGAAGATCGTGCCCTACCCCCACCAGATCCTAAGAGAACATAAACGGCTCAACGTCGCGCAGGCGGACCGGTTCCAGGAGGGAATGAAGAAGGCGTATGGGAAGCCCATAGGGGTTGCAGCTAGGCTGAAGAACAGAGCCACGGTCATGTTCACTCAGGTGGACGCCGTGAACGTGGAAGCCGCTAAGGAGGCTCTGAGAAAGGCTAGCAACAAGCTGCCTATCCGGATGAAGATGATTACCGAGGTAAACTAGTGAGGTAGAGAATATGGGAAACGGATTGTTCACGGCGAGGATAAAGAAAAAGCAAAGGAAGAAGATGCGGAGGAAGAGCAAGGACTACGTGCTCAGGCTCAAGCGTAGAGAAGAGAAGAAGGACCTCCTACAGGGTGCCCCCATGGGCAGAGGTATCGTGCTGCAGAAGGTGGGCATAGAGAGCAAGCAGCCTAACAGCGCCATCCGTAAATGCGTCAGGATACAGATCATCAAGAACGGCAAGCTGGCGACCGCGTTCCTCCCAGGCGACGGCGCCCTCAACTACATAGACGAGCATGACGAGGTCACCATCGAGGGCATCCACGGACCTCGAGCTCGCTCAATGGGCGACATACCCGGGGTACGCTACAAGGTAAGCCAGGTCAACGGAGTGCCACTGAACCTTCTAATCCTCGGTAAGGCTCAGAAAGCCGTGAGATAGAATTGAGTTCCGGGATAACGCGGAGGAAAGGCCAGAGCGGAAGAGCTAGAACGGTGGAATGCGCGGCGTGCGGCGCTAAGATACCCAGAGACAAGGCCATAGCGAAACGTAGACACGGTCTGCCACTGAACAGGCAACTGATTAAAATATTGAAGGAGCAGGGTGCCCGCCTACCTTCAAGTAAAACCACAAGCTACTACTGTATCTCATGCGCCAAGCATAGGAAATACATCTAAACTACAAGGAAAAGACTGAGTCAAATGAAAAAAGATAACGATAGATGGGTGACAAAGGGACCCTTGACGGGATTCAGATGTCTAACATGTAAGAACCACGTCGAACATAAACTGTCGGGGATGTCGGTGAGAGTAAAATGCAAAGATTACTGCAATTACATCTCCACATATAAGACGCATGAAATAGCTGTCCCCGCGAACAAGTAGATATCAGAGACTTATTTCCAGGTCTTTAACTATACTTTGGTACCTGTTCCTGATGGTGACCTCCGTCACGCCCGAAGCCCTCGCTAACTCTTTCTGTGTGCACTTCTCTTCCCCTTGAATGCAGCTTATATAGAGAGCCGCCGCGGCGAGCGCGGTCGGGTTCTTGCCGGCGGTGATCCTGATCTTTTCTGCTTCTCTAAGTATATTTATTGCCGCTCTCTGAGATCTCTGGCTTATATGTACTTTAGACGCTATCTTGGGCACACGGTTCTGGGCTATTGAACGCGGAACATCCAAGTCAAGCTCCGTTATAATGAGCCTGTATGCCTTGGTTAACTCATTCAGTTCCATGTTTCCTACCTCAGAGATTTCTCTCAGCCATCTCTGGGTCCGAGTCATTCTGCATGCAATATAGATAGAAGCCGCGACGATCATGTTGATCGACCTCCCCTTAACCAGATTCTTGTCGAGGCTTTTCCTATACGTTAACGCTGCCAGCTCCTTTACTTGGAAAGGGAGGTGCAGTTTATCACAATACTTATCCAGTATCGTCATCGCGGTTGTTAGGTTTCTATGCTTCGAAGAGTTTACCACTCTTCGATGCCATTTAACCATTCGTAGCAACTCGTATTTCCGCGCCACGGAGAGCTTGGTTTTAGTCTCCGTGTACACGTTACCTATGGTGGTGCTGAGTCCCTTGTCTGACATCGCAAAGGATAATGGTAACCCGACTCGGCTACGTTTCTCCTTTTCTTGTGCGTTGAACGCTCTCCACTCTGGCCCCATGTCTAGAGAGTTGTATTCTATGACGACCCCACATTCTCTGCATATTCTTTCACTCCTGTTTGGATCAAAGACGAGTTTATCTGACCCACATTCTGGGCAACGATCCGACTGGAGCTCGCGTGCATCCACATCATGATCCTGCTCTGAGAACAAGCCTAGTGACCTCTTCTTCTGCCTGCAATCAGGAGTCTTTCAAAGCAGTTCCTTTGGCTCATCCTCAATAGCTCAAGTTCATCCGCTACCTTTGTGATACGCATTTTTAGTGTTTGAGATATTGTTCCAACTGCTTTCTTCAGTGAACCTTGTATTGGCGTCTAGTTTGCCCCCGAAAGCTCTTGGTTGTTCGCCAGCTCGACAAGCTTGTTGAAGTCCTCTAACAGCATCTCTATCCACTTCATCTGAGCGTGGAACGTGGAGTCGTCGCTTATCCTCCTTATCTGGCATACGTAGCCTTCCTCGGTGACGCCTTTGCAATCGTCTTTCGACTTGGGGACGCTGCCACACTTTTGTTTGCATAGCTGCATGGTTTTCCGTTGGATCGCGTAGACGAGGTCGCTCAAACGGTACTTCCGTATAAACTTGGAGGACAAGTAATCGACGCTATCGTTTTCCTTCATCAACTTTCTAGCGGATGAGCTGAAACGATCAGCGACTATAAGCACCTCATCTACTTCGCTGTCCTGGACATCCTCGATCGTCGTGCTCACCGTTTTCATGTACCCGGTGCCTGATCTACCATCCTCATCGACCAGAGCCCTCATGAGCTTCGTTTGATCCTCTTCCTGCGTCATGAAGTCTAGGCTTCCGACTTCATCGTTATACTCTGGATCTTTATACCCATGAATCGTCTTCATCAACTCTACGATGCGTATCTGCCAATCAGTTTTTAACTCAATTTCCATGTTTTTCGATATACACCTCAAGAATGAGATACACATATATATTATATTGGCGTTATTTAAGTCTATTATGATTATATTATGAAATATGATTTCATTTCTATAATAAAATAATTGTAGAACCATTTTAAAAAGAAATAATTTTATGCTTTTCACATAGAATCCCTATTTTTTATATATCGTGTTGATGAAAAGGTACTAGGTGAAAAATGTGAAAGGGATCATTAAGAAATGGTTTAGATACCGTGGGTTCGGCTTCATAGAGCCTGAGGAAGGAGATGAAGACGTCTTCTGTCATAGATCAGAAATCAAATATGAAGTTGAACCGCTTGAAGGCCAAAAGGTTAAGTTCACCGTGGTTCCCCACTGGAAGGGACCACGAGCGGAAGACGTGCGCCTGTTGAACTAAGCGGTGAACACGAAATAGTTAGGAGGTTAAACAAATGATTTGGCTTAACGTCTATGTCCCTTCTAAGACTGTGAGAAGCCATAAGGAAGAATGTCGATATTGTAGGCCTAACTCCTCCCTTTTAAAGGGATTGAACAAGATGCAGAAGGAGGGCACCTGGTTCAGTTTCGACACCTACCAGGACGCGATGAAATACTACAGAGAACACCTTCTAGAGAAAATGACCTTGAAATCGTGTAATGTATGTAAATCCTAGCTTTCAACTCGTGGCGTTAAATTTTTTTTTTGCTGCGTACTTGATTCTGATTGATCAAAGAGATTGGTTAACTTGCTCGGGTAGGCAGACCCTACACGGCTGCCAAATCATGTTCTCAAGTTCATTGTCGTGGTACTTCTTGGCTTCCTCTACTGAACCGAATCGAAGCCAGCCACCATCCCGCCCCAGACTACCAAGCTCTTTAGCCAAGGAAGCCCGCGGCTTGCAGTACCTGTATCCCTCATCGTGAAGCTTAGAGATATTAGTGAGGAAGTCGACGTTAAGCCAGTACATGTATGGGGCTCCTACTGGTTTGCTTTTTCGACCTTGACCAGGTTCTCGAAGTCGATCCTCAGCTGTCTTACCCAGCCCCTCTCGGCGTGGAAGTCCGCGTTGTCGCATATACACCTGACGGGGCACACGAGCTTGCCTTTCTTGTATCCTTCACAGTCGTCCTCGGTCTCCGGGACCTTCCCGCATCGCCGTATACAGAGCTTCATGGTCAGGCTCTGGATGGCGGAAAGCAGCTCCGGGACACCCAGGTTCATCTTCGTCTTCGGCGTCACCATGGTAAAACTATCTTGCCCATTCACGTAGTCGACCGCGCTGGGTGTATACTTCTCCGCCATGATGATTATCTCTCCATAATCTGTGTCATCATACTCCGAGACTATCTGTTTCACCGATTCGAGGTCCGCCTTCCCGACCTGCCCATCCTTGTCGACGAACACCTTAACGATAGTGTCCTCTCCTTCTTTGGACTCGAAGTCAGCTGTACAGTTCTCGTCGTCGTACCCAGAGAACCTTACGCCATGAAGCGTCTTAACCAGCTCCACCTCTGTATCAAGCCAATCCGAATTTACCTTTAAAGCCATTTTCCTAAAAAATCCTCAATTATTTCTATGTAATATTATACGTGATACCGATATATATTCGATATGTAAGAAAATGTAAATAAAGAAAACAATTTTTTATATAAATCAACGTTTAATCATGTGTTTTAAAATTCGATGATTTCGAGATTTTGTAATAAAGTGACAATTATTGAAACTGTGTGAAACATTAGAGACCGGGGGTCTTGTTGCATCAACATAATGTATTCAATGCTTAGATCTAGGTTTCATCGGGGGCCAAGCTTTCGTAACCCCAACGCATCTCGTCCCTTAACGCCGTATCCACTTATATGTAGTACAGCTAGTAATTACGAGGTTAGCAAATGAAATATTCGATTACTTTATATTTCATGCCTTTTTGTGTTCCTTCAAAGGGTAAAGAGATATCGTAAGGTAAACTAAGCCGCGGAGACTCTTACCATTAACGTGTGATATAAATGTCGTATGAGATTGAGCAGAGTTTCAGAAACATCGTAAGATTCTACGCCTACGAACTATACATGATTGATAAAGGGAACAAAGCAACCTCGTTCTTCAATGAGAGACAACGCAGGAGCCTCACCAAGAACGGCGTCTTCGAGAAGATCTATGTGCACAGAGGCTGCAGGCTGAAGATCTCTGAAAAAGCTAAAGCGATCCTGAGTTCAATCGACCTGTCATCCATTGCTTTAACCGATCTTTTATAATTTAAACGAGAGGCAACCAACTCTTCTACTCATTACTTTTGGACGCAAGTTTAGAGTTTTGTCTCAACCCCTACGTTTTTATACCCCCTCCCGGTCATAGTGCTAGAACGAGAGGAAAAACACGTTGGCTTGGCACGACAACCTCACCAAACGCAAGAAGACAGGCGGCAAGAAACGCGCGTACCGGACGAAGCGCGTACACGAGCAGGGCAGACACCCCGTCGAGACCGCCCTCGGCGAGACCAAACGCAAGAAAGTCGAAGGCAGAGCCAGGATTGAGAAGGTCAAGCTAGTAAAAGCCGAGATGGTCAACGTCAGCGACCCTGCCACGGGCAGGACGGAGCGCCTCAAGATCCTCGACGTCATAAGAAACCCCGCCAAGGCAGACTACAACAGGAGAGGCGTCATCACCAAAGGCACAATTATACGCACCGAGAAAGGCCTCGCCAAGATCATCTCCAGGCCCGGCCAGGACGGCGCCCTCAACGCGGTCGTCGAGGAAGAGTAACCTTCTTAGCCGGAGACCCGGCAAACCTATGTGAACAGCCTTGAGGGGAAAGGGTAAACTCCGCGTTTGGCCAGTATACTTCGACGCCAGTTATAGCAGAGGAGAGGGAAGAAGAGTCCCCCGATCCAAGGCTGTCAGGGACCCCAAGGCAGAGGACATCGAGAAAGCAGCCAGGAGGCTCGGACTCAACCCAGTTCTGGAGCCCGCGGCCACTTACAGCAAGCACCCGTGGAGGCCTATCGGAGTAGTCCTCGTGGACAAGAAGGGCACCAAGACCCGGATCATCAAGGACATCGCCGAGGAGCTGAAGCGGCGATGAAGATCAAGGCTAAGCTCGGCGACGTGCTGCACCGCTCAGGTAGCAGCGGCCACCTCATAGTCAGGCTAGAGGAGGAGACACACATCGGCGAGCCGGTTTACGACATGAAAGGGACCCGGGTGGGTACCGTCTTCGATATCTTCGGACCCGTGGAGGCACCATTCGCGTCTGTAAGGACCCGCGAAGACGATGAGGAGACCGAACACAAAGCGCTCTTCCTCGGAGAACAGAAGAGGCAGAGCAAGCCAAGAGACAGGTCTAGGCGTCGTAGAAACCGGTCTTAGGCATGGTTCAGGCAGTCTCTTACCGCCATGACTTCACCGCCCTTAAGGTACACCCTAGGCACTCTTCTACCTACCCCGCACGTCACCTCGTGAGCGATGGTGCCTAGCCACCCTGCCACCTCCTCCACTGTGGGAGCGCCGTCAGAGCCGTCCCCGAACAGCGTCACGGTGTCGCTAACCTTGACCTGCCCTATATCCGTCACGTCTACCATGCATTGATCCATGCACACCCTCCCGACGATTGGGGCCCGGCGTCCATCGATCGTCACCTCCCCGACGTTGCTAAGACCCCTGTTGTAGCCGTCGGCGTAGCCGACGGGGAGCGTGGCTATCCTGCTCTCCCTCTGGGTGATGTGGGTGAGGCCGTAGCTAAGCCCCGTGCCGGGCGGGACCGTCTTGACGTGGGACACCTTCGCCTTCAAGGTCATGGCGGGGAGGAGGTCTACGCGCTTGTGGTCGACGTGCGGCGAGGGGTATAAGCCGTAGAGCATGATGCCGGGGCGGACCATGTCTAGGCTGTACTCGGGGAGATCGATGATGGCGGCGCTGTTGCTGACGTGCTTGATCGGGACGTCGAACCCCCTGTCCTTCAGCTCCTCTATTACCCGCATATACTTCTCGAACTGCTTCCTGGTGTAGGTCTTGTCCACCTCATCGCTTACCGCGAAGTGCGTGAAGACGCCCTCGACCTCAATCCCTGGAAGGCTGCCGATCTTCATGATCGCGTCAGCTGCTTCATCGACCCTGAACCCCAGCCGCCCCATGCCTGTGTCGACCTTCACATGGACGACAGCCTCGCGCCCCGCCTCGAGGGCCGCGGCGCTAAGAGCCTTGGCGTGGCCGAGACGGTAAACGGCAGCCGAGACGTCGTGCTCAAGGAGCAGTGGATAGAGATACTCAGGGACATACCCGAGCACGAGGATAGGTGCCTCTACCCTGTGGCGCCTAAGCTGCATGGCCTCGCCGAGAGTAGCCGTCGCAAGACGATCAGCCCCGTTCTCTAGGAACACCTCGGATGCCTCCACCGCTCCGTGCCCGTACCCGTCAGCCTTGACGGCTGCCATTATCCTCGACGAGCCTGGAGTCACCCGCCTCGCCTCGCGGACGTTATGAGCCAACCTATTCAGGTCTACCTCCGCCCATACCGGGCGGATCATGTGGGTTTCAGGGATCATAGAGAATGGTTAATCGGCGGACGCTATAAATCTTGGAGGTTTATCCTAGTAACCTCGCTCTGGTTAGGTGTTTGGCGCGGTCGGCAGGATTCGAACCCGCGACCCCGGGTTCCGAAGACCCGTGCTCTATCCACTGAGCTACGACCGCTCATGGTTCAGAGATTCGCACACTAGAAAAGGGTTACCCCTCCACGGGTTGAACCTAAATACCCGTAGCTCGACACGATACACGTGAACACCGAGGTCAACCTGCCATACGGAGAGACGAGTTTAAGACTGAGCATTCCCGGCCGATTCGGATGCACCGTGCTGGAGCCGAGGGACATGAAGAGCGTAAGGGACCCCTATGCCGCGTTGAGGACTTCGATGCTGAAACCAATTGGATCGGAGAGCCTGCTGGGCCTCGCAGAGGGCTCGAGGAACCCGTGCATAATCGTCTCAGACTCGACGAGGCCGACCCCGAGCGGGCTTATAACCGAGGCGGCGCTCAACGTGCTAAACCAGGCGGGCGTACCAGATGAGAGGGTGAAAGTGGTGGTGGCCACAGGTCTGCACAGGCCGTGCACCGACGCGGAGCTGTTGGAGATGATGGGGGCGGCGCTGCTTAAACGGGTTAAGATCATAAACCATTCAGCCCGTGACCGGGGGTCCGTCGAGTATATAGGAGACACGACGTTTGGGACGCCGGTGTGGGTTAATAGGGAGGTCCTTGACTCCGATCTGGTCATAGGCGACGGGTACATAGAGCCCCACTTCTTCGCCGGCTATACGGGCGGCGGAAAAAACATTCTCCCCGGTGTCTCGGGGCTGGAGACGATCAAGGCCAACCACGGAGCCGAGATGATCGACCACCCCAAAGCTAGGGCTGGAGTGCTGGATGGAAACCCTATCTACATGGACATCGTGGAGGGGGCGCGGATGACGGGATACCACTTCAGCGTCAACGTCACGCTGAACTCCATGAAGAAATTGTCAGGCGTCTTCGCCGGCGACTTTGAGGAAGCCCACCTGGAGGGATGCAGCTTCCTTGAGGGCTACGTGGGCGTGAAGACGGAGCCCGCAGACATAGTAGTCACTACCAACGGCGGCTACCCGCTGGACAGGGACCTCTACCAGGCGGTGAAGGGGATGACCGTCGGCGAGGCCTGCGTGAAGGAGGGCGGCATCATCGTCGTGGCCTCCGAGTGCAGGGACGGCGTAGGGCACCCGGAGTTCAGGAGGCTCGTCGAGGAGTCCCGGAGCCCCGGCGAGATCCTAGAAACCGTGAGGAGCCCAGGTTTCTTCATGATAGACCAGTGGCAGGCCCAGACGCTTGCGAGGGTGCTTCAGAGAGCCCAGGTGATATGCGTGACGGGCGGCGTAGAGGCAGACGAGGTGAGGAAGATGCTCTTGACCCCCTCCCGTAGCCTCGACGACGCCATGAAGATGGCACTAGACGCCGTTGGCCGGGCCCCCGAGATAAGCATAATACCCGGGGGGCCGTCTACGATTCCGCTGTTGGAGTGATGGCCGTGTGGCCTGAGAGGGTGGTTCAGAGCATCGAGGTGACCGCGCTGGTCCACGCGACGGAGGACGAGTCCAAGGTAAGGAAAGCCGTCCTGAATCTTCTGCCGCCGGACATCGATCCTCCGGCGTTCGAGGCCATCAAGCTGCAGGGATACTACGGAGACCCCATAACCGCCCTCAAGCTCAACGTGAAGCACAGGAGGCTGGCCACGGAGCTTCTTGAGCACGTCGTCAAACGGCTCTCGTCTCTGGATCTCCAGGCCCTCCTGGACGAGCTGCCCCAACGCATCGACGAATCGAAGAACCTTTACATCAGGCTCGACAAGCAGAAGGCGTACACCGGTAATGCGGTGTTGGAGAGGCATGACTCCATCAGGCTCAAGGCGAAGCTCCGGCTCCTCCACAAGGCGGACCCCGTAGAGTCGATACGGATGTACATAGAAACCTTGGAGACGTATCCGACATGAGGCGCTTCATAGACCTCCAAATACTCCCCGGGCCGGGGAAGACGGCTGAGATGCTGAGCCACGCCAACCACCTGGGGTACTCGGCGGTCGGCTGCGGGGGGGACACCCCGTCTGACGCTCCCATCGACGTAATATCCAGGCTTGACATCGCGCCTAGGAGCCAGCAGGATCTACAGCGCATGCTCAAGGGAAACAGACGTAAGCACGAGGTGATATCGGTTCTGTGTCTATCCAAGGGCGTGGCCCGCCAGGCGGCTAAGGATCCTAAGGTAGATCTTCTGAGGTTCCCGAGGGACTCTTCGAGGAGGATGACAGTCTGGCTTGATAGGCAGCTGGCGTCGTTGGCGGGTGAAGGCAGCTGCCACTACGAGGCGGTGGCGGGTGACCTGCTCACCCAAGACCCCTGGGAGTTGGGCTACGTCATCAAGCAGCTGAGAAAGGAGGTCTTGAACGCCCGAAGATACGACGTGCCCGTGGTGCTCTCCAGCGGTGCCGACTCTGTTCACGGTATGAGGGACCCGAGGTCGTTGGCCGCGTTGATGAGCCTCGTCGGGTTGGGCGAGGAGGAGTCGCTGGACCTGATATCCGTGAACCCGTCGAATCTGGTCGAAAGAAACCGTGATAAGCTCTCCGCGTCATATGTTTCACCCGGAGTCCGGGTGATGGATTCTTGACCGAGAAGGCGAAGATAGACATTCTGGTTCACTGCTTCTACCACAGGGTGGGTCTTCACAGGGGGCACCCAGTGCTGAGCGTCAGGTGGCCCCTCACGCCGATGCCTCAGGAGACGGTGAACGAGGTTTATGGAGGCAAGGTCTTCAGCCTCGGGAGCACCAACACGGTTCTCATAAGGGACGGAGACCTGAATATCGTCCACGACCCAGGTATACTGCAGCTGGGCAGGTACGGCACCCTTAGGATGAGGCTGGAGGAGTTCGGGCTGAAGCCGGACGACATAGACGTCGTGATCAACAGCCACTGCCACTACGACCACATAGAGGCCAACTACATGTTCAAGGGCAAGCCGCTCTACGTCCACGAGGAGGAGGTGAAGTTCTGCGACAGGCTGTACTGGCCCGAGTTCACCGAGGCCTTCATGGGCATCATGGACGTGAAGACCTTCAAGGGCGACGCACGGGTCTCTGACAACGTTAAGATCATCGAGACGGTGGGTCACACGCCGGGGAGCGTCACGACCCTCGTGGACACGGAGGACGGGCTCGTCGCTCTGGTGGGGGACGCCGCCATAGTCAAGGAGGACCTGCTGGAGCTGAGGCCGCCGAGCGTGGTCACGAAAAACCTTGAGGCCGACGTCGCCGTGGCTAGTCTACGGAAGATCAGGGATCTAAACCCCGTCTTGGTGGTGCCCGGCCACGACGCGCCCTTCTCTCCACAAGGTTTAAAATAGTCTGCCCTGTAAGGGTTGGCAGTGAATAGATTTACCGACGCACGGCTCTCTAACTAAAGCAGGAAAGGTGAGGGCACAGACCCCCAAGATCGATGGCATCGATAGGAAGAGCCCCACCCCCAAGAGAAGGAACAGTTCTAACTATAAGAAGCGGATTCTCTACGCCAGGGAAGAGCGATTTAAAAGACGTTAAAGCCTATTTTTCATTGATTTTACGAATGTGCTGAACCAGGGTAGGTTCATCAGGTACCTGAATAACAGTAGGCTGATTGTCGCGATTAGACCTAGGTAGCCAAGTCCTTTTATCCAGTCGAAGGGGCTTCCGGTGGGGCCTGTGGATGTCTCCGGGGGCTCTTTGAGGTATTCGCTAGGCTGGTAGGAGGCGTTGGTCACTTGGGCGCTGTACGTGTAGATCGTGAGGATGAGGGCTAACGAAGTGACTAGGCCGAGGGATAACCTCCAGTTCGCGTTCGAAGATGCCTTGATGAGACGCATGTATCTCTGCTGCATGCCCATTACTTTCATTTAGGCTTAAAGAAATGAGATTAAAAACATGATGTACCTCTCTGGCGGTTACATCGTGCATAGTTTTGAAGGAGTCTTCTCGATGTAGCCCCGATCTTGACGTCGGTTTAAAAACTATAGGTGAGAGGAGACCCAGTCGATGACCGCCTTCTGCAGAGGGATCCTGTGTTCGCTGAACCCGTGGTCGGCGCCCTCGATCTCCACCAGCTTCTTGGGCTCGTTGGCCGCCTCGTAGAGCCTCCTAATATCTGACGGCATGGTCACGTTGTCGTTGGTGCCCAGGACCACCATCAGGGGTGCGTGGACCTTCCTCACGGCCTCGATTGGGTTCAGCTTGGAGGCGGCGACCTTGATATCCTCTCGCAGCTTCTCCTCCGTCCACCCCACCAGTTTTCCTTCCGCCATCTTGAGGAAAACGGGTACGATGTTCTCGAGGTATGGGTCCTCGGACCAAGACTTGATGTCTGAGGCGGGCGCCATTAGAACCCCCGTCTTCAGCGACGGGTCCATGCTCATGCACTTAGTCAGGGGGATCGCCCCCATGCTGTGGGAGGCCAGCCCAACCCTGTTGGGGTCGACGCAGTTTAGGCCTCTTAGGTACTTGACCGCCGCCTCGGTGCTGGGCACCAGGTTTGTCAGCCTGTACTCTCCTTCGCTTCCCCACGCCCCCATGTAGTAGAAGATGAGGACCACCACGCCGTTGAGGGCGAGCTCCTCCGCAAGATCCATGTTCTTGGTGTCGCCGGGGTATCCGTGGCAGACGGCGACGGCGGGGTACAAGGCTTCCTCCCTAGGCCTGTACAGGCGTCCGAGGAGTCTAATGCTGTCACAGGGGATGATCGTGTCTTTGACGACTATGGCTTCACCCATTTTCACTCGTCTCTCCCTTAACGGTGTAACCTACAATATTTTTAACGCTGCCGCCCCAATTCAGTGCGATGGGGAAGCGCATCACCACCAGGTTCAAGCCCAGGAACGTCTGGGTCCGTGACATGGTTGAGAGTGACCCTTTCGTCGCTTCCTCTCTGGACGTGACGAAGGGCATGCTGAAGCTTCAAGCCCCTAAGCAGAGCCTCTGCAGCGTGTGTAAGGGCGGGAAGATGCTCTGCGGGAAGACGAGCTGCCCCATCATGGCGCGTCTAGGGGCCTTCTCCAAGATGTTTCAGAGCGTAAAGGGAACCAACATCGACGGTAGCAGCCCCCCCGGCGTCTTCGTCGGCCGCTTCGGGTACCCCTACGTCCAGATGGGGCCCCTCACCCCTACTTTCTACGGCAACACCCAGATCCTTGACTCCCCTGAGCAGTGGTTCGGTAAGAGCATAGACGAGATCATCGGCTACAGGAGCCAGCTCATCAGGGGGATGACCCCGGTGAACGTCCGCAAACCCTGGAAGGCGGGGAGGCTCCTGGATAAGACCCGTGAGCTGAGCCTAGCGGAGCACTACGTCGAGACCGAGATGAAGCTGACGCGTAGGCCCACTAAGCGGTTCTACATGAACGGCGACGTCCAGCCCATAGGGCCCACGGCGCCCATGGAGGACATGGACATAGGGTACATCAGATGGAACAGGCACATGGAGAAGTGCCACTACGATAGCGACCTCAAGGCGGCGCCGGCCACAGTCAAGCTATTCGAGGAGGGCCTCCCCGTCAGCAGCATCATGAAGGCCTTCAGCATGGGCAGCTTCGGCGTCGAGAAGAACAGGAGGCTCGTGCCCACCAGGTGGAGCATCACAGCCGTGGACGACCTCCTGGGGAAGCACCTGACGAGTAAGGTAAAGGGCTACCCCTTGGTGAACCAGTACGAGGTATACGAGAGTAACTACATAGGTAACCGCTTCGAGATCCTGCTTGTCCCTGATGCGTGGGCCTACGAGGCATACGAGGCATGGTACCCGAGGACCCTCTGGAACCCGTCGGAGGAGGAGGTGGCCATCGTGACGGACTGGGAGCCGTATAGTGGCCGCTCGACCTACGCGAGCATGGGCGGCTGCTACTACTCGGGCAAGCTGGCGGTGCTGGAGCACCTTGAGAGGGAGAGACGGCAGGCGAAGGTATTCATATTCAGGGAGGCATACCCCGACTACATACTGCCTGTAGGTGTATGGCAGGTCCGTGAGAACTGCAGAAACGCCATGAGGCAGCCGTCTAGGGTGTTCGACACCTTCCAGTCAGCGATAAACAACATCATGGGGAGGCTCAGCATACCACTGGAGAAATGGATGGAGGCAGGACCATTATTACGTCATACGTTGACGCAAAGAAAACTTACCGATTTCTTTAATTAAATAATTTAAATAATGACTCAAATTTCAATTTAATCGTTCTATCTTCTACCAACGAATAATAATTATCTTTCTCATCTTTATGTATAAAACTTAAACTTTGTAATAGATTTAAAGTCTGATTTATCTCATATTCTGTAAATTCTTTATTTAGTGACCAGTATAAATCTCTAATAGATGTTTTTTCGTTAGAAGATTGTAGCTTTCTCAACTGTGATATTAATTTTGGTAATAAATTCTTTTGATTTAAATAGTCATTTACTCTGTGCATAAAATCTTCGTTATTTTTAATGTTGATTATACCATATGATGAAAAAATGGATTTTAAATCTATTAGATTTAATGGGGTTTCTTCATGCATTTTTAATAATTCTATTAACTCATCAGTTCGCATCAAGGAAACTTCAAATTCAGAAGCCCTTTTTATCATATCTCCCCCTGAAAAATCTGGAGCCACTATCAACGCAAAATCTGCAAAATGTAAATTTTTATGATCTTTTATTGTTGGCCACGAAATTTGCCTTTCAGATATTTTTTCATGTTTAGATGTTTTACCATCCACAATCATTGAATAACGTTCTTTTCCAGCTTTGGCAATAACTAAAACATCTGTATCTCCAGAGTTACCCAGATGTTCTGTAAAGAAACCGAGATATTGAAAAGCTTTCGCAATTGCTTCTTCGAATTTTGAAGGGTTTTTACTATCATGTTCAGTTTTTCTCAGCGAGTTTATAATATTGCTTAATTCTAAACTTGGAGTTTTAGGTATTTCAGTCGTGTCTTTTTCTTCTGGTGATTTAATTATAATTTTAGTCTCTTCTACTGGTTCGATATCAACTTTTACTTCATCAGTTAAAGTATAGGATCCTTTTGATAAGCTAACCAATCCAAAAGCTCTCAACCAATCTAATCTATATTTTACCGGGTGTGTTGAAGTCCAATTTACATATCCCTCAAGAAATGTTTGAGTCTGCTTATGAATTTCATCCAGTCTGTGTTTACCCATCTTTATTGCGGTTAGAATTTCAGAAAAACCTACAACATTATTATTAATCACTTCAAACAAAAGATTGGCATCTCTGTTTTGGAGATAAACTAAACCATCTTGCGTTAGAGAAAGCTCGTTACGATTCTTAAATGAAATTAAACCACTACTCTTGAAAACGTTATTTACATACCCCTGTGCATTTTGACGTGACTTAACTCTATCAAAATTGTCGAGAAACCAATCAACAAGTTGTGCATGACTTGGCTTTGCTTGATTAATGTAATCCAATGTCTCATAAACTGTATTAAGGTAATTATCCAATCCTCCCGGAATAGGCCAAAAAGTCTTATTTTTAGTCAAACGTTTATGGTAATGAGACATATACCAATATTTATTGATTCTTTTATTAAAAAGTATCAACTAATTGGGTTAACTTTTAAACGTCTTCCCTAGCCCCTTATGTTAGGTTAGTGAGACCCATGAACCCTAGAGAGGTAGCCGAGCGGCTACATGAGAACGAGAGGAAGGTGCTCCAGGCGCTGAGCGGCAGGGGTATCGCGACAACAGAGGAACTGAGCCAGCTCACGGGGCTGGCGAGGGACGCCGTGGAGAAGGCGTCCGACTGGGCCGCGACGAAAGGCGTTGTCTCGTTTAAGGAGGAGGTCTCACAGTTCTTTAGTCTCACAGACGAGGGAAGCGTCTACGTGGAGAACGGCTTACCCGAGCAGAACCTCAGGAAGCTGCTGGTACACGGCCCCCAGGAGATAGCGAAGCTCAAGCAGACATTCGAGAACCTGAACATAGCCCTGGCGTGGATGCGGCGCAACGGGTGGACCGACATCCGGAGGGGAGTCATGGAGCTAACCGAGGAAGGGAGGAAAGTCGACGACTCCCCTGAGGAACAGCTCCTGAGAGCCCTGGACAAGCCCACACCCCAGAGCGGAGAGGCGTTCACCGAAGACGAGCTAACTCTGCTGGAGCAGTTGGCGAAACGGAAGCTGGTTACAAAGCACGAGGAGACGGAGCGTTCCGTCGCCATAACAGACTTCGGTAGGCAGGTTCTGCCTGAGCTTGAGTCAGCGAAGTCGGTGAACGTGATCACTCAGCTGACTCCGGAGATGCTGGTGAACAAGTCGTGGAGGAGCGCCGCGTTCCAGAGGTATGACGTGACGCTACCCGCGCCGAGCCTCAACCCCGGGAAACGTCACTTCATCAGCCAAGTCATCGACTACATCAGGCGGTTCTGGGTGGAGCTGGGCTTCAAGGAGATGAAGGGCGAGTACCTGGAGCTCAGCTTCTGGAACTTCGACGCCCTCTACCAGCCCCAAGACCACCCCGCGAGGGACCTGGCTGACACGTTCTACATGAAGACGCCGCACAGCGGGCACCTGCCCGACCCGAAGATGGTGGAGCAGGTGAAGGAGACCCACGAGAACGGGTGGACCACCGGGAGCCTCGGGTGGCGGTACATTTGGGACCCGGAGGTCGCCGCCCGTAACTGTCTAAGGACCCACACCACGAGCCTGAGCGTCAACCAGATAGCGAAGCTCACGCCGGACGATCTACCGGCCAAGTTCTTCAGCTGCGGCAGGGTGTTCAGGAACGAGACCATCGACTGGAACCACCTCGCCGAGTTCTACCAGACGGACGGCATCGTCATCGGGGAGGGAGTGACGTTCCGCGACATGAAGGGCTACCTCAAGGCCTACATGGAGGGACTCGGGGTTGAGAGGTTCAGGTTCCGGCCCGGCTACTTCCCTTACACCGAGATGAGCATGGAGGCCGAGGTCTGGATAGAGGAACGCGGCGAGTGGATGGAGCTCTTCGGCGCAGGCATGTTCAGACCCGAGGTGGTCAAGCCCCTCATAGGCATCGACGTCCCGGTGCTCGCGTGGGGCCCCGGCTTCGACAGGCTCGTCATGCAGAGCTACAAGGTTAACACCATCAAGGAGCTGTACACCAACGACATCGGCCTGCTCAGGCGGGCCAAGCTGTGGATGGAGTGATGAGAGATGCCGGTCATAGAGGTAAACCTTGAGGACTTGAGGGAGCTGCTGGGTAGGGACGTATCCATCGAGGAGCTCCAGGACAGGCTGCCCATGATGGGTACAAGCTGGGAGGGGGTCACGGAGGACGGCTTCCACTTGGAGGTGTTCCCCAACAGGCCGGACCTCCTCAGCATCGAGGGCTTGGCCAGAGCCTACTCCAGCTGGACAGGGGCGAAAACCGGGCTAAGGAAGTATCCTGTGATGAAGACCGACTACAAGGTAGTCGTCGATGAAAAAACCCAGGGGGTACGTCCTTGGTTCGTGACTGCTGTAGTTAAGAACGTCGAATTCGACGACCCTCTTATCAGGAGCATCATTCAGATGCAGGAGAAGCTCCACGTCACCCACGGCAGGAGACGCAGAAAGGTGGCAATAGGGCTACACAGCTTGGAGCCCATAGAGTTCCCTGTGACCTACACCACCAAGCCGCCGGAATTCAAGTTCAGGCCTCTTGGGGAGCGGTTCGATAAGGACCTCACCTGGATACTCAGCGAGATGAAGACTGGTAAGGAGTACGCCTGGACAGTGGAGGGCTTCAAGGAGTACCCCATGATCCTTGATAAGAAGGGCATGGTGCTGTCGATGCCTCCCATCATCAACGGCGAGTACACGAGGATAGACGAGTCCACGACGGAGCTGTTCATCGACGTAACGGGCACCGACCTCAAGGCCATCACCGAGGTGCTGAACGTCATATGCGTGACGCTGGCGGACAGGGGGGCCGAGATACACGAGGTTCACAACCACTACCCGGACGGCTCGGTGCTCACCACGCCGAACCTCGACCCGTGGGTGATGGAGTTAGACAACGACTACGTCAACCACACCCTAGGCTACGAGTTCACGCCCCAGGGGTCGGCCCGCGAGCTGGAGAAGATGGGGCACGGAACCGAGGTAAACGGAAACGTCATCAAGGTCCTGATACCCAGCTACAGGGCCGACATAATGCACCCCATCGACCTGGTGGAGGACATCGCCATCGGCTACGACTACGACAACTTCGAGCCCGAGATACCGCCCATAAGCAGCGAGGCAGGCGAGGACCCCCTTGAGGTGTTCAGCAGGGGCCTACGGAACTTCCTGGTCGGCTTGAGGCTGCTGGAGGTGGTCACCTTCATGATGAGTAACAGGGACAAGCTCTTCCAAAGGATGAGCCTCCCCGAGGAGCCCATATGCGAGACCGATAACCCCAAGATGGAAGCCTACGACAGCCTCCGGAACAGGCTGCTGCCATGCCTAATGGAGGTCATAAGCACCAACAAGCACCACCCGTACCCCCAGAACCTCTACGAGGTCGACGACGTGGTGGTGATAGACCCATCCACAGAGACAGGAGCCAGATCCAGGCGTAGACTAGCCATAGCACTGTGCCACTCGAGCGCCAGCTTCAGCGAGATAAAGGCAACGATGAACACCATACTGGAGAACCTAGAGCTGCAGGCAGAGGTAGTGGAGGGCGGATGGGACTGCTTCATCGAGGGCAGGAGATACACCGCCATGCTGGGGGGAGAACCTCTCTGCTGGGCTGGGGAGGTGAAGCCCGAGGTGCTGGAGAGATGGGAACTAGAGATGCCCGTCGCGGCCCTAGAGATGGACGTAGACATTCTATTCAAAGCCCAGAACGGCTAGTCACCTTTTTTCATCGCTTTCTCTAGAACCCCGTTAATGAACTCGGTCTTAGACTCGGTGTAGACTTCCCGCATATCAATATATTTCTCCACGAGCCGTTTCTTCAACTCATAGTATTCCATGGCTGTCTCAGGGTTAGCCCTGAGATAATCCCGGTACAAAATGTGTCTCTTCCAGAAACCGCTTCCATGTTTCACGAGGTGCAGGTGGACGCCTGGGCTGTGGGGCCCCTTCCCGAGACAATAATACCAGTCATCATCCGTAGGCTCGGGTGTCACGTCGTCGTACCCTATCGCTGCAAGCGCTGGGAGACAGCGGTCTGCGACCTCCTGGATGTCCAACCCAGCTATTATGTCGATTATTGGCTTTGCGCCGAGGCCAGGCACCGAGGTGCTGCCGAAGTGCTCTATGGATTTGATGTGTTCGCTGACTGCGTCTAGGATGAGCTTCTTTTCTTCCTCGTAGAAACGCGACCACTCAGGATCGTACTCGACGACGGTTATCCGGCTCGGCATCCTCTATCCTCGACCTTCATCCTCTACATATTATATAATAAGTTAACCATAACCCGAACCATGGAGGATCGGCCTAGTTTCCCGCCCAACTTGGCGCTGCTCATAAGCATCATAGCGGTTTCGACGGCCTCGATACTGATCAGGATGAGCAACGGGCCTCCACTAGCGATAGCCACGTACAGGATGCTTTTCTCGACCCTCCTCCTGCTGCCTTTGTTCGTCTACTTCGACGGGTTGGGGAAGATGCGGAGGATGGGCGTGAGGGGCATAGCAAGTTTGATGGGCATAGGGGTGGTGCTGGCGATCCACTTCGCCTCATGGATAAGCAGCCTCAGCTTCACGACCGTCGCCAGCAGCGCCATATTCGTCCATATAGACCCCATATTCGTGGCAGTAGTCAGCCACTTCTTCCTCAAGGAGAGGGTCACCAGAAGAATGGTGGCAGGCATAGTCGTCGCCTTGATCGGGGCCACCATGATTGCTGTGGGCGACGCAGGCATCGGGGAGCTCAACCTCTACGGCGACTTCTTGGCACTGATAGGCGGCGTGATGCTCGGCATCTACATCCTCGGCGGGAGGGTCGTGAGGCGGAGCCTTGACCTGACCTCATACGTCACGCCTGTGTACGCCACCGCCTCTCTCGTCCTAGTGCTGATGTCTCTGCTTAGCGGCACTCCTCTAACAGGCTACGCTGTGAACGAGTACGTCCTGTTCTTCGCGATCGCCTTGGTCCCCATGATCTTCGGCCACACGGTCTATAACTGGGTCCTGAGGTACGTCTCGGCGCCCCTCGTCTCCATGAGCCTCCTCGGCGAGCCCGTGGGCGCCTCCATCCTGGCTCTTCTGTTTCTGAACGAGGTGCCTAGCCCCATGGTTCTGCTGGGCGGCATAGTGACGCTGGCGGGGATACTGATGTGTGCATACAGGCCGAAGTAAGCCGCCGAAAAACGCATATTTAGCTAGTTTTCGTCACTCTGTCAATAATGTTAGGGGAATCATGTTTCATTCCCAGAATCTTTAAAGACTCATCGACTGGGTTTAAACCAACGACCAGACAGTTAACCGTATCCGTTTAATGTGTGAGCTCTGTTGGACGCTAACGTTGTCGTGATTCTCATATCTCTGGCCCTATTCCTCGCATATATCAGCGGCATAATCTACACGTATACGGGAGTCCCTGACACCGTCTGGCTCATCGTCTTCGGGTACGTGTTCGGGCCGGTCTTGAACCTGTTTAACCCGGCGACCTTTAGGTCCTCGACGCCGCTCCTCGTCGTCATGGCCTTGAACCTGCTGATGTTCGAGGCCGGCCTGAACGTGGACTTCAAGACTTTCAAGGAGACCATGATCAAGTCAAGCTACCTCGGGTTGACTACCTTCACTCTCACCACCCTCGGGGTAGGCTACCTGCTGCACTACTCCGTGCCGTACGTTTTCACGTTTTCAGAGGCTCTGTTCTTCGGAGCCATGATAGCGGGTACGAGCGCCTCGACGGTCCTCGGCATAATCGGGAGCATCCAGCGGGGGAGAAAGGAGATCGGTGAGACTAGGAGGCTCCTCGTGCTGGAGTCCATCGTCACGGACAGCCTCAGCATCGTGACCGCCATGACGCTTCTCAGGTTCATCCAGACGCCCGGCATACCCCTCAACGAGGCCGTCAAGGACATCGTCTACGTTTTCACGGTGTCCGTCGTCATCGGCTTCGGGACTGGCGTGTTGTGGGTCCAGCTCCTCGACCTGATCCGCAATAGACCGTTCAACTATATTATGACTCTCGCCGTGCTCTTCATCTCCTATATCTTGAGCGAGAGCGTGGGGGGTCCGGGGGCCGGGGCTGTGGCCGCCCTCTCCTTCGGCGTCACGTTGACCAACTACCCGTTGCTTGCCAGGAGGTTCAAACTCAGGGAGAACGTCAGGGTGGAACGCAGGAGGCTCCGCTCCTTCCACGAGGAGATCACCTTCCTCGTGAAGTCGTTCCTATTCATCTTCGTGGGCCTCGAGGTGCAGCTGTCAGCGGAGTACCTGCTCATAGGGCTCGCTTTGTCAGCCACAATCGGCTTGATGAGAGTCTTGTCCGTCAACGTTGTGGGTGGGTTCATTAAGCTGACAGACGACGAGGCAGCCGCCTCCAGGCTCGTGTTCAGCAACGGACTCACCGCCCTGGTAATATCACAGCTGCCACTGATTGTGGACACGGCTGGCGGCTCGTTCATGAACGCAGGGATCTTCACGAACCTCGCCGTCCCAATCGTCATCGCCTCAAGTCTCTTCGGGTCTCTGGTCGGCCCGAGGATCATCAGACACGGCTTGTCGCCTCCGGAGCCTGAGCAGGAGAAGTCTGTCTAGGCAAACCTAAATTCAAGTTACCTTCCCATGTCCTCCACGTCAGCTGGAACCACATTCTGGTTAGGTACTGTGACGACCATGTGATTGGGGTGGTGCTGGAGAGCTAGTTCTCCAGCCACTCGATGATCTCTGGGACGCTCACGAGGCCCTCCCCCGGGTGGACCACGGGGTTCTCCCGTATCGTGAAAACGTAGCCCATCTGGGGCGACTTTACCTTCTCAAGGGTCTCGAAGGTCCGGGGGCTGTATATGAAGCCGACCTCTTCGCCTTCCTTCACCGTATCCCCGAGGCCCACCGTGGGTATGAAGACGCCTCCCTTGCTGCAGTGGGCGACGTACACCTTGGGGTCGGCTCTCCACTTGAGTCTTACCTGTCTCTCTGGTAGCTCGATGCCTCCGTCGATGATTCCCAGGTCAATCATGATGTTCTTCACGCCGCGGTAAGCGATATTTACTGCCTCCTCGTCGAAGTGGGCGTGGCCGCCTAGCTCAGGGACTATCGCCGGGACTCCGCTGTCCACGCAGCACGCCCTCAGGGTCTTTCGCCCGCCATATGCCTCGGTCTCGACGTACAGTATTGGTGCACCGAATAGCCTGGCCATCTCCTCGGAGCGTCGAGCGGTCTCGCTGGGCGCCTTCTCGGAGACCCCGTCGGCCTCGTAGAAGACCCATACCGGGCAGTACCTGCTCGCTGTGTGCAGGTCCACCACCTCGTCTGCGTGGCTCACGAGTTCGGTCCATATCTTGTGCGCCATGCGCTCGGTGAGGCTCCCCTGCGGGTCCCCCGGCCATATCCGGTTCATCCCACCTGGCTTGGGGTCGAACATGGTCGCCCTCGACTTCTCCCTGAACGACAGGGGGTTGGGGAGACAGTAGATCAATGTGCCTCTCATCTTACCGGGGTCCAGCTCGTTTATGAGCCGCCTCAACGCGTCCAGGCCCATTATCTCCGAGCCGTGCTGCGCCACCTGTACGTAGAGGGTCTTCCCAGGGTTTTTCCCGTGAAGCACCATGAAGGGTATCTCCAGTGACTGTCCGTCCGCCCAGAAGTCGGGGATGGTTATAACGCTTCGAGCTTTCTCGCCGGGCCTCACCGTTAGGCCAGCTACCTTTACTGGTTCGCTCATTTCGATTCGTTGAGAATTATTCCTTACTGTATTAGAGTTTTCTCAGATGGGTCGCCAGTGGATGCTCTTCGACGTGGTGTACTTCTGTTTAACCGGGAACCCGATGCCTATGCTGATGATCTCTGGGACGACGTGGTTCCTGAATCGGTCGCTGGGTTGCCCTGAGATGATCCCCTGACAATCCGGGTCCATATATAGGTAATATTTTTTCCCGTTTAAGTTTATGGAGGCGTTGTCGCCTCGCTTGTATACCGGCTTGTTATGTATCCTGAACGGGAAGAGGCTGCAGGCCGTTGGTTTTATGCCCTGCAGCGTGCATATCCAGCGATCCATGAGGGGCTTCTGGAAGACGCAGCGGCCGTTGCTCTGGTTCTTGAGGTAAGCCTTGCCCATCCCGTACTCCAGCACGCTTGGGCCGTAGATGGCGTTGACCTTGACCATCTCGTCCATCTTGAGGGGCACACGGTACCCTAGGCAGCAGTTGCCGCAGGCCCTGCACGCCCAGCTATGCACCTCTGTCCACGGGATTAGTGAACTGCCCCTCATGATAGTCGCTACCGTAAAGGTATGGATACCTAAATATGTAACGCATCGATTTGAAACCGAGCCATGTAGCTATGGTTCAGCTTTTCTTCTTTTTCTCAGCCTCCTCGAGGCCGTAGAGCAGCGGGTAGATGTCGTAGTGCTGCTTGATCAACCTATACGTGAATCGTCCGAACCAGTAGAAGACGCCGAGGGAGAAAACGATTATGACGATGCTCATTATATCGATTATATCCATCTACCGTCGCTACAAGCTGGGGCGGGGCGGTAAATAACGATTCCTAAATATCGTCGAGGGTGGCTGCCATGACCCAAGCGTCCTCGCCGTCCATGTAGTAGCCGTAGTTCCTCTTCACCTTCTTGAACCCGAGAACATCGTAAAGTCCGATGGCCGCGTCGTTGCTTATCCTTACCTCAAGGTACCCCTCGGACGTGCTGTAGACGTCTCTGCCCTTGCGCATCGCCTGTACGATGAGTTCCTTGCCGATTCCTCTCCTCCGGTAGTTTTCCATCACCGCGATGGAGACGGTGTGGCAGAGACGAGCGGGGGTGAGCTTGCCTATCTTTGACCAGCCTCTCTCGATGCGGCACATGATGTATCCCTGCACCGTGCCGTCGACGTCGGCGACGAGAAAAGTCTCAGGGTACCTCTGGTGTAGGTCCCTGTAGAAGTAGCTGCTATAGTTCTCGGGGAGACACGCCGCGTTTATCTGCATCACGCGCTCAACGTCCTCGGACCTAAACGCTCTTACCCTAAAGCCAGCATCGCTCAAATTTTATTCTCATGAAGGTGAACTCTATTACTTTTAAGGGGATCGTATCTGTGGGTCAGGGATGGTTTTTAGGAGTCCAGTACTAGTCTATTTGGATGGGCGCTCAGGGACCCGGTGTTCAGGGGGAGATGGATCCCCGGTACGTCGAGGCAGTCGGAAGATGCTTCGATGTCGTGAAAGCCTACTGGGAGCGCTCGACGCCCACGTTCATAGTGAAGCCTAGGGGCACCGGGTTCAGGCAGAGCCTGTTGAAGCCCGCCTTCGAGGCGCTCGCGGACGAGCTGAGGCCCCTCGGCTATCTTCCGAGGGTTAGATGGATCGTCGACAGCTACCACGTATCCATCCTGAAGAGGGAGGAGTTCGGGGTGGAGGACTACAGGCGTAACCTGATACTCTTCGTGGCGACCGTGGCAACCGTGTTTCTCGACGGTTACATCAGGAGCAGCAACCCCGTGCTCACCGATGCGCTCATGAAGGGCACCCCCGTCTTCGTCAACGCGCTGCTGTTCACGTTCGCGATAATAACCATATTCGGCTTGCATGAGCTCGGCCACAAGTACGTGTCGATGCGTCGAGGGGTTGAGGCCAGCCTGCCCTACTTCATGCCCGCCCCGCCCGGGATGGGTGGGACCCTCGGCGCCGTGATCACCCAGCGTGAGCCACCGGTGAACAGGGACGCCTTGTTCGATCTGGGGATGGGGGGACCGCTGACGGGGTTCCTAGTGACGGTGGTCATGGGGGTAATAGGGATGCGGCTCAGCTTCGTGGTGCCTCAGAGCACCGTGACTGATCTGATGATACAGTTCGCCGAAGTCAGGTTCCAGCAGATCCCCTTACCGATTATACTGGAGTACATCGCGGACCTGGTCAAGCCGACGCCGGAGGGGTACGTCCTCATCATGCATCCCGTCGCGTTCGCTGCCTGGGTGGGCTGTATATTGACCTTCATCAACCTCATCCCGGCGTGGCAGCTCGACGGCGGGCACATGATCCGGGCACTCGTCGGTCGCGAGTCGCATAAGATAATAAGCGTAGCCGGTGTGCTCCTCCTCGTCATCTCGGGTTACATGATCATGGGGGTGGTGGTGGCGTTTTTCCTCATGAGAGAGGGCGCAGAGTCCATCGAGCCCCTTGACGACCTGTCCCCCCTCAGCGTGTCCAGGAAACTAGGTTTCCTCCTCTACCTACTCATAATGATGCTTACGCTCGTGGCGCTACTGCCATTCTAGGCGGGGAGTTATAGGACTCTATTGAAGTATCTTCGTTGTGCACCCATGCGGAATCACGTAGGTGCCTTTGCCCCGGCGCCCGCTCAACGCCCGCTGATACGCCTCGTTGGTGGTTCTAGCCGCCTCCATTCCTAACGGCTCCACCAAGTACTGTGGCAGAGCCGAGACCAGTATGACCCTGTTGTTGCGGGTGACCTTCCTGATGAGGTGCAGCCCGTCCGCCCCGTAGGTGTATCTTCGCTCGAACTCCTGGAGATCCATGACTCTGGCCAGATTTGTGAAGGACTCGGCTCCCAGCCCCTCACCGCATTCTCCGAGAAGCACGATGGATCCGTTCTTTTTCGTAACTCCGGCCGCTGTCTCCAGAGCCCATGCTGTCTTGTATAGGCTGTAGTCGAACCGGTCCCCGCCGGCGCTTACCACTGTGACGTCCGCGTTCCCCTCCGCCTTGACCTCGTAGGAGCCCCCAAGCTGGGTGACGGCCTTCCCCCAGGACTCCTCGAGCCCGCCTGTGAAGGCACCAATATAGCCGCCTCCCGGGTCTACGGCGAGGTTGAGTGTAAAGTCCACACCCGCCAGCCTCGCGGCCGCGACGGTCTCCTCCTTCACGGGGTTGAGCTCTATGACGCCGGGCGTGACGCCTCCCTTGAAGTAATGCCTCCGGGCTTCCTGGATCGTCTGAAGCGAGGCTATGCCTGGAAGAATTGCGCTTTGCGCTCCCGTGAACCCGGAGTGGCTGTCAAGCCTGGTCTCCCCCACCGCAATCTTCAGCGTCGCGTCTAGGTAGTCCCTGTTGACTTCGACGGTTGTCCCGCCGCCTGTCTTGCCCGCGTCGCCCAAGTGGGAGGCGTTCTTGGTGTGGTTCACCAGCTTCACCTGCGACAGCCCATCCGTCTCCCTTATCGCTCTGATTAGCCGCGTGGTCTCGTTCTCCCGTTCACCGTTACCGACTACGATGGTTATCCTGTCCCGCGGGACGATAAGCTCCACGAGGTGTTTGACTATCGATGACACGGCTTGAGAGGCTAGGCTCGGGGTCATGGAGCCGTCCACCGCGATGGCTATCCTGCAGTCTGGCTTCACCTGCTCGTTAAGGGTCGCCGCGCCGCTCGGCTCGTCCAATGCCCGGGCTATCTCCTCCGCCAACTGCCTGGGCTCCTGTTCGGTTCGGGGTTCAAGGATCTCGATGAGGTTTTCCATGTCGACGGAGACGTATACCTCTGTCTCTCCGTAGGGAAGCCAACAGTCCACCAAAGCGTTTCAGAAGGATATTGTGTTATCCGAACAAGTATTTTTCCTTATGGAGTCAACGCGTTCTTGTCTGTGGTGCTGGCCTTGGTGCCTGGGGCGTCTTCGTCAGAAGGCTTGGTCGAGTCCCCTGAACCAGGTTCCACCTGCGTCTGGGTGCTGTTGAGCAGCCTCTGCCTCAACCGATCGAGGAGACTGCTGTGGCTCCGAAGCTGGTACTTGACCGACGGGCTGAGAGTCGAGGTGGTTCCTGTTCTGTTCCTCCACGCCTGTAACCAAGCATTCGCCCTATCCATGTCACTGAGGGTGTTCCTCGTCTCCTCGTCCTGTATCTTGGAGACAGCCGCCTCTATGTCGCCGCTGAGTTCCTGGATCTCGTCCATGTCAACCTGCCCAGCCTGCAGCGTCTCCTTGAGCCGCTGGAGCCTCTGATTTGTAACCGTCAACGATTCCAGGGCCTGGGTTCTTTCTTGGTCGGTGATGGTGTTCTGGCACTGGTTCAGAGCCTGACGCATCTCCTCCACCCTGTTTAGTAATCTATCCCTGTACCTTGAAGCTAGCCTCGTCTTGACCTGCTGGGAGAGCTGCTCGATCCTCGCCATGACCCTGTTCATTGCTTCGACGGCGGCTTTCAGCGCCCGCTGACTCCCCTCAATGTCGCCTTGGCTGTGTTTCTCCTCCGCCTCATCTATCAGTCCCTCTATATTGTCTAGAGCTTCGTCCAGAGCAGTCGTGTTGTAGCCGTTCTCTGCCAGCCGCTTGGACAAGTTCCTGAGGTTTTCGAGGGCTTCTATGGCTCTCTGGATATCTGGGGAGGGCTCGACGTCCGCCTCGGGTGGCTGGGGCTCAGTCACTGCCTTAAAGGCTCTCTGGAACATAATCTGGGCTCTCTGCGCCTGAGCCAGCGCCTCCGCGTACTGGCCGTCCTCGTAGTATCTGCGAGCCTGTTGAAGTGATTCCTGAGCCAAACGGTAGCCGTTGAGCACGGCCTCTGGCACGTCTTCGCCTTCTTCCTCAAGCTCCGTCATGTACGTCTCGAGGGCCTGTTTGGTGCGGATTAGGCTCAGGATCATGTTCTGGAGTGTCTCTCTCTGACTCATGGACGAGACGAGAACCCTCGAGGAGGAGACCACGTTGTCCCCTATCCTGATCTGGACTGTGTAAACGTCAGGGGCCATGTCCTCTGGTAGTGTGACGTTCATGCTGTACGAGCCTGTCGCCGGGGCAGTGAAGTTGTGGGCGAAGCCGTCCCCGTTTGACGCGGTGAACTCCACGACCACCAGGGCCCTGGGAGTAGCTGTGCCTCTGACTGTGTACATGCCGCCGGGCCGCGCGTAGACGCTCGCTAGACTAGCTGTCAGCGTGGGCTGGCTGTACGCGGGCAGAAACGTGGACACCGCGACCAGCATCAGCATCAGCGCGGCGGCTGCCTTGACTCTTTTCATCCTGTTACCCCCTATTCGTACGGCGATATTATAGGAACCCGAAGGAATGACGCGGAACAGGTGTTTCACGTCACTCACATCTGGTACCTCCTGTTGATGCTCACGAGGCTCTGGCCCCCCACCTTCCTCTCCTCTATTATCTCCATCCCCTCAAGGCGGCGCAACATTCTCCAGGCGCTCGTCCGCGGGATGTCGAACCTCTCCCTTATCTCGTTTGAGAACAGCTCGCCCCCAGACTCCGCGATGAACCTGATTACCTCCCTGTCATCCGTCCTAAGAGTTGGGTGATCCCGGAAGATGGCGTCGAGGTCTACCTCCACGAACTTGGGCTCGGGTGGTTTGCCCGGTCCCTTGGATCGTCGGACGTAGAGAGCCGCCCCGAAGACGAGCACGGCCGCCGCCAGCATGTAGATGGTGAGACTCTGGGGCTTCACGGCGTTCAACGCCGCCATCTGGCTCTGGTAGGCATAATCGTTAGCTGACTCGTAGTCCCCGGTCTCGTAGGCGGCGGTAGCCTGGGCCAGCAGCTGCTCAGCGACATCTACGCCCTTCGTCCTCCCCTCCGACTCTGCCTCCGAGATGGCGAGGCTCGCCGCCCCCATCATGTCGTGGGCCTGTGAGGCGTCGGCTGTGGCCTCGTCGGCGGCGTCTTTCGCCTGTGTAGCCAACTGGATCGCTTTCGGGTAGTCAGCCAGAACATAGGCTTCGTTGGCCTGCTGGAGGAGGTCGAGCGCCTCCGAGACTATTATCCCAGCCTCTATTATCTCCTGTATGTGCTGCTCGGCATCGGCGAGGGCTTCCTCCGCCTTGCCTCTGGCGTCGAAGATGCTGGTGATATAAGAGACGGATATGTCGCCTGGAAGCATCCTGACGTAGGGCCTATTTTCATTGGTGCCTATCTCGACTGGTACTTCGCTCAGGTTAATGATGGTGGAGGCCTGCGGGAGCGTTATGCTGGTGGTTATGGTGGACGTCACGTTGAGGGTCCAGATCGCCCCCGTCTTGCTGGTGAGAGATGAGGTTAGGTAGGTGACCACGACGCCCGTGGACCCCAGCGTATCGACTGATGCACCCTCATCCGTTACCGAGGTGTCGAGGGGTAGGCCGTCCTGGTCGACGACGAGCAGGCTCTCGTAAAGGAACCCCGGTAACTCAACTTCTATTCTCGCCAGTGACGGGTCTGTCTCGGCCTCGTAGTCGACCTGTACTACGCCGTCGTTGTAGACAAGCAGGGACAGCGACTTGGGGGTGTAGTCCTGGGCCTGGACCGCCGGTACGAGCAGCAGTGCCAGCGTCGACAGGAGCAGGGCTGCCTTTAGCTTCATGTACGCTTCCACCGGTCACCGGAAACTAGAATACTTGACCGTAGGCGGTATTAAGAGGTTATCGAACAGGAAACCGTTTAAACCTCGTTAGTTTTGATGTTCAAGGGTAAATTTTAGAGACAGTTGCCGATGTAACGGCGCATTGAATGACGCAGAAAATCTTCTACGTGACCGACTAGAAGATGGTTAGGAAATGATGTTGAACCTCTCTTTCTTCGCCTTACAGATGGGACACCTCTCTGGAGGCTCACCCTCCACGGTGTAGCCACAGACGTCACAGACCCCCACCTGCCCCAGGTCAAGGTCTTTCTCGTTCTGTACAGCGTCCAAAGCCCGTTCATAGAAGGCGGCGTGAGTCTTCTCGGCCTCCCAGGCGAACCTGAAGCTGATCTCTGCGGCGTACTCCTTCTGGGCCTTGGCCACCTCCATGTAGGCGGGGTACATCTCGTCCACCTCGAAGTGCTCCCCGTCGATGCCGTTCTGGAGGTCCTCCTCCACCGTCCTGCTGCCAAATAGGGCGCCGGAAAACGTCGAGGCTTCGCCCTTGTGCTGGATGTTCTTGTAGTGGTTCCCGGCGTGGATCCTCTCCGAGTACGCCACCGCCGTGAACAGGCGCGCGATGTTTGAGTACCCCCTCTGGTTCGCCCTGTCCGCGTAGATCAGGTACCTCATGTGTGCCTGGCTCTCTCCAGCGAACGCGCTGATGAGGTTAGTCTCTGTCATGGGTCTGACCATATTATCACGGGTTTGATCAAGTAACTAGGGTTATTGTACCTTTCCCACTCCTTGCCGGCTTTAAATAACCGGGCCCACATCTCATGCCCAGATGCTTGAACTGGGCGTGGTTGGCCACGTAGTCATCGACAGGATATATACCATAAAAGGGTGGAGGACTCAGCTCGGGGGTCCCCCCACGTACATGACTTGCTTCTCCGAGCCCCTCAGCGTATACCTCAGAGTATACACGTCGATCGGGCCCGACTTCCCGGCCGAATACCATGAGTGGTATGGAAACCATGACATGGATCTCAGGGATCACATTAGTGACACACCCACGACCCGGTTCGTCCTCGACTACACCGGAGACACGCGAAGGCTGTCGGTGGAGCAAGTCTGTGAGCCCATAGATGCCGTGGAGGACCCGCCTGACAACGTGATAGTGTCGCCTATACTCGGTGAGGTGTCGGATGGTTTGATAAAGTCACTGGGGGTTAACGTGGCCCTCGACCCTCAAGGGCTGGTCAGGGTGTTGAAACCTGATAAAAGCATAGGTTATAGACGCTGGTGTGACGCCGAGATGTTGAGAGAGGTGCTTCTATTCAAGTCCTCGTTGAGGGAGCTTGAGCTGGTCACCGGATTCAGTGAACCCATAAAGGCGCTCCACAGGCTGCACAAGTTGGGTGTAAAGATCGTCGCGGCGACCTTGGGAGATGAAGGAAGCCTTGTGGCTGACGCCGAGTCCATCATCCGTGTGCCCTGCTACTCTGCTGACGTAGTAGACGAGACGGGGGCGGGGGACGCGTACCTCGTCGGGTTCTTCTCGGAGTATCTTAGGTCGGGGGAGATCGACGTCGCAGCCGCCATGGGCTCGGCCTGCGCCTCAGCCATCGTTGAGACCGTCGGCCCTGACGTGAGTGTAGACAAAAATGAACTCCATGAGAGAGCCGAAGATGTCAGGGAGCGTATTAAACGAGTTTAAATGGGTGCTAGCTGAGCCTGCGTCGTGCGAGCCAGTAGACGGAGAACGCTAAGCCCAGGTCTAGGACCCACCACTTGTATAAGTCTAAGTAACTAGCTACTCCTCGGTCTCCCAGTATTATAGGGCCGTCTGGTTCACCTGTAAGCTCCTCAGCTGCCTCTGCCCCTAAGCCAAACGCGGGAGCGTCGTCGGTGGCGTTCAGGCTTCCTTCGGCATCACCAAGGCTCCTTTCGATAGCAGTCTCTTCGGATCCGGTGAGCATCAACGGAGGTGGAGCCACGTATCTCTCGACCTGCCCGGGCACGGCTGAGATCAGCAGGTAGCCGACCATCACCGCAAGCACCGTGTAGACCGTGACCCTGTTATTCATCGTTGTATTCTCCGTGCCGGTGTGACTTAATGCTAGAGATTAGAACAGCCGGGGAGCCTGTGTCGTGGGGGTGTTCTGTATTTAGAACACTCATCTCGGGCGATCCCTCCAGATCCTGTATGTCTCGTACCACAGGATCGCGGTGGGCACCACGCCCATCACCAGGGTCGTTATGGCTTCTCTCGACGGGTAGAACGGTTGCTGGACGAGGTACGTGACAAGCATCGTGGTCATGAGCACCGCGTAGAAGAGGTACCTGGGCAGCATCACCCCTCCGAGGGTCACGAACTGGCGCAGCACCCCCACCTTCACCTCCTTGACGAGCTTGTAGTCGCCGTAGACGTTCTCCATTAGCCCGAGATCCATGAGTTTATTCAGGTGGTAGCTGCTGACGCTGGGGCTGCTGAACCCTAGCTCCCTCTGCACCTCCCGGACGCCCACCGGCTCGTTGGGGTTCTTGAGTATGTGCATGTAGACCAGGAGGGTCTTTCCTTTGAGCTCTGACTCTATCACCGCGTCTTCGCTTGCCAAGGCAGTTTCATCCCCTGAGTTGGTATCTATTCCGTCGTTCAGTCTTTAAACGTATTCAGAAGCGCCAGCGTGGCGTGGATGGCTTCCTCCGTCCTGACGGTCTCGGTTCCCTGGCCGGGTATCGTGTTGAGTATGAACCTGAAGCACTCCTCCGCCCTCTTCCGCTCCCTACCTATAATCTCGTGCACGCCGTCCCTGTTGGACCCGAAGGCGACGAGTGTGCGTCTGCTCTCCGCCCAGAGAGAGCTTATCTCCGGTGCCACTGAGTTGAACTCATCGCCCCTCCTCGAGGTCGCAATGGTCAGGTCCCACTCGGGGCTCAGCGCGAGCTCGCTCAGCCTAAAGTTGCTGCCTCGGAGGTCGTATCCCCAGTACTCGCTCAGCCTGCTCTTCTTCGCTGATCTTCCCTTGAGGTTGGGCTCCTTCTCAACGACCTGTACGGTCACCCGGCTTCCTCTGCTCGGGGCCCGCCCCTTTACCTCCATGAACTTGTCCAGGCCGACGTCCACCATGTAGCCTCCGTCGATTATGTTGGTGACCACCCCTTCACGGACCTCCCCTATCTCTACGTTCTCCACGCGGTCCTCGAGGGGGTGGTGGGGGGTCCGCAGCGGGGGCAGCGTCCCCACGTACCTGAGCTCGGGCCGCTTCTTGAAGAGGTACTTCCTGAGGTACTGGGGCGTCTCCATGTACCCTAGTATGTACTTCATGAGGGTGCTCTCGTCGGGCTGGTCGGGGTACACGATGATCTCCTCAACCCTGTAGATGGCGGCGGCGCGTCCAACCTGGCCCAGCGCCTCGGTCTTCTCCCTGAGGTGCCTGTGCTCGGAGACCATAGAGGCGGGTATGGCTATCGACAGCCTGTTTCTTCTTTTATCCACCAAGTCCTCACCGCTCCTTGTGTTTGGACCAGCTCTTCCAGCCTGTCTTCACGAAGCGCTCCCTATGCTCCAAGGCCTCATGCACCCACTCTAGGAAGCCGTCGAAGCTCCTCATCTCGGCGACCTCCCCGTGGCTCCCGACTCCGAGCCTGACGAGGCTCTCGACGAAGGTCTTCTCCGCCAGCTCCTGAGTCGCCCCTGTTATCTTTACCTCCTTAACCTTGTAGCCCAGTTCCATGAGGGTCTCTTTGGCCGAGGAGAAGACGTATCCCGTGCATATGTGGAGGGGCTCACCCTGCTCTACGCCCAGCTCATCTATGCCTCCGAGTATTATCTGGGTCGCGGAGCGTAGATACTCCTTGTACTTGAACTCGGGCTCCCTGAAGAATTCGAGGGGTATCTCCCCGACGTGGGTCTCACCTGTCTCGACACGCCTCATAACTATGACGACTCCTCCGACCAGGTCGCCCCAGCCCGAGTCATCCACCTCGACTACCATTATGGACGATAGAAGGCGATCTATGGATAAATAGGTTGATGGTGCCCCAACCCGTGGATACGTCTCTCTTGAGGAGAAATTTATTGAGGTAACTAGTATAGCATTGTACCTAGAGTGTCTTCAGAGCGTCTATAGAGTCGGTCGTGCTTGGGTCTCGCCCGTAAAGCATCCCTAGGTACGCTGACGCGAAGTCCCCGATGTACAGCGCCGAGATCATCCGTGCCAGCCTTCCCTCACCCCTCGCCTCGACCTCCACCACTGCACCGAACCTCTCAGCTACCAGCTCGGTGAACCTATCGATCTTCACCGATACAGCCTCCTCCTCCAAGGGGTCCCTGATAATGACTGCGCACGCCTTGTCCAGCAGCTCAGGAAGGGCCTCGCGCGCCATGACGCTGTTGTGGAACGCCTCGGGGAAGAACCCGGCGGAAGCCGGGCTCTTGCTGTTTTCGTTGAACTGGGTGCTGTACCTGTAGGCCACGCCCTCATGGAGGCTGGAACCGTAGACGTAGGGCGTGTAGCCCCTGACGCTCTCGGCTAGGGCCTTACCGGGGTTCGAGTTTGTGGGAGTCTCTGGACCCATCTTCTCGCTGAGGCTCTTGGCGACCTCGATGGCCTCCTCGACCTCGCCCCACGTATCGTCACCGATTAGACCTAGATTCTTAGTGACCGCCGCGAGCCCGAAGAACTGGAAAGCTATAGCCGCCCTCGGCTTGTAGCCCTTGGGGAACCTTAGGCGCGGGATCTTTCTCAGGGCAGCGTTCCGGCTGAGTTTCCCGCCTGAACAGAAACAGATTAACGGGCACCCCGTCTCGATGGCTTGATGGTACTGGCTCAGAGTCTCCTCTGTGTCCCCTGAGTAGCTCACGGCGTAGACTAGAGTGCTCTCATCGACCCACGCAGGCAGGCGACTCCCACGTGAGACAAATATGGGAGTCTTAGAGACTTCCCTAAGCCAGTCTCTGAGCAGGATGCCCCCGACGGCTGATCCGCCCATCCCGGCGACTACAAGGCTTTCAATCTTCTTTTTCGGTATTCCGCGGAGCTCCAGCTTCTCCGCGTCTCGTATCGCCTTCCTAGCGCTTGACGGGAAACTGGTCAAAACCGACAGCATGTCGCCCTTGTCGTGGCTTTTCAGGTACTCCGGGTCGTCGAGGAGATGCTCCATACCCCTAATTTGAATAGGTAACAATAAAAGGGCAACGAGACCTCATGGGCTCGCTGCCATGACAGGGCAATAAGAAATGAGGGTTAGGGCCTCTGCCTTCTCTGGGGGTACTGTCTCCTGTACTCTCTCTCCGAGAGGTTATTCTCCGTGTTGACCTCTTCGATGGTCACGTTCTTCTTCTCGATGTTGCCGTATTTACCGACGTTCAGCCTCAGGCTGCCTCTGAACGTCCCAGCGTAGCCGTTCTCCACCTCAACGACGTCGCCGACGCCGAACCTGTCGATGTTCTCGTCCCACAGCGTCAGAAGAACGGTGCCCGTCTCGTCGCCCACGAGAGCCTCAGCCACCCTGTGTAGCTGCCCGTCGCTGCTGCTGGACACCTCCCTGACGTCCCCCGTTTCAAGGATCTTGGCGACCAGGTTCACCCTCCTGCTGTAGGTGGTGAGGTCCCTGATCTTTGTCATGTAATCCGACAAGCTATTTCAGAGAGATAAGGAGCTTCTATGGTTTATCAGCTTTCGCTAGCCCCACAGATCTTGCATGCGAGCCACGCGTAGACCTTTATCGTGTCTAGGAAGTCCCTCACCTTCACGTGGTCCTGCTGGGTGTGGGCGAACCTCTCCTCACCGGGCCCGAACCCGATGACGGGTAACCCGAGCCGGGAGTACATGCGTCCATCGGTGGCGAAGGTCCATAGGCCACGCTCTGGCTTCCTGTAGATCTCGGATACCGCCTGAGCCGCCTCCTCTACCACTGGGTGCTTATCCGGGTCCGTGTAGAACCCTGAGAAGGTTCTACCGGTGATCAACGTCGTGGGGATGACCGTTGCCTCGAACTCGGGGTCCTCTGTCTTAATTTCGGCTATTATCTTGTTCAGCTCGTTGTAGAGGTCCTCGGCTGTGAAGCTAGGGTGGTTCCTGCAGTCCATCCAGAACCGGCAGGACTCGGGGACGACGTTGAACGCCTTCGGGCTGACCTCTATCTGGGTCACCACGAGGCTGACTCGCCCATAGATCGGGTGAGTGGGCAGCCGAGGGACAAGGTCGTCCCGTATCCTCTGGATCATCTTCATCGCCTTGTAGAGAGCGTTTACGCCTCTCTCAGGGGCGCTGGCGTGGCAGCTCCGGCCTTTGACGACTACCCCGAACTTCATCGAGCCCCTGTGGCCGAGGGCCAGCTCCATGTTCGTTGCCTCCCCTATGAGAACCACGTCCGCGAGGAACTGGTTGTCGACGATGGTGGACATGGTTCCCGCGCCGCCTACCTCCTCCTGGGCCACCGCCGCGACTCTGTAGTCACCTTTAAGTCTTATCTCTAGTTCCTTGATGGCTCTGCCGGCGAGCACCATGGCAGCGACCGCCGCCTTCATGTCGCATGCGGCTCTACCGTACATGACCTGTCCCTCGACCCCGAGGTCGGCTCCGTCCATCAGCCGCCCCGAGTAGGGGTCAACCATGGCGCCGACGGGGACGTGGTCTATGTGCCCGTTAAGCAGCAGGCTTCTGCCTCCCCCTGACCCGATTATGGTCCCTAGGGCGTCATGTTTTTCGTCCACGAAGGATACATCGAATCCGTATTCCCTCATCTTTCCAGCTAGGAACTCGGCCTCCTGCCTCTCCTCGAAGCTTGGGCTAGGTATCGATATGACCTCTTGGAGGAACTTGATGCACTCTTCCCGGTTCTCTTCAACCCAGTCGATTATCCTTTTTTTCAAGTCGAGCATGGAGAAGGGAATGGGAAAACAGGGTTAAAACAGGTTCTACTCGACGACCGTTATAGCCTCTGTTGGGCATGCGGCTACGCAGCCCATGCACGCGATGCACTCGTCCTCGGCGGCGACGACAACCTTGTCGCCCTCGTCGCTGTATACCCCCATGGGGCACGTGGATACACAGGTCTTGCAGTTCACACATCTCTCCTGGTCTATGGACACTCCAGGCATGTAATCACGCTATTCTGTTTAGGAAGTGGAGCAGTGTATTAAGTTTGCTCCATGAAGCGCTTATGTTTGGGGTAAGGTTATCTATGTGTTATATGTTGAATATTAGACATATTCGGAGGAGCAGAGTTGAGTAAGATTCACAGGTATCTGCCGAACAGCGTCCCCGAGATAAAGGAGAAGATGATGGACGACATAGGCATCTCGTCCATCGCCGACCTCTACGCCGACATCCCCGACGAACTCGTATACAAGGGAATACTTGATATCCCGGGGCCCAGCACGGAGGCGGAGGTGAAGGCCCATGTCTCCGGTCTCCTTGAGGAGAACACCACGCTAAGGTGTCCGCCCTTCATGGGGGGCGGCGTCTGGCCCCACTACGTCCCGAGCGTCGTGGATGAAGTCGTTCACCGCGCCGAGTTCCTAACCAGCTATACGCCTTACCAGCCCGAGATTAGCCAAGGCATACTTCAAAGCATCTTCGAGTACCAGAGCCAAATCTGTGAACTCGTGGGAATGGACGTATCAAACAGTAGCCTCTACGACTGGAGCACCGCCGTGGGCGAGGCCGCGCTCATGTCCAGCAGGATCACGAGGAAGACGAAGGTCCTCGTACCCGATCTGATGAGCCCCTTGAGGTACTCTGTACTCAAGACCTACACCGAGCCAGCCGGACTCAGCGTAGAGAAGGTGGACCACGACGAGATCACCGGCCTCATGGACCTAGAGGACCTGAAGGACAAGGTTGACGGGGATACGGCTGCTGTCTACATAGAGAACCCCTCCTACATGGGGTTCGTGGAGGAGAACGCGGTCGACGTCGGCGAGATAGCGCACGACAACAAAGCGTTGTACGTGGTCGGCGTCGACCCTACGAGCCTCGGCGTACTGAAGGCACCCGGCGACTACGGGGCCGACATCGTCTGCGGCGAGGGGCAGCCGCTGGGTAACCACATGAACTACGGCGGCCCCCTCCTCGGCATACTGGCCTGCACGCACGATAACAGATACATCCGTCAGATGCCGGGCCGCATAATCGGCATCACAGAGACATTGAAGGATCAGAGGCGCGCCTACGTAATGACGCTTCAGACCCGTGAGCAGCACATCAGACGGGAGAAGGCCACAAGCAACATATGTAGCAACCAGGCGCTGTGCGCCGTAGCTGCGAGCGTCTACCTGAGCCTCATAGGCCCCACCGGGATGAGGGAGCTAGGGGAGACCATCATAAGCAGAGCAAGGTACGCTCAGCGGAAGATAGGTGAACTGCCCGGCGTGAGGGCGCCCATATTCAACAGCTTCCACTTCAAGGAGTTCACGGTCAACTTCCAGCACAAGTCTGTAGACGAGATAAACAGGGAGCTCAGGGCAAACGGGATGCAGGCGGGCATACCTTTGACGAAACAGTTCCCCGATCTAGGTGAGACCAGCCTATTCTGCGTGACGGAGGTACACAGCAAGAAGGACATAGACTCGCTGGTCTCTGTGCTGAAGGAGGCGCTGGAGGGATGACGATGAAGTTTAGACAGGCAGATTGGGCGGAGCCCCTGATCTTCGAGCTGAGCAACAAGGGAAGAATAGGGTACCAGTTCCCCCCTCTGGAGCCGGAGATCAACGGCTCACTGGACCCCGAGAACCTCGTCCCGGAGGCCCTCCAACGCAGAGAAGCCCCCAACCTTCCCGAGCTCTCCGAAATACAGGTCCTGCGGCACTACATGCATCTCAGCCAGATGAACTACGGCGTCAACTCCGGCCTCATATACCCTCTCGGGAGCTGCACCATGAAGTATAACCCCATAATCAACGAGGTCCTGGCGTCCCACCCGAAAGTAACCGGGCTTCACCCCATGCAGGACGAAGAGACGGCGCAAGGGATACTCAAGCTCCTCTACACCTTCAAGGGATACTTCCTCGAGGTCACGGGGATGGACGACGCCACGCTCCAGCCGGCGGCGGGAGCCCACGGAGAGTGGACCGGCATAATGCTCATTAGGCAGTACCACAGGGACAACGGCGAGCTGAAGAAGCGGACTGAGATAATCATTCCTGACAGCGGCCACGGCACGAACCCCGCCAGCGCAAACATGGCGGGCTTCAAGACGGTGGAGATACAGAGTAACGACTCGGGGACGGTGGACCTCGACGCCTTGACAGCTGCGGCTGGACCCCAGACGGCTGGGCTCATGTTGACCAACCCGAACACGATAGGGGTCTTCGAGAACCAGATAACCGAGATAAGCAAGATAGTCCACGACGCCGGGGGCCTCATGTACTACGACGGCGCCAACCTTAACGCCATCATGGGGTGGTGCAGGCCGGGCGACATGGGCTTCGACGTCATACACAGCAACCTCCACAAGACCTTCAGCACGCCCCACGGCGGCGGGGGTCCGGGAAGCGGGCCGGTGGGAGTCAAGGAGTTCCTTGCCGACTTCCTCCCCGTGCCTGACATCGTGGAAGACGGCGGCGTCTACAGTCTCGACTGGGACAAGCCTAAATCCATCGGTAAGGTACACGGGTTCTACGGCAACGTGAACGTGGCCCTCAAGGCGTACTCGTACATGGTCACGATGGGTGGCGAGGGGCTGAAGGAGTCGTCCGAGCTCGCAGTTCTGAACGCGAACTACGTCAGCCGGAAGCTGAAAGACCTGAAGGGATACGAGCTGACTTACGACCCCGAGAAGCCGAGGAAGCACGAGGCGGCGCTCAGCGCCAGCCCGATGCTGAACGACACCGGGGTGAGCGCACTGTACGTGAGCAAGAAGCTCCTCGACTATGGGCTGCACGCGCCCACCACCTATTTCCCGCTGATCGTGCCCGAGGCCCTGATGATCGAGCCCACCGAATCCGAGCCCGTCGAGTCACTGGACGCGTTCATCGAGGCTATGACTGAGATAAACGAACTGGCGTACCAGAACCCCGAGGAGCTGCTGTCTGCGCCGCATAACACTGCCGTGACTAAGCTGGATGAGGTGAAGGCGGCTCACCCGAAGACCATCTGCCTTAGCTGGCGCAGGTTCTGCCAGATCATGTCGGACGAGTAGGTCACCTTTTTATACCCTCACCTCATTTATCCGTGACTAGGTAACCATACGATGCTAAGCCAGATCGCCATCGACTTCGGCGCCATTGCGACTCCGCCGTATGCCACTTTCGCTATAATGGGCATAGCCCTCGCCCTAGGCACGGTCACCAGCATCATAGGGGTGCGTAGCATGGACCTTGATGCTTACAGGAAGCTCACCATTGAGAGCTCCAGGGTAAGGAAGGAGCTCATGGACGCCACCAGGAGCGGGAACCAGAGGAGGATGGCTAAGGCTCAGAAGCGCCAGCAGGACCTGATGGCCCAGCAGAGCAAGATCAGCATGGACAGGATGAAGTCGAGCATGTTCTTCACCATCCCCCTCCTGTTTCTGTGGCGTCCGCTGAGCGAGTTCTTCTCAGGCATCGTCATCGCTTACTTCCCCTTCAGCTTTCCGTGGGTCCCCCTGGAGTTCAAGTTCATCCAGTGGTACATCCTCTGCAGCATAGGCTTCAACATCGTCCTGAACAGGTTGTTTGGCTTGAGCTTCGAGATCGACCCAGAGGACTAGGCATTGAGCGGGCGTGACCTCGTCATCACTGTGGCGGGCCCCCACGGCTCGGGGCGCAGCACCCAAGCTAGGTTCATAGCCGAGTCCTTCGATCTGCGTTACATCTCGGCTGGCATGGTCTTCCGTGAGCGCGCCGAGGAGCTGGGCCTGTCCATCGAGGAGATATCGAAGAAGGCCGCCGCGGACCGGGATTTTGATAACTACCTGGACGCGAGGACCAAGGAGGAGTCCCGGAGGGGAGGAGTAGTCATCGACGCCACGCTGTCTGGGTGGATGGCTGAGGACCCTGACCTCAGGATCTATCTTAGCTGCCCCCTGGAGGAGAGGGTTCGACGCATCGCGGAGCGTGAGGGCCGCGACGTAGGAGAGGTGGATAGGGAGACCCGTTTCAGGGAGGAGAACGAGCTCAGGCGTTTCAGGGAGTGTTACGGCGTGGACCTGGAGGACCTCTGCGTATACGACCTGGTGGTGAACACGGGGCTCTTCGACGCCGACGGCGTCGCGCGAATCCTTAAAAACGTCGTAGATGAATACCTGAGTTGCAGGTGAGTGTTGTGTCTGCTTTCGATGTGGGGCGGGTCTGCGTCAAGCTGAGGGGACGCGAGAAGGGATTGGAGTGCGTCATAGTCGACGTCATCGACAGGAACTACGTGGTGATAGCGGGTCCGGGCGTAAGGAGGAGGAGGGTGAACATGCACCACCTCAGGCCTCTCGACAGATCCGTCAGCGTCAGCAGGGACGCCTCGGACGAGGACGTGGCGGCGGCCCTCGGCGGCTGAGTCTTCTAGTATATGGGCGTCAGGCTCAGGGAGGGGTAGCCCGCCGAGTTGTCCTGCTCCAGCGCGTATAGGGGTGTCTGGGGCTTGACTCCGTCCAGCAGCATGACGCCTCTCTGGTTGTGTATCCTTAGGTGTGTGTGGGCCAGGTTGGACGCGTGCTGCCTGGTGGCTTCCTCTCCGGGCCTAGAGAGGAGGACTAGGAGGCCGCCTGTGTTGCGGGCGTGCATCGACTCTGTGTCGAGGAAGCTCCTGCTCTGGGTCTCCGGCCATGTCTTGCCGAGGCGGTCCGTGTAGACTATGTTGAGTGTGGGCTGCCCCGTCTCCCGGCGGAGCCTCGAGGCCTCCTCCCGCCATGTCCTCTGGCTCATCTTTATGTCGCCCGGGTCGAGGCCTAGGTTCACGGGCGTCTCCTCCTCGGGCAGCGTCGTGGCTATCCTTAGTAGACGGCGCTGCTCCTCGGCCGTCACTCCGTACTGGTGATCGAACCCGGTTATCCTGTTCACGCTCTCGCCGCTCGGCGGCAGGAAGAGGACGCCCCTCTGGCTGGTTATGAAGCTGGCCCGCAGGGGCCCGACTATGAGCGCCGGCACGATGGGGGATATGTTCTCTCCCAGCTCGAAGAACACCGTGTCGCCTCTTCTGAAGCCGCCGGTTATCTCGTCTAGCCCAGGGTTCCCTGTGTGGTAGTGTCCGTCGTGGTCGGGGTCCGGCTGATATCTTTTAAGGTGTCCGACTGGGTGGTTCTGGAACAGCGGTAGCACGCGGAAGCCTCTGTGGAGCGTGAAGGCGTGGAGAGGCCTCTCGATGAGGGTGCCTCTCATCTTGATTATCTCCAGTTCCCTGAAGATGCCGCCGTTCAGGATTTCTCTCCTGAGCGCTATGATGCCGTCTGCCACGAACTCCTCCACGCCGAGGCCGATCTTCTTGGAGCCCGTGGGCATCTCGGTGATCAGCAGCGTGGTGCAGTGGGTCTGGGCCAGTATCTTGCTGAGGATGTGTAGGGTGACGCGGGCGTCTATGGTCTCTGTGAAGGCGTTGCTCAGCGCGGTGAAGCTGTCTATCACCAGCCTCTTGGCGTGGGTCTCCTCTAGGTGACTCATTATCATCTCGACTAGTACGTCGAGGCCCTCCTCCTTCACCGTGACTAGGTCCATCACCTCGAGCCTGCTCCATGTGTCCTTGGCCATGAGGTCCCTGCCCACCCTCGCCATGTACTCGAGGAAGCTGTGCCTTCCCTCGCTGAGACTCACGTATAGGCAGTTCTCTCCCTGTGAGGCTCCCCTGTAGAGGAACTCGCCGCTCAGCAGGGTCTTCCCTGTGCCGGGTTTGCCCGCTATGAGGGTCATGCTTCCCCTGGGGAGGCCGCCTTGTAGTGCCTCGTCGAGGCATCTTACCCCGGTCTCGACTCTATGGTTGTTCATCTTTCAGTACTCCTGGGTTCGACCTGAGCTCTCGGTAGAGCGACTTGGATATGGCTCGTTTGATGAGCTCCGCGCTGCTTCCCATGGATTCCTGGAGCGCGTCGATGACCTTGCCGTACCTGAGTGGGCTGGTTTTCTCCGAGATTCTCTGGTCCACAAGCGCCGCCCCGGTTCTCCCTAGACACTCCTTGAGGATGTCTTGGGTTATCCTCTCGAGGAGCGCCGAGCCTTTTTCGAGTCTTGTGAAGAGTATGTGGTCCTTGGAGCTTATCTTCTCTGTGAAGCTGTGTTCGTTGAGGCTGATCAGTTCCCCGAGTTGGCACGCGCATATGTGTAGGTTTGTCTGGGTGAGTCGGGGCTCGCCGTTGCCGGGTACCTGTATTAGGAGGATCTCAGAGCCGTTCTCTATCTGGTTTAGAATCTCTTGGAGGCCGTTGTCTTGTGACTGGAGGGACAACGGTTGCCTCCTAGAGGTTTAGCGTTTTTAGGAGGATCTCCTTGTGGCCGTTGACCAGTAGGAGGCAGATGAGGTCTAAGAGCTCGATGTCTTCTGTGAACATCGCGGACTCGAAGGGGTTCTCGGATCCTCTGGGCGCCAGCTTCGCTAGTATGAAACGCTTGTTGTCGCTGTTGATGAACATGATGGGTGTGTTGACCGCCACCTTCTTCACTTGGTAGATGTAGCTGAGCTCTCTGGCTAGGGGGTTTACCCGGGGGTCGAGGGGGCTGTAGAGCTTTATCTCGACGCCGTTCTCCAGCATCTCGTCGAGGAGCCTGTGGGCGGCGTTGAAAAGTATCTCGAGTCCGTCATCGGTGGTGACGATGGTGAGTGACTCCTCGCTCTGTCGGATGATCTCGTTGCACTTGCCTTTGATGTCGAGGTCTTGTTCGAGGAACCAGACTAGCTTCTTCTTAGGCCCTGTGTCTTCCTTGTGTTTTTCGTGTATGGTTTCAAGGTGCTTGATGATGGAGTCAAAATCTGTGGCCTTCTCTTTCGTGATGTTGAGTATTGTGTTGAAGGATTCCCCTGGGTGGCTTGGGGCAAACTGCTTTGGGGTTCCCGGTATCTCGACTACTAGCCCGTAGTCTATGAGTTTCTTTAGTGTGCCGTATACCTTGGTTCTGGGTACGTCGCAGTTGAGGCTTAGTTTTCTGGCTCCGGCTGTGCCCAGGTTGATGAGGCTTAGGTAGACTTTTGATTCGTACTCGCTAAGGCCGATGTACTCGACTATCTTGGGCCATATTGATATTATGTCGCTGTACTTTTCCTTGTTTTCAAACCGTGACCCTTTGTTACGGTTGTACAAGTTAGGTCGTTCCCGGTGGGTTGTTTGGTGGTCGTTATTTGTAGTTGATGTCCTCTCTCTTCTCTTCTTCCTGGATACACCCTTTGGTCTTGGCCGTTCCTCGCTGAACTTCAAGCAGTTCACCGAACAAAGTGTAACCAAGTCCTACCCTTCGACATTAGCAACTATAAAATTGGATATCTGGATGTTAGGCATAATACATGAAACCAAAGAATAAAAGATAAAAAATTAGTATTTTGTGAATACCTTCATCATAGCGCCGACTGCCTTTCCGAGTTCGTCGACGTGACCCATCTCAGCCAGGGACATCTCCATGGCTCCGAGCGTCGCAACAAGGTCGTTCATGGTGTCGTTGCCCATGTGGCCGACGCGAACCGTCTTTCCTCCCAGCTTGCCGAGTCCACCGGCTATGATTACCTCATACTTCTGGAACATGGTGGTCCTCATCTTTGCGTCGTCCACTCCTTCAGGCACCTTGGGCACCGTGAGGGTGTGGGCGTTGTGTCCCTCCGCGGGGAAACTCCCCCAGCCCAGCGCCTTAACGCCTGCCTGGAAAGCCTTGCTGAAGACCTCGTGTCGCTTCCATCTCGTATCCAGCCCTTCCTCGAATATTATCCTCAGGGACTCCAGAATGCCGAGCACTAGTCCGGTGGCTGGTGTGGCGAAGTAGCCCCTCGGGTTGTCCATGATGGGCTTCCAGCGCTTCAAGTTTACATAGTAGTCGCTGGGTGGGCTCTTCCGTTTCTCGACGGTCTGCCACGCGTTGTCGTTGACGCAGAACAGGCTGATGCCCGGAGGCGCCCCCAGGGCCTTCTGGCTTCCCGTGAGGCAGAAGTCGATGTTCCACTCGTCCATCTTGAGGGGCATTCCGCCTACGCCGCAGACGCTGTCGACGACGCATAGCGCGTCGGTGTTCCTCCGTAGCTCTCCTATCTTCTTGAGGTCGTTGGCTATGCCGGTGCTGGTGTCGACGTGCTCCACGGTGAATAGCTTGTACTCGTTGCTGCTGAGCTTCTCCTTGACCATCTTGACGTCCACGGCGTCGCCCCACTCGAACCTGACGCGGTCTACTTCTCCGCCGTGGGTCTCAACGATCTCCTCCCACTTCTCGCCGAAGTAGCCGTTCTCGACGCAGAGCACCTTGTCGCCCCTCTCCATGAGGTTGGAGATGGCGGCCTCCATGCCGAGGGTTCCGCTCCCTGCGAGGAGGAAGGGTGTGCCCTCGGTTCCGAATAGTTTTTTCTGTAGTGTTAGTGCCTCAGCGTAGCCTTCGACGAACTCGTTGCTGACGTGGCTGAGGATGGGTTTCGCTAAAGCCCTGAGGACCCTGGGCGAGACTATGGTGGGTCCTGGGATCATCAGTAGCTCCCGTTCGTTCTTCAATTAATCCACCGCATTGAAGAAGAGACTAGGATAATTAACGTTATCGAAAGGCATGGCGGAAGAGGGAAAACGTGCCCAATATGTTTTTATTTGGTTAGCCAGCCCTTATTTGCGGTGCGTTAGGTGTCCGGTGACTACAAAATTCTGTCTTAGACGGTCACTGGGCACGAGGAATAACGTTTTATATTGTAGGGAGTGTTGGGTGGGCTAGCATGAGCTATAAGCCGTTGGACAGCAAGGTGGAGATACCGGCGCTTGAGCGCGAGGTCCAGAGGTTCTGGAAGGAGACGGACGCTTACCGTAGACGGGTTGAGATTCAGGAGAGGGAGGATCGGCCCCACTGGAGTTTCATCGACGGCCCTATCACGGCGAACAACCCCATGGGCGTCCACCACGCGTGGGGCCGTACCTACAAGGATCTGTTCGCACGGTACCGTTTCATGAGGGGCTACGAGGTCAGGAACCAGAACGGCTTCGACTGCCAGGGGCTCTGGGTGGAGGTCGAGGTGGAGAAGGAGCTTGGCTTCGAGTCCAAGCTGGACATCGAGGCGTATGGGTTGGCTGACTTCGTGAAGAAGTGTAAACAGCGGGTTTTGAACTTCTCTGCTATCCAGACGGAGCAGTCTATACGGCTGGGGATGTGGACAGACTGGAACGACCCGGGTGAGCTCCGTAAACTGGCCGAGGCCCTTGAGAATCCCATGGAGGAGACGACGTACGTGGGCTCCAGGGGGCCCGTGACTGGGACCGCCGAGTGGCTCGTGGGGAACCTGGGGATGCCCGAGCTGGGGGGGAGCTACTACACTCTCAGCGACGAGAACAACTACATGATATGGGCGGCGCTGAAGAGCTGCCACGAGCGCGGCTGGATTTATATTGGGGCGGACGCGATGCCGTGGTGCCCCAGATGCAGCACGGGCATAAGCCAGCACGAGATAGTGACGGAGGGGTACCGTGAGCTTACCCACACCAGCGTCTACGTGCTCTTCAGGCTGAGGGACAGGGAGGGGTCTCTCCTAATCTGGACGACCACGCCCTGGACCCTCACGAGCAACGTCGCCGCCGCAGTCCACCCCGACCTTACCTACGTCAAGGTCAGGTACAGAGACGAGGTTCTCTACCTCAGCAAGGGCGCCCTGAAGTCGGCTATACAGGATCAGAAGAACGTGGAGGTCTTGGGGGAGCTGAGCGGCGCGGAGATGGACGGCTGGAGGTACAGCGGCCCCTTCGACGAGCTGCCCCTTATCGAGGAGATGGGTGTGCCCGAGGCCCACAGGGTCATCCTTTGGGACGAGGTGGGCGAGGAGGAGGGCACGGGCATCGTCCACATTGCGCCGGGGGCCGGCAAGGAGGACCTGATGCTCGGGAAGATGTACGGGTTACCCGCCCCGGCGCCGCTGGACGACTTCGGCGTGATCATCGACGGCTTCGGCTGGCTCAGCGGCGTGCACGTCTACGACTCGGCGGAGCCCATTTTCGAGGATCTCCGTAAGAAGGATCTGCTTTACAGGACTCAGAGGTACACCCACAGGTACCCGGTGTGCTGGCGCTGCGGGAGCGAGCTGGTGTTCAGACACGTCAGCGAGTGGTTCATAGACATGGGGGAGAAGCTGGACAAGCCCCTTGAGGAGGTGACCGAGGAGGAGAAGGAGCGGAACCTCCGGTACCAGATCATGGACAGCGCCAACGAGGTGGAGTGGATCCCCGAGTTCGGGCTCAAGAGGGAGCTTGACTGGCTCCGCAACATGGACGACTGGATGATCAGCAAGAAGAGGTACTACGGCCTCGCGCTGCCCATCTGGACCTGCGGGTGCGGCTGGTTCGACGTCATAGGTTCCAAGGAGGAGCTCAAGGAGAGGGCGGTGGAGGGGTGGGACCGGTTCGAGGGGCACAGCCCCCACAGGCCGTATATCGATAAGGTTAAGATCAGGTGCGAGAAATGTGGCGGCCTGGCGACGCGTATACCGGACGTGGGTAACCCTTGGCTGGACGCTGGGATAGTGGGGTTCAGCACCATCCAGTACAGGCAGGACCCGGGGTACTGGGAGAAGTGGTTCCCGGCTCACTTCATCACGGAGTCTTTCCCGGGCCAGTTCCGTAACTGGTTCTATGCGATGCTGGCGGAGAGCACGATTCTGGTGCGGAGGACGCCTTACAAGGCGTGTCTGGGGCACGGCCAGGTGTTGGCGGAGGATGGGCGGGAGATGCATAAGAGCTGGGGGAACGCAATCTGGTTCGACGACGCCGCGGAGACCATGGGGGCCGACGTGATCAGGTGGATTTGTTGTTCTACGAAGCCGGATAGTAACCTGTTGTTCGGGTACAAGAGGGCGGGGGAGGTGCGGCGTCTCTTCTTCATGACGTTGCTCAACGTCTACAACTTCTTCTACCAGTACGCATCCCTGGACGGATGGACGCCGGGGCAGCAGCCCGTGGAGCTGGCGCCGCTGGACAGGTGGGTGCTGGGGAGGCTGAGCCAGACGGTGGAGGGCGTCACGGAGGCGCTGGAAGGCTACGACGCCCTGACGGCTTGCGTGGAGATTGACAGGTTCGTGGATGTGCTCAGCAAGTGGTATGTGCGTAGGAGCCGTCGGCGGTTCTGGAAGACGGAGGCGGACGACGAGAAGCGGGCGGCGTATAGCACCCTGTACAGGTGTCTGAGGACGGTGATGTTGCTGTTGGCGCCGGTGACGCCGCATCTTAGTGAGGCGCTGTACCAGAGGATGGTGCGGCCTGTGGAGCCGGGGGTGCCGGAGAGCGTTCATCACGGAGGGTGGCCAGAAGTGGATGAGTCGGTGGTGGACGTGGAGCTGTTGGCGGAGATGGATCTGGCGATGACGTTGAGCAGCATGGGCCGTGCGGCGCGTAGCCAGAGCGGCATCAAGCTCCGGCAGCCGCTGTGGGAGGCGGTGGTGGTGGTGCCGGCGGAGGATCTGCCGAGGCTGTGCAGGGTCAGCGACCTGGTCAGGGAGGAGCTGAACGTGAAGGCGGTCAGGGCGTCCTCGGATAGGGGTCTGCTGCAGAGCCTGACGGTGGAGCCGGTGCCCGCTATGCTGGGGCGGAAGCATGGTAGGCTGTTCCCGAGGGTGGCGGAGGCGGTCAGGGGATTGGGCTCGGAGGCGGCTGAGATGCTGAGCGGGGGCGAGTCGGTTACGGTGTTGGTGGATGGGTCTCCTGTGGAGCTGTTGCCTGACGAGGTGGAGCTGGTGTCTGTGCCCCGGGGGGATTACTCGGTGGTGGAGGACCGGGGGCTGCTGGTGGGTGTCTATACTGTGTTGTCGGGTGGCTTGGAGAGCGAGGGGTTGGCTAGGGACGTGGTGCGGCGTATCCAGGCGCTACGGAAGGAGGCTGACTTCGAGATCGACAACACTATCGTGACGTACTACGTGGGGGACGAGGCGGTGGAGGAGGTCTTCGTCGAGGAGGCCGAGTACATCATGGCTGAGACGCTGAGCGTGGAGCTGGTGAGGGGAGAGGCGCCTGGGGGGGCCGCCGTTAAGGAGTACGAGATCGATGGGTTGGCGGTGAGGCTGGGCCTCGTGAAGAGGTAGCCTGCGGCGGGTTGCCTGCCATAGGCGTTTCTGGGGCTCATCTTATGACCTGTTACTGGTCATATCCGTAATTTTTTTTCTAGGGGGCTGTGGGGTTTACGTGTTTTTGTGTGGGTTGTTGCCGTGGCTATGTATTCTGTGAGTTTTTTTGTGGGTTTGGGGGTGGGTTCTACTCGTTTCTGGGTGGGTGTGCTGTGTGTGGGGGTGCTATTCTGCTGTTAGGGTTAGGGTTTCTTCGTTTTTGCTTAGCTTCCATCTTCGTGGGTGTTTGGTGGACGTTTTTCTTGGCTCTTTGATGGATGTGCTGGGTATGTAGTAGGTTCCGCTTGCGGTTTTTCTTATTTTTAGGATCAAAGGCTCCATTTGACCACCTAGTGGTTTGTGTTGGGTTCAGAATTATAACTTGTTCGATGAGGGATTTTTTCCATATTTATTGGCATCTGCTTGTTCTTTAGAGGCAGGATACCTCCAAAGTTATGAAACAGCTTTAGAATTTCATTTCATCGAAATATATTTACTTTTAAGTGAATCAAGATAAGTATGACGCTTCTTCCAGATTATATCACTGAAAACAATTACAGAGAAGCAAAAACATGGTTTCTCGAAGCCAATATTTGTTTTAAGAGAGCCTGGGTAATATTTACGGACACAATAGTTAGCGACCAAAATGATTTTCATGGATCCGTTGAAGCACTTCAACATTCAAATGAGTTGAGTATAAAATCATTATATTTACTCGTAGGGCTCGATTGGGAATTTGGTCATAACCCAGCAAAAAACATTGATGAAGTAATGGGAAGATATTTTGAGATTTTTCCAGATTTAAAAAATAATGAAATTATGAATGTGTACATTGATTGGATGAAAGAACACGGTAAAGAATTGGCTAAAATCCATAACTGGACAATATATGGGAAATCAGAAAATAAAAAAAGGATATTTCCATCAAAGTTATTTAATGCTTCAGATTTTAAAATTTGGATACATCGAACGTCCAACTTACTCATTGTTCTGGAAGGATTTTTTTTAAACATAGGGCATTTAATGGGTCTATTATCGGAAGAAGAAGAAAAAGAAATTATGAGATTAGTAGACGTAAACCACAAGATTAGAACGGATGAGGAATACCGAAACAAATTGAAAACCAAAGTTTTGGATGGTCTAAAAAAGTAACAAATGTATATTTATGAAAAACAATTTTTTGATTGAGTTTGAATTAGTCATATAATTATCAAGTCGCTGTTAGCCTAATAAAAAGAGAAGGCTAATTGTAGTTAAAATTCATGATCATAGGAGGTTTTTATTAAATTTCGCAGATATGATAAATCAATTTCTGGTCTTATTATTAATTCATATAATTCTGCGTTTGGGCTTTCTCGTTTATACTCTTTTTTAACTTTTTTTAAGTCATTTCTGCCAATTGAGAGAAGAGCACTTTTCATGGTAGGAAATGAATCATTCCATCCCGTTGCTAACATGTAGGCCAGCATTTGTTGTTTATCTGAACTTGTTGGTGATTGTTTATATTTCGCATCTGCAATTAAAACGGGAATCTTTTTTCTCCCAATCTTCTCAGCAAGAACAAAATCCGGCCTCATGGAAAAATATCGTGGTCTGAATTGTTTCCATTTACGAGGTATATTTTGATTATAATTTAGTATTAAATGACGATTACCATTGGAGTATTGTAGGGTCATTGATCCAATTGGACTGCAACTAATATCGATTCGACAAAATTCTTCTTGGAGAATTGTATCGATTATTTTGAGTAACCAGAGTTCGTAGATTTTACTCATAGGTTTGAGAGTATAGTCTCCATCCGGTTCATCTAATAGCGATGTCTGAAGAGTTTTTCCTGATATATATGCTTCCCAAAGATATATCAAATCATGAAAAACAGCATTACCGTGAGATTGCCTATATGTCTCATCTAAAATCTCTGGTTTATAGTAATCAATGTCTAAAGCATATTCTATCATGTATCTGAATCTCGGATTAAAAAGAAGATCTTGGTGAAAAAGCACATTCTGTCTTGCTATTCTTTCGAGAGATATTTGGATATCGTTATCCTCGTTGTTATTCAGTTTAATTTCGTTTATGAATCTCATTAATTCATAAGAGATCTCAAGATTGAATCTAAGAAGTAATAAGAGAGGTAATGTTTCAATAATCACTTTTGTTTTTATTGATACTATTTCGGTCGAACCTTGAGAAAGTTGTCGGGATGTCTTTACCAAATTCATTCTTCCATGAGAAATCGGCGCAGTTATGGTTTTATTTTGTATTATTGGAGTGAGAAATGAATTCCGAGTTAATTCAGTTAATTTTAATAGTTGATTACTGAAGCTCAGGGTTCTATCCAAGATATCGATTGGTGAGAAAAAAGCAAAACGACTATGGATTGTTGGTCCAAGTAAATTACACCATTCATCAATCTCAGAAACCATCGAGATGTAAATGGATTTTGAGATTTTGTTAGGGTCTAACTTTATAGTCAATGATATTTTTTCGTTCTCTGGATAATAGGTCCCAATAAAACTTTTAAAATCAATGTTGTCCCCCGTTACTTCGGGTATATCTTCAATTCCGTTCAGTTCTGCCCAATTACCTAGAAATTTTGCATATTTACATAATTCTTCCCAGGCTCTGCAACTAGGGTCTTCTAAAGATATAGACGTCTTGGTGACTGGTTTGTATTCTTGAACTTCTAACATATTCACCAGCTAAAAGACAGTAGTTTCACCCAGTTTCAGGCGATTTTCGATATCTTTGATTTTATTATAACTGTATATCAAACCGAGACTTTCAAGAAGTGTTAATAAAGATACCATTTTTTCATGTTCAGGTTTTCCAACTATCCGACTAATACTTTCTCGCCTTACTTTTGGTAAGAAATACTCTAATTGTGGAAGAATATAGGCCAGAAATGCTTGGTCAACTGCTTTTTGTGAATTATTAAATGAAAAGCCTTCTTTACTCAAATAAATAATCAGAAATTTGATAGAATCTACAGTTTGCGCAAAACCCATATCAACCATATTTTTTTCTGTGAACCACCCTACAAGTGAATTCAGGAGTCTCGCTGGATTCCATTTTACTGATTGTAAATAGGTCCAAGTTTCTTTCAAGATTTTATCGAAGCCAGCGCTATCTTCCTCATAGTCTATTGCTCTAGATTCAAAATCTTCCTCGATCCATCTATTAATCTCATTTTGAATTGATTCGAAAGCAGTTGAATATGAATTATTAGAATCCTGCCATACATTTTCAATATTATTTGGATATTCCAGTTCAGATGTATCTTTGTATGGCGAAATTAACTCAACAAAGGCAAATCGTCTCCGAAAAGCATAACCGAGAGAAAATAAGGCAGCTCGGTCATAACTATTCATAGTAGATAACACTCTAAACTGTAGTGGAATCATGATATTTTCCTTTAGAGATGGTTTTTTCGGATAGTCCTCAATTGATACTAATGGTTTTTCATCACGGTATTCAATATCTAATAGAGTGAAAGCTTCACCAAATGCGAGATCAATATTAGCTCGGTTTAACTCGTCTATGATTAACCAATGAGGTCTTGGTGTTTTCATTTCAACTGCTTTAGTTAAAAACCCTTTTCGAAAATCTGTGCGTAGATCGCCTTCACCAGATATCACTTCTCCTCCAACTACATTATATGCACTCCATTCCGCGTTGGCAGTAACAATATCATATTTTTTACGTCCACAGTAATACTCAGCTATTCTTTTTGCTAAACGTGTTTTTCCTGTACCAGGAACACCAACTAGTACAATATTTTTACCTGCAAGTAAGTGATAGGAAATAATTTTTTCAATGGTTGAATTTAGGGGAACTCGAGGTCCATAGTCTTCAATTTCTCGTCTGTCTTCAGATGAATTGAGATCAATTGTAATAGATTTTGGAATAGTAATTGAATCAAAAAGGATCTCGAACTTCGATTTTAAATCAGGAACCCTATCAATTAGTTTTTCATAAATTTCGAAAAAATGAGATTCAGTCAATTTATTTGCGGTCCATTGAACAAACCGCTTGTGTAAATCTAATTCTAACGGTTCATCAAATGATATTATCCAATTCACTTTAATTACATGATTATAATAATCTCTATTATCATCATAATTGTATTTATCAGTCACATATCCAATCCCATATAACTTTTTTGTATGTCCCCATTTTGCAACTATTATATCATTCACATCAACTTCCTTTCCTACAATCCAAATAGAATTTATGTCTCTTATAGGTCGTGGTTTATCTCTATACGCATCTGAGTAATGTGTTAATAATGCATCATATATTTCATCTTTATTATTATATTTTGATATATCTCCTATATTACTCCAACCCATGGCTATAATATCACTATCTCTAAATTCAGGCCAATATCCTTCGGAATTATCTCCTGGAGATATTTGCCAATAGCGTATGTCTAAACTAAGATGTTCTTTTTTTATTATTACATCATTTTTGTCTAAATAAGATCGTATAAATGGTAAATGATTCTTATTCATTTTATAATATTCTTCATCAATAATCGTGAGCAAATCATCAGGCACTGGAGTTAGATATGCGTTTCGTTTGCATCCAATGTTCTTGTGAAAAAATAAGTCATCATAATTTGAATGAATTTTTTTTAGGTCCTCCCTTCGATTGTCGAATAAATACTCTCTTGGAATAATTTTTTCGAATTCAACGTAATCTTTTAATTTTACAAAATATCCTTTAGTTTCTTCTACCACATCTCCATCTTTAGCAGCCATCAGATCTTTCATTTGAGTATATCTAAAATTTGTATCTATTTCACTATCAACTTTAGATATGCCCACAATTCCACGAGGAATATCGAAATGAAACACGATGTCATTTTTTTTCATTTGATGTAATGTTTCCCAATATCGCTCCTTTCTTCCAGCATCATTCAACTGGGGAGATAATACAGCTTGTCCCATTTGAAGATCGAATTCCCTTAGCTCTCGCCTTTTTTTATGGCTTAATTCTATCCATACGTTTCCATCAAACCTCATATTTTTTCACTAATTCCATATTATATAGAAAAGTATTAGAAAATTATTTAACTTTTAACTTTAAAATGCCATCAAAATATAATACCTAACCCCCCGAATTTTAACGTCATTTTTATTTAGGACTAGACATATTAATAGTTAGAGAAATTCAATATCCCTGTCACTAGGAATTTTGTGTTTTCGGTGGCTCTTCATGTTTATTTGATGTGTTTCTATTGGAGTAGTGTGACGAGTACCACGCCGGCTACGACCGTCACACAGCCCAGCACCGTCCTCATGGTGATCTTCTCCTGCCCCCGTAGCAGCAGCCAAGTCAAGACCAAGCTGATCAACGGGTAGCTGAACACTATGGTGCCCACGACGCTGACCGTGCCCATATTCATCGCCTTCATTATAGCCACCCAGCTCACGCCGCCCACCAGCCCCGCAGCCACATAGTAAAAGAGGCTCCTGCGGGGAGCAGCCAGGTCCCCCGTCTGCCCCGATGCCAGCAGGTATCCCGCGAAGAGGAGGAGCCCCGAGAGGGTGCTGCTCTGAGCCCCCAGGACGCTGTGAGGCAGCACGTTGAGCCCCAGCTTACGGAAGACGTTGGAGGCGGCGTAGAACGTGGCGCTCAGCACAGGGGCCACGAGGGCCCCGCCGCCCACCCGCCCCAGGCCCTCGGAGCCGCTGATGAGGTAGACCCCCGCCACCACCAGGGCGACGCCCGCCACCACGGTGACGAGCATGGGCTCCCCCAGGAACACTATGGCTAGGAGCGTGGACAGTAGGGGGCTGGAGCCTACCACGGCGCTGGTGTTGGCCACCCCTATGACCCGCATGGACCTGAAGTTGAGGAGCCGGGCGACGCAGTTGGCGAGGGCCCCGCTCACCACGAAGTACGCCAACGCTGTCCAGCTCACCGAGGGTATGTCCACTAGGAGCAGCGCAGACAGCACCGCCACCTGGCTCAGGGCCATGTAGAGGTTGGCGGCGTTGGGGTTGCTGTCCCTCATCCCCATGGCGGCGAGCATAGCGCTCAGGGCGTTGCAGAACGCCGTGAGGACGCGGTAGGCGACGACGAGCACATATCCGAGTCCCCCCGAGCCGCTATAACGGTTGCAAGAGAAGGATCATGGTGTTCCAGCGTGGCTCAGCGCGTCCCAGACACCCGGGCGCCGAGTCACTCCTTGATGTGGACGCAGGTAAAGTCGTCCTTGGTCAGGTAGAGGAAGAACACGACCCCCTGGTTCTCGGCGGCGTACCGCCTGAACGCGTCCTGCTGGTCGGCGTCCGAGATGATGGTGTCCTCCGTCTCGACCTCGATGATCATGGTGCCATCGTTCCTCCGGGCCCGGATGTCCGGGATGAACTCCCCGATGTAAGCCGGCTTCGGCCACCCAGAGAAATGGGCCTCCACCATCCACCCGTCGAGGGAGAGCCTCCGAGCCAGCCTGTCCACACACCTGTCGTGGGCGACCTGGTTCTCCCTACGGGAGACTAACAAGCATACTCCCCAGGAACCTTTTCCTCAACCCGTTATATTTACCATACGGTTACGGCAAGGACAGGCGCTAGGGTTCCACCATGTTCGACACCCAGCCGGGGAACCTGTAACCCGGCCTGTAGATGGAGACGTGGCGCCGGCCCAGGAACTCCTCGTGCTTCCACTCCAGGCCCCGCTCCTCCAGCACCCGCCTGAAGACCTCCTCCCTGCCCTCTAAGGCGCCCTCCCTGATCATGAGGTGCCACCCAGAGTCGTCGGGGTCCAACGGGTTAGGTATGTTCGTGCACGAGTCCCCGCCGAACCCCAGCACGATCCCGGCGTCGTTGAGCGCCCCGAAGAGCGCCCCCACCTCCTCCATGTTCACGCCTGAGCCATCCACCCCGCCCCATATAACGAAGCCGCAGGTGAATAGGCGGGAGAGGAAGCCGAACGTCGACGCGAAGGCGGCGCAATGCGACCCGTATCTCCACCGCGGAGCCCCGGCCCCGCTTAGCCCGCCTTAGGAAAACGTTTTACACTCACATAACTAGAATTATGCATGTCCGAAATCCGTTTCAACATCCAGCCGGTGGAGAAGAAGCCAGACAAGAAAAAGTCCCCGCACAGGACCGGGAGCAAGTACGAGCCAATCATCAACGCCTTCCTGGAGTCCAAGAACGAAATGGTGATGGTCGACGGCACAGGCATAGAGGCCAACTACCTCTCAGGGCAGCTCAAGAAAATCATGACCGTCAAAGAAATCGACTCGGTCCAAGTCTCGGTGCGAAACAAGGAAGTCTACCTCGAGAAAAAGTAGCCCACCGGACACGGCTGAGCTGAACAGCATAGACGCCCCCTATTTTATGATGTGCAGCCCCGGGCAGCCCCCAGCCCAACACGATGATGATAAACCCCCCACCCCCCAGACACCAGTAACATATATCACCCGTGGCGCACGCCAATAGAGGAGAGAAGCCATGACCGACGACACGGTTAAGCTCAGCCACGGCGCCGGCGGAGCCACCGAGGAGACCCTAATACAGACCCTCTTCCTAAAGGTCTTCGAGAGACGCCAGGCCATGGACGGCATAGCCCTCGACGCCCTCGACGACGGCGCCAGCATCAAGGTCGGGGACACCGAGATAATACTCAGCACAGACGGCCACACCGTTGACCCCATCTTCTTCCCCGGCGGCGACCTGGGCAGGCTCGCCGTATGCGGCGCCGTGAACGACACCGCCGTCATGGGCGCAGAGCCCGTCGCCGTCCTCGACTCCATCATCGTCGAGGAGGGCTACCCCATGGCTAAGCTCCGCAGGATCGTCGAGTCCATGAACGAAGCCGCCAACGAGGCCGGCGTCGCCATCATCGCCGGCGACTTCAAGGTCATGCCCAAGGGCAGCCTCGACGGCATGGTGATAAGCACCACGGGCGTGGGCGTCCTCAAAGGCCCCAGGGTCCTCGACAGCCAGGCCCGGCCCGGCGACAAGGTCATAGTCACGGGCACCGTCGGCGACCACGGCATCGCCCTCATGTCGAAGCGGGAGGGCCTCGCCTTCCAGACCGAGCTGACCTCAGACGTCGCGCCTATACACGAGGTCACCGCCGCGGCCCAGAGAGCCGGAGACGTCCACTGCATGAAGGACCCCACCAGGGGCGGCCTAGCCATGGCGCTAAACGAAATCGCCGCCAAGTCACGGACAAGCATCTGGCTCGACGCCGACAAGATACCCGTCAAGCCCAGCGTACGCGCCGCCTCGGAGATGCTGGGCCTCGACCCCCTGGAGGTCACCTGCGAGGGGAAAGCCGTCATCGTCACCAGCGGCGACACAGCCGAAGCCGTGCTCTCCGCAGTCAAGAAGACCAGGTACGGCGCCGACGCCCAGATAATAGGGGAAGTAAGGGGGGAGCGGCCCGGCTTGGTGCTGCTAAGAACCGTGGTCGGCGGCACGCGGGTACTGAGGAAGCCCCTCGGGGAGCCCATCCCCAGGGTCTGCTAGCTCCTCAATGTCATCCAGCTCACCGAAGAGGTCTTCGAAGCTCTCTGTGTCCCCGTTCTCCAGCTTGGTGATCTTCAGCTCCCTGAATATCTGCTTCAGCTGCAGCCTGCTCTTAGCCGGGTTGTGGCTGAACCCGAAGTAGTCCCCGAAATAAGGGGTCGTCGTCACGATATAGCTCCGGTCCTCGGTGCGCTTCCTGTGGATGAGCCCCATGCTCTCCATCATCCGCAGATGCCCGTAGACGTGGCCTCCCCTGTCCGCGACCACCTGCCTCTGGTCCACGGGCTGGTGGAACGCCACGTAGCTCAGCGTCTTCAGCGGCCCCACCGTGAGCAGCGGCTTGTTGTTGAACTGCTTCACCATGCCGTCGTACTCCTCGCTCAGCTGCATCGCCGCCCTACCGTCCCCGTTGATGACCACCTCCAGCGCCCCGCCCCGCGTGCTGTACCTCTCGGCGAGGCTCCCCACGAGCTTCCTGACCACCCTCTCCGACCTGGTGCCCACGACGGACTTGAGGTCGTCGACGTGGATGGGCCTCCCGGCCGAGTACAGGGCCGCCTCCAGGCTGCATATGCGTCTCTCGAACCTTGTCGATGCCTGACTCAAACCGTGTCCTCCGTCACCGTTATGACGATGTCCAGCTCCTCCTCGTCCTGCAGCAGATCGATCTTCATCCTCTGGGCGAGGAACAGCAGCATCATGAAGATGCGCACCACCTCGGCCCATGCCTGCCCCGAGACGAGCTGTGTGAGCCTTATCTCGCCGCCGCGGTCATACCTCCACCGCAGCTCCTCCAGCAGGTCGTCCGCCCTGCTCTCTATCTCGAGGAGGTACCGCTCCGCCTCCAGGAAGTCCGGGATGGGGGTGGGCAGCACGGGCAGCTTCGGCTGAAGGCTCCGGGACCTATCCGTCAGCGTCTTCTCCAGGGCCTCGATGAGGTCGCCCACCGTGGTGGTCGTGTGCTCGAACCTGAACGGCAGCGGCAGCGCGGGCGGCAGGTACACGTCGTCCCTCGCCTCGTCAGGCTGCGGCAGATCCTCCATCGTGAGGAGCAGCTCCGCCTTCTTCAGGTAGATGAGCACGCTGCTGTGGATGGCCGTGCCGGCGAGTCGGAAGTCGATGCCGGCCTTCTCCATCTCCTCCAGCAGCGTCGTGAGGAGCAGCACGAGGTTCACGTTCCAGGGAGACACCTTGTCGAGCTTGTTCTCCCTGAACAGCACGTCCCAGGGCTGACGCAGGTAGTAGGGCTTCTGCTTGGTCAAGCCGCCACCTTCGCCTCCCTCATGGGCAGCGACAGGACCCTGCTGACGCCGTTCTGGGCGAACACCCCGTAGATCCTGTCCGCGGTGTGGACCATCACGTCCTTGAGGCTTATCATGAGGAACTGGCCGTCCACGGCGTTCTCCTTCAGCACCTCGGCGAGCCTGCTCGTGTTCAGGTCGTCCAGGTGGGCGTCGATCTCGTCGAACAGGTAGAAAGGCGCCTTCAGGAACCGCTGGATGGCGAGAAGGTACGCTATCGCGGCGACGCTCCTCTCCCCGCCAGACGCCCCGCTCGCCAGCCTCATGGGCTTCCCCGGGAACTGGATGTACAGGTCGACGCCTCCGCTGAACGGGTCCTCCGGCTTCTGGAGCTCCAGCTGCCCGTCCCCGCCTCCTGTGAGCCTGCCGAATATGTCGCTGAAGTTCTCGCATATCTGGTCGTAGGCGTTCATGAAGTGGGCCTGCTTCTCCCGATCTATCTCCTCGATGAACTCGAGGATGCTCTTCTTCTCAGCCTCCATGCCGTTGATCCTGGTGCTCCTCTGCTTGTACTCCCGCATGGTTATGCCGTAGTGCTCGACGGCAAGCTGGTTTATGGCGCCGAGGCTGCGCTTCTCGTTCCTTATCTGGCCCAGCCGCCGCTCAACCTGCTCGACCCCCAGCTCGTCCGTCTCTATCCTGTCGCTGAAGCCCAGGCGCGCCAGCTCATCGAGTCTCTGCTCCGCCTGGAGCTTCACCTTCTCCATCTCCAGTGTGAGGCCGCCGACCCGTCTCTCCGTCTCCGCCCTGCGCCTGTCCATGCTCTCGATCCTGTTGTTGATCTGCCTCAGGGTCCTCTGGTGCCGCTCGTATACATTGCTGGTGGCCTCCACCTCGGAGGTGACCTCCCTGAGCACCTTGTCCACCTCCATGACGTCCTTCTCCACCTCGGCGAGCTGGCCCTCGATCTCCTTCGCCTCGGCGTCCAGCGCGGCTATCTCTTCCTTGACCTGCCGTATGTCCTGCTCGGCATCCGTGATCTTGAGGCTTAGTATCCTGTCCACGAAGCCCGACTGGATGGTCCTGTCGTTCTCCATGTCGGCCACCCGCCTCTCCAGCAGCCCTATCTCGTGGTTCAGCGTGTTCCTGTCGAGCTCCAGGCTGGCTACGTCGCTGAGCTTCACCTTCCGGAGCTGTGCGATGCGCGTCTTCGTCTCCTCTATCTGCTCCAGGGTATTGGCCTTCCTCTCCTCGAGGATGGTCTTGAGCCTGAGCTCGTTCCCCATCTCCGCCTTGGCCTTCTCGACGTTCTCCTCAAGCATCTTCATGTTGTAGTCCAGGCGTTCGATGCTCTCCCGGGTCGCTTTCATGTCGTCGTCGATGCGCTTGACCCGCTCCTGGCTGTCCTCCATGTACTGGGTGAACTTGCGGAGATCGAAGCCCGACGACTTGAGCTCCTTCATCCTGCTACTGAGCTTATCCCTGAGGGCCCTGATGGTCGTCGACAGGTTGCCGATCGACTCGTCCGTCGGTATGAGCTTGCTCCAGTCGGGCGGCCTCCTGTAGTAGCCGCCCTTGATGCCGCCGAAGGCGTCGAAGACGTCGCCGCTCTTGGTGACGGCCCTGTACCCCTCGGAGGCCACCTTCTCCGCGGCGTCGGCATCCTCCACGACGTAGGTGTCTCCCCACACCATGTAGACGGCTGGGGCGTAGACGTCGTCGTATCTTATGAGCTCGGGGACGGCACCCACGACGCCCTTGATCTCAAGCTTGGGCAGCTCCTCCGGCGGCCTCAGCCTGTCCAGCGGGATGAAGTACGTCATACCCAGCCTGGTCTTCTTGAGGCGCTCGACGTTCTCCTTAGCCACCCCCACGTCGTCGACAACGACGGCGTTTATCCAGCCGCCGGCCGCGCTCATCACGGCCCTCTGGATGGGCAGATCTATCTTAAGCAGGCCCCTGAGAGGGCCGTGGTAGCCGTCTATGGCCCCCGCCTCCCCTATCTCAACTATCCTCTCGAGGGCCTTCTCCTCGGTGACCACGTGCCGCCACAGGTCCTTCTTCGCCGAGAACTCCGTGATGGCGGTCTCGGCGTCCTTAGCCAGCTTGTTGGCGCCCTCGATGGTGCTCCTGATGCTGCGCTGGTGCTTGACCTGCTCCTCGACGGTCTTTATCATGTCCTCTAGCTTCTTGGCCTCCTCGTCCTTGAGGCTCTCGTACTCCCTCAGCTTGTCCTCCAGGGACTGCCTGCGCTCCAGGAAGCTCTGCCTGCGCTCCTCGAGGCCAGCGATCCTCTCCTCCATGGCCTCGGCCGAGATGGCGTGCCTGTTCATGTCGGTCTCGATGCCGGTGAGGCTCTCCTGCATGGGCATCAGGGACTCGGTGAACTCCTCCATTGCCCTCTGGTTATGCTCCGCCGTCTCCCTGGCCGAGTGGATCCTCTCGTTGAGCTCAGCCAGCTCGGTCCGTCTCCCGTCGAGCTCCTCCCTCAGCTGGGCCTCCAGCTCGCCCAGCTCCTGTAGCTGGGTGTTCCGGCTCGAGATCTCTATCCGCGAGCCCTCGATCTCGCCCTCCTTCTCGAGAATACCCGTCTGGAGGGCGACCTCTTTCTGCTCTATCTCCCTGAGCCTGCCGTGGAGGCTCTCCTTCAACGTGTTCTTCCCCACAAGCTCGGACCTGAGCATGGGGAGCCTGGTGTTGCCCCGCTCCGCCGCCTCCTTGTTGAACTCGTCGAGCCTCCGCTGGGCCGCGGCCCGCTCCTCGACGAACCTCTCCCGCTCCTCCTCCAGGCCCTTGATCTCTTCCTGCCTCTCCCGTATCTGGCCCTGGATCTCGTCCAGCTTCGCCTCCAGGCCGTCGAGCTGACCGCTGAGCCTGTAGGCGTTGAGCCTCCTCTCCTCCTTGTCCAGGAGGTTATACGTGATGGCGTTGTTCCTCTGCTTCTCCAGCTCGTTGACCTGCTTCTTGATCTCCTCGATCCTCGCGGAGGCTACCTCGATCTTCCTCTCCGCCTCCGTGAGCCTCACCCTGGCGGTGGCCTTCTTCTCGTCATACTCCGTGATGCCCACGAGGTCCTCGAGGGAGTTCATACGCTCCTGGGACGTGAGGTCGCTGAGCCGTGTGGCCGTTCCCTGTAGAACGATGTTATAGCCTCCCGGCGTTATCCCAGCCATCTCTATGAGGTCCACGACCTGACGGCGGCTGGTGCGTTTACCGTTGAGGTAGTACGAGCTCTTGCCGTCCCTGTCCATCTTGCGTCCTATGCTCACGGTGGACCTGTCGACGGGGAGTCCCCTGTCGGTGTTGTCGAAGTAGAGGCTGACCTGTGAGACCTGTGCTCGGCCTACGTGTTCCTCCCCGGCGCCGTCGTAGATCAGCCCACCCAGGTCGGGGGCCCTCATCCTCTTTGAGCCCAGCTCACCGAGGACGAACTGGACGGCGTCGAGGATGTTGCTCTTACCGCTGCCGTTGGGCCCGGTGATTATGTTGAACCCTGGCTGGAAGTTGAGCCTGATGGGTTCTCCTCCAAAGGACTTGAAGTTCTTGATGACCACCCTGCTTATATGTACCACTCAAATTCACACTCCAGGCTACGCGTCCTCCCCCATACCCTCTATAGTTAAATCTAGATGGTAACCGCTACTAGTTTACCATGGATGTGTTAACAATTCAAGACTGATGTTCGACGGGGCCGCTCTAACCCGCATATTACTACGTATTATGGAGGGATTATGGGCCACCGCTGATCAATCCCGAGTTGCTCTCACTTCGTGAGAATAATACAACTAGAACGAGTTTTTTAAGTCTTCCCCATCACCCATACAAGGCAAAAAACACAGTGACGGCCATCGATATTTAAGACAAACACGAAATACCCCTATTTCCCGAACCGGCGGCGACGAAGCTGATAGCTCCTGATGGCCCTCATCAGATCGATCTTGCGGAACGCAGGCCAGTAGACGTCCAATATGAAGAGCTCGCTGTACGCCCCCTGCCACACGAGGAAGTTGCTGAGCCTGGACTCACCTGACGTCCTGATTATGAGATCCGGGTCAGGCTGAGGAAGATGCGCGGTGTATAGGTTCGCCTCTATCACCGCCTCGTCGATCATCTCTGGCTCAATTTCGCCGCTCTTGATCTTAGACGCGATCTTCCTAAAGGCGTCGACTATCTCGGCTCTCCCGCCGTACGCTATCGCGATGTTGAGGTAGTATCGGTCATAGTCCTTCGTGGCCTCCTCCACCTCGTGGATGAGTTCCTGGAGGCGCTGCGGCAGCGTGTTGATCCTCCCGATGGCTCTCACCTTGACGCGGTTGTCATGTATGTGCCCGGACTTCATGACTTCGTCCAAGGTCCTCTCGAAGAGCTTCATCAGCTCCTGGACCTCCTTCTCCTCTCGGTTGAAGTTCTCGGTAGAGAAAGAGTAAAGGGTCACCGTCTCGATGCCCAGCTCCAGGCACCAGTCGAGGAACTCCTTCACCTTGTCGGCTCCCTCCCAGTGTCCCTCCCACGGGATCATGTTCTGGCTGAGCGCCCACCGGCGGTTACCGTCCATGATGACGCCTACATGGTTGGGCCTTTCCCTCGAGTCTATCTGGTTCTTAAGCCATCTCTCGTATACGCCGTAGACGCCGATGAGTGAGAGGATCTTGTAGATCATCGTTCCTGCCATATTCCACGACTGTGTAAATAAATGGTTCGTGCTCAGGTTTCCCCGCGGAGAGGCCTGGTGAACGCCTCTCTGCCGAACCTCCTGTATATCAGGATCACCGCGATTATGGTCGTGGCCACGCCTGCCACCGTGTAGAATATGAGGGGCGAGAACAGGGTGAGCGTTATCTCCGGGTTCCTGAGGACCTCGGCCGACTCCAGCACTATGAGCCGCATCCAGAACAGGAATATGAGGCCGACCACGTTCTCCCACATCTTTATGGTCTTCCTCTCCAGTATGTAGTCGGACGCCGCGTCGCCTATGATGACTACCCCGATCCCCAGGGCTATCAGGTCCGTGCCTCTGATGAAGAAGGCCGCGGCGAGGTCCGGCAGGTGGGTGGCCCAGAAGGAGAGGTCCCAGAAGGGCTGCGCGGGGCTGGGCAGGAACTTCCATGCGTAGTCGATGCCTTGGTACGAGCCCAGGACTCCGAGTATCGCCCCGAGTCCCTTGGAGAGCAGCGTCATCCATCTCTCTGCGGGGGGCAGCCTGGGGCGCATCGCGGCGATCCTCTCGTCCAGCCCGAAGCCCTTGACGAAGAGGACGATGCCGAGGACGAAGGCCACCATCATCCCGGCGTTCTCCACCTGGCCACTGGCCATCAGGAACCCGAACAGGACCAGCAGCACCCCTGGGACCCCCAGGCTCACCCTGGAGTAGTAGGGGTCCTCGACCAGCATCCTCAGGTACCTGAATATGACTGCCCACGTCTCCTCTATTCTCTCGCTGTGCTTCACCACTACGTGGTGGATGCTCGTGATGGGTATCCGGCTCTGGATTATGGGCACCAGCTCCTCGTCGGCGAAGCCGTCCGTCACCAGGATGACGCCTGTCGCGTCGAAGGCCTTGAGGACCTGGTTGAGCTCCTTCACCATCTTGCGGTCCGCCTCCACGCCCCCGAGGCTCGAGCCGCTTATCGTCGAGACCTCGAAGCTCTCATCTGGGTACTGCTTAACCATCTTGTCGAAGAGCTTGACGGCGCCGAACATGGCGTTGGCGTCCGCCTCCTCGGGGTCCGAGATGGCCAGCGCCATCGCGGAGTTGAGGGTCTCGTCCCGTCCAATGATGGGGGTGGCTACGCCTCCCTTCGTACCGATGTCGTCGTCCCCATCTATGCAGACGATGAGGGTGCGCTCGGTGGACGCCAATCTTGGTCAGCCTAAAATGGGTTGTCGAGGATAAATATTTAGGGGTTTGACACTGGCTGAATAAAGGGGGGTGGGTGCGGCTAGATCTCTAGATCCAGCGCTTCCTTCAGCCCCTTGTACCTGTTCCTTATGGTGACCTCCGTCACCCCGGCGGCGTCCGCTATCATCTTCTGTGTCCGCTTCTCGTCGCACATGACGCAGGCTATGTAGAGGGCCGCGGCCGCGAGGCCCATGGGGTCCTTCCCCGCGGTGGTCTTGAGCTTGGTGGCCCTGCGCAGGAGTTCCACGGCCGTCTGCTGGGTCCTCTCACCGACTCCTACCTTCGCGGCGATCTTGGGGACCCTGAGCTGGGCATCTGGCTTGGGCATCTGTATTTCAAGCTCCCTCAGCATCAGCCTGTAGCACCTGGCTATGTCCTTCTTGTCTATCGGGCTCTGGGCCGATATCTCTCTGAGGGTGCGCGGCGTCTGGGTCATCCTGCACGCGGCGTAGAGGCTGGCGGCCGTTATGGCGCTTATGCTTCTGCCCCTTACGAGGCCCCTGTCCAGGGCCTTCCTGTATATCACCGCGGCCTTCTCCTTGAGGCTGGGCGGTATGTTGAGCTTGTCGCTGAGCCTGTCCAGCTCGGCCATGGCCTGTGCGAGGTTCCTGTCCACGCTGCTGTGGACGCGGCTCCTTATCTGCCACTTCCTGAGCCTGAGCATCTGGAGCTTCGTGTCCATGGGTAACTTTCTGCCGAAGGCGTCTCTCCCGACTATGCCTATCATGGTGGTGAGTCCCTTGTCGTGGACCGCGAAGCTGAGGGGGACGCCGACCCTGCTCCTGCTGTCCTTCTCGGAGGGGGTGAAGGCCCTCCACTCGGGGCCCTCGTTTACCATGCTGTCCTTCATGACGAGTCCGCAGTCTCCGCAGATCAATTCACCGGAGTCGGGGTCGTGGACTATGTTGGTGCCGTTGCACTCGGGGCAAACATCCTCGTTGTGGAGCATGTTCCCTTTCTTTCCCATATTTCACACTCGTTGGGGTTTTCCCTTCCCAGAATCCTCTTCTCGGGGGAGATTCAGAAAACTGATCACTCGGGCAAAATCAACGCGGATTGAAAGAATATTTAAGCTTTTCGGTTTCACCGTTTCTTCTCTGAGGTCATGCCTGTTTTGTTATGGTGGCGGTTTGGTTGTCCAAGGATGAGGTCTTTGACTGGGTTCATTTGGCTTGATGGTTGGTGTTTTTCTTGTTTGGTAGGGTTTATATCTTGTTCGTCGGGTATCTGTTGTTGCTAGCCCGGTCGTCTAGCGGTCAAGGATCGGGGCCCCTGGAGCCTCTGACGAGAGTTCGAATCTCTCCCGGGCTACCACTGTTCCATGTAACATGGTACAAGCGTTTTTCGGGTATGCACGTTGCTTGATACCTGAATTATTTTTTCAATGACTCAATCAGATTGAAACCGCGTTACGGACTAGAGGCACACTGGAGCACGTCTGATAGACATTTTCCATTGGGTGCAGCCATTACGAAACATAGGTTTATAAACCGACGATGCAGGCTACTCCCTGTACGAGGAGTATAGTTTGAATATATTCTCAGTATAATCGCGTTAGAAGGAGTGAAAGACATGGGTTATAGAGAAAGGCGCAGTTACGACAGCGGCCCCAGAGAGATGCACAAGGCAACTTGCGCAGACTGTGGCCAGGAGTGCGAGGTCCCGTTCAAGCCGACCGAGGGCCGACCAGTATACTGCCAGGAATGCTACAAAAAGCATAGACCACCGCGCAGGTACTAACTGCCATCACCTAACAAGGGAGCCGCGTGGGAGACCACGCGGCCGTCCTTCACTTTTTATTCAATAAAAGCTGTTCAGACGCCAGGTTACATGATGTAGGGGCCGAGGCCCCCTGGAACAGCAGTCTTACGTCCTCGACGTAGGTACGCTGTAGTCGACGTGAACACAGGCGAACTCTACTTAATATCAGAGTTCAAATTTTTCTCAGTTGGATGATACCAATTATAGATGTCTAGGCGTTCAACATCTCGTATTCGAGCGCGCAAAACTCCGGTTATCAGAAGCACAAATGGTGTATGACTCTGATCAATATTCAGGGAACTGGATCAGTTTCATTCCTTCAATGTCTTTAACCGATTTCTTTGCGGTACCGCCTAGAGATATTACTTTCTTAATCACCCAGGAATAGCCGTCGTCATCGGACTCTAAATAAGCTTTAACTCGTATCGTTCGACCCATGGAATATCCTATGAATTAGGTTTATATGAATGTGTCGAGTAACATGCGTGTGTATGGTCCAGCGATAAATGTAAAGTACATCGTCCATGCATTCAAAAACGGAGAAGGTAATGAAGTTAAGCACCTTACCCCGAGTAAGATTAGCTAACCTCCCGACGCCTCTACAGGAGCTACACAATCTCTCAGCGGCTCTCAAAGGTCCACGCATACTCGTGAAGCGCGACGACATGACGGGCCTAGCTTTCGGAGGCAACAAGACCAGAAAGCTGGAATACCTCATGGCGGACGCGATAAGCCAGGACGCGGACTACATCGTGACCGGCGCAGGGTTTCACTCGAACTGGTGTACACAGGCAGCCGCGGCCGCCCGCAAGTCAGGCATGAAAGTGGTCTTAGTCAAGTCTGGGCCAAAGGATGGGTATGAGCCCGAGGACATCGACGGCAACAACCTTCTGCACCATTTGATGGGCGCCGAGATAAAGGTGGCGAGGCCCGAGAACACGCAGAAGGTGATCGAGGAGACCATGGAGGAGCTGAAGGCGGCGGGGCACAGACCCTACCTGTTGCGCGCCACCGGGTCCACGCCTCCGGGTGTGATGGGTTACGTTAACACGATCCTTGAGCTGACGTCTCAGGCGGTGGAGATGGGCGTCGACATCGATTACCTCGTGCATGCCTCAGGGTCCGGCGGCACGCAGGCCGGGCTCGTGCTGGGCTCGAAGATGTTCAGCACCGGCATGAAGGTCATCGGCGTCACGACCGGTGGCAGGCCGAAGGAGAGCCAGATCGAGAACGTGTCCAACCTCGTCAAGGAGGCAGCCGAGCTGCTTGAGCTGAGCATCGGCCTCGCGGCGGACGACGTCGTCGTGTATGACGAGTACGCCGGCGGGGGCTACGGCTATGTGTCGGACCAGAAGATGGAGGCGATAAAGATGACGGCCGAGACGGAGGGGCTGATGCTGGACCCCGTCTACACCGCCTCCTCCATGGCCTGTCTCATCGATCTGTGCAGAAAGAAGTTCTTCAAGCCTGAAGACGTTGTCGTCTACCTTCACACGGGAGGACCCGCGGCGCTGTTCCCGTATAAGACGCCTTTGAAGGCGTATCTTAGGGGTGAGGAGAGTCCTTGGGTCATTCCTCCCTGGAGCCCATCTTCAGGGTAACGATTAAAACATTTTTTTCTTAAGTGGAAATATGTTGCTGATATAATGTCATTTTTCTGAGGCTGAGGATACCCTTAGCTACCATCTTTGTATGTGGCTGAGGGAGGGTTCATAATCATCGTTTACATGCATGCATTCGCTCATGATTCTGGGGAGCTCGCCTTGAGAGTTTCAATCCTTGTTTTAATGGATCTTCCTCTCGAATTTTTTAATTATTTTTCTTTTTATTTGAACTGTAGGTTTTTCTCAAGGATTAAATTTCTTAAACGATGCCCGCGCCGTCAACGCTTACGAGTGTTTTCGCCAATTGCTTAGACATTGAACGAGCCGTGTTCTGGCGTGAAAAGTGTTTAAAAGAACGAGTGTTCGATGTATAGAACGATTGTTCGATGAATAACCCATTCCAGTATCCTGGCTTCCGGGTCCTCACCGTATTCTTCGAAGAGCCCTACCGAGAGTTCCACCTCAGAGAGGTAGCGGAGATCGCGGAGGTCAGCCCCAGCACCGCCAAGAGGTTCCTCGACTTTTATGAGTCCAGTGGATTCCTCGTCAAGGGTAGGAAGGCCAACCTCGCTCTTTTCCGAGCCGACATGGAGAACGTCAGCTTCAGGTTCATGAAGGTCGCCCACTTCCTATTCAGGGCTAGACCGCTGACGGGCTTCTTGACCGAGGCTTATGCGGGCTCGTCGATCGTTCTCTTCGGGAGTTGCGCCCGGGGCGAGGATGGGTCGGAGAGCGATGTGGATCTTCTCGTGGTGGGAAGAAGGGCGGAGAAGGTGGATTTGACACGATACGAGGACTCGCTGGGCAGGAGGATCAACATGATGGTTTTCTATCCTCAGGAGTGGGAGGAGAAGGTTGAGGAGGACAGAGCGTTCTATGAGAGGATCCTTGTGGACGGGATCGTGTTGCAGGGAACTCTTCCGGTGGTTTGGAAATGAACATCAGGGAGTGCTTTGAGAATAGACTCCTCCGGAAGGAGAGACCCGATCCCCGGAAGAGTGAAAGGTCGATGGAGGTCGCCGAGGCCAAGCTCGAAGAGGCTGAGAAGGCCCTGGGATACGGTCTGCTGGACGCAGCCGTGATCTTGGCCTATACGGCAATGTTCCATGCCGCGAGGGCCGTGCTGTTCAGGGATGGGATAGTCGAAAGGAGCCACGTCTGCCTCATCGAGTACCTGAAGGATAGGTACGTAAAGACGGGTCTGATGAGCGAGGCCCTAATCAACACGCTGGACTCTGCTCGGATAGACCGGCATGAGACCCTATATGGATTAGAGACTCGAAGCAGTGAGAGGGAAGCCGAATACAGTTTGCAGAGGGCTAAAGAGTTTCTACCTATGGTAAAAGCTACTCTAAAAAAACAAGAAATTTGAACGTGTCACCCATCCCGGGCTACCATTTTCCGGAGCCCCGTTGAATGCTCTGTAGATTCTAGATTTCTTCGATGGCGGCCCTGAGTCTTTCCTCCACCGAGTCGGGGTCTCTAAGGGCCTCTTTTTTCCTGCGGTCCATCTCGGCGATGGCGTCCGCCCGATCCAGTATCCGCCTGCATCTCTCCGCCGAGGCGACGTCGATCATCCTGCCGTCTACGCTCACCGACGCCGTGCCCTCCTTCAGCCCCTCCTCGAAGGCGTCCAGGGCCCTACTCATCTGCTCCACCTCATCAGGGGGCACAGAGAAGCCCTCGTTGATGTAGGGGATGGGCGCCGGATGGATGGACTGGGCCCCCTTGTAGCCCAGCCTCCGGGAGTTGACCGCAGCGTCGAGGGCCTTCTCGGGCTCCCTCCAGGTGAAGGGCTCGACTCCGATGAGCCCCATGGGCTGCACCCCCGCGGCGTAGGCGTCCACCAGCACCTTGGACCGGGCATACCAGAGCTCCCACCCCTCCGCCGACGTCTGGATCCCCATCTCCTGAGTCAGGTCCTCGGCGCCGACGCCGATGGATACTATCCTCGGGCTGGAGGACGCTATCTCGAATGCCTTCACGACGCCGAGGGCCGTCTCCACTGCGACGGCTATCTGGACTGTACCCTCCTCGATGCCTCTCCTCCGCTCGAGATCCGTGATGATGTCGGCTCTGATCTGCACCTCCTCCGCCGACTCGACTTTGGGCAGGGAGACGCATGTGAGGCCGGGCCATATGGAGGCCTCCAGGTCCAGGGTCGCCTGGCTTATGGGGCGGTTTACTCGGACGGCGACGTCTCCGCCTCCTTTACCCACGACGGGTATGGCTTCCTTGACGAGGCCCCGGGCTGCGTCCTTCTCTGTCATGGGGACCGAGTCCTCGAGATCCATCACTATACAGTCCGCGCCCCTGGTGTACGCCTTCTCCACGAATCGGCTGACGTTCACGGGGAAGATGAGGGAGGAGCGTCTGACGAGCCTCTTGATGACTGTGTTGTGGGGCAGGGTTGAGACCATAAAGAGAAGATGGGGTTGAAACGCATTTATTTTATTGCCTGCGCTGGAGCCTCATGCCGCGCCCGCCGCGCCTTCGTCGATGAGCCGCTGGATCTCGTCGTCGCCGTACCCGAGGCTTTGGAGCACCTCGACGGTGTCGGCTCCCAGCATTGGGGGCAGGGCGTCGATCGAGGTGGGCGTCTCGGAGAACTTGACTCCGGTTGCGACGGTTCGATAAATGAATCCCAGCGGGTGCTGCCTCTCCACGATCATCCCGCGCGCCTCGACGTTGGGGTCGGCAATGAGTTCCTCGTCTGTGAGGACCGGGGCACAGGGAACCTTCTCAGAGAGGATGTCAGTCACCTCGCTTCTCCTCCTCTCCTTGAACCACTTCCTCAGGGTCCCAGAGGAGGGGTGGACCTCGCTGGGCTCGACGCCGATGGTCTCGGCCACGGCGTTCACCGCCTTCTCTCCGACGACCCGGACCGCCACGTACCCGTCCTTCGTCTCGTAGACGCCGTGGATTCGGGCTGGGGGTCTCCGGGCCCGCTCGTCGGCGTTGCCATCGTTGTATAGGGTCCGGGTGAGGGCCAGCCCCGAGACTGTCATGAGGGCGTCCGTCTGGGCGACGTCGATCCTCTGGCCCTGACCCGTGTTGTCTCTGTGGCGGAGGGCCGCGAGGACGCTGAGGGCGCAGAATAGCCCCGGGACGGTGTCCCCTGGGCTTCCTGCGAGGCAGGAAGGCTCCATGGATGCCTGGCTGTTCAGACCCCGGAGCTCGCGGCTGTTGAGCCACATCCACCCGCTCATGGCCTGGGCGATGATGTCGAAGGATGGCCTCTTGACGTAGGGGCCGTCCTGCCCGAAGCCCGAGATGGAGGCGTAGACTATGCCGGGGTTGACTTTCTTGAGATCCTCGTATCCGATGCCGAGCCTGTCCATGATGCCTGGCCTGAAGTTCTCGACCACCACGTCCGAGGCCCTGACGAGCTCCTTGAGCACCTCCACGCCCTTCTCGGACTTGAGGTCCAGGACGACGCTCTTCTTGTTGCGGTTCACGAACATGTAGTAGGCGTTCTGCCCCTCCACCGTGGGGTACTGTGGGGACGTCCGGGAGGCGTCGCCCCACGGCGGCTCCACCTTGATGACCTCGGCCCCCATGTCGGCGAGGAGCATGGTGCAGAAGGGGCCCGCGAGGTGCTGGGTCAGATCGACTATCCTGATGCCGTGTAGGGCGGACGTCAACGGATCACCTTGTATCAGTGGCTATATTTTAGGTAGTTAAGAATTTTCTAACCAGAATAGAGTGGCCCGCTGTTCTGGTTGAGGGTTTTGACTAGCAATCCTGCGAACACCGTCAATGAATGCGTCTCCCATTGGATAGAATTTTTCGTCATGTGACCGTAAAACAACGTCCGCGCCGTGCAGCCAGGAAAAAGAAAAAGGGGTTGGTTAGTCTAACCCGAACTTCTTCGTCTCCACCCAGCCCATGCTGAGGAGGGACCAGAAGTCCAGCGCGAAGCCGCTGCGGACATAGTCGTACGGCAGCCAGCCGTAGCCGCCGTCGCCCCACCCGGTCCCCCACGAGTTCCTGATGAGAAACGCCCCGGTGGTCTCCTTGTTGCAGAGAGTGTTCTTTATCTTCTTGTCGTCGTAGCCCACCGCGACTATGGCGTGGCCCCATATGGCACGTTCGCCTGGACACGGGAACGGTATCCCGCCCTTGACGTTGGTGTGGTCGAAGGACGGGAACCCGTAGAAGCCGAACATGGAGGGCACGTAGGCGGCGAGGAAACGCTTCACCGAGGCCAGGACGTTCTCCTTGGGTGTGGGGACGCCCATGGGGTCGTGGCAGAAGTATTTCAGTGCCTCGTAGTTGTCGGCTACCCTGTAGACGAAGCTCGTCGGCTCGGCGTCGAAGGTCCGGTCCCCCGTGGGGCCAGGCTGTTTCCTCGTGGTGTAGGGCCAGTACCTCTCAGGCGGCACGCCCAGGAGGCAGAGGGCGCCCATGGTGGTCCTGAGCCAGGCGCCTGTGTCGCCGACGACGCCCATCAGGTCTCGGGTGGCCTTGTAGACGAAAAGTCTGGACCCGTCCACGTGTCTCCCGAACGCCCTTCTCTCGAAGTACTCTACGACGCCCACACCCGCGTGGGCGGTGCATGAGCCTAGGCTCCCCTGGTTCTCGACGGCTGAGCACCATGGTCTGAGATCTATGGTCGCGGGGAGCTGGAAGGGCGCCTTGAAGTCCAGTGAGACGCCCAGCGTCTCCGCCATCGGGGCGATGTCAGGGTGCTCCACGGTGTAGTCTCGCAGGTCCGGGAGAGGCGGTATCCACCCGGTGTTGACGATCTCATCGGTCTCAGGTAGACACAGTTCCCTTGAAAAGATAGACATGGTTTCACCTCATTTATGTGTAGGGAATCCTTTCCCCGAGCGGTCAATAATCTATAGTGTTAGCTGCACGTACCCGACCCTGACAGCCAGCTTAAATATTCGACAAAAAAAGTTTCTCATCTAGTTAAAGCACTTGAACGCCAAGAACTGAAAACCTAGAGGGGTTGGATGCTTCGACGATGGTTCAAACTTCTCCCTAGCTGTTTATTAACGACAGCCGTTTCCGGACAGGTTATGCACCATATTATGGATTCTGCCCTCGATAGTTTTTTACTATTAACAGTAATTATCTCTAACGGAGAACGAGTGATGAAGTGCGACAAGTGTGGCTTCGACGCCCCCGCAGAGGCGACGTTCTGCCCCGGCTGCGGTGCGCCACTGGCCAAGAAGCTGTCCGACGAGGAGATCTCCAAAATTGCCTTCAGGAGATTCGGAAAGAAGGAGAGCGAGGCCCTGGAGGCTGCCCGCGTTGCCTGTCTCTCCGACCTCGGCGCCGGGTTACTCCACAAAGACCTCCTCCTGAGGTTCCCGGTTCCGGACCTCATGCCTAGGGAGAGCGATTACCACGACGAGGCAGTCAAGAGGTTCGTGGAGGAGAACAGCGACGATCCGAGGCTGGGAGAAGCCCTAGGCCGCTACAAGCTCGGCCTGATATGTGAGAATGGGAAAAAGTTCAAGGACGCGGCCAAGGAATACGAGAAGGCGGCGTCCCTCCTCCCCGGCTTCGCCTCGGCGCACCTGCGCAGGGGCATGCTGCACGAGATCTCGAATAAACGCAAGAAGGCGCTGGACTGCTACCTGAAGGCGGGGGATATCGACACCCAGTTCGTCCTGGCCTTCTTCGACCAGGGCCTCATGTACAAGCAGCTCAATAAGCGGGACGAGGCTCTGGAGAGCTACAGGAGGTGCGTCGCCCTCGACCCGGATAACGCGGCGGCTCACAACAACATGGGCCTCATCTACAGCGATAAGAGGGACTTCGAGAACGCGGTGAGGGAGTTCGAGGAGATACTCAGGATACTCCCGGACCACCCCACGGGCCTCAAGAACCTGGAGCTCGCCAGGAGCAAGATTGGGAGGGGCCTTAGGAAGTTCTTCTAGGAGCCCATCGGGAGCAGGTGTGAGGCGTGTTCTTCCGGAAGAGAAAGGTCGGCCCGGAGTACTACCTGGAGAGGGGCGAGGAGTGCCTCAAGAAAGGTAACTACGAGTGGGCCGCCGAGAGCTTCACCAACGCCATCGAGTTCGACCCCGGCCTCGAGATGGCGTACCGCGGGAGGGCGGAGGCCTACATGAAGCTTGGGAGGAGACGGGAGGCCGTCTGGGACTGCATCAAGTTCCTCGAGACGGACAGGAGGCAGCCCGACATGGCCGAGGGTCTCGACGACGTCCTGAGGGAGTCCATGAAGATCGCTCGAAGGGGCTGGGAGAAGGACCGGGTGAGGGACGAGATAGTATCCTACGGCATACCGGACCTGATCGATGAACTTATCGAAGGATACGACCCTTGGGGGGTATACCCGGACCATCGATTCTATCAACTCGCCTCGTCTTGGCTCGGGGAGAACCTGAAAGAAGACTCGCTCCGCATCGGGTTCGTCCATCTGCTGAGGGGGAGACACGACGAAGCCATAGAGGAGTTCGACAGGGGCATCGTAGCGGGCTCCGGGCCCCCGGAGGCGCATTACTTCAGGGGCGTAGCCCTCCTGGGCAAGAAGAAAAACGCTGAAGGTAAGAGGGGGTTCTTCAACCGGGGGGAGAGATTGGAGGAGCTCTCCGGAAGAGCACGCGAGGACTTCCAGCAGGCATTGAGAAGCGGCTACGGCTGGAGGCTGTGTCCCGGATGCGGCTACAGGACGCTCTCCGAGACCAGTTTCTGCGCCAATTGCGGGAGCAAACTCCTGTCATGAGGCTGAACCCGTGTCGTGTATCCTAGGATCTTTATGTGTGCAGCGTCGTTGGAGCCCGATCGTCCAGAGGACGAGAGTGGGGGCTTTGGACCCTCCGACGGGAGTTCGAATCTCGCCCGGGCTACTTACAGTACATCCGCACATTAATGAATCAGAATTCTCAATGCTTATATCTATGGCATGATTCATACCATATGGTGGAATAAATGGAAAACGCTACATCCATCGATAAACAGGGCAGGCTGATCCTACCATCGCACATCCGGGAGGCTCTGGGCCTCAAGGGAGGGGGGGAAGTAACCATAAGGCTGGACGGCTCCCGGGTCATCATAGAACCCGTCTCCAACGACGTCAAAAAGAAGGTCCGGGAGTGGATAGACCTCACGAAGAGCCTCGGGGCCGAGGCATTCACCGAAGAAACTGACGAGAGCTGGAAGTGGATGAGCCGTGAGTACGCCCGGAGAAAACTCGGCCTATCCTGACGGAGTCGTCGACGTCGGCATAATCGTCCCCACGTGCTTCGAGAACCCCCTGAAGGAGCACAGCACCGCATTCCTCGCGGACGTGCTCACCCAGAGGAAGAAGGCGGCCATACCCGTCACCGCGATCATCGGAGCCTACCACGTCGCCACCCGATACCTACGAGTCCCTAGGATGACGGTGAAAAAGACCCTGGGCGGCATCCTGAGAACGGGCTCACCCGCCCTCTACGGCCACGTCTCACCCCAGACGGCCTGGGACGCTCTGGATTACGCCTCGACCTATCTCATTGAGTCATGGGACGGGTACCTCATCTCCCTAGCCAGAAGCCTCAGGTCAATGGTCGTGTTCTCCCTCGATGAGGAACTCCACAAGGTAAGAGAGATCACTCTGGTAAACCCATTCCCTAGAGAGGTTGTTGAGCGGTATCACGACTTCCTGGAAAAAGGATTAAGATAACATCTCTAGATCACGTGTCCAACTACAGGTCAACCAAGGGTGGACGACGCAGGAACCCTCCGACGCGAGTCCGAATCTCCCCCGAGCTACCATTCTCCAGGCCACGTCAGTGAAAGTTTCTTGATAGGTTTTCGAATTACCCCCCGGTGTTGTAGTTTATTTTATGATTTTAGAAATTGAGCATAGCAAGTTTTATCAAATCATATCACTAAATATTTTAAGGTGATTGCGGCAATGCAACACGAACGAGAACTGAAGGAGCTTGTCGAACAGGTCAAAGACTATGATGAATCTCTGTTGTATTCGGGTCTAACAATTCTCTCAAAGGACATAGCCGAATACCTAGCGACCTCGGCGTATCCTGGAGAGGATAAGCAACTCTTCCTAGAGATATACACGGACGCCTTGAACGTGGAACGAGGCTACTATTTAAAGTCTGGACCACAGTTGTTTCAATCCCTCGAAACAGCCCAGCTGCCACGGGGCTTCGCATGGGCGGCGACTGAAGGCAGATTAGACCTTGCTCCGTTGGCGGACAGAAGCATTGAACGTGAGTGGCTGGTGAATTCTGGAAAGAATTTATTTGAGAAATTCAAAGTCAAATTTAAGGATACGATCTGCGGAAATGATGGTCCATACGAGAAATTCATGAAGGGGCTGGTCGGTCAAGCCGATCTGCCAATCATAATCGCAAGCGCCATTCTCATAGCCGGATTTTCAATGGCCGCCTTCTGGCTTCCCTTAGCTGTTTATTTCAGTTTGTTGCTGATCAAAGCCGGCTTGAAAACATACTGCGAAGAATAATCTCCCTTTTTTCACAGAATATGCAAATAACTTAAAAAATCACGTTCAGAGTAATAAGGTCAACATAGCGAGTAAACTCTTAATAGCTGGTCTTTAGCAACTTCGCTAATTTCCACTTATCTAAAGCTCTAGATTTAAACATATGGTGTGAGTTGCGTTTTATACCGAATAAGAATGGGGGGCTTTAGACCCTCCGACGGGAGTTCGAATCTCTCCTCGGGGCCACTTACTATTATTTTATTAACAACTTGGAAATAGTAATTCAATATGTCAATGAATGAATTTCATCATAATGTTCTAAATGGCAAGACTCTGATAACAGAAATTCTAGATGCAGTAGTAAAAGGTAACTTGAGAGAACCATTCTATCCTGATGATATAAAAAAGGCTGTAGGTGGGTGGGCTAACCAGACTTATCATGTCTTTCCCTGGAAACATTGCCTGCAGAATCCGGATTGTGAAACAACTGCCCTTTTCTATTATATGGGTGATAGTACACCTAAGCCGAGAAACCCACCATATAGAAAAAGGAAATATCGTTTGTTAAGAAAATCAGATTCTTAGAGAGAGGAGGCTTTGGACTCCTCAACGGGGGTTCGTATCTCCCCTGGGCTACTATCGATCTTAAGACGATTATTGAGAGTAATCGGCGTTGATTATGTTTAGCTACCTTTTCGTAAACCAGTGAAGTTGCAGTTAAAAATAAAGAGTATAAAAATGTTCACACAGGTAAGCACATTTATTCATTTTCTAAAAAACTATCAATGAGATGCCAGGCATTTAAAAAGCCTGAATAATCTGATAAAGCGGAATCAGTTCCAGCTTTCACTCGTAAATCACTAGCTCCATCATTTTCCATATGGAAATAGAATCGATATATCTCCCTACTTCCTGGATCCTTAGTGGGTAAACGTAAGTTAAGTTCAAAATATGGAACTATGAGGTAAACATATTGAAATCTACTAAACCTATGCTCACCGATTTCAGGTAAATAAGTAAGGAACACATAAAAATCGACACGCTCAAATCCTTTCTTAAATTTTTTTAGACTTAATTGATGCCAACTATGTGCGTTGTCCCCTTTACCATAATACCGAGATTCCTTTACCTGTATTCTTACAGGTCTACCATTTCTTATCGCTAGTAAATCAGTACCCACATCTTTTACAGGGAAATAAACCTCTAAATTTAAAATTTCCATCATCTTCTCAGCAACTAGACACTCTCCAGGTTGAAGAGACCAGATATTACGAATTGGCATGATTGTCAATTTAAGTTAAAAAATATATAAAATGTGAGTTGTGAGTACAAAACAACGTGATTCTCATGCGCGACAAACCCATTTGTACACCTAAAAAGATTGAAGGCTTTGGACCCTCCGACGCGAGTTCGAATCTCGCCCGGGCTACCAATAAATAAAAATCAATGTTTAGTGGCATACGAATTTTATTTAGATATCGATGAACCTCTCGAAAAGAAAAATATGGAGTTCATTATTTATCGACAAACTACTTTAATAATTAATGATAGCTTTATTTTCAGAGGAAGATGAAAATGATTACATTAGTACCTTTGGTCGGTAAACCCGATTCAGGTAAGACTAAAACCATACTCGCTTTTTTTGGCTACGATCCTGATGGTAGAATTTCTCCAAACAAAACATACGAACGAGTCATTAACGGTAAACAAGTTTTCTGTATTGGTGTTGCTTCTGTTCAGGAGTTATCATTTCAAAAGAAAAGGGAAAAGAAATTTTCGGATGAAGAATGGGTTCAATACTTAATTGAACGAATAGAACTGAAAATAAACCGTTGTAGGCGTGAATGTAAATGCAGCGATTTCATATTAATTACGCCTTTCACAGTTTATAAGGATAGGAGCGGAAATATTAGGACATATCTGATAGATGGGCCAATTAACCATTTCCATAATAATGGACATGATATCCATGTAGTAACTTTGTTAAAGGCTTCAGACACTGAACAATACTTGGTGGATCTTGGAGAACATATGATTATTAGTAATATGGAATGGCAAAGACAGGCTAACGAGTTAGAGGCATTTATTCGAAAAATAATTTGAATATCTTTTTAATAAAGGTCGTCAAGCATACAAGTGTAGAGGGCTTTGGACCCTCCGACTGAAGTTCGAATCACCCCCGGGCTACCGGTTTCGCATTGGCGATAGGGTTTGTATGGGGCCATGTCCCTCAACCCGGTGAATCGTATTACTTTTATTACAGAATATTGTATTACTTATCAGTATGACGGACGTGATCTCGGCCCGGATAGACGACGACACCCGCCGCAGGATGAAGAGGCTCCCCCACATCAACTGGAGTCAGGTCATCAGGGAGGCCATCACAGACAAGATCGGCGAGGAGGAGCGCCGCCCCCACGTGGACCCCCGGGACCTCAGGGAGGCGGCGAGGATCACCGACTCGGTGAGGACCCCCAGCCCGGGCTGGGACAGCACGGAGGAGATACGCAGGTGGCGGGAGAGGCGCTAGTCGTCGCCGACGCCTCAGTCGTCGTCAAGTGGTTCGTCGAGGAGGAGCACACCGACGCCGCCCTCAGGCTCAGGGACGACTACGTCGACAGGACCGTGGACATAGCCTCCCCGGACCTCCTCCCCCACGAGGTGCTCAACGCCCTAAGGTACAACCCCGGCCTCGGGGAGAGGCAGCTCAAGGAGATCGTCGAAGCCCTGGACAAGTATAGCCTCTGGCTGGCCCCGCTCGAGGGGGATCTGGCGCGCACATGCGTGGAGAACTCCATGAGGCACGGCATCTCAGTCTACGACTCGGCCTACATCTCGCTGGGGCAGATCAGGGAGATCCCCGTCTACACCGCGGACCGGAGGCTCATTAACCGGGTCGGAGATGAATGCATCAGGCACATCTCGACCTACTGAGGGTCTCCGGGGCCTTAGTCCGAATCCCCCGGGGGCCACCAATCTAGTAGACATGTGTGTGGGATGTCTGTCGTCGTCGATACTATAACCGCTTAGCCACCCTGTCCATGAACATCCTCATGTTCCTGATCTCGTCTCCGTAATGGAACCGGAGGATGAAGTGAGTCACGCCGACGTCGATGTATCCCCTGATATTCTCCGCCACGGCTTCAGGCGTGTCCACCATGACCGGGTTCTGCCTGCTCAGGTACCTCAGGTAGCGGCTGTCCCTAACTGGCTCCTCCGCGCAAGGGTCGTCCACCAGCCTCATCATCAGCCCAGCTGACTTCCTTATATCGTCGAAGTCTCTGCCCATCTTCTCGCAGTGACGCCTCAACACCCTGAACCTTTCCTCGAAGAACTCTGGGGGGTGGGTCCAAGAGAAGTTCACGGCGTCGGCGTGTTTAGCGGCCACCCGCAGCGTCTTGGTTCCTGTTCCCCCGATCCATATGGGCAGCGGCTTCTGAACCGGCTTAGGCATGCAGAGGGCTTCCTTCACCCGGTAATACTTGCCAGAGTACGTCGCCTTGGGCTCGGTCCACATCCGTTTAGCGATCTCCACCGCCTCGTCCAGCTGCCTGATCCTTCGTCCAGCCCCCGGGAACCCGTACCCGTACGCCTTGTACTCGACCTCCTTCCAGCCGGCGCCTATCCCGTAGTTGAGCCTCCCTCTCGAGACGTGGTCGACGCTCGCCGCCATCTTAGCTGACAGGGCCGGGTTCCTGTAGCTCTGGGAAGCCACCATGGCCCCCAGCCTGAGCCTCGTCGTGTCCCGCGCCAACGCGGTGAGGACTGTCCAGCACTCCAGGCAGTTTGTGTCCAAGGAGTCGTCGGTCATGAAGAAGTGGTCCGAGACCCAGATGGACTCGAAGCCGAGGCGCTCGGCCTCCGACGCGACCTCCCTAATGTGCTCGTACGTGAAACCGTATTGGGGCTCTATCTGGACCCCGAAGTCAACATCCTCCATGCTTACGACTAGGCTCCCACGACATTAAACTTTTAGACCTGTGGTGCGGGGCTACATGAACTTCAGGAGGTAGAGCAGAGATACCCCGAGCACCATCAGAGCAAGATGAACGAGGCTGCTGGAGATGTTTTTCTCGTCCTGGAGCTCGGGCACCAGGTCTGAGCCAGCTATGTAGATGAAGTTACCCGCAGCGAAGGGGAGCAGCAGGGCTACGAGGTTGTCCATATATGCGCTGAGAGTCAACGCGATGACCACCCCCAGTACCGCCGTCGACGCCGACGCCAGGTTGAGGAGCAGCGCCCTTCTACGCGTCATCCCCGCGTATATGAGCACCCCGAAGTCTCCCATCTCCTGAGGTATCTCGTGGAGGCAGACGGCGAGTGTCGTCGCCACGCCCAGGCTCGTGGAGGTCAGGTACGCGCCCCCGATGATTATCCCGTCTATCATGTTGTGCACGCCGTCGCCGACGAGGTTGATGTACGCAAAGCTGTGAGGATGCTCATCCGACGTGGGGATGTGGCAGTGCCTCCACTTCAACACCATCTCCAGTATGTAAGACGTGAAGATGCCAACCAATAGCCAGGTCGAGACCCTCAGAACCTCGCCGTTGACCTCGATGGCCTCCGGGACAAGGTGGAAAAACGCCCCACCCAGGAGCCCCCCCACAGAGAAGCTCACAAGGTAGAGAACCTGTTTCTTCGACAGCTCTCTGTTAAGTAGCAGAGACCCCGCGCCCACCAGTGACAGCAAACTGACGATTAAGACGCTTAGTAGCGACGAAAACCATACATCCAGCATAGTGGCCTCGACAGGTACCAAATGCTGGCTCGAAATATACGGGTATCGAATGCTTCGTTGATGCCCGGGGGTTTAGCTCACCTTGAACTCTTTTGCGCCAACGGCGGCGACGACACGGCAATTTTCTTTTACTAGGCCCCACAGAGTAGTAGACGTGATTCTATGAAAGATGTCCCGACACTCAGAGACGGCGAGCAACAGGTCTTCTTCGAGGCAGGAGGAGACTGGTGCTACCTCTGGACCCCCGAGACCTTCAAGGCGGACGCGCCCTCGGCCGTGGTCATCCACCACCACGGCAACCGGGGCTACGTCAAGATGGACACCGCCGACTGGCTGGAGGAGGACCGCAAGACGGCTTTCCTCAGGGCGGTGATGAGCAACAACATAGCCATCGCCGGGAGCCACGCATGCGGCAACAACTGGGGCAACCCGTGCAGCGTCGAGGCCAACGGCGCCCTCCTCGACGCCCTCGCCGCCAGCCCCCACGTAGACCCCAAACGCATCGGGTTGATGGGCGGAGGCCTCGGCGGCCTACTCATATGGAACAGCGTCCTCGGCCCCATGAAGGGGCGGGTGAAGCAGGCCGCGGTAATGCAGGCGGTGAGCAGCATCGAGTCCATCATAAGGGACCACAAGTTCAAGGACCAGCAGCTGGCCGCCTACGGGCTGCCCCCGGACATGCCCGACGACGAGGCTGTGGAGAGGCTAGCAGCCTCGGACCCCCTACCCCGGCTCCGGAGGCTCAGGAAGGGAGCGCCCCTCCCCAGGACCGCCATCTTCCACGGCGCCGTGGACGACAACGTGCTGCCCGACGCCAACGCCGTGGCCCTCGCGGAGGCGTTGAAGGCCGCGGGGGCCGAGGTCAAGCTGGAGCTCTTCCCCGGGGTGGGCCACAACACCTACGGCTTGGGCAAGGAGATGGGGGACAGGCTCAAGGCCTTCTTCTCCACCCTATAGTTACTCCGCGCAACACATAACAGGGCTCACGCCCATTTGTTGGCGTCAGGTGTTTCCATGGAGCTAGAGTACGTATCGGAGGACGTCGCCTACATCCCGGGCGCAGTAAACATCGGCGTCATAATAGACGAGGGCAAGGCCACGCTCGTAGACACCGGCCTGGACAGGGACTCAGGCCGCGGCATAAGGAAGCTGCTGGAGGAAAGCGGCATCGAGGTCGCGGCCATCATAAACACCCACAGCCACGCCGACCACTTCGGAGGCAACGACTACCTGGTACGCAACACAGGTGCCACCGTATACGCTCCGTCCGTGGAGTCGGGGATCATCCAGAACCCCATCCTGGAGCCCGTGTACCTGTTCCACGGCGCGGCGCCCATCAGGAACCTCAGGAACAAGTTCGTGCTCGCAAAGCCGTCCCCAGTGCACCACATACTGACGCCCGGCGAGACGACGATAAACGGCAGGGACGTTAAGATAGTGCCGCTCCCCGGGCACAGCCTCAACCAGGTGGGGGTCCTCGTGGACGACGTGCTGTTCTGCGCAGACACGGTGTTCAGCGAACGCGTCATTGAGAAGTACCGTGTACCCGTGGTCCAGGACGTGGGGAGCCACAGGGACACCCTGAAGGCATTGAAGGAGACGAAGCATAGACTCTACGTGCCCAGCCACACCAAGCCCACCGACGACATCACCGGGCTCGTGGAGAGAAACCTGGAGACCGTCGAGTCCATCCTGGCGGACATCCTCGGGCTGCTTGATGAGCCTAAGTCAACGTCCGAGGTCCAGTCCGAGCTGTGCTCAAGCTACGGCCTGGACCTAGACGCGGTGCAGCAGTACTACCTGATACACACCACCCTCATGGCTTACCTGGGCTGCCTCTACGAGGAGAACTCCGTAGAGATACGGCTGGAGGAGAACTCCCTACGCTGGGCTAAGGCCCGGTAACATTTTGTAGGGAGATGGGGGTGAGGACCCTCGGAGGTTGAGATAGGGAATGCCATCGAAGACGCCTTTCCTAAATCTTATCACCACCTGGAAGGAGTACAACTCATGCCCTACGTCGTTGAACTCACAGTAGCCAAGTTCCACTCAGGTCTCAGGGAAGGCACGATGACGTGTCGAGGCCTAGTGGAGGCGTACCTGAGACGCATCGAGGAGTACGATCAACCCACCGGGCTCAACGCCTTCGTCGTCCTGAACCCTAATGCGTTGAACAGGGCCGGTGAGCTCGACGCGGAGATCAGGAGAACAGGGAAGCTGAGACCGCTGCATGGGGTGCCGGCAGTAATCAAGGACAACTACGACACCCACGACCTCCAGACGGCGGCGGGGAGCCTCGCCATGAAGGGGAGCCTGCCCCCGGACGACGCCTACCAGGTGCGTAAGCTGCGGGAGGCGGGGGCGGTGGTCCTGGGGAAATCCAACATGGCGGAGTGGGCGTTCAGCCCATACCAGACGGTGAGCAGCATCGCAGGCACCACCAGGAACCCCTACGACCTGGAGCGCGTCCCCGCGGGGAGCAGCGGAGGCACCGCGGCCTCCGTCGCCGCCAACCTGGGCCTCGTGGGCCTCGGCACAGACACAGGGAACAGCATCAGGGGACCCTCCAGCCACTGCTGCCTCGTCGGGATAAGAAGCACCATGGGCCTCACCAGCCGCGACGGCATAGTGCCCCTATACCTTAGGAACGACGTCGGCGGCCCCATGTGCAGGACCGTCGAGGACGCTGCGCGTGTGCTCGACGTCATCGCGGGACACGATCCAGCGGACCCGATCACGAAGCTCAGCTTAGGGAAGACCCCGGGGAGCTACACGGAGTATCTGGACGCCGACGGGTTAAAGGGGAAACGGATCGGCGTGTTCAGGTACTACACGGACCAGCCCACGACTGACCCTGAGGTCCTCAAGGTCTTCGAGAAGGCGATAGACGACCTGGACAGCGGCGGCGCCGAGGTAGTGGACCCCGTCGAGGTCCCAGGCTTCGACGGGCTCACCGAGGATATCTGGTGCAGAACCTTCCGCCGCGACCTGGAAAACTACCTGGCGACGCTGGCAGACCCGCCCCACAGGACGCTGAAGTCCATCGTGGACAGCGGCCTCTACAGTGAATATATCGCCGAGAGGCTGAAAGACATGCTTGAGGCGCCGGAGCCGTCATGCGGCGACCTCTACACGGAGCCCAAGAACATCAGGCTGCGGGAGGCGGTGGTGGGCGCCATGGACGAGGCGGGGGTCGACGCCATCGTGTACCCCACGTGGAGCAACCCGCCGCGGCTCATCGGGGACATGAAGAGCCCAGCCGGAGACAACAGCCAGAAAATACCTCCACACACGGGGCTACCTGGGTTCACGGTCCCCATGGGGTTCACCTACGACAACCTCCCGGCCGGCTTACAGATCGTTGGCCGGCTCTTCAGCGAGCCCACGCTGTTCAGCATCTCCTATGCCTACGAGCAGGCTACGAGGCACAGGAGGCCACCCGAGCTATCTAGACCGTAGACATCTGCGCTCGGCACGTTGGACAACGTATAGGCTCGCTCTAGAACTCCTCTATTGTCTCGGGTTTCTTGTCTGCATGGAATAGCCTGTCGAGGGTATCAACGTAGGACTCGTCCGAGACCTCCGCCAGCCCATAGGCCCATAGCTTACGAAAGTCAACGACCCCCATTACGAGGCTGCTGAACCACGAGACGTCCATGGATGCCTCAACGTCGTAGCCGCCTCCATCCACGACCTCAGGTTTTCCGTCTGTGAAGCTGACGACTACACTGCCGTCGTTCTCAGGGACGAAGCTGTCCCGCGCCGTGAGCTTGACCCTGAGGCTGACGTCGTTGAAGCTGTGGCCGGCCAGCTCCTCCCATACGCCGCGGCTGTCGATGACTCTGTACATGATGCCTACGCCCTGGACGTTGGTCTCCTGGCTGGTGTAGAAGATGTGGGGTACGCCGTCCCGCGGGTCGCCGAGTATGAAGTGCCAGTCGTCGTCCTGGGTGTTCAGCACCACCCTGTCCACCTGGTCAAGCTGCACGCTGAGGAAGCTCATCAGGCCCCGGAGCGCCTCCGGCGTCTCGTATATCAGCATGTGTATCTCGAGGTTCTGGAGCAGCACGTGGTCCTCCATGAGCTTCTTGAAGCCGAACGCCATGAAGCCCCGGACCACGCCGTCCACCTTGTACCCGATCACCTTGTGGCGCGTGAGGAGCCGCTCGAAGTAGCTCACCCTCTTCTCTATCATGCCGTGGGTATGGTGGGCGTACCTGTTGAAGCAGGCAGTGACAGCCTCCACGTCAGACTCGTCCAGGTACGAAACGTTATCCTTGGAGCCCCTGGGCAGGTCCTCGGGCCTGAACCTGTACTGGTTCATCTTCCGGCCGTACCCGTACCCCATCTTCACGTAGTAGTCAGGCCTGAAAGGATAGAGGGCGACGAGCTTGGCCCCCCTGCCCCGGTAGTGGCCGTGGAAGTACTCCATCATCTCCTTGGAGACGTGCTCCTTCCTACGGAGGAGGTCGACGCAGACGTTGCCCACACCGCCCACGAGGACCTGGGACCCGTACAGCGTCATCTTGAAGTCGTGGAGCCTCATCCCGCCAACCATCTTCCCGCCCCTGTAGCAACCATAGTAATGGATGGAGTCATCCTCGTCCTGCTGAGTCTTCATGCGCTCTATCCAGCCCCTCCTCCTCTCCTCCGTTACATCGGTGAACATGGCCGGGTAGGCGTCCAACGTGATCCTTGCGTACTCCTCGAACTCGTCGTCCCTGATGAGCCTGACCTCGCTCATACCTTGAAGAAGATCGGTGTAAAGATAAAGGTAAGTAAAGGGCTATCTGAACTCGTCAAGAAGCTTCTTTACGTCGGCTTCGATGGGCTGCCTCACGAGGACCCCCTTCTTGAGCACGGGGAAGCTCTCGTGGTACGGCGGCCTCCGCTCCTGGTAGAAGACGCCTATGGGGATACGGTCTCCCCACTCCAGGGCCTTCATGTAGGCGGCGTTGAAGTCCCCAGTGTCGTGGCCCTCGTCCTCCAGCTTGTAGACCCGCTCCTTGTAGAACTGGTAGGTGTTCACCCTGTTCCAGCTCACGCACGGCTGAAGCACGTCCACCAGCGCGAAGCCCTGGTGCTGTATCGCCTTCTTCAGCACCTCCGTCATCTGCTTGGGCTCCCCCGCGAAGGTGCGAGCGACGAAGGTGGCGTCGCCGGTCAGCGCCTGGGTCAGCGGGTTTACGCCTGGCTCGAAGCTGCCGCGGGGGCTGGTCTTGGTCACAAAGCCCTTCTTGCTTGTGGGGCTGGTCTGCCCCGTCGTCAAGCCGTAGATCAGGTTGTCGTGTATTATGTAGGTGATGTCCACGTTGCGGCGCGCCGCGTGGGCGAAGTGGCCCATCCCGATGTTGAAGGCGTCGCCGTCTCCGGCGAAGCCCAGCACCGTGAGCTCGTGGTTCGCCAGCTTGATGGCTGTCGCAGCCGGGAGCACCCTGCCGTGGATGGTGTGGATTCCGTTCACGTCGATGTAGTCGGTGAACTTGCCGTGGCAGCCGATACCCGTCACGGCCACCACCTCCTCGCGCTTTAAGCCGAGGTCGACGAGGGCCTGCTTCACCGTCATGAGTATGGCGAAGTTGCCGCAGCCGGGGCACCAGGTGTTGACGGCGGGAGTGCTGAAGTCCTTCATGGTAAGCATCACGCCACCTCCAACGCCTTGTCACGCACCTCGTGGGGCGTGAAGGGGCGCCCGTCGTACCGGAGAGCCACGTTTTCGAAGCTGTAGCCTGTGTTCAGCCTGATCAGGGTCCCCAGCTGGGACGACCTGTTGTTCTCGAGGAGGATGGTCTCGCCCTTGAGGTGCCGGGACAAGCCCTCGGGGAAAGGCTCGACCACAGCCACCTGCACATACCTTGCCTTGACTCCCTTCTCCTCGAGCATCCCTATGGCTTCGAGCGCCGGTCCCTTGCTGCTCCCCCACCCCACGAGCGTGACGTCGGGGTCTTCCGCGCCGTACACCCTTATGGGCTCCAGCTCCTCGACGGCCTCCTTGATGTGAGGTGTCTTACTGAACCGTTTGTCGACCATCTCCCTCGTTGGGCCGGAGTCGGAGGTGCTGAACCCGCGTTCAACGTGCTCGTTACTGTTGGCCAACACCAGAGCGTTCATCGTTCCAGGTAGGAGGCGGGGCTCACGCCGTCCTCTGTGATCCTGTATCTCCCATACTCCTCGTCTCCACTCCACTCGGTTAACAGATTGCCTCTGTCGATCTTCACCTTGGAGGGGTCGAAGGGCTCGGTGGTCTTGTGGCTCTCGAGGACGTTCTTGTCTGTGAGCACGATGACGGGTATCTGGAACCTCTCGGCCAGGTTGAACGCCTCGGCAGTCATGTAGAAGCACTGATCCACGTCACCCGGGGCAAGGACCACACGCTTGAACTCTCCGTGGGCGCCGTAGACGGCGAAGAGCAGGTCGCCCTGGGCCGAGTATGTGGCGAGGCCGGTGCTGGGGCCGGGGCGCTGGCCCAGCATGACCACCACCGGCGTCTCCGTCATGGCAGCCATGCTCATGCTCTCCGTCATGAGGCAGAAGCCTCCGCCGCTGGTGGAGGTCATGGAGCGCACCCCGGCGTAGCCCGCGCCCACCGCCATCAATATGGCGCTTATCTCGCTCTCCGTCTGCACGACCACGAGGCCGCTCTCCTCGTCATGGGCGAACATGTAGTGCAGCACCGGGCTGGCCGGCGTCATCGGGTAAGCCGAGTAGAACTTGCACCCCGCGGCTATCGCGCCGAGAGCCACCGCCTCGTTGCCTGTGAGCCAGATCCTGTCGGGCCGCTCACCAGGTTCCACGTTGCACCGGAACCCATGGGCCCACTCAACCACGTACTCCCAGCCCCTCTGAAGCGCCTCGACGTTCATCTCGATGATTTTAGGTCTCCCCTCGAAGGTCTCGGCGACAACCTCCTTCAGGGTCTCGGTGCCGAGCCCGATGAGCGCGGCCACCGCCCCCAGAGCCACCGTGTTCCTCATGATCGCCGGGCCCTCAAGCTCCTTCACGATCTCCGTCATGGGCACCGTGTAGAACGTGACGTCATCACGCCCCGTCTCGCCGGGGTCTAGCCCATACTTCTCGTCGACGATCACGCCTCCTCCCATGTTCACCTTGTCGAGGTGGAGGGAGACGGTCTCCTCGTTCAACGCGACAACCAGGTCGGTGTGCGGCGTCGGGCTGTGCACCTCCCTGCTCGAAGCCCTGACCTTGTAGAAGTTGTGGCCGCCCCTGATGAGGCTCGGGTAGTCGATCTCGCCGAAGCAGTGGAACCCCGCCCTCATCAGCGCCTTACCAAGGAGCATGCCGCTTCGGCTTATCCCCTGCCCCGCCTCGCCCCCTATGATAATCGAAACGGTGTCGTCAAACAGACCTGAACATTTCATCTCAATCGCTCCAAGAAAATTTAGAACATGAATAAACCGAGAAGCACGGTTAATATAGGTTTAGCCTGGTCTGGCTGTTCGCGGCGCTCGGAAAACCTTTAAAACTGCCAACCCGGGGTTAGAAGGGATAGGTGAAAGCTATGCCTACCATTACAGTTAGTGACGCTTGTGATGGAGACGGAGTATGCGTCGACATCTGCCCCATGAACGTGTATGACCTGGTCGACAAAAGGTCCGTCCCTGAGAGGGCCGACGACTGCATCATGTGCATGGCGTGCGTGAACGCCTGCCCCAACCAGGCCATCACAGTCGAGGAGTAAAACCCTCGAAAAAAACTCTTTTTCTACCTATTTTTCATGTCTAGTGCTGCCTGACGGCGATGGCCCTGACTATGTCGGCGGTGTTCTCGCACCAGTCGGCGATGGTTTCAAGGGCGTCAAGGAACTCGTTCAACAGTATAAGTGCGCCTGTGGTGAACTCGGGGAACTCCAGCGTCGCGAAGTGTTTCCTCGCCTCCCCGTAGAGGTCGTCGATGTTCTCCTCAAGCATCTCCACCTGGTTGGCCAGCGTCAGAGCCTTCTCGCTATCCTTCGGGAGAGCCCGGATACACTGGATCAGCACCTTGACGCAGTCCACGTTCGCCCTAACCATGTTCAGGGTAGCGACCTTGATCTCGTCAGGCGCCTTCTCGAACGGGACGCTGTTAAGAATCCTGCCCGCCTCCTTGCTCCAATCGGCGATCCAGTCCACGGCCCTCACCATCTCCATGAGGTCGTCCCTCTCCTCGGGGAACATCTCTCCCTCCGTGAGCTCCTCCACCATCATGCGACGGAGTTCGTCTGCCTGCATCTCCATCTCGGAGACGCTCAAGTAGGATCTCTTGCATTTGTCGGGGTCGCATTCGGCCGCCGCCTCCACCATATCGTAGAGGCTGTTCACCGCCTTCTGGGTCAGCTCCAGGTGATCCTCTACCATCTCGAGGACCTTATGCCCTCTCTTGGGGGCGAACCAGCCGAATATTCTCCTAGACAATTTAAGCCAACAAATCTGTGTAATACTATACTATATACTTTCCTTCCTCATCTTGGCATGATCAAATAATAGTACAGGATAACAGCGGTAGGAATGATGTGGAACAACGCCGCTATGATGAGCGTCGATCGCGGTGAAGAGGAAACATAGGCAGCCACTCGCCTAACAAGCCTTGAAAACGGTTTAAGCAGAGGTATGAAGATCAGCGCGCCCACGACGTTAATGGTGAGGTGAACGAGCCACACCCCTAGACTGATCGGGTTACCCGTAGCCAGCGCCGCTATCATCACATCGAAAACAGTGCCGATGTTAGCGCCGAGGATGTAAGGCAAGATGTAGTAGTCGGCCCTGATGACGCCGCTGGAAGCCAGGGGAACTAAAAGTGAGACCATCACCGTGGTGCTGGGCACCAGAACCGTGAAAATGAAGCCGGCGACAAACGCCCTCAATGGCCTCGTGAAAGTCATCCTTATCAGGTTCCAGCTTCGGGGCATGCTGAAGATCGCCGTCATGTACTTCTCCACGGCCCCCAACGCAAGCACCAGCGTCAGCCCCCCCAACACTATCCCAGACCAGGGAGGGATGACCCCCAGAAGGGGATCTACCCAAGGAGTAGCTACGTCTAGGAGATCAGGTATGGCGTTCAGCCACGACGCCCTGACGAAGATGGAGCTGCCACGCCTCGCAATCTGCGTGAAGACACCGAAAAATAGCTCAATCGGGTAGAATATGACTAAGGTGAACAGGTTGTAGAGCACGTGGCTCATGGACACGTTGAACGCGGCCTCGCTCCCGCCTTTGCCTTTCAGCCTCTCAAGGATCGAGATAAGGAATGGCGTGACGGTGGTCCCCATCTCCGCGCCTATTACGGTGGCTACCGCCAGCGAGATGGGTAATACGCCGCTCGAGGTAAAGGCGACCACAATCGAGTCGAAGGCTCCCGAGCTGTGCAGCAACGCGGTGGAGATCCAGCCAGCGAACACGGCGCTCGTCGTATCCCTGATCAGGAGCACGATCTTCCCGGCCAGGGCTTCACCCATGATCGTGGCCGATGACTTGATCAGGACTATGGCTGAGACGAAGAAGTATAGCGCCGTCAACGAGCCCAGGATGTTTCTGTAGTTGGATCCCAACGAAAGTAGATTACATAGGGTTATGGATAAAAAAATAGAGTATAGAGGTTATATAGCCTATATAGAGAGATATATGAAAAATATCTAGAATGTTCTTATCGCGATGGCCCGGGCGATGTCCGCCGAGTTCTCGCACCAGTCTGCCACCGTCTCGACGGCGTCCATGAACTCGTTCAACAGGATCGACGCGCCGCGGGTCATGCCCATGTCATCGATCTCAGCCATCATCTGCCTCGACTCCGCGTAGAGCTCGTCCACGTCCTCCTCTAACAGCTCTACCTGATCTGCGAGTTCTAGCGCCCTCTTCGGGTTCCCCGAGAGCGCGTGGATGCAGTCGGCCAAGACTTTTACGCAGCTGTAGTTTTCTCTACACATGTTTTCAATCGACTGCCTCAGTTCTTGGGGGAGTTTCTCGAATGGTATTATCACGAGTATCCTGCCGGCCTCCCTAGCCCAGTCGGCGATCCAGTCCACAGCACGCACGAGCTCCATGAGGTCGTCCCTCTCGGTGGGGTAAAGGTCTCTCTGTGAGAGCTCCGTGACCATGTCGCGCCGGATCTGGTCGGCCTTCATCTCCATCTCGGAGATGTTCTCGTAGAACCCGTTCTTGGACTCTGGCGCGTCGCCGACGCTTCTGACCATCTCGTAGAGTTCCCTCACTGCCTGAGTGGTCAAGTCCAGGTGTTTGTGGGTCATGTCGAGGACGGTCATGTTTCTCCTGTCCCCGAACCATCTCAGTATCTTTTCACTCAAGCCCAGTCCTCCATCATCATCTTCAACAGTTCATCACCTAAAATAAGTATATCACCAGAATCGGTATCAGGAAGAACACCACCACTACCCAGGCCAGGAGGGCGTAAGCCGCGTTCTTGTTCTGTGCTATCCTTCCTCCAAGCCACTCGGCTATCTTCACAGGCACGGACCTCAGAGGCGAAATCAGCCAGATGGTCAAAGCCATGATGTTTAGCAAGACGTGGGCCGAGCCCAGGATCATGCCAACCACGCCGCCGGCGACGTATCCGTAGATCTGGCTGAGGTCAACCGTCGTCGCCATGTTGCATCCCACAAGGTACGGGTACGCTTTCTTCAGGTCCACCACCTTCGTGGCTAGGAAAGGGATCACGAGAGAGGACCCTATGCTGCTGCTGCCCACGAGGAACGTGATGCCGAAACCCGTGGCGAAGCCCCTGTATGGGCTTTCGAAAGCTGCCTTCACCTTGTCCGCCCACTCCGTCTCTATGATCTTCCCAAGGCCATTCGTGATCATGCCCATCGTGACGATTATGACGCCGAACCACACGAGGAACAGGAGCACGCCACCAAACCTGTCGCCCAGGAACCCGACGGCCAACGCCTTCGTGGGCTTAATCAGGGGCTCATTGATTATTATGTCGATGATGGTCTTGTCGAAGGCGGCGAAAACCTCCTCCATGTTCAGCACCTCTGTGTAGAAGTTTCCCAGCCCGATGACTGTACTGCTGATGAACCCTGTTGAGAGCTCGAGGATGAAGAAGATGGTGATGGTGAGCGCCTCGTAGACGTCGTCGACGATTACTCCCGGGATCGTGTCCTTGAACTCCTTCATGGTCATCCCCCGCTGGACCCCGAAGGCGACTATCGTGTTGGTCACCGTGGTCCCTATGTTGGCCCCCAGGATCATGGGTACACCGAACTGTATCGCAGCTTCAAGCGGCAAACCGGTCGCCACCATCCCCGACATGGAGACCATGGTCGCCGCCACGACGGCGCTGCTACTCTGGACAAGCGCCGTGCTCAGCATCCCCAAGGCAAGCCCCGTCATTGGCGCCGTGCTCGAGGTGATCATGCCTAGAATGCTGGTCTGCCACTCCGCGAAGATCAGCTTGAAGCCGCTCTTGACGCCTTCGAGGCTGGCGATGAAGAGATAGATGCTGAGAGCCAAGCTTAATGCGAGTCGAACCCTGTCGTTCTTCAGGACAGGAACGCCTTCGATGAACGACTCTTTCTCAGCCAAAAATTCACTTCCGTACTCCGTGGTATCCTATTTGCCCATAAATGGGGTTGTTCATGATCTCTTATCACCACAAGAGGCCTCAATAAAAGGTTAAGCGCTATAGAATATATTGAGAACTATAGACACCATAGTCTAAATATTTAGACAGTATTTAGAGGGGGTGGAGGCTTTAGAGTTATTTAGATACTATACATCTACATTCGCCCACTCGATGAGGGAGAAAGGGTCGTAGCCCATGCCGCGTATCATCTTCCATAGCAGCGACAACGGTAGACCCACGACGTTGTGGAAGCAGCCAACCACCCTGTCGACGAAGACCGCGCCCAGTCCCTGAATGGCGTAGGCGCCTGCCTTCCCCATGGGTTCACCTGACTCGACGTAGCGGCTAATCTCCTCGTCTGACAGCTCCATCAAGTGTACCTGAGTCTCCTCGCAGCAAACTATCTCACGCCCACTCTCTGCGTCTATCACGGCTAATCCCGTGAACACTCTGTGGACTCGACCGGACAGCGTCTCCATCATCCTGTGTGCCTCATCATCTGACGATGGTTTACCAAGTATCTTCTCGTCTATGTATACTACTGTGTCGGCTCCCACGACGAGCCCCTCATCCACGTTGCCGAGCACGCTTCTAGCCTTCGCGAGCGCGTTCTCCATCACCCTTTCCTCCGGGTCGGGTTTGACGCTGGTTTCGTCCTCCACCGGGGTAACCACGTTGAAGCGCATGCCTGTCTGTCGTAAGAGGCTGATCCTCCTCGGCGAAGTCGATGCCAACACTATTTTAAACTCGTAATCCAACGTACAATCCCCCGCTCAACATATGATAGGTGGAGTAATGGAGAAAATATATTACTGTGACGTAGAGACGCCGATGGGGGACGTCTGGTCCGCCGCGAGCGCCAAGGGGCTCCTCAGGATCAACCTACCATGCAAGGAGGCGACCTTTCTCGAGGAGCTGGGGAGACAGATCGATGTTGAGCCCGAGTACCGGCCAGGGAAGCTGGACGAGGTGAGCCTATGGCTCGACAAATATTTCAAGGGAGAAAAACCCACCTACGCCGAGCCCTTAGACATGCGAGGAACACCGTTCCAGAAGAAAGTCTGGAACGAGATATACAAGATACCATACGGTAGGCTCACGTCATACGGGCTGATAGCCAAGAGCATCGGCAAGCCCAACGCCTCCAGGGCTGTGGGTAACGCCGTGGGGCAGAACCCCATCACCATAGTGATCCCCTGCCACCGCGTCGTCTGGAGCAACGGCGGCATCGGGGGATTCGGCGGCGGCCTACACAGGAAGCGTTTCCTCCTCAACGTGGAGGGTGTGCTGCCTAGCGCCGACGACGGGTCGGAGAGAGGCATCGACCTGTCCCAGTACTTCTACAACCGTTAACGTTATTCCGGCACGAAGCAACGTTGTCTCAGTGTTTAACATGCGCATTGTAACAGGGACCATATCTCACGAGACCAACGTCCTCTCCAACATCAGGACGGACCTCGAGGAGTTCAGGAAGAGGCGGCTCCTCTACGGAGACGAGCTGTTCGAGCACTTCGACGGAACGAAGACTCCGGCTGGCGGAATAATCGAGGGCTGCAAGCTGAACGGCTTCGAGCTGATACCCACCGTGTTCGCCTCGGCCACCCCGTCCGGGACCGTCACCGCGGAAGCGTTCGACACGCTCCTAGGCGACATACTGGACGGCGTCAGGGACGCGGGCGACTATGACGCCGCGGTGCTGCACCTCCACGGCGCAGGCGTCAGCGAGGAGTACCCGGACATCGAGGGCAAGGTGCTGAGCGAGGTGAGGAAGCTCGTCGGCTCGAAACCCTTGGTGGCGACCTTCGACCTCCACGCCAACTACACCAGGGGGATGGTGGAGAACGCCAACCTCCTCATCGGCTACGACACCTACCCCCACGTGGACGGCTACGAGAGGGGCGTCGAGGCAGTCAACCTCACCCGGAGGATGCTGGAGGGCAGCCTCAAACCCACGAAGGCGTTCACCCAGCCCCCGATGCTCCCGGCGCTCCAAGTACAGTTCACCGGCAGATACCCCATGAAGAGGCTCATCGAGGAGGCCCACAGGATGGAGGAGACGCCCGGGGTAGAGACCATCACCGTGGCAGCAGGCTTCCCCTGGAGCGACATCCCTGAAGCCGGCATGAGCTTCATAGTAACCACCGACGACGACCAGGAGCTAGCCGACAGTCTCGCAGAGGAGCTCCAAGACCTGGCCTGGGCCATGAGGAGAGACTTCCTCGTCAAGCCCACACCCGTCAGGGAGGCCATGAGGCACGTGAAGAAGGCCGAGGAGGCTCCGATAGTGCTCGCGGACATCGGGGACAACCCCGGCGGCGGGGCCCCAGAGGACGGCACCGTGGTGCTTAGGACCATCCTGGAGGAGGGATTAAAGGGCGGCGTCGTCGCCGTCATCTGGGACCCGGAGGCGGCGAAGAGGGCGGTAAAGGCTGGTGTGGGCAAAACGCTGCAGCTGAGCCTAGGTGGGCACACGGACGAGATGCACGGCGAGCCCCTGAGCGTCACCGGGAGGGTGAAATCAGTCACGGACGGCAAGTTCATCAACGAGGGCCCCATGGGCACCGGCTCAGAGTCGGACATGGGCCCCACGGTTGTCATGGAGATCGGCGGCAACGACGTCATAGTCACCACGAAGCGCCTCCAGCCCCTAGACCTACAGCTCTACAAGAGCCAAGGCATCGACCCCACCGGGAAGAGGTTCATCGTCGTCAAGAGCAGCGTCCACTACAGGGCGTCCCACGAGCCCATAGCCAAGGAGGTCATCGAGCTGGACACCCCGGGCCTCACCAGCCCGAGGCTCGCCGGCTTCGGATTCAAGAACATCAGGCGACCCATCTTCCCCCTGGACGTGGAGACGCTGGGCATCACCGAGCTCAAGTCCATGGAGGACGAGTAGCCTACCCCCTCATGAGGCCCTCGTAGACCTCCACGTGACGCTCTATCACCTTTTTCTTCTCGTGCACCCCCGACACGTACCGGTAACCCCTCTCTCCCCTCTCACGCCACCTCTCGCCATCCAGAAGCCACCTCAGACCATCAACGTAGTCCCCGGTGGCCGCGTGGTAGCCGAACCGGGTCGCGAACCCGTCCGGGTCGTGGGGACTCAGTATCGCGCACCTGTGGGCCGCGGCCTCGAGGAACGAAACCGGGAGACACTCGTGGACGCTGGTGTTGACCAGGACCCACGACTTCTCGAGCACCCTAGCCTTGTCCTCACCCGTCAAGAAGCCCGGCAGCTCCAGGTTAGAGGCGCCGCCGTACCGCTCCCTGAGCCGCCTGTCCCTAGCCGGGTCGTGGGCCCTCCCCACGGCGACGAACCTGACGTCAGGGAAGCTCTCCGCCAGGGAGAAGAACGTCTCCGGGCTCTTCTCGCCGTCGAGCCTGCCGAGGAAGCAGACGGTGGGGGTGGCGCTCTTACTGGGATTACCATTGGGTATCTCGACGGGGTTAGGCAGGAAGCCGGGGTCCGACTCCAGCCCGTAGAGCTCCCGGGTCTTACGCGTGACGAAACGTGCCTGACAGAACACCGCGTCGGCCCTCCTCACCGAGGCCTCGACCCCCGGCTGGACAAGCCAGTTATACAGCCTCCTCCTCGCAGGATAGAACCTCTGGACCCTCCTCCAGTCTGCCCCGGTTCTGGGGTTCTGCGCCGTCACGACGTGCACGGAGCCCTCCACCGAGTTCATGGCCAGGAGCGTCCCCCAGCTCGGCTCCTCCGAGTGGTAGATGTCCGCATCGATCTCCCTGTAGAGCCGCCCGGAGAAAGGGTATTCAACGAGGGGGTGGCAGTGAACGGTAACGCCGTCGAGCTCCTCGACGCGCTTCTGGCCTCTCCCCCGGGGAACCACGGCGTGGACCTCGAAGCCCCTCTCGGAGACCCCCGATGCTATGTCCCTCGTCGCCTTACCGATGCCACCCCATCGGCCCCAGGCGAAGAACTCGGTGGCGACGTAGCAGACCCGGGGAGGCATAACGATAAATTAAACTGAAACTAAATATTTGTGCTTTGAGGGTGCTCATATTCACCCCGAGCTACCCAAGGTACAGCGGGGACTACCACGGCTCCTTCATAAGGGACCTCTGCACCAGACTCGCCAGACACGTAGACCTGACGGTGCTTGCGCCGCGGAGCAGGACCCTGGGGGCGTCAATGGACGACTTCCCCGTCCACAGGTACCCGTACCTGCCTTGGCGGGGCGCGGAGCTTGTAGCGGAGAGCACCCTGGTGGGCGCCCCAGCCTCCCACATCGCCCAGCTTCCCATGTACCTCGCCTCGGCCTACCTCCACCTAGTGAAGGAGGGCTTCGACGTCGTGCACACCCACATGGCCATACCTCAGGGGCTCCTGGCCGTCCACAGCCCCCGCAGGACACGGAACCTTGTGACCTGCCACGGGAGCGACTGCACCCTCCCCATCATGTATCCCATCTACCGGCCCCTGACGGGCAGGGCGCTCAGGGGAGCCCACAGGGTAACCGCGGTGTCAGACTACGTGAGAGGCCTAGCTGTCTCCCTGGGGGCGGACAGCGAGAAGACGGAGACCGTCTACCTGGGTGTCGACACCGGGCGCTTCAAGCCGGGGCCTGGCATGAGAGACGGCGACAAGGTGACCGTCGGGACCCTGGGCCGCCTCGTGCCTGAGAAGAACGTCGGGGACATCCTGCACGCGTTGAAGGTTGTGGAGCATAGCATGGATGTCAGGCTCCTGGTGGGGGGAGACGGGCCTCGCCTAGACTATCTGAGGAGTCTGGCGCACGAGCTGCGGATAAAGGACGTCGAGTTCATGGGCAGAGTAACCGATCCAGCCGGTTTCCACCGTGGATGCGACGTGTTCGTCCTCGCCTCGACCCGGGAGGGGCTCTCGGTGTCGCTGCAGGAAGCCATGTCCTCGGGCTGCGTCCCGGTGGCGGTGGACGGCCAAGGCTGCAGGGAGCTGATAGAGCACGGGAGAAACGGGCTCCTGTTTAAGCCGAGGAACGTGGACGACCTGGCGTCCAAGATAGTGGAGGCGGCGAACAGCTCCAGAATGGGAGTGGAGGCGAGGGCAACCATACGGAGAAGGTTCAACATGGACAGGAATTACAGGCGCTTCCTGGAGATATACCGGGAGATGGTGTCCTAGACGAGAGGCTTAATAGGCGTGTCACGAAAAGACTTCGCCATGAGGGTAGCCGGCGTCGACGAGGCGGGGAGAGGATGCGTCATGGGGCCCCTCGTCGTGGCCGGCGCGGTCTTCGAAGAGGAAGACCTGCCCCGCCTCAAGGAGATGGGGGTCAGGGACTCCAAGAGGCTCACGGCCAAGAGGAGGCTGGCCCTAGTGGATAGGATAAGGGACCTGGCTCTGGACGTTTCGTACTTCGAGCTGCCACCGCGAGTCATCGACAAGGTTGTGTTCAGGAGCAAGCCCCTCAGGAGGCTGAACTACCTTGAGACCATGGCCATGGCGAAGGTGCTCAGGGACCTGGAGCCGGATGCAGCCTACGTCGACACATGCGACGTTGACAACAGGCGCTGCGCAGAGCAGATGAGAGGCGTACTCCCCTTCGAGGTGGGTATCATCTGCGAGCCCAGGGCGGACGCCGTCTACCCCGTGACTGGCGCGGCCTCGATCCTGGCCAAGGTGAGGAGGGACCACGTGGTAGCGGAGCTCAGGGAGCTGCACGGTGACTTCAACTCCGGCTACCCCAGCGACAGGAAGACATCGGAGTTCATCGAAGGCTGGTTCAGGGAGCACGACGAGTGCCCGCCGTGGATGAGAGCCTCCTGGGCTACGGTGAGAAGGCATACGGGTGGGTTCAAGCAGACTCGGCTAACGCCATAGCGTGATCCTTCTCGTAGGGATCCAGCTCGATGAGCTCACGCACCTTCAGGCCGCCGCCCTCCAGCACCTCCACCTGGGCGTCGTACACGTCCCTGGGCTTCTGCCTGACGTCGACGCTCCTCGACTTTATGGAGAGCATGGCCCAGCCGCCCCTTTTCAGGAAGTAGGACGCGTTCTTGACCAATATCTCGGCCTGGTTGGGCTGGGCGACGTCGGCGAACAGGGCGTCCACCCTGGGCACTAGGGAGGAGTACTCCGTCGGATTGTTTGCGTCGCCCAGTATCGGTGAGACGTTTGAACGGTACCTCGCCACCTTGTCGAGGAGATCCCTCAGCGGCCTCGGCGCGAAGTCCAGCCCCCAGACGTGGCCAGTCTTCCCCAAGACGTCGGAGACGTGGCTCACGGTGGTGCCTGATGCGGCGCCCAGGTAGAGAACCGTGGCCCCGGGCATGACAGGCATGCACCCTATCCCCTTCATGATAGCCGCGGCGAGCTTGCTTCGGGTGGGGTTCCAGGACCTGTACTCGACGGCGTCCACCTGGTAGGTGGGCTCACCGTAGTAGGTTCTCCCCGGCGTCATGTTCCTGGTGACCAGAAGCGTGCTGTCGTCTAGTCGCAGCCTGTAGATCTCCGGGAATATCTCCTCTAGGCTCTGGGGCAAAGGAATCGCTTCAGAAGTGTGACGACGCGGATTTAAGTCTGTGTGGCCTCGATGTCCGTGGTCATCATCTTGGCCTGGTCTACGGCCAGCTTCTGCAGCCACGTGAGGGGCGTCTTCAGATCCCCCATCCTATTGGCGAAGTGGTGGCAGTTCAGGTAGCCCGGCGTCTTGCAGACCCTGGTGAAGAAGTCCTTCGTGACGGGTACGCCGCAGTCATGTAGGAACGGGCAGTCTCTCTTGTTGAACTTTTCTTGCAGCGCCTCAGAGAGAGTCGACACCGGTTTCCTCACCTGGAACAGTAATACAGATCGGTGGTATATAGAGGTAGTCCCTGATTATCTGCAGGATCATAGATATGGATGTTAGATCCATTGTCTTCTACAGTGTAAACACCCCGATTTTCTTCATCATTTTTTAACTTTAATATGTACTATATATTGACGGGTGTTTATCTATTGTATATTGTTTCTCTTCGATACATTATTGCTTGTTTATGTAAATACGGTTATTTACTGTTCAAAGTAATGTATCTATAATCGTCACATAATGTTAGTGATTTCCTTAATTATTTAGCTATCTCATGTTGTCGGCCGCACCCATGTCAGGGAGTTCCGAGACACAGGTTTAACTGGTTAGTATAGCTTAAGTTAACGCCTCTTCAAGTCATGCCTGATGAACCCATGACCGAGAACGTCTACATCGGCTCCAAACCCATACTGAATTACGTCACTGCCATCATCACGGCATTCCAGAGGGCGCCCAGCGTCAACGTCCTGGCGCGGGGACGCGCCATAAGCAGCGCCGTCGACGCGGTAGAGGTATGCAGAAGAAGCTTCCTGAAAGACCTGTGTGTCGACGAAATCAAGATAGGCACCGAGCAGATGGGGAGCGACGACGACCTAAGAAACGTGTCCACCATCAACATACAGCTATCGAAGAACAGCTAGCCTTCTTCCAGCCGCCGCCGAAGATCTTCTGCGATGAACTCGCCGCTGAAAACATCGGCTCTAGCCGCTATGGCTATCTTGGCGGCCAGGCTGCGGGCCCTGCTTCCCCTCTTGCCCCTCGGAGCCCCGTGCACGTAGGGGTGCTGGAACAGGAGGCCGTGCTTCGGCGGCCTCGCATTGGTCTTGAGCGACCGGAACATGGCCTTCTCGGCTCCCAGCACCTGTATGGTGCTGGCGGGCATCATGGCCATGCGTCTGAGGCTCCCCGCCTTCTGGATGAGCCTGGCGCCGAGAACAGGCCCAGCCAGGTAAGCGACGTTGGGAGCCATCTCCTCCGTTAGCCCAGATATGTACTCGCTGAGATCGTCTCTACCCCCGTACAGGCTGAGGACGTTCTCAGTGAAGGCTTGAACCCTCGCCAAGTCGTCTGCGTCGAAGGCGGCGCCCATCGAGCCCTCCGCGGCCGCGGCGATCCTCTCCGCGTCCCTCTTCTTGAAGGAGAGCTCCTGGAGCCCCTGGACGGTGATGTTAGACCTGTCCCCGAACACCTTGATTATCTTCGCGTATTCCCTGTGGTCGTTGACTCTCCGCCCCAGCTCAGGGAAGTGGACGCCGTACCACTCCCTCATCCTCCCGGAGAGGCTGTTCAACACGGTGTCCATCTCCACGAGCAGCTGAACCGTCGGCATCAGAAGGCTCTCCCTCTCGGAGAGCGCCTCGTGGACCATAGCCGTGGCGACCTCAGTGTTCACCGAGTGTGAGAGCTCACCGAACCGTTCCACGGAGTCTATGAACCCGGCGGCCAACGCCATGCGTTGGATGTTGTCCCGCAGATACTCGCCCGCAGCAGGCATGGCCTCGACGGCTGCCTTGAACCCCTCCGCCGCGATGGACTCCATCAGCGCCTCGTTGGGCCCGTTGACCTCCTCGACGCCCAGCCCTCGCAGCTTGTCGAGCACATCGACGGCCTCCCTCGTCACCTCACCGTTCTTCAACCGTATCATAGCCCTAGCGATCTCTTTGGCGTCCCTAGGATGGTGCGACTCAGCGATGATCTCGTTCTTCTCGTTGAACGCGTGTACGCCGATTATGGATCCAAGTATCGTTGCCTTCAGCTGCTTCTCCTCCGAACCTTTATCAGTTTGCTGGGTGAGTACGTAGGGGAGACTTGTCTAAATTAAGCTTAGCCGTGGAGGTCGCCGGGCTAAGGCTTCGGTCCCCCCTCATGAACGCGGCGGGCGTTCTCGGCATGAGCCCTCCCATTCTCAAACGAGTCTACGACAGCGGCGCAGGCGCCGTGGTGACAAAGAGCATCGGCCCAGTGCCTCGAACCGGGCATCCTAACCCGACCCTCGTGAGGGTCTCGTGTGGCGCCCTGAACGCCATGGGGCTGCCCAACCCCGGCGCGGAGTACTTCGTCGACGAGGTCAGGGCCCTCAAGGAGATGGGCGTACCGGTCGTGGCCAGCTTCTTCGGCGGCAGCGTGGAGGAGTTCGCGGAGGTGGCGAGCACGCTGTCGAAAGCCGGCGCGGACGCCCTGGAGCTCAACGCCAGCTGCCCCAACGTCCAGGAGGAGCTGGGGATGCTGGCATCCGACGCAGGGAACGTGGAGAAGGTGACCGCAGCCGTGAGGGAGGAGACCCGTCTGCCCCTGTTCGTGAAGCTCAGCCCAAACGTCACCGACATCAAGGAGATAGCGACGGCGGCTGAGAGGGGAGGCGCAGACGCCATAACGGCGGTGAACACACTGAAGGGGATGGCGATCGACATCGACTTCAAGACGCCGATCCTGACGAACACCACGGGCGGCCTGTCCGGGCCCGCCGTGAAGCCCGTCGCCCTCAGATGCGTCTGGGAGGTGGCGGAGGCCGTCGAGTTGCCCATCATAGGGTGCGGCGGTGTCACAACCTGGGAGGACGCGGTCGAGTACCTCCTCGCGGGTGCCTCCGCGCTGGAGATAGGCACCGCGGTGATGACTCACGGCTTCGAGGTCTATGGCCAGGTCAACGAGGGCATCCGTCGCTACCTGGAAGAGAACGGGTTCAGCGGCATCAAGGAGGTTGTAGGACTTGCACATCAAACCGGAGAAGAACAGAGCAGTAGAGCTGACAGATGTAGTATCAGAGTGTAGGGACATCTCCTCGCTCCTTTTCCGCGACGAGGAGACCCGCGGCGCCAAGCCGGGCCAGTACCTCATGGTGTGGCTCCCCGGGGTGGACGAGGTTCCCATGTCGGTCAGCGCCATAGACATGGATGGCCTGTCTCGCATCACCGTCAGGGCGGTGGGCGAGATGACCGTCAGGCTCAACGGCCTCCGCTCCGGCGACAGGGTCGGCTTGAGGGGCCCCTTCGGGAACGGCTACACGGTGCAAGGAGACAAGCCACTGTTCGTGGCCGGCGGCTCAGGGGCTGCGTCCCTGATGCCCCTCGTAGAGGAGATGCTCAAGCAAGGAACCACGCTCACCTTCGTCCTCGGCGCGAGGAGCGCCGACATGCTCCTGTTCGTAGACAGGCTTGAAGAGATGTTAGGCGAGAACCTCATCGTGTCCACCGACGACGGTTCACGGGGCTACAGCGGCTACGCCTCGGGGTACGCCGCATTGCTGATGGAGGAAGACGTGTTCGACATGGTCTACACCTGTGGACCGGAGCTCATGATGGCGAAGGTCCACCAGTCAGCCCAAGAGCACGGCGTACCCATACAGGCCAGCCTCGAACGCTACGTGAAGTGCGCCGTCGGGCTCTGCGGCAACTGCACCATAGGCCCCTACAGGGTCTGCAATGACGGCCCGGTCTTCGACGCGGATATGCTCAGCGAGGTCCGAGACGAGTTCGGCGTGAGCCAGATGGACGCCTCCGGCAGAGTAATCCGGGTGGAACACTGACCAGAGAGATTATCAACCCAGGCCCGCCCTCATATCCATAATGCCTGTACGCAACGTGCGGAGACGGTACCTGGCTTTACAGGTTAACAGCGAAGCAGACTTGTCTGAAGCCGATCTGAGCCGGGCCATCTCGGACAAGATCCATTTCTTGTATGGCGTCAAGGGAGCGGCGGAGACGGACTACAGGATGATTGAGTACAACCAGCAGTTAGGGCAAGGGATAATCAGGTGCAACCACGACAAGCTCACCGAGACCAGGGCGGCGCTCGCGCACATCACAGCGATAAACGGCGCCCCCGTGTCGGTACAGGTGGTCACGGTCTCGGGCACCATCAAATCACTGAGAAATAGGCTCACAGAGTAAAAGATGCAAAAGGTGAAGGATCATAGCTGAGATCAAGGTGGAGGACGCGGCTCACGGCTACGTCGAGATGCTGCACAGGCTCGGAGTAGACTACGTATTCAGCTCACCAGGCTCGGAGTTCATACCCCTCTGGGAGCACCTCGCCCGGTACAACTCGGAGGGAAAGAAACCCTTCTACCTGAACATACGGCACGAGAGCGCCGCCCTCAGCATGGCCAAGGGCTACTACATGGCCTCGGGGAGGGCGCAGGTGCTTCTCACACACGTACTCGCGGGGCTCCTGCACGGAGCCATGGAGCTCAAGGCCGCCTACACCGATCAGATCCCCCTGCTCCTCTTCGTCGGCCAGAACAGGACCCATGACGGGGAGGTCTACGGCGGCACCCCGGGCCCCCACTACCTGAGCTTCACCGAGGTCGGGGGCCAGCAGCGCCTCGTCCAGCCCTACGTGAAGTGGGGAGACTCCCCCGAGACCAACGCCAACATCCTTGCGACCATCCAGAGGGCGTACCAGATCGCCTCAAGCGACGTAAAAGGCCCCGTGCTCCTCAGCGTCTCCAGGGAGATGCTCTTCGAGAAGACGGACACCATGAGGCTTCCGCCTAAGTATGTTCTGCCTTCAACCATAACGGTTGGACCCAAAGTCCTGTTGGAGCTGAAGGAGATGCTGGTGAAGGCCGAGAACCCCCTGATCTACACGAGGTACCTTGGGCGAAGCCATGGAGCGGTGGCCTCGCTCGTCGAGCTGGTCGAGCTGCTGAGCGTCCCGGTGTTCGAGACCCCCGGGTACATGAACTTCCCCACGAACCACAGACTTCACATGGGCACCAGCGTCTCTTCCTACCTAAAGGAAGCCGACCTCTTGCTGGTCATCGACAGCAGCTCCTGGCCGCCATGGTATCCCCCGGGGAGCATCCGAGGGAAGACCGAGGCGAAGATAGTCTTCATGGACCTCGACCCCATACAGCTCAAGTACCCCACGTACGGGTACCCGGCGGACCTGCTCGTGAAGGCCGACTCAAGCGTGGCGATACCTCAGCTCGTGGAGCTCGTCAAAGCAGTGAAACCGGGCGAGGCCATGGTTCAGGCGCGCGGCGAACGGTGGATGGCCGAGCACAAGCGTATAAGGGACGAGCTTGAGAAGAAGGCTCTCGCCGTCAAGGACGAAAGCCCCATCGACCCCAGGTGGCTCTGCTACTGCATAGACCAGGTGATCGACGAGAACACGGTCATAATAAACGAGACCATAACCCATGGCAGCATGATCCACCAGCACATCGAGAGGAACCGTGTGGTCCCCGGGACCCGGTACGAGTCCACCGGCCCGGTGGCGCACACGGGTCTCGGTCAGGGGATGGGCATAGCCCTGGGGGTCAAGCTCGCCGACCCGGAGAAGACCGTGATAGCCCTCGAAGGCGACGGCGCCTTCAACTACAACCCGGTGCTCGCCTGCCTCGGAGCATCCCAGGAGCACGGCATCCCCTTCATGACCGTCATCTACAACAACGGGTGCTACGCCGCCATGAAGGGCCACGCCCGGTACTACCCAGAGGGACACTCTGTGACGCATGACCAGTACTACGGCGTCAGCTGCGGACCCACACCCCGCTACGCCAAACTCGTCGAGGCCTACGACGGCTACTCGGAGACCGTGGAGAACCCCAAAGAGGTTAGACCCTCGTTACTCAGAGCCCTGAAACAGGTGAGGGAGGGAACGCTGACTCTGCTAGACGTTAGGCTCAGACAATAGTGCAGGGTGGCGCCCCTACTATTCTTTAATTGCATATACATTCAATTCTGAGGTATGGCGACTGGAGCCGTCGTATTTGACCTCTTTAAAACCCTCGGCGAGTTCGAGAGGACAATCACAGACGAGGACGCCTCGTCTCTGCTCAGAGGCAGAGGGTACGAGGTGTACCCTCAGGCATGGAGACACGCATTCAGCTTCGTCGTTTTCGTAGACTACCCCAAGCATGGATTCGGCTCGCATGAGGCTCTGTTCAAACAGGTCTTCAGACGCCTAGAGGTCGACATTGACGGTGGCACCGTAAATGAACTCGCCGACATGTTCAAGAGCAGCCCATTCCGGCTCTACCCTGAGTCACATGAGGCCGTGATGCGTGCCCGTGACATGGGTTTGAAGACCGCCATAGCGACATCGACGCCGAAACCGTTCTTCAGAGCCGGCGTCGAACCCATCGCAGAGTACATCGACTTCATCTGCACGGGGTACGAGGCGGGCTACGAGAAATCCAATCCCCGCATATACAAGGTGATCACGGACAGACTGCAGGTCAAGCCGGAGGAGACAGTCGTCATAGGCGATGACCCGGTTCTGGACATCTCCAACGCCAAGCAGCATGGAATATGGACGATACACATACCGAGGGAAGGAGTCTCCTCTGAACTCGCCGACGACGTAGCCAAGGATGTCCTTGAAGCGATCAAAGTCGTCGAAGAATGGGTCCAGTAGAGATTGGTGCTCCCGCCGGGATTCGAACCCGGGATCTCCGACTCGAGAGGCCGGAATCCTTGACCGGACTAGACGACAGGAGCACGGTGCACCAAAGGTAAGAGGCGCATGAATAAAAATATTGGGCTCTAGATGTCGTCCCTCAGCTTCATGAGCTTGGCGATGTTCGCGCGGGAATCAATCAGTGGCTTGATGGCGCCGGTCTTCGACGTGAACAGCGTCGTGACCCCCGGCCCGTGCCCCGCCACGACGCAGTCGCTGTGGGTCACGATGCCGACGCTCACGGCGCCCCTCCTGTAGATCCTGCCGTAGCTGTGGTCGGCGTCCTCGATGGCCACAAGGTCTCCGAACCTGAGGTCCTCGAGGCCGTACTCCTCGCAGGTGACCTCGCAGAACATGGTTATGTCGTAGTCTCCTGAGGCGACGTGGCTTCTTCCCAGCCCCGAGCCCATGATGGCCGCGGGGATCGTGTGGGTGACGGGCACCTCAAGCTTTCCATCCTTTATCGCCGGGTCTATGGCCTCGAGGAACTCGGGGCTCACGTTGAAGAGCTTCACCTCGGGGAGGTCCAGCAGCTTGAGGCCGACCCCGTAGGCCTTTATCATGACCTTGTCCTCGATGACGAGCTTCTCCATGGTCTCGGGCTGGAAGTCCGCCATGACGTGCTCTATGCCGCCGTGCTTCCCCACCACGACGCCCTTGTCGCCCTTCGCGTCTCCCTCCACCACCGTGGCCTCGTTGCCTATGCAGCTCAACACGTTGAGGGCCCTGCTCTGGCCGTTGGGGAACCTGCGGTCGCTCACACGGTTCTCGATGCTGACGCCGGGCTCCACGTGGTCCGCCATCCACCCGGTGGCCACGTCCCCTACCCTGATGTTGTACGTGATGCCCCCTACGCCGGGGAGCACCACCGGCTCGCCGTCGGCAGTTATCTTGTATACCCCGTCGCCTACTATGGGGCTGACGACTTCTCCGATCACCGAGATCTTGACGATCTTATCGTGGTTTGTTTTGATCAATTTATTTCACGTTTAGGGATGTAGTAGCCGTGTTAAATGTATCGAGCACACCTACACACACTTTAAATGTAGGTAGAGGTCTACTATGTAAATCTTGGCTACGCGACGAGGTTTGACAGTGAAGCTGCTAGACATAACCATACTCTCGGCGGAGGGGCTGCGGGAGAGGAAGTTCAGGGTGGCCCTCAACGTTCTCGGTATCCTCGTGGGCTGCGCAGCCGTCACGGGGCTGATCTCCCTCGCCGACGGCATGAACACCCAGGTCAGGGACCAGCTCAGCGTCATCGGAACCAACACCCTGTTCGTCGTCCCGGAGGACGCGAAGGACGCGGCCATGAGCCTCAGCGCCACCCATATAGCGAGCCAGGACGGGGTCAGCTGGCGCGACCGGGAGACCATCCAGGACACCGGCGGCGTCAGAGACACCTGTGAGATAATAATGGGGGGCGGCTCGTTCACGATCAAGGGCGAGACCTACAGCGCCAGGGTGATGGGCGTAGGGGACAACTTTCAGGAGATCAACAAAGACATCAAGATGACCGATGGAAGGTTCTTCACACGCGGCGACAAAGCAGTGGCCTTCGTGGGTAAGAACGTCGCACACCCCACCGACGAGGAGGAGCCGATTCTGGGGGTAGGCGACAGGATAAAGCTCGCCGTCAAGGTCAGGGGAGAGCAAAAGGAGATCACCCTAAGAGTAGTCGGAGTCCTGGAGGAGCGTGGAACCATGTTCGGTTTAGACGTAGACAACGTGATAGGAATCCCCTTCAGGGCATACGACCAGCTTTTCGAGCAGGAAGGGAGCTGCGCCATCGTACAGGTCTACGTCCGGGAATCCAGCGACACAGAGGAGGTAGCCGAAGACCTAGAGGACAGGCTCGGCGACGACTTCTTCGTGGTGTCGCCGAAGGCAGCCATCGAAGTACAGGAGCAGGTCACGGGGACCATTCAGGCTGTGCTCGGCGGCATCGCGACCATCAGCCTCTTCGTAGCGGGCCTCGGCATCGTCAACACCATGGCGGTCTCGGTGAACGAAAGGACAAGGGAGATAGGGACCATGAAGGCCATAGGGGCGAACAGCGTAGACATCCTGCTCCTCTTCCTAAACGAGGCGGCGTATACCGGTCTCATCGGCGGTGTAGTCGGGTCGGCGGTGGGCTTCACTCTGGGGAAGATGGTCGGAAACTACATAGGGCTCCCCGTGGGTCACAGCCTGTCTCTGGGGTTAGCGGTCGTGGCTTTCGCCCTGGTGACGAGTGTCCTCTCGGGGGCGGGCCCAGCCTACCGGGCTTCCAGGATGGACCCCGTGAAGGCTCTTAGAAGCGAGTGAAGCTACCTAAGGTAGGCTCGTATCAGCCTGATTATCTTCACGGGGCTACGTTTAACGAGACCCGCGAGGGTAGCCGGGACGTTGACGCCGTTCGCCAGCGCCAGCACGTCCTCGTTGGTGATCACCTCGGACAGCGTGTTCAGGTCGTCGTCGGAGAACTTGTCCAGCATGTCCACGACCCTACCGCTGTCCTTGATCCTCTTGCCCCAGCTCTTGTCGAACTCGACGCGGTAGGCTGATAACCGCTTAGCTGAGACGTTGCCCTCCTTCACGGCCTCGGCGGCTACTCTCCCCGCCATCTTGCCCGCCTCGATGGCGCAGTGGATCCCCGCGCCCGTCATCGGCATGAGTTGGCCCGCGGCGTCGCCAACCAGCATCAGCCCGTCGGCCACGATCTTGTCCAGGGTTCCACACACAGGGCAGATGCCTCCGTTCTTCCTCAGTATCTTTGCGTTCCTGAACCGCGGGTCCTGAGCTATGAAGTCCTTGAGGTACTCTATGGGCGGCTTCGTATGCTTCACCCGGACGCCGAGGCCTACGTTGGCTACCTCTCTGCTCTTGGGGAAGACCCACGCGTAGCCCCCCGGCGCGTACTTCTCTCCCATCCAGAACTCGCTGACGCCGAGGTCCAGGTCGAGGCCGCCCAGCTGGTACTGGGCACAGGTGACGTAGTCCTTGAAATAGCGGTCGAGGCCCGCGGAGCGTCTGATTATGCTCCAGTGGCCGTCGGCTCCGATGACCACCTTCGCGATGAACTCTATCTCCTCTCCCTCACGGATCGCCTTAACGCCTACGACGCGGCTACCGTCCATGATGACGCCGGTGGCCCTTGTGTTGGTCATGAGCCTCGCGCCGGCCTTCTCCGCGTTGTCGGCGAGAGCCTTGTCGAAGACCTGTCTGTCGAGGGTGTACCCGGTCCAGTCGTTGCTGGTGAGTTCCACTGTGTTCCCGTTGGGCGCCACTATGTGAGCCTTGGTGGTCTGCTGCGATACGTACGGTGGCACGGCCTTTAGCCCGCCGTCCTCGATGCCCCTGATGCTGAGCCCCTCGGCGCAGTAAACCGGTGTGCCCGCCACGGGGTGCTCCTCGATAAAAATTACGTCGACGCCGTTCTCGGCGGCTGCCCTCGCGGCCAAGCTGCCTCCGGGTCCCGCGCCGACGACGAGCACGTCACACTGAGTAGTATCCATCTTAAGACAGAATGATGCCCACGGAGAAATATATTATCCTATCGCTCAAGGACCTTCTTGGCAGCGATCTCTATGTCCCTGGCCTTCACCGTCTTTCGGCCCGCATGCTTGGCGTAGTCTATGGCCTCCCTGGCCACCTTCACGCCTATATCCTCTAAAGCCAGTCCAAGGGCGACTGCACTCTCCTCGCTCACCCTGTCCGCGCCCGCTCTTTTAATCAGCTTATGCATTGGCGCCACCTTAATTTCGCTAGGCATCCTGTTCCCTTCTGTTTCCTCTTTTCGTTTCGAATAATATTTAATACTTGCGACCCTTTCCGCTAGGAGGGCTAAATTCTTGCTTTTTTCATTTTTTAACTCTATAAGATTCATTTTCACTATAAACGCTCTTGAAACCCCCGTCAATCTTTCAACGTCATTAACGGTATAGCAGGTTATGGGTTACATCAGTCTTAAATCGGGTTCAACTGAAACCCCCTCTGAATGGGTTTCATTGAAAAAACACTGAAACATAGGGGCAGGTTAACCGTAGCCGCCGCCATACTGGTCTACACGGCGGCGATGTCCTGGTACACCGTCTCGAAACACAACTCCTTCACTACCTACGCGTGGGACCTCGGTATCTTCGACCAGTCCTTCTGGACGACGGTGAACCTGGGAATGGTCTTCGTAAACACCTGTGAGCGGCACCTCGTGGAGTCGGGGAGCTTCTTCGGCGTCCACTTCAGCCCCATATTGTTCCTGCTGGTCCCGTTCTACTATCTCCACCAGTCACCCGTGACCCTTCTGGTGCTGCAGTCGCTCATAATAGGGCTCTCAGCTTACCCCATCTTCCTGATCGCGAGGGAGAGGTTGACCGAGGAAACGGCGGCGGCGCTAGCCGTCATATACCTGTTGAACCCCGCCATCCACGGCGTCAACTCCTACGACTTCCATGTCCAGAGCCTGCTGCCACTCATCTTCAACTACCTTCTACTATACACGCTGCGCTGGGACACGAAGAGGATGGTCGCGGCGTCCATACTGGCGCTGTCGGTCCAGGAGCAGGTCGTGGTAGTGATGCTCAGCTACGTGGCCTTCCTGGTGGTTCACCGCACCCATCAGGGGGCGAGGTGGCGTGAGCCAGGCGCCATACGAGGCGAGATCATACCGATCCTGGCCGTGCTTGCGGTCACGGTGCTCTGGTGGGCTCTGTCAGCCAGCGTGCTGCATCACTTCAACCCCGACGTCTCCCAGCATCTGAGGGCGGTGCAGAACTTCGCGATCCTGGAGGTGGACTCACCGGCGGAGGTCCCCCTACGCGTCTTCACCGACCCAGCCAAGGCCTTCAGGGCCATCTCCTATGACTGGTTCGACAAGAACGTCTACGTGCTCTCCCTCTTCACCCCCAGCCTCTTCCTCTGCTTCCTAAGCCCAGCCACGCTCATACCCACCGCCCCCTGGTTCGCCGTCTCCATCCTGTCCAACTACCCGCCCTACTACCGGCTGGGGTTCCAGTACCCCGCCCTCGTGATACCTTTCATATACGTCTCCCTCATCAGGGGGCTGGAGAGGCTGAGCCTGTCCCTCAAGGAGGATAACAGCGTGAGCCTCAAAGCCGTCCTCACGGGGCTCCTAGTCATCAACGTCGCCAGCTGCGTAGCCCTGAGCCCCCTCAGCCCGTTCACGGACGGCTTCAACCTCAGCCCCGCGTACATAAAGCCCTGCACGAGCGAGAGGAGCCGGCGACTCACAGAGATGCTGACGCTCATACCCCCACAAGCCTCCGTCCTGACCCAGGACAACATCTTCCCGCACTTGTCGGGGAGAGCCGACGCCTACGTCTTCACCCCGTACATACCAGACGACGAGGAAACGTGGAACAGGACCTTGGAGATGACCCTAGCCTTGCGCCCAAACTACATCCTCGTGGACCTGAGGACAGACCCCCACGGCACAGCCTACTACGCGTTCCAATTAGCCTACGAGGCCCCGGGTTACACCCTCGTGGACCGCTGGGACCGGATGTACCTGTACCGGCTCAACGCCACGACGCCGTGAAGACGGATCAAGACCCGGCACACGCGGTTACATCAGGCTTAAGGAACCATGAAAAACAACTGATACGATGAGTCTTCAGGAAAGGCTGCGCACCCGCAAGACGGAGCTCATAGTCATATCCGCCATACTGGTCTACGCCGCCGTGTTCTCCGCAGCCACGATATGGAAGCACAGTGCGTACTATAGCTACGCCTGGGACCTAGGGGTCTTCGACCAGGTGATGTACAACAGCGTCTACGGGGGCAGGCTGTTTCACTACAGCTGCGACGGCTACATGAACGTTGAGCAAAACTACTTGGCGTTCCACTTCAGCCCCATACTCGCCCTGATCTTCCCCATCTACTACCTGTTCCCCAAGGCCGAGACCCTGCTGGTGGTGAAGAGCGCCGCCCTCGCCGCGGCGGCGTACCCCCTCTACCTTCTGGCCAAGAGGATGACGGGCAACGAGGAGCTCGGCCTCCTGGCCTCGCTGGCGTACCTCCTCTACCCCGGGGTCCAGGCCGCCAACTGGTTCGACTTCCAGCCACAGGTGTTCGCCCCCCTCCTCTTATTCCAGACCTACAGGATGTTCTATATGAAGAGGTGGGTACCCTACCTCCTGTCCCTCGGCCTCACCCTCATCGTGGAGGAGCATATGTTCATAGTCATGGCGGTCGTGCTCGCAGGCCACTACGCCGTAGGCGGCCTACAGCGCATCCGCGGGCTATTGAACCCCGCCGAGAAGGAGACGCAGATCCTGGCCGCCACCATCGCCATGAGCCTCACCGTCTACATACTGTCCGTCGTCTCGAAGAGCAGCTACCCGATAAGCCCCGAGTTCATGGACGTTTATCAGGCGACCGAAAGCTATAGAGTCCTGAACTACACCGGCGGAGGGTTCCAGTTGCCCCTTTATGCGGCGCGCCACCCCCTGAGAGCAGCCGCCGCCCTCCTCCACGACGTCGACCTCAAGTTCATATACTTCCTCTTCCTCTTCGCCCCCCTTCTGTTCCTGCCCCTCATGAACAGGTTCTTCCCCGTCACCCTCGCCCTCTACATCCCCTTCTACCTCTCCAACTACCGGGCGTACTACAGCCTGGGGGCCCATTACACCCTCTACCTGCTCCCCACGGTCTTCATCTCCCTCCTCCACACGCTGAGCAGCCACGACGCGGCCGAGGCGAGAAGACTGTGCCGGTACATCGTCATCGTCTCCACGGTCACCGCGGCGGTCCTCTCCCCTATCAGCCCGATCTCGGAGTTTGTCAACCAGAACCAGGAGATACTCTGGTACCCACCCATGAGCCGGCTGCCCCATAAGACGGAGGCGCTGAACACGCTGCTCACGCAGGTGCCTCCCGGCGAGGCCATCCTAACCCAGAACCACGTCTTCCCCCACGTCTCCAACAGGGTCGCGGCATACGTCATACCCATAATAGACTTCAATCCCTCCTTGAGGCCCACCGTAATCGCGTACATCGACTCGCTCGTCGATCGCTCAGACTACGTGCTCATCGACTACTTCGTGATCGACCAGTGGTCCCTCCACGCCTACGAGCACGTCGCCCGCAGTCAGGACTGGTGCGTACAGGCCGTCATCGACGACGCCATACTCTTCAAGAGAGACATGGACGCGGGCACAAGCATCGGCGTTAACAGGACACTGGAGTACATGGCGGTCGGCGACCTCGTGCAGGGAGGCTACGGCACCGTCGAAACCCCGAAGCAGGGGACCGTCGCCGCATGCCCCAAGGGCGCCGCCCCCGGGTTCATCGTCTACGGCCCCTATAGCCTCCTCCCACCCGGAACCTACAAGGTCGCCGCCACCGTGCGGGTGCTGGAGCCCGAGGAGGGGCACATCGGCTACTTCCAAGTCGTCGCGGACAGGGACACCGAGCTGGCGAGGAAGGATATGTGGAGCCACGAGTACCCGGACTCCCAGTGGACAACCGTGGCCGTGACCTTTAAACTCGAGAAGATCGCCAAGATGGCCGAGTACAGGCTTTACACGGAGGGACGAGCCGAGGTGCAGGTGGCGAAGGTGACCGTCCGCGCCCTCGCCGCCGAGGCGCCGGCCGGCTCCGCCACATGGTCCATCACCCACCGGCAGCTGATCTTGGGCTCCTGTGAGGTGACGCCTGAGCAGTACATACGCGGAGCCGGGCCGGAACCCGTCCTCTGGTACGGCCCCTACATCCACCTGGAGCCCGGGCGGTACGAGGCCCACTTCCACCTGAGAGCGGCGGCGGCGGACGCCGCCGACCCGGGCGGCCCCGTCCTAACCATCGACGTCTCGGCGGGGTCGGGCGTCGACGTCCTCAGCAGCATGCGGGTCTACCACTGGCAGCTCGACGGCTGGACGCGGCTCACCCTCGGCTTCACCCTCTTCGCGCCCTCCAGGGTCGAGTTCAGGGGCCTCTACCCCGCTGAGGGCTACGAGGTGCTGCTGGCCGAGGTGACGCTGGAGCCCCTCCTCACGGAGGAGGAGCCCTAACGTGCGAGGGTAAACGTTTAAAAGAGCGGCAAGGATGATAACAGCGCACAGGTGCACGTGTTTGGGTAAGGTACGCACGGAGATGATCAAGCGGATAAGCTTGAAGCTGCTGGAGAAGTACCCGTACAGCTTCCAGCTGGAGTTCGAGCACAACAAGCAGTTCCTCAAAGAGATAGGGCTCGACGTGTCCAAGAAGCTCCGCAACAAGATAGCGGGCTACGTGACCACCATCGTCAAATCCGACCTGCTCGCCGAGGCCGAGGAGGCCGCCCAGGAGGCACTGGAAGAGATCCAGTAGCCCAGCCTCACAGGATTTTAACACCGGCGAACGAAGTTTCATCGATGTCTGGTCAGCCCATCGCCTACACCATAGACCACGAGGGACTCAGACTCGACACAGCCCTCGCCCCCACCGACAGGCTTCGCATCCACGAGGAGACCATACCGGAGCGCATACGCAGCCTGGGAGACCGGATCATACGCGACGGCGTCCAGTCCGCCCCCATAATCGTCGACCGCGGTACATACGTCGTGCTGGACGGCATGCACAGGACAGCCATAATGAAGCGGCTCGGCTGCAGGTTCACCTGCGTCTGCCTCGTCGACTACTTCGACCCGAGCATAAAGGTGCAGAGGTGGTGCCGCGTGATCCCCGGGCCCTTCGGCGCCAAGAAGGCGGAGGAGGCCCTAGCCACACTCGACCTCAGGATGGAGCCCTACGAGCTGGCGAGGAGCCCCGACGAGGAAGGCGGGCTGCTGCTCATCTACAGGGACCAGACGTACCGCCTAATCTAGGAGGGGGAGTATCTGCTTCAAACGGAGCCACGAGCTGGAGAACCTATTGACGACGTGGGGGTACCGGATAAACCACTGCACAGAGGCCGAGGCCACGGACAGGGTGGACTAAGGCGAATACGAGGCCGCCCTATACCTCCCCAAGGTGGAGAAGAGCCAGGTGGTGGAGGCCGCGGAGCAGGGACAGGTCTTCACCCCCAAGGCGACGAGGCATAGGCTGCCCGCCAGACCCATGCAGGTAAACGTGCCCCTGGAGCTCCTCAGGGACAAGGAGATCAGCTTGGAGGAGGCCAACGCGCGGCTACGTGAGACGCTCTCACGCAGGAAGCTGGCCCGTTACGAGCCGGGCACCGAGTGGATGGGCCGCACCTACGACGAGGTCCTATACGTCTTTGAGTCCTAGGAACCGCCGCACCTGTTTACGGGTGAACCCTATCTCTATGAGCTTCACGGCGAGCTCATCCGCGGGGACGCCCTCCGACAGCAGCTTCTCTCTTATGTCCTCGATGCTCTCCCGCGGCTCCCACGGATATATGATCCACTTGTCAGCCGACTCCGCGTAGAAGTCCGGCTCGAATCTGCTCCACGGCTTGTGGTGAAGAGTCGCTATCCTGACCTCCCTTGGACCAAGGCTGTCAACGTAATCCTTAACGACCTTGAGGCTGCTCCCAGAGTCGGCGACGTCGTCAACCACCAACACGTTGAGGCCCGCGATGTCCGCGTTTAGCGGGTACTTCACCTGAGGCTTGTCGTTCCTCTCGTTGACCCCCGCGTAGTATATGACCTGGAGGCTCGCGAGGCTCCGGATGTTGAGCTCGTCGCTCAGGATCCTGGCGGGGTCGAATCCGCCTCGGCTCACCGCCACGATGATGTCAGGCCTGAACCCACTTTCGGCTATCTGGTCGGCGAGCTTCTCGGATAGACGCTGAACATCCATCCAGGTAATGTAGAGGTACCTCTCGTTGGTCAACCGCTCTTCCCCGCGGGGCTTGTTAACTTGATGAAGTCTGTTTTAAATAAAGCGCTTCCGGTATGGACGGTGTGGCTCACTTGAAAGACGACCCGGCTCGATGGATAGAGAAGGTGATCAAGGACTTCATAGCAGGCCCCGAGAACAGCATGCAGAAGTGGGGCGGCGAGCCCGTGTGGGCGGAGCCCCTCGTCGGCTACAGCAGCGGCGCCGACCCCCTCTACACGTTCTACAAGCAGGACATAGGCGGCTTCTACCTGTCGCCGCTGGGGCTCATCAGTCACGCCCATCCGGATAAGGAGTTCAAGGCCGAGGAGCTCACCGTGGTGAGCTGGATACTGCCCCAGACAGAGGCCACCAAGAGGGACCACAGGAAGGAGACCCACTTCCCCAGCGAGCGCTGGGCACGCTCCAGGATATTCGGCGAGGAGGTGAACGTCAGGCTAAGGGAGCACGTGGTCGAGAAGCTGGTCGAGGAAGGCGTCGAGGCCGTAGCCCCCATGCTGTCTCCGCTGTGGAAGGGAGCCACCTCCGAGAAGTACCTATACGCCTCCACGTGGTCCGAGAGACACGCCGCCTACGCCGCCGGGCTGGGCACCTTCGGCCTCAGCGACGGCCTAATAACGCCCCGCGGGAAGGCCATGAGGACAGGCAGCGTCGTGGCGAACATCAGGATCGATCCCACGCCCAGGCCCTACACAGACCACCACGCCTACTGCCTCTTCTACGCCAAGGGCACCTGCGGCAAATGCATGGAACGGTGCCCCATAGGAGCCATAACCGAGGAAGGGCACGACAAGAGGGCTTGTCGCCTATACGTCAACATGACCCGTGAGTATGTGCGCCGCCACTACGGGTTCGACGGCTACGGGTGCGGCTTCTGCCAGACGGATGTGCCATGCGAGTCAGGCATACCGAGAGAGCTTGAACCGAAGAAATAGGGGAAAAGATTTGGTTTTACTCGGTGACGGGAGTCACTGAGCCGTCCTGGTCGACGGAGCCCATCCACTCGAAGACGGGCTCGGCGTCCACCGTGAGCTCCACGGAGTAGGTTGGCTTCCAGACCACGGGGAAGCTGACTTCAACGGTCCAGCTCTCCGAGGTGTACTGGAGCCTGCTGAAGCCCAGCAGCCCCTCCGGTGTCAGGTTCTCCATCTCCCAGACGCCGGGCTCCTCGTCGGCAAGCTCAGGATAGTTGGCCGTGACGTACCCCACCGCGATGTCCCTGGCCTGCTCAGGGCCCAGTATCTCCGTCTGAGTGGGCGCCAGGCTCGTGGAATGCTCTGTCACCGCTGAGCCCTGGTCTACTGTGCCTTCCCAGGTGAAGGCGGGCTCCCCGCCGTACTCGATCTCCACCTCGTACACTGGACGCGCCACGACGGCGTAGCCTACGTGTACATTCCAGTCTCCTGCCACATACATCCGCTTGGTGTATCCGATGAGGGCGGGTACTCCACCTTCGCGGATCTCGGCCCACTCCGCGGGCGCCGCAACGTCTGAAAGCTCCTCGTAGTGCTCGATGACGTAGGAGACTGCGATGTCCCTCGCCATCTCGGGTGGGAGAAGCTCGGAGACGACCTTCTCCCTCTGGTTCACCTCGTCCCACACGCCGTCTATGACGGCGCTCAGCACCTCGTCGTCGCTGATGGTTATCCTCATCACGTGACGAGTGATGACCTGGGCTAGTACTTGTCCGGTCCGGTCTCCGTACCCTGCGTGGCTGCACTCGAACGCGACGGTGATGAAGTACTGGACGGGATAGCTCTCAGCCGCCACGACGTCTACGACCTCTATTGAGCCGGGGACGCCGTCGTAGCTGAAGGTCGGCGAGCTCTCAACGAACTCGATCGCCATCTCCTCCGCCTCCATGGGCGTCGTGTCGTCGTGTATCACCGTGGTCTGGTGCAGCTCATCCCAGACGTCGTCGACCACTGCCTCCACCACGGCACCGTCCTCCACGGTGATGGTGACGACGTGGTCGGTGATGACGGTGGCCGCCATCTGGCTAGATCTGTCGCCGTAGCCTGCGTTGGCGCACGTGAACTCTATGACGACGGCCCAGACGGCCTCCGGGGTCTGAGTCTTGTAGGAGTCTAGGATCTGGATGGAGCCCTCCACGCCGTCCCAGCTATACGTCGGCGCCTCTGAAATGAACCTGGTCGCCGTCTTCACCGCCGTTTGTTCCGTGAAGACTGGCGTGGTCTGCCAGGCATAGATCGAGAGGGCTGGAAGCGCCCCGATGACAAGGATCGTGATTAACCATGTTTTAGTTGAGTTCATCTTGGTTCACGATCTCCTGATGAACGGTGTCGAGTATAATGCTACTGTTTAGAACACGTGTTTCAACCCCTAGAACACCGGGGAAAACACATAAACCGGTTGCCCCCTCCATTCAAACAAAGGAAGAGACACCATTGACCCGCGCACTATTCGTAGGCAGGTTCCAGCCCTTCCACTACGGGCACCTCCACGCCATAGAGAAGATACTGGAGGAGAGCGACGAGCTCGTGCTAGTGGTGGGCAGCGCCCAGATGAGCCACGAGCACGACAACCCCTTCACCGCCGGGGAGCGCATCGAGATGATCCGCGCCGCCCTCGACGCCGCAGACATACCCACTGAGCGGTACATGATCATACCCATACCGGACGCCCCCGCCCACAGGGTCTGGGTGAGCGCCGTGGAGAGCCAGACGCCGCGTTTCGACCTCGTCTACAGCAACCAGCCCCTGACGAGGCGGCTGCTGATAGAGGCCGGGTACGAGGTCAGGTACATACCCATGTTCCATCGCGGCAAGTACGAGGCAACCGAGATCAGGCGGAGGATACTGGAGACGGAGGACTGGAGCGACCTGGTGCCCCCCGATGTCCACAGGATAGTTCAGGATATAGACGGCGAGAACAGGATAAGGGACCTAGCCAAGACAGACTCGAACTCCAGGAGGCACTAGACTTGGAGTACCTCAAACTGAGCCGAGAGCTGCAGGGACGGTTCCCCGGGCTGGCCGCCCAGATAGTCAGGTTCAGCGGCGTGACCGTCGCCAAGGAGAGCCCAGAGCTGGAGCAGTACAAGACTGAGGTCGCCAACAGGATACGGGAGCGATGGGATGTCGAGGAGCTGAGGGAGCACCCCACGTTCAGGGCGTACAGAGACTTCTTCTGGAAGATGGACATCGACCCAACCAAGATCAGGCCCGCCGCTGAGGCCCTCATAAGGCGGGTGCTCAGAGGCAACCCCGTCCCCAGGATAAACACGTGGGTGGACGCCTACAACCTCGTCTCCATGGAGTCAGCCATCCCGGTCGCCAGCTTCGACACCGGCCTCCTCGGGGGCCCGCTGCTCATGAGGGAGGCCGCGGAGGGCGAGGAGTTCCTCGGGATAGGCATGAAGAAGCCCGTCGTCTTGGGCGGAGGGGAGGCGGTGATAGAGGACGGCGAACGCCTCGCAGCCATCTACCCGTACAGGGACGCCGACTACAGCAAGGTGACCATGAAGACGAGGGACGTCCTCATGCTCATGTGCGGCGCCCCAGGGATAACCCTCGCCGAGCTGGAGGAGAGCGCCGCCCTGGCCAAGAGGGTCCTCCCCCTGTTCTGCGGGGGAACCGCCTCACAGTAAGACGCCATGATAACCGTAGACGGCTCCATGATGGAGGGAGGGGGGCAGCTGCTCCGCATGGCAACCGCCTACAGCGCCATCCTCGGGGAGCCGTTCATGATCCACAGCGTAAGGGCTGGGCGAAGCCAGCCCGGCCTCAGACCCCAACACCTGACAACCCTAAGAGCGGCGGCGGAGCTGACAGGGGCTGAGCTGCGCGGCGCAGAGCTGGGCTCGACGAAGATCACTTTCAAGCCGAAGAACATCCGAGGCGGCAGATACCGATTCGACATAGGTACAGCCGGCAGCGTGACCCTGCTTCTCCAGTGCCTCGCCCCCATCTCGGCGTACGCCGACAGACGAGTGGAGCTGCACATCACAGGAGGGACGGCGGTGAGGTGGTCGCCGCCCACGCCGTTCCTCGAGAACATAGTGTGGAGGGCCTTCGACGCCATGGGGCTCAGGTGCGGCCTGGAGGTGAGGCGCCACGGGTTCTACCCGAAGGGAGGAGGAGAGGTGACGGCGATTGTGGTACCCACAGAGACCTTGAAGCCGTTTCTACCCAAACATGAGCCCATCGGTACGGTCTACGGCGTCTCCCTCTGCGGTCGGCTGCCAAGACACGTCGCCGAGCGTCAGGCAGCGTCAGCCACCGAGACACTGGAAGAGTCAGGGCTCAAATCCAGATTCTCCGTCTCCCATCTGGATGGCGCCGAGGCACCCTACTCGCCTGGGAGCCTCATCTGCCTCTGGGCAGACCACATGTTCATGGGGTCCGACTCTCTCGGTGAACGCGGGAAGTCAGCCGAGAAGGTGGGGCATGAGGCCGCCGCAGGCCTCGTGGAACAGGTCAGGACGGGAGCAGCGGTGGACCTCCACACTTCGGACCACATGATACTTCCATGCTCTCTGGCTGAGGGAGAGTCAAGATTTTCCACGAGCAGATTAACGCTCCACACATTCACCGCCGTGGAGCTGGCCAAGATGTTCACGGGCGCCGAGTTCAGCGTCTCGGGTCGCGTGGGCCAGCCAGCGACGATAAGCTGCGTCGGGGCGGGGCACACCCGCAGTTAGTAGTGCTTATCCATGACCTTTACACCATTGATATGACTGGGGAGAAATGATCACACTCCGCTACGAGAGGGGCAGGGTCAAGATGGACGGCGGCCAGGTCTACTTGGGCACCGTGGAGCCGTCCGACGAATACCCCGGCTACATGTACCCCCAGATCATAAGACATCTAGAGGCTTCTGGGACGGAGTTCAGCGACAAGGCGATGAAAGCCCCGGCACCGCCGCCTATGCGAGCCGACATAGATCTTAGGGACTACCAGTCCGAGGCTCTCTCCAAGTGGAGCCAGAGCGGGCACAGGGGCATCGTCGTGCTCCCCACAGGCGCCGGGAAGACGTTTATCGCCGTGAAGGCGATCGAGGCCTTACAGGTCTCAGCCCTGATCACGGTGCCCACCATCGTTCTCGTGGAGCAGTGGCGTGAGGTGCTGGAGGAGTCCTTCGGAGTCACGGTGGGCGCCCTCGGCGGCGGCGAGCAGGACATCCAGCCAATAACAGTCTCCACTTACGACTCGGCGAGCCTCCGGGCTAGGCACCTCGGGAACAGGTTCCAGCTGCTCGTCTTCGACGAGGTCCACCACCTGGCGGCCCCCACCTACAGAAGGATAGCCACATGGTACTTGGCACCATACAGGCTCGGGTTGACGGCCACCCTGCAGGGGGACGAGGCCACCCAGGAGCTGTACGAGGAGCTCGTGGGGCCGACCGTCTACCGCCTAGGAGTGGACAGCCTCGCAGGCAAGCATCTATCAGACTACACCGTGAAGACGGTGAAGCTGCCCCTCACCGACGATGAGAGAGCCGAGTACGACAGGCAGTACGAAATCTACAGGGGCTTCCTCAGGCGGCGGAACATCAGGATCAGGGGCGCCCAGGACTACCTGAGGCTGGTGCGGCGCAGCGGCAGGGACCCTGACGCTAGGAGAGCCATACAGGCGCGGAACAGAGCCATGGACATCGCGCTGAACGGCGGCAACAAGACCGCGTACCTGAAGAGCCTCCTCAAGGCGAACCCCAGCGAGAAGACCCTCATATTCACGAGCCACAACAAGCTCGTCTACAGGCTCAGCAGGGAGCTCCTCATCCCCGCGATAACCCACCAGACGCCCCAGGCGGAGCGGGGGGAGATCCTAGGCAGCTTCAAGGACGGGACCTATAGGCGGATAGTGACGAGCAGGGTCCTGGACGAGGGAGTGGATGTCCCGGACGCCAGCATGGCGGTCATCATAAGCGGCTCGGGCAGCAACAGGCAGTTCATCCAGCGCCTCGGCCGAATACTCCGTAAGATGCCTGGCAAGGAGGCGGTGCTCTTCGAGCTCGTCTCCGAGGGGACAGCTGAGACGTATCTCAGCGCAAGGAGGAGAAGGCGTTGATGCTCCCAACTGAGCACATAAGGGTCTACAGGCGTAAAGGCGTCATCAGGCCCATCTTCCTCGGCGACGACGTTAGCCTATCGAAGACGCTCAGTGCAACCTACAGGGACCACGTAGATAAGAAGCGGGGGACCCTATCCGAAGCCCTGTCTGACTGCGAGCAGCTAGGGTACGACTACCGGCTCGTGAGGGGGCTTTCCTCCGTGCTGGAGACCAGATGCGTGTTCGCGTCTGATGCGGCGGTGCCCCCCCTGAAGACCAGGGTGATGGTTTTCAGGGAGGCCGCGGGGAGGGTCGTGACCTCGGAGAGGGAGAGGGTGGCTGTGCTCGCCGCCGTAGCCAAGAGGCTGGGCGTCACCGTGCAGGAGCTGGACGCGAGCCTGTACGGCGATCTGGAGGATGAGCAGGTACTAGTCGAGTTCAGCGAGCCCGAGCCTGAGGAGCTCAACCTCTTCTACAACTATGCGAACACTGTCGCCCTGCTGGCGTACTCCAGGAGCATCCACGCCGAGGCCGATGAGCCGGATGAGTACCTCCAACGGCTGGCTGAGAGAGTAGGAGAGACGAAGCATGACGACTCTAGGAAAGGCACCTCAATATCCATCAATCTGAGGCCCACCAACAGACTCTCGCAGAGAGGGTCAAGGATCGACGAGTTCGCCGCCCGACTGCTCAACGCCGGGTCCTGGTTCATAACTGCATCCATCGTGTACCCGACCAGGAGGAAGGACGCCGCAGTCATGAAGCTGAACAGTGTCCAGCACGGCGGCCTCCTCAAGAAGGACCCCTATAGGGAGGAGCTCATCATAGACATACCTTCCAAGGAGCCTAGGAAGCCCACCCACGGCGAGTTAGTAGTAGTCGAACACCTTGCCCATAGGATGGGAGTCACGGAGGAGCAGCTGCTCCGGGAGATAAGTAAGGAGGGACACGAGTACAGGGACCTGGGGGGCGTCCTCGTGACGCCGCGCAAACTAGACGAGATCAACAACGCCCTCAACGGTGTAGAGACCCTCGGGGAGGCCAAGGCCGTGCTCCGCGGGAAAGGAGTACGCAGCGTCATCCCCGTGTTAGAGGCCTTCGGCTACCAGGTGGAGCCGAGGCGGCCCAGGGACGAGAGCCGGATCTACAGGCTGTAAAGCAACGTATATATCACGCCTGCCGTACAGAGAAATGGAAAGTGAATCAGAGATGGGTTACCAACAGATACAGGGAGCGACTACGGTAGGCCTCGTGTGCACCGACGGGGTCGTGCTCGCCAGCGAGAAGCGCGTCAGCTGGGGGCGGCTAGTGACCAGCAGGCACGGGCAGAAGGTCTTCAAGCTCACGGACAACATCGGCCTCGCCTTCGCGGGCCTCATGAGCGACATGCAGGCTCTAGTGAGGGAGGCGTCGGCGTACGCCAACCTGTTCAGGCTTGAGAAGGGTAGGCCCATCTCCACAAAGAGCATGAGTAAGCTCATCAGCAACATGCTCTTCAACAGGCGGATGATGCCCCTCCTCATGGAGACCGTGGTGGGCGGCGTAGACGAGGACGGCCCAAGCCTCTTCAGCTTGGACCTCGTGGGCAGCCTGATCCCGGACGACTTCATCTCAGCCGGCTCAGGCGCCCCCATAGCCATGGGCGTCCTCGAGGCTGAGTACAGCAACGATATAGACTGTGAGGCTGGGGCAGAGCTCGCGACCAAGGCCATAAAGGCTGCGATTGCCCGAGACGCCGTGAGCGGCGACGGCATAGACATACTCATAATCAGGTCCGGAGGCGCGGAGGAGCGGTCCATCAACCTCAGAGGCTAGCCGGTATATATTTTATATACATTGACACCCCACGTCTTTCGGGTTTGTATGGCTAAGGGAACAGAGTGTGAGATAAGGGACTGCAGCCACAATGAGGACAACGCGTGCACCATCGACTCCGCGTGTGAGCCGCTGCTTGACTGGATGAGCTTCTCTGGGTACTGTCCCAACTACGACGGCGAAAAGTTCCCGGGCGTCAGAGACAAGAGCAGGAAGGGTAAGAGCATCTTCAAGTAAGCGACGGTCTAGTTTATCGATCCATCGTTCTCGGGTTTACCTTCTAACGTGTCAAAGCTTGTGCGTAGTTGGCTAAAACCTTTTTATCGGGGGCGCCGGTTTCTGTGTGGTTAGGGCTGGTAGTTCAGGGGTATGAATGCCTGGTTCGCAACCAGGAGGTCGGGGGTTCAAATCCCCCCCAGTCCACCAAACTTGTTTTAAAATTATTTTAAATTTACTTAATTTATAAAATATTATCTGAATTTTTTTTTCTATTATTTTCAAAAATTACGTATATTAGTGTAATAATTGATACAAGAATGAAGTGCCACGTTAAATTTATAATAGAAACTTTGTGCAAATAATTAATGGTTAGTAATGCTGCGAGAAAGATTGCAAAAAAAACAACTCTAAAATTTACCCTCATACAAAATAAACATCTCATACTCCCTAATAATGTTTACTTATGAAAAAAAATGAAAGGTAAACTTTATATTACATTCATGCGAATATAAATCTAGGTGTACCTTATGAAGAAAAATAACATTTACGTCTTGCTCGGGATAATACTTGTATCCAGCTTACTAATCGCGAATGTCTATGCCCGTTTCGAAAATGGTTCTGTATACTCTGTGGATGATTCTCCGCTATACTCGACTAGGCTTAAGCAGGGTATAGAGGCTTTAGACCCTCCAAAAATCGACCATTATGCAACTAATTCAGAAGCCGCTGATGAAATTGAACAGATAAGTCTTCAAGTCACGGGTAGTGGTTGTGTTGGTAGCTTGTGTTGTGGTAGTTTCTGCATCGGAAGTGGATGTGCTGGAAGCCTTTGCATTGGGAGCTTTTGTTTGACTACTTATTGCATTGGATCTGTATGTGACTCCGCTTCAAGATGTGCTAGTGAATGTCAAACAGGATGTTTCAGCGAATGCAATCCAACTGAATGTGCAACAGGGTCCTGTCCTTCCAACTGTTATACTGGTTGTTACGTGAGCGAATGTGCAAGTGATTGTCCCGTATGCGGAAAATAGAATACACCCTCCCTTTTTTTAGTGTTGGGATAAATTTTATTTATTTTTTCATGATATTTTGTTTAGTCATGGGAGAAATATATTATTTTTCTATTAATTTGGTTAAATATATTTTATCTTCTTCATTAACACTCTTATTAGTGTATGTTATTAAAAGAAATAAAATTTCTATGGGTAATGTTATTAATTCACGCTCTTTATTATATGTAATAATATCTTTTATCTTTTTAATGATTTTTAATAATAAATTTTTATTATTAACATCGATAATTTTTTATATTATAGGAATATATAAAATATATGATAAGTCCACTGAATTAATATTCATATCATATACATATATAGTGTTAATTATAGTGAATGTTATTATTTATAACTTATCTTTCTTTTGGATAATTATTAGTAATTTATTTTTAAACATTTCAGCTACGTTAGGACATTATTTTTCTTCTCCAGCAAATTATGGATATTTTTTCGGTGGGTTTAATCTATTTTTATATTCAACAATATTAAGTAGTTATATAATTAAATGTGTTAAATCAAATGTTAAAAATCAGTTATATGCAATAACTATAAATATCATTATTTTATTTGTATACCTAATTTTATCCTCATATATAACAAATTTTATGATTTATCATATAATCTGGTTTAAAGTGGGATTAATGCTTGTGTATGGTTTTATCCCAATTTTTTATTTTTTTAAAATTGGTGACTTGAATATTGATTTTGATTTTACAAAATTACATAAAATAAACTATTTAAAATATAGTTTTGTTTTTTTACTGTTATTTTTAATAATGTACGTTCCTACTAATAACCACGTTTCGAATATTGCGTTTTATTCAAAAGGAATCTTGGATTGGAATCTGCCATCATTTGGTACTTTGGGACTAAAAACCATTGGTATGTTTGGGTTATTACCTGACTATTTGGAGAGTGCTGGTAACAATGTTGTTTTTATCGATCAGATTAACGACGTCAATTTAGTTAGTGTGGATGTATTGGTGATGATCAATATTGATCATTTGTTGTTGCCTGAAGAACATAGGTCAGTGTGGAGTTTTGTTGAACGTGGTGGGGGGCTTTTAATTTTAGGAGATCATACTGATTTGAGAGGTGTAATGAATTCTACTAATATTTTGCTATCTCCGACGAACATAAGGTTCAAGTTTGATTCTGGGTTCCACTTTAAAAGATTATGGGATAATTGCTTGACTCTATTACCACACCAAATTAATTATGGTGTGAATAAAGCTAATGAAATATTCATGGGGATAGGGGCATCTCTAGATATTGACTACCCTGCTGAACCAATAATAATTAGCAATTTTGCTTTTTCAGATTGGGGCAACTATAAAAATGTTCAAGGTGCTTATCTTGGCAATTACCAATATAATTCCGGAGAGCAAGTTGGAGATATTATACTCTGTGCGGAAGAACGGATTGGTGAAGGAAAAGTTGTTGTTTTTGGAGATACCTCTCCTTTTCAAAATCCATGCGTGCCATATAATTATAAATTTATACTGAATGTTTTCTCTTATCTATCATCGAATAATGTACTTATAAAAAACAATTGGATCTCATTATTTTTTGTTATTATTATCTCTGTAATTTTATATGATGAAAATAAAACAATGAATGAAAAACGCCTAATTATGGCTGCTTCTATTATCTCTCTTTCATTAATGTTGTCAAATGCATCTATTTTTAACAATGGAAAATATGAGGTGGGTTCTAAGGTGGCTTTTATTGATATAACACATTGTAATCAATTTAACATGGAACCTTGGACTGAAGACTCTGTTGGGGGGCTGATTATAAATCTAATTCGGAATGACTACAAACCTATTCTATTAAGAGATTTTAATGATATTCTAATAAATGAAAATAATTTACTTATAATGATCGCACCTGTTCAATCTTTAACATCAAAAGAAATCAGGTTGATAGAATCATTCACAAATAATGGTGGAAACGTAATTCTGAGTTTTGGTTGGAAGTTTAGAAATCAACAAAAGAATTTATTAAATCTAATAGGGTTAGATATTGCACCAATCCCACTAGGACCCTATCCATATTTTGATACCCAATATATACGAAGGGGTTCTGAAACCAAATTTTTTGACTCTTGGAAAATAATTCACAATGAACAATGTGAGATAATATATGAAGCCACACTTGATGGAGATACTTATTCTATAGTAGCTAAAGTAGATATTGGTGCTGGTTCAATCGTATTAATATCTGATGATAAATTTTTACTAGACAAAAATCTTGAATCTGAAGATGATTATTGGCCTGGTAACGTATTTTTCTTGAAAGAGTTGATAGAAAGACTGGAGGAATGATGATGTTATTTTGGTTATCATTATTAATGACGTCATGTAGTTGGTTTTTTATTCTGGATTTCTATGTAGTAAAATCTGTTAATATTGGAATTATTTTCCTTGTTACTGGTGTTTTATTATATATATATTCAACACATAATAGATATGGGGTTTTAAACATACCTAATACTTTGGTTAATTTTGGTATTGTTTCTTTTATTGTTTCCTTTTTTATATTTCAATTTCCTTATAATTTAGGATTTATACCTTTAGTAATTTCATTTTTGTTATTAAAAATTAAAACAGAATATAATGTTAATAAATTTGGTTATGCTTTTTTTATCGTTGGATTAATATTATTATCTCAAAGTCTTGTTGTTATTCTAAGTTCTTCGATCTTATCTAGAGTTCATGATTTTCCTTATCTTAAATATATAATAATAAATATTTTCAAAATGTTACAGTTTGATGTAACAGAAATTGGATCAAACATATATTTTAACACTGCCCAGAATTATTATAACTTTTTAATTACATATGAAAAAATGGGTGTTCTATTTATATTATTATTTTTAGTGAGTTATTTTATTGTAAATTTGTTTATTATTAAAAATGAATTGATTGAAAAATCTATTAATGTTGTATTAATATGTGTTCTTTATATGATGTTTAGAATTATTTTATTGATGATTTTATACTCGGAATTTGGACTTTTTTCTACATTTACAAAACCATTATATATTTTTATTACATTTATACCTATGTTAGTAATATTAAAAATATATTATCCCTATGATTATGATTTTAATGAATTCAAAATAAAATATGCTGATATTTCCATTAATAATGTAAAATTAATACTATTAATATTGTTGATGACTTTTTCGTTTGTTTCAATTAGAGGTTATCAAGATCTTGGGTTAAAGAAAAATGGACGAATATTGATTGATGAGTATCATAGTGACTGGGAATGGACTACTGAAGAATTTAACAAAACAACCTTCGGGCATCGCTCAGTATATAATTATTATTCGATGGTGGATTATTTAAGTAAATATTATAGTATTAGTATTAACACCGATGGTCCTTTGATTGAATCACTTTTGAATAATTATGATATTTTGATACTGAAATGTCCAACAAGTGCTTATAGCACTGAAGAAATTAAGGCTGTAATTAATTTTGTAGAAAGGGGTGGAGGACTATTCCTAATAGGAGATCATACAAATTTATTTGGAATGAATTTTTATCTTAATAAAATAGCTAACCATTTTGGCATCCGGTTTAATTATGATGATACTTTTAACATGACATCCGGATATCTCTCCATATATAGACCAAATGATTTGTTAAAACATGTAAGTCTGAATTACGTTGACGCTTTTAAATTTGCCACATCATGCAGTATTAATGCTCCTCTTTCAGCTTGGGAGGTAATGATGGGATATGGATTAGGACAGGAAGATGTTCATTTTAGTCATAAATACTTCTTTGGTGACATTCAAGTAGATCCTGAAGATCGATTCGGATCATTTTTACAGGCTGTTGCATTAAATTATAAAAAAGGTCGAATAATGGCATTTTCTGATAGTACTGTTTTTTCAAACTTCTCAATATTTTTTAAGGGGTGTCCTGAATATCTCCTAGGTTGTATTGAATATTTAAATAGAACAAATATTTTACAAAATTCTGGCCTACTGTTTAGTATTCTTTTTGTTTTGTTATCAGTCTCATTTATTTATTTTATGAATAAAACAATGTATAAAAAGAAAATATTGATTTATTTAGTTATAATGGCTCCATTAACTGCATCTGTAACTTTATACAGTTATAATTTACTTAATAAACGAAATTATAACTCTCCAGAGCCATTAATCAATTATACTCAGATATGTTTTGTTCATGAGTATTCAAATTATCAATTGAAGAGTCTTATAGGTGCGACCGAAGTGATTACTAATTATGAAACTTTCTTTGTATGGATCCAAAGATTAGGATATATCCCAGTTGAGGTAAATTATTTAGATGAATCTTTGGAAATAGGGGACGCAATTGTTCTAATTAATCCAACACAGAAATTTAATCGAGAAGATATTGCTAAAATAGATGGTTATCTAAGAAAAGGAGGGCGGATATTGTTATTAGATAGTATACAAAACGAACTTTCCACCAGTAATATGTTGTTGGAAAACTATGGTATTGAGATACAACGATATCTTAAAGAAGAAAACTCTTCTTATATTGGTACTAATTTAATGAGTGAATATCTTATACCTTCAATTTCGATAATTGGAGGAAGCCCGATATTGAAAAATCATAATTCAGACGCAATTATTTCTTCTGTTAAAGTTGGAAATGGAAAACTAGTAATTGCCTTAGATTCGTCAATGTTTAGTACTGTCGGTATGAAAGTACCAAACTATGCTCCTGATAATACTACTTTAGGGGTATTTTCATCCGTATTCTATCTTTTTGAAGATGTCCTAATGAAGTGAAAAATTTCTCAGAAACATTATGACAAATTCATTTTTATGAACATACTGTCTTTCTTTCAATTAAAGAGTATGAATGCCTGGTTCGCAACCAGGAGGTCGGGGGTTCAAATCCCCCCCAGTCCACCAATCTAAGAGTCCAAACCACTTTCTCGCGATAGGGTTCCATCTTCTATTTTAAAGCCCGACCGCCTCTTTCACAGCCCTAGTAAAATCTTTAAGCTCTTTTACACTGGACTCTGAGGGGCTCCGTAGGGCTTCCCTCCTCAGCAGCTCCAATCTGTCTCTTGCTTGTTCTAACGTCAAGCTTAGTACGTCAGCGGAGTATTGTATTGTTTTGCATTTCTGGTGCAACGTGGTTCCCTGCACTGAGCAGCTTACAGGATAATAACAATATGCATCCGTCAAGTCCAAGAGGTTAATACAAGCATTTAGGCATGAAACCGGTACACGGACACCGTCATAGGCTAGACATTAGTGACCCAAACCTGAACTAGAACCGAAATCACACATAGTAGAAACCCGAGAAGCGGAAGTATAGGGAGCACAAGGGTGATAGGCGACGTATCTGAGAAAGTACTCAGCTATTACATAAATTATAGACGAATTCCCTCTTCCATACGGTTATCTACACTATTTGAAGGCACAGTGGCGGAGGCCTTTTTTAACGGAGATGCATCTTGGCTAAAGGATCCTATTTATCTTTAAACTTGTTGTCATGGACCTCTTTGGCTATCCGTTTGATGATCTCGTTTAACGTGACTTTACTTTTACCGATTATCGGGTTAGCCGCCGTAGGCGTGCCGAGGCCAAGGTTCGTCATGGGTTCAATCGACTCCCTGCCGTGCTCCACTGTGCGCTCAAGTTTGCCGCTCTGGGCCCCGCAGCTCAGGCAACGGTAGGTGCCTACCTCGACCGTGTCTCCTTCCTGAACCACGATGTAGTCTGGGTTCCAGTTGACGCTGCCGCCGCACTCGGGGTATCTACCGGAGGTACTCCACTCGTCTGCCAATTAGTCACACACACCATGAAGAGAGCCCTGATGGCTGCCCATGTTTATGGTTCAGCTCCGCATCTGACTGGACTCGTCTTCCCTTCTCCGTGGATGACGGCTGTTCACGATAAAACGGTGTGTCTGTGCCCGAGCCTCATGACAAGTATTCGAGTCAGCCCTCGGCACCCTATAAAATAATAAGGGTGCGGCGCCGTTTAATCATTGATCGAATTGGATGTCGATGAGAGTAAAGGTAAACGGGTCACGATCTCCTTGGACGAGGTCATCACCCGGAGCGACGGCACTAAGGCCACGATGCGGGAGTTCGTGAAGGAGATGCTTCACTACAACCCCGAGTTCGAGATAACCACCAGCCTAAAAGGCGAGACCTGGTACCTGAAAAAGAAAGAATAAGGATTTTACTCGACCATAAGGGGTTGTGCCCCTTTTATGGCGTTTATCTTCTCTACCAGCCTCTGATCCGTGACCCTGTGGCTGCCATACTGCATATCCTCTAGGCTGTAACCCATGGCTAGGCCGAGGAGCTGTAGATAGAACAGCACCGGTATCTTGAAGTCGAGTCCTGTCTGATCTAAGCTCACCCATTTTTTCATACACGCAACGCATTCACTACAAGACTTTTTCATCCAACAGTTTTGCCATAAATCTTAAAAGTAAAATTCGAATTCAATATCCTATTTCGCTGCGTAGAAAAAAATGAAAAATGGAGTCGCTTTATTCTTTCCCGTGTAGATATATGTACCAGTATACTATCCCCACGAAGAGGGCTCCGCCGATCAGGTTGCCGATGGTCACTGGGACAAGGTTGTTCAGTATGAAGCCACCCCAGTTCAGTTGGGGGCTCGCCTCGAGCCCCACCCCCTTCAGGAAGAGCCCCATCGATATGAAGTACATGTTCGCGATGCTGTGCTCCAGGCCCATCGCCACGAAAGCCATGATGGGGAAGAAGCAGGCGAAGATCTTGCCAGTCGCGTCATGAGCGGAGACCGCCAGCCAGACGGCGAGGCAGACCAGCCAGTTGCACCCGATTCCCCTGTACACCGCCTCGACGAAGTGGAGGTTAACCTTGGCGTTCGCAATGGCGATGGCCAAGGCGCCCATGCTGCCCGGGTCACTGTAAGCGTAGAAAGCGTTGAACATAATGAACGCGAGGAGAAGGGATCCGACGAAGTTGCCCACGTAGACGACCCCCCAGTTCTTGAGGAGCCCCCCGAAGGTCGCCCTCTTGTTCATGCAAGCGGTGATGATCAAGTTGTTGCCTGTGAAAAGCTCGGCTCCACCGAGGACGACGAGCATCAGCCCTACAGAGAAGACTGCTCCTCCGAGGAAGTTTGCAAAACCCGATCCGACGGCGTTGGCCAGGCCGACCTTCACAGTCGTCATAAGCTGGGCTCCGAAGCCGATGTAGACCCCGGCGAGGATGCCGAGGATGAACATCTTGTCAATTGGCAGATTGGTTTTCTTGTATCCTGCGCTACACATCGCTTCAGCGATTTCAGCCGGAGATTTCGAACTCATTACATACACCTTATTGAGTCCTCTTTCTTTTCATCAAGTCTCTTATAAGGTTTCTATCCGCCCTCCAACGCCAGCTTCTCCGCGTATGTGAAGACGGGCCCGTCCTTGCAGACGTACTTGTGGCCGACGTTGCAGTGGCCGCACTTGCCGATGCCGCACTTCATGTGGCCCTCTAGGCTCACGTAGATGTTCTCGGGCTTGAACCCGGCCTTCAACAGGTCGAGGCAGCAGAAGTGTATCATGATGGGCGGTCCGCAGACGATCAGCGTCGCGTCCTCAGGGATCTCGACCTTATTGAGCTCCGGCGATGGCGTGTCGTTGAAGAAGCAAGTGACCATGCCGACGTTACCCGCCCAGTCTCCTGCATGCCTGTCGCAGGTGATCTGGACGTCGGCGCCCATCTGCCTCCACTTCTCGTACTCCGACGTGAAGACGAGGAGATCCTGATCCCTTGCCCCGTACATCAGCTGGACGTTCTCGTAGTCGGACGGGTTGTCGAGCATGTACCTCAGTATGTTGGTGACCGCCGCCAGGCCGATGCCTCCTGCGACGATGGTTACCTTCTTCCCCTTCGTCTTTTCGAATGGCCACCAGTTCCCGTAGGGCCCCCTGACGCCGACCTTGTCGCCAGCCTTCATCTCGTGGAACGCGGCGGTGACGGAGCCGGAGTTCCTGATGACCAGCTCGATCTCTCCCTTCTGAGTCGGGGATGAGGCGATCGAGATAGGGACCTCCCCGTGCCCGAAGGCTGAGACCTCGACGAACTGGCCGGGCTTGAAGGTCCATTTCTCCCTGAGCTCCGGGTCGTCGAACTCCAGTGTGAAGCTCTTGACGTCGCTGGTCTGTTTCCTTATCTCCTTGATGGTCGCCATGTAGGGGATGTACTCATTCCTTTCCATTCTACACACCTCCCAAGATGTCTCTTATCATGTCCTCCATGAAGATGTACGACGGACAGACCTGGGAGCACCTGCCGCACCCCGTGCAGGAGTACGCGTCGTAATGCTCCTTCGTGTAGCTCAGCTTGTGCATGAGCCTCTGCTTCATCCTCGAGCCCAGCGTGGCCCGCTCGGGGCCCATACCGGCAAGCCAGGTGAAGCCCTGGAGCATGCAGGAGTCCCAGTACCTCTCCCTCCTGACGAGTTCTCCCTCGATGGTGTCGGTGACGTTGTAGCAGGTGCAGGTCGGGCAGAAGAAGTTGCAGCCCCCGCAGGCTATGCACCTATCACCGTGCTTCTCAGCCACGGCATCGATGGACTGCTCGATGGCATTCTCGATGCCCTGCACGTCAAAGCCCGGGTTCATCTTCTCGGAGCACCTCTTCGCCACGGCCTCCTTCTCGGAAAGGTCGTTCTGAGACGCCCTGGGCAGGGACAATCCGCATAAAATCTCCTCCCCCTTCACGCTGCCGGCCTCGACCAGGTAGGATCCGCCCAGGTCCGACAGGGCTAGGTCGAAGCCCGACTCAGCGACGGGGCCGGTCCCCATGGCAGCGCAGAAGCAGTGCTCCTTGGGCTCTGGGCAGTTGTAGGCGACCACAGTCAGCTTCTTCATCTTCTCCATGAAGTATGGGTCGGGTATCTTTTCGTCTGCGTAGTCCTCGAAGAACCTGAGCATGCACTGGAAGGCGGCGACGTCGCAGGGCCTGAGGCCGAAGAGCACCCGATCCCAGGACTCAAGGACGGGGGTGATCTTGCCTCTCTCCACCTCAAGCATCGCCTCGGTGATGGGGAAGACGTACTCCTTCGGGCTGTCCAGTGGGATCTTCGAAAGGTCGATCTCCGAGACCCCCGACACGGGGAGGTACTGTATGTCCGTTCCTGTGTTCGTCGGAGCTATCACGTCGCCCCTGGCCTTCAAGGCCTCGACGAGGTCTCCGAGCCTATTCTTCTCCAAAACGTAAGCTTCGGTCATCCTCAGGCCACCTCTATCTTCACAGCGCAGACCTTCAGTTCCGGAATCTTGGAGTCGGGGTCCAGGGCTGCGATCGTGAGCCTGTTGGCCGCCGCCTCCTCGTAATGCCACGGGATGAACACCGTGCCGGGCGGGACGATGTCCGAGACCCTGGCTTGGAGGACAATCGCTCCCCTCCTCGAGCTCACCTTCACCATCCAGTTGTTTCTCACCCCCAGCCCCTTGGCGTCTTCGGGGTTGATCTCGACGTAGGCTGACGGCGCCTCCCTCTCCAGGGTGGGCGACCTACCGGTCATCGACCTCGTGTGCCAGTGGGGGTTGACCCTGCCAGTGGTCATGCGGAAGGGGTACTCATCGTCCGGCTCCTCGGCCGGCGGGACGTACTCGCAGACGTGGCACTTGCCCTTGCCCCGGCTGAAGCTCCCGCCCTTGTGGAGGAAGATGGTCCCACCGTGGCTCTCATCCGGGCAGGGCCAGGCTATGCCGAATGGGAAGTCCCTTGAGTCGATCCTCTCCCAAGTTATCCCGCCGTAAATGGGCGTCGTCCTGTTTATCTCGTCCAAGATCTCGCTCGGGCGGTGGTAGGTGCACCCCTTATACCCGAGCCTCTCCGCTATCTGACCGATTATCCACCAGTCGGGCCTGGAGTCGCCTAGGGGCTCTATCGCCTTCCTGATCTTGCACACCGTCCTCTGGGTGCTGGTGAAGGTGCCGTCACTCTCCGCAAAGCTGGCCGCAGGGAGGACAACATCCGCCAGCTGGGCCGTGGGCGTCATGAAGATGTCCTGGACGACCAGGAAGGGCTTCTTCAGCGCCTCCTCAACCTGGTTCAGGTCCGGGTCGCTCACCATCGGGTTCTCCCCCATGATGTACAGGCCCTTGAGCTTCTCTTCCCCGGCTGCGTGAATCATCTCGACGACGGTCAGGCCCACCTCGTCGTCCATCTCCTCAAAGTCCACGCCCCAGGCGTCGGCCATCTTCCTCCTCGCCGCGGGGTCGGTCACCCTCTGGTACCCTGAGAAGACGTTTGACAGGGCGCCGACGTCGCAGGCTCCTTGGACGTTCTGCTGGCCCCTGAGGGGGTTGACCCCTCCGCCGTGGACCCCCATGTTCCCGAGGATCATCTGCAGGTTGGCGCAGGACTTGACGTTGTCTGTGCCCTGGATGTGCTGGGTGATCCCCATGGAGTAGACGAGGGCTCCGGGCCTGTTCTCGGCGAACATGATGGCCGCCTTCCTGAGCTCTTCGGCCGGGATCGACGTGATCTTCTCGGTGTTCTCGGGTGAGTACCTGTCGCTCGTGACGACCTTCTTCATCGCCTCGAAGGACTCGGGCTCGAGGTGCTTCTCGATGAACTGCTTGTCCTCTAGGCCCTCCTCGAAGATGACGTGCATGAAACTGTTAAGCCAGGGAACATCAGACCCACTCTTCTGCCTCAGGTGAGCGTCTGCGAAGCCTGTGAGCTGTATCTTCCTGGGATCTACTACGATGAGCTTCGCCCCCCTCTTCTTGGCCTCTATGATCTTACCGCCAATGATGGGGTGCTGCTCGGTCGTGTTTGAGCCAGTCACCAGGATAGCCTTCGAGTCCAGCAGCTCGTTTATCGAGTTGGTCATCGCGCCGCTGCCGAAGGAGGCGGCGAGGCCGGCTACAGTGGATGCGTGGCAGAGCCTCGCGCAGTGGTCGACGTTGTTCGTCTTGAAGACGGCTCTGGCGAACTTTTGCATCAGGTAGTTCTCCTCGTTGGTGCACTTCGCTGAGCTAAGGCATCCCAGCGCCGATGAGCCGTACTCCTCTTTGATCTCCTTGAACTTGCCGGCCACGCAGTCAAGGGCTTCAGTCCATCCGACCTCGACGAAACCGCCGTCCCGCCTTATGAGAGGTTTCTTCAGCCTGTCTGTTCGCTGGACGAACTCGTGCGCCTTCCATCCCTTGATGCAGAGCTTCCCCTGGGAGACGGGGTGAGACTCGACCGGGCTTACGCCAACGATCTTCCCGTCTATGACATGAAAATAGAGGTTGCATCCTGTGCCACAATAGACGCATGTCGTCAAGACCCTCTTGACGTTGGGGCTATCCATTAACATTTTAAGGATCGAAATAATGTCTCTCTTATCGCTTTAAACCTTTCCAACTCGCGCGCAGGCTGATTAAATAATCTCAAAGCGTTAGTCATTGAGATGTTTCTAATAAACCTATCAGTCTGCTGAGGTCTATTTTCTTGAAACCACTCAGATGCTGATTCCAGTAAAGAAAAGAGTATGGGGGGCATATCGCGCGCGGTCCATTTTTATCTCTAGGAGTCTTCCTTTAATTTAGTGAAAAAATATGGGTGAAAAGGTCACGAACGATATTTTTGTTGTACGTCAAGAGATGAGGCCAGGCTGGACATGTAACGTTGTCCTGGTATTCGGAGAGGATAAGATAGGAGTGGTGGACACGGGATACGAGAACACTCCTGAGGACTATGTGTTCCCATTGATCAAGGAACAGGGCAGACGTCTCGACGAGGTGTCAATCATCGTTAACACTCACAGGGACGGCGACCACATCAGGGGTAACCCCGTGTTCAAGGAGCGGACAGGTGCACCAGTTGCCATACATGAGCTTGAAATGGAGGCAGTGCCGACATCAGACACCAAGCTCGGGGACAACGTGACGCTGGGGGATAGAAGCTTTAAGGTCATACATACTCCCGGACATAGACCCGGAGCTGTCTGCCTCTACGATGAGGAGAGCAAGATCCTGTTGACGGGGGACAGTATCTGTGGGACACGGGAGAACCTTATCAGGATGGATAAAGACATCTACATCAACTCTCTGAAAAAGTTGCTGGAGCTTGACGTGGAGCTGATGATAATGTCACATCCCTTCGCCCCCCCGGGTAAAGACATCCTGAGAGGAGACGAAGCCAAGCAGATGATCGAGGCGAGCATAGAGATAGCCGTGAACCTCAAACAAAATTAGGCGCGCGCGATTGGGAGTGTGATCTCAACCATCTTAGATCGTCAAACATTAGGTGGAAGTGAAGAAAAGAGTATGGGAGTAACTGACGGACTCAGTGAATATTGAATATAAAACTAACTCTATAAAATGGTGCAGGCGATTGAAATGCCGTTTGTAAACGGTCATTGATAATTAATAAAAGACCTGAATCTACTTGGCTGTAATAGCTATTTAATGGTTTACTGTGAATGGAATACATGAAAATGAGGGTGATGGCGGCTGCCTCCTCAGCGGGCTCCAAAAGGTCTTCTTCACAGAGAGCCGCACCTAGGCAACCAAACACCCCCATGTACATCAAGCTTTAAACCCAGACACCAGAAAGATACACCGATCCATATGCCCGAATACGACGCCCTCATAACCAACGCCACCATAGTAGACGGCCTCAACAAGGCCCACACAGGCAGCATCGCCATAAAAGGAACCAGAATCATCCGGACCGGGGACCCACAGGGAGACGCCGCAACCGTCATCGACGCCCAAGGCCTCACCGCCGTCCCCGGCTTCGTCGACCCCCACAGCCACGCCGACTGGGGCCTCCTATGGTACCCCAACTGCGAGAGCGCCGTCCTGCAGGGCTGCACCACGGTAGTCGCAGGCCAGTGCGGAGGCAGCCCGGCCCCCATCAACCAGTACACACGCCCCCCAGGCGTCCTATACGACGAAGTATACCGGCGCAACCCCTACCTCTACCACGGCCCAAGCCTCCTCAAGATAGACGACGTCAACGCCCTCATGGAGGAAAAATACGGTTGGACCATCGACTACCGCACCATGGCCGAGTACTTCGACCACGTCCTCACCAAAGGCATCTCCATTAACTACGTCCCCCTCATAGGCCACGGCACAGTAAGGTACGCCGTCATGGGAGAAGACTACAAACGAGAGGCAACCCAAGCCGAGATCGACCGGATGAAGGAACTCATCCACCAGGGCATGCAACAAGGCTGCCACGGCATGTCATCCGGCCTAGACTACGACCCAGACGTATTCGCCGCCCCAGACGAGATGAACCAGTGCGTAGCCGCGCTCAAGGAATACGAAGGCATCTACGTCCCCCACTGGAGACGCACCGGCAGAAGAAGACAGGTCAAGGTGGGCAGCTACAGCAGCGAACCCATAAAGGGAATCCTCGAAGTAATAGAGGCCTCCAGAGCGACAGGCGTAAGGCTCAACGTAGCCCACCTGGCCCCCGGGTGGTACAGCCAGCCCCCCATGACCCCCGAGATAGGGGCAGCCGTCGGGAAGGCGACCCTCGAACCCGTCGACCGAGCCATCCAGGAGGGGCTGGACATCAACTTCGACGTGATACCCTGGCAGTGCTGGGAGCCCTTCCCCTACCTCTGCAGCCTCCACTTCACCCAGTGGCTGCGGCTCCTCGGCGGCCGAGAGAAACTCGCCGAGTGGCTCAAATCAGAGGAGTTCAGGGAGAAGGCCTGGCGGGAGATAGAGTCCGGGAACCTCTTCCAGCGCCTCGTGGTGAACCCCTGCATCAACCCCCACTGGGCGGAGAACCTCAAAATCGTGACTCACAGCGACGCAGACTCCGAGGGCAAGACCCTCCAAGAGGCGTCAGAGAGCAGAGATAAAGACCCGTGGAACACCCTCTGCGATCTCATCACGGAGGACCCCGACAGCAAGGCCAGCCACACCGACTACCGCGGGATAGAGGAGCAGATGAAGATGTTCTTCAGACACCCCCTGGGCGCGGTGGGGCTCGACGTAGGCGTCTCCGACGACAAAGACACCGAGAACGGGACGCCCCCATACGCCACGCCGCTGCCCGACCAGTTCACGGGGTACCCCAAGTTCCTCACAAGATACGTCCGCGACAGCGACTTCCTCACCATAGAGGAAGCCGTATACAAGTGCGCGACGCTCCCCGCGAAGACGTACAGGCTGAAAGACCGGGGCACCCTGGCCCCCGGCGCATACGCGGACATAGCCCTCATAGACATGGAGAACCTGGGGATCGTCGGACACCCCGAGCTATCCGTGACATACCCCACCGGCGTACCCTACGTCTGGGTGAACGGGAAACTGGTAGTCGAGAACGGCGCCCACGGCGGGGCTAGACCCGGAGAGATAATACTCCGCGGCTAAAAGATGATGAACAGCCAGAGAAGCACGTCCCCGAAGACCACTGACAGCACGTAGCCCACCGTCATGACCACGAGATACGGCAACGTGGCGGAGACCCACACCCTCCCCACACCCCTCTCCCCGAGAAGCCTGAACTCCTCCGCCGCCTTCTCGTCGTCCCAGATGTCGGGCCTGAGCCTGATCTCGCCGCCTGGCTCCTCCAGCGGGTACTGGTACGGCGGCCCCCTGACGTCGCCCAGCCTCACGTTGACGGCGGTGAACATGAGAGCCGCCTTCCTCAGGGCTGAGACGTCCCTGTGTCTCTCGAAGAGGTCCGCCCCGCCGCTCACGGCGCCGAGGTTTCGGGCCAAGGCGACGAGCGGCGTCGCAACCCCGGCGATGGCGGTGTTTGAGATGAGGGTGAAGGCATAGAAAGGCGGCGTCCAGCCCCAGTTATAAAGCAGGTAGACAGGGGCCCTCGGGTGTATAATGGACAGCGCTATGAAGGCCAGGAGATCGGCGCCCCCGAAAAGCCTGAGATAGCCGAGGACGAGCCCCACAGCGGCCATGAAGCCCACCGAGAACACGAGCTGACGCAGGGAGAGGGTACCGTTGAACAGCTCGATGGCGTCGAGGACGAGGCCAGCCCCTCCTCCGGCGACCCACAGCAGGTCGTGTATCTCCCTGGTCCGGAGGTCCCTGAACGAGCCGTACCCCAGCATGGCGAGGGCCACGCCCGTCCTGAGTATGTCCAGGGTGAGTATGCTCGGGCTCATACCTTGAACACGGTGCACCCATTTTTAACTTTTGTAAACCCGGGATTCATGGTCTCCGCACACTTGATATGCCGCCGGCGCCAGTGATACAGTGATTTCCATGCGTTACCACATGAGGAGAGTCGACAAGGAGTTCACGGAGCAGGAGAAGCTAAGCAGGGTGCTAAAGGAGACATGCTACATGACCCTAGCCATGGCGAGGGACGGCGAACCCTACCTGGTCTCTCTGAGCCACGGCTACGACGAGGAGAGGAACTGCATCTACTTCCACTGCGCGCCCGAGGGCAAGAAGCTGGACTACATGCGGGCCAACCCCGTGGTATGGGGCCAAGTCATCGTGGACCATGGGTACGTCGAGAAAGAGTGCACCCACCACTACGTCACAGTCATGTTCAGGGGCCGGGTGAGCTTCATAGAGGACGACGACGAGAAGCGCCGCGCCCTGCGCACAATGCTTTGGCAGCTTGAACCTGACCTTGAGACCCGGGAGAAGCGGATGGGCACCGACGGCCTAGCCACGACGGTCTTCGGCAGGATAGACATCGAGTGCATGACCGGGAAGAAGACCCCCGAGATCGATCTATAGCCCCTTCTCCGCCTTGATTCTGAAGAGATTCTGAACAACTCTTAAAATAACCTCGTGCAATACCCAAGTGAAACCCGAGGAGGGCCCAGAGTTACCGTACTGTGAGAGATGCGGAGCCGAGCACGACGAAGACGCCGCCTTCTGCCCCAGGTGTGGCGCCAGCCTCAGCCCCGGCGGCGAACGGGTGGTGGAGCTCGCCACCTGGACGCAGAGGTTCATAGCGCTGATCATCGACGGCATAATCCTCGCCATAATCGTCGCCTTCTTCCGGTTCCAAGGGGGGCCCCCGCCCTTCGGGATGAGCGTCCGGTTCGGCGTGGACAACATTCTGGGGTTCCTCTACTTCATGTTCATGGACCACTACTACGGGCAGAGCGTCGGCAAGAAGGTGATGAACCTAAGGGTCACAAAGGTGGATGGGGCGCCCCTGGATCTCATGGACGCAGCCATAGAGGCCTTCGGGAAGGTGTTCCTGCTGCCCATAGACTTCCTTATAGGCTTCTTCATGTTCAGGGAGAGGAACCAGAGGCTCTTCAACCACCTGAGCGACACCGTGGTCATCAGAGAGATGTAGAGGCCGCGGCGTCACGGCGTGAACCTTGCGGGGTGCACCTTGTGCCACCCCGTGCGGCTCTGGTACTCCACGGCGACGGATAGGACGCCGTTCTCGCCGTAGGCCCTCCCCATGAACTGGATGCCCGTGGGCAGACCCTCGCCGTCGAAGCCGCTGGGCACGGATATGGCCGGTAGCCCCGCGCCGTTGCCCAGGGCACCCATAGTGTCCCGGGTGGTGCCCGGGGTGACATTCCTGAACTCCTTGTCTATCTCTGGGACCGTGGTGCCGCGGCTGGGAGCCGCGACGGCGTCGTACCGCTCCATGACGTCCTCGGCGATCCGTGCCATCCTCTCCCTGAGCCGTACGGCCTTGAGGTAGTCCTTGGCGAGGACGGCCGTCCGGGCGTAGGGGCCGTACCGGCACTCGGGGGCGGTGAGGCCCCTGGCGAGCCCCCGCTCTGTGAACTCGTCGAAGGCGCTGGCGGCCTCGGCGTTGAGTATGGTCCTGGTCACGGCCTCGTAGGGGAACTCCGGGAGCTCGATCTCCTCAACCTCGGCGAACCTCTCCACGACCCTCATGGCTTCGTCGAAGTTCTTCGAGACGGGCTCGGCGACGCCGTCGGTGACCCCCTTCGGGACGGCGACCCTGAGGCCGTCCCTCTTCAACGCGTACCTGTAGGGTCTCTTCGAGGTGGTCTGGTCCCTGGGGTCGTGTCCCGCGATGGCCTCCAGCACTATGCCGCAGCAGTCTGCGGTCTGGCAGAGGGGGCCCAGCTTGTCGAGGGTCCAGCTGAGGACCATGGCGCCGTGCCTGCTGACCCTGCCGTAGGTGGGCCTCAGGCCGGAGACCCCGCAGTTGTTCGCCGGGCTGAGGATGCTGCCCCAGGTCTCGCTGCCTATGGCGAAGGGGACGAGGCCGGCGCCCACGGCGGCCCCTGAGCCGCTGCTGCTGCCGCCGCTCCAGTGCCCCTGGCTCCAGGGGGTGGCGCAGGGGCCTGTGAAGCTGGCGTTGGGCTGCCTGTACCCCATGCCTCCCGCCAGCTCTATCATGGCTAGCTTGGCGAGGAGGACCGCCCCCGCGTCTTCGAGCCTCTCAACGACGGTGGCGTCGTAGTCGAACACCTGGTCCTTGAAGGGGGCGGCGCCCCACGTCGTCGGTATCCCGGCGGTGGCGAGCAGGTCCTTACCACCCCAGGGTACCCCGTGCAGAGGGCCCCGGACTCGGCCTTTCTTGATCTCTTCTTCGGCTCTCTTCGCCTGTTTGATGGCCCTTTCCTTGGTCAGGGTCACGACGGCGTTGAGGGTGGGTCCATGCTCCTCCAGCCGCTCTAGGAAGGTCTCGGCCAGCTCGACGGGCGAGACCTCATGGCTTTGAATGCTTTCGGATAGTTTCCTCAGGGGCGTGTAGACGGGGTTCACTCTCCGTCCCTCCTGTAGGGCTTGAAGACGCTGAAGGGCTCGTCCCAGTTGCCCAGCTCCACCTTCCTGAGCTCCATCGAGGTCTCGACGATCCTCTCGACGGCCTTCTTCACCTCCTCGAGCTCCTCCGGGGCTATCTTGTCCCCGTACTTCTCCTTGACGAGACTGAACAGGGTCTCGGCTTCCTCTGAGTCCATGGTATATTGGTGTGGGCCAGGTGTTTAAAACACTGATTTGATGGAGTCGGTCTCTATAATATTCAAAAGAAGTTCAGCCGAGTTCAGGTTATCTTGACTGGCAGCCGGGAGCAGAGGATACGGGTACTGCACATCGACGACGAGGAAGCCCAGCTCGTGTTCGCCAAGACGTTTCTGGAGGAAGCGGACCCGGGGCTAGAGATGGTGTCGTTCAGCGACCCGGCCAAGCTCTTAGACTCGCTGGACGACTCCGTGGACTGCGTGGTCTCGGACTACATCATGCCTGGGATGGACGGCATGGAGCTCTGCCACAGGGTCAAGGAGAGGGCGTCTGTCCCATTCATCCTCTACACTGGCCGGGGCAGCGAGGTGGTCGCTGAGGCGGCGTTCAAGAGGGGCGTCGACGACTACGTGCGGAAGGAGTCCGACCCGAGCCACTATCAGCTGCTCGCGAAGCGGATAAGGTCCCAGGCGGCGACGTACAGGAGGCTCGGCGAGCAGCGGAGGTACCAGGAGAGGCTGGAGCAGCTCAGGGGTAACCTGGGGCTGCTGAGCGAGGCGAAGAGCCTACGTGAGCTAGCGGAGGCGACGTCGCTCATAGTTGAGAGGGTCTTCGGGTACGGCCGTTGCTGCTTCACGGTCTTCAGGGACGGGAAGATGGTCCCCGTCTTCACAAACGGTCATGTCGAGTTACCCGAGCTGGACATCGGCGGCGTCGACTCGATCCAGCACGTAGTCGACGAGGATGGGGAGAGGGTCGTGGTCCCTCTGAACCTCGGCGACGTCCACGGCGCCGTGGTGATAGGCAGCCCAGACGGCTACAGCGAGCAGGACGAGAGCCTGCTTGGGACGCTGGGCACGCTGGTCTCCCAGTCGCTTCACCGTGTCGTCCAGACGGAGCAGATAAGGGCTTCCGAGGAGCAGTTCAGGAGCATCGTGGAGAACGTCCAGGACGTCATCGTCCTCACCAGGCCTGAGGGCAGCATCACGTACATCAGCCCCAGCTGCAGCGGGGTGTTCGGCAGCCCACCCGGGGAGCTCAGGCACCGCATGTGGGGCGACCTGGTCCACGACGAGGACATGGACAAGCTTGAGACGTTCTACGCCAATTCTCTCCGGGGCGAGGGGGGCGTCATCCCGGAGTACCGTGTGAGGCGCGGCGGCGAGGAGCGTTGGGTGAGCCACACGTGGAGCCCCATAATAAAGGACGGCGAGGTTTGGCAGGTGGTGAGCGCCGTCAACGACATCACGTGGAGGAAGAACGCGGAGACGGCGCTCCAGAGGAGCCTAGGGGAGCTTGAGCAGACAAACAGGGAGCTGAACGACTTCACCCACATCGTCAGCCACGACCTGAAGGCGCCGCTCATGACCATCGAGAGCTTCAGCAGTTCCCTGCTGGAGGACTACGGGGGCAGGCTCACAAACGAGCAGATCTACAAGGTGAAGCGGCGGAGCATAGTCAGGATGCCTGAGGTACGGCAGCTGCTGAAGCTCATCACAAAGGCTGAGGACGGCTCGCTTACGCCGGCGTCCAACACGCTTCACTTCTACGAGCCCGACCACACGCTGCTCCTGGATATGAATCAGGAGAACCTGGACAAGATCATGCAGCTGCTCACCCTCAACAAGATCCTCCTAAAGAGGCCGGTGGGCGTCAAGGTGGCTTGCCCGCGGTGCGAGTCGGACAACGTGACCACGGTGCCGGTGTGCCCCGTGTGCGGCGGCAAGGTGTTCGTGAAGAACGTGGGCGCCTCGGCTGACCCGTCGAAGCCCTTCAAGTGTCTGGACGGCTGCAACCAGGCGTTCCCTGAGGTGGGGATCACGTACAGGTGTAACCAGTGCACCAAGGTGTTCGAGTTGAAGGAGTCGCGGTACAAGTACACCTTCGAGTTCGCGCTGAACCCCCAGATCCGGTTGGAGGTGGAGAACTAGGTGGACGACGCCGAGGAGCTGGAGCAGTGGGAGCAGCAGAGCCAGGACATGGAGGAGCGGCTGGAGAACACCAAGGCGATGCAGGAGGAGATAAGGGACCAACTGCGGACCCTTATCAAGAGTCAGCTGAAGAAGAGCGGCTAGGCTTCGGCAGTGTAGAGCTCAGTATCGTTGACGGCGTCGACGAGCCTCTTTTTATCGACGCCTGCCCCGGGCTTCAGGGTGACCGTGGCTTTCTCGGCTTTATGGTCTGCCTTGGCGCTCTCTACGCCTTCCACCGCCTCCAGGGCTTTCCTGACCCTCATCTCGCAGTGGGGGCAGGTCATTCCCTTGACCTTTAACTCGACTGTAGACATGTTATTCGCTGGGGATCGGCGTTTATTAAACGCTGTTGAAGCTTGGAGTTTTTATGGCGCCGCGTTTCAGCTTTGACTGTGACTGATAGACCCGAAGAGCAGGCCGTCGAGGCCGCCGACACGAGGACCGCGGTTATTCCTGTTAAGGGCATGCACTGCGCCACGTGCGCCCTCAGCATCTCGAAGACGCTGCACAAGAGGGAGGGAGTCAGGGCTGCGGACGTGAGCTACGGCACCGAGAAGGCCGTTGTGGAGTACGACCCCGAGAAGATCTCGCTGGAGGAGATAGGGAGCGCCATCAGGGAGCTGGAGTATGAGCCGGTGCTGCCGTCGGAGGCGGAGACGAGCCGCGAGGTGACGCTGAAGATCGTGGGGATGACGTGCGCCGCGTGTGTGGCGGCGGTGGAGAAGGCGCTCAAGAAGGTGGACGGCGTCATGGACGCGGTGGTGAACCTGGCGACGGAGAAGGCTTTCGTCAGGTATGACCCTCGGAGGGTGAGCATACTGGATCTCAGAGAGGCGGTGAGGGGCGCCGGGTACGACGTCTCCGAGGAGGAGGAGGTAGACATCTACCAGGAGAACCTGGAGGTCGTGAGGCGCCGGATGCTGCTGAGCTGGGCGTTCACGGGCCCCATCATACTGTGGATGATTCCCCACATGGTTTTCGGCGTCGCGTGGCCCAGCCACTTCATTTTCAATTTAGGTGTGACGATACTCAGCGCGCCAGTGATCTTCTGGGTGGGGTGGCCTACTATCCGCAGCGCTTACGCGTCGGTGACTCACGGCTCGGCTAACATGGATGTGTTGATCGCGATGGGCACCATCATCGCGTGGCTGACGGGGCCCGCGAGCTTCGTGACGCCTTTGTTCAACTACGCTGGGAGCAGCACCATGATCCTGAGCTTCCACCTGACGGGTCGATATTACGAGGCGCTGGCGAAGGGCCGGAGCAGCCAGGCGATTAGAAGCCTGCTGAAGCTGGAGGCGAAGACGGCGACGGTGCTGGTGGACGGCGAGGAGCGGGAGGTGCCGGTGGAGCAGCTGGGCGTGGGCGCCGTGATGGTGGTGAGGCCGGGGGAGAAGGTGCCCACGGACGGCGTCGTGGTCTTCGGCGAGAGCAGCGTCGACGAGTCGATGGCCACGGGGGAGTCGATGCCGGTGTCGAAGCATGTGGGCGACGAGGTGATCGGGGCGACGGTGAACCAGGAGGGGCTACTCCACGTGGAGGCTTCGCGGATCGGCAAGGACACTTTCCTGGCGCAGATCGTGAGGATGGTGGAGGAGGCGCAGGGGACGAAGGTGCCCATCCAGAAGTTCGCTGACGACGTGATAGCGGTGTTCGTGCCGGTGGTCATCGGCGTAGCCGCGCTTACGCTGGTGGCTTGGCTGGTGGTGCCGGGGCCGCTGAACGGGGTGCTGGCTTGGGGCGACAGGTTCATCCCTTGGGTGGACACGAGCCTGCCCCAGGTGATGCTGGCGATATCGGCGATGATCTCGGTGCTGGTCATCGCGTGTCCGTGCAGCCTTGGGTTGGCGACTCCGACGGCGTTGATGGTGGGTACGGGGATGGGGGCGCAGAACGGGATACTGATCCGGAGGGGCGAGGCCATCCAGACCATGAAGGAGGTTAAGGCCGTCGTGCTGGATAAGACGGGGACCATCACCAAGGGGCAGCCCGAGGTGACGGACGTGGTCGCCGTGGACCCGGAGTTATCCATGGACCGTGTGATCTATTACGCGGCGAGCCTGGAGCAGGGCTCGGAGCACCCGCTGGCCAGGGCGGTGGTTAAGACGGCGGTGGAGAGGAGGATCGAGCTGAGCCAGCCCGAGGGCTTCCAGGCGCTGAAGGGGCAGGGAGTCAGGGGGTCGGTGGAAGACGTGGAAGTGGTCGTGGGCAAGCCGAGCCTCGTCGAGGAGAGGCTGTCCTCTGAGGCGGAGGCCGAGTTCACCCGGCTTCAGGGCGAGGCCAAGACGGTGGTGGCGGTGGGTCTCAACGGGAGGCTGATCGGGCTGCTGGCGGTTGCTGACACGTTGAAGGAGGACTCGGTGGCGGCGGTGCGGGAGCTGGAGTCCATGGGCCTGAAGACGATCATGCTCACGGGAGACAACAGGGCCACGGCTGACGCCATCGCGGCTAAGGTCGGGATAGGCGAGGTGTACGCCGAGGTGATGCCCGACGAGAAGGTCAGGGTGGTAATGGAGGCCCAGGAAAAGTACGGCATGGTTGCCATGGTGGGCGACGGTATCAACGACGCCCCGGCGCTGGCTCAGGCCAACGTGGGCGTGGCTATTGGTACGGGCACGGATATCGCCATCGAGTCGGGTGACATCATTCTGGTGCGTGGCGACCTGTCTGGGCTGGTGACGGCTATCAACCTGAGTCACGCGACGTTTGACAAGATCAGGATGGGCCTGTTCTGGGCGTTCTTCTATAACGTGGTGGCGATCCCGTTGGCGGTGCTTGGGTTCCTCCACCCCGTCATAGCAGAGACGGCGATGGCCATGAGCAGCATAACCGTGGTCACCAACGCCAACCTGCTACGGAGAGCCAGAATAAAGCCCAGCTACCAGGCTCGATCTCGGTAACCGGCTATATTATTTTCCAAGCCTCTTTCAAGTAACAAGTTATTTCAGCGTTAAAATTATCTCCCCATAAATCTCAGAAATAAATAAAGATTCTATATATAATAATGGTTTTGAGTAAATATGGGGTCCAGAGCGGAAATATACAAGGAAGAATTTGAACAAGGATTGCGGTTATCTTTTGAGCACGCACAAGAACTTATCGATACAGCAGATATGTTGGAAAAGCAAGGTAAAGAAAGCTCCGCAACATTTCTAGCCCTACACGCTAGAGAGGAGCTTGGTAGAGCATTATTAATATTAGATGATGTCAAGGCGAATAAACCGTGGATATCCGAAAAAAGATGGAATGATAAACTAAAAGACCATAAACACAAGCTTCGACGAGTCCATATGGCGTACATCGAAACAACAGGATACAAGGAAACCCCTACATTGATAGGTGTCGAGACACTCCCAAAAGCGATTGATCGTTTAGAAAAGGGAGAATTCAAATGGGGTACTGACGGTGAAACCAGTAAAAAAATGGCAAACTATGACATGGATGAAAGAGACGACAGTCTATACGTTGATCATAAGTCCGTTGGAGGACGACGTCAATGGGTTTCTCCATTAAAACCCGTTGGCATATCAAACGCACGAGCTAACATAGATCAAACAAAGTTTATTTCAGATATTGTGCGAAGGGAGGCATCAAAACAAGGTATTACTCTCTGATCTGTTACCCATTTTTCAAAGTTGATATATATAAAAAAACTGACTCCAAAATTTTAAGTCACCTAAAAACCTCTCTCATATACAATTCTTGTCCAGCCCTTGTATAATGATTAGTATTAATATCGAGTTTAGATGGGTTTGATATGATGAGGAAGGTAAGGCTAGTCGTTTTAATACTGCTGTTTCTAACGTTCACCACATACGTATTCAGAGAAGCCTATCCCCTGATGAGAGTTGAATACGAGATAGTCTCCCGGCCCACCCACATCAGGGACGGAGACACCTTTGAGATACCAGACAGCCCAGCCATAAGGCTCGCGGACGTCTCCTGCCCCGAGACCAATCAATACGGAGGCTTCGAGGCCACTAGCGCCCTCACCCAGCTAATCTGGGGCGAGACTGTTTACATCGACGTGGACGACGTGTACGTTACAGGACCTTACGGCAGGTACATCTGCCTAGTCTACATAGACTACAACAGCACCCACCTCCTCAACGTAAACCTAGCGATGGTCCTCAACGGAAAAGCAACCATAACAGACTACGACAACCAGTGGAACCCCTACACCTGGACCCTCCACGTACCCAAACCCACCACACAGGACATAACCACCCTCCTCGCAGCCTCCGCCATCATAAGCCTCATCACAGTCGCAACCCTCAATTGGGCAGCCAACAGAGCATGGAGAGAACTAAACCAGCTCCTCACACGAAAAAACCGATGACCCATAGCAGGTGACCCTCATGAAAAACGTTTATTCTCAGTTCTATGGGAAAAGTTACTCCTAAATACGCCGTTTCAGATCTATTATACATATTTATGCATTGTATAAGTTTATATAACTCCGATTAAATACGTGAAACAGGTGCATGAGCAATGGCGGGCCACAACCCCAGGCTAGACACGATACTCATGATCGAGAAAGCCATCATCGAGTCACCTGAACACCCCACCAGAAAACAGCTACACGAAAGCCTACCACGCCAAGTACACTACTCCACATTCAAGAACGTGCTCGAGTACCTAGAAGCCTCCGGGAAAATAATCTTCAACGAGAGCAAAATAGTCTACACCGGAGTAAACAACGAAAAACTACGAAGACTCATGGAGACAAGCGTAAGAATCTAGCCTCACATCCCGTACCCGAACCTATCCTCATACTCTCTGTGAGACAACAAATCCAATACAAACGCGCAGACATTCCCCGCCTCATCACATATCAGAGTATAACAGGACCTATACCCCTCCGGATGAGGGTACCGATACAAGTTATTCACCCCATACTTGTCCCTGTAGTAGTCAGGAATCCTCTTCTTCTCGACGCTCTGGCCACACAACCTGTTAAACAACAGCTCCCCCTTCATCTCGTCGATCCAGCGCCAGAACTTGTGATCCTCATCAAGCGACCCTATCATCCCCCATAACTCTTCACTCACACCAACCTCGAAAACACCTCTTGGGTCACGAGCCATACCCAATACGTTTCTTATTTGTTATTAAAAGTAACCAAAAGACAAGCCGGCGTACACCCCCGCCAAACCCCGGGCCTAACCTTCCTCGACGGCCACCACGCCGCCACCGCCCTGAACCTGGACCGACACATAATAAGCACAGACAGAGCCTACGACACGGTCCCCGGCCTCACACGAACCCACCCCAACGAGTACCTCTAACCCACCATCGAATGCATGTCCATGAGAAGACACCCCGCGGGTGGACAACCCTCTCGGGGAGTTAAATCCGAGTCCCTACAGCGTTCCCCAACCGGGCGTGGAGAGAACAAGACCAGCTCCTCAAACGAAAACAGAACTGAACTATTGCGGGTAACCCCCTCCAAAAAACCTCTCTCAATATAAATTCAACATAGCACCGAAAACAAACATGGTTATCAACTGAAAACCCTCAACCGCACGATTGAGATAAGCCGACATGCGCGCGGGCGGATTAAATAATTCAGGTTATTTGGGAGACCGCTCCTTAACATCATGGTAACAGGATGAAGGAGACTGGTTCTCCCAAACTCTTAATCGAGAACCTGGAAGCCAGAGCATCTGTAATGCCCTCCACTCCACCAGAACGAAGTCCGGGGGGGCCATAATTTTATCCCACACACACACTGACGAGGGCTGGAGAGACGCAGAGCTTGTGCAAGGTTCGACGGCGAGGGTGAAAGGGTTCTTTCGGAACCCGAAACAGTGAGTTCTCTCAAAGTTTTGTATCCCAGTATGCCCGTGCTCCGCTGGAGTACTCGCATCATGTTAATTAGTAGCGTCTCCATGATATCCACGCGAGTGAACAGCCTGAACTCTGAAAAAGGAAAGAAGAATACCACGGATCAAGTCATCAAACGATCCAAGGAGCTATACGGCTACACCCCCGAGGAGAAATCCGACGAAAACATAGAATGGATGCTCCGTAACGGATACATCAAAGAGAAGAGAAACAAGCGTGGCACACGAGGGCGACGGTGAAAGTCAGAGTTCACATAAGTTGTGTGTGTGTGTGCTACTCAACATGCCCGAACAAATCATATAGTCTGTAATTACGTACCTTTTAATGGGATGGGAGGGGATAAAATTTAACCCCCCACACACAAAGATGCTAACTAGGTGAAGAGAATCAGAAAAGAGCGCGTGCCTTTGATATTATTTCTCCTTTTTGTAGAGTTTCTTGATGAGAACATATAAACTCTCTATATCATCTCTGCTGACTTTGAACTCGTGGCCGTATGGACATAAGTCATGAATAACGCCTTTCCCATTATTTTCATTATATACAAGTGGATAAAGCCGGCATCCTTCAGGTCTGAAAGAGTATATTTTACAACCATTGTCTCCGAGAAAAACGCATCTACCATTACTGTTTTTCAAACGACGCTCTCTTTTAAGTTTCACGACAAAATCTTTGAACCTGTATCCCTGCCTTGAGATTCTCTCTATATCAATACGCGAGAGAGGCATACTGGTCTCTATGCAACATTCGACACAGTTGTGAATCGTGCATGGAATGCCACTGCTCAGGAGATGTTTCTTAGTTTCATTATTATTTTTTGAATCGGATTCTTTGCTTTCCAAGAGAAACGTCTCCTCAAGTGTCTATCATTTTTGTCCTTTAATATTGCATCTGCGATTCTTGGTTCGCGCGAAGGATAAAGCATCTTTGACTCTGTATATCCTTCTTTTTTGATGAGCGTTTATTCTCGCGCGAGATTTCCATATTTTTTTAAAAAAGGATGTCAAGTGCCTGTTTAGAGACCATCCACTGGACATGGGTTCCTCGCCCTTTTCGAATAAGTACACCTGAGCGCAATAGTGTCCTTCTTTCTGAATTACTGAATATTTTGGATGCAGATACACCCTGAAGAATACGTCTTAACTCCTTTCCGTAATAATTGACAAGGTTCTCAAAGTTTCGTTCATTGTGACTATCGCGATTTTCTGACTTAACTCTGAACCCCTGACCTAATTAGGAGACCTCTAATTATGCGCACTCGCATGCACATCATATTATATGTAATCACTCAGTTATCAGTATTAATGGCTGAGTATGTGAAAAGGGTTCATAGTGAACAATCTGATCAAGAGGAATACTATCACTGGCACAAAGAGTGTCCTGACTATCCCCGAAGAGGAAACGAGACTACATTGATATTCAAAAACAAGCCATCCCATATTCCACCCTGTCCAAAATGTGCTCAGCTAGATGATAAGGGAGCACGATAGCGCTGCGCGTGCGCACTGAGGCGTCAACAGTCGTCCGGTGAAGGACGCGCAGACGCCGGACAGCGCGAACCACATTGGTGCGCCCATGTCCAGCGGCGGTATGTCCCGGATCGGCAGAGCCGTGAGCACGGCTGTCTGAACGCCCGTCAGCACCAGGTTCGCCGAGTCCGCGTCGCTGTCCCTCATGCCCTTCGTCGCCAGAACGGGGCTCAGAGCGGTGGAGAACGAGGCGACCAAGGCGAGGGACTCGGCGTACATGGGCGTGACCTGTAGATTGTTTGATCGTGTGTCGCTTCAGGGCTGCATTAATGAATTGGGGTGCGAGGAGAATCCGGCCTGACTCGCTATTTTATTCCTATCCGACCTGATTCAAGGCCTCGTCTGGTCCCCTGAACCCCCCTGCCACGCATATATATTCCGCGGACCAGACATCTACACTGCCTTGTTTAGCTTCATGCTCGCACCCATGGAGGGCTACTCTGACGGTGTCCTCCGCACCCTCTGCCACACCCACGGAGCCGACCTCACCTTCACTGAGATGGCTCACGTCGAAAGCTTCCTCAGGGGCAACAAGCCGGCGCTCGCCAAGATAGAGGCCCCCGACTCGACGCCCGTCCAGATACAGCTACTGACGGGGAGGGAGGACCAGCTTGAGATGTTCGTCGAGGGCTTCAGGCCCTTCCCGGGGTTCAAGGGGTTCAACCTCAACCTGAGCTGCCCCAGCATGGACGTCATCAGGCATGGTAAGGGGGCAGCCATGGTCAAGCGGGCCGCTAAGACCCAGAGGCTCGTGTCCATCATACAGGGCCATGGGTACGCGGCGTCCGTGAAGCTGCGGCTCGGCACGAACGAGCATGAGAAGAGGAACAAGGTCTACCTTAACAGCCTGGGCGGTGTCGAGGCAGACCTCTTCATAGTCCACGCGAAGACGGCCGCCCAGGAGTCGGGTGAGCCCGAGGACTACTCGGTGTTCCCTGAGTGCGTAGAGGCAGCAGGCGGCGTACCGGTCATCGCCAACGGGGGTGTGGACTCCGCCGAGAAGGTGAGGGCTCTCATGGGGATGGGCGTGGCGGGCGTCATGATCGGGAGGGCCGCCCTCTGCAACCCTTCGGTCTTCGACGCCTTGAAGAACGAGCTGGGGTTCAACGAGCCGAGGAGGGTCGTGCCGGGCATAGGTGAACTGGTGAGAGAGTATGATTCACTCCACATGCGCCTCCGCGGCGACGAAAGATACAGGGATAGCTTTCTCAGGGTCGCCGGGAGAAAGGCTGGGAGTGTAACGTACTAGCCGCGCGCGCAGCGTCCCATGTAACAAGGAATAAAAGAATCGCGCGCAGGCAGATTCAATAATTATGAGTTTTTGAACCAATGAGATATTTTTCAGCTAGGCCACTGCTCCCACTCCCAAGGGAATCCAACTCAAGACTCATACGACTGTAGTCAACAGACGAAAA